>Ga0209754_1000033_pt1 | contig 199870 bp, 170 predicted proteins | sample MesohylBB_FD_187295 | JGI IMG/M metagenome (GOLD analysis project Ga0209754, IMG submission 187295) | Host-associated microbial community of the marine sponge Aplysina aerophoba from Gulf of Piran - sponge mesohyl, lysed by bead beating... | ecosystem: Host-associated > Porifera > Sponge >... | reverse complement strand
AGAAATATGATGACTTCCGCGAAGTTCCCCAAGATTTTCAGAACCATGCGCTCCGCAGAAACGATAAAGCGTTTACGGCTTTCCGCAAACGTTGTAAAGAGGGTGCAGCGAAAAAAGGTTACCCTCGTTATAAAAAGCGTGTGCGTTCTCTGACGTGGAGTCTGCGCAAATATACCAAAGTCGTTGGTAAAAAGACGAAAGACACTGACAAACAGACGAGACGCGTCCGTGAGAATCCAATCATAGAAACCGATTTTAGACACAATCGCTTAAAAGTGCCGAAGTTAGGTGATGTCAAGATACGTATGCACCGACCCCTTCAAGGCGACCCGAAAGAAGTCACACTCGTCAAGAAAGCAAGCGGTTGGTATGCCCATATTACCTGTGAGATACCCGATACACCGAAGGTTGAACCGACTGCTGCTGTTGCGGTTGATGTTGGCACGACACACTACCTGACGACTTCTGAAGGCGAAAAAGAGGACAACCCGCGCTGGTATCGTCAAGCAGAAGGCTTACTCCGAAAACACTCTAAAGACCTTTCGCGTCAGAAAAAAGGCAGCCAGCGTTGGCGAAAACAACAACAGAAACTCGCAGTGCATCATGAACGAACTGCCAACAAACGCAAAGACTTTATCGGGAAACTTGTTTACAAACTCTACCACCACAGAGAAAACAATGTCTTAGTGGCAGAGGACTTACGCGTATCTAACATGGTAAAGAACAAACACCTTAGCAAGAGTATCAGCGATGCGTCTTGGGCAACCTTCTTTGAGTGGGCTGGAAACATAGCCGAAAGAGACGGTTTCCACTTCCACCAAGTTGATCCCAAGAATACCTCGCAAACCTGCTCGGCTTGTGGTCAGAAATCGCAAAGGAAACTTTCTCTTGCGATACGCACCTTTAATTGTCAGTCTTGTGGCACGTCTTTAGACCGAGACCATAACGCTGCATTAAATATACTTTTTAGGGCGGAAACTTGCGCCCATCGTGGAGAGCGGTGGATTACCACCCTCACTGAAACGAGAAACAAGAACGAAGCACGAGACGCGGGCTTTGGGAATGCTAAACAATTGTTGTTTAGCGATCTCTTAACAAGCCCAAGTCTTTAGGCTTGGGTACATTGACATATCTGAGGTTCGACACAGCTCAAGACTTTTGATTTCCATGCCTCGTGCTCTTGGGCAGCCATGACGATGTCATTTTTCGTCAGCGGTGATTTGACCGCTGTGCACAAATGGGTGAACCTCGCGAGACAGTCAGGAAATCTTCCGATCATCGCGGCATCTTCGTTCTCCGTCCACCAGAGCGAGGAGCGATCTTCAGTCGTGCCCAGTCGTTCATGAAACGGAGCCCTTGCTTGGAAATCACTTCTCGTTTTTTCAGTTATGAGCGTTTCAAACAAATCAAAAAAGACTGCTTTCAAATCACTGCTCCGTTAGGTTGCTAATTTTCCCCATATTATATAAAAACATATCACTGACACGATCGTCGTGCGGCATTTGAGTCATCATTTTTCCAATACATCGAGACAAGATTTCAAGCGATGGTCGTGATCGGCAAATTGTTTCAGCCACTCAACGACCGTTTTGCCGTCCCCGAGTCTGGCTTGTAAATCCGCACCATGTTCTACGAGATATTGTGTCGTTTCTACGTGTCCATGACCGGCTGCGCAGTATAGCGGAAAATGCCCATGGTCTGATGTTAGATTGACATCTGCACCACTGCCGACCAACTGTTCTACAATTTCCAGATCACCGTTTCGAGTCGCATGGTGCAAGGCTGTATCGCCACGGGCGTAACGCTCATGCACTAATTGTGGGTTGTCACGGAGCATTGCGTTGACTCGCGGCACATTGGCTAAGAAAACGGCGTATATAAACTGGCGCGCGGCTTCGCTCGATGGTTCAGCATGCGCATCCAAGCCCCCATACGTAATGAGTAATGATACGACTTCCTTATTATTTAGCACTTCTCCAGCATAGTGAATCGCATAGCCATCATGGGCTGCTAAATCGGCACCCCAGTCTATTAGGTATTTAACAACATCATAGTGCCGTCTTAATCCGGCATGAAATATAGGACGCCATTCATATTTGTCGTCCTGGTTGACCAGACGGGGGTCCTGTTCAACGATTTTCTTTACGGCATCGAGGTCCCCATTGGCTGCTGCGTCATGAATTGAAATGAGTGTCATATCTATTCTCCAAGTATTAGGTTAATTGTGTTTCCAACAATAAGTGTGGGGGGTCTATCTTTCGCCCGATCTATCGAAATCGTGCGAATTGGCTCACGGCATCCATAACGCGTCAATCTTTCGCATGATTGACGCTACTTTTTCCTGCTGGTTGTGTTCGAGAACATAGAGTAAATCCGGAAATGGAGCAGTCCGGCGGTAAAAAGCGCAGCGAGAATGCCAGCCATCGTCAATAATGCCATCATAGTAAGCACCCAGATCGCCAACATCTTCTGCAGGGTCACCAACCGTGCAAGATCCCCAATCGATAATTCCAGTGACGGTTTCCGTATCAACATCAACTAAAATGTTGTGTGAATAAAAGTCTTGGTGAATAACCACAGGGGTGAAGGAAAAGATAGACTGATTGGCCATCACTTGCTCGAAATAGGTGGTAAGTTCCTCTTGCTGTCGGCGAGTCAGCAGTGGGAAGATGTAGGTTCGTATTTTTTCCCACATCTTGGTTATCCCTTCCTGCCATGCTTGTGATGTCGTACAAACATCGATCTCAAATAAGTCTTGCACACGATCTATAGGAAAGCGATGCAGTGCAGTGAGAAAAGTCCCCAGCGGCGGTTGCCACCACGATGCCGATTGTACGTGCGGTGAACACTGATTCAGAGGCGTTCCGTCAATGAAGGCATATCCACCAAACACGAACGGGTAATGTTGTGTAGGTTGCCCGTGGTAGAGGTACTGGGGAATGGACAACGGAACGGTAGGGGCGAGTTCGGGCAGTAAACGCATCTCACGCACCAAGTCATCCGCTGCGACCTGATGTTTAGGGAAGCGAAAAACTATCTGCTGGTTGACCAGAAACGTCCGATTCGCCCAACCTTCATTGAGCGGTTCACATGTTTCAATCAGCACCTGTGGGAAGTTTTCAGTAATCGCGGCGTGGTAGTTTTTCTCAGTCAGTTCGAGCATATTCCTCCATTATCAGTGCCAAGTCAATAACTTTTCCTTTACCATACATACAAATGGGGTTCTCTTTCCCGAATCAACGCCTTCACCTGCGTCGACTCGATTTGCAGTGCAACCTCTTCGCTGCCCATGTAATTGCGCCATTCTGTACCGGGAAGTAAGTCCATTTTGTAAAGAATTTCCCGAATTGATTGACATATAGTGTAGATGGTCTCGCTGCGCGTTTCATGATTGTTTTCGGATTCGAGTTTCTTGAGAGATGGCTCTATAATGTCTATCCATTTCGGGAGGCTTTGTGCCTGCCAGTGCAGCCATTTCCAGTATACCGGAAAACGTCTATTGAGCAGACACAGAAGTCTTAGCGTGCCTTCGACAAAAGCACCCTGGCCGATGAGCAAACCTATGCCGTCACCGCGTTTCGCCAGACGATAGCACGAATTGTAGTCGCCATTGTGCCAAAGTCCCCATAAATCACTCGCAATCTTCCACTTCCAGATGTCTGCCGGGTAGTACGCCTTTTGGAAAGCGGATATGCGTTCGCTAAGGGCATTAGAAGGGTCGTAGAGAACAAAACCAGACGACGCATAGCAGAGGTCGTTGTCATCAGCGGCAGCCCATTCCTCGATCGTCACCGGTGGATGGGCAGATTCGTGGAAATCGCGATAGACTGTGTCGATGGTGCTTATCCGTATTGTCTTAGGTCGCAATGTGGCTGTGTCAATTCCTAAAAACGTATCTGGAATAGCCGCCTCCAGAGCCTGAGAAATAGAAGAGCCATACGCTGCAAGATCCTGTTCCGACAGCAGGAGTTGGCATTTGCTTGGTCCCCAGTCGTGATCGCGTGACAGTTCGTCATCGGCACCGAGAACGTCAGAGCCTACTCCGATGATTCCAGCACTGAGTCGAGGAAGGACATCCGGAAAACGTTCTTTTAAGACGGGTAGAAAGACTTCATGAAATAAAATTTTACAGTATACGTGCCCCTTCAGCGGTAACGCATAGTTTTCAGGATTGAATTGTGAAGAGTCTTGCCCATTCATCAGCCACCTCTTAGATAATGCGACGATTTTATTCATCCGAGCGCATTCACCACAGCAGCACCGACTTGTGAGGTCGTGGATTGACCCCCAAGGTCCGATGGGAGGGTCTTGCCGTCCTCGACGACCTGCAGTACAGCCGCATCTATCGTTTCCGCCGCTTCCACCTCACCCATGAAGCGCAACATCATCGAACCAGAGATAATTGTCGCCAGTGGATTCGCGATATCCTTTCCCATGATGTCCGGGGCGCTTCCGTGAACCGGCTCGAACATTGATGGGAATCGACGTTGCGGGTCAATATTGCCACTCGGTGCCAACCCCATACTTCCGGTGATAATCGCGCCGATGTCCGTGAGAATATCCCCAAACAGATTGCTGGCGACGACGACATCAAAGTCCTCGGGTCTCCGCACGAAATCCATGCATGCCGCGTCCACAAGCAACGATTCCGTCTCTATATCGGGATACTTTTCAGAGACTCGCTCGAAGGCTGTATCCCATACGATCATACCGTAGCCTTGCGCGTTCGACTTGGTGATTGAAGTAACTTTGCGCTTTTTATCTCGTGCCTGGGCTTGTTCAAAAGCATAGGTGATAATGCGCTCGCAACCGTGGCGTGTAAAAACACCGACCTGCACACCGACCTCTTCGGGAAACCCTTGGTACTGGAACCCCCCGACATTGGCATACTCCCCTTCTGTGTTCTCCCTTATCACTACTAAATCAATATCCCAGGCGTCTTTGTCCTTCAGTGGTGTGTTAATGCCCGGATAAAGAACACTGGGTCGTTCACAGACGTACTGATCGAATCTACGTCGGATAGGCAGCAAAAGTCCATTGAGCGTAACGTGGTCTTGGATATCGGGGTGTCCGACTGCGCCGAGATAAATCTGGTCAAACGCCGCCAAGGTATCAAGCGCATCTGTTGGCATCATCTGTCCGTGCTTGAAATAGTAGTCTGAGCCCCAAGGAAACTCCACAAAGTCCCATTCGATGTTATACCTGTCGGCGATGGCATTGAGGACCTTGAGCCCTTCCTCCATCACTTCAACCCCAATTCCGTCTCCTCGAATTACCGCAATCCTGTATTTAGACATATTTTTCCCTTTTGAATTCGCTATTTAAATAGTATTTTAACCGAATTCCTCCTGTTATTCAACCCATAAAACTCTGTTAATCAGAGTCATTCAGTTGTCAGAACTCAGCAACTGTCAGTTAAGGGTCAGTAAGGTTGTGATCACAGAGACACGGCTCAGAAATATAGAAAAGAAACTGTTGTAAGTTTCAGAGTATTCAGAGTAAAATCTGAAAAAGGGTGGAATTTAAAAAAGTCGCAAACATAGACGGTGACTGGGTTCTCGGAGGTTTTGAGAGGCGGTTTGAAAAAAGTCACTCTGAAAATGAAGATTAAAATTAGTCATTACTGATTTTACGATAAACCCGTGTTAGGAACATGCATTTTCACGGAGGTTTTTACGGACATAGGTGTGCCGTGGGTCGCCAAAACGCAATATGCCCTTTTTTGTAAAAAACGAATGTGAAAATATAATAAACTTATAGTAAATATAAAAGCTGAATGGCTTTGCTCTGTTAATAGGATCATTTTTTCCTGTAGGAGGGTGGAAACGCCCCAGCAAAACACCCCGATTCCCGACTCTTATTCTCTTCTGTAGGAACGACCTCTGGTCGCGATTTCTCCCACCTCACTGACGGAAAGTCGAAAACTAAACGAATCTGCTCTATTACTATTAGAAGTTGCACAAGATGAAAATTTATGCTATGCTCCCATGTAAAGAAGGAAATCCGAACTATCTCTGAGGCTTAAGTAAAGGAGAAACCGATGCCAAATACTCAAGAAATTGGTTGGAGTGCTGTTAGTGAAACCGGCGTTGTTGCTGCGGGTGGCGCGAAAGCAGTCGCAGCAGGAATCGAAATTCTGGAAGCGGGCGGAAATGCGGCGGACGCAGCCGCGGGAACGATTCTTGCGCTTAATGTTACAGACCACGGTGCCTGTTCTATTGGGGGTGAGGTGCCGCTCCTTATCTTTGACTCGGAAAAACAGGAAGTAAAATCCCTCTCCGGACAGGGACGTGCTCCGCTTTCCCAAGATGCTATTGATTGGTACATGGAAAACGAAATCCCGAATGGCGACATCAAAATGGCACCCGTCCCATCGGTTGTGGATCTCTGCACGACCACACTCAAGTTGTATGGCACAAAGACATTTGAGGAGATCGTATCACCCACACTGGCACTACTGGATGCTGGTGAGGCAGATTGGCATCCTGATTTGGCGGTTACCTTGCGTCGGATGGTCGAGTCGGAACAGAAAACGTCCGGAAGCCGTTCGGAAAAAATCCAAGCCGCAAGCGATCGTTTCTACGGACGGAACGGGGCTGATACCGATATTGCCGATGCCTTAGAAGGTTTTTACATTGACAAAGGTGGGTTTCTCCGTAAGGCAGACCTCGCTGCCCATGTTACGTTTGTTGAAGACCCTGTAGCAGTGGCGTATAGAGGGTATATGGTGTACAAGTGCGGTCCTTGGACACAAGGTCCCTATCTTTGTCAAGCACTGCGTCTACTGGAAGGGTTTGATCTCAAAGCGATGGGGAACTGCTCGGCGGACTACGTGCATGCGGTTACGGAAGCACTCAAATTGGCGATGGCTGACCGCGATGCCTACTACGGCGATCCAGAATTTGTAGATGTTCCGATGGCGGCATTGCTTTCGGACGCCTATACTGAGATCCGTCAGCCCCTAATCGATATGCAGAAAGCATCGCACGAAGCGAGACCCGGTGATGTGGATAACATGGAACCGCTAAAGGCGAATGGTGTATTTCGACCCGGAGTGGGTGGAACGACGACGTGTGCAGTCGCTGACCGATGGGGGAATGTTGTCTCTGCGACACCGAGTGCTAACGTCTATCATGCGGGAGGTATGGTGGGACCGACAGGTGTCAGTTATGGTAACCGTTTACGCAGTCTCAATACAACCCCCGGGCATCCGAACTGTATCCAGCCAGGAAAGCGTCCGAGAATCACGCTGACCCCGACACTCGTTCTCAAAGACGGTGCCCCGATTTTAGCGATCAGTGTTGCGGGTGGTGATCTGCAAGATCAAGCGGCAATGAATTTACTGCTCGATTTCATTGAGTTTGACATGTTACCTGAAGCCGCCGTCACAGCGCCACGCTTTGCCACTGCCCATCATGAAGATTCGTTCGATCCGAATCCGAACCGTGTAGAGACATTCGGACAAGCGGGTTCGTTAACTATCAACGATAGTGTAAGCGAAAACGTTCGGCAGGAGCTTGCTGATCGTGGTCATCAGGTTAGAGCACATGGAGGTGCTATCGCTGCGCCTTCCATGCTCCATATTGACAAAGATAGCGGAACATTCTATGCTGCTGGTGATCCAGCTGCCGGACGGCACGCTGCGGGCGTAAGTGGCGACTAAAAGTAAGTCAGCTTCAGTTAGATTCGAGTATATTCCGGTTCAATAACCAAGACTCCGTAGATATTCTCGATTTACCACCGCTGCTTCGGCGGGTGGACGTGGCGGATAGGGGCGATCGAGTTCGACAGAGACCCATCCATCATAACCGACGGATTCGAGTCCTTCCAGTGCGGCTTTGACATCAAGCCCCAAGTTTCCAGCACCCAGCTCAGCGAAACGCGCCTGCTCGCCAAAACGTTGCGTTTTATAATCCCAAGTATCGGGATCATCAGCGTGGCAGTCTTTGAGATGGACATGCCCAATCCGATTCCGCAAATTTTCGCTCTCAAAAACCTGCATCGGGTCGCTCCCGGCGGCGAGCATGTGTCCTGTGTCAAATAGCAGCCAGAGACTCGGTGCAGCTGCCAAGAGGCGTTCCGCATCCTCGACCGTCTCAAGCATTGTGCCAAGATGTGCGTGATGGAAACCTTTGATGTGGTGCGCGTCACAGAACGCGAGGATGTCGTCTAAGGTGCGTGCGGCGTTCTCAAAATCCGCATCGCTTGGATCGGCACCGCCCCATTCACTCCGACGTAATGATGGAACTTCAGCAGCATTATTGCCCAGTGTGATATTGAACTTTATCTTGTCAAGTCCTGTCCCACCCGCGTTGACGATATGGAGTCCGAGACTGCGTGCAAGGGTTGCCATTTCAACGAGTCCTTCTGCGCCCTCCATAGGAACACTTTCGACCCCGTCCCAACCGGCATCGGCGACTTCGCGCAACACTTTTTCTGGATTTTCTTGCTGTTCACCACCAAACTGGATAAGATGACAGGCAAGTCTGAATTTTCCCATGAATATTTCTCCTTACTTATTATTGTTAAGTGCCGTTAAGGACAATTTTCGATCAGGGTTCTGATACAACCACATTTCCATGTTCTCCTTAATAGCAGCCCACTCGCTGTCCAACATTGAAAACCAAGCAGTATCCCTATTTCGACCTTTTACGATTATATGCTGCCTGAAGATACCCTCAAACTTAAAACCGAGTCGCAGTGCCGCTGATCGAGAACGCTTATTCAGAGAATCGCATTTCCATTCGACACGTCGATATTTTAATCTGTCGAAAGCCTCACAGAGCATGAGATACATGGCTTCTGTATTTACGTTTGATTGCTGAGAATCCGGTGAATACCAGATATGTCCGAGTTCCAGTCGCCGCATATCAGAGACGATGTTAAGAAAACTCACCATACCAACCCGTTGCTTCGATTCAAGATGGTGAACGGTAAAAAAGAGTGGATCGCTTGATCGAGTCCCTTCCGCAAGCCATTCCTGCATGCTGTGTGTGCTATCAAAGGGACCGTAACTCATATAGGTCCAGATTTGCTCCTTTATGTCCGATCCGTGTGAACACTCATAAAGTTCCAAAACATCGGCATCTGGCTCGACTGGAGACAGCGTAATGAACTTACCCATGTAGTCGGCCCTCTGAGGTAAATCAACAGAAGCAACAGATTGGACGATATTTCCAACTGGAAGCGATGATTGTGTCATAACGATCCTTTTTGTGTTAATTGTTGGATGATGGTGGTATTCAGGGAGCAGGTCGTCTGACTGTCTCCTCAAAGTAAGCTGCATTCGGATCGTCAATCCAATCGCCAACCCAACCCAGTTCTTTTAGCCCGTTTTGAACAATCGGTAACGTCCCTCGTAATTCTTTCACCGGTGTCCAGTCACGCCAGTTACGGTCAGTTGGCGGGTCGAGAAAGTCTCCAATGCCATCTATTGCACGTTGAATCGATGGATATACCATTGCGCCGAGTTGTGTCTGTTTAGCTACCTCAACCACCCATTTCTCATAAGGAAACGGTTGTCTGTCAGCAACACAACACATTTTACAGAGGTACTCAATAACGTTTCCAACCGCAACGAACGCTGTTTCCACTTTATTTCGAGCTGCCATAGCCAAGGGACCACGCTGCGAGAAATAATACTTGCCGAACATCCACTTTAATTTGCGCTCCGCGACGGCTGGCGGATATAGGCAATAACGATCCTTCAATCCTTCAGCGGTACTTGAACAACCATAGAGAGTCAGCGAATTGGCAACGACCCACATCATTTCATCTGGACACGTCTCCAACCACACTTGCAGGTCTCCTTCATCATAAAACGACCAGTGGGCTTCAAAATCCCCTCGATCGACAAAGAGCTGCCAACTTTGCTCATAAGTTCTAAGGTCTTCATCGGAAAGGTGACGCTTATCACCAATGATACACAGATCAAGATCCGACCATGCATCGGTAAAACCAGCGGCACGACTCCCAATCAACATGAGGACAGCACGTTCACCCATTCGTTGGCAAAACTCTATGGCTCGATCAATAAATTGCTGATCCTCTGGACTGAAACAGATCTCTTCACTCATGCGGACACCTCCCGAAATATTTTTTATTTTTTTGACTGTCAGATTGAACGCTTACTTGAATGCGTATTCCCACCGGTGGTATTGGCCATGGTTGGTTGCGGTGGTTAATAGATCAGGCGCAGCAGTGTGTTTAAGACTGTCTGGGATAAACAGTCCTGTATTCATGCGGTCCTCATGAGAAATACGATTTTGAGCCGCACGAATCACATTGTGCTGTTCCTTTATAGGTAGTTGAGACGCAATAAATCCTTCAATCCACAACCCGCGATAGAGTAATGTATTGACAGGTATAAGATGGACAATCTCTGGTACATCAGGAGTGGACTCGCAAGCCAAAGGATCCCACAGAAAGAGATTACGCACTTGAGCATCCGTTGTAAATCCCGCCTTGGAAAAAGCTCCTTGGCTTGGATAATTGTCAATGCGGATGGATGCCGCCGCGCAATGCACCCCGAGATTAGAACCGTAGATTAACGCTTCTTCAATGAGAGAGGTGCCTATACCCTTTCCTTGACTCGTGGAGCGAACAAGAATAAGATCTATTTCCCATCGAGGTACTCGGCTGGGTACCAGAAACGCAGAAAGAAAACCTGCGATTTCGCCACCATTCACTGCCACGAAGACTTGATACTCAGGCGACGAGACGTGATCCATGAACACGTCAAAGAGAAGCGATTCTCCCCATGTTTCGTGTAATATGAGGTGAATCGCCTCGGCATCATCTGGACGCGCCCATCGAATATCTGACATACCTTTTCTTTTCCTCATCCATCTTGGGCTGTTCTTGGGATGATGTCGTGAATGCCGCCTTCACGAATACTTGCTGAGGAGACTAACACAAATCTCGCTGTTTGACGAAATTCTGGTAGCGAGATCGCCCCGCAATTGCACATGAGCGATCGGATTTTTGCGAGGGTCAATTTCAAATTATCGTTCATCTTGCCTGCATACGGTACATAAGCATCGGCCCCCTCCTCGAACAATAATTCTGTACTTCCGCCCTCGTAATAGCGTTGCCAGTTGGCAGCTCGCTTTGTTCCTTCACCCCAATATTCTTTCACTGTATTCATACCCAATTTTCTTATCTTGCTCGGACTCTCATCAAATCTTGCAAAATATCTGCCCATCATCACAAAATCGGCACCCATGGCAAGAGCCAAACCGATATGATAATCTTGGAATATACCACCATCTGAACAAATCGGCACGTAAACACCGGTTTCCTTCAAATACAGATCCCTTTGCCGGGCGACTTCAATAACGGCGGTCGCTTGCCCACAACCAATTCCTTTCTGTTCTCTGGTTATACATATAGCTCCTCCGCCGATACCTACTTTTACAAAATCGGCACCGGCTTCTACCAAATACCTAAATGCATCTCCATGAACTACATTCCCACCACCCACTTTCACAGTATCATTGTATGTATCTTTAATAAATCGGATGGTATCCGATTGCCATTCTGTATACCCTTCGGAAGAATCAACACAAATAATATCGACACCTGCTTCTACCAATGCGGGTACTCTTTTTTTGTAATCTCTTGTATTAATTCCGGCACCAACGACAAGCCTTTTATGGGAATCTACTGATTCAAGCGGATTTTTCTTATGGTCATCGTAATCTTTTCTGAAGACCAAATGGACCAGTTTACGATTTTCATCAACAATCGGTAGACAATTTATCTTGTGTTTCCAAATGAGGTCGTTGGCATCTTCAATACTAATTCCTTTTCGTCCAACAATCAGTTGGGAAAACGGGGTCATCGATTCGCTGACTTTTGAATTTAAATCGACTCGGCTCAATCTGTAATCCTTATCCGTTATCAGACCAAGTAGCTCACCTGAAGACGAGCCATCTTCGGTTATAGCAATAGTCGAGTGTCCTGTTTCTTCGGTGAGTTTCACAACATCTTCTATAGTGCTATTACACTTTAAATTTGAGTCACTGACAACGAAACCTGCTTTGTGGTTTTTGACTATCCGTACCATTGCCGCCTGTTGTTCAATACTTTGCGATCCATAAATAAAGGAGATTCCCCCCTGCCTGGCGAGTGCAATTGCCAAATTATAATCCGAAACAGCTTGCATGATTGCAGAAGCAAACGGAATGTTTATCTTCAGAGGTGGTTCTTGTCCGGTCTTAAACTTCGCCAGAGGCGTTCTCAGGACCACATTTTCAGGGATACACTCCTTCGTGGTTAAGTTAGGTAAAAGCAAATATTCACTGAAGGTCCGGCTTGCTTCAGGAAAAAAGTGTGCCATTCTTCATACCTCCTGTCAAATAAAAATGTAACCCGATAAGATTAGGACTTATGCCGCTGACACACTGATTTTCACCAAACAACTGAAAACCCAATCGGTATGAGATTTCCGATTTGCGTCAACACATAATTATGTCAATTCGGAAAGGATAGGACACAATTCCAAAATTTCATCAATAACGCGACCTTGCCAGTCGATGATCTCTGACATGTCTATGAGAGGTCAGTTTAGTTAATATTTCTTGCCTTTTTGAGCATGCCCCAAGTCGTCGTAGTTTTGTCCAACGGCGATACGCTTAAGACCCGCTCCATATCTTGCTGAATTTCATCTTCAGTCAGGACACGGTTATAGATAACAAATTCATCAAGCCTTCCGCCGTAGGGCCACGGACCATCAAGGCGATTACCGAACCAGTGATCTGATGGAGAGGTCGGAATTTCACCTTCCAATTTATAGGTGTTATCAAGTTCGCCGTTGATATAAAGCCGAAGTTCCTTATCAAACTCGTAAACTGCGGCAACGTGTGACCACTTATCGTTCGGAATCTCGTTCTTTGTGCTGTTCCATGTTCGTCCGCCAGCACCGGGGCATCCCATCCACACTGACGGTTTACCCTGGTGGATACTCAGATAATACGTATGAGGTCCCGCCTGCCCACGTATATTGCGATAATCACCGACACTCTCTGGGTATACCCACACCTCCATCGTCAAACTTTTGGTAATCGCGAGACTGTCAGATGCTTCGGCGGCGACGACCCCTTTCTGAATTTGTTCGTTAAAAAACACCCCTGAATTAATCTTTCCGTTTTTCTCCCATTTAGCATCGCCTTCGAGCGTGCCGTGTTTCTCTTTGCCGCTCAAGTCTTCGATATCTTTCCCTTTTCCCTCATCGAACGAGTAGTAAAGGACCATTGCGTCGTCCTCAATCGCCTCGCTCCCAAAGGGGAATATCAAAATCAATGCCGCGCTCAGAATATAGAAAACTATCCATCTCATTTCATACCTCCATCCGTTTACGAACAATAAGAGAATTGAATATCCTACCTTCGCGAGGCTCTAATCGCCGGTAGTACTCCAATCTAAATGAGCGTTGTAGGATTTCGAGAAGTGCCTCTGTTTTCCAAAAAGAGAAAAACCGCTTTGGCGCATATTTATCCTGTTCCCAGATACCTTCAAAGTTTTGGTCTCCCCAGATGCCGAGATACATTAAGCCGTTTTCGTTGAGTCGCCTTGAGATAAGATGCAAAATCCGATCAAAGTCCTGCTTCGGTATATGCAGGAGACAATTCATAGTATACACTGCATCAAAACATTCAGTAATTTCGTCGAGATCGTAGCAATCCAAGACTTGAGCAGCGATCCCTTTTTCTGCAGTGAGTTTCACCATCGTTGGTGTATTGTCCACCGCCAAAACCCGGAGTCCTTGACTTTGAAAAAACTGGGCATCCCAACCGGGACCACACCCAATTTCAAGGAGGGTCTCTCGTTCCTCAGCCTCTAAGAATTTGAGAAACTCCGACCGCTCCTGGACTTTGAATTCGTCAGAAGAATGAGAGGCTCTTTCATGGGCGTACTTCTCGTATGACTTAACAAGTCCGTCAGTGAACTTCATCATGTTGATTAATCTCCTATCGGACTCCTATATCAAAATCGACCTACTGCCAGTCGTCATCTGGCGGGTAAATCATGGAACTTCCGCCGCCTGCGCCTTTAAATTCGCTTTCAGCGAACCAGTCTTTGACGGTATCCCGCCATTTGATGAAGTGTGGGGCTTTCAGGTGCTCTTGGAACGCCGCCTCGTCTACATAAACCTCGTAGAGCCAGATCCGATTCGGATCGGCACCGTCCTGAATGACATCAAATCTCAGACAACCCGGTTCATTCGCAACGGAGCCTTTCGCGTCATCTATCATGGCTTCGATGAACGCATCTCTGTGACCTTCTTTAATCTGAATAGGTGCGATAATAACAAACATAGTTTTTCCTCCTATACGTAATTTGCAAATCACATTTTATTTTTAGTATCGGCATCCTGATGCCGAATTCACATTAGCCTATCACAATTTGGGAGGGATGTCAATTAAGTTCAAGTTTGCAATAGGGTCATTGGCTTCGCCCAACCCGACGGGACCATCGTCTACATGGACCTTGACGATAACACGACCCGATATATGACCATAATAACGCTGGGTCTCAATCTGGAAGGCTTCAACCTCTGTGATTTTCATCTTCTCCCCCGTAGGTCAAGAACGGCTTCGTAGTGTTTGGTGATTTGACCGTTATATTTTGTTTCGATGAGATTGACAATTCCCTCAAACAGAAGACGCCTATTTTCATCTGGCAACGCGATATGCCCTGAATAGGTCCCCAAAAGTTTGATGTACTGCTCAGATGAATACGTTTGCGTCCATGGATAGACACGTTTAATTGGATCTTCAAAGGCTTCCACACCGGGGAAATTTGTGGCGTGCGTGGGACGGTTCGTGGTCAACGGCGCGTAGTATTTGTCGTAGAGACTCTGGCTTTCCGCAAAGAATCCCTCGTCTTTTCTGACATGCTGGTTGGAGAAAACGGCAAGGAAACCCTTTGATTTAAGCACCTCGAACGCCTTCAGATACCTCACTTTTGGATCGACCCAATGGAAGGCAGTGGCAGAAATAATCAGGTCGAACTTTCCATCTGGTTTCCACTCCTCAAATGCCTGTTCCACAAACGAAGCATTTGGAAAGGTCTTCAATTTCTCCTTGGCAACGGCGATTAAATCGGCACCAATGTCCAAACAGACTAACACATACCCACGTTCCGCAAAAGATTGGGTTGCTTTTCCGGTCCCACATCCGACTTCGAGAATTCTACTGCGATCACTGAGTCCAGAGAGGTCTACAACATCTCGGATCAGTTCTTCAGGATATCTCGGTCGGACATCTTCATAGAGCGTTGCGGCAGTATTGAACGTCGTTTTAAGTTTGGTGTTAGACATGGGTTTTTCTTTTTATGATTCGACATCAAACCGATGACGAGCAAAGCGAGGATAGATGCCAAAACATGCCGTTTTCCTTTTTTATGGCGTGGATTCCGGCACTTCTGCTAATATGTCAAGTAAGTAGCAAGAGGATGTTCTGGTCATGATTCACCTGAAAAAATGTGATAGGTTTTACGGTGAAGTATAGCAGAAGTCGCGTGATTTCTCACGCGACTTCTGCTTCTGTCAAAGTATTAACAATTGTGAAAAATATTGACCCGAAAACCGAAAACTAAATGACCCTGAATTGTCATGTTTTCTCTATTGTTAAATTCGTGCGCTTGTGATACAATACAACGGATCAAAATAAAACACCTCTCACAGGAGGACTATATGAAAATTGATAAGATTGAGTCGTTTTTTATCAGGAACGGCTACGTAATTCGGATTCATACAGATACGGGTATCAGCGGTGTTGGACAGACCGCGTGTTGGGGTTATCCAGAAGCCGTCGACAGTATCATCAACACGTTTAAGAAACACCTCATCGGGCAGAACCCGATGCGGATTGAGCATCATTGGCAATATCTTTACCGCATGGGACCGTTCCGTGGAACTGCGCTGAGCGGTGCTATTAGTGCGGTAGACATCGCCTTATGGGACATCAAGGGCAAACATTTCGGTGTCCCGATTTGGGAACTGTTAGGCGGCAACTGCCGCGATAAAATCCGACTGCATCTCCTTGGTGGTGGAAGCACACCGGAAACGATGTATGACGCAGCGAAAGCCGCTGTCGAAGAAGGCTTCACGGCACTCAAGTTTGATCCGGTGGTCGGAAACTTCCAAGACATGACAGTTGATCGACTCGTCAAGACTGCCCGCGACATCGTCGCAGCGGCGCGTGAAGGCGGTGGACCCGATCTTGACCTGATCGTTGAAGTACATCGGAAACTGACACCGATGAATGGGATCGTCTTAGAATCGGCACTTGCCCCCTTTAATCTCTACTTCATTGAAGACCCGATCCAGATAGATACTATTACAACGCAGGCGGAATTAGCAAAACGGATGACAACCCCGCTCGCTATCGGCGAACGCAATGTAAGCATTTGGGAATTCCGTGAACTTTTGGAGGCAGGCGGACCGCAATACGTCCGTCCAGATCTCGGTTTGGCAGGCGGCATAACGCACTGCAAGAAAATCGCGGCACTTGCTGAAGCGTATCACAGCGCGGTTGTCACACATAACTTCCTCGGACCGCTCATTACCGCCGCATCGCTTCACTTAGATGCGAGCATCCCGAACTTCATCACGCAAGAATATACAAAAGGCGACGAATCCGCAGATTTCGCTGTTTATAAAGTGGCGTATCAGCGGGAAGGTGGATACATTCCAATCCCTGAAGCCCCGGGTTTGGGTATCGAACTTGACGATAGCTTAATTGAGAAGAACCCTTACCAACCGATGAATACCGGCACGACACCTTTGCGTGAAGACGGCTCTGTCGCTTACGCAGTCTAACAGCCGTCAGCCCTCAGCATGCTTCGCAGTGAGAACTATCAGACAAAAGGTCTTTGGTAAAGTGTCCTTTTTTCTGATCGCCGACCCCTAAAGATTGATAGCAAATAAAAAGGTGGAGGAAATCGAACATGAACGCTGACGAAAAATATCTATTCGATCTGAACGGTTACCTTATTATCAAGAACGTGCTAACACCCGAAGAGGTAGCCATAGCGAATGAAGCGATTGATAAACATAGTGAGCAAGCACGCATCCGTCCACGCGAACAGGCACTCGATGGCGGCTCCCTGAAATTAAAAGGAGAGCAGGGCAGAGGGGAACTCGGCGGTATGCTCAATTGGGAGAAACCGTGGTGTAATCCGTTCCGACACATGCTCGCACACCCTACACTCGTACCGTATCTGAATGTAATATTGGGAAAAGGGTTCCGAATGGATCATCAGATGTTTCTACTTTCAATGGACAAGGGTGCAGAGGGGCATACGTTCCATGGCTCCTCTGGTCCTGGCTTCGATCCGAACCAATACTATATTTTTCGTGACGGACGCATGCACAATGGCTTGACTGTCGTCACATTCCAATTGACGGACGTGCCACCTGGAGCGGGAGGGTTAATCGTTATACCGGGAAGCCATAAGAGCAACTACTCGTGTCCGCAAAAGATGCGGCTTTACCAAGAACACCAAGAGCATATCCGGCAACTTGTTTGCAACGCCGGTGATGTAGCAATCTTCACCGAGGCAGTGACGCACGGAACGCTTCCGTGGACAGCCGAACATCCGCGCCGCTCCATTCTAACCCGTTATACCGCAGGCAACATGGCGTATGTTCCTGCCTATGAAATACCGGAATGGGCAAATGAACGCCAGCGCGCTGTCATGGAACCTCCTTATCATTCGCGATTAAATCGTCCGACCTTGGAAACGTAGGAAGGTTTTTAATTTATAGGATCCTGGACTCCGCTACGCCTACGCGCAGGTTTCTGGTGAGGTCGCAACTGAAATAAGGAAAGTTAAAAAATGAATGCTGACGAAAAATATCTATTCGATCTGAACGGTTACCTTATTATCAAGAACGTGCTAACGCCCGAAGAGGTAGCTCTCGCCAACGAAGCCATTGACAAACATAGTGACCAAGCGCGCATTCGTCCACGTGACCAGACGCTTGATGGCGGCTCTCCAGAACTGAAAGGCGAACAAGGTAGAGGCGAACTCGGCGGTATGCTTGGATGGGAAGAACCGTGGTGCAATCCGTTTCGACACATGCTGGCGCATCCTACACTTGTTCCTTATCTCAATGAGATACTGGGAAAAGGCTTTCGTATGGACCATCACATGTTTCTACTTTCAATGGACAAAGGGGCAGAAGGCTTTATCTTTCATGGATCCTCAGGTCCCGGCTTCGATCCGAACCAGTACTACATTTTCCGTGATGGGCGCATGCACAACGGTTTGACCGTTGTTACGTTTCAGTTAACGGACGTACCGCCCGGAGCAGGCGGATTAATCGTTATACCGGGGAGCCATAAGAGCAACTATCCATGTCCGAAAGAGATGCGACTCTATCAGAAACACCAAGAGCACATCCGGCAACTCGTCTGCGACGCTGGCGACGTGATAATTTTCTCTGAGGCGGTGACGCACGGAACACTCCCGTGGACAGTTGAACACCCGCGTCGCTCCATCTTAACCCGTTATACCGCAGGCAATATGGCGTATGTTCCTGCTTATGAAATACCGGAATGGGCGAATGAACGTCAACGTGCTGTCATGGAACCTCCCTATCATTCGCGATTAAATCGTCCGACCTTGGAAACGTAGGAAGGTTTTTAATTTCTGGAATCCTGGACTCCGTTACGCTTACGCGCAGGTTTCTGGTGAGGTCGCAACTGAAATAAGGATCTGTCCGGCATAGCACCAAAAGACCAGCCTGCAACAACGGCGCAGGGGTTTTGCTTGGGGTTTTTGATAGGGCGTTTCCCTTTCTTTAATTTCTTCAACTCGAACACGGATACTATCAAGAGACAACCCGCGTCCCTTACCCGTAAGGAAATTTTAAAATGTCTACTTCAATGAGTGCGATCCTTGGCTTAATTTTTTTAGGACTCGCGAACGCCTCCGTCTTTTTGATGTTTAAGTTATGGGGCTACCCATTTGACAAAGAAACACATAAGAGTGCTGCTCCACGGTCCCTGATGCTGCTTCACCGGCTCATCGGTTACGCGTATGCGATACTCTATATCTTTATGATGTGGCACATGGTGCCACGTTTGTGGAATTATCAAGTTGAACTCCCACCGCGGACCGTCGCACATTTGATGCTCGGCATTACGATCGGCGTACTGATCCTCGTTAAGATTGCCATCCTTCGATTTTTCCGTCATTTTGAGGAATCAATGCCTTATATCGGCACATGCCTACTAATTTGCACCTATCTATTGATTGGGTTATCAGTGCCGTTCACATTTCGTGAAGCGGCGTTGCGAACACAGACAAACGCATTCAGTGATGAAGGTATCGCGCGAACTCGTAAGTTGCTTGAAAACGCTGGATTGCCAACGGAAGCACCGCTCGACCAACTCGCATCAAAGCGAAAATTGCGGGACGGACAGCATGTCTTACAACGTAAATGCGTCATCTGTCACGATTTACGTACCATTCTCGCGAAACCACGTACCCCGACTGACTGGGTCCGTCTCGTCAATCGCATGGCGATAAAGCCTATGATTGGCGAACCCATTCACCAAGAAGAAGAATGGAGCGTCTCTGCATATCTCATCGCGATTACACCCGACATCCAGACTTCGGTTCGGCAACAACGGCAAGAACAGATGCGTGCGGATGAAGCAAAGGTAGCTGCCCAAATCGCAAGTTTCACTATGGACATGGATGTAGAAGTTGAAACGGATACAACGGAAATCGACGCTTATGACGCAGTAGAAGCGCAAGCTCTCTTTGAGGACAGATGCTCTCAATGTCATCCAATCACCGATGTTGAAGACTATCCACCTCGCTCTGAAGCGGAGACAATCGAGCTCATAACGCGGATGATAGAGATCGGGCTTTACCTCGAAGAGGAAGAGATTGAGTTGATTTCGCGCTATATCAACGAAAACTACCTGGAACAGTGATGTGGCGACGGCAGTTCAAATGACTCACACATCATAGCGGGTGAAGGCGAGGAATGCGCCCATGAAGAAGACCATATTGAATAGAAACAGCAGTAAGATATCCAAACTGGCTCCGGCAAACGCGGTAGAAAAATCGGATGGAGGATCGTCAAATTTTGGAATCTTATCCACACTCATTTGAACCTCCCTCAATTTCTGCCTTTCCACGTCTTCAAGAAAGAGATTGGGATTGAAAGGATATTCTTCATAGGTGAACTGTAGAAGGCTGCGTCGATATTCGACAGCCTTCTTGAAAAACCGCTCGTAATGTTTGATGCCGGTGCCGACCAATGCCTCACAACCGACTTGATAGATTGCCGTTGGTGAGATACGGGATATATTCTGCGCCAATTTCACCTGATGCAGTTGTTGTTGGCGGTATTCAGCGTAAATCGCTTGCTTGGCATCCCCTATTTTGGCAGCACGGGTAAGGGGCTCACCCAGCGACCAATGCGCGCTAAATCTATCTTTGCCGTATCGTTTAAGGATTTTGTACTCCGTCTCACTTGCCTGTTTGGCTATCTCTTTCTCATCGGGTAGTTCTGCCAATCGGCTTGCCAGCAATCCGCCTGTTCTCGGGATAAACACTGCAAAACACACCCAAACCAAAAGGAGTAGAACGAGGCTGACGGATGAGGTTCTCGTTAGGCAGGAAATGAACAACCCAAGTGTCGCAAAAACGGAAATATAGAGGACTGAAAACAGGACGACCCCGCCAATCTGTAGCCAATAGGTCGGTTCAAAAGGCAAAACCCCGAAAAGCGAGATGATGAGTATGTTTATGCAAATCCCGATAATCAAAGGAATCGATAGGCTGATGAGTGTACCGATATATTTCCCAAAAAGCAAAGTTGCGCGAGGGAGCGAATTAGAAAGACAGAGGCGGAGCGTGCCTGTTTCTGCCTCGCCTGAGATGCTGTCATAGGTCATAGCAAACGCCGCGAAACTCAGAATAACGCCGATGGTAAACACCCAATCCAATACGTCAAATCTCTGGAGAGTGTAGTTTCTCCGAAGAATCGTTTGTGGACCAACAAGCTCAAATGCATCCACGGCAAAGGCATTCGGGAGGTCTTTTTCGTGCCCTTCAGCGATGAATCCCAATGGACTCGGCAAACGATATATCAGTTGATTTGGTGAATGACTGACCACACTGTGTATACCTTTCTTCGTCTTATCTTCCAGAAGCTCCAAGTTTTCCCTGACGTTTTCACCGTAATCCATGACCTGTTGGCGGTAATCGTGGATGTACAGCACGCTTCCCGTCAACATTAAGACGATTACCAGAACCAACGTCAAGGCGAAACGGAGACTCTGTAGATGATCTAAAAGGTCTCTCCAGATAATTTCACGTAGCATCCTCTCACCTCATCTCGCTTTTCAAGAACATCGCTCCTGTGATCAGAAACAGCAGGATGTTGAGAAAAATCAGGTAGACTAAATCCGGGAAGACCTCTCCCAGAGCGTTATTTCCCGACGCGAGTCCACTGGTAAAGACAGGCATGCCACTTAAGTCGAGTGGTTCCACGTCATCCCAACTTTTCGGTGTGATGTTTGCGAAAAACGCTTCTTCGTCTGATTCTACAAGTCCAACTTGTGAGGGCATATCGTTGAGATTGACTGACGTGAACCAGTTGATACTTGAGAAAGCCTCTTGTTCTTGCATATATGCCATCAGTGCCTTTCGGTAATCCTGTGCTTGCTGGATGAACCGCTCATGCCGCCTCAAATCCGTGCCAGACAAGCCCGCAGAGATGTTGTAGTAAACCCATGCCGGAGAAAGTCTGGAAAGATTTTCAGCCAAAACGGTCTGTCTTTTCAGCGAACGGTAGTATTCTTGATGGAGGTTCCCTATCTGTTCTGCGTATTCAATGCGGTGTGGAATGTAAAATTGGGCACCGTCGAGATACCAGAGCATCCCTTCTCTGGATGCTGTTAGCACGTGGTAGGCAAATGGATAACTGCCACTGATCACACTGCGTTCCGACATAAAGTAGGATCTACTTTGATGCTTTCTGCCGTAATCTCTGATTTTTTCATTAAATGCTGTCGTAATTGCCGCACTCTCTATGTTAACCACGGCTTTGGAGGGTATGGGGCGTACCTGTTTTGCGATATACACCGCCCCGTTTGGGATGATGAACACAATCACAATCCAGAAGAATAGCAACCAGACGAGTGCCCTCGCCGACCGATAGGTGATTGCTGAAACCAGCATTGAAAGCAGGAAAAAGACAGAAAGATATAAAGTCAAAACCGCAAACAATAAACCAAACCTGTTCCATTCAGCGATGTGAAATTCTATCATTGGGTTTACGTTTATCAATAGAGCCGCGGCTATCCAACCGATTGCGAGTGGCACGAGGAGACTCGCCATTCCGCCAAGGTATTTCCCAATTAGGATATGGTATTTCGAGACTGGGTTTGATACCACAAGTGCGAGTGTTCCACTTTCACGCTCACCGCAAATGACATCGTAAGCGATGGAAATCACAAACAGGCTGAACGCAATCTGCACCATGAGCACCGCATCAACAGCGGAAAAAATGTTCAGAAGTGGATTGCCACCGCCGAGTATTCGCGCCTCTGTGGGGACATCTTCGTAGGAAACCTTTACTGTGCTTCCGAGCTGCCGCTCCATCCCTAAGCAGATAACACTTAACGGTTCAGGCGGTTTTGCGATGTCCAGTCTCAGATATGAATACACCTTCACTTTCTCAAGGGCGTTCCGATGCTCGATTTCTGCAGCATTGTGAATGCTGAGTCGCTTCTCGTAGTCCTCCATCAGCACATACGTACTGGCGATGAAAAGCGCAAGGCAGACGATTAACCCGATGAATAGACGGAGGGAGAGGATGTTTTCTGTGAACTCTCTTTTGGCGATTATCCAGATGGGGGACATCTAAAAGTCTCCAGTTGGTGAAGGGAAAAGAAAGCAGTTTAGTCTTGGGATTGCGCCTTTACTGCTTCCGAGACGAGCATCTCTAAATTTTCCCTGTCCGCTTCATGTGTGATTAACTTACCGTCCCTATCAATGAGCCACATTTCAGGAGTGCCGCTAATATCATATTGTTGTAAAAGTGAGTACGCTGCCGCGTCGAAAATTTGTCGCCACTGAATGCCATTTACTTTGATGTAGTTGCACAAACTACACATTGTCGCTTCTTCACTATCAAGGCAGACCCCAATAATATCGAATCCTGTCTCTTTATAAGTATCGTAAACTTTCTTGATATCTGACGTTTCCGCGGTGCCAAAATCCCTCCAGACCTTCCAAAAGTGAAGCAAGACGATTTTCCCATAATAATCTCGAAGCGAAATCGGATTCCCATCAAGGGCGATCACAGAAAAGTTAGGGCAGGTTTTCCAACCAATTCGTATCTCGGATTAGACTTGCGCTCATAAACTTCAGCGAGTTCAGTATTGCCTAACCTCCTATGAATGTCGGCAAGTTTATAGAAGATAAATTTCTCGTCTGGATACTGCTGCTCAGCTACCCGAAAAAACGCAAGCAGATCCTCGTATCGCTCTACCGTCTTGAATATGTCAAATAGCGTCTGATACCCTTGAAGGTCTTGTATCATGCCCGACTTGAGACGTTCAATAAGGACAGCCGCTGATTGTTCGTTTCCTAATAAGGTGTGGAGTCTAACAAGCTGCGGATAGAGGTCAAAAAAACGCTTACCATCAGGGAAACGCTTATCATCAGGAGGGCGCGCAAGTATTTCTTCAATAGCAGTGAGAGCCGCTTCGTGGCTACCGTACATATCCTCCGGCGTGTGTTCCCAAATGGTGGAAGACCTATAAATCTGAGAAGAAAAGCTTAAGTTCAAAGCCTCAAAGTCTTCATTCGCGTGATGTTGACAACGGACAAGTGGTATGACATCACCGAATACCAAACGTTGTTCACTTTTCTTAGTTCGGTATTCCGGGGCAAGCTGATACCCGTAACTCACGGGCATTCTCGGATCTGTGTCTTGGAGAAAACCTATCCTTCCAATTATCTTGCTGATTGCAACCAAATCTATGTTCGGAAGAAAACCTGCCTTCCCATCTTTGTCATCGGCGGGACAGATGAAGACCGATGCATCTGGCAAGTATTTCGGGTGAAGATCTGAGAGCCATTCAGGAAAATCTTTGCGTTCCGTCCGGTAGGTTTGAATTGCCTTACCGATTGTAAGCAAATTTTGTGTGCAAAGTTCTATGTTTCTCCCGTGCCTTTCGGAATTCTCTCCTGCAGTAGATGTCAAAAACGTTTCAGGTTTTTGTAAACGCTTTCGCGCCCGATGCAGACGCGTGTTAATCGTGCTTACAGAGATGCCTAAAAACTTGCTAATCTCTTTGACCTTCATTTCACCGAGATAATAGAGTGTCACGACGGTGCGTTCACTCTCTGGTAGTCTTGCCAAAAGTTTTTTGACGATCTCACGGTGACGCTCGGAGGCTTCTCTCTGCCGTTGTTCCGACACGTAACGTGTGTAAGCGGATTTCTCGATTTCTGCCGTAGGTGTGTCTTCTATCGATTGCACCGTCCGTTTTTTCTTCCGCATCCAACTGATACAAAACCGGTTTGCGATGACATACAACCATCCAGCAAATTGATGGGGATCTTTGAGTGTCGGGAGTTTTTTGTGGACTTGCAGGAAGATGTCCTGTGTAATTTCTTCGGCGTGATGAAAATCGCCGATCTTCCGCCACACGAACGCGTGAACGCTCTTTTGGTATTTTTGGACTAAGACGCTGAATGCCTCGTCGTCACCGGATAAAAAATTGTAAATGAGTTGAACATCGTCTTCTCTTTCCACAAGGATACCTCCCAATGAATAGATTTTTCGTGTTTACATCTGCCAAATAACTGCATCAAATGTGGAGTCTTATAAGTTAAGCATCACGATACGGTTTATACCCTCTGTATATTAAAGACGAATTTATGTGCAGAAATCTTACATAATTTGAAAAAATCGAAAAAGGTATGGGATTTTATAGCCACCGTTGTGTGGATATCGGGCTTCGTAGGGAACGATGCTCGGTACGGTGTTTTTGCTGGGGTGTTTCCTCTAGGAAACCGCACCTATCGAATAGAAAGGAATGACGGATGGACGGGCGCGGTTGAAAACCGCGCCTACCGGATGAAGATCCGTGGAACTATAACCGAATTTTCTTGAATTCCTCAATCTGTGCCGTAATCGCGCGTTCCGTTGGGAGACGCTCCGCGCTCGACGCACCGTAGAAGCCGACAACCCCTTCGGTATTTTCCAGAACGTATGTTGCGTCTTCTGGCTCCGCGATGGGACCCCCGTGACAGATAACGAGGATTTCTGGGTTAACGCCTTTCGCGGCATCGTGGATGGCTTGCACCCGTTTGGCGGCATCCGCAAGTGTGAGAGCAGTTTGTGCTCCAATAGAACCTTTCGTTGTCAACCCCATGTGTGCGACAAGAATATCAGCACCCGCATCCGCCATCTGCTCCGCCTCGGTTTCGTTAAAGGCGTAAGGTGTCGTGAGCATTCCCATCTGATGCGCCGTCCGAATCATCTCCACTTCGGGTCCGTATCCCATATCGGTCTCTTCAAGCAGTTGACGGAATGTGCCGTCAATCAGACCCACTGTCGGGAAGTTTTGCACACCGGAAAACCCGATCGCATCTATCTGACTTAAGAAGACATCCATCAAACGGAACGGATCCGTACCACATACGCCTGCGAGTACGGGTGTGTCAGGAACGACGGGTAGTACTTCGCTCGCCATCTCAACGACAATCTGATTCGCATCGCCGTAGGGCATCATACCCGCGAGTGAACCTCTGCCCGCCATTCTGAACCTGCCGGAGTTGTAGATAATAATCAGGTCAATGCCACCGGCTGCCTCGCACTTCGCAGAGATACCTGTGCCCGCACCTGCTCCGATGATCGGTTTGCCTGCGTCAATATTGTTACGCAGTTGCGCTAAAATTTCTTCACGTTTGAATTTCATGTATCGTTATTCCTTGTGTGTAATAATTGAATGTAGTATACTACACGCATTATAGCAAAATATTTAGATTTTGCGTAATACTTTTAACCTCCTCCAATCCACCATTTTTCATCAGGAAGTCCCTTTGAGGGAGCAACGTTCATGAAACTGTACAACAAACCCACAAACTGCGTCATGGTGGGTATTTATGTTTTATTCATAGGTGTCCTTTGTCGTCCTGTAGCGGCTTACATAGAAGGACCCTGGCTATGGATGATTGCCAGTGGTGGAGATATAGATAGCGATCAATTGGCTGCAGCGAGTAAGGGAAGGCTTACGGAAAACCTTGTCGCTGCATACGGCGTAAACGAAGGCGATACCTTAGGACAGTTGCAATGGACCCGTGGGAATATCTTCCCGGAGATTGATTGCTTATTCTGGCGTTGGGGCTGCTATTCAGATAACGTTAACAATGTTATTAATAGGATAGGGTTGAGCAACAATCGGGGGTTGAATTACCACTCGGCGTACGCCTTAATTAATATCTTCTCCCCGAAAGCCCGAAAAAACGTTGCGATGGGGGTTGGCAGTGACGACTCCGTCAAGGTTTGGCTTAACGGTGAAATCGTTCACGTAAACAAGGTGGATAGACGAACAACTGGCATTCAAGATCTGTTCCGCGTCAATCTGAATGCGGGGAATAATCTCCTACTTGTCAAAGTAAGTGATAACCTATGGAACTGGGGCATGTTCTTTGAGATTTATCTTGAGGCAGGCGATTTCAGCACTGCCCTTCCTGTTGCGACTGCGGATATTTCCCTCGCTGTACATCTATCCCAAAAATACAGGACCACGCTCCAAGACCCCGTGATTCAAGAAGTGCTTCCGAATTTACTGTCACGGCTTCAGGAACCGGAGATACAAGCCCTTTTAACCCCCTTCACGATAGATGCTATTGCTGGGAATCCAGACCTCCTTGCGCAGTTCGGTTTGCCGGATGAAGCGATAACATTTATTAAAGAAAACGCCGGGGTCAGAGTGATGCTCCGGGACCCAGACTTTCAGATACTGTTGCAAAATCCCACTGCTTTATCAGAATTCGCAGCGCTCGTTACCGATGACGAGTCCGTTATACCTCCTGAAAAACGCCCTCTCCGCGCAGATGTTGATGGAAACGGAGTCGTAAATATCCTGGATCTCGTACGCATTACAACACGTTTGGGGCGAACCGGTCCTGACGTAGCAGATGTTAACGGTGACGGTTCCGTTGATATTCGTGATATTGTTTTGGCTGCAGCCTTAATAGGCACGGAGGCAGCTGCCCCTTCTGCTTATACCCTTATAGGAAAAAGACGCGGTCAACCCTTGCTACGTCCTGAAGACATCCAACTCTGGCTAACCCAAATTCAACACCTTGACTTGCGCGACCCGACCTACCAAAGAGGGGTGATAGTCCTAAAGCACCTGATGGAGGCGTTGACACCGAAAAAGACAGGACTTCTGCCCAATTATCCTAATCCGTTCAATCCTGAAACATGGATACCCTATCAGCTCGCCGAAGCAGCAGACGTTATGCTCACTATCCATGCCACCGATGGTCGATTAATTCGGACGCTATCATTCGGGCATCAGTCTGCAGGCATGTATCAGAGCAAAAACCGAGCGGCGTATTGGGATGGTCGGAATGCGTTGGGTGAGCCTGTTGCGAGTGGCATCTATTTCTATACTCTCAAGGTCTCCGGAGAATTCACTGCAACACGGAAGATGTTGATTCGGAAATAAGTTTTCTCTATAGTGATGCTCTCTGATTCTGAGTTAAAATGGACGTGCATGAGACCCTTGAAGAAATACCCAAGCAAAAACCCCCTACATTTTAACGTCTGGCATGCTGTGATTCCGCAGGGGCACGGTATTCAACACTAAGATGTTGGGTCTCCAAACGGATATGCCCTTGAACACGCGAGGTTAGACAACTCTCCAAAGCACCGCTCACCAGTAATGTCCGTTCCGCTGGATACGGAGCGACCCCCGTTTCAAAAAGTTCCTCGATTTTGGCAATCAGACACGCAGAATAGGTGACGTTTGGGGTCGGCGTTAAGAAGAACTGCGTCGATACTGGCACCGGTTCGTCCTTCAGTTTCGCGGCAAAGCAGTAATCTCGTACCGCACCATTGAGCATCAGAAGTGTTGCCTTCAATCCATCGTTATATTCAATGAAATAAGCGGCTGGGTTTTCGACGAGTCGGTAGATTTCACCGTTACGGATCATATCTTGTGTTCTACCGTCTTCATCCGTTAAACCGCACGGCGTATCACTTCTCGAAAGTGCCGCTTCTAACAATTCCATAGACCAGCGCCCATCTTTGCCTGCTTCCCAGACATCATCGCCATCTATTAATTGGACAGCAGCGACCCCGGTTTCGCCACCTTTTCGGCGTTCTACCATACACTGCATCGCCTCCAAGGCATGATAATCCATCGGATCCGAGCCTCCAACGCCAACCATGAGTGCCTCTTCTATCTCACATTCTAACGGGAGTTCGACATCTGGCAATCGCCATGTGACGGGTAGAGACGAACCTGCGAGTACGCCAAAACCGAGGCGATGCCCATCATCCACCATCTCCTTTGCCTTCTCGAAACTATAGGAGAGGTGTTTGTCGTTATAGATAGGCACAGCACGTCCATCTGCCTCAAAGACTTTGACGCACTCTTTGAAGAATTCATACCGCGGATACAGGACCTGATTCATCTCATTGTGCGGATAATCGCCGTGCTCCCCGATGAGTAGCACCGCGTCAACAGCAATCTCATCACCGCCACACCGCAGTGCCTCAGCAATGGTAGGATAGACAGAAAAACCGAACTCTCTGGCACGGTCCAAACTTTGGTCACCTTCCGGCTTCTGATCGACGAACAGTGAGACGACTTTCATATCCGGACGATGCCATCTCCCCTCAGTCGGATAACCTACGAGAAATCGGTCAGCGAAGTGCTGCGCGTGCGATAGGTAACGGTAGATAGTAGCGATAACGGCAATCCTTTTTGTTCCCATAACCTCAGGTCCTCCAGAAAGTCGACACTTCAGTCGGTTGATATGCAATATCTAAATGAGGGGTCTCCTGCCGTGTGCTATCAGTAAAGAGACTGTCAACGCCTGCCGCAACAAGCCCTGTCGTTAATAACGTACGTTCAACAGGATAGGTTGCTTCACCTGCCAGGAACATTTTCTCGATGTTGTTAACCAGCGGCGAGAAGAAATTCGCCAACGTTGTCCGTGCGGGTGGCATCGGGAGATACATCTGCGTTGAAAGAATCTCGTTGTTCGATCCGATATAAGCCGCAAAGTTGAAATCCTGTACCAACCCGTTCATCAGAATCATGGTAGACTTGAGTCCATCGTTGTGCTCATATTGATAGGCTATCGGGTCTTTCACGATCTCCTTCAATTCATCAATATTTGGAAACGGGTTGTTAAACCCAGAACGCGATGGTGTGAGCGTATGGCTCCGACAGAGGGCAGTTTCAAAGAGTTCTCTCGACCAAAGTTCTGTGTGATGTGCCTCCCAGAATGCGTCGCCGCGATACGCCTGTAGCCATTTGACACCGCTCTCACCGCCTTCGCGTCGCTCTACCATACACTGTAAGGTTTCCAGCGCGTGGAAGTCGTAGCTATCCACACCACCGTAGCCTACACATACCGCCTCGGAGACAGAGACACTGAGTGGCATGTCAATCGAAGGTGTGCGCCACGTAACCGGCAGAGACGAGCCTGCCATAAACGCGAAGTCCATAGATTGAGAAATATCGTACATCTCACGTGCCCATTCCCAGTTCCATGAGAGGTGCTTGTCATTAAAGGTCGGTACACCGCGTCCACTCTTTTCATAAACTTCAGCAATCTGCATGAAGTGTTCATAGCGCGGATAGAGACGTTGTCCCTTTTCGTTGGTCGGATATTCGCCGTGTTCACCGATAATCAGGACACCGTCAACTGCAAGTTCCTCGCCACCGAGGGTGAGTGCCTCCGCAATTGTGGGATACCCTTTCATCGAAGGGAAACGTTCCAGACGTTCGCGGCTGAGGTCGTTGTCTTTGACCTGTTCGACGAAGAGAGAAACGAGATCCATTGGTGGGTGATGATGTCGGCTGTTCCACCCATAGCCTTCTAAGAACCGATCGACGATATGCTGCGTGTGCGAGTACTTGTGATAAATCGTCGCAATCGCGGCGATTTTAGGGCGTTCCTGCATTCTTCCTCCTTCAAGAGTAAAGTCTAAAAATACTTGAAAGGGGCACTAGATTCCAGACTTTATTCGCTCACATTTCCTTTTTTACGAAAACTCAATGTTCCCCAAGCATCCCATTATATATCGCGTAACCAATGATCTTTTGCATGTCTTTATGATATGCCTCTTGCGAATTTTCCTCACAGCGAATTCCAAAAAACGGACCATCAGACTCAGAAAATAGAATCCAATGACCCCAAAAAGACTCACAGTACGGACAAGTGTTAACCCAATAATTGCACCCCACAGAATTGAAATAATGACGCTGGATTATTTGCGGCATCGGCTTTTCATTAGGTGCATCGCCCCTGGAAATTTTGGGCCAAGCAAACACAATGATTTCGCGTTTACACCTTCGGCATTCATAAAGTCCATATCGGTAGTAACGGTCAGGGAGTTTAATACCTGTTTGCTTGGCAACCTCCTTAACCTTGACATGAAACCGTGCTTTGGCTTGCTTGCATGCCCTACAAGTAAACGGCAAGAATTGGTCATGAATCGGCTCAAAGATAGTAGGATTTTCTATAACTTTTTGTCCCTCTAATTCAATAAATGGAACAGAAAGTAATTCTGCCTTACTTTCATTCACAGCGTGAGTAACTCTGATTTCTATCGCGGCGACGGGTTTATTTTCAACTATTAAAGCGACATCCACAATGAAGCCATCAAGCATTCTATATTCCAACATCGCGCACTCTACTTTGTCAGGTAGAGGTTGATCTGTGAATTTACGACAAATTTCACAAGCCCTTTTCAATATGGGAGCATCAATTTTACCCGACTTCCAATCAGAAATAAGCTCAACAATACGCTGTTTGGCAGTCTTGTGGAGAATCGTTTCCTGATTACAAGTTTCACTCGCTTTATGGGCAAAATGGGCCGCTTTGATCTCACCCTTTTTGAGAATAACCGTATCTTGGCAAGCTGGACAAGAATAGTGTTTTCCCTTTTCTGCGGTCTCAGGATCATATAATCGTTGTTCACTATCAAAGGCAAATGGAACTCGTAATTTTACGCTTTTAGACATGACGCAAACTTTTCTTTTAGTGATGACGAGACACAAGAATTTGTCTACGGCGAGGGTATTGTAGAATCGACATTTAGCGGTTTCTCTATTAGCACGACCGGTGCCTGACAACAATCACAATTCCCCGGAGCAACCGCTCGGATGTAGCATGTATCGCAGTAGTAATAGAGTTCATGGACAACACCATCTTTGATCGCGTAAAATCGGATGACCTCCAGTAGTTGCGTTTTGGGAAAGACGCGACTGTTGATAATCAGATCTTTCTCATGCAACCGCTCATCAACAAAGAGTGCCTCCGCTAACGAAGTGCGCAGAAGGGTGTAGTAGTTGCCATCCTCTGTCTTGACACCGTATAGATGTTCATGGGATTTAAAGAGTTCTACGGCATAGTGTGTGTGCATCTCCTCCGCTAAGCAGACGATTTTACCTCGGAGTTCGACCTCTTGCGGTTTCTGTTCTTCAGTCGAAGGTGTAGCTCCACTGATGAATAGAATTAGCACGATGAAAAATAGGGAAAACCATCGTAAGTTACGCATCATTCATCTCCTTCTTTGCCCATCGATTTGGACCAGGACCGGGTTGATGTTCATCACGAACGCGTTTAAATTCCTCAGGCGTGGCAACAACATCTTTAGAGTGCAACCGACTCCGAGCGAGAAAGCCTGCCTCGGGTTGATAACCGGTCGGTTTTGACGCGTCTTGATAGCGGGAATCAACACTCCACCTGACTTGATTGCTGACGTTCGGGATAGAGCGGTGCGGGGTCAGATTGGTAAGTAGAAGAATGCTGCCAAGCTTGACAGGAACCACAACCGGATCGACTTCGGGTAATGCATCATCCGGTATTTCAAGATAAAAACGTTCAGAATGACGATGTCGGAAAACGCCATCCCGATGTGCATGAGGGATGACTTCCAAACATCCGTTCTCAATGGTAGCATCTATCAGCGGAAGCCAAACCGTGAGTTGCAAGACCGAATCGCATTTAGGCTCCATATAACCAGCGTCTTGATGCCACGGAACAAGAGTCCGGTCATGCTCAGGAAGTTTCGGACGAACCCGGTAGGCAGGGTGACACATAATCTCCGGTCCAACAAGTGACTCGGCGATGTCAAGCAACTTCGGATTGATGAGCAGATCGAAGAGTGCCGGTCCTGTGTGTGCCCCGCTGAACAACTTCTGGAACACAATAGGGGATTGCGCCGTAATTTTTGCTAAACGGGTATCAAAACCCTCCGCTTTGAATTCGGAGTCAATTTTACCGTCCGCGTAGAGTTCTGATGCACCCGTGTTAACGATTTCCTCAAACTCCGCGATGAGTGGGTTCAGGTCGTCCGGAGCAAGGGCATCTTCGATTAACAGATAGCCGTTTTCGTTAAAATCGTGGATTTGTGAATCAGTCAATACTTTCATTTTTTAAACGATTGCTCCTGGGCATTGCTCCATTACATTACGCAATGGTTTCCGGTAAAGTTAGCAGCCTCTCATAACCTAAAGATGGTTCTCAACTTAGACAGAGACCACTGTAGAACGAAATAGAACAACGCCCATATTCAATAAATCAAAAACCTTTTATACAATGTAAATGCGAAATTCGACAGCGTATGGGTCAAATTTGGACCAATTCAACCAGAATGCCATCTGGATCTTTCGCGCAAGCAACGCCAACTGCGTCCGGCGCGCCTATCGGGTCAGACAGAAATTTAACACCCTTCTGTTTTAAGCCTTCGACGGTTCCGTGAATATCTTCTACAAAAAAGGTAAGCCAACGGACACCTGCCGAGAATTCGTCTGCTGGTGTCGGCGGTGGCGATTCAATATCCATCAGTTTGATAAGTGTGTTACCGGCTTTAAGGCGGACCTGGCGAAAGCCTGTCGGAGCAAGTCCTACGCCGCGTGCAAGGTCGTCTGGAATCTCCAACTCCAGCACGATCTCAAACCCTAATTTGTTGTGATAGAAGTCCAGCGACGCGGCAAAGTCGCTACAGGTAATAGCGATGTCGATAGTAGGATGCGATAAGTTTAGCACAGGTTCTAACCTCCTGTCAGAACGAAGATTGCCTCTCGAAATTGACCGAGCGGACGCTCGTCATAGATAATATCTACTGGAACGACAACTCTCTTTCCCAAAGCGTCACGGTGCTTCGGAATTGGAACAGAAAAATCGATGTGACCCTCTGATCGCGCTGGAATCGTTGTTTCTGCGGAGGGAAGCTCGATATTCCACGCGCTTGGGAGGATTGGTTGGGCGACTGCAGTGCGTGGCTCAGATGAATGATTCGTTATCTCCACGCGTAACTGTGTTGTCTCCCCAAGCGCAATCTCCTGTTCATAAGGATAACACCGGACCCAATGTTCGTCCATGCCGTAGTTCGCATGGTCCCAAGGAAAAAGTTCAGTATAACATTCTTCGCGTTCGGCGAGTGTGTCCAACATACACTGCATCTCGGCATCAGTAAAATCGAAGGCTGGATCGACATGGCAGTTAAAGATATGCGTCGGTTTCAGTTGCTGAATACGCCGCAGACATTTTTCGTAACCGACATCTTTGCCGAGCAAATTCCGATTGCCTGAACAATAGTCGTCTATTCCTGCCATCGTGAAAGAGTCCCCTGCGAAGAACATCCGGACCCCGCGTCCTTCAACGAGCAACCCACCGTGATAATAGGTCTGACCCGGAAAGTGGTATGCCGTCATCGTGAACTCATTCCACTGCCAAGAATCTCCATCACGCGTGATGCGATCCACTCGAGTAACCGAAGGCGAAATACAGGGGAGCCTGAAACCGATTGGGTTTGTGATGACTCGCTCGACAACTGAATCCGTTATCGTCTCACAAGGGAAAGTCTCTTGAAATTCAGGGATGGCATCAACATGGTCATCGTGGTAGTGTGTCACCCAAAATTGAGTGATCTCCGAAATTTCGCCGTCTGCTTGTAGCCGCTGGATCTGTTTGATAACATTCGGTGAGCCACAATCCATCACAAATGCTTCATCGTTTTCGGAGATAATCATCCACGTTGTGCCGAAATGGCGTAAGAATTCGGGTGGTGGCTTGCCCTCTCGGATAAGCATGTGCCCAGCGTGTCCCTCAAATTCAGCAAAGAGTTTCGGAAAGTAGTGCCGGAGAGCGGAGATTGCGACGTATCTATCGTAACAGTGCGCCAACTGCTGTAGGAGTGCGTCGATCGCTCTGTCTGGGTTGTCCATAACAACACCGTGTGTGGGAATGAGTGCGGTTGGTGATACATGGCGGACCTTCTCAAGACTCTCACTTAGTTCATCATGTGCACCGAGAAATCCGTGATAGTCACTCGTCTGCTGCCCTTTTTGCAAACTATAAAGCTCCCACAACTGACCCTCGTCGTAGATGAGATCACCGGTGAAGGCGAAACGTTCGCCATCAACATCAATGAGATAGGTGACACTTCCATCGGTATGTCCTGGCGTTTCAAGAACCGTCAGCGATGCCGGATCCCACTCAAACTGCACACCTTCGGTATACGTATCCGTCACGGAGATAGCATCGGTGAGCATGAGATTGTGCGGATGGTAATTGTAGAGGTGCCATCGATACTGTGGATCGTTCCAAAAGATTTCAGGTTCACTAAACCACGCCGTCTCTTTCGCTGGAACGCCGACGCGAACATTATCAGATATCGGGAAGCCTACCGCGCTATCGCGATGATGATGCGTAAATAGAACCTGCTCGACGTTGGCGATCTCGAGTTCGGCGAGTGTGGTATGGAGGGAAGTCCCGCTCGGATCAATGAGGAGAGCACGATCGCCATCGCGGAGAATACCTGTGTTAACATGCCCATAATGAACATATAGGTGATGGCTGAGTTGAGAAAAGCGGGTCTGCATTGGGTATCCTCGTTTACGGAGAACAGAATCTCATACAAAAACTGCAGGTGAGACCTGAAACCTTTCTGCTAAAGTCCGAATGTGTGTGACCGTCAGATCCCGCTCGCCGTTAAGGATTTCCAAAACGAAGTCAGGCGGACCAAGCTCCGGTAAATCTATCGGTTTAAGCTGGTGTTCTTCCACCAACAACTTAAGTACCTCAACGCCATTACATTCGGGAATTGGATGATGTTTCTCCTCATAAGCATGTATGACTGTACCCAGTATATCAAGGAGTTCATAGAGAGGATGTTGTTCGTCGGCACCGACTTCATCAATCAAAGCATTTAAGGTTGTAATGGCTTTATCGTATTCGTTCTCATCACGAATTGAAAAGAGAGGTTGAATAATGCGCCAATGTGTCTGAATATCCTTTGCGATAATGCTCATGTTTTCCATCCTTCTGTGTCATATTCTACATGCGTCAATACACCGCGAACATATACTTTCCCACGATTAAAGTGAATAGAAGTAATTAGTCGATATTTGTTACCGCCGATATTAAAAACGGTTAAACCATCCACAAGATCTGCGCTTGGAAACACTGCGCGCAATTCGGTAAAATTTCCGAACGAATTCTTTGTCATGAGCTTAAACCAACGCATGAGCGACGTTTGACTATTAGGATATTGTTTCCAGAACTCGCGCAGTGCCTTTTTGCTAATAATGTGCATCCCTTTCTCAAAAACTACGCCTCCGCGAACTGTGGTCTGCCGAGGGCATCCGTTCTGCCTTGGCGTTTGTAGTGCGGCAAGTGTCCACCCGCATCCGCTAAGATACGCTCTTGTGCAAGTGCAATTCGGTCAGCCCCCTTGTCAGCGATGTCATGTTGGCAAGCAACATCTGCCTCAAGGTCAAATAACCGTATATCATCCTTAAAATCGACACTGGAAAAATACCAACTCCTTGCATCTTTATACCAAACGGAGTTGACATAGCGGCAGGTCAGGTATTCACGCGATGTCCAATCGCTTTTCCCTTCAACGAGCGGAAGCAAGCTCTGTCCTTGAATCTCGCCAGCGGGTTCAACTTGGCTGGCTGCCATAACGGTAGCAGACACATCAAGGGTATAGACGAATTCGTCACACGTTGTGCCAGCATTTACACCAGACGGGTGGCTAACCATCATAGGGATGTCCATTGTGCCCGGGTACATAAAGTTCGCGGGTTTGCCGGTGGCTTTGTCTGGGTTCTCTGCGAAGTTCGTGCCGTGGTCTGCGAGGAAAACAATAAGTGTATTCTCACGCAGTCCGAGTCGATCAATGGTATCCACCAACCTTCCAAACCATGTATCTACGAGTGTTACCAAACCGGCGTAATTGGCTTTAACGCTCGGCAACCGTTCTTCAAGTTCTTCATTGTTGAGTGAACCGTAGGGGAGGTTGAGACAGATAGGCTCGCGGTCTTCGCGCTTACCGTAGAGATCGTAGTAGTGAATGGGTGCTTCCCATGTTTCGTGCGGCGTGAAGCTATCTACATAGAGATAAAACGGCGTATTCTGACGATTGTGTTCAACGAATTCAATTGCAGAACGGAACAACCTCGCGGCGTGCCACATCTCCTCTGGACGTTCAGGTTGGACGTTCACAATATGGGCACGGATACGTTCAGGATTGCCCCGATAACGGGAAATTAGAGCAGGATCGGCGTGTGCACCACCCCGGTACCTGTCTTCGGCTTGACCTCTGACGAATTCCCACTGCCGGAACCCACGCGTGAAATTCATGCCCGGCACAAAATAGTGCGGCACATCGGCAAAGAAACCGGTATGATACCCATTTTGCACAAGCGATTCAGCAATTGCGGGTTCATCGGAAGACATGGGTTGCCAACCGGGAGTATAAACGTTGTCCCACGGCACAGGGGTATAAGTGCTGAAAGGATAGGCGCGTCTGCCGGTATGTAAAGTTCGACGCGTCGGGATTGTTGGTAAGCATTCCGGGTGCGCGTTCGTAAACCTGACGCTCTGTTCGGCAAATCGCGCTAAATTCGGTGTATGAACCCAATCGTTGCCATAAGGACTGAGATATGCGGTTCGCAGTGTATCTGAAACAACGACGACTATGTTCCAACTCATTTTTTAATTTTCCTTGCGGTTCGGTTAGGTAAGTTCTGGTTAATTAGTTCTTTTTCGTATATCCGCTTTCCTGGTGCAGGCCTCCTATAGAGACTGCAGTTAACCATCTACTCGTCTCTGATACAATATTTAAATGCACGAGTAGATGGTTAAAATGTTCCAAGCTACACGCTTTGGTTGTTGGTAGGAGCGGAATAATCGAAAACAAGGACATCCTCAACAAGTGGACGGATGTGTTCACCCGCGATTTGACGATGAAAAGGATGTGGCAGATATGCGTCGCGTGCCGCTTCGTCTGTAAAACGCACTATAAAACCGTAGGCGTATCCCTGACTTTTGCCTTCAGGACTATTGTTCGTGCCAGCAGTTATGGATTCAATGCCGGGAATTTCATCAGCCATTCCCAATAGCGCATCGGACAAAGATTCCAACTGTGTTTCGGTAATTCCTGATTTTAACTTCAGTAGAACAATGTGTTCAACCATTATGACTTCTCTCTTCCATAGCGAAAATTTTGTTTGTCAAATTAGAAAAATTGTTATATAATCTTAAGTATTACACAAACGTTATTTTTTTTCAAGTTTCCACAAGACTCGCAAACTAATGACAAAGGAGTATCAAAAATGAAACTGGTTTATGTTTGTATCGCGGCACTCTGTATCGCGACCGCGTTAACTGCCTTTGCCGCTGATCCAGTGGTCGTCACAGAAATAAAGGATAACAAGGGCGGGATTTATAAAGCCGTCGAGTTGGAAGAGGGTGGGAAATTTTTCCACGATAGGGACTATACGATTACGACTATCCCGAAAGATTTTCTTGGACTAACGCAAGTCTCCACGTCAGCCGACTGTCCAGGCGGACAGGACTACCGACTCACGTTTGAAATCGACCGGCCGGCTTATATCTACCAAGCATGGGATAGCCGACATACAGCTCCAGAAGACCGTGGGCAGGATCCGAAAGACTGGTTTACAAAGGGATATACGAATACTGAAGAAATCCTCATGTTGGATGCGCCACACGCTCCGACCGAGTACCACATCTACAAATCCAATGAACCGCATCCGAAAGGAACGGTGGAATTGCTCGGTATTGATGAGGTTATCGGAGATCCAGTCCTCATGTGGACGATCTTCCTCGAAGAAGGTGTACTTCCGGTTGACCCGGCTGGGAGCCTAACGACAACATGGGGTGAAATCAAATCCAATCAGTAGCGTTATTGCTGAACCGAATTCTATCACAAGCGGGCTTATCAGCCCGCTTTCTTTTTTCCACTTCTTCAAAGTAGACGACAGGCTGCTAATAGATAATACACGCGCCACCGGCACAGACACTCCCTGCTTTCTGCGTCACATCACCGGCAACACTGTCAGCCTCACCTGCTTCAAACTCGGCAACAACCGACATCGTTTCCTCTGCCGGTTCCGATAGACTGAGTTGGAGCGTATCGCTCTGCGTGAACGTCACGGTGCATCCTGTCATCTGAAAAAGGGCAACTGCGATGCAGAAGAGAATCAAAAGAAAATCGGGGTTACAAACCCCTCCTACATCCTGTATATGCTTCATTATTAAATCTCAACTCTCTGAAGGTCGGCTTGGTCGAGCGTATTTGTGCCTAAACCAAGCACACTCGCCGTGTTGATATGGTTTGCTAACTTAGACATAGAATCCAACCCTATTTCCTCACGCTTCTGGTTGATAGTCTGAAGGACAAGGACATCGAGAATAACCGGGTCTGTACTGACAAAGAGACTGCCGTATTTCCATGTACTTTCGGCGTGATATGTGGGTCCTCGGTCAAACGATGCAACCAACCCATCAACGATATTGAGTGCAAGTTTATCTTTCAGGACCTTATGCTCCAAGATCTCAGCGATAGCCGGGTTGCAATAGATAGGTTTCGCATGGAACCGGCGTGTGTTATCAACACTACCAAACGCGAGGTTCTTTAGACACCCACTGACTCCCGCCATCCCATGGTGCTTCAAGACCGGAACATTAATCAATACATCAACTTGCTGTGTGACGATCTGGGAATATCGTGAGCGGGTACTTTCGTTCTCCCGTCGGTTAACGCTGTCTTTTTCGCTTTCGTAAAACACTTCGTCATCATACCCAATACCCTCTGTGTCAGAGGCAATAGTCTGCACTTCGCCTTCATCTTGCTTGATAGGGTACCCAGCGTTTAAGAGGTGGCTTTCAAACCTGTCCCAGATAATAATTTGCTTTTTGAGGACACCCGCGCCGTATAATCCCTCAACAATCTTATCAACGATGATAGGATGTGTGCTGAGCTCCGGTCCGCCAAGTGGATTGATTTTTATCCCGACGATATCATCAGGCAGGACAATATCTCGCCACGCCTCTTTCGCGGAGGCACGTCCAGTGAACTTCATCATCGCCTGATCAATCAATTCACTGACAGTATCTTCATCGAGCTGATCGCCATCCCAAACGTTTTCACTGACAGCCTCAACGACAGGTGTAAGGGGTGTTGTTGTCGTGGTATCGGGCTGTAACTGCCCACTACTTAGCTGCGCGAACGCAGGAAGTGCGCCTAATGCGCCACCTATCCCACCAACACCGGTGGCAAGCCGGGTTAAGAATTGTCGGCGGTCAAGCGCATATCGGTGTTGCGCGGCTTCCTGGCTGTCGGCAATAATATCTTCTATAACGGTGTCGTAAGGTTTCATCAGAGTTTACCTAATTCCGTGAGAATCTGTGCTGTCGGAACACGGACGGCTACCCCGTCAATGGATTTCCAAGCGACTGTTCCATCCTTACGCAGAACATAGGATGCAGGACGTGCTATCCTGTCGTTACCAGGATCCAAGACGTTGTAAGCCTTGATTGCCTCTCTGTCCTTATCAGCGAGTACAGGGAATTCAAGTCCACTACCCTGGACTGTCTTTTTGGTATCGCCTTCATTATCGGAGCTGATAGCGATGAGTTCCGCACCAGCCGCCCGAATTTTAGCATAGTTTTTTTGCAACTCTCCGAGTTGCCCTCTGCAGAATGGTCACCAACCGCCGCGGTAAAATACAAGCACTACATTCTTGTTGCCGACAGAATCAGCGAGTGCGTGCAACGTGCCGTCGCCATCCGGTAATTCAAAGGCGGGTCCCTGGCTCCCGATACTCAAGCCTTGACCGGGATTCAACTTCTCCGGTTCTTTTAGTCGGGTGAGTTGAACCCTTAACTCCAATGTCTCCGCCGCGGGTATCGGATGTACAGCAACTTCGGTCTCTTGGTACCCTGCATGTGCGATTGTTAAGGTTAAAGCTTGCTCCATAGGGAGGTTTTCAAAGGTGAAAACCCCTGCTCCTGTTGTCAACGCTTCAAAAACTTTTCCTGCTTTATCAGTAAGCTGGAGGTTGACTTCACCGAGCGGTTCACCCGTCGCTTTATCCGTTAAGACACCACGTAGATGTGAGACAGGGGTCTCCAACGCCTCAAGTGCCACCTTATCCAGCGAAACAACTTGCCCAGGGGTGACAGTGACATTCACTTCCTTAGCTTCATAGCCCTTCGCAGATATTTGAAGTGTGTAGTTTCCAGCTTCGATTGATGGGAGTTCGTAAGTCGCCTGTATCTCAGTTTGCGCTAAGAGTTGCCCATCTCTTAGTAAACGCACCTGAACTAATACACCGTCAATAGATTGTACCTCTCCACGCAGCGTGCCTGTTAATGTCTCAACTGCGGAGGTATCTACCGTTTCCTCAATGGGATTCTCTGTTCCGCAATTCAATCCTACGAACAACAGGAGTGCGAACGCGAGAAATGCCTGCATCTGTTTCATGATTTTTTCCTATTTGTTTAACTGTTGCTTAATTCTGCCCCACGTTGTTGTCAACTTGTTAATGGGTTCAACAGCAGCGGCAGTTTCAACGCCGTTGTCCATGAGATCTTTCAAATCCTCTTCTTCCAAAGCAACATTGAAGAGAGCAACATCGTCGATGATGCCTGCAGTATATCGGTCATAGTGCCGCCCAATATGAAATACACCTTCACCCGTGCCGTATCCGTCTTTTTCATTGAAGTCAGTCTCAGCTTCCATTTCGCCATCTATCCATATCGAAGCCTTACCCGTACTTGCGTCGGCTCTACCGACGACAAAGTGCCATTTATCGTCTCCAATTTCGGTAGTGCCATCTGCTCGGAAACTTGTTGATGCACCGTCGCGCAGGTAGAGGGTCACCTTGTTATCGCCACCTCCGTTCCAGAGCAGGTACCACGGGAGTGCCTGTGATGTATCCTCGTAGTTTTTGCCAACAAGCGCGCCTGCGACCTTGGTGCCTTTGAAATGGCAGATGATCGTGAAGGAGACACCCGCCTTAAATCCGACAGTGTCTGAGTGCGGAACTTCAACCCAATTGCTGGCACCATCAAATTCAAGTGCTTTTCCAAATTTCCCATCGACCCACTTCGCGCCGTGAATTTCGCCGTCGTTTCCGTGCTCTGACGAATCCGTAGCAACATTGCCCTTTCCTTCGTCAAAAAGCCACATTCCTGTAATATTCTCGGGATCAATCTTCGCGAAACTGGGTAGTGCTACCAGTAAAAAGACTACCATAAAACTCGCGAGCGATATTCGCACATTTTTAGCCAAAAACATTAACGTTCCTCCTTAAAATCGCCGTCAGTCCACAATAACAGATGAGCAATTTCTATGCCATCCCATTCCCCACCTCAAGGGTGAAATTTCGCACGAAATGGGGCAATTCTCGCTTCAGCGTGCACAAAAAGGGGCAATTGCGAGTGGCTGAAATATCAAACACACGCTCTAATCCCTATAGTATAGCATTCATAGTGCGGTTATGTCAAATCAAACGGGTAGGCTTACATAACCAGCATATAGACTGAGTTGAACGCAATATTAAAAATCACATATGTTTGTCAAAAAACCTCCTAATTCCCAAGATGATTGTGTACAGAAAAGTTGTAACATTAATGGCTCTATGCTGTAATTGTCTTCAAAACCTCGTTGATCCATAAATGCCGTTGATTGACAAAGGCATGACCTTTCGGTAAAATAGTCTATGCTTTACCATGCTACTAAGACCTTAAGGGGGCAGACGGACGAAAAACGCGAATCATTTCTTTTACTCCACTATTAAACTCTGCGCATACTTTCTGCTAATCCTAATTTTGCTGCTGAATGGATCGGTTAACGCAGCGTTCGAGAACATTGAACTCATGGCGGGTCCCGCAGGGATGGGTAGCGCGTACTCGGCGGCAACACAGGATACCAGCGCACTGATATGGAATCCGGCAGGTTTGGCACGACTCCCTACCCCGGAAATCGGCATCAGTTACCTGGATCTGCACGGGGTCTTAGGTTACAGTTTCGTCGGAGTGGCACACCCAATTCGGAAGGGGCAAACTGTCGGCGCAGCAATCCTGAACTCAAGCGATATAGAAGGTATCTCTCAAGAACGGATTGTAATGTTGTCTGCCGCAACCCATGTATGGAAGAGATTGTGCATCGGCATTAACGCCAAATATTTTAGCACTTCGGTCAATCTGGAACAGATGCCTTTAGGGCGAGGGGCTGGATGGGGCACCGATCTCGGCATCCAGTACGCTCCCATAACAGATTGGATTAGAATCGGCATAGTATTCCCGAATCTGTTCTCCAACCTGTCTTATCATCGACTTGAAAAGACGACTTCCAAGAGTATCTATAACGAATCGCTTCTACGTGAATGGCGTGTCGGTGCTGCGGTAAAAATCAACTTGAGTTCAGATACACCCGATAGAAAATCGGATGTTCTGTTAGCGGCTTTTGAGATAGCCAACGGTGTCCCGCTCATTGGATGTGAGTATCGGAGTGATGTGCGGTACGGTGAATTCGCTTTGCGGTTAGGATGGCGCTTCAGCGATGGACTTACCGCTGGGTTCGGCTATCAGCGTGGTAATATCGGCTTAGACTATGCCTTCGTGAACGAGAGATACGGTTCGCAGACTTCGCTGTTTTCAGTCCGGCTTTTCTATTAATTTCAAATAATTAGCAACTTAGTATCGTTCCACTTCGTTCAACGATGGTTTCTGGTTAATTTTTCGCATATAGTAGTTTTGGGATTAGTTAAATTGGGCATAACATTTTATTTTGTTGTTTTTACTCAACGATACCAATTGTTCCATTAGGTTCGGTTCTATCTGTAAAATTATGTACTGCCTACGGTTTTTTAGACCACTCCCTAATATAAGATTGTGATATAATACAATCTCATTGAAAGGAGTATCCAATGGCGAAACGAAGAACCTTCACCCCTGAGTTTAAGGCCGAACTGGTTTTTGAAGTCATCAGTGGTGCGAGTTCCCAAGCAGAAGTGTGTCGGCGTCATAATCTCACCGAAACTCAACTCTCACAGTGGAAGCGACAGATGCTTGAAAATGCGCCCTCGCTGTTTGAATCTGCGGATAAGCAGTCGAGCGAGGTCTCCGAGAAGCGTATCGCCCACCTTGAGCAGCTCGTTGGGAGGATGGCGGTGGCGTTAGACATCCAAAAAAAACTATTGACATGGCTGGACTAACGTTATCTAAAAAGCGATGCTTCATTTCGGCATTGCAGCAGGAGCATTCCGTGCGAGATATTTGTGAAACCCTCGGTGTCAACCGAAGCAGTTTCTATTATCACCCGAAAGAAGATCCGTCCGAAGCGGTTCTGCGGGCTGAAATAGAGAAACTGGCGGGAGCGTATCCGAGATACGGATATAGGCGTATCACACAGTTGCTACAGCGTCAGGGATACACCGTTGGGACCCGCCGCGTCGCTCGGTTGATGAAAGAGAATCATCTTTTGGTCTCCGTCAAGCGTGCGGCTGAAACCACAAAATCGCTTCAGGGCGAGAAACCCTGGAGCAACCTGCTTGAAACCCTTGAGATCTCTCATCAGGATCAGGTCTGGGTCGCCGATATTACTTATGTGCGCCTCAAAGGACGCTTCGTCTATGTCGCGCTCCTCATGGATGTTTTCACCCGAATGATCAAAGCGTGGCAGATCCGTCAGCACTTGGGTCAATCTCTGACGCTCAAACCGCTACAACAGGCATTCTGCCACAGCGTTCCTGAGATTCACCATTCCGATCAAGGCGTGCAGTATCTTTCAAAAGCTTACATCACAACGCTCCAAGAACACGGCGTTGAGATTTCCATCGCCCACCGAGGACGCCCTTGGGAGAACGGATACGCTGAAAGACTCATCCGCACCCTCAAAGAGGAAGAAGTTCACCTCAATGACTATCAAAGCATCACCGAGGCGAGAGATCGCATCGGACAGTTTATTGAACAAGTGTATCACCAGAAACGCCCACATTCGGCGTTAGGCTATTTGACACCTATGGAATTTCAACAGCAAAACTTATCTTAACTTTGCGAAAAAGTGGTCTAAATAAGCGTATGCACTTCATTATCTACACCAGAATGTTCAATAAAACAAGTTATGGGATTGACTTTTTTATCAGCATTAAAATCTTCTATCCATTGGATTAGTTCGTCTGTAATTTTATAGTGGGGTTTCGCCTCTGCCCTTGATTCTACAATTATTCCAGTATCTTTGTTGCTGTAAATATCTCTGTCGCTGTATTGGAAAGACACATCATGAGCGTTTAGATTATCCTTGATAATTAGATTATTATTTAGGGTTTCAACTAAGGGATCATTAATATCCAAAAAATGAGGGATAACACTGTCATCAGTTTGTAGCCATACTTTTACATATTTATGGATTAAACCTTCTAATTGGTCATTGTCTAATCCTATCTCATTTTTGTCATCTATGAAATGTATCTCACCTTCATGGTGTATAGCGTGATTTTTTACAATGTTCCTTACTGTATCTAATTCCTTTTTTTCTTTGTCGCATTTTTCTATGGTTTCTTTTGTAATATCAAATTCTATTCTTTGGTGAGCGGTATACTTTTGCACAGGATATATATCTAACTTACGTAGAATGTTATTAATGTCTCCGATAAGAAGGTCTGAATGCATAGTAGTTGTTATTTCATTCAATTTAAAATCAATACGCAATTCGTAATGCTTGTTAATAGATTCAAAAATCTGCGAAAGTATTTCAAGGAACTTCTTGATTAACGGTATATCTATGAGTAAATTTTGCAATTCTAAAAAAAGTTCATCTGCGTTTTGAGTAGGCAGATAATCTAAATCTATGTGAGCGAATAGTTTGTTTCGCAATTTTATGAGCCTGCTATAATCATTCAAGTTGTTATTGTAGAGTGTTTTTAATAAATTTGCTATCTTTTTGCCAATGACAGTGAAGTGCTACCGTTTATTCAGACCACAATTTAGCAAATTTAAGACAAGTTTTGTCTTTGAAAATCGAGAGGTGTCAGATACCCTAATGCTGAATGTGGGCGTTTCTGATGATACACCTGTGTAATAAAATGACCGATACGCGCGCTCGCTTCGTGGATGTCCTCGTAGTCGTTGAGATGAACTTCTTCTTCCTTGAGCGTTCGGATAAGTCTTTCAGCATATCCGTTCTCCCAAGGACAGCCTCTCCGAGCGACAGAAATCTCAACACCATGCTGTCGGAGCATTGAGAGGTAGACATTTGAAAGATACTGCACACCTTGATCGGAATGATGGATCTCCGGGATGCTTTGACCTAATGCCGTCTCTAAGGGTTTCAAGGTTAGAGATTGCGTCAAGTCCTGACTGATATGCCATCCTCTGATCATACGCGTGAAGACATCCATGAGCAGGGCGACGTAGATGAAGCGTCTTTGGAGGCGGACGTAGGTAATATCGCCGACCCAGACCTGATCACATTGACAGACCTGAAGGTCTTTGAGGCGATTCACCCAGGGACGCGTTCCCGCAACGGAGGTCGTCGTTTGACAGACACGTTTCACCGAGACCGACACGTTCAAAGCTTTCATCAATCGGGAGACACGTTTATACCCAACGGTGTATCCCATACGCTGTAGCAGCTGTGTGATACGCCTATATCCGTATGTCGGATACCGCAGTGCCAACGTCTCTATTTCATCCCGCAGGACTTCTTCAGACGGATCCTGCTTGGGGTGATAATAGAGGTTGCTTCGGGTGAAACCCAGCACCTCACATATCTGTCGCACGGAATAATCCGTCCGCAAGGCCGCAACTATTTCTCGCTGCTGTGTCAGGTTTGGTTCAACCACGTCTCTGCTTTTTTTTGGATGTCAAGTGCCACGGTCAACCTGCCGACGAGCTGCTCGAGATGTGCGATTCGCTCCGCCGCCTCGTGGGTATGTTTATCCGTCGAGGTAAACAGAGCGTCTACATTTTCAATGACTTGCTGCTTCCACTTTGAAAGCTGATCTTCGCTGAGATTATGACGCCGACACAGTTCTGCTTGCGAAGTTTCACCACGGAGGGCCTCAAGCACAACTTTCCCTTTAAACTCGGGAGTGAAGGTTCTTCGTTTGCGTTTCGCCATCGGAATTCTCCTTTCAGTAAGATTGTATTGTAGCACAATCTTGGTTTAGAGAGTGGCCCGAATTTCCGGTGGCAGTACACAGTTTTTTTCAAATCTTCGTCATTAACAAAGAAAAAGAAGGATATGGTGTTATGTTCTGTGTCTGTATCTATTAAATTACATATACCTATTACTATGTCTTTATAGATTCTTTTAGTGTAATCAGCCCAAAACATTGGATTTTCATTGTATATGGCTTCTATATTGCTCACCACATTCTGTGTTAGCGGATCATTCATAAAACGAAACGAGAATATTTTGGGTAACAAACCGTCAAGAATGCGACAACTTCTATTTAATTCAACCCATATTTCATAGTAACCTCTTACCATATTACCAATCTTATCGCAAACAAATTTTCCCAGTTTGGGGTGCTTTTCTTTGCATTTCATGGGTATATGGTCGGATAAAAACCAAATTCTATTTTGAATGTCGGTTTTGTTTACCCTAATTATTTTGGTGTTGGCATGATGGTATTGGGGGTTTTCTAATAATGAATATCCCTTTTTGATTCTATCAAGTGAGAGTATATATATTTCTGTATCATCTTCACTTTTTTCTGTGGGTTCAAGAAATCTCTCTGTCTCAACTACAGGCAAATAGATAAAATCACTACAGGAACATATCAAGTAATTCTGTTTGATGATAGAAAATAAATGTTCTTTGTAATTAGGATTTACCAATACATAATCTTGTTTTAATACTATTTTGTCATTGCACTTGTCACAGTATTCGTGGTTACAGTATTTATGGCGGAATATGGCATAAAAATTCCTGTCTTTAAAAGCATCTTTCTGTTTTTTTACCAATGATTGCATAAGGCGATTTTGGTGTTCATCAGAATATGTTTTTATTTCTTCTTCTATTTCACTATGGCATTTTGGGCAGAACTTTTCATTGATGTCCCAAAATTCCGTATAGCAATACTCTTTAGTGGTAAAATTGCAAGATTCTTCGGCATTAAAAAGATAAAAAACTACTCTTTTATCTTTGTCAGACAATTTATATTTTCCGTCTATAAAATCCATGTTTAACTCCTTTTGGGTTGATAAATTATCGCATTTAATAGTTTCGGACACCTTACAAAATGTACTGCCTGAAGTGCCACCGTTTATTCAGACGAAAATTTAGCAAATTTAAGACCAGTTTTGTCTTTGAAAATCAAGAGGTGTCAGATACCCGAACGCTGAATGCGGCATTTCTGGTGATACACCTGTGTAATAAAATGACCGATACGCTCTCTCGCTTCATGGATGTCCTCGTAGTCGTTGAGGTAAACTTCTTCCTCCTTCAGCGTTCGGATCAACCTTTCGGCATACCCGTTCTCCCAAGGACAGCCTCTCCGGGAAACCCCCGAAATCTCAATACCATGATGCCTGAGTGTTGAGAGGTAAGCCTTTGAAAGATATTGTACACCTTGATCGGAATGACGGATCTCTGGGGCACTTTGACATAATGCCGCCTCTAAGGGTTTCAACGTCAGAGATTGCGTCAAGTGCTGATTCAGATGCCATCCTCTGATCATACGCGTGAAGACATCCATGAACAGAGCGACGTAGACAAAGCGTCTTTGGAGGCGGACGTGGGTAATATCGCCGACCCAGACCTGATCGCATCGACAGACCTGAAGGTCTTTGAGGCGATTCACCCACGGACGCGTTCCCTCAACGGAGGGCATCGTTTGACAGACACGTTTCACTGATACCGACACGTTCAAAGCTTTCATCAAGCGAGCAACACGTTTATACCCAACGGTGTATCCGATACGCAGAAGCACCTTTGTGATACGCCTATATCCGTATGTCGGATACCGCAGTGCCAACGTCTCTATTTCATCCCGCAGGACGACTTCAGAGGGGGCCTGTTTCGGTTGATAGTAGAGATTGCTTCGGGTGAAACCGAGCACCTCACATATCTGTCGCACGGAATAATCCGTCCGCAAGGCCGCAACTATTTCTCGCTGCTGCATCAGGTTTGGTTCAACCCCGTCGCTGCTTTTTTTTCGATGTCAAGCACCACGGTCAACCTTCCGACGAGCTGCTCAAGGTGTGCGATTCGCTCCGCCGCCGCGTTGGCGTGTGTATCCGTCGAGGTAAACAGAGAGCCTACATTTTCAATGACTTGCTGCTTCCACTTCGAGACTTGGTCTTCGCTAAGGTTATGGCACCGACACAGTTCTGCTTGCGAAGTTTCACCTGTAAGTGCCTCAAGGACAACTTTCCCTTTAAACTCGGGCGTGAAGGTTCTTCGTTTGCGTTTCGCCATCGGAATTCTCCTTTCAGTGAGATTGTATTGTAGCACAATCTTGGTTTAGAGAGTGGCCCGAATTTCCGGTGGCAGTACAAACCGCCCTATTTCACTGCAATTATTTTATCATATTCTTATGGAGTTCGTCAAGCGAAAACCCAATAAACTCAAGGGTTCACGGCACTTTTTACAACTTTTTTCTGATCCCAAAACTACTAATTGCGTAATTTTTTAACACAGATGGTAACAAATGGCTGAAAAAAGATATTCAATTAGGATTTTCTAAAGGAAACAACTTGACATTCTTCAATATTTGGTATAGTCTATTAAGCATACAGCCTGTCTGGAAACAAGGAATTACACGAATGCCCCAATTGAACCCAACAACTGAAGCACTCAACACCCTCCGTGAAAAACTTCGCGAGATGTTCCATTTCACACATAACGACCTTAACTTTGGTATCTTCCGCATCCTCAAAATTAAGCGTGACGAGGTCAATCAATTCATTGACGAAAAGTTGACGACTATAGTAGACGAAGTACTGACAGATGTTGCCGATGCACTTTACGATAGCCAACTTACTCAGGTCAAGGAATTCGTGAATGAATATGGTAGCAAAAGAGACAGGGACTGTCTTGAAAACATTGCCGAGAACACCCAACAATTGATAGACTTCCTCCAGACTGAAGGTAAGGAAGAACTCATCGCCCCCCTACAAACCGATCTGGATGAGCTCAAAGCACACCTCGCCTTCCGCGTCTATAACCACGTTCACAGTTTTTTTGAAGGTTACTACCGAGACGGTGATTTCGGCTATAACGACAGGAGCACTGCCCAGTATAAGGTGGACTACCCAGGCGAGGCAAATTACGACGGGACAGATACCCTTTTTCACTGGAAATGTCGTGACAGTTATTACGTCAAAACGGCGACAGGGTTCAATAGTATCGCTTTTGAGGTCGAAGGGAAACAGATTGAGTATCGGTTAGAGGGAGAAGCAAGTTCCAGTATTGCACAGAACAATAATCGCGACGATTTCAAACATTATCGCTTTGGTAGAATTGATCCTCCCAAACTTGATGACACCGAGCAGACATGGCGCGTTATTCTTCACTTGGCAGAAACCTCAACGCCAAAAGTAGAAATCTATCGCGAGATGTGTGCTCAGATCTTCAGTGAAACGGACGATGTAGACGTTTATCTCCACGAACCCTCCAAGAACGGTGAGGAACAGGGGAAACCGATCTTTAAAAACCTCGCCAACACTTACGACAAGGTGAATGACGGCAAATTACAAGGCATCAAAGCGTTGCGTCTTAACTTGACAGATTATGCGAATAAGTTGGCAAGTCATCCCGACTTCAAGGAACTCGGAAAAAATAAAGCCCTGCGGCAAGAGGCACTTCAAGAACGTCCACAGGTCATCCGATTCCATACCTTTGATAAAAATCTGAACACCTTTTTCGTCGGTATGGATTCCGACTATTTTATCCACAAGGATTTGGATAGATTCCTGAAAACCGAGCAACGCCGCTATATCCAGAACACTATCCTCGGTGATTTAGACACGCTTTTGAACAACAGTCCTGAGAACCCAGCATTCGCTATAGCAACTGCATTCCGCAGCGTTACGAACGAAGTGATTGCATTCCTTGCTGCAGTGGAGACGTTTCAAAAGCGACTATTCCTCATGAAGAAAAAAGTTATCTCTACTGATTACCTTATTTCTGTAGGTAAAATCTTGGAGGCAACAAAAGATAACCCTACCGAACGCGAAACAGTCATCTTCCAGATTCTGGAAAACAAGGCGCAACTTGCCGATTGGCGTGAAACCTTCGGTATTGACTTTACAGAGCAATTGCCATTAACTAAAGAACACTATTCTACATTGCCGTTAGACACTCAGTACTTTGACGATGTCTTTGTTGACAATATCCTTGCTTCATTTCCTGATTTAGAAGATCAGATTAATGGTGTGCTACTCAACAGCGAAAATTTTCAGGCACTAAACCTAATTCAGGAAAAATATCGTGGAAAAATTAAGTCTATCTATATTGACCCGCCTTATAACACAGGGGCAGATGGTTTTCTCTACAGAGACGCGTTCCGACATAGCAGTTGGTTATCTCTGATGTATGATAGGTTATTGCTCAGTCGAGAAATCGCACAGGATAATTCATCAATTGCAATAAGCATCAACGAAGAAGAATTATTTAATCTAAAATTGTTGCTTGACATGGCACTAGGCAACGAAAATTACTTAACGACTATCACTGTAAAGGTTCGTCATGAAGGCAGAATACTAACAGGAGATAAGGATGTACACGAAGTCACAGAACAACTACTTGTTTACCGCAATAGTGATGATTTCACACCAACGAAAAGAATCGTAGACAATACGTCAATTGACAAATACTGCTGGAACGTTACAGAACTGATCCAATCAAAGAGGATGTTAAACCTAGAAGATAAAGAGGTCACTCTGTTCGCGCCAGAAGAATTTTCTATAAAGCGCGTTGAGCCCTCAGAAGAAAATCTGCACAGGGAGAGTATTCGCGGGACAATAAAAAAGATAAATTCAAGTGGCAGATTCTATACAAACCATCTGGATCCTAGATCTGAAGAGTACCATGGATACCTATTTAAAGTTCCGGATATGGGTGACGATGGGTTAGGTTATCGCTACTTTTGCATCCCAAGCAAACATGAAAACAGGAAGAATGGATTCTATTTTCAAGGAGTTCCTGTCAATAAACCTGATACTAAAGAACATCCTTATCCTAATCATTGGGAGGCAGAAGAAGGGTACTGGGATATGGTAGACGTGGTCAACACAGTTGGACAGGAAGGAGTCGTATCCTTTCCGAATGGAAAAAAGCCTTTAGCTTTTGTTACAAAATACTTGATCCTTGCTGGTGTAGAGGATAATAAGTCCTCAATATGCCTTGATTATTTTGCTGGTAGTGGTACAACTGGACACGCCGTGCTCAGACTTAACAAGACCGACAACGGCAATCGCAAATTTATCCTTGTTGAGATGGGTGATTACTTTGAAAGCAAATTGAAGAAACGGATTCGGTGTGCTATGTTCTCCGAAAATTGGAAAAGAGATAAACCGGACGCAAAAAAGAAAATTGATGGCACCGTCGGCATCGTAAAGTATCAAAGGTTGGAACAGTATGAGGATGTCCTCAATAACCTCACGACTTCACCTCCAAATTACGATACCAAAACAGAACTCCCTGTTAAATATCTCTATCGCCCCGAGGAACAGCAGATTCGGCTGATGATAGATATGGGGGCTCCGTTTTCTAATCGGATCACTTATGGTAAGGATAGCACAGAAGGCGTTGTAGATGTTTTGGAAACCTATTGCTATTTCAAGGGACTCTCAGTCCAACGGCGTTTGCGGTTTGATTTAAATGATCGGGTATACCGGGTTATCCGAAGTGGCACGCGAGCAGTAGTGTTCCGCAACGTGACAGAGGATATGGACGATACATCCCAATTATTAGAAATTCTCGTAGATGAACGGTTAGCGGGTGTCACACAGTTAGATGTTAACTGTGATGCGAATCAGCAAGCGTTGCTTGAGAATTCGGAACTGCGCCAGATTCGTCTTATCACTACATCGGATTTTGACACAGGATTGGTGTGGGATGCTGTTGAAGCGTAAGCAAGAGAGAAATAAGGACACAAACACTATTACATCCACAGATATTTAGAGAAACTAATGGCACTTTATCAAGACTACGAAACAAAAATCCTAATCGAAAACGGTATCGACATCCGAGATGACGGAACAAAGCGAGATATTGAGTTGTACGATCTTGATCAGATGCTACAATTGCCTGCTGAACCCTTAGAACGGATTCGGAATTTTGTAGACGATTACAGTTCTCTGACAGGGCAGACTTTTAAACTCCGTTACTATCAAGTGTTGGCTTTACTTTTCACCGAATGCTTTTTTGTTGACCGACAGCAGTCAGACGGATTTGACTCAAACAGTGAACAAGAAAACCAACGGATGTTGGCGTATTGGATGGCGACAGGGAGCGGGAAAACCCACATCATGCATCTTAATATCCTCCAATACCTGCACCATTTTTGTAAAAAAGACAATGCCCGTCTTCAAATTTTCTTAACGACTCCTTTGGCAAATCTGATTAAACAGCATGAGCGAGAGTTAGAGCCATACATCCGTTCACTCAACGACCCCTACAACAATCGGATTGAACTCATCATTGACACTACTCAAGGGCTTTTGCAGAAGGAAGATGACTATTTCCAACTACCAGATAGCGAAGAAGTCCGGCGGCTCATTTTAGTGGACGAAGCACACATCGGCTTGACCAGTCAGCAGTCTGGTAAATTCAGAGAGCTCCGAAACCGTCTCAACGTGGGAAACTCTTTCTTATTTGAATATTCCGCCACCTTTCACAACATTGCTAAAGAACTGACGGATGAATATGATAACGCAATTATCTACCGATACGATTATGCTCGATTCTATGACGATGGATATGGCAAGGATCATTTTTTTAAGCCAATTGCCGCAGATACGGTGGCTACCGAATCCGACAAAGAAATTAAAGATAACTTAGACGAATGTCTCCGGGTGATGGAAGAAAAGTTACAAACATTTAATAGCGTCCAAAATGACGAACAATATGACAATGACCTTACCGTGCATCGTCCTTTGATGGCGTTTATGGGACATACGGTAGAAAATCCGAAAGAGGAAGGTAAAGACGCTAAAGACGAAGTTTCCGATATCCAGAAAGTACTCGATTATCTCGCCGCACTGAACGAAGGAGAACGCCAAAAATTCAGAACCATTTTTGGTAGCAACATCATTGGCACCTTGGTTGTGGCACGCAATCCAGACAACAACAGTGAACTACTTCTCTCTTATGGAGACGGCGAAAAATGGGGAATGATCAACGTTGGAGACGCTGCGAGTTTTTACAACAGCATTGAAAATCCGCGTATTGAAACGCGTGTTGAGGCAATTGAAAATCCAAATCTCCATTTTGAAAATCTTGATGACCCAACCAGTCCTATAAATGTACTAATTGGGAGCCGCAAGTTTGCAGAAGGATGGAATTCTTACCGTCTCTCCGTAATTGATCTGATTAACTTGGGGAGTGCTAAAGGTAACCTGATTATACAGATTTTTGGGCGCGGCGTTCGTTTACGAGGGAAAGGTGGTGATGGTAAACGTCGGCATATTGACCATAAACCCGATTATTATCTACTACGGCAAAGAGATAGGGAAGATGATATTCGGCGGTTAGAAACGTTAACCGTTTTCAGCTTGAAGCGAAGTTATCTTGAACATTTTCTTAAGGAAGTCCACGCGGGCGGTGTTCAGTTTCAACACGTCTTTAAGATTCCGGTAAATCCGATGTTTTTTGAAGTGGGTGATAACACATCAGTTCACTTTGAGGAATATCGCCACAAATTACCCATTTTTAAGCAGGGTAACACGGCAGGTAGTGGTATAAAAAGGGTAACGTTTAACGGTAGTGAAATACATTATACCTATCTTGATGATGGCACCGAAGAGTCGAGGATTATGAATAACTGGCGGAAACTGTCGTTAGATTACCGAACAGATAAAGGGAAAAATGCTCTAAACGTCTATGAAGACCTACGAGAAAATAATGAGAAGTATGCTTGTTATCTGAATAGGGCAAAACTTGCTTCCCTTATTCATCGGGAGGCGGAGAGAAACCAGCTGCAACTCTATAGCAAAGAGAATTACGAGCCTACTATTATTGATTTCTTATCACTCATCAGGGAAATTCGTTATCAAAAACAGGGTCAAGATCCAATTGCTTGGACAGACCGGCTTAACCACCAGATTGTAATTGACGTCTCCCGTAACCTGCGAAACCGTATAAATGCTCATATCAATCGCGCAAACTACGTTTATAAACCCTTAGAACGGGATGATTTTATCTATGAGTACACGGTAACAAAAGAATTTCCAACACAAGATGAATTGGATGCTTTTTTGAAGCGGGTTGAAAACGCAGAAACAGACGCTCTTCAAGAAAATCCACACTCGCAACTTAGAAACAAATTGCAACTACTTTTGCCCCGAGGACATCGGCATATTTACGAACCTCTTATGCGTCCGCAGGAAGAAGTAGAAAACGAACACCGAGATGTTAAAGTATCACTTGATAGACTGAACGCTGGCGAAAAGAAATTTGTTAAAAACTTGACAGAGTACATAAAACTACATTACCGACGGAATGAGAGATATGAATTCTATCTGATGCGGAATGCACAGAAGATCGGTATCTATTTGGAAAGCGACGCAGGAAGTTATTATCCTGATTTTGTGTTATGGGTGCTTGATCTACAACAGGAAATAACACATATTCTCTTCATCGATCCAAAAGGACAGCGCGGTATTATTGATGACAGGACGCTTGATTATCAGAACCATCCGAAGGTTAAACTCGCTCGAAAATCCGAGGACAAGACACTCATCACTCTTGAAAAGCGGTTAGAGGTTAAACAGGCTCGGATATTCCGCCTTCACTCATTTTTACTACTGAGGGATAGTTCTAAGTTAGGAGAAGATCAAACTATTGAGTGGGCCGAAGAGAATATGTCGGCGTATAATATCTTCCGATTAAACTGGCACGAAGAAACAGAAGACGGTTCCACCAGTCCATTCAGAGATCGAAAATCATATTTGGATTTGATGTTTGAGAAAGCGGGAATTCGGTAGTTTTAAGGTTGAAAATCACCATTTTCCTATTGTATAATGGTAATGGTTATTATTCCTCTGGATTTAGACAAAAAGGAGGTAAAACGATGGAAAAATCAACGACTATCCAAGAGATTGTGGAGCAGTTAGACAAACTCACACCTGTGCAACAGAAACAGATTTTAAATTCCATCCTATCTTTCTTGGGCGAACCGATAAGAGGTACCCCAGTTACGGAACTGCTGAAATTTGCAGGGACCATTTCAAAGGAAGATGCGGAAATCATGAAACAGACGATTGAAGAAGGATGCGGAATGGCATCGTTATCGCAAGAACAGCATACCGAAAAACATTGATTTTCCCATACAACCTATGATAGGACTTTCCTAGGAAATCCGTAAAGACAGAATCCCTGAACTGAATCAAAAAGGAGACAACACCATGGACAACTTAAAGACAGAACTTCTCGAACAGATAGAAAAACTCACACCGCTGCAACAGAAACAGGTTTTAGATTTTGCGTTAGAACTTTCGGGTGAACTGTCAAAACGTTACCCCGGGAAAAATCTGCTTAAACTTGTAGGCACAATCTCGCCTGAAGACCTTGAAATCATGAAACAGGCAATTGAAGAAGGGTGTGAGCAGGTCAATGAATCTGAGTGGTAAATATCTGCTTGATACCAACGTTGTTATTGCATTGTTTGCTGGTGATCTGATGGTCCAAGAGAAAGTGAGAAATGCAGAGTACATAGTAGCAGCTCCGCCTGTAATCGGTGAGCTCTGCTTTGGTGCACAGAAATCTAACAAAGTCACGGAGAATCTGCATAAAATTGACATATTCGTGCAACAAAGTATCGTTTTCCCTTGCGATTTAGAGACAGCACAGTGGTACGGAATTATCAAAGATGAGTTGCGTCGGAAGGGTCGCCTCATTCCAGACAACGATATCTGGATTACAGCAATTGCTATGCAGCACCGATTAATTCTCGTTACACGAGACTCACATTTTGATGAAATCGAATCTTTACAAACAGAACGTTGGTAGACACTACACCAACAACAGATACGGATCTTGAATATAATTAGAAACTGTTTGTAGGAACTGCGCTGCTGGTGCTCCGTCTACAACACGATGGTCAAACGTCAAACTGAGCGTCAGCATGCTACGAACAACAATCTCATCGTCGTGAACAACCGGTTTCTTCAGAATTCGTCCTACCCCAAGAATAGCACTCTCCGGTGGATTGATGATAGGTGTGAACGCGTCAACTCCGAAGTTCCCAAGGTTTGTAATGGTAAAGGTACCACCTTGAAGTTCACCGGGTGTCAGTTGATTACTGCGTGCCCGCTCTGCGAAACCTTTTACCTGATCAGAGATATCCGATAACCTCTCCTTATCTGCATTTCGGACGACTGGCACCACGAGTCCATCGTCCAGTGCAACTGCCACACCGATGTTAATTTCTGGCAATAGTTGAATCCCTTCATCCGTGAGTGTTGCGTTGAGTCGGGGATGTTCCCGCAAAGCATTTGCTACGACTTTAACGAGAAGATCGGTGTAGGTGAGACTCACCTCTCTCGCCTGCAGCTTATCATTGAGCATCCCACGTAGTTCAACGAAAGCCGTTGCGTCAACCTCTGAGTGGAGTGTGACGCTGGCGTTGGTTTGAAGGCTCATGGTCATCCGCTCTGCGATAATTTCACGGATGCCAGCCATAGGAATAACTTCTGCTGCCTGTTGGAGAACAGGTGTTTCTACAATAGGGGCTTCAGCGGCGGCTGTGCTCGCTTGTAACACATCGTCACGGACAATTCTGCCATCGGGTCCCGAACCGACAATTGAAACCAAGTCAACGCCGTGCTCCTTTGCCAACCGCCGAGCAAGCGGTGAAGCCTTAAGTCGTGTTGTTTCTTCAATCGGAGCAGGTCCCCTCAAGTCAATATATCGCTGGACATCGCTCTCAAGAATACGTCCTCCGGGTCCAGAGGCTTTAACCTCGGTCAAGTCAATAGCGAGTTTTTCGGCAAGTTGGCGTGCCGCTGGAGACGCTTTTGGTACAACGGTCGTAGTCGATGGCGTTGCCTTGGGTTGTGCAGGTTGTGCCGACGCTTGCGGTTCCGGTGTGGTGTCCACTTCAACGGGTTCGGGGGTGGCATCCGCCTCAACGCGTGCCACTTCCTCTCCGGGGGCGCCGATAATCGCTAACAGCGCGTTGACAGGGACATTGGTACCTTCCTCAGCAAGCAATTGCGCGATAACACCATCAGTTGGGGATTCCTGCTCATGGACAACCTTATCGGTTTCAATTTCCAGCAAGGGCTGTCCTTGCGTGACGGTATCGCCCTCCTTAACCAGCCACTTCCCGATTTTTCCCTCGGTCATCGTCTGATCCATCTGAAGCATTCTCAATTCAATTGCCATTTTTTAATTTTTCCTTGCGGTTCGTTCAGCCGCATTGGGTGAATACCGTTCTTCCCCGTATATCCAGCCCGGCGCGATGCTTGGGCTTACGCGCTTTAGATAACAACCATTATAATTCCCGTGCGATTCGGTAAAACTGATTTTGCGTGAACGATTCCACTTGTATATCCAACTCGACACAATACTTGGGTTTACGCGCTTTAACTCATGGAGAACCGACCTCTATTTTATTCGTGACGGAGTCATGAGTGAGCCTCAATCAATTCAATCAACAACTCAACATTCGCATCTTTTTCCAGAATAAGTGCAAATTTATGGTACTCGTCGCCCTTGAAAATCGCCTGAATAAATGGACTAAAGGCGATTAAGAGTTGACTCCCCAAAAAGTTAAGCGGCTTGCCGGTCTCTAAAAAAAGAATCGCCGGTGCGGTTAAACCCCGCCGTACAATCCACGTCGCTGCCTTTTCAAGCAGCGCGCGTTGCTCGGACTCAGGAATATCTTCAAGGACACGCGGTATTTCGGGGTTTGGATTAAACACAGTTCTCTAATTTGGTTGTCGGTCTTCGGTCTGCGGTTATCGGTTACAAGAGGGTGTTTTTGCTTGGGTGTTTCCCTTGTTAAACGAAAACCCCTTAACTGAAGACTCTCACAGCGAGGCAAACTGATAACCATTTCGCGAAATGTAATAGAGCACAGCGCGAAGGTCCATCGCTTAAATCTCTAAGTCGCTCAGGTAATCGGCGATCTGTTTGGGTTGCCCATCAAGGGTAGTCTCCATCGCAGCGATGACAAGCACAAAACTTTTGATATTGTCCTCAATCCGCGTATCAGAAGGTTCACCACCATCGAGCCAATTCAGGAATTCATCGAAGAGATGCTGATGCGCCTGATAGGGAATTCCCGGTGCCTCGTAGACTTCGGTCTCTCCACCGACGCGGTGGATCGTCATCTGGTTGCCGCCTGCGATTTCCACAGCCCCTTCCTCAAATTCAGCGCGGTAGTGTTCATGGTTCCAACAGTTGACGATGCCAGCCGATGTACTGTTACCTTCATAAGAGGTATGGACACCGTTATCCATCCGCATCACATAGAAACCACTGGAGTAATGCTGGAAACTCGACCATTCGGGATTCCATCCAAACCCGATCAAGGTCTCACAATCGCCACCTGAAAGAAACCGAAGCATATCAAGGTGATGAACGGAGCCTTCAAAAAGAAGTCCGAAATCCATATCGTGCCGCCACGCTTTGCCCCATGAGAGATAACGACGGTAATCACACGCATATCTCCCAACAATGTGTTGAAGCCGTCCCAATCTACCTTCATCGCGGATGCGAATCAATTCCTGTTTATTATCTGCATAACGATAATTTTGGATAATAGCACAGGGTAATCCTGTTTTTTGGGCGGTACGCACCATCGCTTTTGCCGCGTCTAAGGTGTCCGCGATCGGTTTTTCACAGATAACAGGCATCCCATTTTCCATAGCAGCAATCGCCGCGGGACTATGGAATTGCGGTGGAACAGCGATGCCACAGAAGTCAGCCTTGACTTCTGCACATGCCTCGTTAAAGTCTGTGAAGAGTTGTGAGGTGCCGAGCCCCAATGCCTCACCCTGTGCTGTGAGGACATCTGTACTCACATCCGCTAAACCAACGATTTCGATCTGGTCGCTGAAATTATTCGTAAAATTGTTAATCCAGCCACCAGCCATACCACTGCCACCAATCATTAAACACGTTCGTTTTGCCATTTTTTAATTTTTCCTTGCGGTTCGATAAGGGTAGTTCTACGAGAACGATCTTCTCCGTATACCCAGCTCGGCGCGATGCTTGAGCTTACGCGCGCTGTCTAATTCCTAACCTTTAGGTTAGAATAAAAATAAAAAATCATTGTGTCTGAGAGTGTTCCTACGAAATAGATTTTTGCATCAGTTTGCCACGCAAGACATAATCGTCCTTACCGCGTCGGACACGCTCAAGTTCTGCCTCAGTAGCCTCACGCCGCACTTTTGCTGGAACTCCCATTGCGACGGCACCCGGTGGGATTTCCTGTCCTTCTCGGACAAGTGTGCCAGCTGCGACAACGGCATTTTCGCCAATCACCGAACCCGTTAGGAGAATCGCCCCCATGCCGATAAGTGCCCCATCTCCAATAGTGCAACTATGGAGGATTGCCCCGTGCCCGATCGTAACGTCATCACCGATGAGACACGGAATCTCTTTGTCCATGTGTATCACTGCGCCGTCCTGAACATTGGTGCGACACCCGACTCGGATCGGTTCCAAATCTCCGCGGAGCACGCTGTTAAACCAAATGCTCGATTCTTGCCCAATCGTTACATCGCCAATAATCATCGCTCCTGGAGCGACAAAAACAGAGGCGTGTACATTTGGTGTTATGCCTTCATATTCTATTAACATATTTTTTCCTATTGACTGGTGACTGTTTTTTAACTATGGACCTCCTGCTCAAAGAAACATCCAAGCAAAAATCCCTTCAAACGTAAAGCATTCTGCGCGAGCCTATAGAGGCTTGTACAGGGAACAATGAGAGAAAACTTAATATTTAAAAAATCGTCCCAAACGGGTTCCCTATAGCAGGGCAGTCGCTCATTTTTCTCACTTCTAACTGTTGGCTGGTGCCTGCTCGGTCAACAGCACCATGATTAAAAAGACTACTGTGCAACCAACAACTTGCGGAGATTCCCTATTCCCCATCTATAAGATATTCCGAATACACCCGCAAGAAGGATTACTAACCCAACAAACGCAATAAGACTTTCCATATACCACGCTATCACCGGCGCGAGGACGAGTGCCACATCAATAATGAGCGTCACCGTGAACGTTAAAACCCGCAAGATCGGCTTCGGTGTTTTTGATAGGGTGTTTCCCCAATGTGTTAATTCCGCCATCCACGGTAATGTCCCAATCGCTGTATTCAAGGCACACGCTGTCGGCAGTGTTAAGATAGGCGTTAACATCACCGGTATCCAAGCCTCTCTTGGAATACGCAATGTGCCAACAGCAAATAGAGACCAGAATTCAGCATAAATCAACGCACAGAGAAGCGCAGTCAAGAATTTACTCGTGAAGACTAACTTTGGCGTAACAGGGGCGGCTTTCAGCATCCACCATGTCTTCGCTTCATCCCGAAGACCGTTACAGCTGATGCCGAAGGTAATAAGCATGCTATAAAGAACTATTTGCACCGTAAGAACGAGCCCAGCATTCGTATCTGCGCCACCTTCTTGCACGAGTAAGATAGCGATGTGAACTACCAGAAACAGTGTAAGCATCACAATAGCAATTAGCCGTCCGCTGTGCCTTACGAAAATGAGAAAGTCCTTTAGCATCATAGACCGTATTTTGCCACGCCCGAGCGTCCGCCGCAAGCGTTCCAGATGCGATGCTTTAGAGTCATTCGTGCTCCGCACGGGTTTACGCTTGGAAACCTTCAACTGCCGAATATTCTCCCAACCGCGCTGATAAATCAGTTGCGCGACGAGTGTTGCCACTCCGGCAGCGGCGAGACTTCCGCCAAAACCTCCCAGTGCCCATCTCAACCGAACACCTATTGTGGATTCCGTCACCCAACTCAACAGAAGTTTCCCAATCCACTCGTGTGGATACCACGAGGCAGTCGTATCCGTCGTTCTCTCGGAAGCCCAATTGAGCAATAATTGCTTTATACGGATCGGTTCAAACTCGAAAAACAGTGTCAACGATAACAGAAAACCCACCGTTACGCCGACTGCAGTGCCAAGCACCTTGAGTGTTGCGAGGAGCCATCCAGACGAAAAGAAACGGGTAATCAACATCACGCTGATGGTGACATAACCGGCGATCATTACCAGAAGACACAAGCACACTGGAAATAGCACAGCGTAAAAATGCCACGGCAATCCAAATATCAGACCGAACGCTACCCATGGGGGTCCCAAAAAACAGAGGATACTTAGAAAGCGCGTGATAGTGAGATGAATGAACTTATATCCGAAAATTGCGACCGGTTGAATCGGTGCAGCATGTAACAACGCGGTGTCTGGTGCTTCATATAGACTTTTTAGCGAACTCTCCATCAATTCCTTGGCAACGACGATAATCCCGAAAACCATGAACCCATTAATTACACTGAGCAGAAGCGTCGGTTCTGCCTCAGTGAGCCGTAAATGCGTGAAAAGGGAGTTACCCAACACTGATAGTGCAACGATGAAAACGAGATAACCGACGCCCTTTAAAGCGGCTTTTCGCCACGCCTCTCCGCCGCGCATAAGACCATTCAACCACCCTTGCAAATCTGCTCTGAGCAGAATTACCACATTTTTTAACATTTTTTAACTATTGGCTGGGGACTGCCCTCCAAATGTAAAGCATTCTGTGTAGGTCTCCTCTATAGGAAACCTACAGGACAATGCGAAGCAAAATTATGCCATTTAAGGAACCTAATTTCATTCCGGGCAGGTTTCCGATAAGTTTTTACTGGGTTTGGACGATGTAACGTTTCTTTTGTCCCGGAAACATTAAACCAAGACCGTAGCCTGCATTCTCACTGCGAAGCAGGCGCAGGCGGATATATGCAGAGCAACGTTATTCACCCAATTGACCTGACCGAACCGCAAGGTATAATTAAAAATCTGCCGTAAGATCGAGAAAAATATCCTCAAGCGTCTCTGTCCGGTCCTGGCCGACATCAACGGGTCGTCCGTAGCAATCCTGCTCTCTCTGCTGTAATTCCGTAAGGGTTCCCACAGCAATCAGTCGCCCCTTGCTGATAATACCGACTCGATCGCAAACACGTTCGGCAATTTCAAGGATGTGTGTTGTCATAAATACGGTAGAGCCCTGCTCACAGCGTTCGCGCAAGATCTCCCTGACAGTGCGTGCACTCCTCGGATCCAGACCACTGGTCGGCTCATCAAGGAAAAGAATTCGCGGGTGATGCACGAGAACCGAGATGAGCAGAATCTTCTTCTGCATGCCGTAAGAATACCCTTTAATCTGATCGTCAGCAGCATCGGTAAGTTCAAGTTGTTCAAGTAGCACGCCCATCTCATTCTCGGCTTTCTCCGGTGGCACTTCATATAAATCCGCTATCATACGGACAAACTGTCTACCGCTCAATGCCTCGTAAAGTTGAGGCGTATCGGGCATCAGTCCGAGAATCGCTTTCGCTTGTAAACTCTGTTTCTGAATGTCATACCCACCAAGCGTTGCGGTACCAGATGTCGGACGGAGTAAGCCCGTCAGCATATTGATTGTCGTGGTCTTCCCTGCCCCATTGGGTCCCAGGAATCCAAATATTTCACCTGCCTCCACGTCAAGGGTCAATGCATCTACAGCAGACAATTTACCGAAATATTTCGTCAAACCTAAAGTTTTAATCATTTTTAAGAAACCGTGGTGTTCTGCGAAAATGTCCAGACCCAACCGAAAACCGATGATCGTTCCGACAGAAGCAATCACAGTGATCCGCATAGTTAAAAGATTATTTGCGATTACTACCTAAAACATCACTTTTAAGATCTGCAAGCGTCTGGTCGAGGTTGGAAACATCTGCGTTTTTTTTCACATCAGTGGCATCACGGCGATTTCGGTTTTCCCAAATTTCTGCCTTTTCTTCTACCGTTTTCAATTTTTGCTCAGACCGCGCGAAAGCAGTGGAGATCGCATTTTCTGCTGTCGCGATCAATTTATAGAGTTCCGAGCGCGCCTCTGCTTGTTTCCGACGGTAGGATAGGTTTTCAGCGTGCCCCGCTGCGCTTTGGAATTGCTGATAAAATTCGTGAAGTGCTGTTTTAAGGGTCGTTACGACTTCTGTCTGAGCAGCAATTTGACGTTTATACCCATCTGCAAGGTTCAGGTGATGTTGCTTGCGTCGTTGCGCTTCGCTTGCACGTGCTGTGTCCTGATTCTGCAAAGCGGCATCCGCCTTTTCACCCCACATGTTCGCTGCATCAACAGCTTCCTGATAGGCGCGCTTGAGCACCTCTTCATCTGCGATCGCTATTGCTACCAGATCTTTTGCCTCATCAAGCCGCACTTTCATGTCAACAACGGCTTTATCAAGCAACGATTCAGCACTGTCCACTGCTTCCAGAAATTGGTTTATATTTTCTCGAATCTGTTCTGAAATTTCCTTAAGTGTTTTCATTATCCACGCTCCATCGTTCATTATATCCAGTTTGCCGACGAAAATCAAGCGGAAACTTCTATCTTTAGCAAACTTACCCTCACAGTGTAGAACCTACCCTTATTAGAAACAGAGGTCTTCAAAAAGATAGTGAAAGAAACAATCTTTGACTTTTGGATGGAATGAGAAAATCAGATACCGCTATTTTACCTGATGCAGGCACAATGTTGCGTAATCAGCATTGATGAGTTCGATAAAATAAAGTGTCAACTTATCTATGATGCAGCACTTCCGTAAATTGACGAAGTATTTGAATGGCATCTGCTGGTCTACCGTTCTGAGGCGTTAGCCAAATTTGAGGAGTATTCGGATTAACCGATAACCACGCAGTATCTGTACCTCGGCTTCCCCCATGCTGAGACCCTATTCCACCAGATCTCCATTGTTCTAATATCATCTCTTTGGATAGGACCCAACAGTGAACATTGTATGGACTAAGGCCTAAACAAATGACAATATCGTAAGCCTGATCCCTCAATTGCTGAAACTTATAGATACCACTTTTCCATAGGGTTGAAGATTTTATCTCAACTCGCAGTCCATTAATGATACGGTCAGCATCGGAGTCCGGTGAAGAGCTGACATCAAAATTTTGCTCTATACACCACTGCTCTATAAGTTGTTCACCAACTTTCCCTCTTGTTCTGGATGGTAAATCTTTAATCCAAGCGAATGGGCTTTCCACCCAATCTGAATTATAATTTTTGTATTCACTACGCAGGTTTTCAGCAATAGCGACTATCTGCCCCACATCGGAGTCAAGCTGAAGATTTCTCATTGGTTACCTCCATCAATGCTTTATAGTCAGCGTTGACAAGCTCTATTCCATAAAATGCCAACCTGTCCATAATAATTTTGATTCCTGGTATATTGTTGTCAATTAAAATTGAGGAACGGTTGTGCAGAGCTGCAGCTTCACCCAATGTCCCACTGCCAGCAAAAAAATCTAAAAGTGCATCACTCGGTGATGAATGCACCTTGACGATACGGTTAAGGATTCCAAGCGGCTTTTGTGTAGGATAGCCGGTCTTTTCACCCCCATTGGTGGCAACAATGGTGTGCCACCAAACATCAGTCGGTGTTTTCCCACGTGCCGCCTTCGCTTTTCCTACTAACCCGGGTGCCATATACGGAATTCTATCCATCTCATCGAAATTGAAGGTATAGTGTTCTGGCGTTTTGGCATACCACAAGATGTTATCGTGTTTGGCGGGCCACCTCGACTTGGGTCTCCCTCCGTAATCGTAAGCCCAAATAATCTCATTGACGAAAGATTCTCGCCCGAAAATCTCATCAAGCATCACTTTACAATAATGCACTTCGCGATAATCAATATGGAGGAAGAAACTCCCGTTCGGATGAAGCACACGATACGCCTCTTCAAAACGAGGTCTCAAAAATTGTAAATACGCATCCGAACTCTCAAACTTATCGGTATAATGTGTAGTCTTGCCTGTGACGGTTCGGTATGTTTTACCTTGGAAGCCGACCCGATCGCCATCGGCATCAAGTTCTACCTGGATCTCCGTGCGCTGTTGGAGTTTCCCTGTGTTAAACGGCGGGTCAATGTAAATCAGGTTGATGCTTTCATCAGAAACATACTCCTGAAGAATTTCGAGGTTGTCGCCATAATAAAGTTGATGTTTAGACATTTGATCTCCTGTTCTGTATACTGTAGGGTGTGAGCGATCTTCCTTCCGCTAAATGTAAAAAGAGAATCGATGCCAGTTCTCAACACCACTTGTGATCTCGCTTCTCTTTTCCTCAGCAAATTATACCAGCGTTATGGCAATTTATCAAGTTTCTATACACAATGTTTGTGCTCATGAGATTTTTCTTGACTCCACAGAATTTTTCGTGTAAAATTTTAAGAGCGGTATTGCCAGACTTATAGAGAGATGAAAACCTCATGCGTATTCTGAATCTGAATCGTAAACTCAAAAGTGCCAAACGTCTACCTGAGATCGTTAGCATTCTCGCGAGACACGGCTTCGGACATATCATCTCTCAAATTTTTGAGCGAGGACGGACAAGCCGTTTTAGACTCAAAAGTGTGTTCATGCGGAAGGGGAGAGAAGATAGCCCACCCAAGAAATCGAGGTGGTGGAATTTCCGAAATGTGAGAAAGGATTCAGATGAAAACACTTCAGGGACGCTCCTCTCTGTTCCAGAGCGTTTGCGACTTGCGTTTGAAGAGTTAGGACCAACGTTTGTTAAATTAGGACAAGTTCTCAGCACCCGAGTGGACATTCTCTCTGAACTCGTCGGACAAGAAGAAGCATTGGCGTGGAGCACCGAGTTTCAGAAATTGCAACGACATGCACAGCCGTTCGATTTCTCAGAGGTTCGCACCACTATTGAACAGGAATTTGAATTGCCCCTTGAGAGGGTCTTCTTAACCTACGAACAGCAACCCTTCGCGGCGGCTTCAATCGCACAAGTGCACGCAGCGACGTTAGAGACAGGTGAGCGAGTAGTCGTTAAAGTCCAACGCCCACGCGTGGCAACGATCATTCAGACGGATCTCAACCTATTGATGGAGTTAGCAGAGCGGCTTGAGAATCGAGATCCAGAGATGCATCTCTTCAAACCGACCGAGCTCGTCCGAGAGTTCTCGCGCTCGATTCGGAAAGAGATCGATTTTACAATCGAAGCCGCAAATACAGATGCTTTCCACCAGAGGTTCGCAACGTCGCCGAAGGTGAAAATTCCCAGAGTCTATTGGGAATTCACGAATCGTCGTGTTCTGACTTTAGAACGGATCGATGGTGTGCCAATCAACGCAATCGCCCAATTGGATGAAATGGGGTTCGATCGAACAGAACTCGCTGAAACGCTCGTGGAAATGTTCTATACACAGGTGCTGAGCGATGGTTTTTTCCACGCGGATCCGCATCCGGGGAACATCTTCGTTTTAGAAGATGGACGGATCGGACTGGTAGACTTCGGCATGGTGGGTAGGATAAGCAAAGATATGCTGCGGCATATCTGCCATTGGCTAAGTGCAGTGTTAACCAAAGATGTAGATGCAGTCGTTAGAAACTACATCCGAATGGGTATTTTGGGGGATGAAACAGATATCGCAGCGTTAAAGTTAGAAATGAACGATTTTTTAGAGCGTTATTTCAATATGCCGCCGAGCAGACTGCGTCTCGGCGAGTTAATTCACGAAGTCTTTAACGCATCATTGCGTCATCAAATCCATGTACCGCCAGCTTTTTTAATGCTCGGCAAGACTGTGGCGACGGTCGAATCGGTTGTGATGAAACTGCATCCTGATTTCGATCTTCTGAAATTCAGTGAACCGTATATTGCGCAATTTCTCGTCCAAAATTTTGGAAGTAAACGATGGGAGCGGCAGATAGCGGACTCTATGGAAGACTTCACGGAATTGGTCCGAGACACGCCCCTTCAATTGCATCGTATTTTGCAAAAATTACAGCGAGGTTCTCTGAAATTCGAGCTTGAGCACCTAAACCTTGAAGCAGTGATTAAGGTATTTGATCGAGTCGTTAATCGGATCGCTTTTAGCCTCATCATTGCTTCATTGATTGTAGGCTCGTCGATCATCCTACAAGTCGCTGAAATTTGGGAATGGAAGTTTTTTCTTGGCATTATGGGCTATCTGACTGCGACCTTTTTTGGATTCGGATTGGTAATCTCTATTTTGCGTTCTGGACGTTTCTAAATAGTTGTCAACTATCAGTTATCAGCTGTTAGTCAAACGCCACTTGTAAATTGATAACCCCTGCTTCAAATACTCCAGGGAGATGTGATTTGTTGTTCAGACCCTTCTTTAACTGAAAACTGCTCGCACCGCGAGGTATGATCACTATTAAAAGAGGTCAGTTATGGCAATTTTACTCGGATTAGATGTTGGTGACACACGTATTGGTGTTGCACTCAGCGACGCGCTCGGCGTTGCGGCACATCCACTATGTACACTAACCCGAAAGAATCGGAAAGTCGATTTAATTGCTATTTCGGATCTCGTTTCCATCCACAAGGTGGAACGCGTCGTCATCGGCTTGCCTATCTCTCTCGATGGCTCTATCGGCGCACAAGCGAAGAAAGTCCAGAAGTTTGCACAACGCTTGGAGCACGTAATTGACATCCCGATCGAATTTCAGGATGAACGTTTTACAACCGCTGAAGCAGAAGACATTTTGCGTGAACTTAACAAAGATACAAAGGCACAGAAAGAACTTATCGACGAGGTGGCAGCAGTCATTATTCTCAATGACTATTTGAACAACGATCGGGAGATTAATCCTGCAGCACCTACAGAGCATTCCTGATTTTTGTATCAAATATGCTAAAGGGTCGTGGGGTTCCAACTAATAACTATCATAAAAATACATGGAGTCTGCACAAACAGAACCGAGAGTAGAAGAGTCATTAGAAAGCCCACACGGTCTTTCTCCATCTGCCGAATCACCAGATCGTCAAGATACCTCTCTCTCGAAAGCACGAAAAATTAAGATAGGCATACTGACGCTCTGCTGTCTTGGTGCTCTCTGCCTCATTGTCTTGTTAATTGGAATATTCCTGACGCTACCGCCCACATCGTCAGAAGAGATTGTTAATTTCGACGTGCCAGCGGGGAGCAGTTCACGCGTAATAGCAAAGCGATTGGTTGAGCAAAAGTTAATACGCAGCGAACACGCCTTTCGTTTAGTTGTCCGATATAGAGGGACTGGTAGACACCTACAAGCTGGAACCTATGTATTACGGCGGAACATGGCGTTATGGAATCTACTTGATGAATTTGAAAAGGGACAGGTTACGCTGGTTAGCTGGACAGTTCCAGAGGGTTTGACGACCTCCGCCATCGCTGAACTTTGGGAAATAAACGGCTTCGGCACAGCCGAGGCATTTCGGCAAGCCTCCGAATCCGCGCGTTTGTTGAAGCGGTATGGACTTACAGACACAACTGTGGAGGGCTACCTTTTTCCAAATACGTACAAATTCGCAAAAGGCACAACAACTGAGAAGATTGTTGAGATGATGCTTGATGAATTTAAACAGCAATGGACGGACAAATTTGACGAGGAGGCACAAAATTTAGGGCGTACCCGTCACGAAATCGTAACGCTTGCTTCTGTCATTGAAAAAGAAGCACAATTTCGACTGGAACGTCCCCGTATCTCAAGTGTCTTCCATAACCGGCTTACACGAAAATGGAAACTTCAGGCAGATCCAACAGTGCTTTATGCCTTAGGAAACCCAGAAAGCTCCTTAACGAAAGCCGATCTACAGGTGGATTCGCCTTATAACACGTATAAATACAAGGGTTTACCCCCTGGTCCCATTGCGAATCCGGGTATTGATTCAATTATAGCTGCGCTACGACCCGAAAAAACAGACTATCTCTACTTCGTGGCAATAGGCGAGGGAAAGCACCACTTTTCAAAGACGCTTTCAGAGCACAATAGAATGATACAAAAAATGCGGCGTGCCTCTAAATAGTCGTCGGTTCGGTTATCAGAAGAATAGCGGTCAGCAGTCAGAAAGAGAATCTCTTTCCTGACGGTTTCCGATAGCCGATAGACATTCTTCTGATAACTACTAAACAGAAAGAGACAAAAGCGAATGGCAAAAGCTGATTCACAGCAAACAATTCAAAACGAAATAACAATGACAGGAAAAGGGTTAATGTTAGGGGAACCTGTGACATTAACCCTGAAACCAGCACCCGCAGATTCCGGCATCGTCTTCCGACGGGTGGATATGGCTGGTGCACCAGAAGTGAAGGTATGTCAGGAAAATTGGGCAGATATTCTGCCACGATGTACCAGTTTACGCAATGGTGATACAACGGTTAGCAGCGTCGAACACATTCTCTCAGCACTCGGCGGTCTCGGCGTTGACAACGCGACGGTAGAGCTTGACGCATCGGAACCGCCTGGGCTTGAGGGGAGCGCGGCACCATATGTCGAAAATATCCAAGCAGCAGGACTTGTCTCGCAAGATGCCCCACGGCAATTTATTGAGGTCACGGAATCGTTCGCGCTTTCTGCGGGGGATAAGCAGCTTGTGTTGCTACCTGCCGACGCATTAGAGGTAACATTTGTTTACGCGCACCCGCAAACGAAACCACAAACAGCGACATTCAAAATAACCCCAGAATCATACGCTTCCGACATCGCGCCAGCACGGAGTTTCTGTTTCGAAGATGAAATTGAAGCCCTACAAACACTCGGCATTGGGAAAGGCGCAAACTACGATAATGTCGTTGTTATCAATGCCGCCGGTGAATCCAGCACACCCCTGCGGTTTGAAGACGAGTTCGTCCGACATAAAATCCTTGATTTGATTGGCGATCTCTATTTAGCCGGACACTTGCCGAAGGCACATGTTCTCGCGATGCGGACTGGACATATGTTCCATGCGGAATTTGTGCGTGCCCTCGCTGAAGCGGGCCACCTTCAACAAGCCCCTGCTCAAGAACCGATTGAGGTAATGGATATCTATGAAGTGTTACCGCACCGACATCCGATGTGCATGGTCGATAGAGTTATTGAATACGAAAGCAAAAAGCGCGCCGTAGGCATCAAGAACGTGACTTATAACGAACCAATCTTTGAGGGGCATTTCCCGACGCGTCCGGTGATGCCGGGTGTGTTACAAATCGAAGCACTCGCGCAACTCGCTGCATGGCTTGTGCTTCGAGACATCGGTAAGGAAGGTGAACTTGGCTATTTTCGATCAATCAACAAGGCAACATTCCGACGCGCTGTCATTCCGGGGGACCAACTCCGATTGGAAATAGAAGTCGCACAACTACGAAGCAGAATTGCACGCATTGAAGGACGCGTTTACGTAGGAGACGAACTCGCTACAGAAGCGGAATTGTCAATCGTATTGGCATCTGTTTGAACCGCGGGTCTTTTAGCGTTAACTGGCATGTTTTTTTGTGTAAGATGGCAAGATTAAGGAGGGACATCTGTGTTAGAAACCAACATTCACCCTACGGCTATTATCTCTCCAAAAGCAACATTGGAAGAAGGGGTTAAGATTGGCCCCTATAGTCTTGTCGGTGAAGCTGTTCATATAGGGCGCGGTACCGTGATCGGTCCCCATGTTCAGATTGAAAAATGGACCACTATCGGCGAAGAATGCAAAATTTTCTTCGGTGCTACTATTGGTAACGAATCCAAAGACCTAAAGTACGGGGGTTGGCGGAGCTACGTGAAAATCGGGAATCGCAATATACTACGCGAATACGTCTCCATCTCCAGGTCATCTTTTGAAGAGGAAGCAACTATCGTTGGGGACAATAATCTGCTGATGAATTGGGTTAACCTTGCACACGACACCATCGTCGGCAATAGAATAATCATGGCAAACTTTGTCTCGCTTGCGGGGCATGTCGTGATTGAAGATGATGTTCGACTGGGGGCACATGCGGCACTGCACCAATACGTGCGCGTCGGCAAGATGGCAATGGCAGGCGGTTTTTCAAAGATTGTGCAGGATATCCCACCCTTTGCACTCTCCGCCGGACAACCCGCGCGTGTTCGGGACCTCAACCGTATCGGTATCAGAACATCACGGATTAATCCTTTATCACAACTCACACCTGAAGCACTCGCGGCGTTAAAGAAAGCGTTCCGCATATTGTTCCGCTCAGGGTTACCCCTCAAGCACGCCGTCACCAGAGTCAGAGAGACACTCGAACCAACGCCGGAAGTTGAATATTTACTCAAATTTATAGAAACCTCCAAGCGTGGCATAGGGTTTAGTCAACCGAATCGTACGTTTTTTTAATGTTCCTTGCGGTTCGGTCAGACGGGTTTGATGGATGAAGTGTCTTTCCGTATATCCGTTCTCCAAATGTAAAGCATTCTCGCTGCGAAGCAAAATTATGCCATTGAAGGAGAACCTAATTTCATTACGAACTACGGGTTTGGGTTTATCCAAGACAGCAGCCTGCAACAACGGCACAGGGTTTTTGATAGGGTATTTCTTCAGATTTGAGCAACGCACTTCAAAGTTCAAACGCCCGTCGTTTCTCCGCAAGGAATACTTAAAAAATGGAAAAACTGGGTATTATTGCAGGCGAAGGTGAGTTACCAGTGTTATTAGCACGTGCCGCTGTTGCCCATGAACGACAACCCGTTATTATTCAAATTACCAAATCTGACGCGCAACGCTTTGCCGGAATCGCATGCGAACTTCATACTTATGGGGTGGGCCAGATTCAAAAGATCACTCGAACGCTTCTTAATTCAGGCGTAAAAGAGGTTGTGATCATCGGGAAAGTCGAAAAAAACATCCTCCTTCGGCCCTTTCAAATTGACACGACAACCCTTAAAATTCTCGTACAGAACCGACGCGAAAAACCTTCCGTAGTCGTCAATGCGGCACTTAACTACCTTGAATCCGCCGGACTTACTATCCTCACTCAAGATCAGTACCTCCAGCATCTTCTTCCACAACCCAGTGTCTTAACAACTCGACAACCCACCGCGAGTCAATGGACAGATATTGAACTCGGTATCAGTATCGCCCGCCAGATAGCAAATATGGATATTGGGCAAACGGTTGTTGTTAAAAATCAGATTGTCCTTGCTATGGAAGCTATTGAAGGGACAGACGCGACTATTCAGAGGGGAGGACACTTGGGAAAGCAGGGAGTCGTTGTTGCGAAAGCAGCCGCTGAGAACCACGATTTTCGTATTGATGTGCCGACGGTGGGACTGCAAACGCTTGAGGCGTTGCATCAAGTTAAAGCAGGTGTGTTAGCAGTGGAGGCGCGGCGAACTTTCGTTATGGATGTCGATGTGCTCATCCAGCAAGCAGACCGGTGGAAGATTGTAATCGTTGCTGTGGAATAAGCAAAAAGACGGAGGCATTGTCCCGCAAGCCTCTATAGGCTTGCGCACTATAACCACCTCCGCCTTTTCAAAAACGCTGGTTATGCCGCTGCGTCCATTGCGGCTGTTATCTGATCTGTCGTCGGAAACTGTCCGGTTTCTAACTTTGAATAGAGCAGTGTTCCGTTCAACGAGACTTCAAAAGCCCCGCCACTACCGGGAATTAGATCGACTGCTTTAACCGCCGTACCATATTTCTGTTTCAAGGCATCTGCCAAACTGGCTGCCCGTGGTTGGTAGTTTCAGGCGGTGCAATATTCAATTCTCACTTCCATGGATATCATTCCTCCTCATTAATTCTGACATTGTTGACATCACCCACAACTAAAGCAGTGGGATTCCTCCGTTCCTGATTCAACGTCCACTGCCTCCAAAGTGAGGTCTTACACGGACTCCACAGGCGTTTAAACTCTCCGCCTGCCCGACGGCGAGAATAATACCATTTCTAAAAGTTTATACTGCATTAACCGCACCTGAGCGCACAGACTAACAGTCTATGCTACAAAGGGGAACCCAAACTAAAAGTTTATGCTCCAATTTCAATCAGAAATGGTATTATAAAATTTTACAATAAATATCGGGAAATTGCAAGTTTTTTCGTCCCCTTTACAAATCAGCGAACATTGGCACGGATTTTGCTGTATCTGGTGTAAATACTCGCTCGGTTTGTAGAAACGAAGTTGTAAAGTATACACCGTCACCGTGTTAAGCGTAACTCATTGATACCAAGTCGGTAAATAGGTGTTTAAATTATGAACAGGTCTATCCAATTTCTGAACAAGTCTGTATCTTTATCTATCTGCGTCCACTTGATAGGCGTTGCGATCGCGGCACTATCTATCGTCGGGACAGTAGATAAACATGGCGATGCGATCGTCGCTGAATTTGTCTCGTTTCCAGAGACAAAACCTATGCTCGAGCCACGTCGACTCAAAGTGCCAGCAGTAACACAGCCAGATTTCATTCGCCCTCAGCCACAGCGTATTCGGACGATTTCAGAAGTTGCCCACACCCCCCAAAGCCGAACGCAACTCGTCGTTGATACGCTCCTGGTTTCGACTGTTCATCAGACAACCCCGACAGAAATCGGAATAGCCGGCGTGAAAACACTTCAGCGTAGTTCACCTCTTCGGTCCCCCGGTCGTGGTTCACACCCGATCCGTCTGACTTCCAAAGGGATACCACGCCCAGAGTGGACATCGACACCAACCGTCATTGCGAGTGCTGAAGCCTCTGAACTTCCATCAGTTCCGGCACTACAGGACGAACCAACACAAGATGCCCGGTTCTTCCGTAAAGTTGACCCGATATATCCTGAATCTGCCCGCCTCTCCCACAAGGAGGGACTCGTTGTGCTTGAAGCGACAATAGGCACAGATGGTATAGCGAGAGACATCAAAGTTATCAAGGTAATCGAGATTAGTGGGTTAGGGTGTGAAGAAGCGGCAATTATGGCACTCAAAGCGTCCCGATTCGTGCCAGCGAAACGGGGCAAAGAGGTTGTTAGTCAACGTCTCCGTATCCCTTACCGTTTCCAGTTTAAAAGTTAGCAATCCTCTTAGCGATGCCTTATCCAACATCGTAAACTCTACTCGCGCCTCCCTTGTGTCAAGACAAAAAACTTGCACTATCAACACATCTCCCCTATAATCTTCACTATTGTCCCGCAAGCCTTTATAGGCTTGCGCCTAATGCTATGGAGATTATTTTTACCATTTCCAAGGAGATAGAATATGGATATTCGACTTAATGATAAGGTGGCTGTGATTACCGGCGCATCCACAGGCATTGGTGCAGCAACCGCAATTGAGTATGCTAAAGCGGGGGCGAAAGTTGTCTTCGGGGACATCAATGAAGAAGGTGGTCAACAAACGCTCAGTACAATTGTTGAGGCAGGCGGTCTCGCAAAGTTTCAAGGTACCGATGTCACCGTCGAAACTGAAGTAGCGGATCTGATGGAAACTGCTGACACGGAATTCGGTGGGATTGACATTTTGGTAACTTCCGCAGGCGTTCTGCGTGGACCGAGCGTCCGCATCGATGATTTCGAAGCCGCAACTTTTGATTCAGTTATCGACGTGAACCTAAAAGGCACATTTTTTGCTCTCAAACATGCTGTCCCAATAATGAAGAGAGGTGGTGGTGTTATCCTGTGTATCGCTTCCGGGGCAGGGGTTCGCGGTGGAAGTTCCTCGGTTGCTTACGCTTCCAGCAAGGGCGGTGTCAATGGGCTTGTAATGACGGTAGAAAATCAGGTTGCATCAATGAACATCCGTATGCATACTATCTGTCCCGGCGGACTCGCAACCCCACTTAAACTCGGACAGATCGCAGAATCGGCAAAGCGGGATGGACAAGATCCAGACGCGGCGATTGCTAATGCCCGGAATTCACTTGGTGATCCAGCAGGCGTTGCACGGGTACTGACGTTTCTCGCATCTGATGCAGCTTCCTACGCTCGTGGTCAGATTTTCACAAGATAATTTTTTAACGATTGGGTTTTCGCTCCGATTTCGACAATGGAAAAAATCGGGGCTTCAATGATTTTGAACGACATGAGTAGAAGTTAGGGGATTTTAAGAATTTCCATCCAGCGGTACTAAGACGAAAAGATGTAATCAAAGTTCAACCACAGACTTTTTGAATAACGGTAGAAGAGAACGGGAAAGATAGCGGAAAACAGTGCCCACACACTTAAATTAATGTAGAAAGGAATAGAAGTAAACTTCTCAAATAGGAAATAGCTTGGAAAAGCGATGAGGACTGTCGTGCCGTAATTGAGATACATCGCGCCGACAAAGTAACCGGACTCTCGTTCAAACTTCAAATCACATACTGCACAGTGGGTAAACATCCTGAAATACGTTTGAAACAGCCCGCCTTTACCACATCGTGGACATTTCAGTTGAAAACTACATCGCAGAATTCTTCCGAGGTCTCCGAACGTCATGCTCATTTTTTAAATGTTCCTTGCGGTTAACTGGCGGGTAACCGAACTTTGATATGCCTTCTCTAAGGAGTCGCATTCCACTTCGTTCCATGCTTGGGGTCTGGTTTTAAGAAGGATGTACAGGAGGATCGGAAACCTGCTCGGAACTTAGTGGAGAGCAGGACAGCCGTTAATACAAAAAAAATAATTGCGTTAATAGGTGTTGCTATCCCAAAAGACTTTGAAAGTTCGGAGGAGTATTTTAAAGTCGTGCCAGAAAGATAGATTCTCAATGTACTCCAAATCGACAGGGATACCATCCCGGATTGTGCCTTGTCGGCGCGGACTCAGCTGCCAGAGCCCTGTCATCCCCGGACGGACGAGATGGCGCTGATTTTCCCAGGACTCATAATGCTTAGCAAGAAAGGGCATTTCTGGACGCGGACCCACCAGACTCATTTCACCTTTTAGTACATTGAAAAGTTGAGGCAATTCATCCAGACTCGTTTTACGGAGCCATTTGCCGACCGGTGTAATGCGTTTGTCATCAATTGCACCAGGTTTTTCGGAATAGGATGGCGTATCCACATGAAGACTCCGAAATTTATGGATAACAAATAGTTCGTTGTTTAAACCAACCCGCTTGTGTGAGAAAAAGACAGCACCGCGTGAAGTGAGTTTAATTAGAATGGCAACCAGTACCATTAAAGGGGCAAAGATAATAATAAGGAGAAATGCGGCGATAGCATCGAACAAATGTTTGCCACGCGTTGCGTAGAAAGAGGAGAGTCGTTCCACAAGAGTCCCTGTCTTTGATATTGTTGGCGAAGCTTGCAAGCCTGTTCTGCCTGCATCTTTTCCTATCTGGTCTATGTTTCTTGATAGGAATGGCATGGTTAAGTCCTCTATCGCAATTTTTAATTTTTCCTTGCGGTTAACTCACAGAAGTTTGGGACTTGACGCGCCTTCCTCAAGACCGCCCTCCCAGCGCAGGTTTCCTCTATAGGAAACTTGCGGGACACTGTTACGGGCTACAGGCTTTGGCTCATCCCAGATTTTAGGCGCAGGTTTGCGAGGTTATACTAACTTGCATAGTATTGCTCTGACGAAGCGTTCAGGACATTTACAAACGATAAAAGTTAGTTCTGCTGGAGTTTTTCAAAAACATCAAGATATTGCTGAGCTATGTTTTCCCAATTGAATCGCTTTCGGATCTGTTCCGGTGCGCGCTGTCGGAAATCTTCAACCTGTTCGGGATGTTGTTCCAACATCTGAATTTTTTCCGTGAGCGACGCGACGTTTTTATCAAAGAGCACTCCATAATGTCCACCTTCCAACACTTCATCGTTGAAGGGCGTATTCAGTGCGAGAATGCAGTTGGAATACCCTAACGCCTTTAGAATAGAAGGATTAATGCCACCGAACTGGTGTCCATGGACGTAGGCAAAGCAGTGATGGTGAAGTTCTTTAATATGTTCAGAATCGTTAATATGTCCGAGAAACTTGACGTTCTCGTTAGCAATGCTTTTTAATTTCGATAGAAACTCGTTCTCAAGCTTGTTGCCTTTATAATCAGCGCCTCCAGCTATAGCAAGTTGCTTTTGGCTCTTTGAAGCAACGAACGCCTCTAAAATAAGATCGGCATTGTTATCTGGAACGAGTCGACTGGCAATAAGATAATAATTCCGGGATTCAAGCCCGTAGGTATCCAGAACTTCTGGATGTTCCGATGGCTCAATGTTCGCGCCATAAGCGATATAGGTAGTTTCTGCCCCTAATTCTTCCAGATAGAGCCGCTTCATTTCAGAAGCATCGGTAATAACAACTGGAAACGCTGCCGTCGCCATCTTTGCCGCCCACTTGAAGTAAAGCGCGCCAATCCCTTTCCATTTTGGGCGGAGCCACTCCATCCCATCAACGTTAATAACAGCGGTTTTACCTGCGATACGGAAGAACCATCCAAACGGACCATTGCCAGCGTTCCATGTCAAAATGACATCAGATTCGGCAACCGAAGCGTGCATCGTTGCGAGAAAACTGTGGCTCAGGGTACTGAACATCTTATGCTCTATGCTTGGCAAATAAACGAGCTTGATGCCCTTCCATTCCGCAGGTCTCTCATTGAAAAGTGCCTTCCGACAGTAGACAATAACTTCATGTCCGGCTTCTACCCAGCGGGGGGCAAGTTCACCCATGATAGTCTCAAGTCCACTGTAGGTAGCGGGGAGCCCGCGTATACCCAACACCCTAATCCTCATTTTTCTAGTTTTCCTTGCGGTTCGGAGAGGTGAGTCTGTGAATCCATGTTCTATCCCGTATATCCGCTTTCCACTTCGTTTCAAGCTATGCACTTTGGCTAAAAATTGCAGTCCAAACATCGCGATGGACGGACACGACAGAAAAACTTCTTTTTGAGAACGCTCTGGCCGACCGCAAGACAAATTAAAAAGATCAAATTGTACTATTAAAGCACAGTCTATCTCCATTGTTAGATTGGGTTTTACATATATATTATACCCATTTTAGGCGCGAAAGTCCAATTTGTTTTTACGATCAGAAACCGACAGACAATGCTTTGTATCCTTTGATGATTGGAACGGTACAAATCTTCATTTTTTTATCACGGAAACCGGTAGAGGAATTTGGCTTCAATTTCATTTGCATTTTCGCGAACATCTCTACGATTTCCTAAATTCCGTCTCCATACGCGTGCCCACTCCGCATAGAGCGAATAATGCCCAATAACGCTCCAGTTAGCCCCGACCGAGAGACGATGCTCACTTTCTGTGATACCAGATAAGGGTGTCCAAACATCATCTTTTGGGGCATCAGTGGGATGTTGCTTGTCGATACCACCGGACCCGTGGCGTTCTAATTCGTAACCGAAAGTCGTTTCAAGCCTATCTGTCCACCGGCGACGCAGTTCTACCCATAAATTATCAGCATCAGAACCGATCTGATGTCCAATAGGCGTGGTAAAGTGTTTGTAGACATTCACAGGGTTTACATGCGTATACGCGTATTGGTTTATAAAGGCGTATTCAGCATGGAAGTCAGTATCTGCAATGCCAAAAGGGTCTGTTAGATATATACCACCGAGGACACCAAACTTCGTATCCCAATGCTTAAAATTCGCTGCGGGGTTCCCATCGTCCACCATCAGTTCGCCATAAATTTCAAAATCGTCCACAAGGCGAAGCCGCATATCAACACTCATAAGAACGTTGTCCCCACTGCCGGGGACGCGCCCATCTGCCCGTGAAATCGGTTGCTCGTTAATCAGGTAGATATTGACTGGGTTCAGATACCCGGGCTCAAAACGGTCGCCGTAAACGACGACTTCAGAGAGACCAAAACCGAACCTATCCCAGAAATACCCCTCGACCCTATGTCCTGAAATATACTTATGATTGATCTCCGTTGACATATCCTCCAGTATACCTGTGAACGCTGTGAAGGTAACGGGTTCATAGGTGGCTTGGAGCTTAATCATGTCCATGGCGAGCGGGTTTTTAGAGACTAACAGGCTGTCATTATAGCCTGGTCCCCATTGAAGTGTATCCTGTCCAAGCTGCAGCTCAAACCACGGGAAGTCAAACTTCAGATAAGCATTAATGGCAGTTCGATTTTTGAGTCCACCCTCCAATTGCCTAATTTTCGTCTCGTCAGGAAAGAAATCATCAAACAATTCACCGTAGACGAACCTATGTGCTATATCGGTTGTAAAGGCGAACGTTTCCCCCACCTGTCCATAGAGATGTGGATAGAAGGTGGTAACATGCATGTTTCCTTCACTGGGTTGTTCCTCCGACAGGTTATCGACAAGGTGAGCGATAACACGCTGTGAAGCTCTCAAATCGAAAGAGAACCGATAGTCTTTGCCCTTCTTTTTTCCCTTCATCGTCATCAGGTGCAATCGTCGGCTTCTGGCAGGGCTTTGTGTTATAGGGACACGAGCTTCGCGGTAATAGGTTAATAGTGTGTTTAGCCGCTCTTGGTCAATAGTACTCAACGCTATTTCGCCGTTTTTCTGTTTCTGATCCACCTCTAACAGATAAGACACGACCTGTTTACGGGTGAGTGGTAACGAACCGCGCCGTATGCCGGACAAAACCCGCTTATTAAGTAAACGATGAACAAAACGATAGGTTTCACGATTAAAGTCAGACAAGTCCGGATTGAGCGGAACATTGATAAGGGAGGCAGCCTCTACTGTTGTGGAAATTAAGACTAACACTGAAATACAAACAATTAGTAGTTTTCTAATGATGTGTCTGCTCACATCACTCCACTTCGTTTCATGATGGTGTCTGGTCACATCACAACTGAGATTGGAACTTGTACGGCTTTTGTTAAAAATCTTCATTTTAAAATCACCATTTGGCGTGTGGCTTTCATTTGTCCTGTTTGGAGCGTATAAAAATAGACCCCACTTGCCACAGATTCACCCACAGCATTACGGCCATCCCAATACGCTGCACGCGATTGACTCCGATAACTACCAGCACGCTGATAGCCAAGTGATAACTGACGCACCGTCTCACCTCTCACGTTATAGATATGGATAGTAACATCCGAATCTCCTGCCAAATCATACGGTATCCACGTCTCAGGATTAAACGGATTCGGATAGTTCGGTAAAAGAGCCGTTTCCAAGGGCACCGCTGTAGTCATTAGCCGTTCTAAAGCAGCAATACCCTCCTGAAAAGCAAGTGAACCATCATTGACGAGATGTGCTTCAGTGAGCCAGTGTTCTATTGAGTCAAAATGCTCTGCGCTAATATTGGCACGAGTCGATGGCGAAACAGGCGTGCTGGATTCACCGAAATGCGCAGCCACCAGAAGCAAGTCAAGAATGTTAACTTTACCATCCTTGTTGACATCAGCTTTCGGGTGTGCTGGTGTTTCCTCACCAAAACTACTTGAAATTAGGACAAGATCACGGATATCAACAATCCCATCGTTATTTATATCCCAAAGCAACGTTCGCGGAACAGGAATTTGCTGACGCACTTCTGGCAAAGCCGCTTGCCACCCTGCCTGAAGCCGTTCACTGAGATGTGCGACGAGTTCCGCATTTTCCGGGAGCCCCGCGATATTGACAGTCTCATCTGGATTCACCTCATAATCGTAGAGTTCAACACCACGACTCCCCTTTCGTCCCCATTCAGTATATCTATACCGTTCCGTCCGGATAGATATGCCACCAGCAGCACCGCCCCCGAGTACGCTAAATGCCGCAGTTTTCCAAGGACGAGTCGGTTGCTCAATAACCGGCATCATACTACTGCCTTCAAGTTCTGTTGGAATAGGCAAGTGACACACATCACATAATGTCGGATAGATGTCAACAAGTTCAGTCAAAGCCTCCGTCTCTGAACTTTGTTGCTGTGGGACGCTGACAATCAAAGGAGATCTGAGAGAAACCTCAAAAAGGGTTTGTTTTCCCCATATTCCGTGTTCACCAAGATGATACCCATGGTCGCCACAAAAAACGATTACAGTATTCTCCGTAAGACCGAGGGTATCCAACTGTGCTAATACACGACCAATTTGTGCATCCGTATAACTCGTGGTGGCGGCATACGCTCGAATTAATTCTAAGGTCTTAGCATCAGAGAGTGGTGTTGTCCCCACAGGCAGATCTTGATAAGCTCGGATCGCACTCCAATTGGTAAGTGCGCTACTAGGGACATCTTTAGGTGATACAGAAGAGGCGGGCAAATCAAAGGCTTGGGTATCGTATAATTCAAAATATTTTCGCGGGGCCTTAAATGGCAAATGCGGTTTGTAAAACCCGACAGCAAGAAAAAATTGCTGGTCTTTAATCTGGTTCAGTACCCGAACTGCTCGTCTCGCAGTTTTACCATCTCTGAGATCGTCATCGTCAACATCAAGTGCTTGCCAAGATGGGGTCGTTTCTATATCAAAAGGTAACCATAACGGTCTCCATGATGCAACACTCCACGAGTTTTCATCATCCTGGAGTTGTGGAAGGTGCGCGATCCTACCGACGGATTGGGTATGATACCCATGTGTTTTGAAATGCTGAGGCAGTGTAACCGCATCAGGCAATTTCTTCCGAAAATTCTGTGAATTATTCAGGACACCTGTCGTTTCTGGGCGTAATCCTGTTATCATCGAAGTCCGGGACGGACTACAGAGAGGATACTGGCAATATGCTCGGTTGAAAACTGTTCCTCGTTCGGCGAGCTTGTCAATATTAGGAGTGTGTACCTCTGGATGCCCGTAGCACCCAAGTAAAGGTCGCAAGTCATCCACAACGATGAACAACACGTTGTACTGTCCTTGAGCGTCAGCATTCCACTTCGGTAATAGTCCACTCGTGAAGGCAGCGGCACCAGCTTTCAAACTGGTTGAGAGGAAGTCACGTCGGGTAAAAGGCTGTGTTGTTGGAGAATGTCTTCCTGTTTGTCTAACTGGGTCTTTGGGCATTGTATGAATGAGTCCGATCTTTAATAATAGGCAAGAGCATGCATCTCGCCATACGTAATTCAAAATTCATCTAAGTATTATATCCCATTTCTTTCATGGTATCATGGAAAAGTGGCGCGATTTTCGGATGAATATCAAAAGATTCTTTAGCAGGGACTGGATGCAAGGTCTGTCGAGCATACTCACGGAATGTTGCATCGGTTGTAAGTTCACAGAACTCACATAAAGCTGAGAGGGTTTCATCAGGTTGTAATGTCAGATCCTCAAAACGAATGAGGTGGATATAGTCCGGTGAAGTTTGCATTAAATGCAGTCCCTCCCGCATAGTAACTACCCATTCCACAGCCGCTCTATCGAGATGTCGATCAATATGTTTAACTTCATCAGCAGATTGCGAAAAAACAGGGTCCGTTTTAACGAGTTGCTCAACTAAGCACCTCCACTTTCGGTCATCTACGCCCCACCAGTCGTGTTTCTCGCTGTTGACCTGAACACCAAGTCGTTTCGACCATGTTGCAATTGAATGGCACGTATCCCACCCATTGCGGGCAAGGAAGATGAAACGAGCATCAGGAAACAGCGCTCGAACGAAATCTACCCGAAAGATGAGTTCCGGATACTTATCAACAAGACGTTTTGAGCGCGTTGCTGCCAAATAGGCACCGAATAGCTGGGAAGCGCGCTGACACATTTCGTTTGTTGCATCTTCGGCAGTGAGTCGATATTTTGCATCAGCTTGACTGTAGTTACCGATAATGTCTTCATGCGGATGGATGAGATGCCACATAGCCTTTGGTTCGTTAAGGTAACCGATTTCCCTGTGCATAGACAGCACAATACCGAGTATCGTGGTCCCACTGCGCCCGGTCCCCAAGATGAAGATAGGCTTTTCAACAGGTTTGTATCTGTTATTGTTCAAAGCAAACATTTTTAAAAGAGAAAAAACGAGCGGATTTATCCAGCGACCTTTTGTGGTTACGGGACGACCTTCAAAGAGAACATAACTCATGAGACGGGTCAACGCTTTTATTGGACGCGTTTTAATATAATCGGAATTAATTTGTGCAATCATATTTTTTTTTATTCCTTGCGGTTCGGTGAGGTGGGTTTGGTAAATAAAGTCCCTTTACGTATATCTGAAGAAACGCACTTCAAAGTTCAAACGTCCGTTGTTTCTCCGCAAGGTAAATTAAAAATCCGTCTTTTTAGCGTTTGACGGATGCTCTTTATCCGGTCAAGATTAAAAAGGAATGCTCCGGCTAACTTCACAGGGAACGTCAATAGGTGCAATGCCAAACTTGCGATATTCGGACGGACCGATACAGGAGTATAGTTATGTATTTTCATAAAGGCTGCGCTTATCGTTTGGTTAAGGTAAATCTCAGCGGAATTGAGTTCTCCGCCAGTTGTGTCGCTGTGCCAACTGTGCGCTCGGTGTGGATTTATGCCGAGTTGCTCGGGCTGGTCGTCTGCCACAGAAGAGCCAACTTGTGGAACTTGGAGCATTGCATGCGTGTAGGTGATACCGATAAAATCACAGAGATATTTGACAGTCGCTTCAGGGTGCGCGAGGAGCTCCTCAAAATAGATAGAGGTAACTCGTTCGTGTTGTAGAAACTGCTCAGCAGCGGTGACTGCGGTTCGCCAGATATAACTGATAGTTATCGGATGATAGTTCACCCAATCGCGGAACGTTTCTTTGATTGGCATATCGCTTCCACCGAGAAACCGGCGTTTCCACTTCCTTTTTTGGGATAATAGCACATCGCGTGGGTCACGGATCATATTGATAATCCGAGCTTTCGGGTAAAGCTGAAGGATATCGGGAATATAAAAGACATTACGCGGTGTTTGGTCGCAAGGGATAGCACCACCATTCTCAGCAGCAACATGGTGGAGAAAGGCTTCAAAAAGCGCGGCTTGCGTTTCAGGGTAAGTGGTTAGACTCTCAAGAAACGCCTGCCCCTCGTTTAAGAAACGGCGTGGGTTTCCATGCGTGCGGTACCCTTCTCGTTGAATACAATGTAGCTGAGACGCGAGTTCTTCTATCTCCTCCTTAGGCGATTTCGATGAAAACGGTGGGGCACACAGTTGGCCAAAGAAGTGAAGTTCGCCAAAGGTATAAACACTCGGGTGTTTTCCCAAGATTCGCCCCATCATTGTTGTACCACTGCGACTATTCCCTACAACAAATACCATCTTTTAATTATTCCTTGCGGTTCGGTCAGGTGGATTGGAACTTGGAAGTCTTTCTCCGTATATCCGCCTGCGCCGTTGTTGCAGGCTACGTTTTTTACTTATACCTTGAGGAAACCTTTATGAGGTAAATCGGGGTTACAAACCCCTACCACAACCTCTTTACTAACTGCTGACCACTGATTGCCAATTATGCCTTGGGGTTCGGTCAGGTCGGTTTGAAGAATAACATGCCTCTCTCTGAACAACTATCTATTCTCTTAATTTTAAAATTCCAAAACTATTTTTAGGGATGACAAGTTCCGTCGATTTCCCACGCCATTCCTGAATACGGACTTCGATTTTACCAGATCCCTCCATTTCAGCGTTTCCACCGTTGGTTGCATTGAGTCTCTCATCAGCAACATAACGATATTCTATGCTGCCCTTGTAACGTTTACCGTCAATTAGGAGTTGCGTTTCGTATTGCTCACCTGTGCGATTGCTGACGAGAACAATCAGATGTTCTGTGGTACTCCCGCCGATGGCGTGCGCTTGAATACCGGGCATCTGTTTCTCCTTATATTCCATGGTTCCTGCAAGAAGGGGCTGATTTTGAATTGAAAGAGGGAAGTGTCTGTCCGCCTCGGCGAATGCTTCACCGATGAGTTGAAAAGCAGGATAAACAGCACGCCTGATGGTGTTACCGAAATCGGACTCTGGTTCACCCCCATATTTCCAAAAGGTATTGGGTGTTGGAGGTGTTACAGGCGAAAACACAGGGAAGCCTTTTCCGGGACCGGTGATAACGTGAAAGTTTGCCTGTGTGACGTTCGGAATCGCTAACATTTTTAGGAAAAAATCACCTACATACATCGCATGGAGTTGTGTATTCGCGACTCGGTTTGCGGGGTTGGCGATGTTCCATTCCGTTATCCACATCTCTTTATTTGGAAATAACTTTTCATAGTAATCAATTGCCTCAGCGACACCAAAGTGAATCCATCCCATCAAGTAGCCCCGCATTTCTTCGATCTCTTTTTTTCGGACAGCCTTATAGGCATAGACATGGACGGTATAAGCATCGTAGAAACTGGTATCAGCTGCGAGACCTTCATCCCATTTCCGTTGGTAACTTTTTACCAACCAGCCCTCCTTGTGGAAAGCAATCGGAGTAGCACAGACGGACACCTTTATATCTGGATTAACAGCTTTCATCGCTGTAGCATGTTTCTTGGCTTCCGCTATGTAGGCTTCAACGGTTGGGTATTTGTTGAGGTAATGCGGTAGATAGTATTCGTTACCGAGTTCCCAATGCGTAATCTGGTAGCCTTTGTCTTTGGCATAGCGGACCCATGCGGCACTCTCCTCCGGACTGCCTGTCCATAAGTTTACAACAACAATAGGCGTTATATTCAGCGTGTTGCATAACTGCATAAAATCGTCGAAAAGGATTTTACCGTTTCGCCGCCTTTGAAGTTTAACGTAATTTCCTTTCATCCGTCTATTCAGCTTCGTACTGAGCGTCGATACCATTTCATTCTCAAAAAAGCCGCCGGGTTCCCAATGATAAAAGTTGCCAACCGTCCCGCCGGGAAACCGTAAGGTCTTCGGCGCGAGTGCCTTGGTTAAGGCAACAAAATCGTCATCGAGGTAACTGTAATCACCGCTCATCATATTTGAGTTGAAGCCGTAGAGTGCTTGACGGAGCGGTTGCCCGTTACGTGTGTCAATTTCCAAAGATAGTGTATCGGGAAGCGACTTTTGGGTTTGACAACCGATTGTCAGAAACAGTATCATCAGAATGGCTATCGGAAACCATCGGCAATCGGAAACCATCAGTCGATCGTTGTGGCTGTTGCCACCATTTTCACCTGTCGCAGGATCCTTTTTACTGATAGCTGACAACTGATGACTGACCATCATAAAAAATATCTTCATAATGTTATCCTCAAAGGTCTATAGGTTGGGAGCGATCTATCACTGGCAAACATGAGACCCGCGCAGAGCCAGAAGTAGAACCCATAACCTCGAAATTCAAGGGTTCGATTAAAAAAAAGTAAGAATACAGTCACAGCGACGAGACAGAGCATGATAATTGCGATCCGCTGTGTTACCGCTGAAACAGGGGGACTCCTCTCCATATCCGATGATGAACTGACAGATCTTCTGTAAAGCCGTAGCGCAGCGCGAAAGAGTTGGTAAAATATTAGAGCAAAGAAACCCAGTCCCAATATACCGTAGAAACAGAGGATTGCTACCCAATACACATCCTTGAAGCCGTTCTTACTGAGGACTTTGAGGAGGAATGAGCGTTTGCTCATATTAAGTCTTTCAATCGTGCTGTTCTGATCGGCACCATAACCTAAAATTGGTTTATTAATAAGGACTGTTGGAACATTCCCGATCAATGCCCCCAATCGCTGTTTTTGCGCGACACGGACATAGGACCCGGAAAATACGCCTGTTACGTTGCCGACGAGTCCGACCCTTGCTTTGCGTGGGTTTATATATTCAAGGTTGAACGGGTTCGCCACTACCAGTAGGATCCCGAAGATTAGGACAGTCGCTAATGCTAAGCGAAGCGTCTTTTTCCAACCGTGATGGAAGAAGAACCATGCGCCACCCGCGAGAAGGGCGGAGAAGGTTGCGGCGCGTGAATATGAACGCGCTATAAAGAAAAACAGTATCACTGCACCGAGCAGATTCAGATACTCCAGTCGCCTAATACGGGAAAGATAGATAACAAGGACAAGAATCATAAAGACCCCGTAAATTACGGTATCTCCCAAAGTACCGTAGACACTGCCAATCTCTCTGCCGAGCTCAAGTAATCTGTACTCTTTGGTGAACCCACCGATAGTGAGTGTTGATTCGCGAGGTAGGAAGAAATCGAACGCCGCGGGTCCGCCTACCCACTGCACGATACCGGCGACAAGTTGGAAGACCCCGACCACAAGAATTATGCGCAGAAGGGTTGTAATTCGTTTCTCCGACAGAGCGGAGTTCGCAATAAGATAGAAGAGGACGATATATCGAGCGAATGGTCGGATGTTGTAAAGGCTCCCTATTAAGGGTGAGTTATTTATAAGCACTGAAAGTAGAACAACGCTGTAAAAGCCGATAATTGGCAAATCGATCGCTGTTTTGACGAAAGGAATGCCTCTGTGAAGTTTATGGATAACGAGTTTCCCAAAAGCGATATAGATGATTATTTCGCCAAAGAATCTTAAATAGGAATAGATAGCATCGCTAACTGGTAAAAACTTCAGTAGAAACTCTTCAAAAGCAACGTATCCTGTCAAAAAGTAAATCATATTTTAATTTTACTTATTTTAATTATTCCTATCGGTTCGGTGAGGTGGGTTTGATGCATAGAGCACCTCTCCGTATATCCGCCCTCCGCTATGCTTACGGGCTACGGGTTTTAGCTTACCCAAGGTAGTAGCCTGCAACAACGGCGCAGGCGGATTTAAGGAACGCATGTCAAAGTCCAAACGCCCATTGTTACTCCGCAAGGTAAAATTAAAAAAATTAAAAATTCCATGAAGACAGATCTCTGTCTAATAACTCAGCCAATTGCTCGTTAAATGGTTGAAAATATGCCATCTGGCGTCCACGCGTTTGTGGATTGATCGGAGGCGGTCGCGAGCTGGAGTTCGCTCCTACAGGGGTGTCGTTCCAATCCAGAACGGTTTTTCTCAACTTGTAAGCGGTGGCATCCGGCAGCAATTTCCGAATGATTCTTCTTAGCGGGTTGTGAGATGCCAGAAATTGCGTAAAGAGAAAGTTGAATTTTTCGGAACGCGGCAGCGTGGCTTGGTTATGTCGCTCACCAATTGTGGGACTGAAATCGGCACTAATCCCTAAACGATCAAAGAGTCGTTGGCAAACAACTTCGGCATTATTCTTTAAATCGTCAGTTAAGATGCAATGCACGCGACTGGATCCAAATTGGGTTATCAAATTCTTGACGTGTGGGTAATAGATACCGTTGTACTGATAAGCACATTGTCGCCATTTGAACCAGTCTTCGCTCAGGCGTGCTTCCTCGGCATCAAGTGCCTGCTCATAAGTTTTGATGTTCTCCCACCCTCTCCGCCGCGCCCACCAATAGGCAGAATAGGCGCGTGCTACAGGCTCTCGCAGGAGAACAACGAGATGCATCTGAGGATTGTGTTCATAAATCCGTTTCATGACCTCCGGCGAATGCATCACCATTACATTCTTCGCGATAAGATGCTGCCCCTCAATTTCGTCGTAGGTCGCGAGCTGGAGTTTGCTCCTACAAAAGTACTTCGCAAACGCCCATTCATATCCTCGCGTGTATTCACGCTCTTGCAGGAAGAAGGTCATTTCTGGCTGTGCATGCGTGTGGATGTCGGGATGCTGCGCCAAATAACGGAGAAGCGAAGAGGTCCCCGCCTTCTGTGCGCCAACAATCATCAACTGGATTTTCCGAAAGCTTTCCATGGTATCGGTTTCCCAATCAATTCGCCGAGTGTCTGAACATCCGGCTTGTAATATTCGATTAAACGGTGCCGCGTTTCTTCTGACATCTGAGTTTTCTCATCCGTCCGCGTGTTCAACCGGAGATAAAACGGCTCAATTGTTCGTCTGATTGCTCGCAACGGGATATGAATGACCGGCTTGTTATGCGTCCACTGCCGTAATTGAAATCGGAAGTCTCTATACTTTCGATGCAACCCAGAATTTCGCATCTGCTGGCTCCGATTCGTCACTTTAAACCTGTAATCACCATAAAAACCGGCATCTATACCCACGAAGTGGCATAACTTTACCATAGTATCTGTCGGTTGTGTCGCAAGTTCCTCATAAAAAAGGGTGTGGATATGCTCCGGACCGAATCGGTTGAAATAATGCTCCAGATAGACAGTATAACATCCTTGCTGGAGCGTTTGCAAGTGCTGTTCTTTCGTCTCATTATAGCGATTCGTAGAACTGAACAGCAATTCAACGTAAGCGTCAAAACTCAAAGTTTGAGGCAATTTACCAATTTGCTTCGCAAATCGATACCAAGAGATTAACCTTGAAATTGGTTCACGGAGACTGAAGGCTAACTTTGCGGACGGCAGCAATGCGGCAATTCTCTCACGGGCTTTGTCACAATATAGATAGTCGGGCGTCGATTCCATCCGAATCTGCGTTTCATCAGCATCAGAAAATAAAAGGTTGTATTCTTCGACATCACCCCCCTGTTGATCTTCTCTATATCGGTATTTCGAAGGAAGCGGATAGTCGCCACTGAGAAAAAATCGGGTCTCCTTGTAGGTCGCAGCACAAATAGCGGGGTGATCCGCCAAGTAAGTGAACAGCGACGTTGTCGCTGCCTTTGTGGTACCCCCTATAATGAGATAGTGATAATCCGCAACATTTTTGGTTAAGGTCATTTTTCCATTTTTCTTTTCATTTAACACACGAGTTTTCGCTGACATCGGACCTTTTTTAGAACCAAGATACCCGTGTTCTTCGGAGGAGATACGTCAGGTTCCCAACAGCAAGAAGCGCAGTGATTGATACAGACAACGCGACAGACAGAAGCCACCACGTTTCCATTAATCCGTACGCCAGCAGAAAATTAAGGATTGCCATCGTCACCATATTTGTGAAAACGGCGCGGTACGCTTTTTGGGCGTAAAGCCCGGCATTTAGTACAGGTATCAGACAGGAGAATATCATTCCTGAACTGAGCCAAAAGAGGAGTTGTCCTATCAATTCAATTGACGCTTGATCGATTGTCCCTCTCCCATACAAGATCCAACTAATTTTTCCATGGAATATCAACAGGAGCAGGGTTACCGGGAATCCGATGATGATAGCAATGCGTGCGTTTCGTTTGAGCGTACGCCCTAATTCTATTTTCTCGTTTGCTGTGTCGTGATCACGTGCCACCGCTGTCGCCATATCGGGCAAGCCGGTAGTCGCAATACTGATACCGATGAGGGTTTGTAATGCCGAAAATATCTGGAAGGCAGATTTATAGAGCGTAATCGCTCCACTTCCAAGCTGCGAGACAAGGTATACCTCAACCAGCAAACGGTTTACGATTTGTCGTATCCCGAAGCCGAGTGTCGGTAAGGTAACCGTGTTTTTCAAAGAACGCAGCGTGTCCACAGAAACACCTGTAAACCCATACCGGTGTCCCGTGCGATATGCCCCGATGCACAACCACCCAAAATACGCGATAAAGCCACCTGTGTATGCCATCGCCACCCAGTTTTCGAGGTTCTGTGTATTCCATAGGAGCAGAAATATAAACGCTGCGGCACCAGCGGGTAGAGCGTTTCGAAGGGCAACTGTCTTAAAGCGTTGTTGGCTATTTAGGAAAGCACCCAGGACAGTACTACCACATCCGAAGATAAGGAGCGGGGCACAAAATCGCAACAGTGTCGTAGCTCTCTGCACATCCACAGTCGATTTCCATAACAATCCGCCTGCTATCCATGGTGCGAAAAGCTCAATGAGAATAAAAACCCCGAAGCCAACACTAAGCAACAAAATTAGGAGACTATTCGTGAAACGTTGGTATTCTGCGCGAGTCATCTCTTTTTTGCGTGTGACGAAGACTGGAACAAGGCTGAATTTAGCGCCCTCTCGGACAATCGTATCCACTAATAGGACGACCGTCAATGCGGCAGTAAGTGCGTCTGCTGTATCGCCGAATCCGAAGCGTTTTGGAATCAATAGGACCCGGACGAGAAGACTCAACCCCATTCCAACAAAGGTAATCGCCATCACCCAAAACGTCTTTTTAATGTTCCTTGCGGTTAAATAACGTGGTCTGGACATTGAAGGGTTTCGTGTTCGATCCGCCTGCGCCGTTGTTGCAGGCTTCGTGTTAGTGGACAAGTACCCAAACCCAGTCGCGAATTAACCAAAGACCTGCTCGTAATGTGATGGAGGGCAGAGCGAGAGCCAATTATTTAAAAATTCCAACTTTCGGGTAGATTTTTGCGAATTTCGATGTCAGTAAATAAGGTAGAAGCGCGTGGTCCAACGGACTGCGCCCATGTTGCCATTCTTTCCAAACCCTCTGGAAGTGCGACCTTCGACGTTTTTCCAAAGACCTCGTGGAACTTTTCGTGTGTGCAATAGGCATGTTTAACTTCTTCCCTCGCACGCACATTGATAACACGGACTTCCTTTCCCATCGCTGTCATCACCAAGTCTGCTAATTCGTTGACAGAAACATGTTTATCCGAACCGACGTTAAAAACCTCTCCTGATGCTTCAGGTACATCCACAGAGTGGGCGATATGCGGAGCGACATCGGCAATATGTGTGAAGGCACGCGTCTGCTCACCGTCTCCAAAGATAACTAACGGTTCCTCTTGCATAATGTTATTCATAAAAATACCGATGACGTTTCGATACTTGTCGCCGATATTCTGGAGTTCACCATAGACGTTGTGGGGCCGGAAAATGGTATAATCCAAATCGAAGAGTCGTTTTGCGACAACAAGTTCCTGTTCAACAGCGTATTTGGCGATACCGTAGGAATCTTCGGGCATTGGGGTCAGTGCTTCGTGCATCGGGAGTTGGTTCGCACCGTAAACAGCAATGGAAGAGGTGAACACAAACCGTTTGACATTGTAGTTTACTGCCGCATTGATGAGGTTTACGCTCCCGATGAGGTTGTTCTGATAGTTAAATCGTTTGATGAAGTGACTGAGCCCCTCCGCTGCATACGCGGCAAGGTGATAGATATAGTCGAACTGATACTGCTCACAGAGTTCATTTATTAGTGAAACATCGAGGATGCTTCCTTCAACAAAGGTTACAGCAGGGTTCAGGTTCTCACGGAAGCCGCCGCTCAAGTCATCAAGTGCGACAACATCTGTGTCTCCTTGGCGAAGAAGTTCATCAATTACGTGCGCGCCCATAAAGCCCGCACCGCCTGTGACTAATGCTTTTTTAATTTTACCTTGCGGTTCGGTCAGGTCGGTTTCAAGTTTGACGTTCCTTTCCGTAGGTCCGCCCTCCATTTCATTACGGGCTGCACGCTTTGTATGACTTTTAAGAGGTTCTTGCATGCCCAATTTTCCTTTATTTTAGTATTACGAGTTGTCTTGTCTGTTTGAATGTTGGCGTTGCCAATTCGCAAATGTAAACCCCACTCGCCACCTGCTCCCCTAACTCGTTTTTGCCATCCCAATACGCTGCTTCACCGCGGCTCAAGTAATATCCAGCAGTTTGATGTCCAGTGAAGAGTGTCCGCACAATACGTCCTGAGGCATCATAAATGCGTATTGTGATGTCACTATCTGTCGCGAGCTGGTACGGGATCCAAGTCTCTGGATTAAACGGATTTGGATAGTTGGCATGGAGTTTTGTGTCTAAGGGTTCCTCAACATACATCAACACCCCCTTTAAGAACCGTCTGACTAACTCCTTATGTGTGACGTTTGCTGATACTTCTTCGATCTTTTCGTAAAAGGAAGCGAGCGAGGCGATGTCAACTTCTGATAAACGGTTTTCAGTAGACTGATACCCCTTATGATATGGTGCGGCTGCAGTCTCTCGGTTGCTCTCAATCGATCTGAGAATCCAGACGAGATCTAAAATACTTACCTCACCATCTTTGTTGATATCTGTCCGAGGCTTTGTTGGTGGACTTTCCCCGAAATGCTTAACAACCAGAACAAAATCAAGTATATCTACTCGACCATCCTGATTGGCATCAGCAGAGAGAGAGGCATGTCCGTCAGACTCAACGACACGTAAGACTTGGTTTACCGGTATGTCTTCCAATTTTTGAATGATGCCGCTGGGCCAATGGATAACTAATTCACTGACTGTTTCATGCCGTGCAAGTCCAAAGTGGATACGTTTCTGATCTTGCTGCGCCCAATGGATACCGCCTCCATTCTCCCGCAGTTGGGTTTTTCCATCAGGCGTGGTCGCAAAAAGTCTCGCGCCAATTCCATCCCGATTGGAAACAGTTCCTTCCAAGTCGATTTGTAACCAATTATTGCCACTGCTGATATTGCGGAAAAGCTGATCGGGTCCCTCGTTAAAGGGGTATGCCCCTCTACCGTTGGTGACAAAAAAATCAAGGTATCCATCTCTATCATAGTCAGCCATTGTAGCACTTTGTCCTCTACCCTGTGTGCTACCCTCCGCCCCGCCAGCTCCTGCTACCTCAACAAAAGTGCCATCCCCTCGATTTTCATAAAGATGATTTGGGAAATTGCTGATACTACTTGATCGAACAACATAGAGATCTATGTCCATATCATTATCAAAATCGCCAGCGACAACAGAACGCCCTTCGATTGCTCCGAAATGAGTGGTTTTTGTCGCGAATGTATCTGATCTCTGATTGACGAGAAGAACAGAGCGCGGTTGGTAAGAGAGATCAGACGCAGAGAAGTTATGGGGTTCCACGGCTTCGATCGGCTGATCTGCTTCTATAAGTGCTTCAAATCCGGTCCAATTCGTTTGGATATCAGGTTTTGTATGGTATAATAGGGTCCACTGTCTTGAACTTGGGGAGTATCCGACGTACATTCCCCAGAGTTCGTTTTCGGGACGCGGTTTGAGTCCAATGACCCTTGGATCATTAGGATTCAACACAAACACAAAGGAGGCAACATTTCGGATAGGATCGTTTGGGATAAATTCCCCATCAAATGCTGTTAAGCTATGTCCAGCTTCACCGATAGATAAATGCTTTAAACGCGTCGCCCAAACAGAATGGATTTCAAATCGGATTTCACCATCTGTTTTAAAACTAAAACCCTTCTCACCGGTGTTCACCTGAATGTATGCTCTTATTTGACGTTCTGCTCTTGTATCAATATAATTACGGGTGATTCCGCGTGCCAGAAAGGCATCAATAAGCAGGTCACCGCTGAAATCCATGAATACTGCATCCCGAACGTTATAGAGCAATTTCGGGATGTTAAGCATCTCGCTCAACTCCTTAAACGGCTGAACGGATGTATCATAGACCCACCCCGGATAAGGGTTGCCATCAATAAAGATTTCCATACGTCCATCGCCTGTTACATCTGTCATCTGCGCCAATGCTGTATCTTTGTCGATTTGGAAACCCGCTATCGCATTCACGTTCGCGAAACCGTGGGGGGTCTGCTGAAAAATAGCGGAAGTGACAAGGCTCCCTGCGGGGTCTGGTCGGACTCTACCAGTGACGAGCAGATCAAGTCGTCCGTCCCCATTCCAGTCAAACCAAAGCGGCGCGCGTCCTCGAAGCAATGGAAGTGATATGCCGAATTCCGCTGCTTTCTCCACGAGCACCCCATTTTCATTCACATAGAAATGATTATTATTTTTCGGATTCGTCGGATTGGTTCCGCCGCCGCCGCCTGACAACACAATTAGATCCTGATCACCATCGTTATCAAAATCTGCCCAAGCAACGCCGTGTGTGTCCGCATGCGGATTCGCATCCCAAACTTCGTCAATAATGTCCGTGAAAGTCCCATCACCGTTGTTGCGATAGAGGCTGGGTTTGTGCTTATGGTTGGTAGCCCATAAATCGAGGTAACCATCGCCATCAAAGTCTCCCCAAGCGTTGCCCCAACTTTCACCGATGCGTGTAATTCCCGCTTGTTGTGATACCTCCTCAAACCGAATATTACCTGACGCAGCGGGCAGAAAACCCAAAAACAACAATAGGACTAAAATTCGCATTTTTCCCCCAATACTGCCCTACTTTACAAGTGTCCTTAAAAGCTCAAAGCAGCGAAAGTTTCAAAACGTTTCCTGTAATTTTAGCAAAATCCCATTCTCTGTCAAGTAGAATATAGAAAAACAGAAAAACTTCAGTAGATTGTTACTTCCGTATGACGAGTCTACGTATTGCTGTGTAATCTCCAGCAATCAACTGATAGAAATATACACCACTTGCCAGTCTTTCGCCTACATCGTTGCGGCCATCCCAGTAAGCAGCACTATCTTTGCGGAGATAGAAACCGCTGTTCTGGAAACCGAGATCCAAAGTCCGCACCAGATGTCCGACTGAACTGTAGATACGTATCTGAACGTTTGCATCTTCTGATAACTGGTACGGCAGCCATGTTTCTGGGTTGAAGGGATTTGGATAGTTCGCCAGCAGTGCGGTTACTTCCGGCAGTGTCTCTACAGCATTAAGGACTGCCAAGAAATGCTCCAACACAATAATCCCCTTTTGCGTCTGCAGCTTTTGTGTATCAAACTGCTTAGCGAGTTGGATCCACTCTGTGAGATCCTCAGCGGTGAGGCTGGAGACCTCGGTTGGATTCTCCCGGAGCATAGGAGCAGCGGCAGCTGGACTTAGACCCGCAGCAATAAGAACCAAGTCACTTATATTAACAACGCCATCATCGTTGACATCCGGATGAATGCCAGATTGAGCAAGCGTCGCAAGATCCGCTCCTTGAAAGTGGGAGGCAACTAAAACGAGGTCTATGATATTTACAACACCATCGCGGTTAACATCCTCGGACTTGACGGAGAGTGCTGTTTGATAGCTGATATCATACTCCACGAGGTTCTCTATTAATCCAGCGATCGCGGAGAAATCCAATATATGGTTGCTGCGAAGAACCAATCTTGTTAACTTCGTTAAATTCTTGAGGGGAGACACATCCGATATCCGATTTTCTTGAAGTCTCAGATTTGTGAGGTTTGTTAAACCTTTGAGGGGAGACACATCTGACAACTGGTTGCCGTGAAGATCTATGAATTTCAGATTTGTCAAATCTTTGAGGGGAGACACATCCGACAACTGGTTATCGTTAAGATTCAAGAATTTCAGATTTGTCAAATCTTTGAGAGGAGACACATCTGACAACTGGTTATCGTCAAGCGCTAAGTTTGTCAGATTTGTCAAAGTTTTGAGGGGAGACACATCCGATATTCGGTTTGCATCAAGATTTAGGAATGTTAAGTTTGTCAAAGTTTTGAGGGGAGACACATCCGATATCCCGTTGTACCCAAGATGCAAATAGGTCAGTTTTGTCAAATCTTTGAGTGGGGACACATCTACTATCCTATTACCTCTAAGAGAGAGCCAGGTCAGTTTTGTCAAACCCTTAAGTGGTGACACATCCGATATGCCTCGGTTCCGGTGAAGATCTAGCACTGTTAGATTTATCAAATCTTGGAGTGGTGACACATCCGATATCCGGTTGAGACCAAGATACACCCCTGTCAGATTGATAGCAAACTCAAGGCCGGTTAAATCAAGGACACCGGATTCAGAAGCATCCAGTACCTCTAAACCTGCCATTTCCGCCCGAGTGATGCCGGCATCGGCTTCTTTGCCCAACGCCGACTCAAGAGCAGCGCGGAGGTTGGAGTCCGGAATATGAATAGTCTGTGCGACACCTATCTGGGGCAGAGCCAAAAAGAGCAGTCCCGCGGTGAGAATCAGACTAACAAGATGAACCAGTCTCTGATTTTGGCTTGAGGATTGTGCGTACATCAACCCAATATCTTCAAAAAACTTCAAAAGCTTATACTCCCTATTCAGATTAACAGACATCCTCGGGGTGAAAACGGGTAAACAGCACTCGGACCCCCACTCGTAAGTTTGTTCAGGATACATATCACGATGTGTGCAAATATGAAAAGCGGGACCTACCTTATTTTCATTGTCCGGAGATATTGGAGAATTAGGCACCCCGGCGTAACTTGGTATTATTTTTGGATGAGCATCTTGCCGGTAGCCGTGTAATCGCCAGCAATCAGCGTATAGAAATAGACACCACTCGCGACTGATTCTCCCAACGCATTTCGACCGTCCCAATACGCAGCCTGGGATTTACGTTGGTATACACCTGCTGGTAAGTACCCCAACTCTAACATCCGAACAAGCTTCCCATCTACAGAATGGATCGAGACACTTACGGATGCGGGTTTTGCTAATTGATACGGTATCCAGGTCTCAGGGTTGAATGGATTTGGATAGTTCGCCAGCAGTGCGGTTACTTCCGGCAGTGCTTCTACGGCATTAAGGGCTGCCAAGAAATGCTCCAACACAATAATCCCCTTTTGCGTCTGCAGCTTTTGTGTATCAAGCTGCTTGGCAAGTTGGATCCACTCTGTGAGATCCTCAGCAGTGAGTCTGGAGACCTCCATTGGATTCTCCCGGAGCATAGGAGCAGCGGCAGCTGGACTTAGACCCGCAGCAATAAGAACCAAGTCACTTATATTAACAACGCCATCATCGTTGACATCCGGATGAATGCCAGATTGGGCAAGCGTCGCAAGATCCGCTCCTTGGAAGTGGGAGGCAACTAAAACGAGGTCTATTATATTTACAACACCATCGCGGTTAACATCCTCGGACTTAACGGAGAGTTCTGTTTGATCGCTGGTATCATATACGACCAGATTCTCAACCAATCCGGCGACCGGTGAAAAATCTGTGATATGGTTGCTGCTAAGGTTTAAGACTGTCAGGTTGACTAAATCTTTGAGAGGTGTCACATCCGATATTTGGTTATCGTGAAGGTCGAGTTGTGTAAGGTTTATCAAGCCTTTGAGGGGCATTATATCCGATACCCGATTGCCATTAAGATCCAGCACCGTCAGATTTGTAAACGCTGCGAGTGGCGTTATATCCGATATTTTATTGTCATCCAAATCCAGGTCCATTAGATCTATCATAGCGTTAAGCGGTGATATATCCGATATCTCGTTATCGTGAAGATCCAGCAACGTGAGTTGCGTCATATCCTTGAGAGGCGATATATCTAATATCTGATTGTCATCCAAATCCAACTCTGTTAGGTTTATCATATTTGTGAGTGGGGAGACATCCGATATTTGATTGCCATTAAGATCTAAGTATGTGAGTTTCGTCATACCTTTGAGAGGAGACAGATCAAATATCTGATTGTCATCAAGATCTAGCCACTCCATGCGGGTCATATCTTTGAGAGGCGATATATCTGATATCTGAAGGTCATCAAGATCCAAGAACGTAAGTTTCGTCATATCTTTGAGCGGAGACACGTCTGATATGGGATTGTCGTCAAGATCAAGGTATGTGAGATTTATCAAATTTTTGAGGGGAGACAGATCCGAGATCACATTGTCTGAAGCATCCAGTTCTGTGAGGTTTACTAAATCCTTGAGTGGTGCCAGATCGGATACCTGATTGCTATCGAAATCCAGGTATGTGAGGTTTGTCAAATTTTTGAGGGGAGACAGATCGGATATCTGATGCGCCTCAACATCCAAGAATTCCAAGTTTGTTAAATCTTCAAACGCAGACACATCCGATATCCAATTGTAGGCAACATGCAGGTATGTGAGGTTTGTCAAATCCTTAAGCGGGGACATGTCTGATACTCGGTTACCTCTCAGAGAGAGCCATGTGAGGTTTGTCAAATCTTTGAGTGGGGACACATCCGTGATTCTCTGGTTCCGATGAAGATCCAGATGTGTAAGTTCCGTCAAATGCTCGAGAGGTGATATATCCGAGATCGCGTTGAGACCAAGATGTAGTTCTTTCAGATTGGTAGCAAACTCAAGACCGGTTAGATCGCGAATGACAGATTCAAATGCATCAAGGGCTTCCAAACTCGCCATCTCTGCCTGAGTAAGGTCTTCACCTGCCTTTTTCTCCAAGGCCACCTCAAGAGCAGCGCGGAGGTTGGGGTCCGGAATATGAATAGTCTGTGCGACACCTATCTGGGGCAGAGCCAAAAAGAGTACACACGTGGTAAAAATCAGACCGACGACATAGACGAGTCCCAGGCTTTGGATTGAGACCGGTGGGCAAACGGATTTGGCATATATGAAAGGTTTCAAGATATTTATACTCCTTTATTTTATCGTGGGCTATAGAATTCCCCAAACATTTGAATAGTTTCACAAAGTTTGGAGCGGTTGGATGAAGATTAAGAATTTAATCCAGTAAGGTAGGAGGGATTTGTAACCTTGCCTTACCAAAATATTTATTTAACCTTCATGAAACCGCTCTTTATATCCGATAGGACTTACGCAAAGAACGATAAATCGTCCCTACGATCTCACGAGGATCATTCGTTATTTATCAGGCTAATTTACCGCGTTTTCCGCCCCAGGGGTCGCCTCTACCACTTGGAAGTTGCCGGTGCCATTCGGCCAGCGTCCGAAGGCAACGTCTGTCCCCTGTTCGCCAAAAGGGATGCTGTCCAATACCTGATTGTCTCGTGCATCGGTATCTACAAGCATCGCGGTTTCACCATCTTTAGACAGCTTAAAGTTGGCATGCAGCCCTTCCGAGGCATCTTCATCATCATCTAACCATACAACTAAGTACCCATTTGCTGGGATTTCCGTGTTTTCAGGAAACGCCCATTTCGTGGGTTCGTCTTCTTTGTCAGAAAGATACATTCCAGTGAGTAGGACAGGATTATCGGTGAGGTTGTGTAACTCAAGCCAATCGTCGTAGTCGCCTTGTGGGTCAGCGAAGGTATTGTCATTGTCTGCCATCAGTTCGTTAATAACGACAGAGGGTCCTGTTACAGATGGATCGTCCGTATCTGTCATATTCGTCATGTCACTGGGATCCATCGCGGCCTCATTCGGCAAAACCGGGCTTACCATTTGCTGGGCACGTTCACAGGATACAAAGGCGACACATCCAATTAAAATAACGATTAGAAATATTTGAAATTTTGGCATTATTGATGCTCCTCATTCTTATATTAGAACTTACACAAAGAAGCGCCTAAGTCCTAAATGGATAAAAAAATAGCCCGCAGCGCGCTTGTCTGCCTCAGACAGCGAACTTGCGGGCACAAAGATAGCCTAAAGGTTAAAACAGCGAATCCCGAATCGGAATTTCCGCTCAACACCTCGATTAAATTACGAAGCAATATACTTAATATATGATAATATAGGGGGGGGTGGAATCGCTTTGCTAACTGGTTCTACAGCAAACGTCATTGGCGACCAAAACCACGGTATGTGCACAGCATCGCCACGCACATCATGAATTTGATACATACGGAAAATTGTGTCCACGATGTTACCGTCAATATGTCCGTTTCGTATCATTGTCCTCTTACCCTCGGCTGCTGAAGCGGTAGGGAATACGTTTCTGGATTTCCAGGGCTTTATTGCGATATTCCGATTTCGGAATATCCATCACAACGAGTAGATCGACATCTGAATCCTCGGTCGGCGTGCCGTAGGCATAGGAGCCGAAGCGGATCACTTGTAGCGGTGCGAATTTCTGCACGATGTCGTTAGTTACGGCTTGAATATCTTCCCGGGCAACCATACCTACTTCTCCATTATAGAATCCATGTTAGATTTTAGCACAAATTCGGATACGGAGTCAAGCGATTTTTTGGATTTTCTGAATATTTGTGCAAGATTGGAAACAGACACCGTTTACAGCACAGATGAAGGCAGCGTGTTGTAGAAAAGGGTTGTTCGGGGACCTTAGGGTGGGATGAGGGGTCGAGAACTACCTTCTGCCCGTAAACTCGATGGATCCACGAGGATACTTATAGAAATTGCTGGTAAACCTTCATAATCCTTTCATAGTGGATGTCGGCATTAAACTCTGTCTCCATCTTGTGGCGCCCCATGCGCCCCATCTCTACTGCTTCGTTTCTATGTTCAGACATCCACAATAAACGCTCTCGAAGTGCCTCTCGCCCACCCGATGGAACGAGAAACCCATCAACACCGTCTACAATGAGTTCTGGAATCCCACCTATATTCGCACCGATGACCGGTTTGCCGTAAGCATAGGATTCTAAAACAGACATCGGACAGTTTTCATACCACTCCGACGGCAAGACCGTACAGATGCTATTCAGAATCAGTTCTCGGAGCTCATCGCCCTGCTTAAAACCGAGGAGATGAATATGATCACATTCGTTCTCTTCAACGATGCGCTGAATTTCAGGCATTGCCTCACCATCACCGACGATATAGATCGGGACCTGTTTGAGCGGTGCTGCCGCTTTTATCAATGTCAAAATTCCCTTGCTCCGATGCAACCGCCCGAAATAGAGGATATAGTTTCCTATTTTGAAATTCGGTGTGATGTCAGAGACATCAACAAAGTTATGAACGGTTGAGATTTTGTCTTCTGGGATGCCGTGCGAGATCATCTTCTTCCGAAGGAAATGAGAGACGGAAATGAAATGGTCGAATTTCTTAACAGCCCCGAGCATGCGTGATACATAAGACTCCGTAACACTCAACGCAGTGCGTGCAAGTGAACCTCTGTTGCACCGTTTCGGGAGGGCGCGCCAAAAGTGTTTACCTTCACACGCCTCACAAATCTCATCGTTTGAGAGATGGCTATAAACCGGGCAGGTCAGCTTATACTCGTGCAGTGTCTGGATGAGCGGAATTCCGTCTTTTTTCAGTACTTCCAAGATTGAAGCCGTGAGTTTACCGTAGTAGATATGGAAATGCGCGAGGTCGATATCTGTATTTTTCAACAACCGTTGGATTGATTTAACGGCATCGTGTGAATATAAAAAACGGAGTAAGTCGCTCGTCTTCGGACGCTCAAAATCCGCCCCGCGTGGGAAATAGTGTTCCCACTCAGACGGTTCGTTATTAGGGTCTGCCGCTGTAAACGGAATGACGCTGTGTCCGTGTTTTTGCAACAACTCAGCGATAGAAAAGAAGTAGCGATCAGAACCGCCACGAACATAGTGATTTTGTGAAACGTTCAGAACTTTTAATTTATTGCTCCTGGGCTGCTGCGTCCGTTTTAACCCTCCACTCGTGCTTTGCTGTCCTGTATCGGAGTCGAGTAGAGGGTTAACTTGCAGGTTTCTGGTTAGATCATGACCGGAACTGAGGATCGGTTGGTTTTTCATTTTTTCACCCTCCTGCTATAGATCGGCGAGAAGTGCTGGATATGGAAAGCCTGCATCAGCGATCCGCGCATCCGCGAACGGTTTATAATAGACTGTGCCTATCTGTTTGGTAGTCAGCACCGGATCAGCAGCATCTACAATAACATTCGCTATCTTGATAGTGTCTGAATTTCCCCACCAATTATTGGTTACCACCAAGTCAAATTTTACATTCAAACGGAGTGCGAAGATATTCGCGTTCAGATTGTTGTTTTGAATAATAGATTGGACATTTTCACAGAAGATACCGGTCTCGTTTTTGGTGATATTGTTTTTTTCAATCTTCGGACGCGTTTGGCGTCCGATAGTGCTGATTCCGATATGATTGTCAAGGATATCGTTGTGTTGAATACGAGCGTCGCTCCCGTCGAGAGCGATGGCGGTTTTATTTAGACGAAGGGTGCATTCCGTAACAGTTGGCGATGTCGTCTTGATGTCAAGAGCAACTGTGGCATGCTCTATAACCGCCCCTCTGACAAAACTCTCTAAACCGTGTGTGTGGTCAAAGACGATACCAATCCAATCGCCGGGGTTAGGTCCAACATTGTCCGATGTGAGATGCACAAGTCGAGTCACTGGGTCTTGATTTAAAGGTGTTCCGATCTTTAGAATGCCTCTCACCGTGAGAAGGGCATCCCTTCCAAATTTAACAGTCGTGCCGGGTGGAACGCTGAGGGTTATATCTTTTGGAATCTCCACTGTCCCCTGTACAATATACGTTTTTTCGGGGTCCCACGTTTCATTCTCAGTAAGCCGATGATCTTTAAGAACAACTTCGGCGTTATCTTCAGGTGACACGGGATTCGGGGTTTCTTGCGTCGTACAGCCTATACCCACGGCTAAACCCAGGCAGAAAATTAACAGGTAGTATATTAATCGAATTTTCATTTTTTTATGTGCGGTTGCAGTAAAGTCCCTATTTTGTAGGGTTCGTTGCAGTTTGCGGAGATTTTCATCAAAAAAATTTGGATGCGAAGGTTGATCTTAGCCACAATACTTTAGAGTCTTGGATCAACCGCCTCACTTTCGAGTGCCAGAATCCCGAAAACGCATTCATGAACGCGAGACAACGGTTCACGACGAACAAATCGCTCAAGTGCCTCAACACCTAATGCAAACTCTCTAAGTGCCAAGGAACGTTTGTGAGAGAGTCCGCGAGTACGGAGACGCTTTAAGTTTTGAGGTAATGTATATTCAGGTCCATAGATTATCCGCAAATATTCGCAACCTCGGCACTTTACAGCGGGTTGGACCAATCCCCGCTTGCCTTGAACGATAGAATCCAGAGGCTTGATAACTGTGCCTTCACCGCCCTGCCCGGTGAGTTCTTCCCATCGGCGGACGGCTTCAGTTTGGCTTGTGCCATCGCTCAGATCAACCACTCCGTAAGAAGTTGCGAGCAGTAGGTTGTCCTCAGAATTTTGGCAGAGTTTGCTAAGCATTTCCATGTGCCACAGATGGTCTTTGTCGAAGTACACGGCACCTTCTGTTGCGAGTAGGTGAAACGGAGCTAATTTCAGATCTGCAACAGATTGGACATGCCAACAGTATTGCTGGTAAGCCTTAACGTATTTGGTCACTGCCTCTGCCCGCTGACGATAGTCATCCAATATACAACTCACGTCAACACCTCGTTCGGCAGCGGTTTCTAAGGATGCAACCGCTTCTCCGAAAGCGACACGAGCCGATGCTCCTACCGGTGCATATTGTTGACGTAACAATTCCTGAGCCTTGACTGACCAAGGCATTAACTCACAATCAAAACAGATCCAATCTGTATTGAAAGTCTCCCAATAGTTGACTTTGTCTATTGCTTCTTTCACCTGTCTCAACAATTCGGTTTCAATTGCGGCATCGTCAAAGAAACGTCTGCCTGTCCGTGTGTAACAGATGCCAAGTGTGTCGTTTGCAACACCAAATCGTTTTTCTGCGGTTTCTGGATCTCGGCAAACGACAACAATAGCGCGTGATCCCATGTGTTTTTCTTCCCAAACGACATTGGATACGCCCTGTCTGCGATAATAAGCGAACGCCTCCGCTGGATGTTCAAGCAAACCAGGTCTGTTTGTCGTTTCGGTTGGGGACATCGTCGGCGGAAGGTATATAAGCCATTTTGGGTTTATGGTAAAACGACTCATCACCTCCAGTGCGGTTATTGTATTCTCTTCACGGATTGTTACGTTGTGATGTAACCGGGTACTGATAACGCGCTTTCCCAGTACATCATCAATGTTTAGGATATCATCAGAGTGCTGCGTTTCGCCAGTACGGAGTCGGGAATCGGGGTGTTTTTGCTTGGGCGTTTCCCCCCCTCCTATAAGAAGTGGTTTAGCCGGTTGATAATACGTTTGGTGTGCGGGGACAGACACGAGTTCTTTTTCAGGGTATCGCAACGCTGTCAGTTTGCCGCCGAAAACACATCCGGTATCGATGTTGATTGTTCGGTTTACCCATTGCGACTCAGCGACCGGTGTGTGTCCATAAACAACCATCGCATCGCCGCGATACTCGTCAGCCCAATTGATCCGAATCGGCAAGCCGAACGCATCGGTTTCCCCAGTGGTTTCTCCATAGAGTGCGAATTCACGCACGCGTCCCGACGCCCTGCCTTGTAATTCCGCCTTCATTCCAGCATGCGCAACAACCAGCTTCCCGTTGTCAAGGACGTAGTGGCTCACCAACCGATTTAGGAATTCCACGATTTGCGTCTTGAATTCGGCTGATTCTCCCTCCAACTGAGAGAGCGATTCCGCCAACCCGTGTGTCGGATTCACATTTTGGTTTCCCTGAAGGGCGTGAACCAGTTTTACGTCATGATTCCCCGGTACGCAGATAGCCGTGCCAGTCTCTTGCATTCCCATGACCAAGCGTAATACTTCAGCGACCTTCGGACCTCGGTCAACAAAATCCCCAACGAAAATCGCTTTCCTGCCTTGCGGTGGCTCAATAACGGTTTCACCGTCTGGCGGCGTTGAGATTTTATAACCGAGTTCTTTGAGTAATTCAACAAGTTCATTGAAACAGCCGTGAACATCACCAATAATGTCAAACGGTCCTTGTTCGTCTGTGCGGTTCGACCACAAGGGCTGTCGCTCCACACGAATGGCTTCAACAACTTCTGGTGTGGACATGACATAGACAAAGCGCTGAAAACCCTCGCGTTTAAGATTGCGCAGTGACCGACGAAGTTGCTGGCTCTGCTGGCGGATGACATGCGGTTTAAAATTACGGTCAGGTCGCGCCTCGTTTCTTTCCTGGCAGAGTTTTGTCGGCATGTTAAAGACAATTGCAACGGTTAAGTAGTGGTATTTGCGCGCCAGTGCCAGCAAAGGCTTCCGTGCTTCAACCTGGACGTTCGTTGCATCAATGACCGTTAATTTCCCCGCAGCGAGCCGTTTGGAGGCGATGAAGCGCAGCACCTCGAATGCATCATTCGTTGCCGTCTGGTCGGTCTCATTGTCTGAAACAAGTCCTCGGCAGAAATCTGATGAAAGAACCTCGGTGGGCTTGAAATGCTCACGAGCAAAGGTGGATTTACCTGACCCTGAGGGTCCAATGAGGAGTACAAGTGAGGGTTCAGGAATTTTCATGTTTCTAATTTTCCTTGCGGTTCGATGAAGTGGGTTTATACATTTACCTGCCTTCCCGTAGAGTCGCCCTCCATTTCATTACGGGCTTGCGGCTTTGGACTTCGAGAAGAATAACAGACACTTCCCTAATTTTCCTTGCGGTTCGGTGAAGTGGGTTTGTGCTTCCACGTGCCTTTCCGTAGACCTGAGGAAATACCCAAGCAAAATCCTCTCACTACGTTTGAGGCTGCGCGCCTTTTTATCCGTTCGGTATCGGATACCACCGCACCAATCTGTGGGAAACCGCATCTACAAGAGAAGTGCGTCCATCCCATTCATCAAACTTTTCGGGTAAAGACTGCCATCTGCGTCGGTGGGCCAACGTCTTCAGCCTCTGGTCCGATTGGGTGAAATGCGACGGTGTAATCGAAGCGTTTAGCAACATCTGCTGCCCAAGATTGAAACTCGCTCCGTGTCCACTCGAAACGGTGGTCTTTATGTCGAAAGAGTCCAGTCTGCAGATTCTCAAATTTCACGTTGTATTCTATGTTAGGTGTGGTCAACACAACAGTCCGAGGGCAAGCAAACTCGAAAAGAGCGCGCTCAAAAGCCGCAAGTCGTGGCAGGTCTAAGTGTTCGATCACCTCTATAACTGCAGCGGCATCGTATCCAACCAAGCGTTTATCCCGATATCCGAGCGATCCTTGGAATAGATGAAGCCGATTTTTCTGCTTCTCGGGTAACCGATCATAATGGAGCCGTTCCTGTGCGATTTTCAGCACGTGATGTGAAACGTCCATTCCGACAATCTCCTCAAACTGCTCCTCAACCAACAATTTACGGAGAAGTTTTCCTTCACCGCACCCTAAATCAAGAACGCGTTTCGCGCCACACTTTTTAAGGGCTTCAGTGACCGTAGTCAAACGGACTTCGTTCAGAGAGATACGTTCTTCAAACTGTTCTTCTTCATGTGCTTGAATTGCCTCGTCAGTCTCTTGAGCATCTTCTTCACGCAATTGGGCAAGTGCCTCACGAGTCAGCTGACGTTGATGTTTCAAGTAGCGACGGACAATAGATTCTTGTTCTGGATGAGCGGCGAGCCAGTTATTCCCATGCTTTAACAGTTTTTCGATCTCCGCATCGCCAACCCAATAGTGCTTCTCATCGTCAAGTACAGGAATCAAAACGTAAAGGTGTGTGAGGAGTTCGCTCAAAGAACAGGTCTTTTCGAGTGTTACCGTAAAATAACGGCTTTCGCCCCAATCCGGAAATCGTGTATTTAGGGGGTGCTGTTCTACCTTAATTGTATAACCGAGCGGCTCGAAAAGTCTCCGCAATAACTTCTCTCCGCCACGACATGGCAGAATGGATAACTTCGCGCTTAGAGGAATCGCAGTCTTCACGAGTTCTGGGCGTTCTTTGCACTTACCGGACAGCGCGGTGCCAAACACTCTCGATATTGCTACACTCAAAAACGATGAAGCGACGTAAGGACGATCACTGACATATTGTGATAGCGCGAAATTTTCTGCAAATTGCCCGTGAGGGCGGCGAATAAGCCCAACCGAATCAACGTCAAGCAGCAGTGCTACCGTGCATTTTTCGGTACGTGCCTCTGGATAAAAGACGTGTGCTTGACCAAAGGAGAGCGTAAAGGATTGGATTCGCGCTGGGTGTTTATGCAACAGATAACCGAGGTCTGTCGCAGGAGAATATGTGGTTGATATCGTCAGAAGCATAGTAATGTTTTAAGAAATACAATGAATCGAAAGAAGGATATTACGCTATCTTACAATAATTTGGAGTCCGCGCCAGTTGAAAAGTTCTAAGTCTGCATACGTCATATTATACCTTCTTTTCTGTATCTCGTCAAGTCTTTTGCAGTACCTCTCCAGAGGCGTTCAGTCCTCAGTCGTCAATCGTCATCTCTTGATAGGCAGTAAGCGGAAACGCGTGAAATTTGTTTTAAACGTTAAAATGCAGTATAATAGCATCAATCTTTCTTACCAAATATCTTCACTACCAAAACATAATAGAAGCCATGCTCGGAGGAGATTGTGAAAATGGCGGATTTTGATTCTCACTCATACGTCCCGACATACCCAGGTCCGAATGCCGATCTGCTTGAGGCGCAAGCGCGCGTCTGTACGGGACCACATCAAACGCGTCCGTTAGGTATAAACGCTTCGGATTTCCCTCAACCAGAGCCACTTCTTGAAACGCTTCTGAAGTCCCTAAGCGGTGAACTCCCAGAATCAGACGCAGCTTCAGAGGCACAGATGGGTGCGTTCTTCGCGGCGATGACGCTCCGCACCTATTTCCCAGAGGCGACCCAATGGAGTCCCGCAGAGCAGGCAGCGTTTCGTAAATACAATTCAGCACTTACAGAACAACTGCCCCCGGAAATCCAATACCTCATAAACCCTGAGCGCGGTTACGTCCCGGAGAATCCGACAGAGGCGATTGTTGTGAACGCGTTAGAAAAGATTCTTCGGGCAAAACATTTAGGTTATACCGAAACCCGTGAAATGTGTAAAGCCATCCTCAGCGACGATGTGCAACCCGCTTTCAAAGGTGCTGCGCTTATCGGGCAAAGGATGAATCGCGAAACCTATCAGGAGGTGCGAGGTTATCTTGATGCGTTTTTCGGACCGGAAGAGGTCGAACCGATCGATGTTGCAACGTTAACGCATTTTGGGCAACCCTATGACGGCGCGACGCGTTATTTTCGTCCGACTTTGTTCGTCGCGGCAGTGCGTGCGGCACTCGGCGAAGCATCACTCCTCCACAGTGTGGATGCAATGCCCCCCAAAAGTGGTGTAACAGAGGAAACTATCCTGAAAGCACTCGGCGCGAACACGCAACTATCACTTACCCAGACAGCTTCACTGATTACAGATGAATCGGTGGGTTTCGGGTATATCAGCCAGCGCGAGTATTGTCCCGCCGCCTATAACTTACGCGAACTACGGGTGCACATCAAGAAACGTCCGCCGTGGGCAGCGACTGAGAAAGCGCAACAGTTATTTTCGGCACGAGAGGCAAACTACATGGTGCTCGGCTATTATCACATCGGTTACGAGAAACCCCTCCTCCAATTGGCATGGGAGCGCGGATTTGATGCCGCGATTGCTGTGAAAGGAGAGGAAGGAACAAGCCATTACGCGCTTCGACTTGGGAAGCCTTCTACGAGTGATAGGATGGCAATCAACTACTCTCAAGGCTTCCATCGTGTAAAAGGTGCCCGTGAAGATTTCGCGCTGGATATAGACCCGGAGATTTATGGATTTGACTATACGAGAAGTCCACGTCCAGAGGTTGTAAGCGCGGCGGCATTTGCGGAAGCCGGTGTGGCGGCATTATCGGGTGAAAAAGGGCATATCTACGACAGGATTCTTCTAAACACAGCGATGGTAGATTACCTGTTGGGAATTTGTCCAGAACCTAAAGATGCGATCACCAGTGCACAGTCGGTGATGGACGATGGAAGCGCGTTGAAGCATCTGCAGGCGTATGTAGCCGCCAGCAATCAGTAGCAGAGGTTCTTCGTTAATTCAAAGTATCTTCCGCTAACAAGCGAAGGTCAACTTATCTGTTTACGGCACGCGGCGCGTGCCTACTACTTTCAAGCACACCCTTTCATTAAATGTAGCCTGTTGAGCCATCGGGTCGGACGGGACAAGTGCGTTGCCAATGGATGTATTCATTGTCGGTGATTGCGGATTCATTCACCTCTACACCCAAGCCCGGACGGTCTCGTAATTCCAAATACCCGTCTTTTGGCATATAAGGTTCGTCTACCCACGCGTTCCACTCCGTCTCGGTGGGTAGAAGATACTCGAGGATTTTGAAATTCGGGGTTGCGGCGGCGAAGTGGACATTAACTGCTGTTGCGAGCGGTCCCATCGGGTTGTGCGGTGCGACACTGACGTAGTGTGCTTCAGCAATTGCGGCGATCTTTCGCATCTCGAGTAGCCCCCCACAAACACAAATGTCCGGCTGAATGATGTCCGCACCCTGCGCCGCAATAACATCCAAGAACTCAAAGCGCGTATAGAGAGATTCCCCAGTCGCGAGTGGCACTTGCATCTGAGCGCGTAGACGTGCCCATGCAGGCATGTGTTCGGGTCGGAGCGGTTCCTCATAGAAATAGGGATCGTAGGGCGCGAGGGCATTTGCGAGTTGAAGGGCGCGAATCGGCTCGAAGATTTTGGCGTGCGGATCGAAGGCGAACTCCCATTCCGTGGGTGTGTTATCCCGAATTTGCTCAAAATAGGTGGCGGCTGCATCGCAGACGCGTCCCCAGCGATCTGCATCAGGATCGAGTTGGTAAGGACTCGTCTTGAAAGCGGTGAATCCCCAGTCCTCATGGAGTTTGTGTGCTTGATCGGCGGCTTCAATGCCATCTCTGCCACCGATACCACGGTAGACGCGGATGCGGTCGCGAGCGTGTCCACCGAGGAGCATATATACCGGTAAGCCTGCCGCTTTCCCGCTGATGTCCCACAAGGCGTGATCAACAGCCGAAATGACAGCGAGTCCAGCACCACCGGGCGGGAAACGGAACTGCTGATGCAGTTTCATCATGATATACTCAATCCGCCTCGGGTCGTCCCCTTGAATCATCTCGAAGATGTAATCCGCAATTGGCTCAACAGAGAGGTCTGGACCTGTGGAGTAGGCTTCACCCCACCCGTAAATTCCTTCATCTGTTTCGACTTTGATGAGACCGCGAGGTCGATTGCCAAATCGCGCCATAAAGGTTTTGATCGCTGTGATTTTCATTTTTTAACTATGACCTCCACTTGAAATAATCATCAGCACGGATTTCTTGGAAAAATCCTTTCAGTCGTCAGGCATCAGTAAAATAAAGAGGACTATTAGCCTTCTCATATCTCTTGTTACCAACTGCTGACTGCTGATCGCTGATAACTCCTTTTTACCATGGATGTGTGCGAAACGGTGAGGCAGGTAATCCTTCCTTGTTGACGAAATTCGGTTCCGCACTTTGATGCCAACCGAATCTAACTGCGACCGGATTTTCAACAGCATCGCTGGAGACAACGATTGTGTCGCCATCAATTGCTGCTTTCGCTTCAACGAATTGCTTGTCTTCGCCTGCGATTTCAAACCATGTCAGCGGTTGTCCATCTCGTGCCATCAAGCCGCTACCGACAGAGTCAAAACTCAGCTGGATTGTGTTCCCTTCTACCGCCATCGACTTGTAAAGCGGACCGGAGTAGGTCACGTCGTCTCTGTCGTACGTTTTCGCCAGTGCCCACAATGCCAGCCTTCTACCGACTTCCTGCTTGTTTCGAGGATGTATATCCTTGAGGTTACCGACATCTGTTGTTACAGCCATGCCGGTATGCGGTACGGATAACGTCGCAGTTTGTGCTTCCCAAATTGCCGGTAGAGAAAATGGGCTGGCTCCCCAACCGTAGTTAAACGGAGCAAGTTGCACGAAATAGAAGGGGAAATCGCCCTGTCCCCATACCTCGCGCCACCCATTGATGAGAGCCTTCATCTTTTCATGGTAGAGCATTCCGTCCTGAAGGTTAGACTCGCCTTGATACCAGAGCGCGCCACGGAGAGCGTAAGGGACGATCGGATACACCATGCCGTTGTAGAGTCCGGTTGGTCTGGCGTGATGCCTTAAAGCGTGTCTATTGTCAGGTATCTGCGTAAGACGAGCATCGGTCTCTAATGCCTTCCGCGTTTCCGCTATCCACGCTTCAATCTCTTTCATCTTTTGCGGAAGTTGCTCGCGGTAACTTGTGTCCGCTTCCTGAATCTCTTTGGATATGGATTCAAGAGCAGGAACGCTGGCGAAACCGACCGGCGGTGTCCACGGTTCAATACGGGTGCCACCCCAATTGGTACTTATTAATCCAATCGGGACATTGAGATTTTTGTAGAGTTTTCTCCCAAAATAGTAAGCAACAGCGGAGAAATTCTCGATTGTTTTTGGGGTGGTTTCATGCCAATCAGCTTCTACATCTTGCTGGAGCAGTCCCGAAGGTCTATGCGGAATGTCAAACAGCCGGATTGTTGGATAGTCTGCCGCAGCGATTTCTGCATCGCTGTCTTTTGAGGCACGGACAGACCACTCCATATTTGACTGTCCGGAGCAGACCCAGACTTCCCCGAAAAGAATGTTCGTCAATTCAAGGGTATTACTTCCAATAACGCGAAGCGTATAGGGACCACCGGCTTCCATTGCATCAAGCTTGAGTCGCCAGTTGCCTTCGGCATCGGCAATCGCAGTGGTTGAAAAAAGTGGGTCAGCACTTTCATTTTCAGTGCTGAGACTTATCATGATTTCCTCGCCTGCGGATGCCCATCCCCAGATGGGGACTTGCATATCGCGTTGTAGCACCATGTTACTTCCGATGATACGCGGCAACGTGATCTCGGCATGTACGAGGGGTTGTGTGAAGAGTAATAGTAATAAACCAATGAGAAATACCGTAATTCGCTTCATATTCTTGCTCCTTTAATTAAACCTGCTCTACAAGTGGCAGGCTGTTTTAAGAATCTCGTACACCTGCTAAAACGAGAAATTGCAAGCGTAATTACCATAGTCTATCTCATAGATAGATTATAGCATTGAAACATCCAATTGTCCCCAAGAAACTCATATTAGTGAAATAGGAAATTTATCTTTTTCTGAACCGGTGCGGTTGGAAACCAGACCTACCTTGGTTTGAATGAGGCGAGGTTTCTAACCTCCCAGCGAGAAGGTGGATGTGCTTGTCGTCCTCAGTTAATTTACATCTCCTCGCTCTTGAAGCCGTTCGGCGAGGTAGCTATTGCGTTCCATGACTTGATTGTTGCGGATACAGATACCGAGGGCTCGTTTGGTCCCGACTATTACGACGCGCTCCTTCGCACGGGTGATGCCGGTGTAAAGCAGATTCCGCTGTAACATGAGATAGTGTTGCGTGTGTAAGGGGATAACAACAACGGGATACTCGCTGCCCTGTGCCTTATGGATAGTCGTGGCGTAAGCCAAAACAAGCTCACCGAGGTCCGCTGTATCGTAAGCGACCTGTTTATCAGGGAACTGGATGTACACCTTTTTATCAACATGCTCAATCGCGACAACCCTCCCAATGTCGCCGTTAAACACGTCATAGTCGTAGTTGTTGCGGACTTGCATCACCTTATCACCGACGCGGAACCCACCTGCGGTTTGAGATGTGGGGGAGGTGACTTCGCCCCTACGGGGGACCTGTCTGTAAGCCTGAACTCCGAACCTCGATTTTTCTAAGGGGTGGGATACTGGAGCAGCATATTCCGGGTTCAACACCTCCTGGAGGCGCTTGTTGAGGTTTTCAGTGCCGAGTGTTCCACGCCGCATGGGGCATAGGAGTTGGATATCGTCCATCGGATGGTAATCGTAGTGCTGCGGTAATCGATCGGCAATAACGGAACATATTAATTCGGTAATTGCTTCGGGATCTTCCTCCTCGATGAAAAAAAAGTTCCTGTCTGTGTCGCCCGTGAGTTCTGGAAAATCGCCCTTGTTAATGCGATGGGCATTTGTGACGATCATACTCTCCTGCGCTTGGCGGAATATCTCGGTGAGTTGGATGACGGGTATCTTATGGGAATCAATGAGTTCTCTGAGGACATTGCCCGCGCCGACAGAGGGAAGCTGATCGGTGTCCCCAATGAGGATGACAGTCGTCGTCGGACGGATTGCCTGCATCAGACGATTCATTAAGACGAGGTCCACCATAGATGTTTCATCAACAATGACGACATCTGTGTCCAAAGGGTTCTGTCGATTTCGTTTAAATCCATTGTTCTGCGGCGAGAATTCAAGGAGCCGATGAATGGTTTTGGCTTCGCTACCGGTTGTTTCACTGAGACGTTTCGCTGCTCGTCCGGTGGGTGCCGTCAGGGTGATGCGTCTGCCTTCTGCTTCAAATAAGCGAATCATACCGACAACAGTCGTTGTTTTACCGGTGCCGGGTCCGCCGGTAAGGATCATAGCGGGTGTGGTCATCGCGGTATAGATCGCCTTGCGTTGTTGTGGCGCGAAACGGAGGTCCATCTCGTCCTCTAATTGCGTGAGGAATAGCGTCGTGTTAGGAGGTAACAGAACAGCGTTTTGTCCTGGACTCGCTAAGAGTCTCAGAAATTGGTTTGCGACACCGAGTTCAGCGTAGTAAAAGGGGGCAAGGTAGATAGCGGAGTGGTTATCAGTTATCGGTTGTCGGTTATCGGGGGGGTGAAGATTGGAAGATTGGAAGTCTGGAAGGTTGGGGTTCGCATCGTTCTGTCCTTCCTGCCCACCAGTTCCATTGCTGACGGAAACCGACGGCTGATCGCTAATCTCGTACGTATCCTGTGGTTCACTCACCCCGATCTGTTCGTCGGAACTCGTCACGTCAGTAAAACCGGGGTTAATAATTTCCTCTTTTTCGACGAGGGAAGAGATGCCTTGCGCAATCGCTTCTGGTTCCTGCTCAAGCATGGTTTGGCACGCCTCAATAAGCTCGACACGGCGTTGGAAGACGTGTCCATCATCTGCCTTCTGGCTGAGAACATATTTGATTCCCGCTTGTACCCGTTGCGGAGCATCCTTATCGATGCCAAGTTTCTGTGCGATTGTGTCTGCCGTTACAAACCCGATACCGTAAATGTCATCGGCAAGACGATATGGATCCTCTGTAACGATCAGGATTGCGTCGTTTCCGTAGGTTTTGTAAATTTTTGCGGCGTGCGCTGTGCTAACATCGTGCGATTGCAGGAAGATCATGACGTTTTTTATTTCGCGTTGTGCTTCCCACGCTTCCTTGATGATTTGTACTCGCTTCCGTCCGATACCGGGGACGCGTGCCAATTTTTCCGGCTCGTTCTCAATGACATCCATCGTATCCATACCGAACTTACGGACGATGAGTCCAGCCATCTTGGGACCGATGCCTTTAATGAGACCTGAACCGAGATATTTTCTTAATCCGACTACATTTGCGGGGAGGATGGTTTCATACTTCTCGATTTGGAACTGTCTGCCGTATTTGGGGTTATCTACCCACTCACCTTGCAGAAGAAGGCTCTCACCTGGATTGATAGATGCCAAATTGCCGACGACAGTGATGAGTTCGGCATGGTCGCGCGCCGAAAGCCTTCCGACTGTATAGCCGGTATCAGAGTTTTCATAGACGATACGTTCAAGTATGCCCTGTAGCGTTTCCATTTTTTAATTTAGCCCTAACGGGGGTGGTCAGGACACATTGGTATTGGACGGCAATTTCTAAAAATCCGCTTTTCGCCTTCGGAAACCAGAGGCTGCCGTCTCCGGCTAAGTTTTTTAGGACAATACATAGAGCGAACTATTCAAACAGATGCGCGACTGAGCAGGAAAACTCAGGGACGACATCCCCACCGGTGAGAATATCGTCTCGCGTGAGCATCTCAATATCCGTCTCAGAACGATATACCGTTACGGTTTGGGAAACAGGCTCAAGCACCCAGACGAGACGGGTTCCGGCGTTCAAATATGCGAGAGTCTTCTCGACAACACGAGATTGGACATCTGAGGGAGAAACGCCCTCAACCGCTAGATCAGGTGGTATAGGAAACCCTTTTGTTTTGTCGCCCGTCAACCGTGCAGTCGAAACAAATGCGACATCAGGTTTCATTACACGTTCCCCAACCTGAAATGTGGTCTCTGCAGTGTACAGACGACCCAGTTTATTTTGATACACATACGCGTCCAAGTATCGAATAACATTGACACTAATTTCACCATGCTCTCTCGACGGTGGTGGCATTGGTACTAATTCTCCCTTAACATATTCATACCCCTCCACATCATGCTCGAGAAATTCCTCCAACGTCATCTTGACACTTTCTGGCGGACGTATCCCCTGCTCAACTTCGTGGATTTCTTGTTGCTTCATGCTTTTAATCCCTCCGTATAGAAAGTCACCAGTGTGTTAAAGTCCAAGCACCTTTGAATAGGAAAGGCAAGAAGTCTAATGTCTGTTTTACCCGTCGATCTTCAACTGGATCCTAATCAATTTCCGTCATCAGTTTCCGAAAAGCGTTGAGTTGCGGGGCAATGATATGTGATGTATCCGTTTTGTTCTCAAGTGCCTCAACGGTTTTGAGTCCGTTGCCTGTGATAGCGAGAACTGTAGGTTCATCAGGTCCGATGTGCCCGTTCTCTACCAATTTTTTCGCGGCGGCGAGTGTGACCCCACCCGCGGTTTCAGTGAAGATACCCTCCGTGGAAGCGAGGAGTTTGATTGCGTCCACGATCTCAATATCGGTGGCGTGCTCGCCGACACCACCGGAATTCCGGACAGTATCAACAGCATAGATGCCATCTGCGGGGTTTCCAATAGCGAGGGATTTAGCGATTGTGTTGGGTCTAACAGGTTTTACAAAGTCGCCATTCTCTTTATATGTATTAACGATGGGTCCACAACCCTCGGCTTGGGCGACATGGATTTTAGTGTTCGGTTTATCTATTAATCCCAAAATGTGGAATTCATTTAAAGCTTTGCCAATCTTTGTGATGAGAGAACCACCGGCAGCAGGTGCGACAATATGCGCAGGTGCCTTCCAACCGAGTTGTTCAATCAATTCAAAGCAGAGGGTTTTCGAGCCTTCAGCGTAGAAGGGACGGATGTTGATATTAACAAATGCCCACGGATAGACCCCGCCAATTTCACTACAGAGTCGGTTGACATCGTCATAATTACCGGTGATACCGACGACTGTAGGACCATAAACGAGGGATGCCACGACCTTACCAATTTCGAGATCCGCGGGGATGAAAATGAAGCAATTCAGTTTCGCGATGGCAGCGTGTGCGGCGACAGCGTTGGCGAGGTTGCCCGTGGAAGCACAAGAAACGGTGTCAAAATCGAATTCTTTTGCTTTGCTCAAGGCAACAGCTACCACCCGATCTTTGAAGGAAAACGTCGGATGACAGACAGTATCATCTTTGATATAGAGTTCCTTGATCCCGAGTGCGTCTCCAAGATTCTTCGCTCGAACAAGCGGTGTAAATCCAGTGTTGGTGCCATCTGTGGGCTCGCCATCCACCGGTAGGAGATCTGCATAACGCCACATGCTTTCTGGACCGTTTTCTATTGAATGCCTTGAAATAGATTTTTGTATTTCTTCATAGTTATAGTCTACTTCCAGGGGCCCGAAACAGAATTCGCAAACGTGAAGAGGTTCCTTGGGGTACTTCTCACCACACTCACGGCACTTGAGCCCTAATACTTTTTCCATATTTTTAATTTTCCTTGCGGTTCGGTCAGGCAAGTCTAAACCTTAGCGTGCCTTTGCGTATCTCTGAAGAAATACCCAAGCAAAAACCCCTCCATTTCATTACGGGCTACAGGCTTCGCAAACGAGGTTTGCAGCCCTGTCCTCTGATTACTGACTGCCGACCCTTATTCCTAATTTTCCTTGCGGTTCGGTCAGGCTGGTTAGGATTTTGACGATCCTCATCGTAATCCAGCCCGGCACGTTATTTGGACTTACGTTTTTGGTGCTATCAAGACCGTGTGTCCTCGACACTTCCTTCACAACCCGAAAACGACGACTTCACCAATGAAAGAAGTCGTCGTGGTGCACCATCATCAGAAGATTAAATTGTCAGTTTAACGCTAAATTCGTTCTTTCCGGATTGTAATGTGAGGCGTATAAAAAGCGAATGTTCTCCTATCCATCTGACATCATCAACGTTAGACTCGGTTAATTGTAAACCTTCGTGGTCGCCCCACACTGCTATCCCATAAGGCATCGTCCTCGTTGACTCTATCACAATAGCGATATGTAGCTGCGTTCGGTGTCGCGTCGGTAGAAAACCGGTTAGGACGGGTTTATCCGCCTCGGATTGTAACACCCGTTCACCAGTATAGTTTTTGATTTCAATGGGATCCATAGCACCTTCAACAAAAGTGAATTCGCATGCCGCGTCGTAATAAAATATATTTAACGTAGACTTCGGCTTCGTAGTTTCCTCTTGGATCTCTGTACTTGCTGCCACCACAGCTGTCGGTTCAGTTTTTTGACAATGTTTTATGTAATCGTCAACCATTTGAGCAAGGAGCTGCGGTTTTGTGTCTTGAATACCAACGACGTGTGCGAAGTATGCATCCAGTCGCTCCAATCCGTCTTGTCCGAGGTGCGCAACGGTAAGCGGGTCGATATGTTCCACATAACCAAGCCACTGATTCCACGCTGTGCTATCTACATAGACATCATAATGCTGTTGCGCTGTTCCGTTTAAGAGCACTGCACGAAGATTATGTGCGTCTTCGGCGAGATGATTAGCGGTATGGTAGGGGACACCAACAATCTTCTCAAATGATTGTGAAAGATTGTCATCAGTGGTGCCTCGCGCGACAATGGCATTAAGAGACGCTGAAACCTCAAGCGGGTAAAAACACCCAAAACCTCCGCGGGCATCAACCTCAATTTCCGGAACGTTCGGGTCCGCCTCATCAACATCCTGCTGATTCCAGTGGTAACCCCAAAGTCCTCGAAACCCGGTCTGTTCAAGAGCCCGTAGGAACGTATCATTTTTGAAGACTGACCCTGCGATGTTAAGTTCTGCCCAAGGCATTGCCCGCGCGAGTCTTTCGCGTTCCCTGATTATATGTTCTGGCAACTTCTCTCGCATCGTGACGAGATGCGATGCCATGGCTTCTGTGCTGGCGCCCGGATTTGCGTTTCTTTCCGCCTCCCAGTTTGTTTCCCAGATCTGCCTGATGTCGAGCATCAACAAAGGCGCGTCACCGTTCTCTGTATGCCATGTTGTGAGCAACTTTGCGACGACTGGTGCAGATTTTGTATCAACCGCCCACGTTATGGGTATACCGTGTTTGTGGGCAATTCCTGCTAACAGTCGGATGCCCTCAAGTAGTCGCTCCCGGTCTTCCGCTATTGCTGTGCTTACCAATCCGTAACTCAGCATTACTATTCCAAAAAGACGGTAACGCCCATGTCGGCGTACTTTTGGCGGGTGCTGGGACTGCCGTTCCTAAAGCAGACAGCGGTTGTCGTTCCCTCCAAAGCTCTTGCGACGTATTCCACACAAGCATCCACGGTTTGGAGTGCATGATTTGGATGGCTCTCAATACTGAATGTCAAATCAGCAGGACCGAAGGAGAGACAGTCAACACCCGGCTTCGCGAGAAATCGCGCATGTGTGACGGCTTCTATGGACTCAATTTGCATCCAGAGGATGCCGTTGGCGTTCCACCAATCGGCGTACTCAAGCCGTTCTTTGCCTTCGGAATTCACTCGGGGGGCACCGCCCCAACTCCGAATCCCCTGTTGCGGGTAGTAGAAAGCGGCGACTGCTTCGTTTACGGTTTCGTCTAATTCGACCTGTGGCACCTCGATACCTGAGGGACCTAAATCAAGGTAGTTGCCGATGAGATATGCGTTTCGGGTATGCTTAATCCGAAAGTTGACCAGAATACCGAGTTCATTCGCCATATTACAGAAGGCGACGAGTCGATCCTCGTTATATGGAGAATGTTGGCTATCCACGGCGACAAAATCGTAGCCATCTTCGACTTTGGCGACGAGCGCGTCGGCAGATGCTGCCATAGAGACGTTAGCGCCATAGACGAGTTCTCCGTTATGGATCCGTTGTTTCAAATTTGCTGCTGACATTGTTACCCCTCATTTTTTAGCGCAGCTTGCAGGTTTCCAAAACTTGCCGTAAAAATTATCTGCGGTGTGCGTAAGTTCAGTTTTAAATGCAAACGGCATAGCAGATGCTATTCCGAAACCGAGGCAGGCACTTCAAGTCACGCCTGAACCTCTATAATTATACTCTAAAATCCGTTTCCTGTCAACGGATTTCAGAAACTTCAGTAGTGAGTTTGAGGATGGGTGTTTTCCGCGAGGTGCTTACATATCTTCAGATTTTACTAATACTTTCAGAGTATTCAGAGTAAATCCGAAAAGTGATAGACCATTAAAAGGGTTGTGAACCTTTGCTACAACTGGGTTCTGGGCGGTTTTTGTAGAAGGTATTTCGTAGACTTACTCTGAAAGTTAGGAGTCGGGAATCGGAGTGTTTTTGATAGGGTGTTTTTCCCTCCTACAAGAACTGGTTGCCCACTATCCTCGTAGGAATTGCATCTGTTGGTTATCGAAGTGACGTTCCGATTTCTGGGTTGGGCGGATCCGCCACGCATCTGGTAAACGGACGAGGGTGTTGATAACATCTGGGTTCTCGAAGTAGGTATCGTCTATCTGCCAGAACTGGAGGCGAGGATAGGTTTGGCGGTTGTGCTCAAAACTGCCCATGTTCTGTGCCTCTTGTCGCATTCTTGCAGTAACAGGTTCAATGGTGATAAAGATGCCGACTTCGGCGTTGTGCTGATCCATGACGTGGCAGAAGGCACGGACTTGGGTCATGGTAGGCTTGCCGGTTTTGACCTCAGCGAGGATACGTGCGTCGGTCTCCTGCATCTGCTGGGGATTCCACAATGTAACGTGCCCGACACCATCAAGTCCACCATCCCTAACATCTTTCGTCGGTCTGAGTCCAAGCCGCGTTACTGCCCAATTTGAGAAGTCGTGATATTTGCGTTTGTCTCCCTCTTTCAGCAGTCTGCGGACCTCCTGCATATTCGTCGGATAACCTTCAATTTGGTAATCAACGGATGACTCTAATCCGTGTCGGTCTGCCAACCGTTGGCGCATCGGATCGAGTGCAAGGATGGTTATGTCTATCCCCATCCATTGCCGATTGAGGGTATGCGCGGCATCAATCGTGGTGCCGCAACCACAGAAGGGGTCAAGCACAATGTCGCCTTCGTTACTGGAGGCTTTTATCATACGTTCATAGAGCGCGATCGGTTTTTGTGTAGGATAACCGAGACGTTCACGTTTGGGCATGTGCCCTGGACCGGGAATATCGACCCAGTAATCTTCAACAAGTTTCCCGCGTTCAGTATATGCTGTTTCTAGTGCTTTAACTTCTTCACGCGTTCGATTTCCTCTTGCGAGAGAACTCCCTCCTGTTCTGGTAACACGTGTGTAAGCAACCCGCGCTCCATCTGGATTAAAGAAAGCGGATGTTGTTTTCCCGTAAAATAAAATTATATCGTGCTTGCGAGGAAACCAACGTTTCGCGCTACTGGGTCCTTTGTAACCCCATACGATCTCATTTCGGAAGTTTTCTTCCCCAAAAAGCGCATCCATCACACCTTTGAGATAATGATTTGCAGTGGGATCACAATGCAAGTATATACTACCGGCAGGCGTGAGTACTCGATGCATTTCGGCAAGTCGAGGTCCCATGAAGGCGAGGTAGGCACGCATCGCTCCCTTACTACCGGATATACTGTTTTGAAGGACTAAGTCGTAGCCCTTGAGGCAGTTGTCGAGTGCTTTGTAGGTGTCGCTGGTGTAGGCGCGTTTTTGGATGTCGGCACGTGTGTCTTGTGCGGCGGTGTCCCAGGTCCACGTATCAGTAAACGCTTTTTTTTGCGCGAGGGAGTCGCCGATGAAGGCGTTGTAGTCGCGTCCGCTGTTGAAGGGTGGGTCGGTACATATCAGATGGACGCGTTCGTCGTCCATCTCGCGGAGGATTTCGAGGTTGTCTCCGAAATAGAGTTTATTCATTAACCTGCCTCTAAACTATAGTATGTCTCCCCTGCCGCAAGAGCATCCCGAATGTCCTCAAAGATATTGAATGCTTCCTCAAATTCGGCAAATTCGGCAATGACGCGTTTGGAACCATCTTGAGATGTTAAGACGAGCTGACCTTTACCAGGGTCTTCTCCCTCTACTCTCAAATTTTGGTACTGATAGAAGTTTATGATCTCCAAGTCATCCGTCACGATGTACATAACTGTTCTCCTTTAAGGGTTGGCTTGAGGTCAGATCCCGAAACCTATCTCTACAAGTGACATATAGGGTTGATTTATTACGAATTCCCAAAATTGCTTTCGTACACTTGTTCAACTTCGCTGGGAGAAGTAATGAACCACTCTGTGCCGGGAGCATCCTGCTTTTGCTTACCTTGAAGTTTTAGAATACCCTGTATCGTTGTCTCCATCAACCTTAACTTATCTGTTTTAATAATAAGACCGATTATAGGGTATTCTGGGAGTGCTGTGCGCGTTTGCGATCTAACTCTGTCAATAGCGTCGTATCTCGTCTTGCCAATCTTGCATGGCCAAACCTGTTTACCTTGCAATTCCGCTAAGTGCTTGTACGCGGGAAAATAGTAGACGTAAACCGAACTCTCACCGGAACCGATAGTCCTTTCAGAATCTAAATCGGTCTCCTCAGAACTCACACCTCCATCATCCACACCTTCACCGTCTTGGAGGATTGAAGGGATAAACCAATTACCGTCCCCAGGATTAGGATTGTTTGCCCGTCCTTCTTGCTTCATATTTGACAGCGCAAGTGTGACAGGATGGTGAAATCTAGCTCTTGCTGGAAGTCCACCACGCTCAATATGCGTTTCATCTACAACGTTTATTATTTCCTGCTTTTGGACAGTCCGGCCTGTGAATAGTTCTATGATGAGATGTTGGGCTATTCTCGGCGTGAGAGATTTTTCAGCATATTCATATTGGTCATTCATAAGCATGTTCACGCTTTATTTTAAGGATGAGTGTATATTAAGTGGACACGTTCATCGTCTATTTCGCGTAGGATTCCAAGGTAATTAACGTTACACCAGTGTAACATTGGGTGTACAGAGATTGTGGGCGAGAATCCAGTGGCTGTAAGGGTTTATGGACTTTTGTTTTTCGACTTCTTGCTGAGAAAATAGAATTTGGTGGAAAGTGTAACATTTTACTTCGTCTCTCTACTCACAAAACGTGAAAAATAATATTACTATACGTCATACTGGCTCCATCACGAGGTGAACCTCGCGTCCATCCAGTACGAGGAAAATATCAAACTCCAATTCAGTCCCTAAAGTCTGCTTCATCGTCTCAATAGTCTCTCGGACAACTGGTGCGATCTTCGACGCGAGTTCCAACGGGGATAGATCTGTTACAAAGTCTAATTCCATTTCCAATCTGCGTTTCATCGGATAACCTCAACAAACGTATATTTTTACCACAGAGGAGTAACATGTCTATAGCAGCCATGAGCCTCGACACTCCCACGCCGTAGGTGCGGTGTGTGGTTTCCGGGCACATAGCAAGCCGAAGAAAGTGCGGGGATGTGGGTGTTCCGTTTTTTATTCTCACTGCAAAGCAAATGAGTGATAAGTGTGAGTGTCGTCTTGAATTTCTTTCAATCCTTAAGTCGACCCAACGTTACAATAGCATAACATACGATAGAGACAAAATCAAGCGAAAGATGATACAGAAGTCAGTATTTAGATGGGGCGTGGGTTTTGCGGAAAGTTGCTTCTACAGGAAGATTCTGAGAATTGACAGGATCGGATTTTCGGGGTATGATGCTGAGGAATAAGAAGAAAAAATCGTGACAATGGAGCATTACATGAAACCCTATGAATACCTTGAACATACTGCTGATATGGGGCTGCTGGTTAGAGGGAAAAACCTGTCTGATCTTCTGAAAAATGCGGCACAAGGTCTCTTTGAAACGATAGCGGTCGTGGATACCATTGATGAGACAGACTCGGTCGAGATCCACCTCACCGCAGAATCTGTGGAAGACCTCTTTGTGGGATGGCTTGACGAACTCATCTTCCAACACGAAACAAAGGAGATATTCTTCAAACGCGCCGACATCTATCGGTGTAGTGAAACGGAGGTATCAGCGACGGTTTACGGTGAACCGACAAATTTCGATAAACACGAGGTTTACACTGAAATTAAGAGTGTCACGTATCATCAACTACAAGTTGAGCGAAGGAATGATAACAGTTGGTTTGCTCAGGTTATTTTCGATCTCTGATACACTGTTCCTATGGATAGAACTGATACATCGTGGTGTTCAAAAGGATATTTAAGAGGCTCCATGTGCTTCCCATGAGGTAATCACCGAGGACCAACCCTAAAAAGAAAGGGATGGCGCGCCGATAACTCTGGATACCCCCGTGTCGGAGAATGAGCCATTTTAATGTCAAGGCAATCAGCAACGGAATCCAGAGGTCGGACATCTCTTGGTTGCTCGCCATCACATAACCGAGCGGATGCAGCGGCAACCAGAAAAACTTGACACGAAGATATGTAAGCACCATCATAACAGAAAATCCGATGCCTATGAATATCACGCCGAGCCAGTCTGTACTGAGCGGATACGTAATCCAGTTCGTCAACCTCCCAAAGTATTCTCTACCGTAACCGAGTGCCCACGGTCCAAAGTAGCCGGAATCCGCACCGAATTTGTAATAGAAATGTAGTTGCACCCAGAAAGCGACAAACACCCCGAAAACAGTGGCGATAATAACTGTCAAGAGCATCCGGCGTTGGTTAATATTAGCGAGTTCGGCAATTTTAAAAGCCTCTAATTGATGCGGCATCTGCTGCGGACGGTAATCTCGGTTGAAAAAGCAGACGGAGAGTGCCGTTAAGTTCCGTGCGCCGAGACTGTGCGTCCCCAAGAGCGTGTTTAAGATGTATCGGGGTGCCTGCCAGTGGTAGGCATGGACAAAAATGCCGGACTCAGCACGGATGCGTGTTGTCACTAACGGCGTTATGAGAAACAGGACAGCAAAAGTGAGCGCGAGCCAGATCGCCATGCCAGCCTTGTAGAGAAGAAACGCAAACAGCAAAACACCAAGGACAAAACCCCAAACAGCCATTCGATACGACATCGGTTCGTCGTTCTGTTCGACTGGTGGTTCTCGTCCGCGCGACGGTAGAGCACTTCTCAACACGGCACTGAAATGCCGTTTTCCCGTCCAACCAAAAAAGAAACAGAGTCCCACGAATGCTCCAATCGTCTGTTCGTTAAGATACGGAAAGCGTGGGATGCTACTCCACCCGACCGCCTTCGCTAAAGCGACTTCGTTTCGATAGAGAAAATAGAAGAGACTCGTCGAAAAGAGGACATCCAACGGCATGAGGAACATAATGCCGATGGCAAACGGATAAAAGGCGGTGATGATAGTGCCGTAAAGACTCAAGGGGGGTTCGTGAAACGAAAAAAAGCGGCGTGTTACTGGGATATGCGGAATCACGGGATAGAGATGGCTCAATCCGTTGAAAAGACTAATGCCAGCGGCGATTGCAAAACCGATCCACATGCGTTTGTTTCGGAAGAAACCGGACGTGGGATTCGTCATCGCAAGTGGGAGTTGAATAATCGGGAAGGTGAGACGTTCACGCTGTGCCCACTGCCGACGAAGGATCGTATTGAGACAGAGAAAGATGAACGCTATCACCGAAAACAGCAATAACCATGCCCCCATCACTGGCAACCAAACCCGCAAGTGAAGGGAATGATATAGGCTCGACTCCCCAAGGTAATAGCCACGGAGTGCATCTCTATCTGAAACGGTAAGCCATTGCGGGAGATGGTGCCAAAATAGAGTGCGCCACTCGTTCTCCTCCGTTGCAAACCAGAAACTATGTCCAAGGACAGAAAGGATTGCTTGAAAAACATCACATCCAGCCAAACTCGTGGCGAAACTGAGCGTTACATACAAAAACAGCAATTCGCCTTGTCCAAGGGCAAAGTTGTTTTTGAGAAGACGGATAACCCCGTTAATCAGCATTACTGCGGTGAGGATGAAAATGACATTGGACAGCGGGACCACCCATGTCGGGAAGGTATAGCGCACGAGTTCCATCTGGATGAGGAAATAGCAGTTGATCGGTGCGCTAATGGCGAAGATGCATAGGATGCGCCATGTGAGGACGCGCTGTTGCTGCGGAGAAGTCAATGTCGTCTTGCCTCTGCTGAATCTGTAGGATATTTCGTTGATTGTAGCAGGTATCTGGTGTACACGCAAGCGAATTGCGAAGAAGGGTGCGGACTTTCTTCTGTGGGCGTATAAACCTAAGAGGTCGTGTTTACGTGAAGAATTAAAAATTTATAGAATTATAGAAAAATCCATAATTGTCTATACATCAAGGAACGGCGGGGTTGTAGACCCCGCCAGCAAAGAAGAAGAAAACCGCACCTACCACTTCCCATGTACAGGGGTCTCGCGTGCTTTCTCGAAGAGGTCTGCCCATTCGTCAGTACCATCGTCAAAGGTTAACTCCAGACGCGTGCCTTCCACCTGTGCCTCGCCGTTACCGGCATTGAAATAACTCAAACCATCACCAGACATGTGGATGCAACTGCCATCAGGATAAACAGCGGTTTTGATGATACGCGGGACAGGATGAATTGTGTAACCGTCAGCGTCTAACTTATCATCAGGCACGCGGAAACGTTCAACTGCGTCTTCATCGACTTCAACGCCTAACCCAGGGGCATCGGGGATCTTGTGGCATCCATCTGTGACCTGTATCGGTTGTGTGAGCAGATGGTCGCTATAGAGATTAATACAGGTGATTGCGGGCCAGGTGGCATGTGTGAGCACACTTCCGAGATGCCCTGCCCACGTCGTTGTCAAACCGTTTCCAACGATCTGGAGCCAAAACGGCATATCTGCTGCTGCGCTGAGTTGTCCCTCACGCATTACCTGCGATTTACCACCACCGATGACAAATCCAGTGCATACGTCCTCACGGACACAAGTAGTATAAGGTGGTGATCCGAAGTGCATGGCGACCTGACACCCAACGGTTTGGCGAATCTGCTTGTTTCCGTCAACATCGCTCTGCGGAATCGGCGTTTCAAACATCGCTACATTTGGATGTGAAGCAAGTTTTTGCAGGATTGGGATAGCCGTTTCTGCGTCGCGCCAAGAACTGTTCGGATCAAGATCGAGCTTGAAGTCTGCGGGTACGACTTTTGCGACCGTCTCTACCTGTGCGGTGATATCCCACCACGGACGCGGTTTGTTTTTGAAACTGGTATAACCGTTTTCTACAGCATCTGCGGCTTCCGCCGCCCAGTTTTCAGGAGAGGCATCGATACACCACCATGAAATTGGAACAGCCTCTCGACACTGCATGCCGAGGAGTTGGTAAACCGGCACCTGTAAAATTTTGCCGACGACATCAAAGAGTGCCATCTGTAGACCTGCCCCAAGTGAATCGTCGTTCATGAGTTCGGCAGGACTCTGTCCAAGGACACGTTTGACACTGGCATCGCTGACGCGTGAATAGGTATAGTGAACGACGGTTTCACCCCAACCGACATGACCAGTATCCGTGGTAACCTTGCACAATTCCAAGATCGACCAGTTATAAACGGTTGATACGCTCTGCGTCGTAATTTGTTGTTGGCGCGGGGTGAAGGGGACATCTACAATTACACGTTCAACGTTCGTGACTTTCATCAGCAGACTCCTTATCGGCGAGGTGTTTTTGATTGGGTGTTTCCCCAGGAAACCTCGCCAGCGGCGGTGGATACGCATCGCGATCGGGAGATCGCTCCTACACAAACAAGGGTCGCGATTCGGAGATCGCTCCTACAGAAGAGAAAAATAAAAAAGGGCGAGGGGTTTAACATTTTCCCTCGCCCTATTGTATACCAATACATACTAATAGGCAACTTTAATCTCGCCCCAGAGGGTTGTGAGTTTGTCTTTGACATCAACATCAAAACCGTTGGCATTTGTAACGAGAATGCTGTCGATTCTGCCCATTCCCCAACTTTCGTGCCAAACACCGACGGAGCCGGCGTCCTTGGTAGTAGCTTTGTCGGATTCAAGTATTGGGTCCCCGAGGTCATCGGAGGGGGCGAACAGGTCTTTGACTTCATCGAGTTTCATGTACCAGACTTTAACGTTATTGCCTTTGACTTCAACGCGTCCAAGATAGGCGACGGCATTCGTCTGGTCGAGTCCACCACCTAAGCCGTGCGGGACGCTGTCTATTTCCTTTCCACCATTTTCACAAGCGCACTGATCAAGGCATTGTCCGCTCGGACAACACCCGTCTTCAAGACTCATGAAAAGGACGGACGCCGTCTCATTATAGCCAAAGACAACGAGATAGCCTTTATCGTCCCCTTTTCTACGGAATTGCAGACCGAAACTATCATCATCACCAAAGGAAAAGACGGCTTGGACGATGCCGTCGGTAAAGTTTTTCACACCAGGCAGTTCTGTATTACCGGAAATGCCGCATCCCTCAGCGGTTTGCTTCATGGATCCTTTTCCACCGATTTTGCCGCCTTCAAAATCATCCGCAGCCCAGATGGTGCCAGCGTTTTCCGGTTTATAGTTTTTGACATTGTTCACATCAGCATTCGGTTTTGCGTCCTTGGAGCCGGGCTCAAAATCGGCGTAAAACACAACTTGACCGCTGGCGTGAAACGAAACAAGTAGACTCAAAACAAGGCTCAAAACAAAAAAACGTGTCTTCATGAATGTCTCCTCCAATTTCATAAAGAGTTGTATTGCCGTTTATTCGCAAGCAACAGGATGGTAACGAGGCTATAGCGCGTTGCTTAGATACCCGTGTGCCTCGTCGTAAAACTAAAGTGGTGTTGGGTGAGGGATTACCTCACCCGACAAAGATGAATAGTGCGATGCAGGATGATCGAGGTTTAGGAACCTTGTCCTGCAGTGCCAATTGATTTTACAGTATTAGTCTATGTTAGAGAAAGAGACTAATAGCTGCTTTTAACCTTGCCCCATGTCGTGGAGAGCTTGGCGTGTGGGTCGACATCCGTGGTACCACCTGGACCGGTGACGAGAATGTCATCAACTCTTCCGTTGCCCCAACTTTCATGCCAGAGACCGACGATACCGGGTCCTAAATCATCTGCGCCATCATATTCAGCGACGGGATCGCCGAGTTCACCAGAGGCTGCAAAGAGGTTAGACACATCATCGAGCGGCATATACCAGACCTGGATGAGACTTCCGGTGACTTCAACGCGCGTAAAATAAGCAACGCTGTTGTCTTGTGAGAGGTCTGCCCCTAAACCGTGGTCAACACCGACGAGTTCATTACCGCCGTTTTCGCAGGAGCACTGGTCGAGACATTGCCCGGAAGGACAGCATCCATCTGCGAGGCTACCGATGATAATTTGGGGAGTTTCGTTATAGCCGAATGCGACGAGATAGCCGCTGTCGTCGCCGACGCGGCGGAATTGGAAACCGACACCGTCGTCATCTTGCCATGAAAAGACAGCTTGGATGATACCGTCAGAGAAGTCTGTGACACCGGGCAGCGGTGTATTCCCGGAGATGCCGCAGCCTTCAGCATTTTGATGCAAGGCACCGCTGCCATCAGGGAACTCATCTGTCGTCACCCAAACAGTTCCAGCGTTTTCTGGCACCCAATTTGATGGATCATTAACGCTGACATCCGGGATTGATTTAGAGCCGCTTACTTCAAAATCAGCATAGAAAATTACCTGTGCGCTCGCGTGACCAATCAGCATGATTGAAAAAAGCGCTATGAACACCATAAGGTGGATTCTTGTCATTTTTTCACTCCTTTATTGGTTGATCTTCCACAAGTTAAGTAGTCTGCCCAAAGTCACTCTTGCCTGCTAAGGGCAAATTTTTACCAATAGGATGGTTTCTCGTGAAACCGTTGTCTAAAACATAGCAAAAAATCAAATTTCTGTCAATAAAAAAGGAAAAAAGAGAGGATTTTTATTTTTTTTAAGTTTTGCGAGGGAAAGGAGAAACAGCGAGGTTAGGGAGCCTCGCCAGCGAAAGGGAAAGGAAGGGCCCGTGCCACTACCGAAAATTAAGGGCTGCTTGATATTTGATAGTCTTTCGACCTATTTTGCAACGTCCGAATACTAATTCCCAATATCTTTGCGGTTCTCGTCCGATTTCCGTTCTGCCACGCCAAAGTAGCAAGGATGAAGGCTTCCTCCACAGCCTTAAGGCTTGTCCCGAGAGGTAAAGGCGTGTTTTGTTGGTTTTCAGGTGTGTGAACTGCCTTTGGGACGCTGACCTGTAGCCTCTGAAACGCCCTAATTTCTTCAGGCAGATGCATGGGCAATATAGTCTCCCCGTCTGCCAAAATAACTGCGTGGATTAAGGCGTTTTCTAACTCTCGCACATTCCCGGGCCAAGGATAGTTTTGCAGTCGAGCGAGTGTCTCCGGTGCTATTTTACGCACTGGCTGCGCGTAGGTATTGCAATGTTTCTCCACAAAGTATTCTGTCAAGACACTAAGGTCCTCTCGCCGATCGCGTAAAGATGGCAGAGAGATAGAAACAGCATTCAATCGATAGTAAAGGTCTTTACGGAAGGCCCCATTGTCAACGGCATCCGCGAGGTTACAGTGCGTAGCTGCTATGATTCGGACATCCACTGAAATAGGCTTCGTTCCACCCAGACGTTCAATCTTGCCTGTCTCGACTGCCCGCAACAACTTTGCTTGAAGGGAGAGCGGCATATCTCCAATTTCATCAAGGAAGAGTGTCCCGTTGTGCGCCCTTTCAAATTTGCCGATATGTCGTGTTTTCGCGTCCGTAAACGCGCCTCTTTCATGTCCAAACAGTTCAAAAAACCATAATTCACTTACGTTGCCGTATCATACTATGGTAAAACCCACAATTACTTGGACACTGCAGAAAGGCGAGGATACAATCCTCGCCAGCGCGGATAAGGGTGTTTTTGCAATGTAATACAAGGAACGGAAATGTAATACAGGGAACCGGACGCGAAAAAAGGCGCATGCGTTATGCGCCTTCCAACATATCCATTTTTTTCGACTTGACAGAAGCGAGTAGAAATGCTACGTTACTGAATATTAATTATTCTCGGCACCTTCATCAATCCAATCAATGAAAAGTTGGACTTGGTCTCCGTCCAACGGCGGACCGCCAGGGGGCATGCCACCACCATCAATGCGTTTGACGACGAGGCTGCCTTTACCATCGCCAACGGCAAACGCAGGACCGTTCGCTCCACCCTTCTTGAAAGTATCGTATTTACTGAGATCAAGTCCTGCGACACCGGGTGCAGCGTGGCACCCTGCAACGGCGCATCGTTCAGCGAGTATCGGCTGAATATCGTCCTTAAAAGAGATGCCCTCCACAACGGGCTCCTCGACAGGAGGTGGTTCAGGGACTGGTGTTTGTGTGGCAGGAGGTGTTGTTGTGGGTTGGAGGACACCCGTCATACTGGTGGTGTCTTCAGTGCTATCGCCTTCATCGCCGCAACTGGCGACGAAGATCGCAATGAGAAAGAGACTCATGGCGAAAATAGGAATAGAAACGGAATGGGCATATCTTTTACGCATACCTATAAAAGATGAGGCAATCACGACTGGATTCTCCTTTTTTGAGAAATGTGTTTTTTCGCGTAACTTGTAAGTTAAAACTTGTTGTTAAATGTGCAGGAATCTCGCTATTTTGTACTATATAGAATACCACGATCCCAAGGAGATGTCAAGTCAATAACCCCAAGCTAAAGAATGGGGACTTGTGCGAAGCGTATACCAAACGTTCATTCCACAAGTTAAACTATTTTCTACAGTAAAATATCGCTTTATCTGGGCGTGGTCGCCTAAACAATGTTTCGGATACTCCCCTCGTCTGATACCGCTTGGATATTGTGATCTGGAAGGGGAAACACACAACCCGAAAGGGAGATTACAAACGATGTTTGTTCCAGTAAAGAGTCAATCGGGTGGGCAATTAATGCCGACCCGTCCAAACAAAGCGGGCATGCTGATTAAGAAAGGGTTGGCAACCCCCTATTGGTCTAACGGCATATTCTGTATCAGGCTCAATTATGATACAGACACCTATAAACAAGAGATTGCTGTTGGCGTAGACCCCGGCAGTAAGAAAGAAGGGTTTACCGTCAAAAGTGAGGCACACACTTATCTCAATGTGCAAGCCGATGCTCACAGCAAGGTCGGTAAGAAAGTGGCGAAGCGTCGAGAGTTGCGTAGAAGTAGGCGTTCCCGAAAGTGTCCGAATCGCAAGAATAGAACCAACCGTCTTGCGAACAAAGCCCGCATCCCGGCAGGCACGCGTGCGAGATGGGATTGGAAGTTAAGAGTTCTTGAGTGGCTTTCTAAACTCTATCCACTCACGCATATCTGCGTTGAAGATATTCAGGCGCGGACGATACAGCGTGCAAAGAAGTGGAATCAATCGTTTAGTCCTTTGGAAGTCGGTAAACAGTGGTTCTATAGCGAAATCGAAAAGCGTTGGGAACTCTACACTTTACAGGGGTGGGAAACCAAAGAGATACGCGACAGACTTGGACTCAAAAAGTCGTCAAAGAAACTATCAGAAACCTTTGAGGCACATTGTGTAGATAGTTGGTGCTTGGCATATCACACTGTTGGCGGTTCAGATATACCTGATAACATAAACCTAATGTGTATCTCACCGATACCGATAAAACGCAGAGAGTTGCATAGACAACAGGCATCGAAAGGCGGTCAACGCTCACCGGTGGGGGGCACTGTATTCGGTCAAGGTCTCATCAAAAACACATTGATTCGGCATGTCAAATACGGATTAGCCCGACTTGCTGGCGTTAACGCAAAGGGTTTGTTTTCAATATACAGCATGGAAAACAAACGATTCACAACAGGCGCGAAACGCTCTGACTTCAGAGTGCTAACACGCCTGAACTTTTACTACAGGAGCGGGCATTCCTCCCAAAGTTAAAGCATTGGGTTTCCTGCCCGAAGATTAGATGAAAATTTTGATTAACACCGATATTACGGCAGAACAGCAGCAGCAGATCGAATCGGTTTCTGACGATCTTATGCTTGTGCACCCCCAGAATTCAGAAGAGGCACTGCGCGAAATTGTAGATACCGATATTGTGTTGGGTGGGTTTAATCGCTCGCTTTTTGCAAGTGCGACGCAACTGAAGTGGATTCAAGTACTTTCTGCGGGTGTTGATGGTGTGCTATTTCCAGAATTTGTTAGAAGTGATGTTATCCTAACGAGTGCAAAAGGGTTTGTTGGACCCCATCTGGCAGATCAAACATGGGCTTTACTTCTCGGTCTCCTCCGCGGCGTCGGACGTTCGGTCCGCGAGCGGACGTGGGATAACCGGATGTCAATCCGTCTGGCGACGTGGGAACTCAGCGAACAGACGCTGGGGATTGTCGGACTCGGTGGGACGGGGATTGACGTTGCGCGTCGGGCACAAGGGTTTGATATGCGCGTCATCGCTGTGGACCCCGAAACGGTTGAAGCACCCTCGTTTGTCCATGAGGTCTGGAAGATGGATCGGTTTCATGATCTCCTTGCGGCGTCAGATATCGTTGCCATTTGTGCTCCGTTGACACCGGAGACGCAGGGAATGTTCGATGATGCGGCGTTTGAACAGATGCAATCGCATGCGTTGCTTATCAACGTCACGCGTGGCAAGATTGTCGACGGACCGGCACTGCTCCGTGCACTCACTTCAGAAAGTATCGGCGGTGCGGGGTTAGATGTTACGCCTGAAGAGCCATTGCCTGCCGACAGCCCGTTATGGGATCTGCCGAACGTAATTGTTACACCGCACGTTGCGGGTGGCTCACCGATCCGCTTGGACAGGAGTATTGGGCTTTTCTGTGATAATCTGGAACGGCTCCTCGTTGGGAAACCGCTCTTGAGTGTGATTGATAAGGAAAAAGGATACTAATTTTTAACTACGGGTCTTCTGGACTGCCCTCCACTACGTTACGGACAGGTTCTTGGTGACGTTGTAACGTTCTCTTATGCTATATTTCGCCGTTCAGAAACGTCGCGACTTAATCGGAAACCCACTCGTAATGTAATGGAGAGCGGCCCAAGGGACCCATAAATTAAAAATTAAAAATCAGCGATTTTGACGAGCTGCTTCCCGATATTGCCGCCTTTTAGCATACTAATGAATGCCGCGGGTGCGCTTTCGATTCCACCTTCTTCAATCGTCTCACGGTATTTCAATTTGCCTTGTCGCAGCCACTCTGCCATCTCAACGAGTGCCTCGGTATGCTGATCGGCGAACTCAGAGACGAGGAAACCTTCAATTCTTGCGCGCTTGGTGATCATATTCCAGAGGAAACGGGGTCCTGTCTCGGGTTTCTCTAAGTTATACTGTGAAATTTGTCCACAGATGACGACACGTCCTTTGATTCTTAAATTAGGGAAAACGGCATCCGTGATGACTCCACCGACGTTGTCAAAACAGACATCAATACCATCAGGAAGAAGTCTCTGGAATTCTTCGTGATAATCGGTAACCTCTTTATAATTAAAAGCATCATCAAAGCCGAGTTCATCAACAATGTAAGCGACTTTTTCATCAGTCCCCGCGGAACCGACAACCCGACACCCCTTGATTTTTGCGATCTGCCCGACGACGGAGCCGACTGCGCCAGCAGCACCAGAGACAAATACACTCTCCCGTTCTTGAAGCTTCCCAACCACAAGCAATCCGAAGTAGGCTGTTAGACCCGGCATACCGAGAATCCCGGCACCAGCTGAGATGGGTGCGATTGTCGGATCAATCTTCCGCAGTCCATCACCAGCAGCGACACCGTATTCCTGCCATCCGATACCGGCGTTGACGATATCGCCTTCCTCAAAATTTGGATGCTTCGACGCAACAACCTGAGCGATCACACTACCCACCATGACTTCATCAATTTCCACGTTGGCGGCATAAGATTTCGCTGCATTAATCCGTCCACGCATATATGGATCAACTGAGAGGTAGAGCGTCTTTACCAATACCTCGCCATCCTCGGGCGTTGGAATCGGTACCTCAACTAAGTTAAAGTCCGATTCTTTCGGGTACCCTGCAGGTCGGGAAGCGAGGGTAATTTGACGATTCATTTAATATTTCTCCTTTCAATCAGTGATACGACTGATTACACAGATGGGTAAGAGCGATGCTCGCTGCTTAGCCTCTGTTGTTAAATTGCACGGGATCTTCACCATGAACGACGATGAGTTCGTGCTCCGGCGCGTCCCAATCGAAAACTTTGACAATCGGCAGGATGACGCGGATCGCTAAACCGATACGCCGTTTGTCAGAACGATTTGCCTCCGAGTGATGCAAGGTGCGCTCATTAAAAAGGACAAATTCACCCGGTTGCATCTCAAGGTTGACGATAGTGGAGGTATCAATGAATCCAAGATCGCCCATCTGATTGAACGCCATGTCCGAGGTCGCTTTCACGTGCGGTACCACTTTACGGTGTGAACCGGGAACGATTTGTAGACAACTGTTTTCTAATGTTGCGGAATCGACAGCAATCCATGCAGAAATAATAATAGGCGGTTCAAGGGGCCAGTAGTTGAAGTCTTGATGCCACGGAATCTCTTTCGCGCCGGGTTCCTTAATGAAAAAGTTCGTCCGCCAGAGCAGAAGATCGGGGCCGTAGAGAGATGCCATCCGTTTGATGATCGTCGGATGCGTGGCGAGATTGTGAATTAATTCAGAGTCAAGATGGCGGTTATGCCCTAATTGGTTATGATCCGGCGGTGCAGTCTCAAGTACTTCCTCGATTTCCGAATGCATGGTGAGCATCTTTTCAGGACTACAGAGTTTGTAAGGACCGAGGTAGCCCTGCCGCCAAAACTGTTCCTTTTCTTCGGCACTCAAAGCATGATTTCCGTTCTGCATTTTTTAATTTTTCCTTGCGGTTAGATAACGTGTGTTTCGAATTTGATGTCCGTTTCATAAATCCGCCTGCGCCGTTGTTGCAGGCTACAGGTTCCGTACAAATTTTGAGAATCATTAAGGATCCACCAAAAACTTGGTCGGAACGTCGTGGAAAGCAGACAGAGGACATACATTCAAAACCCGCGATACTATTCCTGACAGACATGCACTTTAACTGCGCCGGAGGACTTATCGGCAGACACACGAAACGCTTCAGCGATCTCTTCAAACGGATAGGAGTGTGTCACCAATTTTGTAGCATCGACCTTGCCGGAGTCAATTAACTCAATTGCCGCCTCAAAATCGGTTTCCATCCCGCTATAACCGTAGCAGTTAGAGCCTGTAACGAATGCTTCTGACCAGACGATCTTGGAAAGATCCACTTCAAGCGGTTTGTAGTATCCTGCGACGAGGACAACAGCCCCCTGTTTCCGAACGATATTCATAGCGGTGTCAAAGTTTTCCCCACCGCCTACGGTTTCAACTACCGCATCAAAACCGATGCCGTTTGTGACATCCTTGACGTACTCTCGCACATCGGTGTTGTTGATGTTCACGACATGATCTGCGCCGAGTGCTTTTGCGAGTTCTGCTTGCTGCTCGTACTTGACGGTAATCAACGTCTCTTTAACACCGGAGGCGACTGCATCCGCTAAAGCGAATTGTCCGATAGTACCGCCGCCGATAATTGCGACTGTGTCTCTGGAATTGGCACCCGTCCGCGCGATAGCGCGATGTGAAACAGCGAGCGGCTCAACAAGTGCTCCCTGTTCAAACGTCATATCTTTCGGTAATTTAAACAACCCGGAATGGTGTGTTGACGTGTATTCAGCGAACCCACCGTGCATACTCGGAGAGATCCCGCCTCTATTGAAGCAGAGATTGTACTGGCCGGTTTCGCAATACTTGCAGGTGCCGCAGTGTGAAAAACATTCCACGGCGACTCTGTCCCCGAGGTCAAACTCTGTTACGCCATCGCCGAGTGCCACGACTAAGCCACATGTCTCATGCCCTGCGGCATGTTCATGCGATTGTCCCCAATGCCCAAAATAACTGTGCAGGTCACTTCCACAGATACCGGTCTGCTTTGTGTCAACGAGTACAAAGCCAGGAGGCGGTTCGTTCCGTTCGACCTCACGAATTTCAATTCCTTCAATTCCTGTGTAGATAGCGGCTTTCATTTTCATTTTTTAATACTTCCTTGCGGAGAAACGACGGGACTCATGCGTTTCGGCTCTTCCGCTCAAGGGTCGCCCTCCACTACGTTACGGGCTACAGGTTTTGACGATGCCTAGAACCTCCGCTCCCCTGTATCTCCCGTAGACAGTGGACACAAAGGATCACAGTCCAGGCGGCCATCAATTAAAATGCTATTGGGGCCGAGGTGTTGGACCTCTGGCTACCCATCATCATGGTAAATCCGAGTTACCAGTGAATACAAACATTCCTAAAATCGCGCGTTTATCGGATTTTCCAACGCTCGTCTTCGGGATTTCATCAACAACGACAAACCTGTCAGGGATCCAAAACTTAGGGAACTCAGCAGAGAGATGTTGCTGAAGGTCATCTGAGATGTCTTCATCTATCCATTGTGAAAGTACAACGACAGCGAGTGGACGTTCACCCCACTTTTCATCTGGCACACCAATAACTGCCGCTTCAAGAACGGACGGGTGCTTTAGGAGTGAAGTTTCTAAGGCAACACTTGAAATAGACTCTCCACCACTTCGGATGAGTGCTTTCGCGCGGTCCACAATCTGCATGTAACCCTCCACGTCAATAGTGGCAATATCTCCCGTGCGTAACCACCCGTCGGCAGTGAAATGTTCCGTAGTAGGCTCAACGTTGTAGTAACGACTTGCTGTCCATGGGCTCCGCACTTGTAGTTCCCCAACTGTCTCGCCATTCCAAGGGAGTTGTGTGAAACCGTTAGATGTTTCAGCTGCGAGGCGGAGCTCAACCCCTGGCACGGGCCTTCCTTGCTTGGCTTTAACTCGCCACTTTTCAGCATCCGACAAATTTTGATGTGTCCCGCGCAGTTTCGAGAACGTACCGGTTGGTGACATCTCCGTCATGCCCCAAGCGTGGCAAATCTCAACACCGAGATTCTTCTCGTAAGCTTCAATGAGTGTAGGTGGCATTGCCTCACCGCCGACTATCAATCGCCGCAATGTGGAAATGTCCTGTTTCCTTTTCAACAATTCGGGATAAACCGTTGCCCAGACCGTCGGAACCCCTGCAGCAACGGTAACACCTGTTTCGGTGATGAGGTCTGCGAGGCACACGGGTTTAACACTGGGAAGCACTATATCTGCGCCAGCGAACATAGACGCGTAGGGCAATCCCCACGCCATTGCATGGAACATCGGGACGAGGGGCATCACGACATCTGTCTCAGTTAACCCGAAGACATCGGCTTGATTGACAGCAAGCGTGTGAAGAAACATGGAACGATGGGTGTAGAGAACACCGCGAGGTTCTCCTTGCGTCCCGCTGGTGTAACAAAGCCCCATTGCCCAGTTTTCGTCATCGATATTCCATGAATGGACTGGCTTGGCTTCAGAGAGCAACTGCTCATAAGCAACACCGGTATGCGCGGCATTCGGATTAAAGTGGACAACTTGTTTACATTCAATCTTCTCTCGCAATTCCTCAAACTGCTCGGCAAATGTGCCATCCACAAAAATGACTTTATCCTCTGCCTCGCGCATGATCCGCGCCAATTGAACAGCAGTGAGACGAACATTGAGCGGATGTAGCACAGCACCGAGGCATGGAATTGCATAGTAGAGTTCCAGATGCTGATAGGTGTTGGAAGCATAGGTCCCAACCCTGTCACCCGGCTGTATAATACCCAATTGCGTAATAGCGTTCGCTAACCGATTCACGCGCTCGTACAATGCAGAATAGTTGTAACGATGGAACGTCTGATCGGGCAGGAGCGTGGTAACTCGCTTACTACCGTGTATACGATGCGCATGTTCCAAAATCTGTGCAAGCGTCAATGGATAGTTCATCATTAAGCCGTGCATTTTTTAACGATTAGGTTTTCGCTCCGTTTTTTCAGGGTTTTCGATACATATCAAAGGGGTTGGTAAAAATCAAGCACTCTACAGAAATTCTGCCCGTCCGTGTCAAAAATTGCTACGGTTCGCATCCATTTTAGCACAAAAGCAGAGTTTGTGGTAAAAAAACTGATACTCCACATTTTCGCAACTTTAATTTGCATTTTACGAAAAAACAACACATAATTACATAATTAAACTGTTAGGACTTAGGTACACAGCAGATATTGAAGGATGAAGGAATAGGAACCTCCGTACGTTTCCAATCCTGCAAGCAAACGAAGCAATCCTGCGTACCCCTAATTGTATTATAATCGAAAACATGTTTGGACATTTTATACTTCTATGCCGCATTTTTTACTATTATCAACTTATAAACAAGGAAAACCAAATGGAAATTTCAAATAATAAACGGTATTTCTGGTACGTCGTCGCCATTTTATTCGGCATCGCATCAGTGATACCAACGGCTATTAGTGCCGATACACTCAAAGTAGTCGTTCAAGATCAGAATCGGAATGCTGTATCAGAAGCAAAAGTACAAATTGGAAACCAAGAACAAATAACTGATGAATCCGGAACCGCTACGTTTAGCGATGTAACAGGTGCACAGTCACTGACTGTAACAGCAATCGGATTTTCGAGTAAACGCATTAATACGACCGCAGGACAAACCGAAGCAACAGTGATACTCGCTCCCATCCAAACAATTGAATCTGTTGTAGTCGTTGGAACCCGGAGTATAAGCAGAAGAGCCTTGCAGGCTCCTGTCCCGATAGAAGTCGTTAGCAGGGATCAGCTTAGCCTTACCGGTCAATCTGAAACAGGTCGTGTCCTTCAGATGTTAGTCCCCTCCTTCAATTTTCCAAGTTCGACGATCAGTGACGGCACCGACGCGCTGAGACCTGCGACTCTGCGGGGCTTGGGACCTGATCAGGTGCTGGTACTGGTCAATGGTAAACGTCGCCACAAAAGTGCCCTACTTCACGTAAATAGCTCGGTTGGTCGCGGCACTGCCGGAACAGACTTCAACGCGATTCCTGCTGCGGCGATAGAACGTATTGAAGTCCTCCGAGATGGTGCGGCGGCACAATACGGTTCCGATGCCATCGCTGGTGTGATCAACATCGTATTGAAAAATGATGCTGATAAAGGCGATGCGAACATCTATTGGGGTCAAACTTATGAAGGTGATGGAGATACATGGAGTGGAAATGGGAACTACGGAGCGAAAGTAGGGGATTCCGGCTTTCTTAACCTAACCGTGGATTGGCGTGAACGCTATCGGACGAATCGCGCTGGACTTACCGGGACGCGGCAATACGATTGGGTAGAAGCGAATCCCGGTAGACCAGGACCCCCTGATGCCATACTTGAGGTAAAGGATACAAACGGAAATGTAACAGGCGAAAAACAGGTCTGGTTTGACCCACGCGAATATCATTTCAATCGGAAAAATTTCCGGGTCGGTGATTCTGATGCCTCACAAAAAGTTGGGATTTACAATTTTGGCTTACCACTGACGGAAGGATTGGAGTTATACTCATTCGGTGGTTACTCCACGCGCCAGAATAATAGTTCAGGTTTTTATCGCAATGCCAAAGATGTTAGCCGTAATGTGAAGGCAATTTATCCAGATGGATTTCTTCCGGAAATTAACACAACGATTGAAGATGTATCCATCGCATTGGGAATGGCTTGGCACCATACCTCAACAGATTTGAATGTTGATGTCAGTCTCAATCATGGTCTGAATACGTTTGACTTTTTCGTTTCTAACTCGCTGAATGCATCTTATGGGGCGGCGAGCCCGACTGCCGCCGATTCCGGTGGCTTTCGACTCGATCAAACCACTTTTAATGTAGATGTTACCTATCCGCTTATGTATCAGTTTTCATTGGTGAACCTCGCAGGGGGTATCGAATTCCGTAGGGAAGGCTACGGCATCCGAGCGGGTGAACCCGTTTCTTGGTTCAACGCGAGTCTCGGCACAGAAGGAGCGGCTGGCGGCATTCAGGTCTTCCCCGGATTTCGTCCTGACAATGAAGTGGACGAAAGTCGCACCAACATCGCAGGCTATGCTGACTTCGAATCCTACTTAAGTGGACAACCCGGAACAGGTCTTCTTGTCGGTGCAGCGGTGCGTGGGGAACAGTACAGCGATTTTGGTGCGACTGTCACAGGCAAAGCGACAACTCGCTACGACGTGACAGAACAGGTTGCGGTCCGTGCAGCGGGTAGCACTGGCTTCCGTGCTCCGTTACTTCAACAACTCTATTTTAACAATATTAGTACACAATTCAAGGCAGACAACAACGACATTGACGGCGATGGAAACACAACAGAACTACTGCCTTTCGAGATAGGGACCTTTCGGAATGATAGTGAAACCGCCCGTACCCTGAACATTCCAGAACTTAAAGAGGAAACCTCTGTCAATGTTTCAGGCGGTGTCGTCGTCAAACCGATTCAAAATCTATGGGTGACGCTTGATGCATTCCAGATTAATATTGATGACCGGATTGTTCTGAGTGGAAGTTTCAAGGCTGATGCTATCCCTGTTTTAGCACAAGCAGGTGTTAACCAAGCCCAAGTCTTTACGAATGTTGCACAAACGCGGACCCGTGGTATTGACGTAGCTGCGGGTTACCTACATGCCTTTGACAACGAATCCATCTTGAACTTCAAACTCGCGGCAACATGGACGGACACTGAAGTTATCGGCGATGTGGAAGCTCCAGGTCCTATTCTGATTGGACTTGAAGAGATTCTTTTTCCGGAACGAGAACGCTCCATCATTGAGGAATGGCAACCCAACACTCGCATCAATTTCACAACTGATTATATCATTGGTCCCCTTAAGATTGGATCCGCTTTACGCTACTTCGGGAGTTACACTGTTCAAGAAGGAAGCGGCAAGAGTGCTCAGCGACAAACCTATAGTGGAAAATGGATCGCTGATATCCAAGGATTATATCAACTCAATGACTCTTTAGCACTGACGTTAGGAGTAAACAATTTCCTTAACCAATTGCCCGACTTGAATGCAGTAGGTCAAGCACGCGGCGGCACTCTAATAGATAGTAGTGGAACAGTCATTGCGGATTCACCAGGCGTTTTTACGTATGATCGTAGGGCTGCGCCTTTCGGTTTCAATGGTGGGCTTTACTACGCGAAAGTATCCTATAGTTTCTAATTTTTATTTTACCTTGCGGTTCGGTTAAGCGGGTTAGGATCTATAACGTGCCTTCCTGTATAAAGGCACAAGTGCGGTTTCCAACCGAGCTTTTTTTATTTTTGTTGCACGTATTTTCAGAATTTGCTAAATTGGAACGAGATTTGAATTTAAAGGAGAGTTATTGAATGCATCGAAATCTCTTAATCGTTTGTGCGACGTTGCTCTTTATAGGTGCTATTATTGCGCTGAGCATCAACTCCGTTGAAAGCCAGAGTGATATGGTGCAGCGCGGGAAATACCTCGTGGACACGGTAGGTGCGTGCGGACATTGCCATACACCACGCGCCGGTGCTGAATATAATATGGGCATGTATCTCGCCGGGCATCCAGCAAACGCGCCTTATCCGCGCTACAATTTCAGCATGATGCAACAGGGCATCTTCATTCTTACATCAACGCAAATGACTGCATTCTCCGGTCCGTTTGGAACGAGCTTTGCTTCAAACTTGACACCGGACAAAGAAACCGGATTGGGCGAATGGACAGAGGAAATGTTCATCCAAGCAATACGTACTGGACTCCATCAAGGCGTGGCAGGCAACAGGAAGATTTTTCCGCCGATGCCGACAAAACATTACGCCCAAATGAACGATGAAGACCTGAAGGCGATCTGGGCGTATCTACGGACGATTAAGCCTGTCAATAACGAAGTGAGTTCACCGTTGAATTCACGGGGACGGCCGTATTAATTAGCCGTCAGCCATCAGGGCGTTCCGCTGCGCTCCACTCTCGGATGTCAGCAATCCATTTATGGTATTTTAAGATTCTGACTGCCACACGCCCCACTGGACACTAACACCTACGTCGGGGCAACTCAAAAATTCGGAGACACACTTTATGGTATCAGAAAAAAAATCAGTACGAATCGCTGTCGTTGGTATGGGTATAGGTAAACCCAATGGGACGGCACTCGCCAGTAACCCGCGAGGCACTGTTGTCGCCCTCTGCGATTTGCTTGAGGATCGGATGAAAGACTTCGCCAAAGATCTACCGGGCGAGGTCAAATTCTACACAGACTACAAAGAGATGTGCAAAGCCAGCGACATCGACGCAGTGTTTGTCGGCACACCGAATCAGTGGCATGTACCAATAGCATTGGAAGCGGTGCGGAACGGCAAACATGTCATGGTAACGAAACCACTCGCCGATTCTGAGGAAGCAGCACAAAAACTCGTCACGGAAGCGGAAGCAGCAGGCGTTGTCAACATGATGTCGCTCTCCACGCGCTTCGGAGATACGTGCCAACACCTCGGCAATCTCGCACGCGATAACTATTTCGGTGAACTCTACTACGCCCGTGCACGCAGTGTTCGTCGCAATGGTATCCCGGCATGGAATCTCGGTTTCATCAAGAAGGGAGGCGGTGCGTTCCGTGATATGGGTGTCCACGTTCTCGATTCAGCGTGGTGGATCCTCGGATTACCGAAACCGGTCGCAGTGCTCGGTGCCGCCGGTGCGAAATTTGGACCGCGGGGTCGCGGATACTGGAATCGCAGTCAACCGCCAAAGGAGACCTACGAGCAGTACGAGTCAGATGACTACGCAGGCGGTTTCATTACCTTTGAAAACGGGCTCGGTTTACAGGTGGAAAGTTTCTGGGCATCACACCAACCTGATGAATTCCAGATAGAACTCTTCGGCACGGAAGCCGGCGCGACGATGAGTCCCTTGAAACTCTATCGCACGGACGAATCGGGCACATCTGAGGATATAAACGTCAATCTGCCACCGGGTAAATACAGCAACTCATGGGATGCTATCGCCGACCACTTCATTGAATGCATCTTAGACGACGTAAAATGTCAGGCACCCCTCCGCCACGGGTTGATTGTTCAACAAATGATGGAAGGTTTGCTCAAAAGTGCCGAAACAGGACGTGAAGTTCAGATTGTATCTTAATTAGGCACAAGGCGTTAAATGAGGTCTTTTGTTGGTTGTCCGTTTTTCCTCATACCTGAAGAAACACCCAAGCAAAAACCCTGCGCCGTTGTTGCAGATTTTTAATTTTTCCTTGCGGTGCGATTAGTTGGGTTTGAACTTTTGTCTGCCTCTCCGTAGACCTGCAGAAACACCCAAGCAAAAACCCTGCGCCGTTGTTGCAGGCTACCATCTTTAAGGCACAGGTGTTAAACATGAAACTAAACCGTAGCTCGTAACGAAGTGGAAAGCGGATTTAAGGAAAACATATCAATGATTCAAATCTACGTCGTTTCCCCGCAAGGAAAATTAAAAAAATGACTCTTGACATGACGACCCTTCGCGACGATTTCTCAAGGGACGGTTTTGCTATCGCACCGAATCTGTTTGCGCGAAGCGAAGTTCAACGTCTCAAATTAGAATGTATCGACATTCTGGAAGCCGTTAAGACAGACACAGGTGCAGTCGCTGGACACGGTGTTTATGTCGGTTTAGCTGCGCGGAGTCCAGTCTTTCAAACCGCAGTGGGTGATGCCCGGATACTCGATATTTTAGAAGGCATTCTCGCGCCGGATATTGAGTTCCTGAGCGATAAGGTGGTTTTTAAGAGCGAGACGACGACTTTCGCCAGCCCTTGGCACCAAGACTGGTCGTATTGGTATGGCGCACACAAGCTCTCAATCTGGGTCGCGCTTGACGATGCCACGGTCGAAAACGGGTGTCTCAAACTCTTTCCGGGTTCCCATAAATCCGCCATTGTCCACGACGGTGATGCCAGTGATGGCAATGGGTTCGGGAATCGGCTCCGTCCGGGTGCCGTTGACGAAAACCGTGCCGTTACTGCGGAGGTCGAAGCAGGCGGTGCCGTCTTTTTCCACGACTTGACGCTTCACTCCAGCCATCCCAATCGTTCTGGAGAAGAACGTTGGGTCTGGATCCCCACGTATCGCGACGCAAACGCGGAAGATAGCGATTATCCGTGGGCTGTTGCTGCGAAAGTTTTAAGGGGCGAAAAACTATCCGATGCGCGTGAGGACCTACACCGACGTGTCTAAACGGAAGGAACGCGAAACAGTCGTTCCAAATGCCAAGCTTGAAATGAAATGGAAAGCGACTCCTAACAAACGCACGTGAAATCTCACACCCACGTGTCTAACCGCAAGGAAAATTAAAAAATGTTTAAAAATCTGAGTACCGGTGCAATCGGCATCCGGGCGAACATGACAGAAGGCTTAGCGTTAGCAAAAAATTCTGGTTTTGAGGGTCTCGACCTGAACATTGACGAAGCCAGCCAACTCGCACAAGAACACTCCGTTCAACACGTCAAAGACCTCTGGTCAGAAGCAGGCATTGCTATGGGCGGATGGGGGTTCGGTGTCAATTGGCGTGGTCCCGATGCTGACTACGATGCCGGTTTAGCACAACTCCCTGAACGCGCAGCACTCGCCGCAGAACTCGGTTGCTATCGGACAACAACTGTTGTCGGACCCGCTTCAAATGACATGACCTTTCAGGAGAATTGGGATTTCTCTGTGAAACGGCTCCGTCCTATCGCCGAGATTCTCAAAGAACACGGGCATTCAATCGGGCTTGAGTTCATTGGACCGGCAACGAGTCGCAAAGGCTCCAAGTATCTCTTTGCTTACTCGATGGATGCGATGTTAGGGCTTGCCGCCGCTGTTGGCACAGGAAACGTTGGACTGCTGTTCGATACATGGCATTGGTACACCTGCCGTTCCACGACCGACGATGTCCGCAAACTCTCTGTATCGGATGTTGTTTACGTCCACATTAACGACGCGCCTGCTGGTATTGACCCGTATGACCAGATAGACAATATCAGATGTCTTCCCGCCGAAACCGGGGTAATCCCGCTCACCGAGTTGATGCAAATTCTGACAGATCTCGGCTACGAGGGACCCGTGACACCGGAACCCTTCAGCCAAAAGGTTGCCAGCATGGAACCCGCAGATGCGGCGAAAACCACTGCTGAATCGCTGGATCAGGTGTGGGAAAACGCAGGACTGTAGACGAGCATCACTTCAATCTCGGTATCGCGAGGTTGTTTCACAAAAGGAATGCAACATGCAACTAATTAATAAAGAGAGCATCCTCGCGATGACCCACTTATGGGAAGGCGACCGATTTCCTGATGGACGACCGCGCGTCTCGGACAACATCCTGCAGCGGATGAAGGCTATCAGTATCGAGCAGGCATGGGGTGTCTTGAACGGCAATAACTATAAGTTTCAATTCGCTGGCGATTGGATGAATCTTCATCCGGATCGGATCCTTGTCGGTAGAGCGGTGACGTGCGCTTTTGTGCCGATCCGTCCCGACTTCAACGATGCTATCTCTGCCCAAGGCGAAAAAGAGGGACGCGTCGGCGGTCAAAACTCATGGGTGATCGATACGCTCGTCCGCGATGATGTCATCGTTGTTGATCTCTTTGGTAAAGTGAAAGATGGGACTTTCGCCGGGGACAATCTCGGCAACTCCATCTATGCGAAAACACGGACTGGTATGGTAATCGACGGTGGTATCCGCGACTTGGACGGCATTTACGAATTGCCCGATTTTGCTACGTTCGTGCGCGGTGTAGATCCGACAGGTATTGCGAACGTCACACTCACGGGCATCAACATTCCCATCCGCATTGCGGAGGCGACAGTTTTACCGGGAGATATTGTCTTAGGTAGGCGTGGTGGTGTTATCTTTATTCCTCCGCACTTCGCACAACAGGTCGTCGAACAAGGCGAGGAGGTGGCACTCCGAGATCGGTTCGGGCATCAACGGCTACGCGAAGGTGTGTACACGCCAGGCGAAATAGACCGAAAATGGTCGGAGGAGATCGAGGCGGACTTTGCGAGATGGCATGAGGATCAGAAATAAAAGCTCCGCACGCCGCAATTCAGATTGACGACCATGCAGACTTCTGCTAAAATTAAGAGAAACTCACAGACACGGAGGGGACGCATGAAACCTCTTAACGACTTCGCTCTCAAACAACGAAAATATCTGCCCACCTTCACAAAAGCCACCGGAAAACCTACCGTTTACATACCAGGCTACCCGTATGAGGACGAGCACCCTATGCCCGCAACCGGATTCCACGGAGAACAGATCAACATCTTGTATGAACAACTCTCCAGTTATTTCGCAACGCACACCCATATCTATGTCGGCGTTGACAACTTCATCTATTACCGTGAAGGCGATACCACGAAGAGCGTCGCACCCGATATTTATGTCGTCTTAGGTGCAGCGAAATTTCCACTCCGCAGGAGTTTCTACACGTGGGCAGAAGGTGCAGTGCCAACGGTGCTTTTTGAGTTTCTGTCGGATTCGACAGCCGATGAGGACCGAGAAGAAAAGGTACAAATCTATCTACGGGATATAGGGGCACAAGAGTATTTCATCCATCAACCCGAGATGGAGAAACCTGCAGAGTTTCGTGGGTGGCGGCGGGACCCCTCAGGCGCGATTGTTGAGATGCCAGCGGATGCAAGGGGAGATTTATTCAGCGAGTCATTAAATTTGTCGTTCCGGTGGACAGATCAACATCATAGCCATGTCCGGTTGCTGCGTCCTTATTTGCCCGATGGCACTCCGATCACAACTGCTATCGAAGAGCGGAACCTTCGCGCAGCAGCGAAAATGCGTGCTGAAGAAGCAGAAGTCCGTGCCGAAGAAGCAGAAGTCCGTGCGGAGGAAGCAGAAGTCCGTGCGGCAGCAGAAGCGCGCCGACGGCAGGCATTAGAACTTGAGTTGGAACAACTTCGCCGTCGACTCACAGACCGATAACAAAGAAAACACGCCACTGGCGAGGTGAGCAACCTCGCCAATATAGAGGACGCGGAGACCGATGTCCAATACGGAACTCTTTCGCCAAATTGTTCTGATGTGACACCTAAGGGGAATATAAAGTGGTAAAACGCCCAAATCGAGCTGTGCTGAGCGAGGCACTTGATGAATTCCGAGATGCCATGCGTCTGTTCATCGTCCGTGGCATGAGACGCATCAAAGGGAAACCCATCGAACGAGTGATTTGTGATTCCTTGTCACCGAACCGGGCGAACCAGTTTCAAACAAACCTACGAATTGGTAACACCCTTGGAAGTGCGATTGACATTGGGGATTTTCCGGATATTATCAGCAAAAACTATCAGCACGTTTTCAGTCCGCAGTTTCGTGGTGATACGCCCATACAAAGCCTGCTCCATATTATCAGACACGCCCGGAACCAAGTCTCACACCCACCACTCGATAAGGATTTGGATACTGAATATACGCGTGTTGTTCTCTATCATATTATAGAGGTCCTCGACAAAATAGACGCGCCTGAAGCGAAAGCGAGCGTTGAAAGGCAGCGCGACACACTTATCAGGGAGCAGGCGTTAGCGTCTCTGAAGAATACCGGCAGTACCCCGAAACAGAAGCCTGAACAGTCTCAAACCGACGTGCCTCCCCCACGCCCCTCCAGAAGGCCCTCTATACCACTGAGATTCATTGTAACGCTGCCCGATGGTGAAGTGATCGAGCGGGATACGATCTCGGCGACCTTCGTTGCGGTCATTGAGAAGTTAGGGATAGAACGCGTGAAAGCTTGTAATATCGAGCGTTTTTATGTCCCAATTGTTGATACTGTGAAACACGAGAAGCATACACAAGTCCAATCGGGTCCCTATTACATCCTGACAGCACAAGATAGGCAAGACAAAAGACGGGATCTCCTGAAGATTGCCGCTGCATTGGGGATCGAACTGAAAGTAGAGATGCCTCCGAGAAACGAGGTTGTCTAAGATGGCGAATTTAAAAAAGTGAAAATGGGATATCCTCTTTTTTCGTTCTGGGATTTTTTGTTTGACAAATTTCTTTTTTTCGGTATAATTCGCGATAGTTATTTTCGGCAACATTGGAGTAATCGATCAATCTCGTTATATGTTGGTACAAGATGCAAGAAAAAGAAACAAGGTGGAAAACGAGCCTTTTGCCGTTTTCCATCTGTCTATGCTTTTTTATTTTCCTAACAAATTGTGGCACTGATAAAGACCCAGGTATTCCAAAGTTTCAACCCGATACATCCGACACAACTCCTGGAGATATATCGGACAAACTTGTTGCGCGCATCTATTTTGACGCAACACTCTCAATGCAAGGTTTTGTTGTTCCGGATTCAACGCGTTACACGCAAATGTGCCCTTATTTAGAAAGTGTTATTGTGAGCGGTTGGGAAAATGAAAAGGTAGATTTTTTTCGATTTGGTGAACAAGTTGAGCCTATTGATAGGAATATCTACTTACAAGCAGAACACATAGACTTCTACGAACAGGAAAATATTTATCGAGAAACGTTCATTCAAAAAGTTATCGATTATGAAGATCAATTAGCCAACAATAAAACAGAAGGAATCACCATTTCTGAAGAATCGACAGAGATGGAGGTACCCAACACGCCTGAAGAGTCGACAGAGACCCTCCAACTTACAGAAATAGTCGATGCACAGAAAAAAGAAGGTGGGCTGGTCGTTATTGTGACGGACCTTTTTCAAGATAGAGGCGATATTAATCTATTGGTCGCGCAACTCAAGGAGAAATACATTAAAAAGGGGATCGCGGTTGGTTTATTTGGAATGCGTAGCCAATTTGATGGCACTGTTTACGATACCGGTATTGGACAGCCCGCCCTGCCGTATCGGAGCGATCCGGGAAATCCTGAAACGTTCCGTCCGTTCTATCTCCTCGTTTTAGGGAAGCACGCCGACATCGCCCACTATTTCGATCTCTTAAAAGCAAATAATCCAGACGCAAAAACGATCATCTTTTCTCGGTATCTGGTAAGTCCTTTATTGTCATTTGAGGGTGCCACAATCGATACGTTGGTAAATTTGAACCGTAAGACTCACGTTCGCAGTGAAGATCCACGCTTGAAACAATATGAAATCGTGAGAAATTCTGATCCCGCCAGAATCTTGGCTAAACTGAAATATGTTCCGTTGTCACATGCAATGTTCTTTGATTCTAAAACGTTTGAGGTTTCTACTATTGCTAAACCGATAGGGGAAACTGCAGAAAATCTGGATGCTGCGGAGTGCATGGAAGTGATCTCAAAGTTAAATGAAGATGGTAATGAAATCAGTGTTGTTTTCAGTTTAGACCCAGAGGACCTGCAACATGCTACCTATCTTTATGAAGTGACCGTGAGTCCGGATGTTGATGCATATCATGCCCCCAAATGGTGTTCAGATTGGAATATGGGAACGGAGCGCGACGGTTCAAAGACGCTGAATTTGGTTAATTTCGTTCGCGATCTTTCACAAGTGACTGCCCGGAGGCATCGCCCCAAAATCGCTAAATTTCACTGCTACATCGGAGAGAGGTAAGGGAGTCGTTTAAAAATGCCACCTATCGGTTATATTTCTACTATTTTACTTTTTGTCATTCTTCTTTCTATTTTGCTCGTTGTCGGCGAATCCTTTCTTTTAGAGGCTTCTCCGCTTGAACTAAGTGGTAATCGTGAAAAAGGAGAATGGATGGAAAGGTTTCGAATATGGGCATTTATCTGTGCAGGGAGTGCTGGAGTCGCTAGTCTTTTATGGTATGTATTAGCACAATGGTCTTTCAAAATTAATAGGTGGGAAGATACCACAGGAAAACGTTCGATCTGGATGCTTTTGCTTTTGTTACCGACTGTTTTCATTGTTGTCAGCATGTTCCGGATGGAGCATGCTGAAAGTAGTCTTACGTGGGTATATCTGCTTTTGTTTTTTAGCCTGAACGGATTGCTGCCTTATTACTGGGCTACGGTCCTATTTTCACCTTCACCCTTTAAGTATACGCCAATAGGAGCCAAAGGATTTCGTTCTCGATGCTTTTGGTAAGTCTTCTGTTGCGGGGGGTAATTAATGGGTTATTATGCGATTGGTATTGGCGGGACAGGTGCGAAATGTCTTGAATCCCTGATTCACCTCGCCGCTGCAGGAATGATGCCAGATGGCGATCTGCACCTGCTTTTCGTCGATCCCGATACTTCAAATGGCAGTCGTAAACGCGTTGAGGTAACACTCGCGCATTATGTGGCGTGTAAAGACCAATTTGCTCTCGGACAGACCCCTCTGCTGAAGACAAAGATTGATCCTGCGGATCCTATCCTTTGGACCCCGTTTAAAGAGACAAATCCAAGTTTAAAGCGGTTTTTTCACTACGAGAGTTTTCGAGATTCACCCGCGGGTAAACTGTTCGATGTATTATATAGCAGATCGGAAAAGGAGAGCACCTTAGAGGAGGGTTTTCGGGGGCACCCCTCCATCGGCTCAGCCGTCATGGCAAAGACGGTGGATTTGGAAGAAGATGAAACGTGGAGCCTATTTCGTAAAAAAATCTCTGATGATGACGAAGGCGCGAAGGTATTTTTGATGGGTTCAATTTTTGGAGGGACAGGGGCATCTGGATTTCCAACCATCGCACAGATCGTTAAAAATGCGTTAGACGTTAAACTCGGAGGCGCGCTGCTGCTCCCCTATTTTAAGTTCATGGATGAGGGGGATGATGGAGAAATCAAGGCAAAATCTGACGAGTTTCTGATGAATACGCAAACCGCTTTGAAGCATTATCACCTCTGGAATGAAACGGGTATATATGACGCTGTTTATCTTTTTGGGGATGAATCTCGAACAGATGTGGAAAACGCACTTGGGGGACCAGAGCAGAAGAATGCTCCGCATTTTATTGAACTCTATGCCGCTTTAGCTGCCACCGATTTCTTTGGAAAAAATTTTGAAGAGGACCAAGGTGCTCAATATTTCATGACGGCTCGTGAACAGAGTAATCAACTTAAATGGACAGACCTACCAGATGGCAATAATGGTAATACAGTGCGTTCGAGAATTGGACAGCTGGCGCGTTTTGCTTTTGCATACCTCAGTGTCTATCACCCCGCACTTAAACAGATTGCTGAACGCGGGAGAGATGCATATCGTGCCGCATGGTTTGTCGATTTCTTTGAACGAAGGAACATCAAAATCGATGAAGCATTACGTAGTCTCAGTTCCGTTGAACAATACTGTAACGATTTTTTACTTTGGCTCGCTAACGTCCAAGGCAATTGTAGCGACTCGGTAACAATTGGACTCATTGATTATAGCGCGTACGCCGTAAAAAATGCAGATGGCAGTTTTGAACTCAAGTCCCCCCCAAATTTTTCAAACGACGTGAGTCATCTCATTCAATCCCAGACGGAAGCAGAATCCAACGTGCTGCCTAAACTCTGGGAACGTATGTGTAATAGTCGGAGTAAGAGCCCCGATGCACAAGGTATTGGAAAGTTCCTGCGTGCCTTATATGAGAACTGTGGCAAATAAATTCAGTTCTGAAAGAAAAACTTTATAGATAGGAGATTACACAATGCCAAATCCACTGCTTCCCCGCTTGACGACAACCAACCAGGTTACCACTTTCGGTAATGCGGGGCGCTGGGAAAAAAGAGAGCCTGCTGAACTTGAGCGGATTAGTGAAGGTCTTGATGTCGCAGATACTAAAATCGCTTCTGCTGAGGTGGATAGTATTCCGAGCATGTGGGCACGTCCACTACTTTTTGAGATGGCACTTTATGATACTCGGCACCCGATGCATCCACGCATTTTGGGAGAATGGCGTGGACTGTTGGCACTGTTGGCACTCAAAGAGTGGGGCAACTTTCCGTTAAAAACGGATCAAATTAATATTACAGACGTGGAGAATCCATCGGATGCGAAAGATTTTCTCCGGGCACTCGAAAAATTACGACCAAAAGATACACTGGATAAGACAACGACATGGGAAACCCTTAATATCATCCTATTTAACGACAAGCCTATCGGTATCACCTCACCGACGACCTTAGTGTGCACCGCTGCCAACTATTTTGGTCACATCTCAAGGGTTCCTTGGTTTGATGGAAGATTCCTTAACAATCCAGTCTCCCAATTGAACAACTTTGAAAAAGAGGCTGCCGCGGGTTGGTTGCAGCATCTTTACGAACACATTGGGAATCTTCCCGATAGTGACGACATGAAAGCCAGCCTCAGAGGACTCCTTCACGATTTCATAGATAATTTAGGCGGAACTCCAGCCGTTCCATCTTCTCTTTCTCATCCAAGTCTCGATTTGACTCAAGCACTCTTTAAGTGCATGAATCGGCCAGTGGCACCCAGGGACATTCCCTCCAGTATAGAACTTGTTCCCTCTAAGAATAAGCAGCCCGAGACACCTCTACTTGTTTTTGATGAGGGCATCCCAGCAGCTTGGGGGGTGAACCGTCAAGATGTATCTGTCTGGCAAGGCCAGACCCTCGGAACAAGCCAAAGTTTCAGCGGCAAACCAAAATTACCAGATCCAACACACGTTCACCTGCGAAGGCAACAGGATTTTTTCACCGACGAACTTTTTGTCATCAACGGGAAAAACGCTTTCCATGCACACAGTACTTTAGTGGCTGAGAAGAGTGAGAATCTTAATTTTCCAAAGGATGTCCCAGTTACGCCGATTCTACCCATTACGGAGGAATTGCTAACTTATTTTGATGTAAGCGACCTAAATAATCGGATCAGTTTTGACCAGCAGAACGACAGTATTGTTGTCAGGTTGCGCCTCACTTTAAGCGGCATCAATGGAGAAAATCGAGATTTTGTTATCTCCAAAGAATATGATGCTACAAACGTCACCTCAATTTCTACGGGACCGGTTTTGGCAATTTGGCCGAATTTCAGAAATTCAGATTGGAAAGCCTACTATACCTATTTCACAACGGACGATCAAGTCACATTTTATGCCAAACCTTTTCGGGCAGTAGATGAAAAGTTCGATGCGCAAACGTTTTCAGATAACCGAGGGAATGTCGAGAAAGAGATTACAAAAACCGAACGTTTTCCTGAAGCAATACTTTGTGAATATAACGGCACGCAAGCAGGAATCTTACTCATATCCGTTCCAGAAGAAAAACGTAGTGTCGATGGAATAGAGTGGAGTGTCGGTGTGGATTTCGGTACCAGCAGCACCACGGTCTATAATAGAGAAGGCGATGCTAAGCCTCAGCCTGTCGTTTTTAATGACCGTCTTTTGCGCATCACCGACCCGCCTTATCTCCAACCGAGTACGTTCTATAACGATTTTCTCCCACCCGATCTCGAAGAGACTCCGTTCTTTAGTCTCTTCCAAAAGCTCGGAAATAGAGAACCAGACGAACCGCTCCTTGACGGGCATATCTATTTTCTTCACGATTATGAGGAACTTCGGGCTGCCGAAAACATTGTCAGTGATCTCAAATGGTCTACGAATCCGATAGAGCGGGAGCAGATTAAGGTTTTCCTCAAACAACTTTGTTTTCAAGTTGCAGCGGAAGCTATTGACAACGGTGTCCAAGGGGTACATTGGAATTTTTCGCATCCGCTTGCCTTTACAGAGCGCGATAGAGGCCTGTTTGAACGCATTTGGGGAGAGGTCGGAGCCACTTGTGAGCGTGAAACTGGACTGGCACAGCGAATTGTGACTCCTGCCCAATCGGAAAGTGTCGTCACCGCGCAATTCTTTGCGAGCGGACCTCAAAATGAATATGCCACGGGTGGTTTCGCCAGTGGCGCAGTCTGTATCGATATCGGTGGCGAAACTTCGGATATTTCAATTTGGCAAGGTAGTGAACTGTATTGGCAAACCTCACTTAGGTTTGCCGGACGACACATTTTTCTGAATCTGTTCAGAGACAACCCCGAATTTCTGAAAAATCTTCGCGTAGATGATAAAGACATTGAGTTGTTAAAAGAAGCATCTACAGGCGCGAATGACAAATTTTATGCCCAAACGGATGCTTTGATTCAGAACAAAGGGCAGGAGTGGTTGAATAAACTATCTACTCTCGGCGACGATCGCACTATCCAACCGTTTGTTCAACTCGTTTCACTCGGCGTTGCTGGTCTTTTATACTATGTTGGATTACTTCTCAACCACCTTTCTCAAAACGAAGCCGATTTTACCCCAGAAATACCGAGCATATACATCGGCGGTAACGGATCAAAAATTCTACACTGGATGGCAGACGGTAATTTCAATCACGATAGAATAGCCTCGATTTGTAGAACGAATCTCAAACATGTTATCCGCAGCGCATCAGGATTTGACAGTGATAATAATCGCGGTATTGAGATCAGTAGATACCCGAAAGAGGAAGCCGCTTATGGCTTGGTTGCTGAGGGAACAGACCTCAAACCGAATGAGACACAATTTAATATTTTAGCAGGTGAAACATTTACAAAGGATGGAGAAGATTACGGATGGACTTCGATCCTAACAACTGAACGGCTTAAGGAACGCCTATCGGTTTCTAAGAACAAATTAGAACACATCGAAAAGTTCATAGCAAGTTTTAACGCCGGATTAGGGAAAGAGATTAATATGCCTGTCGACCTGAATGAAACCCTTAGTGATGATGCCCAAGGTTCTGCTGCTATCAAAGACATTATCTTTGAAAAACTGGAAAACATCTTCCAAGGTTTTAGTGACGCAGAACCGGAAGACATCTCTGTTGAACCGGTATTCATTCTGGTGTTGAAGGCTTTATTGGAAGCGAAGACACGGAGATGGAAAAATATAGGAAAATAAACACGACATTTCTGATTGTGTGTAACAAAACACATCAGTCTAAGGGGAACGCATGGAAATCATAGATGGGTTGGCTTTAGTGAGCAGCGTGATTGCGATCATTGCCATTGTAATGCTCGCAATCATTGGAGGTAGGTATCTCTATTCAAGGAGACGAGGCTTGAAAACTGCTGGCGACTCTGAAAATATTGGGCAACCTGAGAAACCTGAAATTGTAGTATTCCTACGTCCGCATGCAGCGTCTGTTCAGTGTCTGATGCTTTGTATAGAGAACATCGGCACTGGGACCGCCCATAATCTTCGGTTCGGAACAGGTGCATCCCGGACCGCCCCGTTCCTTGCACCTTCTTCTAATTTCGGTGATATCAGCCTTCTCAAGAAAAACACTTTTCTTGAGAACGAAATTCGCTGTTTTGGACCTGGACAGACGTTAGAACAATTCCTAATAAGTCTAATAGGAGGATTGCCTGAAGAACTGAAACAACCCCTTCAAATCTCTGTCACTTATACGGATGCGCTGAATCATCCTTACGAGCATAGATATACACTTGACTTTGGCGAATTTGAAAGTCTTGGACACAGCAATTCAGCGGAAGAAAAATTGACTTCAGAGTTGAGTCCTTTACTTCACACAATGCAAACAGGCTTTAGCCAGATTGCAGAAAGTATTGAACGTTTGAAACTAACCCAAATCTCGAAACCTGAACGTAGTGAAACTCCGCCCCAAGAGGAAGAGAAGCCACTATCACCAAATCTTCAACAGTTCGTCGCCTTATACAATGCAGGTGATAATGCCAAATTACAACAAAATTATAAATCCCCCTGGTCACTTTATGTTAGTAATGAAACTGAACGTTTCCAGAATCCAAGCGAACCTCCTGCTTTCAAAACCAAGTCAAATGGGAGTTTGATTGCATACGCTATCGATTCGGAAGATTTATATGCAGTCATCCCTTTTCTCGGTTGCATCTTGCAAAATAAACTCTATAACTCTGGTGCTTTCGGCAAGGTGTTTGAGTGTCCCGGTTTTGATCCTGAACACAGGTATCACGTCAAGGTTCTTCGACCCGCGTTTTTTAAACGGGACAATGAGAAGTGGGCCCTGCAAGAAAAAGGGAAATTAGAATTAAAGGAAAAGGACCATTAGAATCAACGGATCAAAAACCACAGCGTAGCCGCACATGTTCACGAAAATTTTAGGAAAAAGAAAATACTTATGCCTCCATCCTTTAGTGAATACCTTTTCCCGGAGAATCCAATTGCTTTCAGTATTATAGCGTTTCTGATAGGTTTCTTTTCTGTTTGGTGTATCGGACTCATCAGATATTGGCGTTGGTTACTGGGGGAACGGAAACAAATCGAAAACAATCAAAATATCCAGCCGCTCGTCGATGCCCAACAAAAACGGACCCCTGAACGTGAAAATAGCGATCCAAAAGCTGGTGCCGAAGAGGCGTTCCACGAATTTTGTGAGGAACGCTCCCTTGGTAAACGTTCTCCTATAACAAAACATCTCCAAGCGATTTTCTTAGCGGGTTGGGAGGAGAGCCGCCTTGAAGTGGGTGAGTTAATTAATCATACTACTTCCATTTTGTTTAGATGGAATAATCTGTTTCGTTCCGTATTGGCAGTCTTCATCGTGATTGGACTCCTCGGGACGCTCTTTGGACTCGCCGATAGTTTAACGAAACTTTCTCCGGCTTTGAAAGAAAGCATGGCAAACGAAGCCTCCATAGAAAAAAACGAAGCGAGTACCGCAAACGAAACCGCCACAGAAAACAGTGAAAAGATGACCCAAGCGTTGGGTGGTCTTCTTGATAAGATGAAAGGAGCTCTTGCGCCGAGCATTTGGGGGATTATCTTTACTATTGTCGGTGTGATTTTTTTTGGCATTTACCAGCAAGCGTGTCATCCTGTTAAATCCACCCTGGAGCGATTGACCCTCACCGTCTGGGTTCCCCAACTCTATCCGACCACTTCCCAAAAACTCAGCCAAACGCTCCAGCAAAGCGAATCTCAGATGCAAAAAGGATTTGAGACCGCAGCACAGTTTAGCGAATCAGTTCAAAAAGTCCAAGACAATATAAGTGAATTCAACGAAAGTCTCACACAAGCCAGGGCAATTACACAACCCCTATCCAATTCAGTGACGCAAATCAACAAGGCGGCATCGGACATCAGCACTGCTGCTGATACCCTTAACATAGGTTTTACGGAAAACCTCAACACATTCTCAAAAGAATTTACATCAAGTGTTACCCACCTCACCGGTTTCCAAGATGAGATTCGTAACCTTCACCAACAATTCCAAGACACAGCAAACCAAAAATTAAATCAATTTCAAGAAGCAGCGAACAAAAAGTTAGATCAACAGATTGAAACGTTAAATAAGCAGGATCAAAATCTCACGACAACCGTAGAAGTCTTGAAAAATTCCGAGAAACTCTATGTTGAGTCCTGCCAGCAAATTGATAATACACTTCAAAAATTTCTTAAGAAGACCGCTGAAGCAAGCACTAATATAGAAACTACCAATAAGAAGTTTCTTGAAGGAATAAACACGAGTAACCGCGAGTGGATTAAAGAAATACAAACGCAGTTGAAGGCGGATCTTGCAATTATCCAACCCACCTTGAAAGAAGAGTTAAAGACACTTACCAAGCAATTAACCACGGATCTCAAAGAGGTCCAAAGAACTCAGGATGAAGGACTGAAAGCACTTACCAAGCAATTAAATCTCTTCCAACTTCCTATAGAAAAAACTGCTGATCAAATTGAAGGAACTATCGAAAGTTTTACAAGGATCATGGAAGGAATCGTCAAGAATCTACAATCGGAGTTCCAGAAACAGAATAAAACAATAAAAGAACAGAACGAAAAATACGAGGCGCAACTCACCAGTGTCAAAGAACTAAATGAGAGCGTTGAAAATCTATTGACTCAATTAGATGAGAGCAGCAACAGTCAGAGTGCTGCGGTTAGCGTGCTAAGTTCTAAAGTCGAGGGGCTTACCGAAAACACACAAGACCTTGCTGCTGCAATTACGTCTTTTACATCAGATTCGGGGGATCTCAGTCACTCCGTCGCAGAAATTGAAAAACATGCTGGAACGTTAGGCACGGCTTCACAACAATTCGTGGAAAAAGTGGAAAGAGCCGATGTTACACCATTGAACGTGAATATCGAGAGACTCAATACCATTATTGGCGATATTTCTCAAAATTCTCAAACCTTAGCAATTACTGTTAACCAATTGGCAAGGCAAATAAATTCATCGGGAACGGGTGAATCGGGGCACCGTCGGAAGAAACGTTCACTTTTAAGCAAACTCAACCCATTTTCCCGAGAGGAGAAAGATGGAAGATAATACATTAGATTTCAATTTTTGGCCCTCCTTTTCAGACTTAATGCTGACGCTTGTCTTGATATTGGTGATTGTCGTATTCGCTGTTATCGCCGCGTTTTCCATCGGAACAGACGATCTGAGAAAAGAACTCACAAATACTAAAGGAGAATTGGCTAAAGTAAAAACAGAACAGAAAGAGATAGCCGAAGCCCTCGCGAAAGTTGAAGAAAAACAGAAAACGTTAATCAGAGCAATTGCTGCAGCGTACGACGTTCAATGGGAAGATATCGATAAATGGGAAGATAAAGAAAGCAAGACCAATTTTTTCGAGATTCCAATCTACCTTGAAAACGGAGAATACACAGAAATTCAGATCCAAAACGAGCAGAAACTCCAACGTTATAGTTTTAGTGACCGTATTCTGTTTAGACGAAATAAGTATGATCTGAACGAAGAAGGAATGAGAACACTTCGGTTTGTTGGTAGCAAAATAGAAGAGAATTTAAAGGACATCACGGAGATACAGATTCAAGGGCATGCAGACCCTGACCGCCCGGCTAATGAGCCTTTTTTTAACTTAGATCTCGCAGCATCGCGCGCCATTGAGGTCTATAAATTTCTAAAACGCAGCATTAGAATAGATCCGGCGAGTCACCTTATGTCCGCAACCTCTTTCGGTGAGTACAAACCTGTTCAACGTTCAACTGATGATAGCACTTATAACCGACAGAAACTCATGCAGGATAATAGCACTCGTGCGTTAAAAGCTAAGAACCGCCGCATTGAAATTCTGCTATTTTATCGGCTTGAGCAGGGAGACTAACAGAAGGATAGAGCGTTATGTACATTAAACTTCTTATCCCTCTACTCTTGGTCAGCTTTCTTATCACTGCGAATAGCACTGCACAAGACGCCCTCAGCGGCGTTCGGATTGTAGAAGGGATTGTTCAGCAGCGTCCGCCGAATACCCGACAGACAATTGGGAAACGATATGTCTGGAACTTTAAGGGAAAATCTTATACTATCCTGATGACAATCGATATTGAGAAGTATAATTCCTACGACGGTAAAGAACGCTACGATATTCCCCGAATGGTCGAAGAAGGCAGAACAACGATAGGTAACCTTACGCGTGAATTTCAGAATGTCTTCAAACGGCACCGCGAGTGGTCAAAACAGGATCGTGTAGACTTTGTCCTGAGCTTCGTCCAATCTTTACCCTATACGCTGGACGATGTAACCACGGGTTACGACGAATTCAGACGCTATGCCATTGAAACATTGATTGAAGGTGGTGGTGACTGCGAAGATACTACGATTTTGGTTGGTGCTATCCTGCGCGGCTTAGGCGAGAAGACAGCACTAATCTTCACACCCGGACATATCGCTCTTGGTGTGAGTGGCAACTTCACTGGTGCCTCGGTCACCTACAACGGCACGGAATATTATTATTGTGAGACCACCGGCACGGGTTGGACAGTTGGTACTCTGCCTCCATCCTCCGGCACAACCGTGACCGACATCATCCCTTTAACACCTACGAAAATAGGACCCGCACCGAAACCGGACAGAGTAACAATTCCCACACCTACGCCTCGCACGCCGGCACCAGAAACGATAACACCTACACCGAGAACGCCGCCAATAAAAACAACGCCTGAAGCATCCAAATCTGAAACCCAAGCTGACACTCAGTCAAAGAGCCGCCTTGGCACTGCGATTGTCATCCTCTTTATCCTCATCGGTCTCGGTATCTCTACGGTATATTTCCTGCACCGAGCTTTCAAAGAACAGCGTGAATATTAGCCAATCAGAGGGTATTGCTTAAATAACTAAAGTTTGGACAATTTTATGATGGGCAAATGTCGCCCCTACGGGGCTTATCTCCGAGAAAGGACAGTATTTCTATACAGATGCCGCCCCTACGGGGCTGCCGATAGAGGCTGATACGCTTATTTTTTTGGAGTTGGGATTCGGTCTGGAACTCTCAGAAAAATCGGAAAAGGGTATGGAAATAAAATAGCGGAAATTGCTATAACGCTTGGGTCGGGCATTTCATGACACATCACTGTCTGTGGCGTTAGCGAGTTGCGATCGGAGCCGTTCTAACTCCGCTTCCACTTCCCTTCTGCGGTGTGCTTCTTCGGATGCAAGCGTCTCTGCTGTGTTGGCACGCACTTCTGCTGCCCTCCGCAACTGATGCTCCTCCATCCGCAGTTGCTGTTCCTCTACCCGCAACTGATGCTCCTCCATAGAAGTCGTTATCGGCGTGCCATCCGGTAAATATGGACGTAAGAGCCGAATCTGCGTCTCCTGTTGCACCTCCCACCGAAAATAGAGATTTAACGCCTCGCTGAACAAGCCGCCTCGCTCATCCGGTTCAGTCTCGACGACGGCACCCGATGGATCGCGCCGCCACCCGCGAAACTCGATAGGACGCTCCATATCGGGTTGATGGATGAAATACTCCGAAACACCTATATCTCGCAGATAGACCGCAACCTTTTTATTCCGATCCTCAGACTCCGTCGCATCCGATAAAAACTCAAAGACGACCGTCGGCACGACTCCCTCTGCCCGCGTATAAAAACTCCGGCGGAGCGGATATCTCGAGGCACCTAACACCACATACACATCAGGAGCAACTACCTTTCTGAGACCCCCTTCACGGTAATAGATAAAGTTGTCCATACCCACGTGGATGTTAGCATCGACTTGAAAATATCGTAGAAATTGGTCGAACAAGGTATGCTTCTGCATCCCGTGAAACTCGGTGACGGGTATCGGTTCTTTGTCCTCACAGGGGTAGCCTTCGATATAAATGGTGGGGTTTCCTGTTGCTTTTGCGAAGACAGGCATGTATTTTCTTTGCTTGCGTTGAAAGTCGCTGAGCGTCTTCATGGTTTCCTCCGTATCAGTGCGTTGTTGCTCCTGATGTGCGTAAGCGTGTGAAAACCTTTTCGTTCGTTTTTGAAAGTTCCTGAGATGTTTTCTATAATTTTAGCAAAATCCCTATTCTTTATCAAGTAAAATGTCCAACGACACCATGAAAAATTTGACTTTTTTCGGTGTATATGGTATACTTTAAAAGTGAAATTTTTTAGGCTATTACGCTTAAAATAGGGGTGTGGCAGCGGTATCGTGCATTGCTATCTGGATGAGAAATGAGAATCGCCAAAAATCTGACAGACCTCATCGGGAATACACCAACGATCCGTCTGAATGCCCTGCCCGGTAAGGACGATGCGACTCTTTTTGCGAAATTGGAAGCCTATAATCCCGGTGGTAGTATCAAGGACAGGATTAGTTATGCGATGGTCGTTGATGCCGAAGAACGCGGTATCCTGAGAAAAGGGGATACCATCGTTGAACCGACGGCTGGTAACACAGGTTTAGGGCTTTCTATCGTTGGAATCGCGAGAGGCTATCCTGTAATTTTGACGATGCCAGAAAACGTCAGTCGTGAGAAATACGAACTCCTTTCCGCCTTCGGTGCAAAAATTGTGCTAACGCCAGAACACAGTGGCATGGCAAGTGCCATTTGGGAGGCAGAAGAGATTGTCAGACGACACTCGCGGCACTATATGCCGAACCAGTTCACAAATTCTGCGAACCCGGAGATCCATAGGCGCACGACTGCGGTCGAAATTCTCAAAGCAATTGGCAACGACATCGATTTTTTCGTTACGGGGGTTGGAACAGGTGGCACACTGACAGGCGTTGGGGAAGTGCTGAAGACAGAATGCCCCGATGTGAAAGTTATTGCGGTGGAACCACGGGTTTCAGCCGTGCTTTCGGGGGGTCCTCCGAATCCGACGCGAATTGATGGTCTCGGTGCGGGAATGATCCCCGAAGTGCTTAATGTAAATGTCATTGATGAAGTTATCACGGTCTCCGAAGAAGAAGCTTACCAAACAATGAAATCAATCTCAACGAGCGAGGGTCTGTTAGTTGGCATGTCGTCAGGTGCGAATGTGCACGCTGCCTTGCAAGTTGCGAAAGACCAAGGACCGGATAAAACTGTCGTTACGATTCTCCCCGACACAGGGGAACGTTATTTCAGTTTGAGTCGTTACTTTGAAATCGAATCGGATATCATGGAGGCACTCCCTTAACGTGTCCTGTATGGAAACCAAGTGGAGTCTGCCTACTCTATACTGTGGACGGAAACCGAACGGAGTCTGCCTACTACTATGAAGTCAAGTGACAAAGAATTGAACTATTCAGTAGATCACGCTCTCTGTCAAGAAATTGCCTTGACGGAGGATCCTCAAGAAATTCTTTTCTCTCTGTTCAAACGATTCAACGAGCGCGCCGCAATTGTCACAAGCGGGCAACTTTCGGGCATGGTCCTGATTCACTTGGCTGCTGAAAACCAATTGCCCTTCCGGGTTTGTACGCTTGATACGCTTCGACTCTTCCCAGAGACGTACACCTTCCTTGAACAGGTGGAGGCGCGTTACGGTATCCAGATAGAACAGATTCAGCCGGATCCCCAAGAAGTAAATCAGATGGTGACAGAGCACGGCGAATATCTGTTTTTTGACAGCAAAGCGAAGCAGGAACACTGTTGTAACATCCGCAAAGTTCGTCCGATGCAACGGCTCTTGGAAACATTGGATGTCTGGATAACGGGTTTACGGCACGATCAATCGGACGCGAGACAACAACTCCGAAAGGCGGACATCATATCCTCAACGACACATCCGGTGCTTAAGGTCAGTCCGCTTCTTCAGTGGACAACTGACGAGGTGTGGCAATTTGTCCGTGAGAACGAAATTCCTGTGAATCCGTTGCTTGAAGCGGATACCCATGATCAGCATTATGAATCACTTGGGTGCATCATCTGTACAACACCCATAAAGCCCGGAGAGCCGAAACGAGCAGGACGATGGCGTTGGCAAAACGCGCCCTCCTCAGAAGAAAATACCAAAGAGTGTGGATTACACTACTCGATTTAGTGGCTGTCAGCCATCAGCAGTCAGTTAAGAAGTTTTCGCCGAATAAAGGTTTCCTCAAGGTATAAGTAAAAAAACGTAGCCTGCATTCTCGCTGCCAAGCAGGCACAGGCGGTTCTACAGGAAGGAAACCCGTTGGTGTTCAAACCCAACTGACCGAGCCGCAAGGTAAAATTAAAAAGGAGTAAATCTATTTCATGTCTGTAACAGTCCGTATTCCAACCCCGCTGAGACGCTTGACCCAAAACTTGGCGGAGGTTGAAGCAGAAGGTGCCAATATTGAAGGCATCATTGACAACCTTGAAGCGAGTTATCCGGGGATGAAAGAACGTCTTTGTGACGAAGGCGGAAACATCCGTCGGTTTGTAAATATCTACCTCAACGATGAAGACATCCGTTTCCTTGATGGAAAAGCAACCGCTGTCGGTGATGATGCTGAAATCTCAATTATTCCCGCGATTGCTGGCGGACGTAATCTGTCTTAACGCTGTCGGCTTGCCACGCGCCAGTAACGGTTGAAGACTCCGACGTATCGGCTGTCAGAGGGATTATCAACGTTTCTTTCTGGCAGCTGATGGTTAATTGCTATTCAATGATAACTTTGAAACCAGAAACCCTCAGCGAGATTTGTGACCACGCGAAGTCGGAGTTTCCCTATGAATGTTGCGGTATCATTCTGGGAACTGAAACACAAGTATTTGTTCGGAAATGTCGGAACATACAGAATGAATTGCATCAGGAAGATCCAGACACATATCCACGCGATGCCCGCACAGCGTACGTCATACACCCTGATGATTTAATCGCCATTCACAAAGAGGCTGACACACAGCAACGGCAAATTAAGGCGTTCTACCACTCACATCCAAATCACGAGGCGTACTTCTCCGAAAAAGACAAGGCAGATGCAACCGTATGGGGTGAACCTGCCTATCCGGGTGCTACATATTTGGTTATCTCAATTTACGACACCGAAATACGCGCGGTGAAGGCTTTCACATGGAATGAAACAGCGAAAGATTTTATTGAGATCAAGGCACCGTTTGGAGAAACCTAATACAGTAGAAACGATTTCCCGAACCCGACCCTCATTGAGGCGAGAACCATGCAACGCTTGCGAGACCTTTTGGTGAAGCTTGCAAACCAAAACTTGCTCCACACATGTCAGCAATTGATGCCGGACATGCGCGTTGTCAAAGCCCCTGCCTTCAGGTCCTACATTGGACTTCTCACGTTTTCCGCCACCTCCCTCGCAATCGCTATCGGAATAACCCTCAGCAGAAACCTTGTTTTTGAATACCATTCAAATTCTGGTATCGTTGGCTGGCTCAGTGTTAATGCGTATCCGAAACAACAGGAATATTTTTTCTATCTATTGGCACTACTTGGCATCCCAGCAACAATATATCTGTACTGGATCGGGTGGTGTGTCTATTCACGCTGGTGCGCTGAACGAACTGCACAACCGATACAGCGTGTGCTGAAAGCAAATGCATTGGCATCCATCCCGTTGTGGCTTTGTTGGCTACAGGTCTACCACATCGGTCCAGGGATGCTAACAGGCTTACTCCTACCGATCAGTCTCTCCATTTTGTTCAAATTGGTGCTACTGTATAAGCGGTACTTCCCACAGTTATGGACTTATAGCACGGGCGAGGTTCCAAACCTCGCCAGCGAAAACGCAGAGGAGCGCTTCAGTGAAAAGGATGGAGCCTCTGCCTCTGGAAGCTACAGAACCACAAAGATTTGGCGGGGTGGACTCGAATACATTATCCTCCCGATTTTCATCTATCTCCTCACCTATTCTGGAGACATCCACGGCAAAATAGATTTATTCCACGAAGGTGAACGGCTCGCCCCTCTCAACGAAATGCTGCACGGCGCGGTGCCGTTTCGGGACATCTATATCCAGCACGGACTTTTCCAAAACGCTTATTTGGCATGGCTTGGTAGCCAGTTCTTTGAACCAACCCTATTCGGTGTGCGTTCAATGGAGGATATATTGGATCCACTCGGCTATGTTGCCCTCTACGTGCTCGGTTTGCAAGTATTTCGTGGCAGATTCTTTACTGCCTTTATCTGTGTGCTTATTGCCTCTGGAACGGAATTTTCGGTATCCGTGAGGCATAGCCTCGGTTTAATTAGTTTCGCCTTTGTAGCGAATTCCTTGACGCACTTTCAAAGGACTCGCACGAACAAGGTCCCTACATTTGTATGGAAATTGCTCCTCGCTGGACTCTCCACGAGTTTGGCGTTCTGGTATAGTACTGAAATCGGGCTCTACACACTGGGTGCCATCGGATTGTTCCTGGTTATATATGTGTTACAAGGTGGCTTTGGGACAGAGAGTGAAAACAGGCGAAGCGAACGCGAAAAAAATTGGAAAGAATACTTGCTACCCTTAATCAGTTATGGTTGCGGAACGTTGTTCGGTTTTCTCTCGGTAGGCATCTATTTTCTATGGCACGGTGCGTTAGATGATGTCATCTGGAATTCCTATATCCAGTGTCGCTACCAACTCGCGACATGGGGACTCGCTTTTCCATCTCTATCGGAAACACTTGCCCTATTGTCAACAGAGGGTTGGCATGCTTTCGTCTTCAGTGAAGGATTTCGATGGTATTTGCCCGTTTGTATTTTTTTGATTGTCGCGGCATACCTGACATATCGGTGCTTATGTGGTACTGCCTCGGAACCTCACGCGATGAAACTCTTACTTCTATTGCTCGGCGGTATCGCATTCTTCCGAACCGCCTTGGGACGTTCAGATGGCGGACATCTGATTTATGGCGCGACCTTTTTATGGCTGCTCTGTCTATTTTCATTAGAAAGAGGCATTTTCAGAATGTTCCGTGCGTGCTTATCGTCTTTAAGGGGCAACGGACATTGGGGGCACGCATTGAGAGCAGTGTGGGTGCTAATTCCGACAGCAATATTCTGTTGGTATGTAGGGGAAGCGCATCAGCCGTTGACAGGTTTCCGAGAGAAATGGCAAAGGTTGCGCCAGAATCCCTTCAAACAACGCGTTGTAACGCAGGAATTAGTGCGCGCAGGAAAAGTGGACATCCCGGACGATCAGGTTGAACAGGTTCAAAAGGTGGTCGCTTATATTCAGGAAAATACAGCACAGAACGAAAAGATTTTCGATTTCACGAGCCAAGGTGCCTACTACTTCTTCGCAAACCGACTGAGCGTTACCCGATTCCATCAAGTCTCGTATGCATCAACCGCTGGGATGCAGCAAGAAGTTATCTCAGCCCTTGAAAGGGACAAAACGCGTTTAGTGATCTTTAAAACGGGAGGTTGGTTCGATGCCGTTGATGATATTCCTGTCGAGGAAAGGCATCCCCTGATCGCGGCATACTTGCAAGCGAACTATGAGCTCGCGGTGAACATTAATGAAACGGAGATTTTACTGCGGAGATAACTTTATTGGAACCATCATTGTTGTTCAATGAAGATTCGGTAGATGTCCTCAAAGAGTCTGACATCTGTGAGTGTATCTTCGGCTGAAGATCGGAAGGGTTCATCGTTGCGAACATTCGCCACAAAGTATTCCGCTTCCCTGTGGTATGCCCAGGTCCAACTCGGTTTTGGAATCGGCTGGGTGATTTCTTGTTCTTCTCCAGCACGGTAGATCTCGACCTCCGCCGGTGTATTTTTCAAGAGCAACGGCGGTGCCCACGTATGGACCCACCCGTTCTCAAAATAGATTTGACTATGCTCATCCCAACGGTAATGAGAGACATGTCCAGTCTCTAACGTCACACGGATGCCGTCCATATCGAAGATAACAACACCAGAATATCCGTTAGCGTCTAAATCAACGACTCTGACGCTAACTTTGTCGCCAGCATCAAGAAACCAACGCATCAGATTGATATTGTGCGTGTACTGTTGTAGGTATCCCAAATAAGAGCCGCGCCACTGGTCGGGTATCCATTCTGGCGTTTTGACAGGTGCGCTCGGTTTTGTTTCTGTTGTGCCATCCATGTGGGTATCAAGATTACACACCCAATCCCCACCGAAGCCATGATTCCTGGCGTAGGTCAAGCGTCCGAGTTCGTTTGTTTCCCGGAATTGCGCGATTTTTGTCTTGACGATCTCGTTTCCGGCATCATACCGTTTCATATAGCCGACCATCAACTTTTTGCCAGACTTTTGTGACGCTGCTACAATAGCCTCGGCTTGTTCAACGGAGACAGCCATCGGTTTTTCCATGAAGACGTGCTTACCTGCTAAAAGGAGGTCCCGCGCGATTTCACCTTGCAACGCGAAGTCAGCAGACACCGCGACTGCTTCAATATCGGCGTTTTGTGCAAGTTCACCGTGGTCCCGGTAAAGTTGTGGAATACCGAAACGGTTTTGGACTTTCTTCCCCAGCTCCGTACGGACTTCTGCGAGTCCAATGAGTTCACAGTCCGGAATGCTCGTAAAATTTGGGATGTGGACCTTCTGTGCCATGAACCCACAGCCGATATAACCGAGTCGAATTTTTTCCATTTTTTAATTTTCCCCTAACGGGAGGTATCAAGTGTCATGCGGCAGTGACCCCGAAATTCAAAGATCCGCTTTTCGCCTTCGGCTACAAGCTGCCATCATTCGCTAAGTTTTTAAGCGTGCCCGTTCGGAACAATCCTCCATTTTTCAATTTTGCCCTAACGGGAGGTATCAGGTGCCGTGTGGCAATGTCCCCGAAATCCAAAGATCCGCTTTTCGCCTTCGGCTACAAGCTGCCATCATTCGCTAAGTTTTTAAGCGTGCCCGTTCGGAACAATCCTCCATCCTTTAATTTTGCCCTAACGCGAACTATTCTCTCATATCGAACCCACGTTGTCTATGGGAGATGGCGGGATTCTATCTGCTCAACTGCGGTCTTAGCCCCTTCCCGCACGAGCGCAGAGGCATCGTCTCGGGCGAGTTGCTTCAATTTTCCGAGAGTGAGGCTCGCCTCCAGTTTACCAAGGGCAACTGCGACAAAATAACGCACATCGGCATCTTCGTCGTCCAATGCTTCTAAGAGTGCGTTTGTATCCATTAGAGAGGCAAGGTGTCGGTCGGCATCGCCGATATTAATCAACGCCTGCGCAGCGATCCGCCGCGAATGGATGTCTCCGTGAAGGAGAGAGGAGAGCAATTCGTCATTCCCTTTGGAAATGACATTTAAGTTATCCCAGTCACAATCCAAACAGAACCATGAATTACCATCCAACCGCCGGAGATTCGCATTTCCACACGAGGGGCATGCCTTAAATTTCTGTTGCTGGCTCATGAAATGTAAAGCAAAGACAAATTGTGCTTGAATGGCACAATTTCGTCTATTGTCCTTGCGATGCACGCCGTGATAGACGTAACATCAGTTGTTGATCCGGTTTACTACTTTCTAACCATAGCTACAGCACGTAATAGAAAAACAAATTACGCTTCAATAGCAGAGATTCGTTAGCGTTATAGATCAGAAACGGGGTTTATCTCCAATTCAGGTAGCTCGCGCCAGATCTCAGGTCCTTCTGGTTTGAAATTAATGGTCGCGATGAACTGCATACCGTGATAGAAGTTGATTTTGAATTTGCCGCCTCCGAAATTTTTCCTGAGATACTCCAACGGGGTTTCAATCAGCGGACCCATTTCGTCGGCGTGATAGAATGCAAGCGGTTTAAATCGTACTGTATTGCCCACCGGTTCTTGCACGAGGAGTTGTGCCGATGTAGCCGGGAAAAGCACCTGAAAGGCTTGCCAAAGGTCCGAAACGGTGGGATCCTGTTTCCCGATGCGTTTCTTAAAGTCATTCTCAAGATACTCTGAGAAGGTATTAAAAACCCATTCCATTTTTTTAATTATGGGCTCCTGGACATCGTTCCACTACGTTCCACGATGGTTTTTGGTGAATCGCGGCCGGATTGGGAACACGTACCGTTTTAAGATTGTTTTCTCTACAGCGGTGCCTTTAAGAAGTCCTTCCAATCAAAATTGGGCAGAGGAAACTCCCCCGTGGCTTTGCATTGTCAAAATGTCGCCGCTTTCTCGAAAAAATCAATATCTACACGTTCAACACCGGCTTGCCGTGCATTTTCAGCGACACGCTGGACGACCATCTCTCGGACAAACGGAATTGGTATCCGCTTGACCCGATGCTCGACTTCCTCTGTACAAGGCACTGTCGTACTATCAAGGTAAGGACCGTCCTGAAGTACGGCTTCATCAGGGTGGTCGCAGGTCTCTGGCACGAGTTGCTGCAGTCGCATTGAGACGTAATTCGTTACCCACTGCTTGAACTCTTCAGCCTTCTCGGTACCAACTTCACCGACATCGGGACGCTGTTCCAACTTTTCGTTGATACTGACGAGTAGACTTTCCAGACGTGTCAAGCGTTCTTCTACATTCGTAAGCCGTTCGTGAGAATTTGTATGTTCGCTCATTTTTCTCCCCTATTTTAAATTTGCCTCTCGGTGCGTTGAGGACAGGTTTTACGAGGACGTTCCTTCCTGTATATACAACCCAGCGCGTTGCTTGGGCTTGTGCGCTTTGGCTAAAAACTGACACCCGATGGCTAATGGCTGATAACCATTTCTCAAATTACCCAATATTTCCAGAGATCCTCTGGAATTTCGTATTTAATCTCCTCCTGTTTTTTATGAGCATAACGTGCAAAGAGACCAAAACGAGGAACATTTTTCACATTTGCTGACCCGGTATGGCAGAGAAACGCGTGCCACAATACAACATCACCCGCAGCACCGACAAACTCACGGGGTCCCTCTGGCGATAAATCCGAGAGTACATGCCATCCCCAATCCTCAATATCGTAGAAACTACCATCAATCTGCTCTGGATATTGGAGGAAGTACTTGTGCGTTGACCGGTGACTCTGGGGCCAAAAAACGAAAGCCCCACTTTTGGGTTCAGCGTCATAGAGATAGGTTGTTGCCCCGATCATGAAGGGACTCCAGCCAGCAACGGCACCATACGCGTCGATGTGTCCGTCATTGGGCATTGCCCACACTTCTTCAGGATTGGGCCACTTGATAATTGGTGAGCCACCACCACCGGTAAAAAATTGTCCGCCACCAAGCTGCTCGGTAATCTCTTGCATCACGGGCAGTTGCCCAAATAACGGCGAGAAACTGAATCCCTGAATTTCATAGTCGTTGGGCCAGGTCTCCGGTGTTTCCAAACTGGAGTTAAAATGCTCCCATATCTGGGTCCGCCACCCGTCAATTATCTCCGAATCAATAAAATTCTCAAGAATTAGGTATCCATGTTCCTGAAAAAATGCTATCTGCTTTGTTGTCAGCATACGAATTCCTGTTACGGTTGTTTGACGACACAGCGGAGTGTGCCTCCCCCCTCGTATTAACGTTTCGGTCTGAAAGAGGGGATACCAGTTTTATCAAATCGTTTCTTGACGGCTTGCATCAATTCAGGAGTAACCTCGCGATGACCGTGTTCGTGTGCGTATCTTTCAACGCTTTTGACTACCATTCCCCGCGCAAACGACGGCACACGCTTCAATCTTTTTTCTGCTGCCGGTGTCCATTGCAAATCGTAATCGGTTTCCGTTGCGAAGGCAACCTTTTTTTCTATCTGAACAGGTGGTGTGCTGGACTGCCCAGGCTGATATTCACACGATTCGTCTTCAGCGAGATAGTCACCAGTAGTAGCATAGGCACGTGCTCTGCAACCGCCGCAGACCTCTTTGAATTCACAAACGCCGCACTTCCCTTCAAGCAAATCCCGATTCCGCAACTCCTGAAAAGTTTTTGATTCATTCCAGAGTTTGACGAAACTCTCATCTTTGAGGTTACCGACACTAACAGGTAGATAGGGACACGGGGTCAGTTCGCCTTCAGGTGTGATACGGCAGTAGTAGATACCACACGGACACGTACCGCTGGGGTAACCCTGAAGGAACGCGGAGTCAGACTGTTGCTCATAGATGACACGCTTGTAATGAGGGGCGCATTTCGCGGCGATGAGCATTTTCCCAGCATAAGCCGCCTGCAATTTGAAAAGCGTCTCAAGCATCTTCTCGTATTGCGTAGGTGTAATGTCCATCACTGTCTTACCCCTTCCGGTTCGGACGAGGAAGTAAAGATTCAGTACCTTCGCCCCGAGTTGATACGCGAACTCCACAATTTCTGGAATTTCGTCGTAATTCCACTGCGTTACGGAGGTCTGAACGAGGAAGTCAAGTTGTGCGCGTTTAAGTGCTTCTACACCGTTCATTGTCGCTTTCCACGCGCCCTCCATACCTCGAAACCGATCGTGGTTCGTAGGTTGGATAGAGTCAAGGCTAATACCCGCACCGGTAACACCGTGCCCTTGCATCTTCTCGACGACTTCGTCATTCAACAAGACACCATTTGTGCCCATTACAACAAGAAACCCGGTATCGGAGGCATACTTCGATATCTCCAAGATATCCGGGCGTAAGAGGGGTTCACCACCGGTGAGAATAAGGAGGATGTGCGGATTGATTTCGGCTATTTCATCAATGACGCGAAAACATTGTGATTGGCTCAATTCGGCATCTCTGGCGTATTCATGTGAGCCTTGAATATCGGATAGCTGGAAATCTCCGTTTGTTAACTCGTTTGTGTCTACAAATCCGGCTGGAAGATAGCAGTGCGTACACTTTAGATTACACAATCGGGTGATATTCCACGAAACTGCCTGAATTTTTGTATTTTCCATTCTTTAAATTTACCTTGCGGTTCGGTCAGGTAAGTTTGAAAAATAAGTGAAAGGATTTTTAATGTGTTGAAATCAGCTTTTTAAAAGCAATGTGAGTGCGAAAACAATTAAGCCTGCTACCAACATCAAATTTTTCCAGATGTTGATATAGAGGCTCTGATTAGACTGCGCATCTCCATTGGGCGGAGTAACTTCAAGGTGCCGTCGATAGAGCGAACTGTACAATCCCCAAAAGAGTGCCATTACGCCGAACGCCGCAAGTTTTGTGACAAAGGTTAACATATAGGCTTTAAAGTCATTACTGCTATTCCCAGCAAAAAAGCCATTATTCCATGCAACAATAAAAAATACCATCGCGCCTGTCGTCAGCAAAACATGAATCATCAATCGGACCAAGACCCGAAAACGATTGTGAACTGCTAACAGGTTTTGCGGCAGTAAGTTGCGTTGTAGAACCGGCATAACGACGAAGGTAAAAAAGATAACACCACCGAACCAGACTATCGCTGCTATCAGATGGATGCCTCGGATGATAAGCTCTACGCTCTCCCGCATTCTTCTCCAGAATCCCCATTTTTGATAAATGATACCACATTTTGCGTCCAAAGTCAAATTTGTCTTTGCCTCACACCTTTGATTCAAGGTAGAAGTGGACTCTGGATTGCAAGATTCTCAAGACGGCGTGTCACGGCTTCAAATTGACGAAAATCAATGCGATTGCTGCGAGTCCAGCACCGATGAGAGGGATTCGCCCCAGTCGCTCACGAAGGAATACCATACCAACGAACATCGTAAACAGCACGCCCCCGGAACTCGACATCGGAAAGGCAATTAAGGCACTCACCTTGTCGAGTGCGATGAGGAGTGCCCAACTTCCAGCGACATTACAGATACCTATCAACGTACCGTAGAAGACCTCCCACCAATTCGGCCACGTCCTCTGATAGAGGCATATCCCCAAATAAATAAGCGTGGCGACACCGAAAAGCAGGCTCATATAGAGGGATTTCTCATCAATAGGACACATCTCATTGAAGGCTTTCATGGTGAGCCGCGAAATACCGGTGACAACCAGAATTGTGATAACGACTGCAAACCCTAAACCTTGACCCACTTCCGGTCTGTCAGGTGTAAATTTATAAGTCGGCTCTTTTTCCCGTTGGCTGAGAAGTGGAATCGCCACGAAAGTTAAAAGAAGTCCTATGGTTTGCCAGAGATTGGGGACCTCCTTCCAGAATAGCATCGACACCAAAATCGGTATAACGATCGATAGTCTGACAAGCGCGGCTGTGACGACAATTCCGCTGAGTCGGATCCCAACTGTAAATAACTCAAACCCGACAGCATAGGTCACACCGTTTGATATACCTAACGCGAAGGTCAACTTTGAGAATTCGAAGTCTTGTTCCTGTGACAGAACCCAGATGCTGATAAAAAAAGCAATGAGGTAGTTGATAAAACCGATCGGGTTTAATCGTTGCTGATTATCTTTGGCATGCTTGAGAAAGAGCCCAAATCCGGAAAGCAGGACGATGTTGAGTGCGAGGAAGAGCATAGGCTTTAAAGATTGGAAGGTTGGAAGATCGGAAGGTTAGGAGGTTCCTTTCCATCCTTCCTCCCTTCCATCCAAGTCCTTCTATTCCTCCATCGGCAACGCGACCTTGGTCCCCTCTTTCGCGGATTGATAGGTTGCCAAAACGACCTCTACGGCGTGTTTTCCACCTCTACCGTCAATTATAGGGGCTTTGTTATCCCGGACACAGTCGGCAAAATGGGTCAATTCGCCGACGACACCGTGGGGACCATCTCGGTCAGGAACGATTTCTTTCCACTCTCCACCTCGCTTTTTGAGATAGGCGAGATCGGCTGCCATATCTAAGCGGAGCGAGCCTTCGGAGCCGTCAATAATGGTTTCGTTGGTGCCGCGTGCGCCGAGGAAGCCGCCCCACCGTAAAATACCCACTGCCCCGGAATCGTAACGGATGAGGGAGACGGTGTAATCTTCCCAATCATCATGTCCGGAAAAGCTACCTACTTCAGCGGCGACGGTAAGCGCAGTGCCACCGAACCAATTAATCAGATCGGATTTGTGGATGCCGTTTTCCAAAAGTCCACCGACAGTGCCGTACCAACTTTCGGGACGACTGCGCGGGGCATTATAGGGACCTGTGTAATCGGTTTCGATATAGGTGATGTCCCCAATATCGCCAGCATCGACCATCTGCCTACCGAGTTCGTGGACAGGATAGAAGCGTAATACCTGCCCTACCATCAGATGTGTTCCCGCCTTATCCGATGCCTCAATCATTGTGTCCGCCTCAGCGAGGGTCAATGAGAGCGGTTTTTCGCAGAAAGCATGTACTCCTGCCTCAGCGGCATCAACGATTACCTGCGTATGTGCAACAGGCGGTGTTGCGACGACGACAGCGTCCACAACAGCAAATAATTCGTGATAGTTTTGGAAGGCGCGAATCTGATGTCTCTGGGCGACGGCTTCCGCTGCGTCCAAGCGGAGATCTGCTACACCTACGAATTCACAATTTTCAACATTAGGGAGCGAGTTGCAATGGGCGTTCCCCATGCCACCGACTCCGACTACACCTATACGAACCATTTTGAATCTCCTTTCTTTAACACTTGTAGCAGAGGTCTTCAACCCTCGGATATTTGTGGAACGGGTTTCCAACCTCGATGACTCTATAGAAGGTCGGGCTTACAAAGCCCTCCTACGAGAAATTCAGAGCACAAAGGTCGGGCTTACAAAGCCCTCCTACAAGAAGTTCGGGTTTTCATTAGCCACCTTACAATTGAGATCGCGATGACGATGCCAAAAACGAAAAGAATCCATTTGATGTGTGGCGATGCACTCTCACCCAAGTAAGAATAAACCAAGGTGGCTGGCAGTTGACCGAGCCCGGTAGCAACCCAAAACCCGAGAAACCGCATCCGGGTTGCACCTGCAAAATAACTGATAACATCAAAAGAAATAAGCGGAATCAAGCGAGCAATAAGAATGGCGTAAGTGCCATATTTTTCAACGAAATCATTTGCTTTATCAACTGCTGGTTGACTGATGAACTGGGTAATACGTTGGATACCGAGATAACGAGCAATATAGAAACAGAACGCCGCGCCAACCATCGAACTACTCCAAGACAAAAGCGAACCCCACCAAAATCCAAAGAGTGTACCGTTTGCAAAGGTAATCAGAAACGCTGGCAAAGGCGCGATCACACTCTGAAAGACCATGAGTATTGCCGATACAACAGGCGCGAATGCGCCATAATCCGCGATGTACGCTCGTGCTGTCTCGATACTCTGGAAAGCTGCGGTGAGCTCGAGGAAATACCCCCAAACTTGTCTATGGTAGATTCCACCGAGAACCAACCCAATCAGCATCACAAGTAGTAATATAGCACGACGCTTTTTGAGTATGGAAACTGATCGGAGTCTGCTTATGGCTTTAGACATTTCTGTGAACGGAACCCTCCGGCGTGTGCCTACTACTTTGCATCTTTTGCCTGCTGTATCAAAGCATGGTTCATTCGTTCTCGAAGCTGCTGTATCTTCTCATCTGTCCAACTGTAAAAGCCTTCCTTAGATTTCACGCCGAGTTTATCGGATTCAACCATCTGTCGGAGGAGCGGATTGATCTCAGGTGAGCTGTTGAGGTCCTTATAGAGTTCTTCAAAAGCGGCAAGTACGAGGTCCCATCCCGCGAGTTCAAAAACCTCAAAGGGACCGGCGACACTGAGTCTTCGCCCAAAACTGTTGCGTACAACGAGATCTACGGTCTCTGCACTGGCGATGCCTTGCTCCACAATAGCGAACGCTTCGCGAATCAAAGCGGCTTGCAGTCGCGGTCCGACGAAACCGAGTGCTTCTTTTTCAATAATTGCTGGTGTTTTACCGATGGCTGTTAAAAGCTCAAACGTCACTTCAACCGTTTCATCAGAGGTATCAGGACTACGAATCAATTCGACGAGTGGGATCAGATAAGGTGGGTTAAAATAGTGGGTATTGAGTATCTGATTCTTGCGCTTCGCGTCTACACCGATTTGGCTCGGCATTAATGCCGTCGTATTGCTCGCCAAAATTGTGTGCGGTGGACATATTGTGTCTAATTTACCGAATATTTGCTGTTTGAGTGCCAAATTCTCAGTAACGGCTTCCACTACAAAGTCTGCATCTTCTGCGACTGCTTCAAGCTCAGTAGAGGTCTGAATTCGCTGTAGGATTTGGGAAATACCGTCCTCTTGAATAATGGAATTTGTAGCGAGTACGTTTAGATTTAGCTCAATTTGGGTGCGCGCGATGTCGAGTTGCTCGTTGGTGACATCGTGCATAAGGACGCGGTATCCTGCGCTTGCAAACTCTTGCGCGATGCCGTGTCCCATCAGTCCGGCACCGATAACTGCGATTTGTGCGATTGGGTGCGAGCCTATGGAGACTTGCGGGACAATAGTCATTTTTTCTCCTTTGCGGAAAAGCCGGCAATAACAATGGTAAATTCTCCACGCGGCTCGGTATTTCGGAATTTCTCCAATGCCTCGCTAACACTCCCACGAAATACCTCTTCAAACCGTTTTGTCAACTCGCGTGCGATAACAATGTCACGTTCCCCCACCATTTCAAGGACATCTTCAAGGAAACGCCGGATCCGATGCGGGGATTCAAAGAGAATTAACGTCCTTTCTTCATCAGCGAGTACACGCAACTGACGCTTTCTTTTCCCAGATTTTGGAGACAAGAAACCCTCAAAAGTAAAGTTATGTAGGGGTAGTCCAGAGATGGATGCCGCTGTGACGACCGCTGATGCCCCCGGAATAGGAACAATTGGGATTTCTGCCTCAATGCACCCGCGTAAAAGTGGATAGCCCGGATCGGAGATGATCGGCGTGCCGGCATCTGAAACGATTGCAATCGTCTCTCCCGCCTTCAAGCGTTTGATCAACTGGTCTCCTTTCATCTGCTGGTTGCCTTCAAAGTAACTTGTGAGCGGCGTTTGAATATTATAGTGTGTTAGCAGGCGGCGTGTCTGACGGGTATCCTCAGCAGCGATGAGGTCAATCTCTTTGAGGATACGAAGTGCACGCAAGGTAATATCTTCTAAATTCCCGATGGGTGTGCTAACGAGGTAAAGCGTGCCGGATGGCGTGTTCATTTTTTAATGGCTATCGGATGTCGGCTGTCGGCTGTCGTTTAAGAATACTCTCTTCTTGCTGACTGCTGATGGCTGAACGCTGATAGCCCTTCCCCTTGCGATATTGTGTTTTTCATGCTAAATTATCCAAAATGAAAACAACCTACGCTACCATAAGTTTTCTGTGGTTGATAACATCAGTCTGTGCACAGACGGTTCCTGAGAAAAAACCCTTTGAATCGGCGCGCCCACTCTATGTCGGTGCACGGGCATTAGGGATAGGCAATGCCTTTACTGCTGTCGCCGACGATGCCAGTGCAGGCTTTTGGAACCCAGCTGGACTCATTCAGTGGCAGGGCGTGAAACTCTTTGCAGTCAATAAGTTCCACGACCGAAGCGATTACCGGTTCGACCCGAAAGGTATCGGTTATAGCTACCGCGGCTACAGCCTATTTTGGGGTAACAAAATCGCCATCGGTGTCGATAGCGGTGTACCCGATTTCAATTATTACGGCATCGCGCGTCAACTTGGTCCGTACTTCGCCGCGGGATTAAGTCTGAAGTTTAAACGGAGACACCCCTCCGATGTCTATCAATTCTTTGGTTACGAGGCAGCGTATGATATCGGACTGCTTTTCAAACCCCGTCCGAATCTCAAGTTCGGGTGCCTCGCGCAGAACCTCGAAGGCTATGGCATTCAATGGCTGACGCTCGGTATCTCTTATCGTTACGCGAAGCATTGGTTGCAAAGCGCACCTTGCGAATTCTCAGTCGATTTTGCCCTCCCTATCAAAGACAAAACCCCAGAACTATACATCGGTGCAGAGTGGTACCCTTTTCCGATACTCCCTATCCGACTCGGCATCTCTAACGGATCACTCACAGGTGGAATAGGAATCATGTGGAAAGGGATTCACATCAATTATGCCCGAATTTTCGAGAAACCTTCTGTCTCTGATTTTATTGAAATGGCGATCAGTTTTTAATAGCCATCGGCTGTCAGCTGTCAGCCGTCAGTATGCGGTATGCTCGTCTCACTTGAATACCACGAGGTTGGCGTGATGACTACTGAAAGGATTGTGCAGCACCGCGTGCGGATTGCCAATAACAGCTATTCGCCACCTCTCTCTTCCCAATCCAATGCCCCTTGATTCCATTCAAACTGCTGCAACGGACCAAATTTGAGGTTGACCGTCAAACTCTTCGGGGTCGGTGAACTATCGAACAGATTGAAATCCCGGACGACAACGTAGGTGTGTTGTCCATCGGTAATGGTTTTGCACGCCTCAATGAAATCGTCGAGGTTACGAATCTGTTTTCCGTTTATATCAAGAATTACGACCTTAGAGTTCCCATTCCGCTCCTGTAAACCGACTCTCGAGAAGCTACTCCCTGCCGCGGCGTGCGGTAAATAAACGCCATCGGCTTCTAAGAAGAGTATCCCACGAAGTTGCGGCGTAATATCGTGGAAAACAGCACCGCCAAACCTAACAAATCGACGTACCTTCTTAGCCTCTAAGTCTTCAACGGGAACATCAAGTTTCAGGTTTTCGCCGTTCCGATAGATTTCCAACGTAACATTTTCTCCGACGTTCTGATTCAGGATAGCATCAAAAGTATAAAGGTCATCCCTGATAAGCTCATTATCAATACGATAGATAATATCAGATGCGCGGAGGATGGTCTCGCCTGTTGTTCTTGGGACAATGGATTCAATCTGAATAACCTTGGGTGTTCCGGCTTTGGAGGGACCTATCTCTTTTCGTAAGGCACTTGGAAAATTGAAGTGTTTGATGGCTTCGCCAATAGAGATAAGCTCCAAATCGACACCGATCTCGCCGCGCTGGATTGACACCTTGTTGCGAATCAATTCAAGGGCATCGTAGAGATAATCAACCGGCAGTTCGAAACTGGAAGTATCCGTGCCGCGTGCGTGAATAGCGATGACCTCACCAGCGGTATTCCAGACAGGACTCCCGCTTGAGCCGCCCGTCCGGTCGAATGTGGTGTGGATATAACTGGAGTGACGGTCGCCTTTGTTGACATTGAGGTTCGCAATCGTGCCGAATTTGATTGAGTACTCCTCTTTCTCGTTGTTGCCGATGAGTAAAAGCTCATCGCCGAGGGAAAGTTCGCTCCATTCACCGAGTTCAACAGCCTGGAGTTCAAAATCGACTTCAGCGGGATCAATCTGATAAAACCCGAAGTCGTGTGTCGGATCGTAGTAAAGGATACGCGCTTCCGTAAAACTACCGTCGTGAAAGTTGATTTTAACGTATGCGGGACTGCTGCCGGTGACATGTCGATTGGTGGCGATAATTCCACGTTCTGCATCTACAACGAAACCGGTGGCGAAACTTGTACCTTTTGCTTCCGTCTCAAAGACTATTTCAGAAGAGGTTTCGACATTCACCACCATCGGTTTGAAGGCGGCAATCTGTTCTGTCCAGTTGTGTGCGGCATTGGCGTTTACAACGAAGATTAAAAGTAAAAAAATCGTTGAGATTATGCGGGGTGTGTGGTTTTTAATCATAGTTCCAAAGATGTGTTTCATGGTATTCCTTTTCCAGTTTAAATTTTCTAAAGAGTTTAACACAGAGTTTCAGTGATGTCAAATCATTTGTTGTCAGTTTCCGGTTTTCGGTTGTCGGAGGTCGGGCGGTTAGATATATATTGTCTGAATCGCAGATTACACGGATTATACAGACTTCACGAATTTTAGGGAAACCCACCACAAAAACCGCTCAATATCCAATCGGGTATGGGTTAATGTTCCTATCTTGACGATGCCTCGCAAACGTGGTATATTGTTCACATTGCTTTTTAATTTACGGAGAGGCACTTCATCCATCAAACCCACTTTATCGAACCGCAAGGAAAAATTAAAATATGGCAACACATCACTTTGAACCGACGGTCTATTATACAGCAATTGGTGCCCACGAACCGGTGCTTCATATTGAGAGCGGTGACACCGTTTTCACAACTACTGTGGATAACGCGGGTTACGATGCCAACGATACGCAGGTAACTGAAAGAGGTAACCCGCAAACAGGTCCTTTTTACATAGAATCGGCAGAACCGGGAGATACATTAGCCGTTCACTTCGATCGGATCGTCCCGAATCGTTCGATCGGACGGACGGCTATGACTGTTGCTCCCAATGTCCTTGATCCCGACTATGCAGCGTCCGAGATGCCCGAAGGCGGTCGTGGTCTCGCAGAGTGGCATGTAGATGTAGAGAAGTGGACGGCGACGTTGATGACCCCAGAGACACAATTGGGTAAACTCACACTACCACTTGAACCGATGGTCGGATGTTTTGGTGTTGCGCCGCCGCGCGGACAAGCGATCTCAACGGCGACCTCCTCTACACACGGTGGGAATATGGATTATCGCGGTTTTCAGGAGGGCGTTACCGTTTATTTCCCGGTTTTCGTCTCCGGCGCGCTCTTTTTTCTCGGTGACGGACATGCCGTGCAAGGTGATGGTGAAATCGTTGGTACGGGGATCGAAATTTCTTTTGATGTGCAGTTCACGGTTGAGGTGCTCAAGGGAAAAAGCATCAACTGGCCCCGTGCGGAAAACAGCGATTATATTCTCACAGCAGGAAACGCACGTCCATTGGATCAGGCAGTGCAACACGCGACGACAGAACTTCTGCGGTGGTTGGGTGAACTCGGTTTGGAGAAACATGCCGCACATACCTTGTTAGGGCAGACGGTAGAATACGATATGGGCAACGTTTTTGATCCAGCGTATACGATGGTATGCAAAATCAAAAAGTCGATATTACGTGATATTGGCGTTTGGAAATAACCGACCTTTCCGTGAAAGCGGTCAGAAACCGCATCTACCAAGTTAGAGTGCGGCTTAGGATTTATTCATATTTAATCCCGCCATGGATCTGAGGTTCAACAGGGGTGTCATCACGCCGCCAGCGGCGGGGAGGACAACTCCGGTATCGTAAAGTCTCATCGCAGAAATGGTGGCGTGTGCGACATCTTCAGGTGCGCCCGCGCGGACCATGAAGATATAGCCTTTCTCTGCGGCTTCCTCATAATCGGGAATACGGACGCGCGACAGATCGGTATCAATCACACCCGCAGCAATGCCGTTCACCTTAATGCCGTGTCCCGCTAAGCGTCCTGCAAAGGCGCGCATGCTCATCTCTAATCCTGCTTTTGAGATACAGTATGCGGTTCGGTTATCGGATGCCATTATATCGGAGATCGAGAGTGTGTAGATGATACATCCGCGTATTTCGCTTGTTATCATGTAGTTGGCGACGCGTTGTGTGAGAAAGTGGGTTGCTTTAAGGTTGGTGTTGACAATTAGGTCAAACTGTTCTGGTGTCTCTTCAAGAATATCAGCGATACGGGTGATACCAGCGTTGTTGATGAGGATGTCAACCTTTCCGAAAGCATCGTGTGCAGTATTGAGTAATTTTTCGTGTGCGTCGAGGTCGTTGATGTCTGCTTGGATGATAACCGCTTTTCTGCCGAGTGCTTCCACTTCCTGCTGGACGGATTCGGCGGCATCTCGATTTTGGTTGTAGTTGATAAGTACGTCGGCACCTTGGCGTGCCAATTCAATGGCGATTGCGCGTCCGATACCGCGGCTGGAACCTGTGACGATTGCGGATTTGTCTGTGAACGAAACGTCTGTTGCGAAGAATCCAAGGTCTGTTGGCATATCATTTCTCCGATAATAATAGAAAGGTAAATTGCTGGTTTTGCGGACGGCATACGGAGTGTGCCTACTATTTAACGCGATTTCACGGCAGAGTGGACGGCACACGGAGTGTGCCTACTACTTTTAATCGGAGTATGGATCTGCGGCATCGCGGAGGGCATCTCCTAAGAAGTTAAAGGCAATTACGACGACAAGTACTGGAAGTGCTGGGAAGATGAGCCACGGATAATGGAGTAGAACGGTGACACGCTGTGCCTCCTCCAGTAGGACACCCCAACTCGTCATTGGCGGACGGATACCCAAACCCAAAAAACTGAGTGCGGTCTCCCCCAGAATCATGCCGGGGATAGCGAGTGTAGCGATAACGATGATATGGCTATAACACCCGGGTAGCAAATGTCTTGTGATGATATGCCAATGTCCGGCACCAGCTGCACGTGCCGCCATCACAAAATCACTCTCTCGATATGACAAGACCTTTCCGCGTACCTGCCGTGCCAATCCGCCCCACCGTATAATCGACAAGATAATGGTGATGCCGAAGTAGATTTGAATGCTCGACCAGCCGGGCGGTAGTGCGGCACCGAGTGCCATCCACAGGGGGATATCCGGAAATGCCGAAAGGATTTCAATAACACGTTGGATGAGGTTGTCTACCCATCCGCCCCAGTATCCAGATACAGTGCCGAGGATAGAACCGAGAATAATGCTCAGAAAAACACCCACTAAACCGAGTGTCATTGAGACGCGCGCCCCGTACATGATACGTGAAAGCAGATCGCGCCCCATCCGATCAGTGCCTAACAGGAACATGGGACCCGCGGAACTAAACAGATGTCGTCTGCCGTCCGCATCCCGAAAAAAGAATTCAACAGGATGACGCTGCGCTAAGTCTTTGGTGAATTCTAACTCAAGCGTGTCTGAGTTACGGACGGATTTTAATCCGTGGACATAGAATCCATCTTGGACCGAGAAATGGAGACGTTGGGGTGGTACGTGCCGCAGCCGCATGTTAATTTCGTTGTAGTGATAGGGCGCGAAGAAGTCTGCGCCGATGGCGAGCATGTAGAAGATGAGCAAGAGTGCCCCGGCAATAACACCCATCCGATTTTTGCGAAACCGTCGCCATATCAGTTGGCGATAACTCAGCTGTCCTATTTCAATTGACTGATCAGGAGTGCTCTGTACTTTATCCATCAAGTCTTCAGTCTGAAAACCTCGATTTTTAAGAGGAGGTTTCCAGACTATCCTTATAGTTAAAGTTCAATCGTGTTAGTATCTTAAAATCCGTATATTTTGCGTTTTGACAAATCCGTTTCCCTTCAAGTGAATACAGAGAAATACCAGTTTTACCAAATCCACTTATACGTGTCAATCCATATTTCATATGTTTGACGAGCGTATTCTTGACAACACCATTCCAAGTTGTCCCACCATATCGTGGGCGTTTGCCACCTTTTTGTGGGTTCTGTCTATGTAACGATCGGCGATGTATCTCTATCGGTGATATACAGAAAATGTTCTTGTTGTCCACAACATCATCACCACCGACCGTATGATATGCAAGGCACCAACTATCAACGCAATGCGCGTCAAAAGATTCTACGAGTTTATTGGATGACTTTTTCAAACCAAGTCTATCACGCAGTTCCTTGGTCTGCCATCCTTGAAGAGCGATAAATTCCCATCTCTTACGAATTTCATTGTAGAACCACTCTTTGCCAACCTCTAAAGGAGAAAAAGATTGATTCCACCTTCGCGCACGATCTATTGATCTCGCTTTGATGTCCTCAACACAGATATGTGTGATCGGATAGAGTTTTGACAGCCAATCTAATACTCGAAGTTTCCACGCCCACCTCGCACGCGTTCCGGCAGGAATACGCGCTTTATTAGCCAAGCGATTCATACGGTTCTTTCGATTTGGACACCTGCGACTACGCCTACCTTTACGTAACTCGCGACGCTTCTCAATCTTCCTTCCAACGGTCGTTTTCGCATCGGATTGCACATTCAGATAAGTGTGTGACTTGCTTTTGACGGTAAACCCTTCCTTTTTACTACCCGGGTCAACACCAACAGCGATATCCTGTTTGTATCGACCTGAGGGTTCTCGGTTTAGTCTAATACAAAACACACCATTTTTCCAATATGGTGTTGCATCGCGGATATTGATGAGATGTCTTGCAACAGGCGGTGTTGTTGGCATCAACTGTTCACCGTCTTTCGTTGTAACTGGAACAAACAATGTTTGTAGCAACTCCTTTTCAGGGTATGTATTACCCCATCGAGATCACGTATCGGAGCGGATATGGACTTGGGGAGCATCTATACCATCCTATGGTGTGCTACCACCAGATACGCGATATTTTACTCTAGTCAGTGATTTACCTTGTGGATTGGACGTTCAGCATACGCTTCGCACAAGCATCGCGCTTTAGCGCGGTGTCACTGATAACGAATCCTTGGATCTACCCAAGCGAGGGCTATGTCTGCGAGTAGGTTGCCGATAACCAAAAGTAGGCTCAGCATCATAATCAACGTCCCCGCGAGATAGATGTCCTCGTTCAACAAACTGCGTAAGAGAATCGGGCCGACTGTCGGTAATCCCAAGACAATTGAGACGATCGCTGAACCGGAGAGAATACCGGGTAGACTCATCCCCAAAATGCTGATGAGCGGATTGATTGCAATTCGGACTGCATGCTTACTCACCACAACGATCTCTTTAAGCCCTTTCGCTCTCGCTGTTTGGACGAAAGGCTGACCGAGAACATCAAGAAGGTTGCCCCGCATGATTCGCATCAAACTTGCAGTCCCGTTAATCCCGACGACGATAACAGGGATCCAGAGGTGCTTGAACAGGTCGGTCAGTTTGCCCCAAGTCCATGGCGCGCCTTCATAGTAAGCAGAGAACAGTCCAAACAGCGGAACGCCGAAGATGTCAAACGCAAAGACCATCAGAGATAGTGCCAAGAGAAACGCCGGTATAGACATCCCGACAAAACTAAGGAAGGTGAGAAAATTATCCGACCATTTGTATTGATGCGTTGCGGAATAGACCCCAAGGGGAATAGCGACAACATAGGTGAAGATGAGCGAGCCGACAGAGATAATCAGGGTGAAGGCAATTCTATCCCATATCAGTTCGTGGACTTCTCGTTTATACTCAAACGACTCGCCAAAATTCCCGCGCACAAAACCAGTCACCCAGATAAAGTAGCGTTTCCAGAATGGTTCGTCTAAACCGTAGCGTACTCGCAATTCCTCAACATGTGCCAGTGAACTGCTATCGCCGAACTCCTCCTCTAAACGCTGAATTTCCCGATCAAGGTAATCGCCTTGTGGGAGCTGGATGATGGTAAAAGAGATAATAGAAATCGCCATGAGTGTCGGAATTGCGATCAAACATCGGCGAATAATATAGGTAATTATGGCTGTATCTCCTGTTTTATTGGCTTGCTTCGCAGTGAGAATGATCGGCTGTCAGTTATCGGTAAATACTTGTGGCAGTTGCATAATATGTCATCGCCACAAATCGCTCTTAACCGACTGCTGATGGCTATTCCTTAGACATCCAGCACTGTTCGGGATAACTGGTTGCAGGCGTGACAATTGCCCATGGACCCAAGATGCCGTCGTTTGGAACGTTGTGAAAATGGTTCCCTACGACTAAAAGCGATGGCGAACGCCCAGCAGAACCGAGATGAAACGGTCCCTCGTCGATGTGAATCCTGACTGCGTCCCGAACATATTGATGCCGCTGTTTTTCGTCGGGTTCCTTTTTAATTTCGTCGTATAAGTCAAGCAACTTTTTTAGGGGTCCGGTGGGGGGTTCGCCCTTTTCACCACCCGTTTCATACCATTTTCCTACCTTAGGGTGCCAGTACTTAGCGAGTGTCGGAAACACCCAATCCGGATACGTAAAGAGATCCATTTCCGCCTCACCGTGCATACTGATTGTGAACTTGCCAAGCGTGCGACGCAAACTTAACTCGGCACCCGGAGGCGTATAGAGGAGCGTTTTTAAGCCGAGCTGCTCCCATCCCTCTTGAATAATCAGCCCGATGTCATTCTCCTGGCTGTTGAGATTAGAACTCGGAACATCCATAAGCATCTCAACCCGTTTGCCATCTGGACGCAGTCGATACCCATCTCTATCACGCTTCGTGAGTCCCATTTCATCTAAGAGGCGGTTTCCTGCGACAATATCAAAATCTGCATCGGCTCGTTTCCATTCTTCAAAGAGGGTTTGCCCATCCTCATCGGCGAAGTGCCATCCCTCTTGACTGACGGTCGCCGCCTGGGGTTCCAATAAACCCCGCCATGCGATCTCGTTACATTTCTCGCGGTCAATCCCATAAGCGAGTGCTTTGCGGAAACGTTGATCCCGAATGAGTTGTCTTAAGACAGGATCGGGAGCTGTCCAGTTAATCAAAATAGCAGGTTGTGCACCCGCCGTGCTCTTCCAGCGACGCACCTTATAGCCGCCTTTCTCTTCCCCTTTTAGATAGAGCGCAAGATCACGGAGTTCCATCCCACGATATTGGCAATCGATCTCGCCCGCGAGGACTTTGAGGACGCGAACCTGCGGCTCAGGTACCAAACTTGTCTTGACTTTGTCAATGTAAGGGAGCTGCCTGCCGAGTTCATCAACGACATAGTAATACGGATTACGTTCCAGTTCAACACGGAAGCCACCCTTTTCATATTTTGTTACCCGCCAGGGCCACAACGTTGGACGCCCTGGGTTCTGATGAGGGATATCTTCCTTCTCGAATCGAATGAAATCGGTATATTTGGCGTTGTGATCTGGGTGGAACTGCACCATGTAGTGTTCAGGAATGTTATATTGATTGCACCACCAAAATCCGGTCGCTAACCAGAGCGGCACGAGCCAATTGGGACCTGCGAATTTCATGACAATCGTATAATCATCAGGTGTTTCGACTTCCATGGGTATGCCGTTTACTTGGCACCAAACCGGTGGGCTGTATTTATATCGTTCATCAAGGCAAAGCGCGTAATAGAAAGCGAACGAGGCAGAGGTATACGGATGCCCGTCCGACCATTTGACCCCCTTGCGGAGATGCAACGTCAACATACTACCGTCCTCATTAAACTCCCACGATTCAGCGAGACCGGGTTCCAAACCAGAAGCATCAAATTTCCATCGGATGAGCGGTGCGTAGCCCGCTGTCATCTTCCAAGTGCCCAAATCTGGATGTGTATGGAATCGATGCCACGTGCCACCATAGGGACCGGGACGTTCATATCCATCGAAATTCGTCTTGGCGACGAGTGGGCTTTGTGGAAGCCGTTCGGCGAGAGGCGGGAGTTTGCCTTCGGCGACGCGTTTTGCCCACATCGGTGCCTCTTTCGCCTCAATTCCACTCGGAAAATCGGAGGTATCTTCCAATGGGTTTCCTGAGCAACCGACGACGAAAATCAGCAAGATAATCAGTACTTTAGCCGCAGTCTGAGGGATTTTTATTCGCTTTCGCATTTCACTCGTCCTCCTGACGATTTGCGAGAGAATCCGTGAAGGCATTAAACTCTTGAGAGACGGTTGTAAATAATTCGTCAATTGACTTAGCGTGCTCTACTGTTTTTTCATAAACCAATTCCCTACCATAGATATTCGTGACTTTGTGACGAAATTCCAAAAGTTTTTCCAATTGGATAGAGGTATTTTCGGAAATCACGGGGGGGCGTTCCGGTCGCTGTTCTACCATTTGTGCCAGTAAATTTTTATGCCATCTACTTCCAGTCGGCACGTACATATCCACCTCACGGGCAATTCTCAAAAAGATGTTCTCTATCCCTCGATAGACATCGGCGAGATCCGTAGCGATCGTATTTTCGATGAACTCTCTAACATCAATAGAAACCACCTCAAGTTTTTCCAAACCCCTCGTGACTCTTTCAAGGGTTTCACTTATTTTTACAAGTTCATCGTTGATGCGTTGCGTCAATCTTTTTCGGTTCATTTCGTAAATTTCTTCGTCCTTAGCGGGGAAAACCTGTTGCTGAAGATGTTTGTAGAGCGTCCGCCACACATCTGTCATACCATTCGGGGAACGCATGCTTTTTTCGATAGGAATCGCTTGATGTTTTACCCGTTCCCGGAAAATCCCTTTTGATGTATCCAGATTGATAAAGTCTATTTTGAACTCCGAATCAAAGTCCATAATTTTGCTGTAAGCTTTATCATACATATCATGGGAGAGCCCCGACACGGCGATATCGATATCCGACTTACTTGTGAACCACATCGGCTCTGTAAGTGAACCGAAGACAGCGACTTGCGTTGCGTCGAACTCTTCATAGAGTAGGGCAGCCACCTCATGCACAGTGTGCCATGCCCGATGGAGCAAACCTTCGTCCACTATCCGGCTTTTCCAGAGTTGCTCCAGTCGCTTCCTACATGCGGAGAGTTGGTCTGCAGACATCTTTTGTTTTGACATCACTCTACTCCCTGTAACTCCAACGTATCACTGTGATGACACGCCACCTGAACACCCGATGCTACCTGACGAAGTTCTGGCGTTTCCTGTTTGCATATATCGGTTGCGTAACGACATCTCGGATGAAAATAGCATCCAGCAGGGGGTTGAGATGGGTCGGGGACATCCCCTTCAAGACGGATGTGCTCGCGTTTACGTTGCGCACTCGGATCTGGAAGTGGCACAGCGGATATCAACGCCTCCGTGTAGGGGTGTTTCGGCGATTGATAGAGGGCTTCAGCATCGCTGATCTCCACGATTTTACCGAGATACATGACTGCGACGCGGTCGCTGATATGCTCAACGACGCTCAGATCGTGTGCGATAAAGATATAAGAGAGGTGGAATTTTTCACGGAGTTCCGCCAGTAGATTGAGAATTTGTGCTTGAACGGAAACATCCAATGCCGAGACGGGTTCATCTGCGACGATGAGTTCAGGTTGCAGTGCTAACGCCCGCGCAATACCGATACGTTGGCGTTGTCCGCCACTAAAGGCGTGTGGGTATCGGCGCATATCCTGCGATCTCAAACCCACAGACTCTAACAGTTCCACAATCCGGTCTTGAAGTGCTGCCCCCTTCTCTGTCCGATTGACGCGCATCGGCTCGCCAACAATATCTCCGACCGTCATCCGAGGATTAAGCGATGCATGCGGATCTTGGAAGATCATCTGGATACGTCTACGATACGGACGCATGTCATGGTAGCTTAACTTCGCTAAATCGACCTCTTCCTCACCAAAAATGAAACTCCCGCTTGTGGGTGGAATCAATCGGAGTAGGCATCGTCCTGCTGTGGTTTTCCCGCAACCGCTTTCACCGACGAGTCCGAGTGTTTCACCGCGTTGGACATCAAAACTGATACCGTCGACTGCTTTGACATAACCGACAGTGCGTTGAAAGATACCTTTCTGTATCGGAAAATATTTTCTGAGATCGTTCACCTCAAGCAACTTCATTTTTTAATTTTACCTTGCGGAGTAATCACGAGCGTTAGAATTATAGGATGCGTCCCTTAAATCCGCTCTCCATTTCATTACGAGCTGCGGGTTTTGACACTATCTTAAGAGGTAAACTGTGTTAGCCGAAAACCTCTTAATGACTGCCAACTGCTGACTGCTAATTGCTATTTTACCTTGCGGTTCGGTTAGGTGAGTTCGTCAATAACGTTAATCGACGTATATCCGCCTGCGCCGGTGTTGCAGGTTTTTAATTTTACCTTGCGGTTCGGTCAGTTGGATTTGAACTTTTATCTGCCACTCCGTATATCCGCCTGCGCCGGTGTTGCAGGCTACCGTTCTGGTTCAACCCCAGAGCAATACATTAAAAATCTGTGTGAAGCCAACATCGGACAGCATGTTCACTATTTTCCGTTTCCCCATTGATTCCCTCGAGTACCGGCATCCGCTCACATTCTGGCATCCGTTCTGAACACCGCGGTTGAAACGAGCACCCCGACGGCAGTGTCAAGGGGTGTGGAACTGTTCCGGGTATGGAGGGCAAGGTTCTTTGCGGCGTTCTTCCGAGGACAGGTATAGACTTTAACAATCCTTGCGTGTAAGGATGCAGAGGGTTATAGAAGATGTCATCAACGGTGCCTTTTTCGACAACGCGCCCTGCGTACATGACAACGACTTCATCAGCGAGATCTGCAATAACGCCGAGGTCGTGGGTGATGAGCATAATTGCCATCCCCATCTCCGCTTGAAGTTCCTGCATGAGACCGAGTACCTGCGCTTGGATCGTCACATCGAGTGCGGTTGTGGGTTCATCCGCAATGAGCAGCATAGGTGAGCAACAGAGTGCCATCGCAATCATAACACGTTGACGCATACCACCGGAAAGTTGGTGGGGGTACTCATCAACGCGTTGTGTAGGCCCAGGTATGCCGACACGTGCTATCATTTCGATTGCGCGTTCGCGCGCTATTTTTTTATCAACTTGCTCGTGTAAGGCAACCGCTTCAGCAATCTGGTTTCCGATCGTGTAGACTGGATTGAGGGAGGTCATCGGTTCCTGGAAAATGATGGCAATTTCGTTGCCGCGAATTTGGCGCATCAATTCACTCTTCGGCGACACCTGTGCAATGTCTAACGGGTCATCTCCACCGTTGCGATAAAATTGGATCTCACCGGCTTCAATACGTCCGGGTGACGGCACGAGTTGAAGCAGCGATAGTCCGGTGATGCTTTTCCCACATCCACTTTCGCCGACAACGCCGACGGTCTGCCCGCGGTCAATTTTAAAACTGACATCGTTCACGGCATTTACGATGCCATCGTCTGTTGGAAAAACTGTTTTTAAGCCCGAAATTTCCAAGAGCGGTTTTTCATAAGATGTATTTTGCGCTGAAGCCATTCTCTTAGGTTACCTTAGAGGATATGCCAAACTTTTGGCTATTATACACAAAAAACTGTTGTGTGTCAATTGTTTTCTCCAAATTCTCGATGCCAAGCGTTAAAAAAAAAAGAAGAGCGCGATTAGAAACCGCGCCTTCAATGGTTGAAGAATAAATTGACCTACGATGAACTGTTAAACAGAGCATACAGTATTAGTTGTGTTCGCCACCACCTTCACTGTCGTGCGCTCCGTGAGATTCACCACTACTATGTTCGCCTTCGCCTACTTCGGCATGGGCAGTCCACCCGTTAAACTCTGTACCGGTTGCCACGAGTTCAATCTCTCGTATTTCCCCGGGAGCGAGGTCGCCTGAGGGTGTAGGACCGAGTTCTGTTCCATTTGACAAATGAACTTCAACTCGGACTTGCTTCAAAGTTTCGTCTGTCGTGTTTTCCACAGTACCTTTGAAGGCATTGGTCTGCGCGTGGTAAGTTAAAATCAGTCGGGCTCCGCTTCGGACCTCATCATATTGCTCATTCAGTGCAAGTTCAGTGTTAGATTCTTCGCCTTCGTCGCCAATGGTCAGTTTGTCTGTCCTTGAACAACCGTTAATAACAGAAATCGCCAATGCAATAACAATTGCGGTGAAAAGAGTGTGAATACGACTCAAGAATATACTCCTTTTCTCGTGAATATTTTTTGATTGGGTCTTCGTTCAATCAAAAGGCTACAACTCGGTTTTAATGTGATTCCAAAACACAGTCAGCTTTTCGCTTGCAATATCTCGGGCATAGTTAACCATGCTGGCTTCACCTGTCTGTTCCTGATAACCTATAGTATCGGTGCGCCACATCGCCGATGAATCTTGCGTTGGACTGAAGAAGGAATCATGCACAGGCTGGACAGCGATTCCAGATTGCTGTGGTGCGCTCGGGTTCTCTACTTTCGTTTCAGTGTCTTTAACCATTGCCCATGGAGAGGGTGAGATCCTAACATGCCGAAGCCGTGTCTTTTCCATTGCGGTCAAACCGAACTCGGGTTCAGGCGAATTTGTGAAGAACGCAAGTTTCATGACAAAACCGGAAGCGACAAGAAAGAAGAGTAGGACAATGGCGTTGACTAACCTCGGAGAGAGATCTAACTTTAATCGGTCAAGACACCACGCTACGGGACTCGCGAAGAATGCGAGCTGCTGTTGTCGATGGAGTTGTCGGACGCTGCGTTGAATGTTTCCGACTAATTCCGGTGGTGGATTTGGAGCATCCGTATTCTCCAACACATCCGCGGTGTGCCACAACGCTTCGTACTCTCTCTGGCACTCTGGACAGGTCCGCAGATGCTCCAAAAGGGTGCGTCGCGAAATTTCTTCAGAAATCGGTTCTGTCGCTCGGGCATCTGCATTCACGACGAGGTGTGGCAAATTGTTAAGAGTCTGTTCGCAATTTAAATTCATGAAGACTCTCCTTCCAAGAGATAATATTTGCTCAACTTCCGCTTGAGATTTTTCAGTGCCTGATTCAACCGTGAAGCTACGGTGCCTTCCGAACACTTTAAGATCTCAGCGATCTCCCGGTACTTGAGGTGTTGCATATAGTATAGTGTAACAACTTCACGTTGTTTCTGTGGTAACCGATTGATGGCACCTTGAACCATTTCACTCTGCTCGGCACTCACAACCGATCGTTCGGGTGAGTCCATTTCAGAAACCGTGCCATCTACTTCCGTTTCTCTGGTGTAAGCGGTAAGCTTGCGTTCATGTGATTGCGATTTACGGATATACTGTTGGCACGTATTAATGCCGATACTATATAGCCATGTCCCGAACTGCGACTGAAATCGAAACGCCTTAATTGATTTGTATGCCTCTAAAAACGTTTCCTGCGTCGCGTCGGCGGCATCTTCGGGATTGCCGAGCATTCGGTACGCAAGCCCATAAATCTTTGAATGATGCCGATTGACGAGCTCGTTGAACGCCTCGGCATCGCCCTCCACTGTTTTGTGTACGTACACATCATCAGGAATCATTTTTTTAATTTACCTTGCGGTTAAATAACGGGGATTGAAACTTTAGACAGGCTTCTCACAAATCCGTCCTCCATTTCATTACGGACTACGGTTTTTTGTCTTAGAAGATTCAAGACAAGACTCTGAACCTCCTACGCCTCCCCTGAATCCGACGCATTCTAATTTTAGCCACCACAAACGCCCGTTTACTATCCTTTAAAAAGTGGCAAACGTGTTTGTAAATTCGGATGTTGCCTGATTTGTTGCATCGAAATTGATTTCCCTTCACTTTTTTTCAAAAGCGGCAAAAATTGGGGTGTTATCTGTTTTGTTGCATCGGACCCAATTTTTCTTTATTTTTTCTTTTCAAAAGCCAAAAAAAGAGAAACCATACCCTAATTTTTTACGACCAATACATTAAACTTCAAACCCGTTATACGGATTCGCACGCCTCACAGACTAAGGCGAAACGTTTGGTACCGTTTGTCTCAAACTCGGTCTCGTAATCATAACTGACAGGTACATTTGACGCGCCACACCAATCACACCGTCCAGAAAAGGTATGTGCTTTCTGCCCCAACAAAACTTCCTTCTGCTCCTCAACTTTTCGGGTAGCGGCAATGAGGTCAAGTGCATTTTGGCGAAGCCTCGGATCGGTTTCCTCTTTGACGATTCTTTCAAGGAGCGGTTGCAGTCTTGGATCGTTCGGATTCCCGCCATCATCAAGTGTATGCCACGCGGCTTTTCGGACGCGCACGTCGGGATCGACTAACCCTTTGTAGAGTGCCTTCCAAACCTTGTCGATGCTTTTCCGAACATGACAGGGACAGAGATTGTCCATTGCCTCAACGCGATCGTCCGGGTTGGAAGAGTAGGCGAGAGAGAGGTAGTATTCAACCTCGTTACCGCGCAATCGATCTTCACCCCGACGATGCGCTTTCTTTTGATACTTGTTCATGCCTTTTAATTTTTTTTGCTTCGGAATTCCATGTTTTGGCATCTGTTTCCTCCAGTTTAGAATTGTAACACAACGTGAGTTTGATAAAAGTGCCATGTTGGGTTTCGCTACGGAAACCCCTGACCCCAGAGGCACCTAATGTTCCAAAATGTTACGATTTTATAACATTTTTAAATTGGCATTTCTGTGCACATTTCGGTTGAGAATTCACGGGTGGCGTGGGTTCCCTGGGTGTTTCTCTGTTGCGATTCTCTTTTGAAAAAAAATAATTTGGTGAAAAGTGTAACATTTTTCATTTGGATTTTTAATTATCAAACTCACATTAACACAGGTTTCTCGGGTTTTTCCATTTAACCAAACCTAAGTTTATCCGTGACCTTTTGAAGTGCGTCATTTATTTTTTCTAATACTTCACCTGACGGAGGTTCGCCCTCGGCGGTAATTGTGATGCGAAACTTAAAGTCGAGTTCAGGTGCGATATCAGCCAAATCAGCGACCGCTTCAGCCAAATCCTGGATTTCAATTTCGGTAAGATGGGATTCAGCATGACCAATCCACGCTGCCTGACGCACCCGAACATGATAGAAGTCGTCAGTTAGTGATCCATCCGAAACGATTAATCCACCATCAATAGCACCTCTGACAGTTTCGAGAAACACATGATCAGGTATAGCGGTCCCTATATTGGATTCAAGCGTTTCTTTAATCAATCCCAATGTAGGGTTTCCAGATTCCCATGCTGCTTTGGCATCAGTCCCAATAAGATCTTTTGGTGTTATTTTCACGGCCGCTTGTGAAACTTTTAAACCGACCTTATCGGCTTCGTCAGCAGCACAGGGCCACGGTGGACTCTCCTCAACGAATTCAAAGAGTCTTTTATCTCGAGCGTCGTTGATAGCATCAACAACCAATAACCACGGAATTGGAGAACCTTTGAGCACTGATAACACATGTATTATTTTCCCGACAGATGAAGTTTCATTCTCCCAAGCATCAGGCAAATTTTTGTGGCTGAGCTCGGAGCCGCTGATGGGTTCTAACGGCGTGAGTAATTCCAGATCGTCCGTCATCTCCGCGTCAGGAACGAGTTCCTTAAGATATGCTTTGTCTTGGCGACGTGCCATGAGTAAACCGTTTTGAACAGCAGATTGAATAGCGTCTAAAAGAATGTTATCAGAAGCGAGTTTGGGAACCTCGTCCCCGTTGAAAAATTCGCGAGCTGCACCTACCGTTGTGGGAACATTATCACCTTGCCACAGTTCTGGCAGTTGACCCGGAACTAATAATTCAGCACTAAGGTTATGGAGTTCAGCGTATTCAATTGGAACAATTTCTAATTCCTTTTTCCAGAGATCCCCGTCAGTAGCGGGTGCTTCACGCCAGTGAGTATACTGTGAACCATCCGGACGGACAGTGCGTAGCACAATCTGACCTTCTGTAACCGCGCGTCGAAGGGTGTCAACAAATACTTGTCGGTTCAATAATCGGGGTAGACGGGGTAGGCTGGCAAACATACCGTATAACCCCTGAACGGGTTTAGCGGTTTCGTCCTCTCCCCAAATATCAAAGTAACTCTCCGGTGTGAGTAGTTCTGGGTCGAGTGAAGTTGCTAACAATCTATCCTCGTCAATCAAGGCTTTCTTCACGCGTTCAAACGGTGAATTCGGCCCTGGTGGTAACAAACTCGCTTTAATGTCCCCGTCCTCGTCAACAGCAATAAGCACATTATACGCGGATATGACAGAATCCAAAATTCCGGTTTCATCGTCTCGTTTTCGTTGCGGGAGTAATGTTTTTTGTTCTGGACTAAGCAGGTTTATGTCATCTCCATTTTGGATTGATTCCCACCCAAGGATTTTACGAATGCGTTGTCGCAGTCCTGCTAACAGTGCGTTTTCAGCGGCAAGCACGATAACACTGTTCCGATAGGTTCTATTGAAAAACGCTGCAAGTGATGCAGAAACATTTTCGCCCGGTACTGCCGTGTGTTTAGGATCAGCAATCACAAAGCGGAGTTCTGGCGTATTGGAAAGGTCTTCGGATGAAGTGGGTAACGTATGAACATCAACCTTATCTGTGTTCCGACCGACTGCAGCACTTCTTATCCGTTTCACTAAGTTTTCGGTGATTTGGTCTTCGTTAATTCTCGCCATTGCGCGAACGTGCATATTGGTTAGATTGGGAGTGGTTCCCAAAGCCCAACTACTCTGGTTTTCTTTAAGGAACCATGAGGCATCTCGCCATTCAGCAAGCCCTTTTTCAACGGATACTGCGTCGATGTCAGCGTGTGCAAGTAGAAGGTGTAGGTCTGCCAATTCTGCCTTTTGTCCAATAGGCTGCGAATGCAAAAAGGTAGCAAGGACTGCGGCTTCAATTTCGCGAGATTTCAGGAGTGGGAGTTGCTTCTGGACAGTCCGGGCTCTATCGAGTTCACCTCTGAGAATCGGTGTCCAATTAGCCCCTTCATCACACGCCTTAGTGAGTTCCTGTAAGGTATCTGAGAGTTCGGTATCGGTAGAAAGGAGCGCGTTCGGGCCGACAAATGCTGCGGGGTCTTCTCCGAAAGCGTCTCTGAGGAGGAGTGCGAAAGTCCGAAACATCCCACGCGTCCCTTGAAAATTATCCAGTTGTGTCCATTTTTGCTCAAATACATCGATGAGATTTGGGTGGAACGGATAAGACTTTAAGAGTTTGTCATAAGCTTCCTGAGCCGTGTGCTGTCCTCGGAGGTGGAGTTTTTGTCGGGCTGCGATGAGGCTGTCTACAATAGAACGACGTGTGCTTTCAGGGGGTACGTATTCAAACAGCCGCCGTCGGAGCAGTTCTGAAACATCTCCCTGTGAAATAGGTTCAGCGATCTCATCCAACCTGTGGAATATTGTTTCTAACATATTTAGGACGCGGATGTCGGTCGGATCGTCGGCAGTAATATCGGCAGTGATAAGGCTTGCTACGATTGCGGCGTTGTTAACCTTTTTCACTGCTTGCGTAAGTACTTGAAAAAAATCCCGAAGGATTCCGTATCGATTTGGATCCGCCTTGACAGCAGTACATGTATACATGAGTGTTTCGTCCAGCAAAATGAGGGTAGAGAGTCCTTCGTTTTGTGGCAATTTGAGTAGCTCGACGAGGGGCGTTTCAGCTGGCTTGATATAATCGGCTTCGTGCTTGGCGACGATTTCAAGCCCTTTATCGCCAGCGAGTTGATACGCCAATGCGCCCCAGGGTGTTTTGACCTGTTTTTGTTTACCGTCTGGGCTTACAACCGAAAGCCCGTTTACCACGTCGAATTGGTCAAACGGGAGGATGGCAACGCGCGTTCGAGGTATCGTCGTTAAACCGCTGAATTGGATAAATTCTTGGACAGTGGGGTGTGTTTGGAAGTCGGTACCGTGTTCAGCCAAGTGTAAGAGGGCAATCAGGGCATGGGTTTTCCCACCGCCGTAAGCGACTTGAAGTGTGAGGATAGGGTTGCCACCTTTTCCGGATAGCCGCCGCAGGACGTTTTGCACCAAGGTTTTGAGTTTATGGGTGGGGTAGGTGCGATCGAAAAAGAGATTGGGTATCTGATAGACGTTGGGTGCGTTTCCCATTCGGACTTCATAGATATCCGCTGCGAAGTCTGCGAGTTCAAGCGTGCCTTGTCGGACATCATCTCTTAAAATACAATGTTCATGCCATGCGTTATTGCCCATGGACTTGCTCCTCTTCCAGGTCATAGATATTTGGTATTCGGCATGTAGTGCAGTTTAACAGAGTCGTCTGCTAAAGTCAACCGAAAAACTTTCAAACCTCAGTGCCATTCAATTTTAAGAAATTACAGCGAAATGCTGCGAAAATTTCTGCAGTTTGTCTTAAATCATAACATAAATTAAGTATTAACACCTGTGAAAAGAATACTACCAAAAGCCTATATAGGACTTACGCAATTTTGACCGTAACACTTGGTTTTAGAGGCAGATGCCGAAAAAACACAGGCATTTGGGGACACAGGCTAACGGTTTCCTATGCTACAAAAGAGCACGCTGCGTAAGTCCTGCTACAATTGAATGCCCCGGCTTCAAACCTATTTTGATATCATATCTTCAAACGTAAGTTGCTGTTCGGTCTCATTTGTAGATTGTCTTGAAGATGATATTCCGCTGAATTCTCCGGGTTCATGCTTGATAAGTGCCTCCAAAAGCGATCTTTCATCGGAACCTTGAGGACTTGTTTCAATGAGTGCCTGAACGACAGCCTTAAAAAGAGGATTTTCTTGAAGTCCGTGCTCGTGGAAGTAAGCGTTGAGCTGCGCGGTTTCGCCCGTGATCCAAAGTTTCTCGCTCCGGTGAATCATGTCTATCATCGGAATTCTCCCGGAAGTGTGGGCATAGCCGATTCGGTCCGAAATGCGTTCGGTATGTCCGAGGAGTTTGAGTGCGTTGCCAGAACTGACTTTCTTCAATATGCCGATGTGTCGGTCTCTCAAATCGTCAAGTGGCACGCCATAGCCTTGTGCCAAGAGGATACACTCACCTACCGGTGCGTTCTCTGTCCCGAAGTAGTCTCTGTGCATCAGGTAATAGCGCGTCCATTCGTCCAGTGCCTCTGTGCTTGCGTCGTGCAGAATTTGCCCCAGGGCGAAGTCCGTCACCATCCGCCGTACTTCTGTGAGAAACTCGGTCACGGTGAAGGCTTGTCCACCCATGCGTTTGACTTCCGTGTAACTTGAGTAGCTTTCCAAAGCTGGTCCGATTGCTGCCCAAACGAAGTCGGGGCCTCGGATCCCCACATCCCAGAAATAACGGAGACGTTCGGTAATTCGTTGTTGCATATCGCGTTTGACTTTACCGTAATGCCCAGCTTTAGCCTTTGCTGGCCGTTTTCGACAGACCATCCAAAGCGAAGTTGCAAGTGCAGCATGCTTCACTTTAAGCCCTGCTTGCATCTCGGTGTCAATAGGCCACGATGCTGTAACTACCAAACTTGCTTCAAGCATTGCCTTAATAAGTGTCTCCCATGCATCCGGGGCTTTGTGGGCAAACACAATCACCATTCTACCCTCATCATCCAATGAATTGTACGCTGATCGAAAACTCTCTGCCATACCTTTTTCGTAGAATTTTTTGCCGGTCCTGCCGATTTCACCAGCTTTATGGTGTTGCACCAACTCTTCTAGCTTTGGAGTCAACGGCTCTGCGAAAGTACTAGAAAAACGGTCGCTGGTTAAGCGACGGAGCCATACATAAAAGAAATCCGAAAGATCAGCATAAGGAATTGCATCATAGTAGGGGGGATCGGTAAGGATAGCATTGACTTTCCGGTTGACCGGATCCGTAGCAGATTGAAGTGAAATTAAACAATCTGGTGTCTCTGGTATATGTGCACGTCCTATAGTTTCCATGGAGGTGAGAATTTTGTTAAGGCAGAGTTGATAACTGCCCGGCACTTCACTCAAAATTACACATTCGCTAAAATCCCATGTCATCGAGAAGGCATACCTAGTAGTCGTTCAGGTTTGAGTTTTAGGATATAACCATTTGAGTTTGATGCGTGCGTCGTGTGTGGTAAATCGCCAGTCGACAGGCCCTGCCATCCGATTGCGATACGCTTGCCAAGCGGCTACTT
>Ga0209754_1000031_pt1 | contig 203374 bp, 170 predicted proteins | sample MesohylBB_FD_187295 | JGI IMG/M metagenome (GOLD analysis project Ga0209754, IMG submission 187295) | Host-associated microbial community of the marine sponge Aplysina aerophoba from Gulf of Piran - sponge mesohyl, lysed by bead beating... | ecosystem: Host-associated > Porifera > Sponge >... | reverse complement strand
CCGAACTGCTCGCAGCCCAACGACGCGAACGAGCCAGAACCCGAGCCGAAAAACAACACCGCTGGGGCAGACCCACCAAAGCAGCCGCATGACCAAAGCGCGCAAACGTTTGCGGACACAGCACTAGTCGAGCAGAAGCAGCTGCCGGCCGAGCAGTCCTGGCGCATTGCCGAGAACTTCCAGTTCTTCGGGAAGCAGATTGCAGCGCTGGGCGATGACGTGGGCTCACTCTGTCAAGGACTTGCGAAGCTGATGGTCGTCGACATCGCTCTCAGTCGTGACCAAGACAACCCGCAGCTCATCTTCGAGAGCATGAACTCGACGGGCCGCGAACTAAGTCAGGCCGACCTCATTCGCAACTTCGTGCTGATGCGCCTTCCGCGCGACCAGCAGACTGAGCTCTACGCGGATCATTGGCGCCCGATGGAGGTCGCTTTCGGGCAGGAGTCCTACGGGACGCACTTCGACGGCTTCATGCGCCACTATCTCACGTTGAAGACTGGCTACATCCCCAAGATCGGGGCCGTGTACGAGGAATTCAAGTCATTCGCGGGTCGGCAGCGGAATGCAGGGCAGGGGATCGTTGGGCTGGTCGCCGATGTGCATCGGTTCGCGGGCTACTACTGCTCGATGGCCCTCGACCAGGAGCCCGATGGCATTCTCGGCGAGGCCTTCCGCGATCTCCGTGAGCTCAGGGCCAACGTCGCCTACCCGCTGCTCCTCGAGCTGTATGACGACTACCGCACGGGTGTGCTGAGCCGGGACGAGCTCTGCGAGGCGGTTCGGCTGATCGAGGCGTATGTGTTCCGGCGAGCGGTGTGTTCGATTCCAACGAACGCGCTCAACACGACATTCGCGACATTCGCCCGTGACCTCGACAAGGACCGCTACTTGGAGAGCATCAAGGCCCGGTTTCTCCTGCTGTTGTCGTTTCGGCGATTCCCGAGAGACGACGAGTTCAAGCGCAAGCTGCAGAACCGAGACGTCTACAACTTCCGAAGCTCCGGCTACTTGCTGCGCCGACTGGAGAACCATGGCCGTAAGGAACGGGTTCTCGTCGACGACTACACCATTGAGCACATCATGCCGCAGAACCCGGATGTGTCGGCCGAGTGGCAGAGCGACCTCGGCCCCGATTGGCAGCGAGTCCATGAGACCTACCTGCACACCCTCGGCAATCTCACGCTGACCGGCTACAACTCCGAGTACAGCGACCGCCCCTTCGCCGAAAAGCGCGACATGGAGGGCGGCTTCAAGATGAGTCCCCTGAAGCTCAACGACGCACTCGGAGAACTGGAGCGATGGGACCAGCGGGAGATCAGCGCCCGCGCCGGCCGTCTGGCCGAGGTCGCCGCCAAGGTGTGGACCGATGTGAGCCTGCCAGAGGAGCAGCTTGCGAGGTACCGAACACAGCCCGGTCGGGGAGTGCCCAACACCTACACGATCGACGACCATCCGCAGCTAGCCGCGGGCAGCACCAGCCGAGCGCTGTTCGAAGCCTTCCGCGCCGAGGTGCTCGCGCTGAGCCCCGTGGTCACCGAGGAGTTCCTCAAGCACTACGTCGCGTTCAAGGCGGAGACCAACTTCGTCGACGTCGTCCCCCAGATGGCCCGGCTTCGCCTCAGCCTCAACATGCACTTCCACGAGTTGCACGACCCGCGACATCTGGCCAAGGACGTCACCAACGTCGGACGATGGGGGAACGGCGACGTCGAAGTTCACCTCAGTGACGCGGCTCAGCTGCCGCACGTGATGGCCTTGGTCCGCCAAGCCCTTGAACAACAAATGGGCAACGGCGACGACGAATCGTGATCGACCGTCACCGCTCCCGACCCGAGAGCGATTCAGCCGGGCATCTTGACAACGGGGTCAGTGATTCTGACATTCGTGTCGTGTTAGGTGACATCAACGCAGGGGAACAGGTCATGAGCGCGGATGAGCCTGATTCGGCCGTCGAAGAAGAGGATGGCGCTTGCGCGGCGCTTGCGGTTTGCGCGTGAGTACATCGGTCTGCTGCAAGAGGATGTGGCGACTGCGCTGGACATTCCGCGTGCGAGCGTGTCAGCCATCGAGTCCGGGAAGCGTCGGGTCTCATCGCTCGAGCTCAGGCGTCTCGGTCGTCTGTACCGCCGTCCCGTGGCGTGGCTGCTCGAGGAGGACGGCGCCGAACTCGACGTGGGCGAACCCTTGTTGCGGGCGACCAAGGCGCTGTCTGATCACGACAAGGAACAGGTGCTGCGCTTTGCTGAGTTCCTCGCCGACGCCGGACGGCCTGGAACCGCTTCAGCGAAGCGGAAGGAGTGACTTGCCGTTTCGGACAGCGGACCCCATCGCTTCGAGAACGGTGAGGACAGCGAGCAGCGCTGAAGCCGCGGTCGATTGTCGTCTGGTCGTAGACCGTGAAATCGCGCTGAGGTGTGGACGATCCGGCAAGGACCTGCGTCATGGACCTGTCGTCGAGCGCTGCGAGTCGGCCAACAATCCGGTTCAGGTCGTCAGCGCCGACCGCACTCCAGCCGCCCTGTTGAGGGTAGGTGCGGTCCAGCGTCGAGAACCGCCACGAGAGGGCAGCGTTGTCAGGGCTCGGCGGCGTTGCGCTTGGGCGGGGGCCGTGCTGTTTCGAGCGCTTCGGCTGAGTGCCCTTCGGGCGCTTAGCCATCCTCGGACTGTTGGTCCATCAGTCCGCTGAAATAGTCCTGCATCGTGTCAAGGCTGATGACGCGCGTGCCGCGTTCAGTAGGCGCAAGACCCTCGCGCGCTTCGATCCACGGCCGTTCGCCGTGCGTTGCGCGCGACAACTGATCCGCGGACCAGTCGCCGTAGAAGTTCACGACGGCTTCGACGGTTTCGCGCTCGTCCTTCGTCAGCCGCTCATGGTCAGCGCCCCAGGAAGCAGGGAGCGGATGGTTCAGTCGGAACGTGCCGCGATGCAGGTCGTAGATGTCGCGGACGACGGGGCCGTTTGCCCACGCCTCGATGCGCTCGTCGAATAGTGCCTCGCCGTCCCACGCCAAGTGCCAGCCTTGGCAGTAATACAGCAGCTTCTGCAGCTTCATGGTCGTGGCCGACCCGAGCAGGCTCAGCACGAGGTCAGATGAGTCATGTGCGCTTGCCATCGCCGGCCTCCTTCCCATCGGCCGCCCCGTCGTTCATTCTGGGGCTGCGGCACGCTACCGACGACCACACAGGTCGTTCGGCACCAGTATGGCAACGGGGTGCCACGCGAAACGCGTTGCGGTCGCCCTGCGATGTCCGGCGGCAGCCCCGCTGGCTGTGCTGCGTAGACCGACGGATCAGCGCTATCGAATGCCGCTGGCCACATCAGGGAGCGTCCGACAGACCCGGCGCGACGCACTGGCATGCCACGTAGAGTCTCAGGTGGGACAGATGTACGTTGCATTGGCACAGACTATTGCGGCGTTTCTTGAACGAGCGAGGAGTGCACAAGTGCAGAAAATTGGAATTCACCTAGAGAACTGTTATGGCATCAAGCAGCTAAATGCAGAACTTGACTTCTCTGGTACTCCAGTCTATGCGATATACGCACCGAATGGCGCCATGAAATCGTCTTTAGCAAAGACTTTCCAAGACGTTGCAGATCGGACTGAATCGCAAGATCGAATATTTCCCAAACGCAAGACGATCAGGGAGATCGTCGACGAACATGGACACGAGATCGAGGCAGAAAATGTTCTTGTGGTTACTCCCTATGACGAAGAGTTTGGTGTAAACGAAAAAACGTCAACGCTCCTTCTTGATGCAAAACTAAAACAAGAATACGAGCGCCTTCTACACGACGAGGCGGCCGCAAGACTCGAGTTGCTAACCGCCATACAACAGCAATCGCAAACCAAGACGGACATTGGTGTTGAAATTGCCAATGCAATAACACAGACCACCTCTGGGCTCGACCGTGCCCTCATACGCCTTGAGTCAGAAGTCCATGATCAAGCGGATACTCCATTCGCCGACGTGCCGTACGACAAGATATACAACGAGAAAGTACTCACCGCCCTTGACAGCAAAGACTTGAAAGACGCAATCGAAGAGTATGCGCAGAGGTACGATGAACTTCTCTCAGGTTCCACATACTTTAGGAAGGGAACATTTGACTACTATAACGCCGCGCAAATTGCGAGAAACTTGACAAACAATGGATTCTTCGAGGCGGAGCACACAGTCCGTCTCAACGCAGCCACTGGCAGTCGAGAGATACGAAACAGCGCGGAACTTGAAGAGCTGATATCAGAGGAAAAGAATGCGATCCTCTCAGATTCCTCTCTGCGCAAGAAGTTTGATGATGTAGGCCGTCAATTGATGCGAAACGTTCAACTGCGAGAATTCTACGACTACGTCCGTGACAATGAAGCGCTTCTGTCTCGCCTCAAGAACCCCGCTCTCCTCAGGCAGGAAATCATCAAATCGTACATTAAGGCACATGAGGGTCTCTATGACGCTTGGCTATCGAAGCACAGAGCGGCCCAAACCCGCCGAAATGAGCTTGAGATTGAGGCCCGAGAGCAGAGAACACAGTGGGAAGAGGTAATACGGATCTTCAATGATCGGTTCTTTGTTCCTTTTACACTGGAGGCAAAGAACAAGATCGATGTTCTTCTTGGACAGACATCGATCATAGAGTTAGGTTTCACGTATTCGGATGGCGACGAGCACGCGGATCTTCAGCGCTCGGAGCTGCTGAACTCGTTAAGCACGGGCGAACGAAAGGCACTCTATATCTTGAATGTGATATTTGAGGTTGAAACGCGCCGAAAGAACAACCAGGAAGCGTTGATCGTGATCGATGATCTTGCGGATTCTTTCGATTATCGCAATAAATACGCGATCGTGCAGTACCTGTGGGATATCAGTGATTATGATCAGTTCAAGTTGATCATAATGACACACAATTTTGATTTCTTGCGCACCATTCAGAGCAGGTTTGTCAAGTACAATAGCTGCCTGATGGCCTCGAGAAATGACGAAGGTGTGAATCTCGCACCGGCTAGCGGCGTCAAGAATGTATTCGCGCGCGATTGGAAGAACGAGTTCTTCAGTGATGCGAAAAAGAAGATTGCCTGTATTCCCTTTCTCCGCAACATTGTGGAAATGACGACGGGAGAACGTGACGCCAGGTACGAACAGCTCACATCGGTTCTACATTTCAAGCCAGAAGTGTCTTCGATGTCAATCGCTGAACTAGATGTCATCTTCTGTGATATCTGTGGTATAGAACACGCTCCTGTCGGCAACACCGAACTGGTACATGATCTGATCATCGAGCAAGCGGAAAACTGCCTGACGGCGGGGACGGAGGACGGTCTGGAGCGTAAAGTAGTTTTGGCGATCGCAATTCGGCTATTGGCTGAGCAATTTGTGATTGAACAGATTCAGGAACCCGATTTTGTTCGATCAATCAATGCTCACCAGACCCAAGCTTTGATCCAGCGATACAAATCTAAGTTTCCCGCTGATGTCGAGAGAATAAGGATGCTTGAGCGAGTGGCGTTGATGACACCAGAGAGCATACATCTGAATTCCTTTATGTATGAACCGCTCGTCGACATGTCTGATGAACATCTGCAACGATTGTTCTCAGAAATTAGATCAATTTCAGAGTCCTCCGCAGTGTGAACGTTGAGGGATGGCACATGTCTCAAGGATGCCAAGTTGATCGGAGTCCTCAGATGCTTTCGCGACGCGTTTCGGACGTACGTTGTGTAGAGCTATTTGGTTCGGTGTTAGGCATGGAGTGGACTTTGGGACTAGGGAGTCAATTCATGAAGAGATGGGTAATGGTTCAGGCTCACCGACGTTCGATGCCGCAGCTCGCTGAAATGAGTGGCCATGGTCACGGGTGAGCTGAAGCGGCAGATCGATGCGGTGTGGAACGACTTCTGGTCGGGGGGCATCTCGAACCCGCTGGAGGTGATGGAGCAGCTCACCTACCTGCTGTTTGTCAAGGCCCTCGATGAGCAGCAGACGCTCGCGGAGAACAAGGCGAATCGCACGGGCGAGCCGATCCCGGCCGAGGACGACATCTTCCCTGAGGAGCAGGTGTTCCAGCCCGAAGGGCGGGCTGAGGGTCGGCCGTACCGGGATCTGCGCTGGTCGTGGTTCAAGAGTCTGCCTCCGGCCGAGATGTTCGACATCGTTGAGAACTACGTGTTCCCGTTCCTCCAGCAGCGAGCCGACGAGAGCACCCATGCCAAGCACATGACCGGTGCCAAGCTCACGATTCCCACTCCTGGGCTGTTGCAAAAGGCTGTGGACGGGCTCGACGCGGTCGAGATGCAGGACCGGGACACCAAGGGTGACGTCTACGAGTACATGCTCTCGAAGATCGCCTCGGCCGGCCAGAACGGCCAGTTCCGCACACCGCGACACATCATCGAGCTGATGGTCGAGATGATGGCGCCCCAGCCCGACGACGTGATCTGCGATCCGGCCAGCGGCACCTGCGGCTTCTTGGTTGGCGCCGGGGAGTACATCCGCCGCGAGCACCCGAGCGCGCTCACGCGCCCTGCCGCGGCGAAGCACTTCCACAACGGGATGTTCTCGGGCTACGACTTTGACAACACGATGCTCCGCATCGGGTCGATGAATATGCAGCTTCATGGGGTGCAGAACCCGAATATCAGCTACCGGGACTCGCTCGCCGAAGATCACGCTGGCGACGCCGAGGCTTACAGTCTGATCCTGGCTAACCCGCCGTTCGCCGGATCGCTCGACTACGAGGGCACTGCCAAGGGCCTATTGCAGGTCGTCAGAACCAAGAAGACCGAGCTGCTGTTTGTCGCCCTGTTCCTGCGGTTGCTCAGGCCCGGCGGCCGGGCTGCGGTCATCGTTCCCGACGGTGTGTTGTTCGGTTCGACCAAAGCGCACAAGGAGCTCCGCCGAATCTTGGTGGAGGATCAGAAGCTCGACGGGATCGTGTCGCTGCCCGCAGGTGTGTTCAAGCCCTATTCCGGGGTCTCGACTGCAATTCTGATCTTCACCAAGACCAACTCCGGGGGCACGGATCTTGTCTGGTTCTACGACCTTCAAGCCGACGGCTTCAGCCTCGACGACAAGCGGACTCCGCTGCTGCACGACGACAGACTCGGCGTACTGGGTGAGGGCCTAAGCGGAGACGAACACTCAGCCAATAACCTTCCCGATGTGCTGACCCGTTGGAGGGAGCGCGGTGGCTTAGAGATGGAGCGGACACCATCAGAGCAGTCGTTCTGCGTGTCGAAAGCCGAAATTTCAGCAGATGGCTACGACCTCAGCATAAACCGCTACAAGGAAATTGTCTACGACGAGACCGAGTATGCGCCGCCAGCCGAGATTCTGGACGAACTCGCTACCCATGAGACCGAGATTCTCAAGGGTATCGACCAACTAAAGTCGATGTTGAGATGAGGGGCTGTCTTGGGCTTGTAGTTGATCGAGCATTCTCTGAGCTCTGGCAGCCATTGACGGACCATGACGACTGTCCGACGAATGTGTTTGGCGAAATCTATGCTGGTCTTCGTCGCTTCTTGAGAGATCCCGAACCGGAGTATGTAAGGGAAGATGACGGCACAATCCGCGATATGACGGTTGGACTAGATGATCGGGTGTCGCTGGCGCTGAGTGACGCGGCCGTTGCCGAGGAACTGCTAGTCGGTTTATCAAGGTCGGATTTCGAGTCGGAATCAAGTGTCCTCGGTGCCGTCAGCAGCACGTACAGCGTACTTGGCGATATAGCCAGCGATGACCTTGCGAATTGCTATTTGAATCTTCTCAAGACCTTTGTCCAACGATACAGCCTCAGATATTACATCGACGACAGGGCGCGGTTTTGGATTTCGTTCGCTGGGTTTGCCACAGCTATGTTCGCGCAACTTCGACATGCCGTAGAAACTAATCGTCATGCGCTTGAGCAGTTGAACGCATTCGAGCACGCACTGGCTGAGTGTCTTGCCAACCCCGATGAGATTCGCATCAAGACGGCAATCCAAAAGCAGATCATGGCTCTTGAGGCCTTCGGGTTGCGCCAGCACACGGCCCACATCAAGACGCTTGGGCAAATGTTGGAGGATGTTGCTAGCTGGCCTCATAATAGCTTGAACGAGGCCGCGAAAGGTCTCAATAAGTTTGTTAATGATTACCCAGGCATACGTCATGCAGGAACCCCCAGTTCTGCCGCCCGCCCGCTTGATCTCCGCGATCTTGTTAACATCACACTCTCACTCGTTGGACTTGTGGCCTATCTCGCCGAAGGCTTTGATGTACAGGTTCGGCATGCCATACAGGGCGATCTTGCTACCATCGACCACGGGAACCTTTCCACGGCACCGTGGTTAGATGCACTAATAGACTGTACGGGCGGCCCATGACCGTAGATTCACGATCCAAGAAAGATCGTGGTGATCTGAGTTGGCCACGTGTCGCTCTTGGCGATGTGGCCAGTATCGAACGACAAGCAGTGGCCCCAGAAGATGTTCACCGGTACCAGTTCTACGTCGGCCTAGAAAACGTGACAAGTAGCGGAGGATTCAAGCGCGTGACCACTGCTAGTGAAGCAGCTTTGAAGAGTAACAAGTTCGCATTCGATGACGGCCATGTCCTCTACGGAAAGCTCCGGCCGTATCTTGCAAAGATCGCTGCTCCTACGTTTACAGGAATCTGTAGCACCGATATTCTCCCGATAAAACCAAGTGCCAGGCTCAATCGCCGTTACCTATTGCACTACTTACGCATACCGGAAATGGTGGCTTATGCGGCCAGCAACGCGGTGGGTATCAATCTTCCCCGTCTAAGCCCGAAAGCCTTGGAGTCATTTGAGATTCCATTACCATCGATTGAGGAGCAGCGGCAGATTGCGGCGGTGTTGGATGCGGCCGACGCGCTTCGGGCGAAGCGACGTGAGGCGCTCGCCCAACTCGACGGCCTAGTAGAGGCCGTCTTCCATGACTTGTTCGGCGATCCCGTATTGAATCCTCGCGGATGGCGGGAGGGCCGTGTCCTGGGTGAAGTAGCAGAGATTCGATCGGGCATCACAAAGGGTCGGAAGAGCGGCGACTTACCCCTCGCACCGGTCCCTTATCTCGCTGTGGTGAACGTTCAAGACGGCTTCATCGTTCTCGATCCGATCAAGTCGATCGATGCGACCGCGGCGGAAGTAGAGCGGTACCACTTGCGCGTCGGCGACATCCTCCTAACTGAAGGAGGTGATGCGGACAAGCTCGGTCGCGGCGCTGTGTGGCATGGCCAGATCGATCCTTGCATCCATCAGAACCATGTGTTTCGGGTTCGCTTGACTGACGCGGGTTTGGCACCTGAGTTCATAAGTCGCTTGCTCGGCAGCCAACGCGGAAAGAGATATTTCCTGCGTATGGCCAAGCAGACGACCGGGATCGCGTCGATCAATCTGACCCAGCTTCGGGGCTTTCCAATACTTGAACCTCCTCTCGCTGCCCAAGAGGAGTTTCTCAACCAGCTCTCTTGCATCCGTGACACCGAAGCGGTTCTTCAGCGCTCCGCGGAGCAGATGGACATGTTGTTCGCGTCACTGCAGCAGCGGGCGTTTCGGGGAGAGCTGTGAGGGAGTCGCAGTTCTCGTTCCTTGAGGTTGAGTTCCAGCCTGAGTTCGAGTCGGCTTCGCGTGCCGAGGGGTACACGCTGTCGGATCCGGGTGCCGCTGTCATCTATGCGCGCAAATGCTTGGAAACAGCCGTCAAGTGGATGTACCAGCACGACCCTTCCCTGCCTGCGGCCTACGACGACACGCTCAACACGCTGCTGAACGAGGCTGCGTTCAAGGTGCTGGAAGGCGGCCGGATCTTCGATGTGGCACGGAAAATCCAGAGGGCGGGGAACCGTGCCGCCCACCAGTCGAAGGCCCCATCGAAGCTGGAGGCGGTCGAGGTCGTCTCGGCGTTATTCCAGTTCTGCCTTTGGTTCGCGTTCACCTACGGCCGCAAATCGAAGCCAGATCTGTCGCTGCGATTCAACCCACACCGGTTGCTTGACGCGGGCGAAGCCGAGCGGGCAACGCTGCGCGAGCGCCAAGAGCTCCAGGCACAGCTGGAGCACGAGTCCGGAGAGCTCGCTGCGGCCCAGCTGCGTCTGGCGGAATCGACCCGCACAGCCGAGGAGCTGAACGTCGAGCTGGCGAAGCTGCGGGCAGAAGTCGCCGCGGCGAAGAAGAAGGCGGCCGAGAAGGTCCCGCCGGAGGCCTTCGACTGGTCTGAGGCTGAGACGCGCAAGTTCAAGATCGACGCACTGCTGGCAGAAGCCGGCTGGGCCGGTCTCGTCGAGGGCCGAGACACCGAGTACGAGGTGCATGGCATGCCCTCCGACTCGGGCATCGGCTACGTGGACTATGTGCTGTGGGGTGACGACGGGCTTCCGCTGGCCGTGGTGGAGGCGAAGAAGGCGCTCGCTGATCCGAAGGCTGGCGAGCAGCAGGCCAAGCTCTACGCCGACTGCTTGGAGGCCGAGACCGGCCAGCGGCCGCTCATCTATTGCAGCAACGGCTACGAGCACCGGCTGTGGGACGACACCCAGTATCCGTCCCGACCAGTGCAAGGGTTCTGCACCCGCGACGAGCTGGCATTGCTCATCCAGCGACGCACGGCTCGCAAGTCGCTGGCATCACTGGACGTCAGTGAGCAAATCGTCGACCGCCACTACCAGCGGCGAGCGATCAGCGCCATCGCCGAACACTTCGAGCAAAGCAAACAGCGCAAGGCACTGCTGGTGATGGCCACCGGCGCGGGCAAGACCCGCACGGTGATCGCCCTGGTGGACCTGCTGATGCGAGCCGGGTTGGTGAAGCGGGTGCTGTTCCTGGCTGATCGCACGGCGCTCGTGAACCAGGCGGTGAACGCCTTCAAGACCCACCTGCCTGACTCGGCGCCAGTGAACTTGGTAACCGAGGGCAACGTGGACGGCCGGGTGTACGTGTCGACGTATCAGACGATGGTCGGCAAGATCGACGAGTACCGGGCCGACGGGACCCGCCGGTTCGGGGTGGGGCATTTCGACCTGGTGGTGATCGACGAAGCGCACCGCTCGGTATACCGGAAGTACCGGGGCATCTTCGAGTATTTTGACTCGCTGCTGATGGGCCTGACCGCCACCCCCAAGGACGAGGTCGACAAGAACACTTACGACCTGTTCGACCTGGAGACGGGGGTACCCACCGACGCCTACTCGCTGGACGACGCCATCAAGGACGGGTTCTTGGTGCCGCCTCAGAGCGTGTCGGTGCAGCTCAGATTCGTGCGCGAGGGCATCCGCTACGACGACCTGAGCGAAGACGAGAAGGACGACTGGGACGAGCTGGACTGGGGCACCGACGATGAGGGCAGCCCGCTGGCGCCGCCCGAGGCGGTCGACCCCGCCGAGCTCAACAAGTGGCTGTTCAACAAGGACACCGTCGACCGGGTGCTCGAGTATCTGATGACCGAGGGCGTCAAGGTGGCCGGCGGCGACCGGCTGGGCAAGACGATCATCTTCGCCAAGAACCAGAAGCACGCCGAGTTCATCAAGGAGCGCTTCGACGCCAACTACCCGTCGCTGGATGCCGGGAACTTCGCCCGGGTCATCACGCATCAGGTGAAGTACGCCCAGAGCCTGATCGACGATTTCTCCAACAAGGCGAAGGCGCCGCACATCGCGATCAGCGTGGACATGCTGGACACCGGCATCGATGTGCCCGAGGTCGTCAACTTGGTGTTCTTCAAGCTGGTGCGGTCGAAGACCAAGTTCTGGCAGATGCTGGGGCGGGGGACCCGGCTGTGCGAGGACCTGTTCGGGCCCGGGGAGGACAAGACGCATTTCAACGTGTTCGACTTCTGCGGGAACCTGGAGTACTTCAGCCAGCCGCTGGTGCCGGCGGAGAAATCGAGCGGCAAGTCGCTCAGCGAGATCCTGTTCTCGACCCGGCTGGAGTTGCTGCACACGCTCGATTCGGTGGCGGCGCTCGGCGACGAGCGGGCAGAGATCGCAGCCACGCTGCACGAGACCGTGACGTCGATGAACCCGGACAACTTCTTGGTGCGGCCTCACTTGGAGCTGGTGGAGCGGTTCAGCTCGCTCGAAGCGTGGGAAACGGCCTCGCTGGCGGACTTGGCTGAGCTCAATGAGCGGGTGGCCAAGCTGCCCGACCAGCTCAAGGCCGACACCGAAGATGCCAAGCGCTTTGACGTGGTGATACTGAATGCGCAGTTGGGTTTGCTGCGGCGGGAGCCGTTCGAGCGGCAGCGCAGGCGGATCATTCGTGTGGCGTCCGCGCTCGCGGACCTGGGCACGGCGATTCCGGTGGTGGCACAGCAGCAAGAGCTGATTGCCGACATTCAGACTGACGAGTGGTGGGCCGACGTCACCTACCCGATGCTCGAAGACGCCCGCAAGCGGCTGCGCAACCTTGTCCAGCTCATCGTGCACACGAACAAGAACGTGCTCTACAGCAATTTTGCGGACGAATTCGGTGGGGCCAGTGTGATCAAGCTGCCTGGCACCGGTGATCCCGGCGGCGATGGTGATGCTGGGGAGGATGACGACGCTGGCGGCGCTGGTGGTAGCGACGAGTTCGCCCAGTTCCGCAAGAAGACGCAGCACTTCCTGAAGGAGAACCTGGCCGAGGAGGTTGTGGCCAAGGTCCGCAGTGGCGAGACGTTGACGCTGGTCGATATGAGTGCCCTGCAGCGTGTACTGGTGGCGGCCGGCATTGGCGACACCGACACCTTCGCCGAGGCGTCAAAGCGGGCCGGCAGCTTCGGGCTGTTCATCCGCTCGCTGGTAGGGCTCGACCGGGCCGCGGCCAAGCGCGCCTTCGCCAAGTTCCTCGACGACAAGCGCTACAGCACCAACCAGATCCGCTTCGTCGAGATGGTCATCGACTACCTCACCGAGCACGGCACTGTCGAAGAGCGGCGCGTCTACGAGTCACCCTTCATCAGCGTGGCGCCCGAGGGCCCCGACGCCATATTCGTGACCGACGACGTCGACGAGTTCTTCGAGATCGTCAAGCACCTCCGTAACACCGCCGCCGTCTGACCGACTGACGGCCTGCATCTCACTTGGAGCGGCAGTCCGTCTGCGCTAGACCGTCACTGACCGTCGCCGAGTTCGGTTCTAGGCTCGGCGAGCGAGGCGGACTCGGAGGGGCGCATGGCTGGCCGTGATCTCAAAGAGCTCTTCCGTGCGTTCCGCGGCGCTGACGAGCTTGCCTTTCGTCGAGCGGCCAACTCGATTATCGAGGAAGAAGAGGCGCGGCATCACGTCGCGCTCGCCCGTGATCTTCGCAAGATTCTTGCCAGCGGTGAGGCCATCGACATAGGCCAAGGGGATACCCAGCTCGTGCCGCCGCCGACAGACCCCGACCAGGGTTGGGACTTGGCGACAGTACGACGACCGGAGCGCTACTTGGGAAACTTGGTGCTCAGGCCCGAAGTTCGAGACTCACTGCGTGAGATTGCGAAGGAAGTTCCTGACTGGAGCCGACTCGAGACTCTTGGTGTTCCCCGCCGCAACAGGATTATCTTCTATGGCCCGCCTGGGTGTGGAAAGACATCCGCGGCCGAAGCGCTTGCAGCGGAACTTGGCGTTCCGCTCGTCATCGTTCGGCTTGATGCGATCGTTTCTTCTTACCTCGGCCAGACAGCAGGCAATCTGCGCCGGATCTTCGACTATGCGGCAGCGGCACATTGGGTCGTGCTCTTCGACGAATTTGACGCGCTGGGACGGGAACGCAGCGACCCCAGCGAACACGGTGAGATCAAGCGGGTTGTGAATTCGTTCTTGCAGCTGCTCGACAGCTACGCGGGTCCCGGCATGCTGATCGCAGCGACGAATCACGAGGAGACTCTTGATCGAGGACTGTGGCGACGCTTCGACGAAGTCGTCGAATTCCCACGGCCGACCGTCAGGGAGATCCGCTCGCTTTTACGTAGAGGTCTCAAGCACGTCAAGTCAGGTCCACTGCCCATCGACGAAATGGGAACGCAGCTGCGTGGTCTGCCCCATGCTGCCGCGGAGGCGACTGCTTGGAACGCGATTCGATTTGCCGTGAGAGATAACCGAACGGCAGTGACGGTCGAAGACCTCACGAAGGCGGTCGCGGCGACGAAAAGACGCCGCTGGTAGTTCGTGGCGAGACATCTTCCGTTACCGGGGCCACACGAGGTCGGATCACGGCGCGCGCTGCCCGCTCCAACCGGTGGACCTCCCCCTCGCGAGCACCGGACACACGGCAACAGGCTTCGTGCTCGCCTCGGGGCTGCGCTTGTTCCCCCGCAAGTGCCAGTGCGCCTGGTCGGAGTCGACCCGAGGCTGGTGTTCAAGATTCGGGCCACGTCGCGATTAACTGAGGCTGACCTCCGGAACAAGGGCCTCCAGCACCTTGGCGAATCAGCGGGCTGGGACTACTTCGTGTTGCCTCATGATCCCGAAGCGACGACGTTCCAAGAAGCAATTCAGGCCTACGAGCGCAGCGACGAAGGCAAGTCGGTATTTGCGTTGATTGACGACATCGAGCCATACGGCCCCGATGATCGTCGCGGCCCAGGTCTAGAACCCGACCAGGTGCTCACGTTTCCGCTACTCGTCGACATTCACCTCTGGCCGGCGTCATCCGGTCCACAAGCTCGGGAACGACTTGCATCGGTCCGGGCCGTCGTGGGCGATCATGAGCGCGGAGCGGATGATCAGCCCGAGTTCCTCTTGATGCGAGCGTCGGTCGACGAGGAGTCTCTGAACGGCGTGCTTCAGCTTCCCGCCGTCGAACGTGTCCGAGTGCCACCGAGCCCGTACTTGTCACCGACTGACTGGATCGATGAACCGTCTCTCGAGACAATCGAGCAACCTGCCACCCGCGTGGGCTCCGTCGGGATAATCGATGACGGTGTCCATCTCAATCATCCGCTCCTGCGTGGGCTCGTCGATTCCTTCGAGGTCCCTTCGGGTCACAGCTGGGCACCGCCCACACAACACGGGACCATGGTGGCCGGTCTCGCTGCCTACGGCGACTTTGAAACCGCGTTGCGAGACGGGACACCACTCCCGCCGCCATTGAGCGTCGTCGCTGCTCGAGTCGTGGAGGATCGCGCGGGAAGTGAGACTGCGACGTTCCCTACCGACACACCGGAACACCGAATTCTCGAGGAAGCCATCCGCGAGATCGTGAGCCGGGGCGCCAACGTTGTGAACATTTCGCTCGCCGATCGATACGGGTACGCCGGGCCGCACGTGGATCACCGCACTGAAATGCTTGATCGACTGGCTCGTGAACTCGATGTCGTCATTGTGGTGGCGTCCGGAAATGTCGGGGAGTCACTCCTTCCAGAGCCCCGTGAATTGCATGCCCGCCACCCGGAACATTTGCTCGCCGACGAATGCCGGGTGGCCGAGCCCGCCGTTGCTGCCAACTGCCTCACCGTGGGAAGCATCGCGAGGTCAGACCAAGGAGCACACCCAGACGGCGACTCGCCACCGCAGTTGCGAGCTGTTGCTGGTATCGATGAAGTGTCGCCGTTCTCACGTTCGGGACCGGGCTTCCGCCCCAAGGGTTCCGTCAAACCAGACCTTGTGCACTACGGCGGCAACCTTGTCAGTCAGGCCACGCTCTCCCAACGGAACCTGTCTCCCACCGATGTCGGCGTCGCAGTCGTGTCGCTCGGGGTTCCTGGGCCGTTTCACGCATCGATCGGTACGTCGTTCGCGGCACCGAGAGTCGCGAGAATCGCCGCTGTTGTTCGTGACGAATATCCAAGTGCCTCAGCGAATCTGACCAGAGCCCTCGTCGGGCTCTCGGCACGAGTGCCGAATCCGCATCGGGTGAAGAGCGGCGCCAAGGCCGCCGAGGTTGCCAAGCACCTGGCACTGACCGGATACGGCGCCCCAGATGAGCGTCGCGCAATCGAGTCGCTTCAGAACAGAGTCGTGATGACCTTCGACGGCGAAATCGAAGCGGACACGAGCATCATCCATCCAATTCCGATTCCAGAGGAATTCGCGATAGGCAAGTCGGATAGGACGATCGCCATCGCACTTGCCTACGACCCACCGACACGTCGTTTTCGCCGCGAGTACCTAGCGAGTCGGATGAAGGTCGACCTCTACCGGCTGTTCGACCTCGACGAACTGAAGGCGATAATGGCGAGGCAACCCATCGACGGGGACAGGCTGAAACTGCCGGATAATCGACGACGGATAAAGAGCTTGAAGCCATCCTCCGAAGCAGTGCTCCACTCGACGTTGCAAGTGCGGCGTTGGAATGCCTCGGCTGCCACCTCCCTCGACCCCAATGACGGCCAGACGTATCACCTCGTTGTGACTCACATGAGAACACCGTGGGCTGAGCTCGCGGAGCCGGGGTATGACCGACAGCGATACGCGCTCGCGGTTGAGCTCGAAGACCGCGGCCGCCAACAGATCAATATTCTCGATCGCCTGCGCGATCGCGTCCGCCCCACCGTCTAGGGGAACCCATCGGCTTGCTTCACCCGTCAACGAACGTGGAGGTGTGACCGAAACGGAACCCGACCACGGGCTGCGATCGGGTGTCGCCGGGTTGCGAACTCTGCAATGCGCAGACCTTGGGCGGAAGGCTCAAGGCGATGGGGGCGCCGAAGTATTAGAACGACGGCGACCCGCTGACGAGCGGGCCGGGCTTCAAGCTCACTCTGCATCGGTCGTCGCTCGATGTGCCTCGACGCTGGCGCACACCCCGCCTCGTGTTCGTGGATTCGATGAGCGATCTCTTCCACAACGATGTGTCGCCCGAGTTCATCGCGCAGGTCTTCGAGGTGATCCGCGAGACGCCCCAGCACACCTACCAGGTGCTCACCAAGCGAGCGCAGCGGCTGAGCCGGATCGCAGGCGAGCTCGGCTGGCCGCTGAACCTGTGGATGGGCGTGCGCGTCGAGACTCGCCGGTTCGCCTTCCGCATCGATCACCTGCGCAAGGTGCCCGCAGCGGTGAGGTTCGTGAGCGCCGAGCCGTTGCTCGGCCCGCTGGGCGAGCTCGATCTTGCGGGCATCGACTGGGTGATCGCCGGCGGCGAGTCCGGTGCGGGCGCCCGGCCCATGGAACTGGACTGGGTCACCGAGCTTCGCGACGCCTGCACTTCGGCCGGCGTGGCGTTCTTCTTCAAGCAATGGGGAGGCAGGACGCCCAAGGCCGGCGGCCGGGAACTCGAGGGCGAGCTGTGGGACGAGCTGCCGGTGAGCACGGCGGCCTAGCAGGGCGGCTGTTGCAGCCGGAGCATCGGCGCGAACTGCGAATCCGCTGGTGTGGGCAGATTCAGAATTGCGTTGCTTGAGCCGTCGGCATTGCCAATGTCGAGGGAACGCGGCTGTGGTGTTGCATCCATCGAGCCGTCTCGGGGGACATCATCTTGAGCAAGCGGCCGATTCGGTCGTAGTCGGCGTGGAGGTTTCTGAAGAAAATCGGTTCGTGGTGGGCGATGCGGTTTCGAAGGGTTCGAAGACGGTCGAGCTGCCCGAATGCTGCCTTGCGAGACGGCGTAGGCGCAAACGCGCGGTGCAGCGTCGATCGCCAGAGCATCGCGTCGTAGCGCCGAGCAGAAAGGGCAACCCAGAAGCTGAAGCTGCACTCAGCCACGATGCGACTTGGTGTCTCGATCTTGCGTTCCTGCCTCAAGGAACGTTTGGCATTCACCACGACTCGCCGCTGGGCGTCCAGCGACGAGTCGTCGTAGTCGAACGGGCTCCGGCCGTTGGAGGCGCTGCCGCTTGATATCGTGGGCATCGTAAGCTCCTCGTCGGCCTCTCGTTGAAGCTGCTTGGGGCAGAACTTGGGGGGCGACGCCAATCGCGGCGGCGCCCCCCGATTGCTTCCCGAGGAAACCTCTGCCACACCCTCGCCGAGTGATCAGCGGTTCTGAGCTGACCGTAGGCAGCATGCGAGCGTTAGTCGAAGCGATTTCTTCGATACGGTGTCCACACCCCACCGGGGCGCGTAACCCCGGTCCGACGGCCCCGACTTCGGTCGGGGCTGTTTAGCGTTTGGGGGTCGACCTCGTTCACATCAGGACCCGCTGCCTCTGCGACGTGATTCAGTCGGCCACGAGCAGCTGGACTCGTTGGTGGGACACGCCGAGGAGTCGAGCCGCATCCCGGCGTGAGACGCCGGCCTCGGTGAGCCGCAGCGCAGCGGCCCGCTGGCGAGCCAAGTAGATCTCGTGCGCTTCCAGCGCTTGGTCGCGCAGGCGTGCGAGCTCATCGACATCGACGTCCGCGACGCAGATGCGCTCGTCGATTTCCACGGAGGACTCGGGGATGTCGGCGGTGACGGCGATGGCCTCGCGGGCATTCGTCGCCGCTTCGTCGAGGTTCCGGCCGAAGGTGTGGACATCGACCATGCCCTCGATGTCGACAAGCCAAGCGTCGTCGCCCGGATCACGCCGGTAGGTCACGGTGTAGCTGGTCATCGTCTCAGCCCGTCGCCCGTCACGTGTCAACCACACTAGACAGACTAGTTTGTTGCCGATCACGCCGGACTGGGCAGTGCCTTCGCCCGTGGTCCGGCGGTTGATTCGATCGTCCAGTTGAGAGGGCCCGCAGGAGTGCATGGCTCAACGCAATAGCCGTCTGGACCCTTGGAACTACATAATCGCTTTGCTGGCATTATCGCAAGAATGCGATTATCCTGCGCGTGGCAGACATCGAGATTCACGACGAGGTTGCGGAGTGGCTCAATCAGCTCAACAATGCCGACTGGCACCGCGTCGTCGTGATCATCGACCGGCTGGCCGAACTGGGCGCGATGGCTCGAATGCCGTTGTCGCGAAGTCTCGGCAGCGGTCTGTTCGAGCTTCGGTTCACGCTTGGTTCGACGTCTCGACGCATCACCTACCGATTCACGGCGGACCGCCGTGTGGTGCTCTTGACGACATTTCGCAAGCAGCGCGACAACGAGCGCATCGAGATCGCACGGGCGCGTCGCGCTGCGGCGGACTGCGCGCGTCAACAACCGTGATGGAGCAGAGCCGTGGCTAACCGATCCCGATGGGAGGATGTCAAAGCGGGCCGCGGCGAGCCGTCCCCGACGACTCGTGCCGCCGTCGAACAGGACCTCGCCTTGGGCCAGCTCATCCACGACCTGCGGGTGCAAGCGGGCCTGAGCCAGCGCGAGCTGGCAGAGCGCATGGGAACTACTCAGTCGGTGATCTCGCGCCTTGAGGAGGGCGGCGGAGCACGCAACCGAATCGACACGCTCGTGCGGGTTGCCACCGGGCTGAACCGACACCTCGTGCTGTCATTTCCCGTGGAGCCTCCGAGCCAACTCCGCGACGCAGTTCAGGTCGCCTGAAGCGGCTGCGAGAACCGCTGCGGCTGCCATCTACTACGCCCGCGTCGCGTCATGCCGTGAACAGGCAGACACCCGCGAAAACGTCTGGAGTTCGTGAACTGCCGTGGCTTATGGTGCTTGTGCACTTCTCAATCGGCGCATAGGCCTAGGGCCGAACGCCACGTCCTACGGTCGCCTTCGGGCGGCCGTAGTTGTGTATTGAGATCCGTAGATGCCGCGCAGGACGACTTCGTTCCTGTCAGGACGTGACGCCCTCCGCAAGCGCGAGCAGGACCATTTCCGCAAGTGGTGGTCGGCGTTGGGCATTCGGGGGGTTGCGTACGCTGACGGCACGGCGTCGGGAGTGTGCCGATGGAGCCGAACCGGCGAGCCGCAGCAGGCTTCATGTACTCCGACACGGGTGGCGACGGCCCCGTGGTGGTGCTGCTGCACGGCGTGCTGACGAGCGGCAGCCTGTGGGACGGCGTGGTCGACGGGCTGGCGGACCGCTACCGCTGCATCGTGCCCGAGCTGCCGTTCGGCGCGCACCGCACCCCGATGCCCGACGACGCAGCTCTCGACCTGGCCTCGATCGTCAAGATGATCGCTGCGTTCTTGGTTGAGCTCGACGTGGGTGATGTCACGCTGGTCAGCAACGACTGGGGCGGTGCCCAGCTCGTCATCAGCCCCGGCGGCAGCGACCGGGTGGCGAACCTCGTGCTCGTCTCCTGCGAGGCGTTCGACAACTACCCGCCTGGGTTGCCGGGCCGGCTGCTGTGCCTGAATGCGGCGCTGCCCGGTGGCACCTTCTTGACCGCTCAGCTGCTGCGGCCCCGCTGGATCCGCCACCTGCCGGTGACGTTCGGCGCCATGTCGACGAAGCGGGTGCCCGACGAGGTGTTCTTGGACTGGCTCGGGCCGCTGCGCCACGACCGGCGGGTGCGGCGTGACCTGGACAAGTACCTGCGGCGGGTGCCGAGGCGGGCGCAGCTGCTCGAATGGGCGCAGGAGCAGCGGTCGTTCGGCGGGGCGGTGCTGGTGGTGTGGGGGCGGGACGACCGGCTGATGCCGGCCGCGCATGCGCAGCGGCTTGTCGAGCACTTTGAGAACGCGCAGCTCGTGTGGATCGACGACAGTCGGACCCTCGTCCCGATCGATCAGCCCGAGGTCCTGACCGAGCATCTGCGGTCGTTCTTGGCGGCGAACACGGGTTGAGGGGCGTCGGGAGTCGGACAATCCGCATGTCAGGTCCGTCAGCGGAGGTGTCTCTGATGGCGCTCGGGTTCGTCGGATCCCCACAATTAGGATCACCCGCGGTGATCTGGCTGAGATGCGCCGCAGCCGCAGCCGCAGCGCTGCTTGGCACTGCGCTCGTGCCCACTGAGTCGGCCGCAGCCCAGGCATCGACGTCGGACCAGCCCACCGTCGACGAGGCTCAGATCACCAATGAGGCTGGCAACTCAGGCGTCGAAGTGTCACGGTTGTCCGGCTCGGATCGATACGAGACTTCGCTGGCAGTCGCGCGGGAATTCACCCGTGAAATTGGCGGCGATGTCGAGGGCGTCGTCTTGGCGTCCGGGAGTTCGTGGCAGGACGCATCAATAGCTGCGTCTCTGGCCGGAGGTATCGATCTGCCGATGCTGCTGGTGCCGAGCGGCGGCTTGGGACCCAGTGCGCGATCGATGTTGGCCGACTCAGGCATTCGGCGCGCAATCGTTGTCGGCACGCATTCCAGCATCCCAAACCAAGATGTCGAGTCACTGCGCCGCCTCGGGATTCGAATCGAACGAATCGGGGAAACGGAAGCTGTCGAGCGAGCACTGGCGGCTGCCGAACTCGTGGGTTTCGATGAATCTGACCATCGATCGACAAGAGCCCCCGACACCGACGTCGCCGATGGCGGCCCCGACACCGTCGGAGGCCTCGCTCGGTCTCGAGGGCCAGCGCGGGCGATAGTGCTGCTTCAAGCAGGTGCGCCAGAGGACGCCGCAGTTGCCGCGGTGACGGCGTCGCGAGCGCAGATTCCATTGCTGCTCACGAGTACCGAGTCGCTGAGCCCTCGAACCGCACAATTCCTGACAGCCCGCGACGTGACTCATGCAATCGTGGTAGGCCCGGCCGGTGCGCTGCATGTCCAGCTGCGTCGAGAAATCGAATCACGCGGGACTGCAGTGGTGGGACTCGGCGGTTGGGATGCCGTCGGTGCGGCCACTGCTGCCGCGGACTTCAGCGCCGACGACAGCACGGGGCGATTCGAGATGATCGCTCGGCGAGATTGCCTGATCGATGCGCCGCAGATGATCGGGGTATCGACTGTCCACGCTCCATGGGACGCATTCAGCGCGGCATCCTTGCTCGGACGTCGTTGTGCGCCCATGTTGCTGACCGACCGTGGCGGTCTCTCGGCTGAAGCGAACGCAGCGCTGTATCGAGCTCGGCATACGGGTGGAATCGATGCGCTGATCATTGGCGGTGAGGCCGCCGTCGGTCCTGGCGTTGTTGCACAGGTTCACGCACCCGAGCTGCCTGTTCGTGCAGCACTCATGCACGCCGATGAAGGCTCGGCTGAACAGGGTCGGCAGACCAGCCGGACCATTCTCATCGTCGACGAACACGGGCGAAGTCGAGAGTATCTGCGCGGCAGGAGTGTGTCCGCGATTGAGCGTCTCGTCTGGTCGCCTCAACTGCGACACTTGGCGATTGCAGGGGTTGTCGATGGGGTTGCCGGGCTCTTCGTTCTTGAGTTGGCGAGCGACGAGCTCACACGGTTGACGCCACGAAACCAAGACCACTGGGTGCGCTACTGGCCTCGTCCGGCGTGGTCGCCCGATGGTTCACGCATCGCCGTAACGGTGCACATCGGCGATTTCGACGACGCGTACGAGCACGTAGGCACCGAGGTTCTGATCGCAGACATCAGAACCGGGAAGTCGCGGCGATTGACGTCGAACGCCAAGATGGACGAGCACGGCGGATGGTCCCCAGACGGTGCCCGGCTACTCCTGCGCAGCGCCGTCCTCTCCCAGTTCACGCAATCAGCGAACTTTGATGCGGAGCGGTTGGTCGCACTTGACGTCGACACGGACACGGTCGTCGAGTTCACGCATCGAGGCTTCGTGCTCGATGCGCTGTGGTCTCCGGACGGATCTCGTCTCGCGATCGGGACATACCACGCTATGTACGACGACGGATACCAGCGGCCCTGGATTCAGATCACACCTGCTGACGGCTCAACCGCCGGAATCGTCACGAATGAAGATGCAGAAGGGGTGCTGTTCGACTGGTCTCCTGATGGCGAGCATTTCGCGTTCTCCCGTTCCAGCTACTACTCCGACCAGCTCAGTCTGATGAACGCAGCCGACGGCTCACTGACGTACGTCTTTGACGATCAACGCTGGACCAGCTATCCGAACCCTGCTTCCCCGAGCTATCGGGGCTGGTCTCCTGACAGCAAGCGCATCGTCACCGTCTCTGGGGGGCATGATCAAAACGTCGGCTATTGGGTGTCAGGCATGGCGAGCTTCGATGTCCACGACGGCCCGGCGACGCCGCTGCCGCTCGCCCATGATGATTCAAAGCTCCGCTATGGCGGCTTCTCGCCAGAGGGCGCGCACATCGTGTACGCATCCACCGATGTGACCGAGCTCGAAAGCCTCATTGCCGTCACAGATGCACGTTCGGGCACGGCGACCGACACGGTGCTCGACGTGACGGCCTTCAAGACGAAGCTGCGTATCGGCGAAGTGAACGACTTCTATTTCGAATGGCCGCAACTGGGCTGGTCGGAGTACGGCATCCACGCCGTCGGTACCACCACAGAGGTTTTCTGGTACCGCGAATCCGAATGACGGCACGAAGGCACGGTTGAGCCGGCTAGAGCTTTGCGGCGATGCGTTCGAGCGTGTTCCAGTTTCGGGCCGTGGCGGGCACTCCGAAGTGCCGCTCGAGATGGGAGTACGACAGGCGCAGCGCCTTGACGCCCTCCGGCGCCCACACGTACACCTCTGATCTTTCGACGTGGACGACCTCAGGCGCATGGTCGGCCTCGATGAGCGATTGCACGGCGTTGGGGTCGGGTTCGGCGCCGGGTTCGGTGGCGAGGAAGTTGATTAGGTAGCGAGATCCGTTGTCTGCGATGTGGCCGAGAGGGTTGCGTTCGAGGATGGCGGTGATCTCGGCGGCGGTGCGGGCCACGCAGGGCACATGGACATCGAATTCGTCGGCCAGCAGTTGTTGGACTGCGGCGGCCACGGCTGCGGCTGTGGCCGCGGCGGCATCGTCGGGCTGGTCGGCCGTGGGTTCGGCAGTGGGCTCGGACGTAAGTTCGGCAGTGACGATGATGTTCCCGCTCTGGAGGATCGTGACGGGGTCGGTGTAGCCGGCCTCTGCCAGCTTGGGGCGAAGCTCGGCCATGGGTACCCGGTTGTGTCCGCCGACGTTGATGCCCCGGGGGAGAACGACGCAGCGGATGGTCATGGTCGCCGGCTCAGCCGGACTCATGGGCGAGGCGATCGAGTATGCGGTGGTGGCGCTTCCTGGAAGCGGCGAGGCGTCGTTGGAATGCGTCGTCGACGTGGCAGGCGGCCTGGGCGTGTCCATCGTCGGCGTTGCGGCGGACCCGAGCGTGTCCTTCGTCGGCGTTGTGGGTCGCTGGGGCCATGCGGGAACGGTAGGGCAGCGGCAGCTTCGAGACTGCTCGATTTCCGGCGGCGGTACGGCTCGGGTAGCGACGCGCTGCGCCGTGGCTCCGTCTTGGCTGTGCTGTCGCCCGACCGGTCGGTGCGCGCCAGCAGCCCGAGCAACAGACCGACAGATCAAGGTCAAGGCACACCGGCCCGTCACACCCAGAGTCAAACCAGCCCATCGAGACACCGAACGCATCCTCCCGAGCCGGAACCCGGCCCGAGTGGACCCTTCGATGTCACACCCCTCTTCTACGTTGGCCGACATGAGCTTGTGGACGTCACTTCGGCCGACCAGAGGTCGGAGTTGGGCCGTGACGAACGAATGTCACACCCCTCCTTTACGGTGCCTGCCATGACCTCCGCCTCTCCTCAACTGGCAGCCGGCAGCCGGCAGAATCCGCGCCGCCCCTCGGTCGGCAGTGTTTGCATGGTGGAGTTGCGCGCACGGCTGGCACGGCGTTGCGAGGACGAGTCCCGCGGCGGAAGTGTCGTTCGTCGAGCGATCGAAACCGCAGTGGGGTCGGTCGCCAGCGCGGGTCCATTGGTCGATGCGAAGGCGGTTCGATCCGCCCACGATGAGGACTTGGTGTGGTGCGCGCAGTCGGTGCAACGGGCCATCAACATGCTTGAGGGGGCGCGCAGCTCGCTGGCCGCCGAAGTAGTTCGACGTCAATTGCATGCGCGCCGCGGGGAGGCCTCAGGGGCCGAGACGCTGGTCAATGCAACGGCGGTGGGCGGCGCGTTGGCGCGCCGGATCGAACGCGAGGCTCAGGCCCTGGGCGCCCAGCCGGCGGTGGCCGAAGTATTGGGCCGTGGCGAGATCACCTCAGATCAGGCGGCTGCGGTCGCCGCGGCAGATGTGCCCGACGACGTGCGTAGCGATCTGTGCAGACAGGCAAGGAACCAGACAGCAGATCAGACGCGGCAGACAGTGCGTAGTGCGGAAGCAGCGTGGCGGCGCGAGAGCGAAGCGCAACGGCATGCTCGCCAGCGCGCAGCGAGGTCGGCGTCGATGTGGATCGATCCGAACGACGGCATGTGGCACCTGCGGGCCAAGTTCGATGCGCTGACGGGGGACGCGATCAACCGCCTCTTGATCAGCGCCATCGAACGGAACTGGCGCAGCGACAAGGACTTGCCCGAATCGAAGCGGCGCAGCGTGCAACAGCGTGCCTCCGACGCGCTCGCATGGCTGCTCACCTCGGCCGGCGTCCCAGGCGCGGGAGTTGCGGGAGGAGATGGTGCGACTCCCGGCGGCGCCCATCACACCGACGCTGTGCCGCGGGATGCTGCGGCGGCCGATGGTGCTCCCGGTGCGGGGCGTGCGTCCCGTGGTGCTTCCGGTGCGGGGCGTGCGTCCGGTGGTGCTTCCGGTGCGGGGCGTGCGGCCGGTGGTGCTTCCGGTGCGGGGCGTGCGTCCGGTGGTGCTTCCGGTGCGGGGTCTGCAGCCCCTGATGCTGGAGGCGTTGTGGGCGAGGGCTTGAGAGACGACGGTTGGGTTGTTCCGAGTTCGACACAGATGATCGTGCTCACGACCCTGGACAATCTGCGTGGCGCTTCGGCGGGCAAGCAGTCTGATGCTGGCTGCCCGGGCGAAGCCTCGACTCCGATGTGTGATCTCTTGGCAGTGCCCGGCGCCGTGGCGACCACCGAAACCGGCACCGTGCTTGGCGTGGCTGACGCGCGCAAGATCGCCTGCGACACCCGTGTCATCCCCGTGGTGATGGGTGGCCCCGGCGAAGTGCTCGACGTCGGGCGGGCCACTCGCACCATCCCGCCGGCGATCCGCCGAGCACTGATTGCTCGCGATCAAGGCTGTGTTTGGCCGGGCTGCGACCGGGCCCCGATCCATTGTGACGGGCATCACATCCAGCATTGGCTCGACGACGGTCCGACGAGCCTGGTCAACCTGGCCCTGTTGTGTCACAGCCACCATCACCGTCTGCACAAGTACAACTTGATGCTGCATCCCCCGAAGGGTCCGGCCCCGCCTGGCGAGGGTTGGACGGTCACGCCAGCCACACCGCGCAGAGCCCGTACGCCAGCTACGGACCGCGTCCGGCAGAACTGCTGATCAGAATCGCCGTGCGGAAGTGGAAAGCAAGTCCGCGACGAAGGCAGATGATGTGCCACTGGGCACCGAAGCGCCGACGCGTGGGGACTTTGGCAGGCAAGTGTGGTCGAGAACCGACGCGACGGAAGCTCAGCGACGAGACTGAAGCGAGGGAGTTCAAGCGGGGGATCCATGGACCGGCAAGTCAGCGAGCAAGTCAGTCAGATCAGTGACACGACTGCACTGCGGGAGATCTATCGCCAGCCGTCCAAGCTGGTGGCTAACAAGAACGTGCCGGCGATCGACGCTGAGTCGGCCCGGTTTCTGGCGCTGTCGCCGCTTTGCGTGCTGGCGACCCATGGCCCGGGCGGGACTGACGCCTCGCCCCGCGGCGGGCCTGCCGGATTCGCCCGTGTGCTCGATGACGGTGCACGGCTGGCCTTCGGCGACCTCGCCGGCAACAACCGTCTCGATTCGTACACGAACTTCCTGGACAATCCCCACGTCGGCTTGATCTTCTTCGTGCCCGCCAGCGACCACACCGTGCGGGTGAACGGCGCTGCCTCGCTCACGACCGATCCCGACATCTGCGCTGCAGCGGCTGTGGGGGATCGGGTGCCCAAGACGGCGGTGGTCATCGATGTCGACGAGTGCTTTCTCCACTGCGGGAAGGCATTGATACGCGCCAACATCTGGGACACCTCGACGTGGCCCGAGACCGAGGTGCCCACCGCGGGGGAGATCCTCGCCTCCCAGCACGAGCTACGGGCCGAGCCCGAGGAAATCGACCAGAACCTCGAAGCGGGCTACGAAGCCACGCTGTGGTCCGACGCGGGTTGATCGCGGAACCTCAGTCGCCTCCACGGCGGGCGCACCTACCCGCGCGGCTCCGTAGCCCGGTCCATTCAGATGCCCTCGGCGGACGGTCTATGGCGCGTTGATGTAGCCGATGTCGGGGTCGTAGGGGTGGGTCGGCGGGCCCTTGAGCTCGACCGTGTTGCCGTCGGGGTCCTTGATGTACATCGACGGCCCGCGCCCGTCGGCGCCCCAGTTGTTGTACAGGCGGCCGGCCTCGACGCCGTGGCTGGCGAGATACCGGCGCAGCTCGTGCTCGTCGAAGGGCTCGATCCGGACGCAGAAGTGATCGACGTTGTGTGCCGTCGGACCCGGCGGCGGGCCGCCCTCTTGGCCGAGCACACCCGCGACGTCGACGAGGTCGATGATGGAATCGCCCGCTCGCATCTGGTACAGGCCGATCTCGGCGTTGACGTGCTCGACGCCACAGCCCAGCACCGACGCATAGAAGTCCATGCTCCGTTCGACGTCGGAGACCCGCAGCACGATGTGATCCAGCGACGTCAATCGGAACATCGGGCAACCTCCCGGGACGTCCCGGCCGTCAGTGCCGATGCTGTCGACGGCACCGGATATCCCCCATGGGCGAGCGTAGCGAGGGCGAGCCAGCCGGTTCGATGGAGCAACGTAGGATCGTCGCAAGGGACTGCGTCTACGCAGTCCACGAAAGCACCTGCGCCATGAAGAACTTCTGGAGGGCCCTCCGCAAGGCCCTCGTCAACTTCGCCAACTTCTTCTACCTATTGCTCCGCATGCCGCGAAAGGTCTCGCGACTGCCGCAGCCCCACACCGGCATGGCACAGGAATCAATGCACGTCACGCGCTTCGGAACGGGCACCACGAAGGCCGACAAGTTTCTCGCGACCGAGATCTCCAGGGGACAGCAGATCAAGTTGCACGGCGACCCGGGCTCCTCGCGACCCGTGGTTGATCACGGTGGACAGCCTCCGACGCACCGCAGCCGCTCCGGCCTCATCACGGTCATTCTGTATCTGTCGGCCGTGGCTGCATTCATCGCGTGGCTACTGAACGTCACCGGACTCTGGTAACTGGCGCGAGACCGGCGCAACCCGACGCCCTGCGCCAGGTCGAAGGCGCGTGGGAGATCGCGTCGGCGGGTGAGGCAACGTACGGCACGCGGCGTCATAGGGTGGCCTCGTGCGGTCCCGCGTCTGCGCCCTGCTGATCGGAACAGCGCTGCTGGCAGCCGCCTGCGCCGCCACCGAGACGACTGCGCCGACGTCGGCCCCTGCTTCAGAGTCGGGAACGGCTGAGTCGGCGGGCGGTCAGACGGCGGACCGGGCAGAGGATGCTCCCGATGATTCCCCCGCGGCGACGGCACAACCCGACGCTCCCGGCACGACAACAGCCCCCGACACCGACGCCGTCGTCCTGGATCCACGCGACACCGGGAAGTTGCGCAACTTCCTCGGCTACACGTTCCCTCCCGCACCTGAGGTGCCGACCGGTCCGCTGCAACGCACCGTGCTCAACGACCTCAACATGATCTGGTCCGGTTTGCAGCGCGGCGGCATCGACGGCGACGCCGTCGCCCAACTCGGCCGAACGGGCGACCCGCGATTGGCGTGGATCGTCGCCGACTTGCTCAGGTTCGTCCCTCCTGGCGAACTCACCGAAGGGGCCGTCTCGGCCTTCCAGTCGCTGACCGGCGTCAGGCTGTTCGACGACCCCGTGGCCCGCCGCAGCCCATGGCAATCGGTGACCGATCACCTGCTCGCCTGGGATCTGCCCGTCTTCGACGGCTACCCGGAGTACAAGCAGCGGCTGTTCACGCTCATCGAGCCCGGCTGGCAGCCGTTCTTCGACGACACCGACTCCGACATCGACTGGCGCATCGTGAGCTGGGGCGGGGTGCTGATCGACAACCGAGAGCTCGGCGACCCCCGCCCGTGCCCCCGGGGCTGCATCCCCGCCCTCGACAACCCCGGCGTCACCGATGCCGAAGACGGCTCGTGGTACCCAGACGACGGCATCGTGTTCGCCGTCGTGCTCGGCGGCGAGGCCCGGGCATACCCCCGCCACATCATGGAAATCCACGAGATGATCAACGACACCCTCGGGGGCCAACGCATCGGCATGCCGTACTGCACGCTGTGCGGCTCCGCGCAGGCGTACCTGACCGCCGAAGTGCCCGACGGCGTGGCCACCCCGGTGCTGCGGACTTCGGGCTTGCTCTCACGGTCGAACAAGGTCATGTACGACCTCGTCACCAAGTCGGTGTTCAACACCTTCACGGGCAGGGCCATCTCGGGCCCGCTGCGCGAGCGAGGCGTCGTGCTGCCCCAGACCACCGTGGTCACCACCACGTGGGGCGAGTGGAAGGCCGCCCATCCCGACACGACGATCATCGCCTCCGACGGCGGGATCGGGCGCAGCTACCCGTTCAACCCGCTGGGCGGGCGGGACGACAACGGGCCGATCTTCCCGGTCGGCGATGTCGACGAGCGACTCAGCGTCCAAGACCAGGTCTTCGGCGTCGTGCTCGACGACGGCACCCCGGTCGCCTTCGGGGTCGAAGCAGCCAGGGCCGAACTCGAGGCAGGCGGGACCGTCGAGCTCGCCGGCGTCACGCTGCAGCTCGACGGCGGCGGGGTGCGTGCCGTCGACGCGGACGGCAATCCCATCGAAGGCCACCAGTCGTTCTGGTTCGCCTGGAGCCAATTCATGGCAGACACGCTGCTGTGGGAGCCCTAGCCGGCGACCTCGTCCGAGCTGCCCCAGATCGATGGCGCCGGACGCAGGTTCGACTGTCGCCTCCGCGATGCGCGGCGGCAACAAGCCAGCGGAACCGGGCCGACGACGGCCGCAAGGGGGCTGAGACCCAAACTCGATGCCAAGCCGCGATGGTGCGGCCCCTGTTCGCGCTTGGCTAAGCCTGCTTGAGCAGCGCGTCGAGCGCCGCCATCGCTGCAGCGCCCGTCGCGTGGGGATCCCGCCAGGCGACATGTCCGTCCGGCCGCACCAGCACGGCTCCAGAGCGGCCGATGCCATAGACATCGGCTATCCGTCCGCCCAGATCGGCGAGATCAACACCGAGCCGCAGCACTCGCAGTGCCGGGTGTCCGCTGCGGCCGGCGTCTTCGGCAACGAACCCGGCGTCAGCCACGGTGCCGGTCTCAACGGCTCCGGGCTCGTTCTCAGTGTCGGACTCGGCTTCGACGTCAGACCCGCACAGCAGAACGAACTGCGTGTCGTAGAGATCCAGGGTCGACGTCGCCCCGTCAATCCAGACATGGGGAGCACGATGTCCCGGCCGTGCCGTCGGCGAATAGACCGACACAGGGTCATCCACCTGCGGAGGCTCAGTCCCATCAGGAATGAGGCACCCCTCGTCGTATCGCAGCCCCAAGTCCATGCCGAGCCAGCTCCCGTACTGCGTCGAGGCACCGAGGGCCTCGCGCTTCTGCTCGACGGTCGCCGTGCCCGATTCGACCAGCCGCCGGATCCGCCCGACACTGCGGGAGTTCTCACGAGACCGATCTGCGTTGTACTGCGCGACGGGCGCCCGCTCGATTCCATAGGTATCGAGCAGCGCCGCGCCTGCATGACCCCCCGCCACCGCAGCAAGCTTCCACGCCAGGTTGTGGGCGTCCTGGATCGCCGTGTTCATGCCGAATCCGCCCGTCGGCGGGAGCTGGTGAGCCGCATCACCGACCAGGAACACCTGCCCGTCGGAGAACCTCTCAGCCACCGTCGAGGACATCACCCACGGGATGACATCGGTGACCCGCAGGTCAAAGCCGTCAGGAAGCTCCGGCCCGATCGACCGGCGGATCCACTCCGCTGCCGTGCCGACGTCGAAGTCTTCCGGCCGGTGCATCGACGGGTCGTAGTTGAGCTGGCACAGCCACCGGTCGTTGACATCGATCTTCTGGAACACGTTGCGTGCCGGACTCGTCGTCCAGTACAAGGCAGCGGGGCGATGATCGGTCCACGGTCCGAGGTCGGCGTAGAACTGGCAGTTGATCATCGTCCCGAAGCTGGCGATGCCGGCCATCTCGATGTCGAGACTGCGTCGCACTCTCGACGCAGCCCCGTCGGCACCCACCAGCCAGCGAGCCGTGAGGTGCCGGGTACCCGATGGGCCGCGCACCTCGACCTCCACCTGCTCGCCGTCTTGAGCGACATCGACGAAGTCAGTGTCCCAATAGATCTGCACTTCGCTCATGCCACCGAGGTGGCGGAGCAGGATCTCCTCGATCCGGTCCTGCGATGTCAGCAGCCACGGCGCCGGCGAGAGCTCCACACCGTCCACGACCGGCTGGACATTGGTCGTCACACGGCCGATCTCATCGCCCGCCAAGGTCTCGCAGTACACGAATTGCTCGGTCCACGGCAGCGGCAGGCTCACCGCCACCATCTCGTCGAGCACCCCCCACTGGCGCATCAGCTCGGCGGTGCGCACGTTGATCGACCGGGCCCGAGGATGGGGGTTCACGCCGCTGCGACGCTCCACGACGATGGTCTCGAGCCCCATGCGTCCGAGCAGGATCGCCATCGACAGTCCCGCCGGCCCCGCACCCGCGATGAGAACAGCGGCGTCAGTCACGAGCGCTCGGCGGCTCGCGCATAGTGCACCGTACCGACGACGCGACAGGCCGGGCCGAGCTGATTGGTCGCCCGTCGCGTACAGCCCCGTGCCGATTGCCAGTCCCAGCGGCCCGATCGAGAGCGCGGCGGGCCGCTGGCGGCCGAGTGCTGGCTGGCCGTTGCCCGGCTCGGCGGGCCGTATCGTGCGCAGCCTGGCTGTGGCTCCGATCCAGCTCAGCCCAATGGCGATGAAGCGATGGTGAGGCACATGGTCGACGTCCACCTGGAGTGGGGACCTCGAGCGGTAGAAGTGTTCAGCGACTGGGCTGACGTCGTCGTAGTGGTCGACGTGCTGAGCTTCAGCACCGCAGTGGACGTGGCGGTGTCGCGTGGCGTGACGGTCGTGCCGTGCGCGGCCGAGCCCGTCGAAGCGGAGCGACTGGGTGCGCAGCTCGGCGCCCAGGTGGCGGTGCCGCGCGACAAGACATCGTCAGTCCGGCCCTACTCGCTGTCGCCGGCGTCACTCACCTTGCTGCCGGCCAATTCGACCGTCGTGCTGCCGTCGCCGAACGGCTCTGCGCTGACCGCGCAACTCACGTGGACCGGGCGGGCCGTCGTGGCGGGGTGCTTCCGCAATGCCGCTGCTGTCGGCACTCACGTGGCGAGCGTCGCAGCCCGAGTCGGTGTCCTCGCGGCGGGGGAGCGGTGGCCCCACGACGACAGCCTGCGCCCGGCGTTCGAGGACTTCGTCGGCGCCGGCGCGATCATCGCCGCCATCGGGGACGCTCAGCTCTCGCCGGAAGCTGCGACGGCGGTGGCTGCGTTCGCGGACGCCTCAGACGATTTGGAACGGCGCATGTCGGAGTGCGTCTCGGGACGCGAGCTCATCGGGCGGGGCTACGACGTCGATGTCAACTGGGCAGCGGACACCAACACCAGTCAGACAGTGCCCGTGCTGGTCGACGGGAAGTTCGTCCCGGCAGCGCCTGAGGGGTCGGTGCGCCCAGGCGGATGACCGGCTGTTCAGCTATCCGGTTTGCCTGCAGGACTTGGTCGGCACACCAGGCGACGGCGCCTCACGAAGCAGGGTTGTCGGCGCCTCCGGTCAACACTCCCGCCAGCGTGGCGAGGGCCTCACGCAGCTGCACGTCGAGGTCGGGGTCGGTCAGCCTGCCCGCCTCGGTGTCGAAGTTCTCGCCGAATCGTGGAACAGCGAGGCTGGCGAGCACCTCGTTGCCGAAGTACCCGGCCAGATGACCCGCAGTCCGCAGCACGAACCCGCCCCCGCCGCCGCCCGGCGACGTGGACAGCATCACGATCGGCTTGTCGTGGTACACCCGCATGTCGATCCGTGACGCCCAGTCGAAGACGTTCTTGTACGCGACTGTGTACGAGCCGTTGTGCTCGGCGAACGAGATCAGCAGCGCATCCGCCGCACCGAGCAGGTTGTAGAAGTCGTGCGCCGGCCGCGGGATGCCGTCAGCGTTCTGCCGATCGATGCTGTAGATCGGCATCTCGAAGTCGTTCAGGTCGAGTGAGCTGATCTCCAGCGCGCCGGCCGGCACGCCGTCGATCTGCCCGTCGGCAAGGAGCCGGACGGCGTAGTCGACGAGCTGCCGGTTGATCGACTGGCTGGCGTTGGAGGCGGCAAAGGCCAAGAGCTTCATGGTGTCGTCTCACTCATGTGGGCCGGCGTGAGCAGTGTGGCTGATGATCGCGTCAATCAGCATCGGCCACCGCGGTTCGGGCAGATCATGGCCCATGTCGCCCACCAGCAGCAGGTCGGCGCTGGGGACCAGCTCGGCGGTGCGCTCTCCGCCGTTCGGCTGGATCAGCGTGTCGTCCCGGCCATGGATCACCAGCGTCGACACCGCCAGCCGGCGAAGCGCGTCGGCCCGCGGCGGCGAGCAGCGCACAGCCGCCATCTGCCGGGGAAGGCCCTCGGGGTAGTACATGCGGTCGTAGGAGGCGGCCACCATCTCGGCCGCCCGATCGGGATCGAAGTAGCGCCGGCTCGAGCTGACCTTGCGGGAGGCCACGCTGGCGGCGATGTACCCCTCGCGGTCGGACGGCGGCGGTGTCATCAGTGCCGCCATGGCCTCGGGCGTGGCCTCGAAGTAGCCAGGCTCGCCGGTCGTGGACATGATCGACGTCATCGACAGCACCCGGTCGGGATGGTCGATGGCCATCTGCTGCACGATCATCCCGCCCATCGACATGCCGGCAATGTGCGCCGCTCCGACGCCCAGGTGGTCAAGCAGCCCCACGGCATCATCGGCGAAGTCGGACAGCGTGTACGGCACCGGCGGCATGGGCTCGCCAGCGGCCGCAGCCTTGACGGCGGCCTTGCTCACTGCGGCGAGGTCCACCTCGATCCCGTCCAGGTGCGTCGACAGGCCCACATCACGATTGTCGAAGCTCACGACGAACCGTCCCCGCTCGGCGAGCTGTTCCCGGAAGCCGGGATACCACCCGAGGATCTGCGAGGAGTACCCGTTCACCAGCAGCAGCGCCGGGTCGGCCGGGTCGCCGTGCGTCTCGTAGTAGAGCCGGATTTCGGCCGAGTCGCTGCGCTGGCTCGAATCGAACGTGTTGACAATCGCAATGGACATGGTGGTCTCCTGCTCGCTGCCGGGACGACGGCGAATCTCAGCATCCGACTTGAGTGCTCAGCTCGGGAAGCCGGTTCCAACGGCGAGCAGTCTGCCGCGGCTGCGCCAACGGGCCACTGGCGCAGCCGTTGGCACCGCTGTGCTCTTCGGCACGGCACAGCAGGTCAGCGCTCGGGGGCGACCGATGCAACGCCGTGATTCAGCCGGTCGGCGTCACCGGTTTGCCGCAGGCAGTTGGTGCAGCTGGTTGGCAAGACCGGGCAGACAGCACGTCGCAGGGTGCCGTAACGTTCGGACCATGCGACGCATGCACATCGGGCTTCAGGTTGACGACCTCGGCGAGTCGATCGAGTTCTACACCCGGCTCTTCGGCTGCGAACCCACGCTGCGACGCCCCGACTACGCCAAGTGGATGCTGGAGGACCCCCGGGTCAACTTCTCGCTGGACACCCACGGCTGCGGGCAGCCTGGCTCGGCCCACTACGGCATCCAGGTGGAGACGCACGACGAGCTCACCGACCTGCGCTCCCACATCGACTCAGCGGAGCTGCCCCGTTCCGACCAGAACGACTTGGTGTGCGGCTACCAGCTCCAGCACAAGTCCTGGGTGACCGATCCCAACGGCCTGTGGTGGGAGACGTTCTTCACCGAAGGCGTGGTGGACGAGGGCTACGGCACCGCCGAAATGCCCGACCGCGCCTGACCGCTACAGGTACACCGGCTGCGCCCGCCGCCGCCTCGGGTTGAGCGGGTTCGGGACGAACATCGGCACCGCCGCCTGGTACCGGCTGTAGCCGGGATACCTCTCGCTCGAGATCTTCTCAGTGAGCCTCGTCGACACCCGAAACAGCACCAGCAGAATCACGAACCCCAATCCGGTCCAGTGCCACAGCCGGCCCCCCGCCGAGACGGCGAATAGGTAGAACACCACCCACATGGCTTGCTCGCAGGTGCAGTTGGGATGGCGGCAGTAGCGGAACAGCCCCTCGGTGAGGAACGGCCGCTCTACCTCAGCGCCCTCGGCGATCAGCCGTGCCTTGTCCTGCTGGAAGCGCCACATCTGCCCGTCGGCGATCGTCTCGAGCACCAACAAGACCAAGAACGCCACGATCGCGACGTAGTCCAGCCAGCCCAGCGGCGTCTCGGCGTGCAGCCACGCCTGATGAACCGGCGACGTGAACAGCCAGATCACTGCCAGCTGACCGGCGGATATCACCGACACGCTGAGCACCTCGAATGCCACCGGGCGGTACTGCTCCCGGGTGTAGATCCACCGGTAGTCCTGGTTGCCGACCCGGTACCCGTCTCTGCGGACCAAGTTGAGCGACAGCCGGACTCCCCACAGGCACGCGAGCGCAGCCATGACGGTGATCCGGTCGGAGCCGAATCCCGCGTCGGCGGCGACGATCAGGCAGTACACCGCCGGCAGGATTGACCACAGCCGGTCCACCCAGGAATAGTCCCGTGTGAGGGTCGAGGCCATCCAGCACAGCACGATGAGCGCGACGCACAGATCGAGCGCCGTGCCGTACGGCGTGCCCACCAGGGGATGGTCGATCGCTGCGTAGGCGAACCGCCCGGGCACGAATGCCAGCACGCCGACGGCAAGAACGACCAGCAGCCGCAGACGCTGTCCTCGCACGGGAGCTGTTCCCGTCAGCCGGACCCTCGCTAGTTGCAGAGGCCCTGGGCGTTGACGCCTCGTTCGATGTAGCACATCACGGTGCCCTCGACGTTGCGCAGCGTGAACGTTCCGTCGCTGTTGCGGGTCGCGAATACGTGCAGCCGGAAGCCACGGATCGAGTCGTCAGGCTGACCGACGACATCCATCGTGACCTCGCTGAGCTCGCCCACTGTCGGCTCACCCGAGATCCTCACCCGCGACTCGGGCTCCTCGGAGGCGACAGCACCCGCGACGGTCCGACCCAACGCTGCCAAGTTGGCGGCGCTGGGCGTCTCGCCGAGGCGTCCCACGATCTCGGTCGTCGCGTCGACGGTCGCACCCAACGGGGTCACGTACTCGCCGCTGACCCAGCCGACAACGCCAGCTGCGTGCACCTCGTGCCAGGACACCCCGGTGACCACTTGGATCGTGCCGGTCGGAACGACTCCGGTGTCCGTCGAGTCGAGCTTGGCGACGATCTGGCCTCCCGGCTCATCGCGCACGTTCAGCGTGCTGTCGTAGCCGATGCCCACGACAGCAAAGATCAAGCGTTGCTCTGCGCCGTCGTCGACCTCGACCTCGGGGACTGTTGTGGCGGTAACGATCTGCTGGTCGGCCGCCGTCGTGGGCGTGGGCGGCAGTGTCTGGACCGTGCCGATGGTCGTGGTGGGTATCGGGGCCGGCGTCGCTGCCGCGGGCGCGGACGTAGTGGCGGTGGCCTCAGGCGCATCGCCATCATCGTCGTTGTCGGAGTCCCCGACGGCGACCACCAGCGCTGCGATCGCTACCGCGAGTGCCAGCAGCGCGATGCCGAGGGGAAGTCGATCCTTCAGCGCTATCAGGCCCTCGTTCGGCGGAGGTCCCATGCCTGGGGGTTCTGGAAAGTCAGTCGGTCCGGTCATCGGTGTCCTTCGTGAAGCTCTCGGCGTCGAGGGGGGAGCCGAAGCGACGAGGACCGCCAGGACCGCCCTGTGCACCGGACCAGCCAGCGATATCGACTCGCTTGGCGTAACGGCGCACGAGTATCGAGCGTACGGCTTTGCGGGTCGGCGGGAAGAGCATCAGCAGCCCGACTGCGTCGGTCAGGAAGCCGGGCGTCAGCATGAATGCGCCGGCGAGCAGGATCAGCAGTCCGTCGACGAGCTCGTTGCCGGGGATCTCGCCTTGAGCCAAGCGAGTGCGGATCTGATTCAGCACGCCGAGCCCCGAGCGCCGCACCATCCAAGCGCCCACGACCGACACCACCACCAGCAGCAGGATGGTCTGGCCAGCGCCCAGTCCGCCCGCCACCTGCACGATGACGAACAGCTCCAACAGCGGCACCGAGAGGAGCAACAGAATCAGCACCGCCAGCACGCTGCCCACCCTATGGCCGCCCGGCGGGTGCGCTCTGTCACGCCTCGTCGCAGTCGCAGCGTCACGCTGCCTGACGGACGAGGCCCCAGGCAAAGAGGATGGCCGTAGGCGAGGGGGATGGTCGCAGGCGAAGCGGATGCCTCAGGTGAGGGAACTCTCTCGGACGTCGCGCAGGGGTGCGCCGGTCCGAGCAGCGACGTCGTCGAAGGACACCCCGGGGGCTGTCTCGATCAGCGCGAAGCCGTCCGGCGTGACATCGACGACCGCGAGATCGGTGTAGATGCGGCTGACCACTTCGGCACCGGTCAGCGGGTACGAGCACTTCTCGACGAGCTTTGGCGTCCCATCCCGAGTGCAGTGGGTCGTCATGACGCGCACAGTCCGGACCCCTGACACGAGATCCATCGCCCCGCCGACGGCGGGGATCGCATCATCCCGCCCAGTCGACCAATTCGCGAGATCTCCGTTGGCAGCAACTTCCATGGCACCGAGGACGCACAGGTCCAGATGCCCTCCCCGGACTATGGCGAAGCTGTCAGCGTGATGGAAGTAGGAAGCACCGGGATTCGCCGTGACCGGCTTCTTGCCTGCATTGATCAGCTCGACGTCGACCGCATCAGGCGTCGGCGCCGGGCCCATTCCCAGCAAGCCGTTCTCGGTGTGCAGCACGATCTCACGCCCCTCGGGGACGAATTGCGCGATCAGCTCGGGCATCCCGATCCCCAGGTTCACGTAGGACCCGTCGGCGATGTCCTGAGCGGCGCGCTCGGCAATCTGTTCCCTGGTGAGCCGTGCTTGGAGGGAGGCGGGCAGCTGCTCGTTCATGGGTAGTGCGCTCCGTGGGCGACCAATTCGAATTCTTGTGCAGGATCGGGGACGTGCACGACGCGGTCGACGAAGATCCCCGGCGTGACAATGGTCTCGGGGTCGAGTGCCCCTGGCGCATCCACCGACGAAGCCTGCACCACCGTCGTCTCGGCCGCCATCGCCATGATCGGACCGAAGTTGCGAGCTGTCTTGCTGTACAGCAGGTTGCCGTGCCAGTCGGCCGCCCGAGCCTTGATCAGCGCCCAGTCGGCGGTGAGGGCGTGCTCGAGCAGGTGCGGCCGACCGTGGAACTCCCGCTGCTCCTTGCCGTCGGCCAGCTCGGTAGCGGCCCCGGTGGGCGTGTAGAAGGCCGGGATGCCGGCCCCACCGGCCCTGATGCGCTCGGCAAGGGTGCCCTGGGGCACCAACTCGAGTTCGATGCGTCCAGCCCTGTAGAAGTCAGTGAAGACCGTCGAATTCGAACTGCGGGGGTATGAGCCGATGATCTTGGCGACCCGGCCGCAGCGGATGAGCGCAGCCAATCCGACCTGCCCGTTGCCGGCGTTGTTGCTGATGACCGTCAGCTCCGAGGCGCCCTGATCGATGAGGGCATGGACCAACTCGATCGGACTGCCGGCCTCGCCGAAACCGCCGATCATGACGGTCGCGCCGTCGTCAACGGCTGCGACGGCGGCTGCTGCGCTGGCTGCCCGCTTGTCAATCATGTCTCCCGCCGGAGGGAATTAGAGATCCAGACCGATCGCAGCGATCGGCGTGGTCATCTGCATCTGCGGGGGCGAACCCATCAGCGGGCCGAACGCAGCCATCGCCTCCTGCATGGCAGGTGTCTGGCCGTGGTGTTGCATCGACTCGGCGTCGTTCATCAGGGCGAAGAACCAGAACTGGTTTCCCTCGCCGCGGTGGTACGAGTAGATCTCCACGCCGGGCTCGTCCTTGGCCGCCTCGACCATCGAAGCCAGCACGGCTTCCATCTCGTCAGCCTTGCCGTCTTGGCAAGTGAAGCTGCCGATCACCGTTGCCTTGCTCATGGTCGTCGCTCCTTGGTGGGGTTCGCTGCGGCGGCGTCGAGATGCGCTGGGCACCGAGCCGCGGCTGCATGCCTACCACGAACAGCGCGGGCTGCCCGCGGGCGCACATCGAGTGGGCCACCAACTCAGGCCCAGCGTGGTTGCGCTCGCCGGTCCGGCCCTTACGCCCGCCAAGCGGCGGGGTCGACGTCGTCAGCCAGCACCCCGAACACCACGGTCGCGCCGTCAGGAATGAAGCGGGACTTGTGGCCCTGACCGCTCAGATCATCGGCCAGCAGGGCATCGCCGGTGCCGATTCGCCGCGTCGTGCCGTCGCCGGCCTCAACCTCGAGCTCGCCGCCGAGCGGGATCACCAACTGCCGGCGGGGAGCGTTGTGGAAATCCATGTCCAGCGCTGGCTGGTCGGTGCGGAAGAACACGCCGTCCACTGCCAGCAGCGGGGTCTCCCTGCCGCGCTCGCCTTGGGTCGTGGCGACCTCGAGGTCCTCGAAGGCGGTCCGACCGTCAGCGTCGGTGCGCATCCAGGTGATCTTCATCGTCAGGTGCTCCTGGTCTCGTCGGTCGTCAGCGACTGCGGTATTCGTCTCATTCGCCGGCCCACAGCGGCGGCGCGGGCATCGGCCCCCGGGCGGCCTCGTACGCGGCCGCCAACGACAGCGACAGCGTCTCGTCGCCGCCACGGCACATGAACTGGATCGACGTCGGCAGCCCGCCCGCCGGTCCGGTTGCCGATCCGGGCTCCGACACGCCCGTCGGCACCGTCGTCGAGCACAACGCCAAGAAGTTGGCCGCACGGGTGAACAGTGCCGGGGTGTTCGTCTCGTCGGCCTCGTCCACCGGCAGCGGCAGCATCGGCGTGGTCGGTGTTGCCATCGCATCGAAGCCCTCGAAGGCCGCAGCGAATTCGGCCAGATCCGCGCGTCGCCGCAACATGGCTTCGATGTAGGCGCTGGCCGAGATCCCCGCACCCGGAAGCACTCTGGCCCGCACCCGCTCGTCCACCTTGGAACTCGGATCCTCCATGAGCTCGCCGTAGTAGTGGTACGACTCAGCGGTCACGATCAGGAAGCGGGTGTTCTTCATCTCCTCAAACGACGTCGGCGGGTCGAACACCGCCAACTCGGCACCGAGCCCAGCCAGCACCTCGAGCGCAGCGTCGTAAGCAGCGAGCTGGTCAGCCTCGACACCCGCACGCTCGGCATCGCTCAAGCACCCGATGCGCCGTCCCGCCAGGCCGCCGTCCACAGCCGCCCGCAGCGCCCCATACCGACCAGCCCCGGTCAGCCAATCCCGCTCAACCTCGGCAGGCGTCGTGCCCGACATGGCATCAAACATCAGCGCGGCGTCGAGCACCGAGCGAGCCAACGGCCCCGGTGTGTCCAGCGTGTGCGACAGGGGAACGATCCCGTCGATCGGCAGCAGGCCCTCGGTGGTCTTCAGCCCGACGATCCCGCACAGCGCCGCCGGCAACCGCACCGAGCCGCCCGTATCAGTTCCCACTGCGCACGGCGCCATGCCCGACGCCACCGCCGCACCCGACCCCGACGACGAGCCGCCCGGTGTGCGCGCCACGTCAGCATCCCAAGGATTCCACGGCGTGCCCATGTGCTGGTTGGTGCCCCAGCCACCCATGGCGAACTCGACCGTCTTGGTCTTGCCGAGCAAGATCCCGCCGGCCTCCAGCAGCCGCCGGGCAACAGTGCCTGTGGCGGGAGAGATCCGGTCGGCCCACGCAGCGGATCCCGCCGTGGTCACCCGACCCTCGACGTCCACGATGTCCTTGAGTGCGAACGGCACCCCCCAGAACGGCCCCAACGGCTCGCCCGCCGCCAGATCCAGCGCAACCTCAGCAGCCTCGGCCGCCGCCCGGGCCTCGTCCCCATAGACCGCCTGCCAAGCACCGACGCGCCCGTCCAGCGCCGCAATGGCAGCCAGGCACTCCTCGGTCGCCTCGACCGGAGACCGTGACCCATCCCGGTAGCCCGCCGCCAGCTCAGCAATCGTCGCCGTCACGCTTCCCCCACATACCTGCCCTCAGGAATTGCAGCGCGCAGTCTCGCGCCCCATGACGCGTTCTGCGCTGCGGGCCAGCGCGCGGCATGGCCGAGCAACGTCAGCCTCCGGCACCAGCCGGTTCAAGGCTGGACGACGAATTCCGGCGTCGGCACAGCCTGTGTCAGCCAGCAAGCCACTGTGTCATCGCGCCGCAGGCCGCACGCATGCTGCCAGCCCACCGAAACCTGCGCGAACGGGCCGTCAGGCACCGCCATGTCGGCCTCGGTCACATCGCCCCAGCACTGAATCGCACCGTTGGTCCGAACTCCGCATCCGTAGTCCTGTTGCATCGAGACATACAGAAAGCCGCCCGCCGGAGGCTCTGCTTGGCCGACGTCGTTTCGGCCCCAGCAGGTGAGCGAGCCGTCGAGGCCGGTGGCGCAGGCGGTCGCCCAGCCGGCGGCGACGCCGAGATATTCACCGTCGGGCACCGTGGTCTGCCCGAAACCGTCGTCCCCCCAGCAGACGACCTTTCTGTCGTGACGCGACCCGCACGAGAAGTGACCGCCTGCCGACACCTTGACGAAGGTGCCCGGCGGTGTGTCAGTCTGCCCGTACCGGTTGTCGCCCCAGCAGGCCACGCTCTGGTCCTCGAGGATCCCGCAAGCGTGTTCCAGACCGGCCGTCACCGAGTTGAGGCTGCCCCCCGGCGGCTCGCTGGATCCGTAGTTGCCGCGCCCCCAGCAGGCGGCAGCGCCACTTGAGCGCACTCCGCACGAATACAGACCGCTGGCGGACACATCCCAGAAATTCCCGGCGGGCGGCGACGCCCGTCCCCACAGGTCTGCGCCCCAGCATGTGACAGGTTCGTCGGTGCGGACAGCGCAGGAATGCCCGAACCCGCTGGCCACTGTGTCGAAGGCGCCGGTGGGCGCCGAGGTCAGCTCGCTCAGGTCGTGGCCCCAACAGATGAGGACGCCGTCGGTCGCGATCCCGCAAGACGTCAAGCCGTAGGTCGACACGGAGCGAAACGGGGTCGACGGCGGGTCTCCTTCGCCGCTCTCGTTGGCGCCCCAGCACCGGACACCGCCGGTGACTCGCAGCGCACACGAGGTCAGCGAGCCGGCAGAGACCGCCGTGTAACTGCCGCCGGGACTCGTGGTGCGCCCGAGGCCTCCGAACCCCCAGCACGCCAGCGTGGCGTCGCTGCGCACCCCGCAACTGTGCACGTTGCCCGCCGAGACCTCGAGGAAGGCGCCATCAGGCGGCGACGCACGATCCGAGGCGTTCCAACCCCAGCAGGCCAAGGAGTCGTCGGTGCGCACACCGCAGGCGTGGTACGAGCCGGCCGACACTCCGGTGAACTCGCCGGCGGGCGGATTCGTTTGTCCATACCGATTCTCGCCCCAGCACCGCAGCGTGCGGTTGGTCATGAGGCCGCACGTGTACGCGTCGCCGGCCGTCACGGCGGTGTACTCACCCGGATGCGGATCGGACTCGCTTGAGTCGTTGGAGCCCCAGCAGGCCACGGTGCCGTCGGTGCGCACCGCGCACGAGTGTGATTCGCCGACGGCGACATCAGTGAATTCGCCCTCGGGCGGTTCAGCTTGACCAGTGACGTTGCTGCCCCAGCACACCAGGGCTCTGTCGTCGCGTATCGCGCACGAATGGCTGCCGCTCGCGGCGACGTTCACGAAGCGTTCGAGCGGTGCGTCCGTTGTGGCCGGAGCGCCCGCACCGTCGGGGGTCTCGTCTTCGACGGCCTCCTCGACGTCGCCTACGAGGACCTCCTCGGCGTCGACTTCCACGTCGTCAGCGGCATCTTCGGTACTTGTCGGCACTGTGATCGGTGCAGTCTCGGCACTGCCGACGGGCTCGTCGATCGGAGTTTCAGCGGTCGGAGTCGTGGCCGCCGCAGACGCGGTGACCTCGGTGCTGTCGGCCTCAGACTCCTCACGCTCGTCACCGCTGCCGAACAGCCATGTCGAACCAAGCACGACCAGGGCGCCGACAACGATGAGCGCGCCGGCCCACTGGATCCAGTGAGCCCCCGATCCCCCGTCGTCGCCGTTCATCGCGTCGATCGTATGGCGGCCCGCCGCGCCGCCCGTGCCCCGCCCCCGCCGCCGTCAATCGACGTCGGGAGCCTGAACTAGGACTCTGCCTGTTGCAATGGCGGCATGCGTCCTCGCACCTCTCAGGCCCGGAAGCTCCCGCGGCGCCCTCCGGGATTCTCGTGCGGTCCGTAGTAGCCGAAGCTCCAGCCCGGCGTGTGCTCCCACTCGATGCGGCCGACGTCGCTCGCATAGCGCTCTGTCGCGGCGATCAGGGCGTCCTCGGCGGCGTAGTCGAACGGATCCTGCAGCCGAGCGGCCACATCCTCGTTGCCGGGCAGGTGCTCCGCCTGCCAGCGCACCGTGCGTCGCATCCCTTCTTCGGGGTGCACGTGGTCGCGGTAGCCAAGCTGCTGGCGGATCTTCTCGGTGCTGAGGATGCGATGCGTCGACGAGTGATTGTGAATGAACGGGCCGGCAGTCGCTGCCAGCGCCCACGGCACCGAGACGAGCTCGAATGGGCTGCCGAGCTCGTCGCCGACGATCTGCGCGATCTGCGCGTAGGTGAACTGCAGATCGTCGCCCACGTTGTAGATCTCGCCCGCCGAGCTATCGATGTGATCCACCGCCAGCAGCACTGCCGATGTGGCGTTCTCGACAAACGCCGACGTCATCACCGTGAGGCCGCCGTCGGGCACGATGATCTGGCGCCGGCCGTCCAGAGCCCGCTTGACCAGCGTCCATTCACGGGGCAGCACCTGGTTGGGTCCGTAGATGTAGGGGTACCGGAAGTGAGTGGCGTCGGGGTGCAGCGAGAAGGTCAGCTCCTCGGACTCGGCGATCTTGAGCGGCTTGGGCCCCGAGCGCTCGTCACTGATCAGCCGGCCATTCTCGTGGGTGGGAACGGGCATGCCTTCGGGGAACTCGATCGCAGGCTCAGAGAATCCGCTGTACACGGGCACGCCGCCGATCGAGAACAACCGTGGTGTCCGGCCTTCGAGCACCTTGACGATCGACCGAAGCCGCCCGTACATGGCGAAGACGACGTCGAACGTGCGGCCCTCGATCGAAGACCGGAACGCGTCCTCGTCGAACGGATCGGTGTGGATGTGCTCGAGGTGCGCAGGAATGGTGTCCACCTCGTGGCGTCCCGTGTGCAGGATCGTGACGGTGTGACCGCGGTCAACAAGACCGTTCACAATGTGGGGCCCGGTCGGACCCGTGCCCCCGATGACGAGGATGTTCATCTCGCCAGCTTTGCCCATCGATGACAACGGCGCCGAGGAGGCCGGGGCTGCACATTGAGGGCACCATGAACCGAGCACCCGCCCGGTGGATCAGTCGGCTTCGGGCCGGGGGAGTAGGTTCGCAGCGGCCGGCGGTTTGAGAACAGGGAGGCCGCGATGACACTTCCCGCGGACGGCCAAGACCGATTCTCGCCGGCAGGCGCCACCATGGTGTGGGCGCTCGCCGTTTTCGGAGGCGTTGCCCTGATGTTCCTGCTGACGCAGTGGGGTGCCCTCGACAACGTCGCAAGATCCGAGACCAGCCTCGGCATTGCCATTGGAACGCACAACGCCATCGGGATTGTGGCGATCGGCGGGTGGAATGCGATCGGCATCGTCACGATCGGCGGCGCCAACTCGATCGGCGTGATCAGCATCGGCGGCTTCAACAGCATCGGGATCGTCTCGTTCGGCGGCGCGAACTCGGTCGGCCTGTCGGCTCTCGGCGGCTTCACGGCCTTCGGGGGAAGGGGCGCGTCAATCTTCGGCTGGATGCCGAGCAAGATCCGCAACGGCTCTTGCTTCCCCTAGGCGCAGGCATACATGGAGGCACGAGACCGAGTGCAGACTGACGCGCAGCACCCCAGCGGCGCCGGACCGCTCGCCGGCATTCGCGTTGTCGAAATCGCCACCTTCATTGCTGCGCCCGGCGGCACGCACCTGCTGGCCTCTCAGGGTGCCGAGGTGATCAAAGTCGAGGACATGGTCGTCGGCGACCCGCTGCGCATGTTTGGGTCGAGTCGGGGCGGCATGTCGGGCTGGTTCGCCAATCTGAATGCCGGCAAGCGGTCGCTGTGCATGGACATCGCCTCCGAAGCGGGCCGGGAGGTCATGGCTGACCTGCTGGCGACTGCCGATGTGTTCGTGCAGGCGTACCGCCCTGGCGTCGCTGAACGGCTCGGCATCGGCGAGGCCGACCTGCGCAAGCGCAACCCGAACATCATCTACGTGTCGATCAGCGGCTTCGGCCGCGACGGGCCGTACTCGAACCGGCCTGCCTACGATGCCGTCATCCAGGCTTGGACCGGGATCGCCGCCGTGCAGGGCGGCGACGACGAACCGCAGTTCGTGAGGAGCTTCGTCCCCGACAAGGTCACCTCGCTCACGTGGACCCAGGCGGTGTGTGCAGCGCTGTTCAATCGAGAGCGGACCGGTGAGGGCGAGCACGTCGAGCTGTCCCTGCTGGACGCCGCAGTCAGCTTCATGTGGCCCGACTCGATGATGGAGCAGGTCGTGCTGGCCGACGACGCCGACCACCGGCCCAACCCGCTGTACGGCTACAAGCTGCTGCGCTGTCGGGACGGCCATGTGGCGGTCATGCCGCTCACTGACGGGCAATGGAAGGGCGTGGCCGATGCGTTCGACCGGCCCGACCTGCTGAGCGACCCTCGTTTCGCTGAAGCGGGGTCACGGGCCGCTCATTTCAGCGAGATGCTCGACGCGCTCGGCGACGTGGTGGCCGATGTGGCCCGCGACGTCGTCGTCGAGCGCCTCATCGCAGCCGACGTGCCCGTTGCGCCGGCGCTGCGGCCCGACGAGGTCGCGAACGACGCCCAGGTGCAGCACACGGGGGTGATCCGCGAGGTCGACCACCCCATCGTCGGCCGGATCCGCCAGAACCGCCCCGCAGCGCTCTTCGCCGCCGGCACGCCCGAGCTGCGTCCCGCCGTCGAGCGCGCCGCCGACACCGACGTGATCCTCGCCGAGCTCGGCAGGACACCCGACAGCATCGCCGAACTCCGCTCCGCCGGAATAGTGCAGTAAGGGCGGCCATCCCAGCACAGCGAACCAACGAGCCGATCCAGGCAGTCGTCTTGGGAAGTCGTCGTGCGAAGTGCAGTAGGAATAGTGAGATGACGGCTGCTGAAGTGATGGGTTCGAATAGCTCGAACGGGACGGGCAGCTCGGGCCGGGATCTGCGCATCGACGAGCGCACCGGTGCCGTGCTGGCCAGCCACGCAGCTTGGAACGAGGAGCACCGTCGTCTCGCCGAAGGAGCGCTGGGGGCACTGCGCGACTCAGGCGCGCTGCGCCTGCTCGTGCCCGAGCGAGCCGGGGGCGACGAGCGGGAATTCGCCGACATGGTCGCCAATGTGCGCGAGGCCGCCCTGTACGACGGTGCCGCGGCGTGGGTGCTGATGGTGCTCGTCGGGCACAGCTGGATGCTGGGCTCGATGACCGAGGAATTGCAGGACGAGGTCTACGGGGCCGATCCCGACGCGATCGTGCCCGGCTCGCTGGCCCCGGTCGGATCTGCGACCGAGTGCGACGGCGGCTGGCTCATCGACGGCCGCTGGCCGTTCACCAGCGGCGCTATCTGGGGCGAGTGGTTCCTGCTGGGCTCCCAAGTGCTCGCACAGGGCGAGCGCCCCCGCCTGCTGCATGTGGTCATTCCCCGCGAGGACATCGCCGTCGACGACAACTGGTATGCGATCGGCCTGCGCGGCAGCGGCTCGTGCGACGTGGTCGCGGAGCAGGCCTTCGTGCCGACGCACCGCACGATCGACTCGGGCGATCTGCTCGGCGGCCGCTCGCCGTGGTCGAGCCGACACCGCACCAGCGTCTACCGAACGCCGATCCTGCCCGGGCTGGCCGTGCACGTCGCAGCCACCGCACTCGGGCTCGCCCGTTCGGGTCTCGACGATGCCGCAGAGCGCTTCGGCGTCCAGGACGACCGCTACATGGGGTCGTCGAAGTCCAAGCGCCCAGGTCTGCATATGCGCCTGGCGGAGGCCAACACCGAAGTGCGTTCGGCCGAGCTGCTGATCGATGACACCCTCGAGCTGCTGCGCCAAGCCGCCGACGGGGCCGACTCCAAAGAGCTCCGAGCTCAGGCGAAGTACCAGGGCAGCTACGCCATCGAGCTGTGCCGCCGTGCCCTCGACCGCGTCACCACCGCAGCCGGCGGGCGAGCCGTGTTCGACGGCAGCCGCCTGCAGCAGGCATTCCGCGACGCCACCATGGCCTCCCAGCACCAAGTCGCCGATCTCGACACGGTCGGCGAGGCCTACGGCCGCACTCGCCTCGGCATGGACCCAGGCCCCCACCCCCTGTAGCCCGGCTGGCCAACGCCGGTACGAGGCGCTGTTCCATCGGCAATGCCGCGAAATTTGTGACCGGCCGCGGACATGAACTGCTGAGATACTGGCCACAGGCCGGTTCGTGTCAGTGGCGCCCGGCAGACGGCGCCGCCGCACCGGCAAGGAGATGATGAACGTGAAGGCTCGCAAGGCGAGGCTCGCGGCAGCCATTGCGGCCGCGGCGCTGATCGCCGCTGCCTGCAGCGGTGACGCCACCAACGGGGACGGGGAAGATGCCGCCACGCAGGAGACCGCTGCGCCGGCAACCGCCGCAGCGCCCCCGACCACCGCGGCACCCACAACAGCAGCACCGTCGCCGACGACCGCAGCCGCGCTTCCGACAGATGCGATGGGCCTGCTCATCGCAGCCCTGGAGGACAGCGCTGTGCCGTCCGTGCGCGGCGACATGCGCTTGGACATGGCCGAGATGGCGAGCGTGGCCGTGCACTTCGAATCAGACGGCAGCCAGAACTTCTCGATAACGATGCACTTTCAGGACATGTCGGGACCCGACGGAGAGGGTCCAGGAATCGAGATCCGGTTCGTCGACGGCGTTCAGTATCTGCAGTTCGTAGTCCCCGAGGAGATGCGAGGTCTCGTCGGCAGCGCGATGCCTGAAGGCTGGTTCACGCTGGACCCGGCGGCGGCCGCCGAAATGGGAGTCGTATGCCCCTCACCCCTTCCCGGCGGGACGCCGATGGGGGGTGTGTGTCAGCTTCCCAACGACAACAGATTCATGATCGAGCACGTGACCGGCGCCGAGATCGTCGGCCAGGAGAATCTTGACGGGTCGACTGTTGCCCACGTTCGATTCACCGTCGACGCAGCGGCCCTGGCGGCGCAAGCGAGCGCCTCGCTCGGCGAAGGCGCCGGGGGCGCCCTGCCCTTCGGTGAGGACTTCGGTCCCGACGAGCTCGTCTTCGACGTCTGGATCGACGGTGACGGCCTCATCAGGCGCATGAGCCTCGACTTGGGAGCCGTCATGGAAGAACTCATGGGCGACTCCGACGAGAACGAATCGGACAGCTTCGGGGACGCGTTCGCCAGCCTGTTCGACATCACCAACGTCCTCGACTTCTACGACTACGGCGCGGACATCACCATCGAGGCACCACCCGCGGACGAGATCGTCGGCGATTTTGGCGACATGATGGGAGCAGGATTCGGAGCCGGCTGACAGGAGAGCAGCGATGTCGTTGGAACTTGAGACGGTGCGGGTGGACGGCGACGGGGCGGTGCGGCACCTCGTGCTGAATCGGCCGGAGGTGCACAACGCCGTCAACTCCCAGCTGGTCGCTGATGTTCACGCTGCGTGTCTCGCGCTGGATGCGGACCCCAGCGTGCGGGTGGCGATCGTGCGCGGCGAAGGTCGCAGCCTGTCCTCGGGCGCCGATCTCAAGCAGGCGCGCGGCACCAGCCTCGACGCGATGCTCGGCTCCAAGCAGGGCGCCCGCATGTACGACACGCTGATGCACCTCAACGCAATGACGATCTGCCTGTGCCACGGCTACATGATCGGCGGGGGCGGGGTGCTGCCCGCCGCGTGCGATTTTCGCATCGGCAGCCCGTCCATGAGCCTCACCCTCAACGAGGTGAGCATCGGCTTCAACCTGACGTGGCACTCGGTGCCGGCGCTGGTGAACCTGGTGGGGCCGCATCGTGCCAAGGAGATGCTGATTCTCGGGCGCACCTACGGCGTGGAGGAGCTGGACTCGTGGGGGTTCTTCACCGAGACGGTGTCCAGCGACGACGAACTGGTGCCCGCTGCGGAGCGCCTCGCTGCGGCGATCGTCGACCAGCCGCCGGTGCCGGTCACGTCGTCGAAGGCGTCGATCAACGCACAGGCGATGCCGCTGGGCCGGGCGATCAACCACCTCGACCATGTGGCCGTCGGTTACATGGGCAAGAGCGACAGTTCTCGCACCGCCGTGCGCAGCTACTTCGACCGGGACGATCCGGACGCTCGCACCTGGTCCGATGACTGATTCGGGCGAAGCTGCCGAACACCCCGAAGATCAGCACCACGACTCTGCGCCCGAAGCCCGCCAGCGGGATCGGGGCTGGCCGAACCAGCGGACCCTCCTGCTGTACCTGCTGGGAGGACTGCTGATTGCCGTGATCCCCGTGGTGGTGTCGCGCTTCGTCGATCAGCCTGATGGCGAGGCATACACCATCGACATCCCGCCCGGCACGGCGGAGCGCTTGGCCGCCGGCGAGGACGTCGAGATCGTCCCAGACGAGCTGGAATTCAAGCTGCGCGACCTGCTGATCATCGTGAACCGCGACTCGGTGAAGCACACCATCGGCCCCTTCGAGGTCGGGCCGGGCGAAACCTCCGAGCACACATTCGGCGAGGCAGCAGCGTTCAACAGCTATTGCTCGCTGCACCCGGCGGGCAGCATTCGCATCTCCATCGGCGACGGCTGACGCGCCGCAGCGCTGCTAGGCCTCGTTGCAGGCCGGCAAGGCCTCCTCGGCAAACTGCGCGATGGCGTCCTCGGGCCTGCCCATGCGCAGTGCAGCGGTGTTGACCAGCAACCGCTCCACGCCGTGGTCGCGGTAGGTCTCGAGCCCTTCGAGCCCCTCGCGGTGGTAGTTCCAGTAGGCGGTCAGCGCCAACTCGGCGGGATCGCGGCCCTGGCGGTCGCATTCGGCGTGCATCTCGCCGACCAGGCGCTTGAAGTCGTCGAGGTCCTTGTGGATCACATACCAGCCGTCGCCCCGGGCCACCAGGCGGCGGATGGCAGGCGGTGTCGTGCCGCCGATGAGCAACGGCATGCGGGGCCGCTGCGCGGGCGTCGGCAGCATCGAGAATCCGGTCCAGTTCAGGAATTCGCCCTGGAAGTCCACATCCTCGCCGGACCAGGCGGCGGTCATGGCGTCGATGTACTCATCCGCGCGGGCGCCTCGCCGATCGAAGGGCACGCCGAGCGCGTCGAATTCCTCTTCCAGCCAGCCAACGCCGATGCCCAGCTCGAGCCGCCCCCCCGACAGGTGGTCGAGCGATGACGCTTGCTTGGCGAAGTAGAGCGCATTGGCTTGGGTGACGATGTTGACGCCGGTGCCGAGCCGGAGCCGCTGCGTTGCCCCGGCGACGAACGTCAGGGCAATGAACGGGTCGGTGAAGCCTGCGTCGGTGGGGAGGCCCAGCTTGCCGCTGGGGTTGTAGGGGTAGCGGCTCTCGTAGTCGTACGGCACGATGACGTGCTCGAACGTCCAGACCGACTCGTACCCGAGTTCCTCGAGCTGCTGGGAGAACGACCGCAGGTACCCGGGATCGAGGTAGGCGGTCGAGTTGATGGGTGTGATGCCGACGTGCATCTGCGGGACTGTACGCAAGACGTGCAGCGGGTGCCCCGGGCCCGGTCGGCCTGATCAGACTGTCTGCCCGGTGTTCCGCGCAGTCGTGCACGCTGCGTCCCAGTGCGCCAAGCTGTAGCGATGTCGGGGGACACAGTGTTCGCAGTCGAGCGCGCCTCCGCGTACACCCAGGCGGACAAAGAGCGCATCCAGAAGCGCACCATCATCGTGCTCATCGCCAGCCAGGCCGCCGGGGGCTTCGGACTGGTCGCCACGTACATCGTGAGCGCTCTGCTGGCCGAGGACATCACCGGCTCCTCCACACTGGCGACGATCGCTGCGAGCAGCCTGTCCATCGGCTCGGCCGCGGTCGCCGCTCCGATGTCGAAGCTCATGAACAAGTACGGCCGCCGGTCAGGCCTGCGGTTCGGGTACCTCGTAGGTGCGGGAGGCGCGACGCTGGCAGTGCTGGGAGCGATCCTGCTCAGCTACCCGCTGCTGTGCCTGGGCGTGTTCGGCGCCGGTGCCGGCAATGCCGCCAACTTGGCGACCCGCTACGCAGCGTCGGACTTGGCGCAGGAGAACCGCCGCGCCAGCACCATCAGCATGATCGTGTGGGCGACCACGTTCGGGTCCTACACCGGCTCTGTGGTGTCGGGCTATGCGAGCGAAGTCGGCGTCACCATCGGCTTGCCCGACAAGACCGGCTCGTACGTGTTCGCCGGAGTGATGTTCCTGCTGGCAGCAGCCATCGTGGAGGTCTTCCTGCGCCCAGACCCGCTGCACATGGCCAACGAGCTCGCAGCCGAAGGGGTCGCCAACGGCACCCGCAAGGCCGAGGCGCGGCCCACCGTGCGTCAGGCAATCTCGCTGATCATGCAGCAGAGCCAGGCACGTCTCGCCGTGTTCGCCATGATCGTCTCTCAGGTGACGATGGTGGGCGTCATGGCGCTCACCCCGCTGCATATGAAGGCGGGAGAGCAGTCCCTGAACGTCATTGGTCACATGATGGGATTCCACATCCTGGGCATGTATCTCCTGTCGCCCCTCGTGGGCCGCCTCACCGACTCGGTCGGCAAGTACCCGATGCTGTATGTCGCGGGAGGACTGTGTACCTGGGGAGCGTGGTGGGCGGCGGTGACACCGCCCGAGGGCGTCCTCGGCGTGTTCATGGGCAATTTCCTGATCGGGCTGGGATGGTGTTTCGGCGTGGTCGCCGCGTCGAGCCTGCTGGTGGAGCTGTACCCGCTTCATCAGCGAGTGTCGGTGCAGGGCGTGGGCGACTTCGCAATGCTCGGCGCGGGTGCGCTGGCGGGGCTCAGCGCGGGTGCCCTGTACGAGACGTTCCAGTACCGCGGCGTGAACTATGCGAACGCGCTGTTCGGCATCGCGCTGGTGGCGGTCACCTTCTTCACCTACACCGGGGTGCGGCGGGCAACGCGACGACCCGAGCACGAGCAGCGGGCGGCCGCCGTCCGCGGCTGATTCAGGGCGTCACTTCGGGTGGCGGCTCCACCATCACCAGTGTCATGTCGACGCGGCGAGGGTTGCCGCGGGTGATCACGTCGTATGCGGTGTCGTTGGTGAAGGCCATGCGGCCGTCGCTCTCGGTGATCACCGCTGAGATCGAATAGGTGTTGCGGTCGTCGATCTCGTCGCTGACATAGCGGAGGTCGAAATCAATGGGCACCTGGCCGGGGCTGCTGATGATTTGCTCGGCGATGAGCACCGAGGCGGCGTCGGCGTAGGACGTGTCGCGCAGCTGAACGGTCACCACGGCGTCGGGCGTGAGGGCGATCCGCTCCCGGTAGGTGATGGTGCCGCGGACAGAGGCATCGGAGCCCGGCAGCGCGGGCGTGACCACCTCGGTGGTGTCGTCGTAGTAGCCGCACGCGCCTGCGACGAGCGCGAGCCCGAGTGCTGCGCTGGCCAGCCGGGATGCTCTTCGGAATGAGTGCATGGATTTCCTCTGCGGTGACTGGCGGGTTACAGCGCCCTCAACAGTGTCATCCACTTCAACGCATCGGAACCCCCACCGGTTCGGGTGCATCAAGAGGTCGCTTGGGATGGCGCCCCTGGCTGTAGGGAGGCCAGCAGCGAGCCCTGGCGGCCCAGCGGCTCGACGCCGAGCGTCCGCAGGATGCGCCAGTGCAGGCTGATGTCCGAGGAGATGATCGGCACGCCGAGCTGCGCTTCGATGCCGGCAGCCAAGCTCACGAAGCGCTGCGGCAGACCGTCATCGCCCCGGTAGTTGGACATGCCGTTGACGAGCACTGCGTCGACGCCGGGCGCTTGGGCGAGGGCGTACTCGCACGAGCGCAGCGCGAGGTCGCCCCCGAAGATCCAGATGCAGTCGTTCACCTCTTCCTGGGTGGCGTACCAGCCCTGGTCGACGAAGTTTCCTGCCCACACGACATCGATGCCCGCGCTGCGCAGAAAGCGCACCACGCCGTCGCGCCAGTCGGGCCAGAAGTAGGCGGCGTTGAGCGCGACCCGCTCGTAGCCGTGCTCCTCGCAGGCCTCTACCAGTGTCAGTCCGGCCATGTGGAACGGCGTCTCGTACTTCTCGGCCATCTCGATCGTGAAGCGGCGGATGTCCGAGGCGTCGGTGCCGGCGGCGTGCACCCAGTTCGTGCCGACCTGCCCGACCACGTCGGCGCCGCTGTTGGACAGGCAGTGCACGGTCTCTTCGAGCAAGTGGAACAGCCCGGCACGGTCGCTGAGGCGGTGTGCGTAGCCGGGGGCGTGCAGCAGGCGCCCGTGCACGCCGACCGACGGCGGGCACATGCGCAGGAAATCGCTCGGGGCAGCGTCGAAGTCCATGGGCGGCGCGGTGAAGCCGACCTGGTGGGGGAAGAGCTTCTTGGCTGGGTCTCGCCACCGCTCGGGCTTGCTCATCGGTTTCTGGCCTGTCTCGTCGGTGTTGCTCGGCTGTTGCTCTGGATGCTGGTCGGTTGTGGTTCGGATGCGGGATCCGGCTGGCATTCGGGTGCTCAGGCGCTCCAACCGCCGTCGACGTGGATCGTCTGGCCGGTGATGTAGCTGGCGCCGGCACAGAGGAACAGGCATGCGTCGGCGTACTCGGCGGCAGTGCCGGGCCGGCCCAGCGGCAGCGCCTCGGAATCTTCGAAGACCGTCTCCCAGCGGATCGGGAAGTTGGTGGAGTCGGGGTGCACGTAGCTGGGGGAGATGGCGTTCACCCGCACTTCGGGGGCCAGGCCGCGTGCCAGTTCCTTGGTGAGCGTGATGAGTCCGCCCTTGGCGACGCTGTAGGGCGAGCTGGAGCCGCCGCCGCGCCAGCCCGACATCGATGCCGTGTTCACGATGGCGCCGCGGGATTCCTTCAGGTAGGGCGCCGCGGCCTTTGCCGTGCGGAAGGCCGACAGCAGGTTGATTGACAGCGCCTCAGCCCATAGTTGCTCGGTCTGCGACTCGAGGTCGCTCGCGGGAATCGTCTGGAGCGTGACGGGATGGCCGGCGATGTTGAGCAGGTAGTCGATGCCGCCCATTTGTCCGGCGGCGGCGTCGACCATGGCAGCCACAGAGTCGTTGTCGCGCAGATCGCAGGGTGCGCCAAACACGTCGAGCCCTTCGTCGGTCAGCGCTCGCACCGTGGCGGTGAGCCGGTCGCCCGCCAGGTCGGCGATGGCCACAGTGCTGCCGTTGGCGGCGAACGTGCGGGTTACGCCCAGGCCGATGCCGCTGGCCCCGCCGCTGACGATGCTCCGCTTGCCGGTGAGGTCGGCGCTGATCACGTGGCGGCCCCTCTCGTGGATCGTGGACAGGTGCTCATGAACCCTGTGGCAGGTACTGGTCGTGGGACCACGGGTCGAGTCGCAGGCTGAGTTCCCGCAGCCGGCCGTGGAACTCGTCACGGGGGACGTGACAGAGGCGGATGTGACGCCCGCTGGCTGGGTCGAACGCGGTCCGCCCGTGCATGACCCGGTGGTTGTCGATGAGCACGCCCTGTCCGGGCTCGACCCGGATCGTGGCAGTGAATTCGGGGCTTCTCATCCGGTCGCTGAAGGCCCGGATGGCGTCATACAGCCGGTCGACGTCGTCTGGCGGGACGTCGGGCGGGCCGAGCGCCCGGTCGAAGTAGCGGATGCCGCTCGGGCGTCCGAATTCGTCGAGCCGGATGACCGGGCTGCGGCTGCGCAGGTTGATCTCGCCGGGATGGCGCCGGATGTGGGTGACCGGCAGGGTGGTGAGGGCCTCGAATGCGTCGGGCTCGTCGGCCCGAAGCGACTCGGCGATGGAGAAGCCGTCCACGTAGGTGCTCATGCCGCCGACGTCGGTATTGACCAGGCAGTGGAAGATGTCGATGCCGGGCGGGGAGTAGTAGAAGGCGTCGTCGATGTGGGGCGCTTGGGCCATGCCGGTCTTGGCGCCGAGCTTCGCCACAGGTTCGGCCCGCACGTCGTAGATGCGGCCGTAGACGGTTGTCTCATGGATTGGGCCGACGAGGTCGGCGAGCTGCCCGGTGCAGGCGGGGTCGGTGCCGAGGTTGTCGATGCGCACGATGCCGTAGTCCCGCAGCAGCCGATAGGCGCGCAGTTGTCCGCTGCCTCCGTCGCTGGCCTCGTCCCAGTCGACGGTCGGGAAGTCGTCTGCGAGCTCGGCTCGCCAGGTGGTGGGCTGCCAAGCGGCTCGCCGATTGCGGGCGTCGTCGTCGTAGGCGTTCGCCGCGAGCCAGTCGCCGCCGTAGAACGATCGGTGGCCGTCGGGCCAGGAAAGCACCAAGTCGCCGTCACAGGTGTGGGCGCTGGCGGGGGCGATGTCCGACGGGAAGCTGGCCACCGTCGTGAATCGGATGCCGTCAGCGGGGTTGCCGCATTCGTCGCACCAGCAGCAGTGTCGCAGCCATTGGGCCGCGTAGGTCCGCTCGTGCCCGTCGGCGAATTCGACAAGCACTCGTCGCCCGTCGATGGCCGCGCCGGTCGCCGCAGGTGCGTCAGCGATGCCGAGCCGGTTGCCGAGATGCGGGTTGTACGTGGTGATGTCACCGACAGCACCGCGTTCGCTTCCGTCAGCCGCCGGCGCGTTTGGCGGCGCCTCCGCCGACAGCCCAGCCGACGGCTCGCTCACTGGTCAATCGCTCCCGTTGCCGGCTGCGTCGAGCGTGTGGGCAGCCACCAGCTCGTCGTTCAGCTCCACGCCGAGGCCCGCACCGGTTGGCAGCGCTGCGTAGCCGTCGATGATCTCGGGTTCGGGCGGGTGCACCAGCTCGGTGCGCAGGCGCGACTCGCCGAGCCGCGACGAGCGGAATTCCACCATCGGGATGGTCAGGGCTGCGGCCTGCAGGTGGAAGTTGGCGACGTCGGTGATGCCGGTGGCGAAGCTGTGGGGGATGAGCTGCGCACCGTGCAGCTCGCACAGCTCGGCGATGCGCATCAGCTCGGTGAACCCGCCGGCCCGGCTGACGCCAGGTTGCACCAGCGACACGCCGCCGGTAGTCAGCCATTCCCGCACTTCCCAGCGACCCGCCGCGAATTCGGCGCCGCCGACCCGGACGGGCGACACGGCGGCCAGGCGGGCGTGGCCGGCCAGGTCGTCATGGCGCAGCGGCGCCTCCGCGAAGGTCACGTCGAAGTCCTCTATGCGGCGCAGCGTCCAGGCGGCGTCGTGCCAGTCCCACCAGCGGTAGCCGAAGTCGAGCGCCATGGTGAGCTCGTCGCCGAACGCTGCCCGGCAGTCTCCGACGAAGGTCACGATGGCCCGGTCGGACACCTCGGCACCGAACAGCACCGGCACTTTGACAGCGGTGAGGCCTTGGTCCGCGGCGACTGTGGCTTGGCGGGTGACCTCGTCGAGCACCGCGTCCATGGGTCCGTCGTAGATGTCGCCCGGATAGCAGGTCGCATAGGGCCGGATTCGATCCGTGCGGGCGCCGCCGAGCAGCTTGTAAACGGGCAGTCCGAGCTGGCGCCCGGCGAGGTCGTAGAGCGCGATGTCGACCGCTGAGTAGGCCTGGATGTAGGTGCCGCGGCGGCCGTGGTAGAAGCTTCCGTGATACGCCCGGTCGTACAGCGCTGCGGCTTCGATGGGGTCGGCGCCGACCACCGCGTCGGAGATGCCCTGGCTCCAGAAGTGGATGGTGCGCTGGTCGATCATCGCTTTCGTGACTGCGGGCGTGCACACCGACTCGCCGATGCCGATCCGCCCGTCAACGTCGGTCACCTTGACCAGCAGGGTCTCCTCGGAGCCCTCGGCAAATGCGTTGCCAACCGCTGGCACCGACACGATCAGCGCTTCGACGGCGGCAACCGGGCATGGCTGGCGTGGAGCTGTCACCGCCGTGCCGCCTGATTTGCTCCGTGGCTGCTCAGCGGAGCGTTCACTCGCGCTCGGCCCGTGCTGAGCGGCGCGCGATCGGACGCTTCAGCCACCGATAGGGCTCTGGGCGGTGAGTCCACCGTCCACAGTAAACACGCTGCCCGAGACGAAGCTGGCCGCAGGGCTTGCGAGCCAGAAGACGACTTCGGCGATGTCGTCTGGAGTGCCGAGCCGGCCGATCGGATGGCGTTCGATGGCCGCTTGTCGGGCTGCGTCAGGGTCTGCTTCGAGATCGAATACGGCATCAGCCAGTGCCGTAGCGATCCAGCCGGGGCTGACCGCGACGCAGCGGATGCCCTGGTGCCCATGGTCGATGGCGATCGCTCGGGTGAGGGCTTCGACGGCACCCTTCGAGGCGTTGTACATCGCCATGCCGGCGTCGGCATGGGTAGCGGCAATCGAGGCGATGTTGATGATGACGCCTCCGCCGGGCTGGCTGGCCATCTGGCGCACCGCGGCCCGGCAGATGTTGAACACGCCCCGGACGTTCGTGTCCATGACGTGGTCGAACTCTGCGTCGGACGTGTCGGCGACGGTCTTCTCGACTTGGACGCCGGCGTTGTTGACGACCACGTCGAGCGATCCGATGCGCTCGACGGCCGCAGCGACGAGCGCATCGGCCTGAGCCGGATCGGCCACGTCAGTGCGCAGCCAGTCCGAGCCGCCGAGATCGGGTTCGCTCCGACTGCCGGTCAGCACATCCCAGCCGTCGGCCACAAATCGCCCTGCGATCGCCTCGCCGATCCCAGAGCTCGCTCCCGTCACTACCACGCTGCTCACCGTCGCCCTCCCGCCCCGTCGTTTCCTCGCTGCGCCCTCGCGTCTCGGTCGTTCGCGTCTGGCGCCCGATGCCGATCACTCGCCACAGTTGGCAGGATTGCAGCATGGCTCATTCGAACCCTGCCACCGGCACAGGCCGTGTGGTGAGCGGAATTGTTGCGAGGGCCGTCCGATGAGCGTCGTGGGCATCGATCACGTTCAGCTTGCGATGCCATCCGGCCGTGAAGCCGAGGCGCAGGCGTTCTATGAGGGGTTGCTGGGCGTACAGCGGGTGCCAAAGCCGCCGCATCTGGAGGTCCGTGGGGGCTGCTGGTTCGAGAGCGACACCGTCAAGATTCATCTCGGCGTCGAGGACCCGTTCCGCCCGGCACGCAAGGCTCACCCGGCACTGATAGTGGATGGCCTCGCAGCCCTCGTCGAGCGGTTGCAGGCAGCGGGGGTCACCGTCCGAGACGACGAACCGCTCGAGGGCCACCACCGTGTTTACGTGGACGATCCCTTCGGCAACCGCCTCGAGTTGATGGAGCCGTCGGCGCCGCGTTCCTGACCGAAGCACTCTCACCGGCGGCGCCCTGTCAGCCGCTTCGCATCCTCAAGTGTTCGGAGGCCGGAACGACGCAAGCTCCAGCACCGGGTCGTTCCAGCCGCCTTCGGTGAACAGCGTCCCCGCCAGCCGCCCGATCTCATCGGCGGACTTGGCTGCTGAGCCGCAGCCCCCGACCGCGACGGCGACGCGATCGTCGACCCAGTCGATCCAGGGCAAGTCGTGCGGGGTGTTCGTGACCACGCAGGGCTTGATGTCGCGTGAACGGATCGTGCGGTCGGGAAGGAATTCCCGCAGCCGGCTCTCGAGGTCGTCTGCTTCGGCCTGGCTCCCGCCGCTGCGGAACCAGTCGACCACGGTGGAGACATCGTCGGCCATGGTGGCGGCGGGGTCGTAGCCGCCGATCTTCAGCATGACCCGACCGTCCGGGAACCGGACCGGCGGAACCCAGTAGACGTCGTGGCGGGGGTCTGCCTCACATGTGGCCGGGTCCGTCCGGGAGATGAGGCTCGGCAGCGTCGGGCCCTCGTCGAGTTCGGCCATCAGGATCGTCCGCAGGCTGCGTTCCAGCGGCAGGTCGACTCCGACGAGCCCGGCGGCCCAGGCGCCGGTGCACAACAGCACAACTTTGGCGACCAGCGTGTCGTTCCCGACGGTCAGCTGCACGCCGTCGGCCCTCGGCACGGCCGCAGACACCGGCGCATCCACGACCGTCCCGCCCGCTGCGGCCGTCAGCTTGCTCTGCGCCGCGATCATCCGTCGAGGGTTGATGTGGCCCGCCGGAGCAGCTTCGAGGATGATCGTGTCCGCGCTCGACATGTCGATCCCGAAGCGCTCTGCGACATCGTCGGCGCTGATCTCACGTGCGTCGACGTCAAGCTTGCGGGCATGAGCAAGATCCGCTTGGGGATCTGCGGGGGAGTAGACGAGCCCGGCACCGGAATGGAACGGGATGCCGGAGCGCTCCTCGATGTCTGGGTACCTGCCGATCGAGCGGATCGCCAGGTGCGACCACGCAGGATCGGGATCGATCATCCGGGTGATGCGCCCCTCGTCGTAGTGGCTCGCGAACGGACCCGACGATGTCGCATAATCCGCCGGTTCACCAGGCCCGATCAGCGCCACCGAACGCCCGGCTTCCGCCAAGTGCCGGGCGGCAGCGCTGCCAATCAGACCCCGCCCGACAACTGCAACTTCGAACTGCGACACGCCCGCAAGCTAGATGCTCTCGGGGCAGAAGTGCCGGTGACTGGAGTCTCGTGGTCAAACTCGGACGACACCCAAGTCGTCGAGTTCAAGAAAGTCGGCGTCCTGAGTGACGACAGGAACTCCATGGGCGACGGCCGTAGCCGCGATCCATGAGTCGTTGATCGGCATCGCCAAGCCTCGCTCTCGCAGAGTGACTCGTAACCGTGCCCATGCGGCAGCCACGTCGCTGTCCACCGGAAGCGGATGCAGTGCCAATGCGCTGGTCAGTGTCGAGAGTCGGCGATCACGCACGACAGTGTCGGCTGCTTTCAGCACACCGACGCGAAGTTCGCCGATCGTGATGGCCGACACGCTCAGACGATCAGGCAATGCGTCGGTTCTCAGCGGACGACCCGTCTCGCGTGCGATGAACAGCGACGTGTCCGCCAGCCCGCGACCTACGGCCATGGCAAGTCGTCCGTTGTCTCGGACTTGAGATCTGCCAGGTCATCAGCCAGGCCGTGGTCTGCTTGATGGGCCAAGACATCACGGATGAAGCGCTCGCGACTTATCCACTGAGGGCGTTCCTCGATGGGCCGGAGTTCGGCGACCGGCTTGCCGTGCACGGTGATGCAGACCGACTCGCCCTCAGCGACGCGATCAAGCAATTCACGCGTTTGATTGCGCAACTCACGAGAGGCCACGGTTTCCATGAAGGCAGTGTCGCACATATGCGACATATGTAGCAAACCTTTGAATTCGCTCGCGCTCGTCAAGTCGGAAAGAGTTTCCGCCACGGTGTCATGACTCGGTTTGATCGAGTTCATACCGGCGACCGTAGAGGGGCCCGTTCACTGAGTCACCATGGTTTTCTGAACGAACCTCGGTGCTACCAAGTCTCCGCCAGGTCTCGCAACCCAGAGACGGCGTTGCATCGAAGTGGCGTGGTTAGCTCTGCTGGGCCGAGACGCGGACGATGGTGCTGCCCACGACGCGGTCGGTGAACGAGCGGCGGTCGCGGCTCAGCATCAGGACACCCGCGTCCACGATCATCCCGATGCCCAGCGTGACGCTCCAGAAGAGGCGCTTGAAGACTTCGCGAGTGAACATTCGGCCCCAACCGAATCGGGTGCCATCGGACCGAGCGGCCTCTAAGCCCACGAGGAACTTGCCCGGTGTCTGGCCCCATGCGAGCAAGAAGAGCCATGGAATCAAGGGCAGGAATACGAGCCACCAAGAGAAAAGGGCCGTCAGGAGAAACAGTCCATCGATCGTGTCGGCCGCCAACCGCCGAATGGGTCCCGCGCTGGTCACGTGCGCATATGGCTCGTTCTGCGGCGGCTCGAAGCCATCGGACATGCGGCGAGTCTGTCAGCGCGCCTCCGCCGACGCAGTGATCGGCGTTGTCTGGAAGCCGGACGGGTCGGAACGCGGCAGGCTGTGCGAATGGCCGACATTGCGCTCACCATCCCCTCGGCGAACCTCACGAACTTCCATCAGGCCATCTCCGACCCCGATGCCATGGAGCGCCAGGACATCTGGGCCAAGCTTTTCCTGCCCGACGGGCCTGGGCCGTTTCCGGTGGTGATCGTGGTCCCGGGCAGCCTCGGGCTCCAGCCCCATCACCTCGCGCACGCGTCGGAGCTCACCAACCTCGGAATCGCTGCGTGCGGCGTTGATCCCTTCGGCCCTCGCAGCGTCACCTCGACCGTCGCCAACCAAGTCCAGTACTCGTTCGCGGCGAGTGCTTGGGATGTCCTCGCTACTGCCGAAGTGCTCGCCCAACGCCCCGATATCGACGCGACCCGCATCGGTGCGCAGGGCCACAGCCGCGGCGGCTCGGCTGTGCTCAGCGCTGCGTCGGTGCACCTCGCCGCAGCCTCCGGCGCCCCGAAGCTGGCGGGCGTCTATGCCGCCTATCCCTGGTGCGGCCACCAGTTCGCCGACCCTGCTGTGGGTGGCACGCGTGTCCGAGCGATCATCGGCGACCAAGACGACTGGTGCTCGCCGATGCAGGTGCAAGCCCACATCGGGGCCATGCGAGTGGCGGGTGGCGACGCCTCGGTGCGGATCGTGCCCGACGCCCACCACAGCTTCGACCGCACCACGCCGCTCGAGCACATTCCCGACGCTGCCGTGACGCCAGGAGCGCCCACGGTCTACATCGCCGACGACGGCGCCTTCATCCCGCCGACCTCCGACGAGCCAGACCCGTCGATGGTCGATCTCGACGGCTTCCTCTACGCCATCGACGCGGGCTACGGCGTCCGCGGCGCCCATATCGGCGGCAGCCCCGAACTCGCGTCCCTCTTCGTCGAAGACATGACCACCTTCTGGCTCGACGTCCTGGCGTGGACCTTGGAGTGAATGCCATCCGGGTCGGCGTCGCCATGTGCTCGTCAACTACCGCCGGCTTGCCAAGCCCAGTCGCATCGGTAAGGGCGCTGAGCGCCCGCATCAGCCTGTGCAACTCCAGTCAGGGGCCGAGGAGGGCGGCTGGCACTACCGCGATGCCATCTTGACGTCGATATGACTGCGGTCCTGTGTTCACGATGACGGCGTTGGCAAGTCGGTCACCGATGCGTTCGGCGAGCCATCGGAGCCCAACGGTGTGTCGATCTCGGACATGTGCGGCGAACTTCACTTCGACAGCCACAACCCTGCCATCGGGACCTTCAACGATGAAGTCGACTTCGTGGCGGCCGTCGCTGTCGCGCAGATGCATCACGCTGGCTTCGGCCGCCTGGGCATACACGCGTAGTGATTGACCGACCAGCGACTCGAAGAGCCCACCGACAAACACGTCGACACGCTGGACGGCCGATCCAGGCCCCGCGCCGCGGAGCAATGCGTCGGCGCTGAGATTGAGCATTGATGCGGCGAGCGCCGGGTCAACCAGCGAGTGCTTGGGGCGTCGTGTCAGCCGTGACAGACGGTTCAGCGTGGGCGCCCAGGGAGGGAATGGATCAAGCATTCCGATGCGAGTAAGCGCATCGTGGTACTTGGCCGAAACGGGGCGGCTTGGCACCTGATCGGATTCCGACGTTGCTGCGGATCGAATGGCCTCGATGCTGGCGATGGTGCCAGTAGCGGCCGCGTAGGAATGCAGCCAGCGACGAAGCAGCACCGGGTTGCGGGTAGTGCCGCCCGCTTCGGCGAAGTCGACATCGAGCGCACGCTCGATATAGCTGCGCAGGGACGCCCGCAGAACCCGCGGAGGCTCGTCGCGGACTCCGGGCAGACCGCCGCTGCAGATCTCGCGGGTGTACTCGTCCAAGCCGGCCTCCGTGGTGCCTCCGACATTGGGACGAGAACCGGTCAACAGCTCAGCGAGGCTGACGGTCGGTGACGCGAATTCGGGGCTGTTCCAGCGCTCGGCGAGCGCCAGAGGCTTCATGTGCACCGTGACCATCCGCCCCGCGCCGCTGTGGGTCGGCCGCTGAGGCGGCGTCGCCGAGCCACACAAGATGAATCTGCCTTGCAACGGATTTTGGTCTACCTCGCGGCGAACGAGATCCCAGATGTCGGGAAAGAGTTGCCATTCGTCGATGGCGACGGGCGGCTCGGCGGCGAGCACCCGACGGGGGTCGGCACGCAGCAATGCGAGGCTGTGCTCGTCGTCGAGCCGGAAGACGGTACGGGCGTGCTGGCTCACGGTCGTGGTCTTGCCGACTCCGCGGGCGCCCTCGATGCTGAGAGCGCGGGTGCCCTCCAGCAACTCCCGAATCTCGGCGTCCACGATTCGCGGCCCGTATCTGGTCACGTGTACCCCTCAGCTTGCACATCGCTCTTGATGGTTAATCGCCAACTAGCGCAGTGTTATCAATACAACTAACGCACTAATAACAATACAAACACCGCAGCTCTAACGATACATATGCCGCAGAAGCCAACCGCCCCGCCCTCAGGCCGGAGCTACCAAGTGCTCGCCAGCTCCCGCAGGCCCGCCAAGTCGAGCCGGCGGTCGTGGCACCACCACCAGGCGTAGCTGTACACGGCGCCATTGGTGAGGTCATAGGAGTCGGTGATCTGGCGCAGGTGATGGATCGACAGGTAGGCCTCGGTGTGGGCGTAGGCGATGACTGCGGGGTCCCAGCGGTCGGTGTCGACGCTGGCCCATTCGTATGCGTGGGCGAACGTCGCTGTGGCCAGGCGCACCGCGGCAGGTACGACGGAGCTGTACCAGTCGCGTACCGATGCCTCCACCTGTTCGGACTCTGCCGGCGAGGGATCCGGCACGTCGGGATTGTCACGAGCCGACAGGTAGCTGTGCAGCATGGCCGTGTGCTCGTGCTGGCTGACGAGTGTTCCTGTAAGGGCAGCATCGAGGTCGCGCCGGGCGGCGTCGAGCGCTGACGAGGCTTCGGGCGGTGGCCACACCACCGGGCTGGGAGCGACATGGGCCAAGCTCAGCCCGAGCGAGCTGGCAGCACCCACGAAATTCGCGAGATCCATGACCGCGTCGAGAGCCTCGTACATGCCTGCGGGCCAAGGTCCCTCGGCTTCGCACACCGACCGCAGCGTGACGCTGTGGTCGTAGAGGACGGGGTCGGGTTCGAGGGCTGCGTGGGGGTCGGCAGCCGCATCGTCCAGCGCCGAATCCCAGCGGCGCGGAAACGCCGTGCGGCACAGATCGTTGGCGTCATACGGCGATGCAGCTCTCGTCGCGATTCCGCCCAACAGTTCTGCTGCCATGGCAACCTCGAAGCCACCATCGGGCGCACAGGTCTCAACAGCCGCGCCGCCCCCGCGCTCTCGCCGGGCATCGGCCTGCGTCGCCAGCTGGTGGGTGCCTCCGCCGGCCTGGCGCCCAACTGCGCTCGGCGGGTCGCTGCCGGGACCGGGGAAGCCGGGGAGCCCATCGGCCGCAGTCGCCATTTCGTCGCACGCGCGCACGACGAATTCGGACCAATCGATGGACTCGTCGCTCGGCAGCGCGGCGTACAGCGCTTCTTTGGCGCCATGCACCAGCCACGGCGGCCGCTCGGCCGAGTCGTAGTCGGGAAGGATGTGTGTGCTGTGTTGTGTCATGGCCCGCAACGTAGGCAGGGGCTGTCACAATCTGGGCCTGAATTTCGGCATGAGGCTGTGCCGCCGTCATGCGCCGATTAGCTGCCTGCCTTGTATCTCCAGGGCTCGGCTTCAGTCATTGCAATTGCATTGGCCAGAGCTGCCGCGTCCTCGGCGGGGCTTTGGGGCACTTGCCGGTACGACTCAGCGATCGATTCGCCTTCGCGTGCTTGCCGGGAGCCGTCACGCAAGACCTGTGCGAGGACGGGATGTGTCGTGTGCAACGAGGAATCAGATCCTCGAGCGGCGAGGAGAACCTGCGCCGCATCCTCGCCCCGGTCCACCGAGATCAAGACGCCCGCGTCAAGGATCACAGGCCGTAGCGCTCGGCCATCGCTGCGACAGCAGCCTCATCGGGCGGCCCGCTTTCTCGGGCCCACTCCGCGAGAAAGTCGTCGAGCGCCTCCCGGCGATCTTGATCGGCCGCGAGACGACACAGTGCTTCGCGAACCGTGGCGGTCGCTCCGCCGAATGCCGGAGCGAGCCGTTCGAGGAGTTGGCCGTGTTCATCGTCGAGCCGCACCGTTCTCCTGGCCATGCCATCGAATGTATTGGACGACTGCGCGCTCGAACGCAGATTTCTTGGAACTGCCCATCATGAGGCCAGTCATGCGGGCGTGCGGCCGCCATAGGCCATGCTGACGGCGTTCGCGAGGAGGGTGCGTCGTGGCGCGAAGTGTGATGGCGTGTCTTGTGAGCGCTCAGGGGATGCCGCGGCCGGTGCTCGGTGAATGTCGCGGTGGTGTGTGCATGCGTTGCTCCTGCGGTTCTGCGCCTAGTCCTACAGCAGATCCCATACCGAACTTCGCAAGCTGATGGATGCTGCGTAGACCGGCGCGGTGAGGACTGCAGGGCCGATGCGCGGACGATGGTGCTGCCGACGACCCGGTCGGTGACGGACCGGCGGTCGCGACTCAGCATCAGAACACCCGCGTCCAAGATCGACCCGAAGCCCAGCGAGACGGTCCAGAAGAGGCGTTGGAAGACTTCGCGGACGAACATGCGGCCCCAGCCGAATGGTGTGCCGTCGGATCGCACCGCCACCAATCCGGTGAGGAACTTGCCCGGCGTCTGACCCCATGCCAGCACGAAGAGCCAGCACGGCAGGTAGACGAAGATGAGCCACCAGAACGTGAGAACCAGCAGGCCGAAGAACCCGTCGATCACGTGGGCAGTCAGGCGCCGAACGGGTCCCGCGCTGGTCATGTGCGCATCGGGCTCGCCCCGCGGTGGCTCGAACCCGTCAGACATGCGGCGAGTCTGTCAGCGCGCCTCCGCCGACGCAGTGATCAGCGCCTCGTGGAGGCTGCACAAGTCGGGACGCGGCGGGCTGTGCGATGGCGCACGTCACAGATCGTCGGCATGTTCGACTGCAAACTGGCTAGCAGTCGGCCACAGCTCGCCGTGAGCTACCACGGCTCGGATTCAGTCATGGCGATTGCATTCGATTGGCCTGCCCGATGCACTGATTGACGATCATCAGCATCACTGCTCAGGTACTCGAACGCCTCGATGCTGCGTGCGAGTGCGGCGCATAGAAAAGGACCCCGTGCGGGCCGGGGTCCTGCTGCCTGGGGCACGCGATTGCATTCGGCCGGGGCCTACTAATCGGATCCGTCAGGCACACCCAACGCTAGCTCGACAGCGGTGCCTCCGCTACCGGGATACAGCTAGAAGGCTCTGATCCGGTTGGTCCACGGGCGTCCGCTGTGTGTCTTGATGTCCCCGGCTGCATGCGCGCGCTGCATGGCAAAATCGTCGTCGACACGGCGCATGTCGGCGTCCCCCTCAACGGCGCGTCGGCGTATGCCGGCGACGAGATCGGCTGTTTGGATGGCTGGCGACGATGTCGAATCGGCGTAGTACACGGTGGGGTGCAGCAGGAGCTCATGCGCCGTTGCGTAGGTGCCGACGGATTGGCTGGCGTAGGTGTCGAGCCCGTGGTCTGATCGATCCATCACGATGAGGCCGATTTCGGCACGATGTGCGCACTCGGCAGCGAAGTGCTCTGCGAGAATTCGCAGTTGGAGCGGCATCGTGGTCGTCGATGTCATGGAGTGATGCATCTTGGCCTTGTCGATGCTCACTGTGTATGCCGTGCAGTCGAGTTCGCGGACGGTTCTCAGGATCTCTTGGACGAGCAGCCGGTTTTTCTGTCGCTTCCATGAATTGGGTCGAATGATGTGCGTGGCCTTGAGCTCCCAGCTCGCCGGAGGCCCGCGGCCTGGGAACAGGCGAGCCTTGGTGCCGACAATGCGATGACTGAGCAGCGGCACGCGTGCCGACGGCACGGCAATGCCGCCAATGACGAGAGCGCCGCTGGCATGGTTCGGCGCTGGATGGCCCGAGTCGTCGAGGAACAGCAGACGCGTGGGCTGTGAAGGACTCATGTGGCGCTTTCTTGGCGGCACTGCAGTGGAGCCCGCGGTGTCGGCGGGCAGCGCTCGGCGTGACGGTAGTCATGGCTGGGCGGCGATGACCGACGATTTTCGAGGCTCGAACTGTCGCTCCGCTTCCGCCGGGTGGTTCTGTCGCCGACTACGTGCCGTTCTACTTCGCGGCACGCTCCCCAATGCTTTACTCCATCCACATGGGCGGTGTTCCGTCGTACCAAGGTGGTCAAGAGAAGATCGTGTACCTCGGATCGAGTATTGACACGATCATCGAGCAGGGACTGCGATTCGTGTTCACCGACCGCAATGCAGCGCTTGGCCAAGACCGAGAAACGAAGCCGTCAGGCATTGGCTGCGCTTACTACGGTTGGGGCCACTACCCCGGTAAGTGTCCAAAGCGACTGGTACTTCTGATGACGCGCTTCGTCGAGGCAAGCGGCAACCTGCTCGACGCCGATGTGGACGTGCTGGTCAACACCGTCAACACGGTCGGCGTCATGGGCAAGGGCATCGCGCTGCAGTTCAAGAATGCCTTCCCGGCCAACTTCAAGGCTTACGAGCAGGCCTGCAAGCGCAAGGAGGTCGTCCTCGGCAAGATGTTTGTGTTCGACAACGGCCAGCTCACCAGGCCGTGCTGGATCGTGAACTTCCCGACGAAAGGCCACTGGCGCTCTCGTTCGCGCATCGGCGATCTCTACGTGGGTCTCGACGACCTTCGAACCGTCATCGTCGATCTCAAGATCACCTCGATTGCCCTGCCGCCGCTCGGCTGTGGCAACGGTGGGCTGGATTGGGCGGAGGTGCAGCCGTTGATCAAGGACAAGCTCCAGGGACTCGATGCTGAGGTACACATCTACGCCCCCGCCGGGGTGCCGGCTGTGGCTGAAATGCAGGTGGCCACACCGAGGCCGACCTTGACGCCAGGGAAGGCGGCGTTGGTCTCGATGGTCGACCGCTACTCGGCTGTGGCTTTCGGAGCGTCGCTGATCGAGATTCAGAAACTCATGTACCTGCTACAGGAGGCGGGCGAACCGCTCAAACTCCGGTTCGAAGCGCATCGATACGGGCCCTACGCCGACAACCTTCGCCATGTCCTCAAGGCGCTCGAAGGCCACCATCTGCAAGGCTTCGGTGATGGCTCGGCGTCGGTCGACGCTGCCGAGCCGATTCGCTTGTTGGAAGGCGCTGCGGAAGAAGCGGTAGATGCACTGTCGGGCGAGCCGATCGTCGAGCGAATGGAGCGCGTGCTCAGTGCGGTAGAGGGCTTCGAGTCCGCGTACGGGCTGGAACTGCTCGCGACCGTGCATTGGGCTGCGACCAAGAGCGACGCGGGGCCAAGCCTTGATGCGGTGACTACCGAGGTGCAGCAGTGGAACCGACGCAAGCAGCGCATGTTCACCGCCGAGCACATTGAAGTGGCATGGCGCCATCTGCGGAACGAGGGTTGGCTGACTCCGGGTCCGGCGTCGCCAATCGAGTCCGCCGCTTGAGTCTTGCGGTGCTGGATTGAGAGCCCGAGACTGCGACATCGTCGACGCAGTCTGATTGTCTCAAGCGGCCGTAGCCTGAAGTCAATCCCCCCAGTTGCTTCGGTGGTTGGGTGCGGGGCCCGCTTCGGCGGGTCCTTGCGTTTTCTCACGGCTGCGGCTCGCGAGCACGCCGCGCACTTATGCCGGCGTTCGCGTCAGCTTGGCGAGGGACGAGTAGGGGGTCCCGTGGTGACCAGCGAGTCGCTGATCTTCTTCAGATCGCGGCACCACGCATGGACGTGTGTCCAGTCGCCCTGATGTCGATAGCAGGTGGGGTGGTGCTCCCTACGGCACGGCCTCGGCTGCCTCTTCGACGAGGCTGACGGAGAGGTCGTCAAGCACGCCTTCGGCTTCGGCCCACTCGCGGATGGAGGCCATGAGATCTGACAGATGGTCGGCGCCGCCGGCGAAGCCCAGATCGTCCTCAGCCCACCAGTTCGTGCCCTCGCCGGTATTTCGATGCACGCGCACCGCGTGCTTGTGCGTCTCCTGCGGCTCTGCGCCTAGTTCCATCATCACAGGCCGCAACGCTTCGCTACGGCAGCGATTTCTTCCTCGCCGAGAGGACTGACCTCCTCGTCCCATGCTTTAGGGAAAGCGTCGAAGGCCTCCTTGCGATCGTGATCGGTTGCAAGTCTCCGCAGCGCCTCGCGCACCGTGGCCTCTCGGCCGCCGAACTTGGGCGCGGTCGGTTCAAGGAACAAACGGTCCTCTTTGTCGAGCCGCACCCTCGCCCTCATCACGCCGCCGACTGTATTGGGCGCCAGCTCGCACAGTGCCCGACACTGTCCAAGTCCTGGGCCAGCGTGTGAGCAGCGATAAACTTGGGTGAACGGAGCAACTGATGGCCACCCGACCGAAGTCCCGTGACAAATCAGCTGCCGTCCGACGCCGCGGTCGGGCACGACCGGTGTACAGGCCGGCATTCAGCGACATACGCGGATTGCCGGCTCCGAACGCCAAGGCACCGCCTCCTCCGTCGTCTCCGCACGAGGGTCTTGGGTGAGCAAACGAGAAGGTCGGGCGCGCACCGCTGTCGCAGTTGTCACTGGCGTCGCCTAACCTGAGGCCATATCCCCCCAGCCGCTTCGGTGGCTGGGTGCAGGGCCCGCTTCGGCTGGCCCATGCGTTTTGACCATGCCTGTGGCTTGCGAATCTCTCTCGCAGTCACTCAGCACTGATGGAAGCTGGCACGGCAGGAGCCGAAAGGGGAATCTGCCGCTTCGGCTAATCTCAAGCGCCTGGGAGTTACACTGAACGAAAGTTCATAGAAGAGTTCGTAACATGTGTAACTCATGAACGAACAAGAGCGATCCGGGGGGCCGCTCAGCGAAGCGCTGGCTCGCGCTCGGCTGCGTGCCCACTTCACGCAGGAGGAGGTGGGTGCGGCGCTCGGGGTCAGTCGGGCGATGGTGTCCTACTGGGAATCGGGCACACGGAAGCCGAATGACCGGCAGTTCAGCGCACTAGCCCGACTTTACGGTGTCATGCCGGCAGAGCTGCTGGAAGGGCAGCTCGCAGGACCGGGATCCAACGACTTGGCGGGCTTGCTCCTGCGAGACGGCGACGGCATCGGTCCGAGCGGCGCCACTGGCCTCCGGGAGTTCGTCCAGCTCTTGGACCGGTTCGCTGAACTCCGCCGAATCGTCGACAAGCAAGCCGGGTGCCGCATCCAAAGCCCATTCGCTCATCGGCCGAGCCATACCAGCCGCGAGGACGCCCGGCGCAAGGCGCAGGAAGTGCGCGTCCATCTCAGCCTCGGCGCCGGTCCCATCGGGGACATCGACTCGGCGTGCGAAGCCCTGGGTGTCATCGTCTTCCAGACGCCGCTCGGGTCAGACCTGTACAGGGCTGCTACAGGGGCGTTCCTGCGGCATCCCGAGGTGGGGCTGTCGGTTCTCGTGAACCATGACATGTCCGCAGGCCGACGGTGCTTCGCTACGGCTCACGGGCTAGCTCACGCACTGTTCCACAGCCACGAGACCAACCAGGTGCTGTGCCGCGGCGTTGGCCCGCGCGAGAGCTTCGCCGATGCATTCGCTGGCGAGTTCCTGATGCCGAGTTCTGGCGTCCGTCGGCTCGCAGAGTTGCTCGGATTGCCGCGCCGCATCAGCGATCCGGCTGACATCGTCTATGTCCAGCAGTACTTCAAGGTGTCCTGGCCGACTGCGCTGGTTCGGCTTCGCCAGATGAACGCGATCACGCGAGACACCTACGCAGACCTGACAGCAAAGGGTTATCCGGGATCACTGGCTCGAGCCCTGGGGTATCCCGCCCATCCCGAGCCGAACGTCAGCGGCCCTGCGGTGCGACCCCTGCAGCAGTTCCCGCGTTCCTTCCTGCGGATGCTGCGCCAAACCGTTGTCGCAAGGCTCATGTCGCCGAACAGCGCTGCCGCATTCGCTGGGCTGGCAGTTCCCGACATCGCGCAGTTAACCAGCCAGCTGTTTGGCAGTCCTGAGCAGGAATCGCCACAGCTTGAAACGGAATTCCACGAGTTCGAGGTCACTGGTGTCGCCTGAAGCCTTGCCTGTATCAAGTCGTCGGCTTCAAACAGGCCAGATGAGGACACAAGCGTGGCGAATACATGCCGTAGTCCTCAGCCATTGCGGCGACTTAGCCTGGTCTGGAAGAGTCCGTCTCGGTTTCTCACTCTGCGAGAGAGGCGCTGAGGGTCTGCTTGCAGTCACGTTCGTCGGCGGTACGGCGCAGCGTCGCACGGAGGGTGGCAGTCCTGCCATCGAATGCGAGCAACAGCTGCTCCAGCACGGTCGGCCCTTCGCGCCAGATCCCGCAAGCTCTGCAAGGTCGCGGCTCGCAGGCGACGGGCGCTCAGGGGTAGCCGTGGACCCCGCCCGCGCTGGCTGGCTTCGGACGATGTGCGAGGGCCGCCAGCCCCGAACACCGAGGCATCGTCACCTCTGAAACAGCAACTGAAGGTCGCGGCCTGCTGGGTTCACCTTTGGTCTATCGGTTCGAAACCAGCCGGGATGCGACACTTGTCAGCTGGCGGTATCAGCAAGTCGATCTCACCGGGCTTCGGGGATGTGTCGCCATACAGCGCGGTTTGGGTAGCGGAGCTGAACGGTGCTGACAACGCGTATACACCGCGCTCACCTGCTATCTCCAATAGCAAGCTCTCTAAGACATTTCGTGTTCGTGGGCGTGCATCCGAACGCACGAGCCAAGTGCAATCCGCGGTGCAGATCTCGTTGGTGGCAGCAAATGCGCGACGAACCATCGCGGTGTAATTTTCGAGATGTACATACTTTTGTTGAGTGTGCCAAGTCGGCAAAGATGGTCCTTCGCCTAGCGCCCATAACCGAAGCCAACTATCCGTCCGATAGTCCGTTATGCCACTGTACGGAGGCGAGGTTACGACCAATTCGGCCTGTTGGCTCGATGCTGGCAGCGCCGCTGCTGCATCGCCGAGTCCTATATCGATAGCACGAGTCTCCGTCTGCTGCGGCAAACCCTTAGCATAACGCCACCGGATTTTGGCTTTCAGGAACTCCACCGGATCTAGGAGTGGTGCTGCCGTCAATCCGTGCTTCCGCCACCATTGAACGCAATACTTCGGTGACATCGCTTTGGAATGTCGCATCTGATTTGACAAGCCCTCGCCAAGTTTCGAGTGGAGGTAATGAACTAGGAATGCAGCTACGCACCTATCGATGGCATTCGTGCGCCACTTGAGAACTCGACGAGCAGAGTTAATATAGGCCAAGACTGCCGGACAAAATGCTAATGATTGGAAATCGTTCTCGGCAACTTCGTCGCCAGCGACGATCGCACCCTGCACTTCGCCAACGCGTTCTAGCAACACGCCAAGGTCGCTAGCCGGTGAAGTCTTGGTCATGGCGTACACCCAAGCAACCGGATTGATGTCGCAAGCGATCGAAGCGCGCCCTGTTACCATCGCAACATACGGCACCGTTCCTCGACCGCAGAATGGGTCCACGATCAACTGCCCTGGTTCCGTGAATCCGAGAATCGCATCCTCGGCGAATTCCAATGGGAACATCGCGTAATAGGGACCCAAGCGGGCCCAGCGACCCTCGGGCGTTGACGGACGCCGTGTCCATCTAGAAGGCGGGCATGCCATCAGGGAAGCATCGATCATCTTGAGCTTCCGAAGAACGAATCCAGCAATTGGCTGCCAACTCGCAGGGGGATGGCTGCATGAGCATGGGCTCGTACAAGTGGCGCAAAGCCGTCTTGATAGAGAAAGGTGCCAAGCTCGTCAAGTAGGTCGAGCACATCTACGATACGAGGAAACGCAGATTCTTCGACACAATCGGGATCGCGTCCATCTTCGTTGACTTGAGGCGTGGTGACGACGACATGCTGCCCACTATGTGACTTGTACATGATATGTCGACCGTAATAAGTGTCTTGGCCATGAAACTTCGCGCTCAATGGCCGAAGAACTATAGATTGGTGGATATACCCTTTGTCCGGCGTGAAGACGGTGCCGTTCGATATACGTGATCGCACTCCGCCAGCATCAGTCCAATCGAGGGTCGCCAAGTGTTCAACAAACATGCCCGTCTTTTCGACTCCCATCAGCAGGATACCGGGTTGGCCGCTACGCCGAATGTTCTGATTGATGCGCTCAATTTCCCGTTGAATATAGGCGCTGAGCCATGCGGGCATACCGAATATTGCCAAAGGACCGTCGAGTACGAAACCGGTGTCGCTGAAGGCCGAATGAGGTGCGTGCAATTCCAACCATCGCATGATGTTTAGGAGAGCGAGATGTTCAATAACCGCTTGCACAGCGGTGTACGCTTGCGCGCTGCTGCCATAATCCTCGAAACGTTCGTGTGCTCGCAGCCCGTCCGTTGGAAAAATCGGCTCACCGCACCCACAGGTTTCGATGGCGTCAGTCGGTATCACGCGACGCCCACATCCGTCGTTGGCACAGCTGATCTCCGTTGAGCTTCGGCTCGCAGTAATGCGCTGTAGCGTTTGCAAGAGCGTTTCGTGGCCCGACGCCAATGTCGCCTGTGATAAGTCTCGGTACACTGTGTACCGAAAGAACTTTCTTGGGCTGTCCGCGTAGCAGCTGCGCCCGATGATGTTACGTCCTGGCAGGATCGAACTCAGCGTCGAGTCGTGCTCTAGCTCGCGTATCACACGTGGACTCGGGATTGGATCGGTCTTCAATTTGCGCATCGCTTCCAGTTCCAAGAGGACAACGGCAAAGTTGAGCACGCACGCTTCCGCGCCAGGAAATCCGTTCTCGACAGCGTGTTGCACTGATGAGCCGTCGAAGGCCAGTAGCCGGCGGATCGGCACACGCTGGGACACGGGCTCAAGTATGTGGGGCAGTGACTGTGCTGCCGCGTGCTGCGATGTCTTGATTATTTCGGCATCGAATTCGCGTACCGCTCGGCTGTCCATTAGACGCGATATGGACAAGCCACGAGCACGCTCCCCCTCATACGGCATCTGTCTGCCCCTCTAGTGTCGTGGACACGGCAAATTTGTCGACCTGAACCGGTAGGGTAAAGCGGCTTGACCGAGTACGCATTCGCAGATATCCCACTTCGTTGACCGAGATTAGAGTGTCAGCAAAGTCCTCGAAGTCATTGAATTTCGCTAGTTGTCGAGTTTCGTCAGTGTTGTTGAGATGAGCGATAAACCAGTTCTCTGTATTCTTGAGGATGTTGGACTGGATCGACGAAGGCTCTTGCGTAGAATAGACCAATCCGATATTGAACTTCGCTCCCTCTTTGGCTGCCCTAACCCAAGGGCTAGTCAAGTCGTCATTCCCGCTTGGTAGCAGTGTATGCGCTTCTTCGACGTAGACGATCACAGACGGCGGCTTCGTTAGCTGGCCAGTCTCGGAGTCGGTCTTCGGTTCAGTAAAGGCCTTTTGTTGACTGGCAAACAGCGCCTGCATAATGCGTTCGCCAGCATTGCGGTTCATGTCTGGCGAGCCAATGGACTGATCGATGATCACTAAACGGCCAGCTTGAAGGTCCGACACGACATCTTGAACATAGTCACCGGTCTGTTCGGCATTGTGCCAAATCCGTGCATCGGAGGCCACATTTCGACCTCGGGTGTTATCATAGAACTTCAGCAAATCGAGCAACGGCTGATCTGCCCATGAACGAGCAATACCGTCTTTCGACTCAGATCTGCTTTGGTAATCTCGGTCGAATGCCTTGAATGCATCTGACTTGAACCAGTCTGCAAACGATGAGGCGAACTTATGCAAGCTGTCCCAATCAAGTCGGCTACTAGCAAGGCGGCCTACATGGGGAGCGAGGTCCGGGTCATTGCCCATCGCACCGCGTATTTTCTCGGAAAACAGGTTGGTGGTGTCTGGCGGATAATTTGGGGGCGCGAATCCGGCGCTGGCCAGAATTGATTGATAAATCAGAACCTGGCGACGAAAGCGTGTCCACCCCCCGCGATCTGTCGCATCTGGTGGCACCTTCAGCTCAAGCGCCACGAATGGTCGAATGTAGCCGCTGGATTCTCCGGCGAGATGATGATTGAGAATTTCCTTGCCCTGTTGCAGTCCGCGTAGCGCTTCTTCGGCCGCGGCTGTTCCCGGATGTTGGTGAGGCAGGGCAGCACCAAAGAAATTGAATTTTGTGATGCGACGATACTCGTCATAGGGGTGAGGGAACAACCCATACGTGGCCACACCCGAGCGTGGGTCGGATTCGCTGGTGGCGAGGTTACGAAGGCAGCCTGCGTCTTGCGGGTTATCGTTCGCATACTCACCGTTGGGATCGAAGATGAGTTGCCCCACACGTACCGATGGAGTGCTGTGGCGCAGTTGAAATACGGCCTGGGCAATTAGCTTGGCCGTATTGGACTTGCCGGTGCGCGTCATGCCGAACAGGGCAGTGCGTTGGGCCAGAAAGTCCTCGGACGTGATGACAACTCGTGCGCTATCAGACGGTGCCGAGGTTGCGTATCGAACTCTACCAATTTGGGCAGACGTCGCGTCCGACGTAGCGCGGCTTGCGGCGCGGAGAATCGCTTCTAAGGCCATTCCTGTCGGCTTATAAACCTTCATACCCTGGCCCGCATAGAAATTGTCAACGTCACTGTGAAACTGCCATGCGGGTGGATTCTCGCCCTGCGATTGCTCCAGCGAGCCAAGTACGCGACACCGAACCCCGGAGTAGCGCATCATGTCTTGCGTGAAGAGATCGGTGTTCTTGCGGTCGTCCCAATTGTCTGGCGAATCGGCGACTCGCTGCGCAGCATCAAACCGAGCTTGCTTGGCCTGAACATCGTTTGGCAGTGGCGACCCCTTGAGCACCCGCAGGAGCAGACATGTAGTAGGCGCACGAGAGGTGTCGCTGGTGCGGGCCGCGACAATGAGCGCGCCCTGCTGAACTCCTCCCACCCGCTGTTTCGCGCTGTCATGCACCAGGACAAGTGCATGGGAGTAGTCGAGCTCAATCACGTCACCGACCATGCGCCCCTCATTGAACAGCCGTTGTCGGTGATGCTCGGAGGCGATATCGCTCAGCGACCCTGCAAGGTCCTCGGGCGCTTGGTCTCGCGTCTGGTCGGGCTGATTGGTTGACATGGTCGAAATCCTTCCCGATTCGGGGTTGAAGGCAATGTCTAGCTTTCTGCCGTGCAAGCAAGCGGTTGCGTGTTGCTCGGTGGCTCAGGCCGCGAGCCAACAGGAGCCGATACTGGTTCGTATCTGGGCACAACGAGCGGAAGGCAGGCTGCCGCAGGCACCCGCTGCCGTGCTCCCAGATGCGCCCGGGGCCATCGACGTCGCTGAACGCTCCAAGCGTGATACCCGCGTCATCGCTGCAGCTTCCATCGCCTCGCTGCGCGAGAGCATGCAGATTCATGACGTTGCGAGCCAGCGATGACCTAAGGGCGTTGACGTGATGAGGGCCGTCGCCCGGATGGGTATGCGAAGCATCCCACCACGTTAGGAGGGAGGTGGCACAAGAATGCTCAGATTTTCTCGGCTTGCTAGGTCGGTGGTACGTCTTGTGCAACCGCAAGGTCGTCCGTGGCCGGCGAAACCGATTCCCGGCGATGGTGACATGGCGCAGAGCAGGACTCGCCAACCGTCCTGAACCTTGACGCGCATGCGAGTCCAGGCCTTGCGCCACGGCACTGCTACGGCGGGTGCCTGGTTGGTGACCCAAGGGACCCGACACTCCGGCAAGTCGGGTGAAGATGGCCCGCCGGCACTCTTGGTATTTCGGCCCGTGGGCCTCGACCCTCTGGAGCGTCGGTGACCTAGCCTCGCGCTGTGCTCACACTGCCTCAGCTCGAACGGCATCTGTTTGCCGCCGCGGACATCTTGCGGGGGAAGATGGATGCCTCGGAGTTCAAGGAGTACATCTTCGGCGCGCTGTTCCTGAAGCGGGCGAGCGATGTGTTCGACGAGGAGCGTCGGCTGGTCATCGAGGACCAGCTTGCCCAGGGCCGCTCGCAGGAGGAAGCCGAGCAGCGGGCCGACGACTCCGACTACTACAACGAAGCGTTCTTCGTGCCGCCTCAGGCCCGCTGGTCGACGCTGCGCGACGAACTCCACCACCAGGTCGGTGACGGGCTGAACAAGGCGCTCGGCGCTCTCGAAGAGCACAATCACTCGCTCGAAGGCGTCCTGCAGCACATCGACTTCAACCGGCGGGTGGGCACTTCGACGGTCACCGACAAGAAGTGGCGCGACCTCATCGACCACTTCACGAAGTACCCGCTGCGCAATGAGGACTTCGAGTTCCCCGACCTACTCGGCGCGGCCTACGAGTACCTGATCCGAGACTTCGCCGACTCTGCGGGCAAGAAGGGCGGCGAGTTCTATACACCTCGCCCAGTCGTCCAGCTGATGGTGCGCCTCGTCGACCCGCAGGACGGCATGAGCATCTACGACCCGTGCTCGGGTTCTGGCGGCATGTTGATCTACGCCCGCAACCATGTGGTCGACAACGGCGGCAATGCAGCCAACCTCGTACTGGCCGGCCAGGAGAACAACGGCACCACCTGGTCGATCTCGAAGATGAACATGCTGCTGCACGGCATCCGAGACGCCGACCTCAAGAACAACGACACACTCACCAACCCCGAGCACACCAGCGGCGGCGAGCTGAAGCGGTTCGACCGTGTCATCACCAACCCGCCGTTCAGCCAGAACTACGACAAGGACTCGCTCACCCACACAGAGCGGTTTCACTACGGCTACACCCCTGAGGGCGGCAAGAAGGCCGACCTCATGTTCCTGCAGCACATGCTGGCCGTCCTCAAGGACGACGGCATCCTCGCCACGGTCATGCCCCACGGGGTGTTGTTCCGAGGCGGGGTCGAAGGGTCCATTCGTCAGAAGATCATCGAAGACGACCTGCTCGACACCGTCATCGGCCTTGGCCCGAATCTGTTCTATGGAACCGGCATCCCCGCTGCGATCCTGATTTTGCGAGCCAAGGGTTCGAAGCCGCCCGAGCGGCGGGGCAAGGTGCTGTTCATCAACGCCGATCGCGACTACGGCGAGGGCCGTGCCCAGAATCACCTGCGTCCTCGGGACGAAGAGAAGATCACAGCGACCTACCGAGACTTCGCCGACGTCGACGGCTTCGCCAAGATCGTCACCATCGGCGAGCTGGCCGAGAACGATTTCAACTGCAACATCCGACGCTATGCCGACAACTCCCCACCGCCCGAGCCCCACGACGTGCGAGCCCACCTCCACGGCGGCGTGCCCATGGACGAGATCAACGGTGCCGCAGAGCTGTTGGAGCGGGCTGGTTTGAATGCCCTGGAGGTCCTGTTCTCCGATCGCGGCGATGGCTACGCCGACTGGTGCCACAACATCGCCTCTCCCGAAGGGCGAGAAGCCGCACATGGCGCTATCGGCTACGCCGCGACTCAGCGAGCAGCCGCCAGCCCGTGGCCCCAATGGTGGGCCGACACCGTCGAACCAATGCTGCGCGTCCTGCCCGGTATAGACAGCCTCGCTGGCGTACGCCGACAGCTTGTCGAGGACTTCAGCGCCAAAATGGCCGCTGCTGGGGTAGACGGCTTCGTCGCGGCCGGCATTGCAGCCACATGGTGGGAGGACAGCGTCCACGAACTCCAAACTGCGGTCAGCCGGGGCTGGAAGGCAGTCATCGAGGCCTGGCTCACCACTGCCGAAGCCAGCCAAGACGACAAGAACGCCCCCGACCTGACGGATCAGATTGCCGTCAAGCTCCTCGCGGGGGCGCAGTTGACCTCCCGGGCAGAGCTTGCGGCCGCGCTCGCCAGCTTGGATGGCGAGATCAAGGCTGCCGAGGCCTCCTACGACGATGAGGAAGTGCCCCGCGAGGACGCCCCGACTCTGGCCGAGATCAAGAAGATGAAATCGAAACGCACCAATTCAAAGAAGTTGCTCACGGCCCTTGACACCTCCCTCCTCGACACGACCCGCCGAACCCTCGCTGCCATGCAAGAGGCCGATGCTCCCGACGAAGTCATTGGCGTGCTTCGCAGCCGTCTTGAACAGCTCGTGATCGACCACTACGCCACCGTGGAGCGCGACAGCGTCACTTGGTACGACAACCTCGTCAGGAAGTACGGACGCACCCTCCATCAACTCGACGCCGCACGGATTGCGCCCACCGCTGCTCTTCGAACACACTTGATCCAACTTGGCTATGAGTAACGAGCGAGTCAAACGCGGTCTTCTTGCAGTGTTGCCAGACGGATGGTCGGCTGAGCGGCTGGGACACATTGGCCTGTTCCTTAGGAGTGGCGGCGGTTCCAAGCAAGACGAGGTTGATGACGGTCTTCCGTGTGTTCGATATGGGGATCTCTACACACATCACGACTGCCGAATCACGGACACCCGATCGCGGATTCGCCCTGATCGCGTCAACTCCTATACGCCACTTCGCTACGGTGACATCCTCTTCGCCAGTTCGGGGGAGAACGTGGATGACATTGGCCGGTCCGCCGTGAATCTCATGCGTGGGCGCGCCTACTGCGGCGGCGATGTGATCATTCTCCGACCAGCAATCGAAATCAATGCGAGTTTCTTAGGGCATGTTGCTGATTGCGCATCATCGCGCATCCAGAAATCGCGCTTGGGACGTGGCTCGACGGTCATTCACATCTACGACGAAGAGCTCCGCGATTTGGTGATTCCGGTACCGCCGCTGGATGAGCAACAAAGGATTGCAGACATCCTTGACACGATCGACGAATCCATCCAAGCCAGTGAGCGCGTCATCTCCAAGCATGAGCAGGTACTCGAGGGGATCTTGCAACGAGCCAGTCTCGGTCGTCCCGATTCGAAGCTCTCGACGTTGGCTCTCGCTGACTTCTGTGCTCTTTCTGCCGGTCGGACGGCTCCGCGCAGTGTGCCTGAGTACTACGGCGGCGGAATTCCTTGGATTAAGTCTGGTGAAGTCGCCGGATCATCGGTTCTGACGACCGAAGAAACAGTCTCGGCCAAGGCAGTACAAGATTTACAGCTACGTATCGTGCCCTCCGGTACACCGGTAGTTGCAATGTACGGCGCAACGGCCGGAGAGGTCGGCTGGCTCGAGATTGATGCGGCGACTAATCAGGCCGTCTTGGCCGTTGAGCCTGAACACGACCGCGCAAATCGCCGGTGGCTCTACTGGGCCCTTCGTATTGGTTCCAGGCGAATGCTGGCGTCAGTTCAGGGTTCGGGGCAACCAAATCTAAGCAAGCAGATCATTGGTGCAACGAAGATCTCGCTTCCAGATCTCGAAATGCAGCTGGCCGAAGTGGCACGCATTGATTCGGCGCATGCCTCGATTGAAGCACACCGAGCTACCGCCAAGAAGCTCAGGGGCATCCGCACCGGTCTCGTAGGGGATCTGCTCTCGGGTCGAATTCGGACGGTGGCGGCGTGACTCCTGGTCCGGAGTGGGAGCGGGTGGAACGGCCGCTGCTTGAGCATCTGTTCTCGCTGGGTTGGGAAACGCTGATCTGGTTCGAACGGCAGGCTGACGGAGTCGACGCTCGTGCTGCCGATCGCGATGTGATCTTGGAGCGGCGGCTCGGTGAGGCGCTGAAAGAGATCAACGGTGGTCCCGACGGCAGCGCGTGGCTGGACGAGGCTCGAATCAGCGCTGCGATCGCAGATCTGCGGTCGATGCCGGCGGGTGCCAAGTTGCTGGAGGCAAACCGGTTGTCGACCGACTTGCTGCTGGGCGGAACCACGGTCGAGGGACTCGACGGCTGGGACAGAGGCCGAGACCAAGTCGTCAACTACATCGACTGGGATGACTGGTCAGCCAACGATTTTCTTGCCGTGTCGCAGTTCGCGGTGGCCACACCGGGGCAGGCGCCGAACATCCGGCCCGACGTGACGCTGTTCGTCAATGGCATTCCGCTGGTCGTGATCGAGGCCAAACCGCCTGGCCATGACAGCGCCGTCACCGATGCAATCGACCAACTCCGCCGATACGCCAACCAGCGCGACAGCGGAGTCAACGAGGGTGCCGAGCAGCTCTTCTGGACGAATCAGCTCACCGTCGCCACGACGGGCGAGCGCGCTCAGGCGGGGACGTTCTCGGCCGAACCCGAGCACTACATGGCGTGGAAAGATCCATGCCCCGCCACCGTCGACGAGGTCGCCGCCTCGCTCGGCAAGCCCGTCAATGCCGTTACGCAACAAGAGTTGCTGACGGCAGGCATGCTGGCGCCCGAACGGCTGCTGGACATCGTCCGGCACTTCACGCTGTTCACCGGCGCTGGCGCCGGCCGCACGATCAAGCTCGTCGGCCGGTACCAGCAATACCGAGGCGTCCAGAAGGCTTTGCGGCGCCTCCTCACCGGCGATACCCGCGCCATAGATGGCCATGTCGACCGTCGGGGCGGGATTATCTGGCATACCCAGGGTTCGGGCAAGAGCCTGACCATGGTCTTCCTGATCCGGGCCATGCGCAGCCATCCCCAGCTCCGAAGCTGCAAGATCGTTCTGGTCACCGATCGCACCGACCTTCAGGCTCAGCTCAACAGCACCGCAGCACTGGTCGGCGAGACCATCAAGGTCGCCCGAAGCGCCGCCGAAGTCCGAGAACTGCTGCGCCAGCCAGGACCGGCTTTGGTGATGGCGATGATCCAGAAGTACCGCGACACCTCTGGAGACGACGGCGACGGGTTGGGCGAAGGCGAGACGTTCGAAACGCTGAACGAGTCGGAATCGATCCTGGTGATGGTCGATGAGGCGCATCGCTCACAGGCGTCGACGCTGCACGCCAACTTGATGAACGCGGTACCCAACGCCGCCCGGATCGGTTTCACCGGCACTCCGATCATCTTGGGCAAGCGCAAGAAGACGCTGGAGATCTTCGGTGGCTACCTCGACCGGTACACGCTGTCCGAGTCTGAGGCCGACGGCTCGACGGTGCCGATCCTGTACGAGGGCCGCACCACCGATGCTGCGGTCAAGGGCGCCTCGAAGATGGACGACGTCTTCTTCCAGTGGTTCGCCGAACTCACCGACGAGCAGCGCAAAACGCTCCAGCGCAAGTACGCCACCACTGCACAGGTGCTCGAAGCGCCCGAGCTGATCGAGGCGAAAGCCAAGGACATCCTCCGGCACTACATCGGCACGGTGATGCCCGACGGTTTCAAGGGGATGATTGTCGCCACCAGCCGAGAGGCATGCGTGAGGTACCACGAGGCATTGCGGCGTGCGCGTGACGAACTGCTTGCCGAGTTGGAACAGCGGTTGCCCGGCTTGCTCGATGGCCCTGGCGACTCGCTCGACGCCGACGAGTTGTTCATGCGCACCGCCGCGGGACAGATCGACCTGATCCGTGAGCTCGACTTCGCACCCGTCATCTCGGGGGACCACAACGACCCGCCGCACTACGCCCAGTGGACCGACCAGGCCCGCCAACAGGCGCGCATCCAGAGTTTCAAGCTGCCGCTCGGGCCGGGAAGCGCTGACGACGACCCGCTTGCGCTGCTGATCGTGAAATCGATGCTGCTGACCGGGTTCGACGCGCCGCAGGCTCAGGTACTCTACCTCGACCGGATGATCCAAGAGGCCGAGCTGTTGCAGGCTGTCGCTCGTGTCAACCGGACTGCGCCGAAGAAGAGCTATGGCTTGGTCGTCGACTACTACGGCGTGTCTGCTCAGCTCACGATTGCGCTTGCTGCGTACACCAACACCGATGGCGAGCTGGATCCCGATGTGGACGGTGCGCTGCGCCCGCTGACCATCGAGATCGAGAAGCTGGAGCCGCAGCGCCAGCGGGTTCGCCAGATCTTCGTGCAGCGAGGTGTCGAGCCAGCGGCGACCATCGACGCGATCGAAGCCTGTGTGCAGGTGTTGGCCGACGAGCGGCTGCGGGCCGGGTTCGACGTTGCGCTGCGAAATTTCTTGACCACGTTCGACACGGTGCTGCCCAGGCCCGAAGCGCTGCCGTTCGTCGATGACGTCAACTTGTTCGGCGAAGTCCAGGTGCTGGCCCGACGCCGCTATCGCGACACGCCAGACGGCGACTTCGATCCGCACAAGTACAAGGAGAAGGTCCGCCGACTGATCGACCGGCACATCACCGTGCTGGACCTCAGCCGGAAGATTCGCCCGGTGAGGATCACTGATCCGGCGTTCAGTGCCCACATCAACGGGATCGGCTCGGATCGTGCGAAGGCGTCGGAGATGGAACATGCCGTGCGCCACCACATCCGTGAGCACATCGACGAGGACCCCGTCTACTACGAACGACTCTCGCAGCGAGTCGACGAGATCCTCGAACGGCTCGAAGAGCGGTGGGACCAGATGGCGCTCGAGTTCGAAGAGTTGGTCGCCGAGATCAACGCCGGCCGAACCGACGAGGAAGACACGGGGCTGGACCCGAACACCGAGTTGCCCTTCCACAACCAGATGGCCGAGAAGGTCGCCAGCTCGCAGCCCGACACGAGTGAACGGTTGGTTGCACTGACGAGCGAGTTGGTGGCCGAGATTCGCCGGATCATTGGCGTGGTTGGCTTCTGGGACAACGCCACCAAGCAGGACGAGCTGCGCAAGGCGATCAAGCAGACGCTCGACCGCAGCAACCTCTTCGCCTACGCCAGCCTCGACGAGCTGGCCGTCGAGTTGGTCGCTCTCGCCAAGGCCAACCAGCACCGTCTGTCATGACTGCTCCGGTGTTGCCAACGATCTCGGTGCCAGCTACGGAGCACTGCACCCGTTGGCTTCAGAGGCCATGACTTCTGCTGCGCTACACGATGTCTCGTCGCTGGTCGTCGGCGACCTTGAGCTTCAAGTGGACCCGCCTAGCGATCGCAAGACCATCGAGATCGTGGTCGAGCGCGATGCCTCGCTGCTGCTCAAAGCGCCGCCCACGGCGACGGTCGAGCGTGCCACGAAATTCGTGAAGTCGAAGCGTTCCTGGGTGTATCGCAAGCTGGCCGAGAAGGATGCGCTCACCGGCCCTGCGGTCGTCAAGCAGTTCGTCGAGGGAGAAGGCTTCGCCTACCTCGGACGCAGCTACCGCCTGACGCTCACAACCGAGGTCGCAGGCCCCACGGCCGTTCGTCTCGAACGCGGCCGATTCCACCTACGCGCGACCGATGCTGTCAACGGCGCTACCGCGATGCGCCGCTGGTACACCGACGTCGGCAGCCAGTGGCTCCGCCGAAGAGTGCGCCCTTGGGCAACCCGAATGGGTGAGGACGACGTGGGTGTCGAGGTTCGCGACCTCGGCTACCGGTGGGGCTCAGCTCGTCTGACCGCGGGACCGCAACACATCAACCTCCACTGGGCCACGTTGCAACTGCCACCCAGCCTTATCGACTACGTCCTCGTCCACGAGCTGGCCCACCTACGCGAGACCAACCACAGCCCAGAGTTCTGGGCCATCGTCGCCCACCTCATGCCCGGCTACGAGACCCACAAGACCACCCTCGCCGCCATCGGCAAGCACATCTGGCTCGGTTCGGTAACTGAGGCGTGATCGGGCCAAGTTCAAGCTCTGCTCCTCGAGCTTTCATTTGGCTCTTGTGCTCACACTTCCTTCGACCAAGAGAAGTCCTGGCTCAGAACTGCCATCCAGATCAGGAGTATCGAGACAGCGATGGTTCGGTATATTGAGGACAATACACTCACCATCTGCGACCGACGACTGGTATATCAACCCCAAGGCAGGCGAGTCTTCGCCGGCGCGAAAGACATGGAGCAGAAACTCAGTCACGACTTGGGTCGGTACATATTCGATTTGCGTGTCCGCGGAGTTGATGGGCTTGCTCAGTTCCGCGACGAACTCATGCAAGAATCCAATCTCTCGCCGAGTATGGCCCAGATCCGAATCGAACATGCTAGGGATTTCTGGTAGAGACGTGAAATCAACCACTTTCATGTCACTTACAGTCTCGAAAGCGGCGAGTGTCAGGTACGGGCAATTGTCGCCGACATCAACTTCCTTTACGGCTGTCTCCTCACTGAGTGCTCCGTAGAACAACGGAATGCCGGCGGGGCTCATGCGATTGTCTTGGCGTGCCAGATCCGGCGGCGCCGTTCCAAGTCGCGCTGCAGTGAGTTGAATCGGGGCTTCGTCGTGGCAGTGAGCCCGCCAGAAGTGTCGTTCGGCCGTAATCTCCTTGAACAGGTCTAGTTCTGACAGAAGTCGCGCGATGTGATCGAGTATTCGAGATAACTGTATTTCGCCCGCCCCGATATCTTCGATATCGGGTAGCAACCAGATCACGTAACGGGTTTGGTGCTTGACAGCTTCGCAAAATGTGGACCACGTGTCCATGAGTATTTCGTCGCGACGGCGAGTGATCCAGTCCTTCTCTACCCAAGTGTCATCGTGTATGGATTCACAAACAGCCGACGTGAGCTCTTCGGAGTTAAAAGCATATACATGATCCCAGACGAGATCGTACGTATCCCACTGTAGATTGATGAGGAATCCGCCTTCGCGTCCCTCCCACGGAACGCTGTCGATGGCGAGTTCGAATTCGTTCCTGAGTCCGTTGACGAAGGCATCGACAAGCACATCAAGCGGCGCAGCAGGTGATCCTCCACAGAAGTCACAGGCCGAGTTAGAATCGACACGAGATTGGACTATGTCCGCTAGTGCAGGCTCTTCGATACATTCGACACAAACTAACTTGTCGCTGCTCGTCCAGCCTTGCTGCTGTTCTTCTAACAATCGATTCTTCCAATAGCCCATTCAACTCATCCTGATGTCTTTGATCGTCATGCGACCAGGAGAGTGACGCCTCAGTACTGTCATTCAGCCATCCAATGCTTCCAATCGATTTCGAGATACTCGTGCGTAACGGTCAGCATGCCGTCGAGTTGGAGTCAGGCCTCTTCAGCTATCCGCCAACATGTTTAAGAGCTCCTGGTGTCGCTCGAGGTTTCGCCGGAGGCGCGCTTGGAACTCGGGGTCCCTGCGACGACGCTCGACGTGTTCGGTGAGAGCATCGCGGATCACGTCGCTCACGGTCGATCCTTCGACGGCGGCGACGGTCTGGGCCTGATCGGCCAGCGTGCGGTCAATGCGCAGGGTCAAGTTCTTTGTGTCGGTTTGGGTAGGCATCCGGTCCTCCTCGCAGCAGGACTGCGGTTGAACGTAGACGGCCGATAGCGAGATAGCAAGATGTCTAGGTATTTGCACCTACAGCGCCGGCTATTCGCGCTGCCCGCGCTTGGTCTGCTGCGGGGTGGTGGGTCGGGGTACCGTCAGGTGCGCAGGGAGGCTGGCGGCATGGCTACGGCGGACCAGGTCAAGGCGCTCATCAAGAGCCATGCGTCTGGCGATGACGAGCGGTTCTACGCGGTCGCGCTGCAACTTGCCGCTACTGAGGCTCGTAGCGGTCACGCAAGCTACGCACAGGACCTCAAAGCCCTCATCGACGCGGGGAGGGGCCAGCCGCGTGCTGCGGTGCCTACCCCTGTCGCGGCACCCCGCGGAGAGCTTGCGTCGTTGCTCACCGCTGCGTACCCCGATGAGCGTCTGGCCGACTTGTCCTTGGCTGCGCCGTTGCGCCGTGAGCTAAAGCGGGTGCTCCATGAGCAACGCCAGCGGGACCGGTTGCGTTCTCGTGGGTTCGCGCCTGCTCGACGGTTGCTGCTGGTGGGGCCTCCTGGTACTGGCAAGACGATGACGGCGCGGGCATTGGCGGGCGAACTGTCGCTGCCGCTGCTTGCGGTGCGGCTTGATGGGCTCATCACAAAGTTCATGGGCGAGACGGCTGCGAAGCTCCGTTTGATCTTCGATGCCATGGTCGCCACGACGGGCATCTATCTCTTCGACGAAGTCGACGCGCTGGCGGGCACGCGGGCCGCTACTAACGACGTTGGCGAGATCAAGCGGGTGCTGAATTCGTTCCTGCAGTTTCTGGAAGACGACGATTCCGACAGTGTTCTGATCGCTACCTCCAACCTGCCCGAAGCCCTTGATCGGGCACTGTTCCGCAGGTTCGACACTCGACTGGAGTACTGCCTTCCAGATGTGCGGATCGGAAACATGGTCATCCGCAACCGCTTGGCCGCGCTCGATCTTGCTGACATCGATTGGCGCAAGATTGGGGCCGCGGCCAAGGGGCTGAGCCACAGCGAGATCACCGTTGCCGCTGAAGGTGCCGCCAAGGCGACCATCTTGGCTGACCGGCAGACCGTCGACACCCAAACCCTTCTGGAAACGCTCGACGCTCGCCATCGCGCGGACTCTCACTCGTAGTGGCCGAACGGAATCGCCCGCACATCGTCGTGGCCGCGCCGGCCACATCTGAGAGCTACCGACCTGCCGTGCTGGGTCGCGACGGCGCGGCACCTCCGTCGCCTGCCAATCGCGCAGCTCATGGCGAGCACTTAGGCGAGCGATTGAGGTCGGCGTTCGATGATGCGCAGGGCCAGAGGGCATCGGCGCGCGAAATCGTTGTGGAAGGGACGATCGACGGCATCTACGTTGAATTCGAGTCGTTCCCCGATGTCGAGCTCGCGCTGCAGCCTCTCGAACCGCGCACAGCCAGGGTGCCTCCGGAGCTCCGAGCGGTGAAGACTGTCACGGTTGATGATCGCGTAGTTCAAACTGCGACCGTCTTCGTGCCCGACCAGCAGGTCAGCGGGTTCTTGCGCAAGTTTGAGCAGTACGCCACCGAGGACACAGCGCACGGCAACCCGCGCCACCGCAATCTTGTTGCACGGATCGCAGATCTACGCCTCGCGACCCTCAGGGCGTTCTGGACTGATGCGGCAGAGTCATATCCATCGCCCGACGAGCGTGTTTGGTGGGAGCTATGGCTGCGCGAGAGAGAGGGCACTGAGGAGCGGCTTGCATCATTTGCTGAACAAGCGGATGTCGTAGTTGGACGCTCGCGGCTGATCATTGAAGAGCGTCGCGTCATGCTGCTTCGGGCAACCGCGAGGCAGCTGTCTTCGGCGGTTGGTGTGCTGGATGATCTAGCCGAGCTTCGTCGTCCAACCGTTGCCGCACAACCGTTGGCTGATTGGTCTCCCGCCGATCAGGGCGAGTGGGTGGCGGAACTCGTCGGCCGCGTCATTGCCCCCGAATCCACAGCACCCGCGGTTTGTCTGCTTGACACGGGTATTGACGCAGGCCACCCACTCATCTCGCCCGCCATGACACTGTCGGACGCTCATGCATGCGATCCGCAGTGGGGAACGTGGGATCGTCGCAATCACGGCACCCAGATGGCCGGAGTGGCCCTCTACGGCGACCTCGGTAACGCATTGCTTGTGCGCCAGCCAGTCGTTCTCGCGAGGCGACTTGAGTCAGTGAAGATTCTCCCGAATCAAGGCCTCAACGAAGAACGGCTCTACGCCGCGCTGACGGCGCAGGCAGTTGCGATGCCGGAGATTGCACATCCAGCACGAGACCGCATCTTCGTGGTCGCCGTGTCGGCAGAACATTCGCCGAGCGCCGCCAAATCCGACCTCGGCCAGCCCACTGCTTGGTCGGCAGCCCTTGATGCGCTTGCGGCAGGGCAGGCGATCGATGCGTCCGGCGACGGCATCGTCACGATTTTGGGAGATGAACAATCCAACTCGCGGCTCTTCTTCGTATCCGCTGGCAACGTTCGCGGTCCTTACGACTCCGATCATCTCGCGCGGTCGGACCTCGAACCGATCGAAGATCCCGGCCAAGCATGGAATGTCGTCACCATTGGTGCGTCGACGGAGCTACACGACCTGTCCTCGGAGGGGAGTTTCGACGGCTGGACCCCGCTGGCTTCACGCGGCGAACTGTCGCCCTTCAGTCGCACCTCGGTCGGTTTCAAGCGTCAGTGGCCTCACAAACCCGATGTCGTATTTGAAGGCGGAAATGCAGCCCTGTCGCCCGCAAGGACCACCATTGACACACCGGGCGCGCTGGGCGTGTTGACCACCCGCTCCACAGTGCAGGGTGGTGGCCTGCTCACGACGATGACGGGAACCAGTCCTGCGACTGCTGCGATCGGCGGCATGGCAACTGACATACAGGCCGACTACCCGAACTTCTGGCCAGAAACCATTCGGGCCTTGATCGTGCAATCTGCGCGATGGACGCCTCAGATGTTGGCGAGCGCTCCCAAGAGGCACAAACAAGATCATGGCAATCGAGTGCGCCGCTACGGATGGGGTATGCCAGACAGAGAGAGGGCCTTGCGTAGCGCTGGCGACGCAGTGACCTTGATTGTTCAGGACACCATCCATCCGTTCCGCGACGGAAAGATGCGAGAGATGCACCTCCACGATCTTCCGTGGCCCAATGAGGTGCTAGCCCAACTCGCTGACACGGAGGTACAGCTCAGAGTCGCGTTGTCCTATTTCGTACTGCCAAACCCTTCTCGTCGTGGATGGACTCGGCGGTTTCGCTATGCCTCGCACGGCCTGAGGTTCGATATCTGCCGCCCGACGGAGTCTCGTGACGAGTTTCGGGAGCGCGTCAATCTGCTCGCCCGAGCAGAGGATGAAGAGCGAGCGCCACCAGCCGATGACGTCGGAGAGTGGTTCTTGGGTCCGCGGGAACGGGTACGCGGCTCGCTGCATGTCGATCTCTGGAGGGGATCGGCGGCCGATCTGGCGCAGCGCGCCACGATCGCAGTCTTTCCGGTCACGGGCTGGTGGAAAGAGCTGCCAGCTCGCGACCGTAGCGACCTTGGCGCCCGCTACTCGCTAGTCGTCACGATTGAGAGCCCCGAGGTCGAAGTCGATCTTTGGACACCGATCGCCGTCGCCGCGGACACTGCGATAGCCATTGAAATTCCCACCGGACCCCAGTGATCCGGTTGCGTTGCACCCTGCTGTGATGCGCTAGCCCGCGCTGTCGAAACGCGGCAGGCTGGGGGCATGACAGATACAGGACGGGTGATTGATCTATCGGTCGAGGTGGTTGGCGACCTCGACACGGTGTGGCGAGCGGTGGCGACGGGGCCGGGCATCTCGGCGTGGTACGTGCCTCACACCGTTGAGGAACGTGCTGGGGGAACGGGCACGGCATCGTTCGGCCCCGAGCCCGAGATGCAGATCGATGGCCGGGTCGCGGTCTGGGAGCCGCCGCTCCGGGTGGTGTTCGACGGGGGCGAGGGCGTCGAGGGCCTGTCGTTCGAGTGGACCGTCGAGCCGCACGACGACAACACCTGCACCGTGCGGCTGCACAACGCCGGCTTCGGCGACGACGACCCGCAGTACGACGCCATGATCGATGGCTGGAAGCTGTTCATGTCCAACCTGCAGCTCCACCTCGAGCACTTCGCCGGACAGACGGCAACCTCGGCGCTCCCGATGGTGATGTGGCCCGTCACACCCGAGCAGGGCTGGGAGATCCTCGCCGGCGGGCTCGGCATCAGCCAGATGCCCGGCATCGGCGATCGGTTCGACGTGGCCGCCGACGACGACACGAAGCTGGGCGGCACGGTCGTCGACACCGGCCCGCGCCGCATCAGCCTGTTGCTGGACACCCCCGCACCTGGTACCGGGTTCCTGACCTCCGAGGACGGGGGAGGGTTCACGATGGTCTCGGTGTGGCTCTACCTCTACGGCCCCGACGGCGCAGCCGCGGCCGAGCGCGACGACCCCCGCTGGCGCGCTTGGCTCGACGATCAAGCCCCGCACGCCGACTAACGCGGGCAACGACCCACGCAGACTGCGGGCACGAATCGGCCCGCAACGGTCGGTGTGCGAGACTTGCCGTCGCTGCGCCGGTGGGCGCAGCGCATCAGGAGTGTGCGTCATGGACCGTTTGCCTCGCCCGCGCCGTATGTCTCGGGCTCATTTCGACGCCCATCAGAGCCTGCGACACAGCCCTGCACCCAAACGAGGCATTGCCATGCGCCGTCGCTGGTCGCTCGGCCTCGTGGTGGCCTTGCTGGCCGGGATAGGCCTCGCCGGGTGCGGGGACGACTCCAGCGCTGACGAGCTGACCGTCGCTGTCGAGAACGCCTACCTGCCGTTCAATTATCTCGACCCCGAGACCGGCGAGCCGACAGGCTGGGACTACGACGTGCTCGAGGAAATCTGCGAGCGCGTCGGCTGCACGCCGGTGTTCGAGAACTTCCCGTGGGAGCCGATGATCCAGGCTGTCGCCGATGGGCAGTTCGACATGGCAGCCGACGGCATCACGATCACCGCCGAGCGGGCCGAGATCGTCGACTTCTCCGACGGCTACATCAACGTCGACCAGCGGCTGATGGTGCGCAAGGGCGAGAACCGCTTCAGCGACGGCGCCAGTTTCGCCGCCGGTGACTATGTGCTCGGAACCCAGATCGGCACCACCAACTACGACACCGGCGTCGAGCTGGTCGGCGAGGACCGGGTGGAGCCCTACGAGGAATTCGGCTTCGTGGTGCAGTCACTGATCGCCGGTGATGTGGACGCCGTGATCATCGACGAGACCGCCGGGCAGGGATACATCGGCGAGAACGCCGACGAAGTCGAGCTGATCGGCGGGTCGCTGTCATCGGACCAGCTCGGATTCATCTTCCCCAAGGGCAGCAAATGGGTGGAGCCGATCAATGAAGCGCTCGCCGAGATGAAGGCCGACGGAACGCTTGCCCAGATCAGCTCCCGCTACTTCGGCGAAGGATTCACCATCACCTACGACGATCTCGAATTCCCCGAATACGAGGAATAGCCCGAGCAGTCGACCGCGGTTCTCGGCGGTGCCAGCGGGTTCGCAATCAACACGGCACCAGCCCGCCGCTAGGCGCAGCAGGTTCAGTGCGGAGTCCTTCCCGTACTGGGTGGTCCTGCTGGCCCTGATCGTCGGATGGCTGGGCTGGCTGTCGCTGTTCACCGAGCGCTACCGCGACGCCTGGGACCGCATCGCCGTCGGCATCGGCTACACGATTCGAACAACAGCGCTCGCATTCGCGATCTCGTTGGTTCTCGGACTGGTACTGGCACTGGGACGGATGTCGCGCAACGTCGTGTTCCGCAACGTCGCCCGCACGTACATCGAGTTCATCCGGGGTGTGCCGATTCTCCCGCTGATCTTCTTCTTGGCGCTAGTGGTCGTGCCCGATGTTGCCGCATGGCTCGGCTTCGACAATCGCAGCATCAGCACCGAATGGCGTGGCGTGATCGCCCTCGCCATCATCTATGGCGCCTACATAGCGGAGGTCTTCCGCGGCGGCGTGCAGTCGGTACCGCGTGGCCAGACCGAAGCCGGCCTGTCGCTGGGCCTGAGCCGGCGGGCAACCCTGCGCCGGGTGATCTTCCCGCAGGCACTGCGCGCCGTTATCCCGCCGCTCGGCAACGACTTCATCGCGATCTTGAAGGACTCGTCGCTGCTGTCGGTGCTGGCAGTCGGTGAAGTGACCCTGCGAGCACGGCAGTACGCAGCGGGGAGTTTCCGGTTTCGCGAGAGCTACGTGGTGCTGGTGTTCATCTACGTCAGCCTCGTGCTGACGCTGTCATTCGCTCTCGGACGACTTGAACGGCGCCTCCGCAAGGGCGAACCAGTCCAGGAGGCACACCATTAGGGATCCACGAGCTGGCGGCGCGTGGACGACGTCAGACGGGGCGGATCCCGGTGCGGCTGTGCTTCAGTCGAAGAATCGGTTTGCCATGGATCGCTGGATTTCGTAGATCGAGCCTTCCAGGGGTGCGGACGGCAACGGCATCCTGACCGGCACCTCGGTCACCCGTGGCTCGATCGTTGGTTCGCCCGCAACGATCATCCGGTCGAAGCTGGCGAGGTCGCCGATCGGGTGCACGAGCGGAAACGCGTCGTTCGCAGCGAACTGGAACAGCAGCAGATTCCGCTGGCGCACCGACCGATTCGGGGCTGAGCCATGCACGGCGCGCACATGGTGAAACGTCATCGAACCCGCAGTGCCGACCAATGGGACAGCGGCTGAGAAATCGATCGGGTTCTTGACCGGGTCGATGGCGCCGCTGAAGTAGCCGTTCGCATGGTGATCGTGGATCTCGCCTCGATGGCTTCCGGGCAGCACGCACAGCGGCCCGTTGGTCTCGTCGACATCGTCGAGCATGACCCCGACGGTGAGCAGGTCGTCATTGGTGTGCGGGTGGAACGCCCAGTCCTGATGCCACTCGACCGCTGAGCCGTCGTGGGCGGCCTTCATGTTGAGCTTGCTGACCTGGAAGCGAACCCCCGACCCGAGCAACTGGGCGAGCACATCGAGCATTCCACGGTGGCCAAGGAGCGCCGCCACGCTCGGCATGACCGCGTCGGGGCTCTTGATCCGCCTGATCTTCGGTGCCGCGGGGGTGTGATTGTCCTCGAGGTCGAATACGTCGTCGTTCTCGGTGACCTCGCACGCCTGCTCGACCAACTGGTCAAGCTCACCGCGGATCACCTCGAGCTCGGCCTCAGACAGGACGTCGGGCACGACGAGGTAGCCCTGTTCCTCGTAGAACGCCACGTCCGCGCGAGTGACGACCGCCGTCATCTCCAAACCTTAGAGCCGCTTTTCGCCCGAATGCCGCCGTTCGTTCGGCGACGCACAGGACAACGAAGAATTGCGCTGAGCGCAGATCACTCCGCCAGGAAATCCTTGACGATCTCGCCCCAGTTCTCGGTCATGTCCAGCTCGACGTAGAACGCGCCGAAGTACTCGAGCGGCGTGAAGTCCGACAGGTCGTAGATCGGCGACGGGTTGAACTGCACGACGCCGTCACCCGCCCGGCACACATGGATCTCCTGGTCGGTCGTGGTGTTGGTGACGTCGATCAGCTGCAGCACGTCCACGCCGTTGCCGTCGGCGCGGGGGATTGCCTTGATCCGCCACGCCGGATTGCCCGACGGCATCTCGTCAGGGGCGGCAGGGAGGTGCATCGTCGAGCGCACGCCCATCAGCATCGTCCCGCCGACGAAGGTGTTCGTGTACATGACGCGCTCGTCGAATCCGATTTCGAAGTCTGCGTGCACTTTCGGTGTGCCGTAGATCTCTCGACCTGCGGGGATGCTGGACTTGGAGTTGAGAAACACGACGGGCGCGAACCAGCCCTCGGTGCCCTCATAGATGCACTTGACGGACAGGACGCTCTCGTCGAATGCCCCGTAGCTGGAACACCACGGGACGCTCAGGCCGATGGCCACGCACATGCCGTCGGGGCTTGGCTCGAAGCATTCCGGCAGAACCCGGTCGATCGCTTCGAGGCTCGCCCGGAAGTAGACGTACTGGAACTTGGCGTTGCGGTACCGCGCCGGTGGTGGGGGGAAGTACGGCGAGAACGCCGGCATCGACGTGATCTGGTCGAGAGGAATGGCCATCGGATCGGCGGTTCGGCACGCTGAGGGAAGTGAGCAACCGTAGCCCAGGCCTGCACTCGTGATGCTCGAGCCCGGCGAGTCCCGGGAATACGACCTCGTGATCGGCGCACACAGCGGGGCCGTCGCCGTCGCCGAGCACCTCCGGCGCCACGGCTGACCGGCGGGCCCCGGGTCTGGGTGCCTTCGATACCATCCCAAAATGTGGTGTTTTGCCGAGCTTCTGGGGATTGACCCACTGGACTCGGTCGGCCTCGGCGAGGGAGACACGCCGCTGCTGGATGCAGCCTCGTCCCAGCTCAGCGGCAAGCGCGGCCCGAGGGTCTCGTTCAAGGCTGAACACCAGAATCCCACCGGCTCGTTCAAGGATCGGATCGCGGCCATGGCGAGCGCGATCATCGCCCGCGATCAGCTCGTCGGCGCCGTCGGAACCTCTTCGGGCAACGGTGGCGCCGCCATGGCGGCCTATGGCGCGCGAGCCGGTTTCCCGGTCATCTTGTTCACCGTGGCGGGCATCGTCGACGGGAAGCTGCAGCAGATTGTCGCCCATGGCGCCGGAACGAACATCGTCGCCGAATTGGGCTCGGCCTTTGGCGGGGTGGAAGAGGTATCCGAGGCGATCGCCGCAATGGCGGCGGACCATGGATGGCTGGCATTCCTCACCGGCGCGCGTTACGCACCCGAGGCCATGCGGGGCGCGGAGACGATTGCCTTCGAGCTGATCGAACAGCGCCCGACTGCCACGGCGGTCTATGTGCCGATCGGCGGCGGCGGCCTGCTCGCATCCATCTGGCGGGGCTACCGGCGCATGAGTAGCGACCGCCGGCTTCCGCGCCTTGTTGGCGTGCAACCAGCCGGCTGCCCAACCCTCAATCGTGCGCTCGCCGGCATGCTCGACGCGCTCGATCGGCCGCTCACCACAACGATCTCGGGGCTCCAGGTTCCCGTGCTGTTCGATTTCGACGCCACGACCGCGATCACCGATTCGGGCGGGCACGTGGTCGAGGTGACCGACGAACAGGCGTGGGATGCTCAGCGCCTCCTCGCCCGCCATGAGGGATTGTTCGTTGAACCGGCGGGCGCAACCGCCCTCGCCGGCGCGCTCGCCGACCTCGAAGCGAACCGGGTTGGGGCCGGCGACGACGTAGTCGTCGTCCTGTCCGGCGCGGGGCTCAAAGACGCGGCCTCCGCGGCACGAATCGGCGAGGACAATGCTCCGCGTCACATCAATGCCGACGACATAGGGACCGTGCTCGCGGCATACGAGGCGTCGTCATGATCGGACATTCGAGACGAAGGGTCGCGGCGGGGGAAGCTGGCGGCTTCGATATCTGGACTGCCGCGGCCACCGAGGCCGGCCCGCGTGTCGTTGTGCTCGGCGGAGTCCACGGCGATGAGACCCAAGGCGTCTTGGCGGCGGGACGCTTCGCGACCGATGAGACCCGATTGACCCGCGGCAGCGTCGCCGTCGTGCCGGTCTGTCACGAGGCAGCATTCGCCGCTGACAGCCGCACGAGCGCCATCGACGACGGCAACCTGGCGCGGGTCTTTCCGGGAGATCCCGACGGCACCCCGACCGAGCAGCTCGCGCATCACCTGTACACCGAGGTTCTCCGCGGTGCCGACCTGCTGATCGACCTGCACACGTCCGGGCAGGGCTACGACATGCCGTTTCTCGCCGGCTACATCGCCGAAACCGCTACGGCCGAGTCCCTGTCCCAGCAGGCTGCCGCAGCATTCGGCGCAGAATTCCTGTGGCGTCATCCGGTTCGGACCGAGGGCCGCACGGTCAGCGTGGTCGATCAGGCCATCTACGTCGAGTGCTCCGGCGGCGGACTGGTGAGCAACGCTTCGGTCGATGCCTACCTCGGGGGTGTCCTGCGGGTCCTTTCTGCGATGGACATGATTGCCGACCCGCCGCTTGATCCACCCCGCTCATCGATTCGCATCACGGGTGGCGGCGACTTGGACCGCGACATGATCTCGGTTCGCAACGAAGGCCAGTTCCTGACAGATCTGAAGGGTGGAGCCCAGGTCGAAGCCGGCCAGCTGCTGGGAACGGTGGTCACCACAGACGGACAGACTCTCGAAGAAGTGAAGGCCCCCGAGGCAGCCTGGGTGATGGCGGTCAAGCGGCGTCCGCCGGTGGTGGCCGGTGATCTCGTCGTCTGTCTCGCCACTGCTGATGAGTAGGCCGCGGCGGGCGACGCGCTGAGACGCTCAATCCCGACGCGACTCAATTCCTGTTCGACAGCTCAGTGGTGGACCCAACCGCCATCGACTGGGATGACTTGGCCGGTCACGAAGGCGCTGTCATCGCACGCGAGATAGACGAAGGTGGCGGCGAGGTCTCTTGCGTAGCCGCGCTGGGGAAGCGACTGAAGCTCTGCCAACCGCTCGGCGAGTTCTTCCTCGGTCTCGGTCTCGGTTTCGACTTCGTACTCGGTACGGATCGCGCCCGGCATCACGCTGTTCACCCTGACGCCATCCGGACCGACTTCGCGTGCAAGCGCGCGGGTGAACCCGATGACGCCGCCCTTCGACGCCACATAGTCAAGAGCGCCCGCCATGCCCAGATCGACCATGACACTCGTCACCGTGATGATGCTGCCGCGTCCGCGTCGCAGCATTCCGGGGTGCACCGCCTTCGCGCACACAAACGCACCCCGAAGATTGACCGCCAAGGTCTGATCCCATTGCTCGACGCTGATCTCGTTCCAGGGCGAGCGCCTCGCGTACGCGGCATTGGTGACCAGCACGTCGATGTCGCCGAACGCACTGCGGGCCTCGGTGACCATCGCTTCGACCTCCTCGGGCATGGTGACGTCGGCTGCCACTGTGATGGCGGCACCGCCTGCGTCGGTGATTCTCGACACGACTTCGGAGGCCATGGCCTCCATTCGTTCGTCGGGAATCGTGTTGATGACCACGCTGGCGCCCTCGGCGGCAAAGGCCTCCGCCGCCGCGGCACCGATGCCACGCGAGGCTCCGGTCACCAGCGCGACACGATCGTCGAGTCTTCCCACGGCTGCCCTTTCAGATGGTGCTCCAGCGATGATGCGGCGTCAGGTCCTGATCAAGCTCGTGGCTCGGGACGCCTCCACCAGCGTGCGGGTGTAGTCGGTCTTGGGGTCGCTCATCACCTCAGCAGTTGTGCCAGCCTCGACGACCTGTCCGTCCTTCAGCACGATGACCTGCTCGCACACACGAGCCACCACAGCCAGATCATGAGAAACCAGCACCAGCGTCAACCCGTGGCGTTGCTTCAACCCCATCAGCAGGTTCAGCACCTGGGCCTGGACTGACACGTCGAGAGCGCTGGTGGGCTCGTCCGCATACAGCACATCGGGCTGCACCGACAGCGCACGGGCGACGGCGATCCGCTGCAGTTGGCCGCCAGATAGCTGGTGCGGGTAGCGGGAGAGGATCTCATTGCTCAGGCCCACGTCCGTGAGCCAGGCCCCGAGCTCATCGGACCCGGGCTTGCGCTGTTCCAGCGCCTTCGTCGGCTCGGACAACGATGTCCGCACTCGCAGTCTCGGATCCAGCGAGCTGGCAGGGCTCTGGAACACGATCTGGTTGCGGCGATGAAACTCGCGGCGATCCTTGGACAGCCAGTCCTTCACAGATTGACCGTCGAAGGTGATCTGACCCTTCGAAGGAACGAGCAGGCCGCACAGGAGCCGCACCAGGGTCGACTTGCCTGAACCGGACTCGCCGACGATGCCGACGGTGGAGCCGGCAGCCATGGTGAAGGCGATGTCTCGCAGCGTCCATTCGTCACTGGCGTCACGCCGGGGCGTGTGGGCGTGATAGTCGAAGAAGAGATCGTCGATCTCAATGAGTGCAGTCATCGACGGCCGTCCGCGAGTTCAGCGCTGTGTGCGAGGGCGGGTGCCGCTTCGTCGACCGGGTTCCAGCACTTGAACGTGTGCCCGCCCGCCATTTCAGAGATCAGCGGCTCCTGCGCACACTGCTCGATCTCGTGAGGACAGCGGCCCCGAAAGCGACAGCCCGGCAAGAACCCTCCGGAGGGCGGAACCGAGCCCCTGATCGTGACGAGAGGCTCGCCGAGGGAAGCGCTGATGTCTTCAGGGTGGCCGGGATTGACGCTGATCAGCGCTTCGGTGTAGCGATGTCGCGGCATTTCGACGATGTCGGAGGTGGGCCCTGTCTCGACCAGGTTGCCGCCGTAGAGCACCGCAATGTAGTCCGAGATGGCCTGGATGACGCCGAGGTCATGGCTGACGAACAGGATCGCCATGCCCCGCTCTTCGCTGAGACGCGCCAGCAGCTCCAAGATCTCCTTCTGGACCGTCACATCGAGCGCGGTCGTCGGCTCGTCAGCGATCAGCAGCTTGGGGTCGCAGGCGATGGCCATGGAGATGAGCACCCGCTGCTGCTGGCCCCCTGAGAGCTGATGGGGGTATCGACGGGCCAAGGCGGCGGGGTTCGGCAGCTGAACCTGCTCGAGCAGTTCGAGCATGCGCGTCTTGACGTCCTTGCGAGGCACCGTCTTGTGGAGTCGGAGCGCCTCAGCGACCTGCTTGCCGACTTTCATCGTCGGGTTGAGCGCCCGCAGCGGGTCCTGGAAGATGACGCCGATCTCGGCGCCGCGAACATCGGAGAGCTCACGCTCGGAGCGGTCGACCATTTCGGTGCCGGAGAACGTGATCGAGCCGGTCACCACGGCCTCACGGGGCTGGAGGCCGATGATGCTCATGGCGGTCATCGTCTTGCCCGATCCGGACTCGCCGACGAGCCCGAGGCGCCGTCCCGCCGGAATCGACAAGCGCTCGATCGAGACGATCTCGTTCGGCCCGATCGTGATGTTCAGGTCGTTGATCTCGAGCATCAGACGCCCGCGCCCTTGGCGGTCTGCTGGGGATCGAGATAGGTCCGCAGGCCGTCGCCGAGGACGTTGAAGCCGATCACCGCAACCATGATCGTGATCCCGGGGATGATCATGAGATACGGCGCCTGATCGATGAGTGGCTGGGCTTCCTTTAGCAGGCGTCCCCACGACGGGGTCGGCCGCTGCGCACCGATGCCGAGATAGGACAGTGCCGCCTCGACGAGGATCGCGATCGCGAACATGATCGACGCCTGGACAATGATGAGCGGGCCGATATTGGGCAACACGTGCCGGAACAGGATGAACCGCCGAGACCGTCCGTACGCCTGAGCGGCTTCTACGAAGTCACGCGCGAGAATCTGGCGCGCCGGTCCGATGACAACCCGGGCAACCGTCGGGATGAGCCAGAACATGATGGCGACGATCGCCGTCGTGTTGCCCGGACCCAACGACGTCGCCACGACGAGGGCCACGACGATGCCGGGCAAGGCGACCCCGATATCGGTCATGCGGCTGAGGATCCGCTGCTGCATCGGCTTTGCTCCAGCGGCGATCAAACCGATCAAGACTCCGGGGACCAGCGACGCAATCGTCGAGACGACGCTGACTAGCAGGGAATTCCGTGCGCCGGCCATGATCTGACTGGTGATGTCGCGCCCCAGCTTGTCGGTGCCGAGAAGGAAGCCGTCCGATCCCGGAGGCAGGAACTGATTCGGGACGTCGACTTTGTTGATGTCGTAGGGCGTCCAGAACAGCGACAGCAGGCCGATGCCGACGATGAACGCCACAATCGATCCGCCGATGATGAGCTGCGGCGGGAGCCACCGCAAAGATCGACGGGTCGAGCCCTCGAGCGTCTCCAGCCCGTCGGTTTCGGGCACCGGGGTGTCCTGTGAAGGTGCTTCGTCGGTCATGCGTGCAGAACCGTGCGACCGCGTCCGCGGATCCGCGGATCCAGCAGCCCGTAGGCGATGTCCATCAGGAAGTTCAAAGTCAGGATCATCAGCATCAGCACCAGCGCCAGCGATTGGACCGACAGGGGTTCACGACCGCCGACCGCCACGACCAGCATGCGGCCGAGCCCTGGCAGCGTGAACACATTCTCGATGACAACGGCGCCTGCGAGCAGCTGGCCCAACTGCAAGATGGTGACGGTCACGAGCGGGATCGACGCGTTGCGGATTCCGTGTCGCCACGCGGCCCGTCTCAGCGTGAGACCCTTGGCCTGGGCCGTCCTGATGAAGTCCTCGTCGAGCACCTCGAGCATGCCTGAGCGCACGTAGCGGACGAGCACGGCGCTGAGCGGGATCGCCAGCGCGAGCACTGGCATCGTCAACGATTTGACGCCCCGCACAAAGTCCTCGGACAGCGGGACATACCCGCCGGCGGGCAGCCAACCCAGGTGCACGGCGAACAGCGTGGCCATCAACAGGCCCAGCCAGAACGAGGGAACTGCGATTCCGACCTGGGACAGGATGTCCACCGTGGTGCCACGCCAGTTCTTGGCGTGGATGGCCGAGAAGGTGCCGATGACCAGTGCGACGATGACCGAGAGGATTAGTGATGAGAACGCCAGCGTGAACGTCAGCGGTATCCGAACCCAGATCTCATGGGCAATGTCGAATTCCGCCGCATACGACGTGCCCATGTCGCCCTGGAGTACTCCCCCTATCCACTGCAGGTACTGCTCGACGAGCGAAGCGTCCAGGCCCATCTCGGCTCGGAGCTCCTCCAACGCCTCACGGGTTGCGGTCTGCCCAAGGATGACCGTTGCGACGTCACCCTTGAGCAACCGCAACAAGAGGAAGACGATGATCGAGCCCATGAGTGCGGACGCCACCACCGAGGCGACCGCGCGAACCAGAACTCGAACCATTCATCGTCCTATTCCGTGAGTTCGTAGTGTCCTCTTCTACTCGATTCTCAGATTGCCGAGGTCGAATTCGCTGCCAGCGGTGAAGTTCTTGACGCCCTTGAGATCAGAGCGCACGGCCACAGCCTGGAGCTTCGCGACAATCGGAATCAGATAGCCGGCGTCGGCGTGCATCTCGACTGCCTGACGTCGAAGCTCAGTCGTCACGTTCGAGTCGACAGCCGCATCGCCGTCGTCGAGCAGCTGATCGAACGCCGGGTCGCAGTACAGGGTGAAGAAGCCCGGGCACTTCCATGCGTCGATGGTGCTGGGACCGCTCAGCGATGTGAAGACGTAGTCCGCGGTCTCACCGAGCACCTCGTCGAGGTAGGTGGTCAGCTCACGGCCTTCGAGCTCGACTGTGAAGCCGGCCTCGGTCAGCTGTGCAGTCACGACCTCTTGAATCGGCGGGAACTCTGCAATGGTCAGGTACTTGAACGGGATGACCAGACCTGGGACGCCAGCCTCTTCCAGCAGTGCCTGAGACTTTGCCGGGTCGTACTCATAGGGGCAGTAGTCGCTGTTCCACGGCTCGTTCGGCGGATTCACGAAGGTGCACGTCAGCTCGCCGAGCCCGGCAAACGCAGCATCGACGATCGGCTGACGGTCGACGGCGTGGTTCACCGCCTGGACGACCAGCGGGTCCTGGAAGATGTCGGCGGTCGCATTGAGACTGAGATATGAGATCTCGAATCCGGAGACCGTCAGGATGCTGAAGCCCTCTTCGGCGTCGATCTCGTCGACGCGGTCGATGCCCTCTCCGAGGATGCCTGCAACGCCGTCGATGTCACCGGCCAGCAGTGCATTCAGGCTCGCGGTCTCATCGGTGATGAATCGCCAGGTGACATCTGAGAAGAACGGCTGCTCACCCCAGTAGTCGGCGAAACGGTCCATGGTGACCGAGACGTCAGGCTTCCACTCGACGAACACGTAGGGGCCGGTGCCGACGGGGCCTTGGGCGATGTCGTCGCCGGTCCCTTCGGGAACGACTGCCGAGCTGATGCGTGCCATGCCCTGCAGGAAGGCCTGGCTGGGCTGGGTCAGCGTGACTACGACGGTGCGATCGTCGGTTGCCTCGATGGATGCGACGGCATCGAACGGCGTGGTGATGTCGCCTACTCCGGCCCGGTTGTACTCCAGCGAATAGACCACGTCGGCGGCGACGAGATCGCTCCCGTCGTGGAACTTGGCTTCGCGAATCGTGAACGTGTACACCGTCCCGTCATCGTTGATGTCCCACGACTCAGCGAGCATCGGGGCAACGCTGCCGTCGGCCTGCTTCTCGACCAGCGTCTCGACGACGTTGTACAGCAGCGGCGTCTTGATGGCAGTCGCTCCGTTGACGACGTAGTCCCAGTTGGCCGGCTCCTGGGCGACAGCAATGATCAGCTCTTGCGGTTCTGGAGCGTCGTCTACGGCGTCGTCGCCAGCGTCATCTCCGGCATCGTCGGCAGCCGCAGTCGTCGCCGGGGCCGCATCATCGCCGTCGTCGTCCGAACCGCACGCCGCTGCGAACAGGGCGAAGGCCATGAGCAGGCTGACTATCAGCCAACTGCGTTTGTGGGTCTTCATGAGGTGGTCCTTTCTTGGTGCGTATTCACGCCGCTGCGCAATCCGTTCAGGATTGTTCCGGTTGGCTCGATGCAATGGGGCTGCGCGCGTGAGCGCTCACGTCCTGGTCCATGATCGTTCAAGCGGTGTCGGCCCATGTCCGGTACGGCTCTCAACGGCGTAAGTGATGTCGCGAATACGCGACCTCTGAAACTGGGGTTTCACTGTCTAGAACCGTAGCCGAACCGTAGTCCTGACGCCCTAGCCGGTCAAGCGGCCCGGGGCCTGCAAACGGCGCGCTCCCGATGCCTGCCGCGCGCGGTTCGGCACGCCGGATTCGGCGTTCAGGTGATGCGCCTGCCGCGGTCGGCGGCCCCCTCATAACCGATGCGCTCCTGCACGGAGATCGCCTGCAGGGCGTTCTCGATGTCGGCGGGTGTCAACACGCCGGTGGGCGGCTCCAAGAGCCGGAAGTGCCCGTAGCGATCCTCGCCGGCAACCAGATGTGCCGACGGAGTCAGACCGTTCACCTGCCGCATCGATGGGGCGACGTAGCGGATGGCCAGCCCGATGCGTCGGTCGGCAGAGGCGTTGGGATGGGACGCATGGAACAAGCGGCCGTGATGCAGCGACATCTCGCCGGGCTGAAGCGTGACATCGACTGCGTCTGCCTCGTCCACCTCGACTGTCAGCATCTGACCTCGCGACAGCAGGTTCGACTCCTCGAAGGTGTCTCGGTGCTCGACGATCTCTGACCTATGGCTTCGGGGAATGAACCGCATGCAGCCGCTGTGCGATGTCGCAGGGCTCAGCGCAACCCACGCTGTCACCTCGAGCGCGTCGTCGTATCCCCAATAGGTCAAGTCCTGGTGCCAGCTCACGAACGCCGGCGTTGTCGGTTCCTTGATGAAGAAGTTGGCGCCGATGACCAACAGGTCGTCGCCCAAGATCGTCCTGACCGGCTCGATGACTGCAGGCCGGCGGGAGATCTCACCGATGAACGGCAGCACGATTCCCGGGGAACCCTTCAGGATCCGGCTGATGGTGGCGTCGCCTGCATTTGCGGCTTCGACTGACTCGAACATGGCTCGATACTCAGCCGCGCGCTGCGGTGTCACGGCTTCGAGCGGAAAGACGTATCCGTCGCGTTCGTAGGCGGCTTTCATGGGCGATCCGCTCGCGACTGTATGGCGACGGTGCCTACAGCCGGCACCGTGCCTACAGCCGGCACAGGGCCTCTCTTGCGGCGTCGAGACTCTTGCCGATCAGCGCTTCGTCATGTGAGGCCGACACGAACCACAAGCCGCGACTTGTGGGCCGCACGCCCAGATCTTGCAGATGCCCGAGGAAGCGGGCAAGTCGGTCTTCGTCGGAGTTGGCAGCGAACTCCGCACGCGATGTCATCGGCCCGGGCCTGCCGAATCGGGTCTGGAGCATTGAACCGCCGATGTGATCGACAACGAGGCCAACGCCGAGTTCCGCGTCAAGTCGGCGCAGGCCGTCGGTCAGGTGACACGTGAGACGATCCATCTCCGGGTACGGGTTGTTGTCGATCAGGAATCGGAGGGTGGCCACGCCGGCGGCCACCGACGAGACACCGGCGTTGTAGGTGCCGGAATGATTGATCTTCCCGCTGCCGACACCAGCGAGAAGCCCGTCGCTCGTGCCCAGAACCGCGAGCGGGAAACCCGAGGCGATCGCCTTGGCATAGATCGAGATATCGCCTTGGATCCCGTAGAAGCCTTGAGCCCCGCAGAGGCCCAGGCGGAAACCGGTGATGACTTCGTCGACGATGAACAGCGCGCCGTGCTGCCGGCACAGTGCCTTGACGCCCTCGAGGTATCCGGCCGACGGCGGGATCAATCCGACATTGCACATCACCGGTTCCATCAGGACACCAGCGATATCGCCGCCTTCCAACGCCCGCTCAAGTTGAGCGAGATCGTTCCACTCGCACATGATCACGTCGGTAGCCGCTGAGGCCGACTGGCCCGCAGTGAGCGGCACCGGCGCCAGTGGATCAGTCGTGACGGACATGTCGACGAACAACGGATCCAGCCAGCCGTGGTAGTGGCCGGCGAACCGGACGATCTTGCGATGGCCGGTCGTGGCCCGAGCGATTCGAACCGCCAAGAGATCCATCTCCGTCCCGCTCATGCCCATCCGGATGCTCTCGATCCAGGGCAACGCGCCGACGAGGGCTTCGGCGAACTCGGCTTCACGCTGGTGCTGTCCAGCGAAGAGCTGGCCCGCAGCGAGCGACTCCTGCACCGCAGCAGTCACGGTCGGGTGGTTGTGGCCGAGCACCATGGGACCCATGCCAGCCGCATAGTCGATGTAGGCATTGCCGTCCACGTCCCACAGGCGTGCTCCTTCGCCACGAACGAATGTGAGCGGCACCGGCGCGCCGTGCAGGCGGACATTTGAATTGACGCCCCCAGCGATGACCTTCTTGCGTCGAGCGTGCTCCGTCCGACTGTGGTCGTAGCGGGGAGAGTTCGCGGCTGTCATCTGCCACCTTCGTTGCGATGGGCGATTCAGGTCCTGCTCGTGGTGGGGACGGTCAACTCAAAGGAGACTCGGTGAGGTCAGCGGTGAGGCGAGCGGACCTCAGTATGTCGTAACACACCGTGTCAAACAGTGCAACACTGGTTCCACATCTTGAAACCAGCCAGTGGTACGCGCAGGATCAGCCTCGCCAGGTCTGCGGTGATTCCATCGGGAAGATGGGGCGCGGAACTCGTTGCCATGCCAGTGCGGCGATGTCGGACTGTGTCGGACCGGGCGTGGCGACGCGAATGATCGTGGACGTGAGCGGGGCCATGTACTGGAAGTTGGACGCAGTCTTCATCACGGCCAACTTGTAGTCCGCTGGTTCCACCCCCACGTGTCGGTACACGGCCGGATCGATGCCGGCGATGCCGGCGTATTCGCTCACCAGCAGCGTTGCCGGTCCGACATCAAAGGCAACCGTGGCACCCATCTGGATCTGGTCCTCCGCGTGACCGTCCAGCTCGACCACTCCATCGGAGACGGCGCGCACGACGCCGGTCACTTCCAGGGGCGTGAAGAAGGGATTGGATCGGCCGCCCAATGCGACGGTCACGGTGGTACCGACACCGGCCTGCGCCAGCTGAACAGCAGAGGCAGCGTCGATCATCGGAACGAGGGCTCGACTCCGGATGCCAAGCCGCAGGATCGCCTCGAGAATCACTGTGCTGTCGCCTCCTGAGCCGCCCAGCACTGAGTCGCCGGTGTCGCTGAGAAGGACCAGGCCTCGGTCGGCTCGGTCGGCGTCCGTCACGGCTTCGTCGATCGGGCGGCTCTCGGTGCGCTGGAAGTCGTCCCTCATGGACCACGCCAGTTCGGCCAATTCCTCGGCCAGTGACTCGGCGAGCGGCGGATCGTCGTCAGTCACGACGATGATCGCCCAGCCGCCTTCGGCGGCATCAAGCCAGCACTGCATCGGAAACGGCGAGACGGCCAGCACCCGGGGGTCGCGCTCGGCGTCGCGCGCCCGGTCGAACAGCGTCTTCATCGGGCCGCGCGAAGTGAGGTACTGCTCCTGATGGGTGAGCATGCGGAGCTTTCGCCAGCTTGTCGTCGGCGAGATCTCCCCGCTGAAGAGCTGCACGGCAAGCGAGGTCAGGTCGCGAGCAGTCTCGAACTGATCGTGCGGCTGGGTTCGGAATCCCACGATGATGTCGGCGCGGTCGACGATCTCCCGGGTCACATTCGCGTGGTGATCCAGCATCAAGGCCAGCCGCATCGACGGCCCGACGACATCCCGCGCCGTGGCGAGCAGGGCTCCCTCCACGTCGTCGATCCCCTCTGCGGACGCCGCACCGTGCAACAGCATGACCAGGCCGTCGAGTTCACCGGCGTCGCGCAGCCCGTCTCGCACCTTCGCGTCGAAGAATTCGAACGCCTCGAGCGAAAGCCGGCCGCCGGATCGGGCGGCACCGCGAATGATGGGAACGGTCTCGATGTCGACGTCAGTGCGTCCGATGGCATCGAGGTAGCCGCCGACAGGTCCCGACGCGTGCAGACGCTCGAGCATCTCGACGCCTTCGTAGATCCCGAACGACTCGAAATCGGCGAGCGTCGTCAGCGTCGGGTTGAAACTGCTCGTCTCCTGGGTGATCTGGATAAGCCCGATGCGCATGTGCGGCTGCCTGACTGGTGGCTGTCAATTCGATGCGCCGAACGGCGTATAGCCGCGGCCCGCCACGCCGACATCGACCCCGAACAGGGCGCCAGCGTGCGGTTGGGAGCGCAGGTCCGTTTCGGGCAGGCCGCCCCGAGCGCTCGTGATGAACAGCGTGGTTCCCTCACGGCCTCCGAACGCGCAGCTCGTGATGAAGCCTCCCGGCACCTCGACGATGCGGTCCAGGCTTCCGGTCGGGGAGTACCGGTGAACAGCGCCTCCATCCCACAGGGCGACCCAGACCCCGCCTTCGGCGTCGACGCTGAGGCCGTCGGGAATCGCGTCGACCTCGACGAGGGTCTCGGTGCGAATCGGGAACCCCTCGTCGTCGAGATGCAGCTTGTCGACTCGATGCAGGAGCGAATCGACGTAGTAGCAGGTTCGCCCGTCAGGGCTCCAGTCGATGCCGTTCGACAAGGCCACACGATCGCGAACTTGGCGGATCGTGCCGTCGGCCGAGACACAGAACAGACCCGCCTGCATCTCTCCCGAGCGGTCGACCGTGCCGACCCACAGACGCCCCTTCGGGTCGCAACGAGCGTCGTTCGACAGACCGTCGCCATCGGGCGGCAGCGTGGCAAGCACCGCTCCGACGCGGCCGTCCTCGTCGAGCCGGGCCACCGTGAGGCCGGCGACGGCGACCAGATGGCCGTCCACATCGGGAACGACGGCACTGACACGCTGATCGATGGCCACCGCGGTGTGGTGGCCTTCGACGCTCAACTGATGGAGGACCTGACCGTCGATGTCGAGCCACAACAACCGTTGTCGTGCCGCGTCCCACGTGGGTCCTTCCCCGAGGTCGCAAGCACACTCCACGACTGCTTCGGGAGTCACGTCGGCACTCTAGGTCACTGCCTTCGCCCGCGGCCTCTAGGCGTTCGACCCCGAGCCCGCTGATGCGCCGGGCCCTCGAATGGCTGGCTGGGTGACTGTTAGGTTCCCCTCAGCGTCGTCGTGCGGCTGTTCTCAGATGAAACTCGCCTCGGTACTCACACCGCTCTCGGAGGAGAACCTCGTCCTGGCTGCCCAGTGCGGCCTGATCGATGTCATCGAGATCTAGCCATGTTCGATCTGCTCATCCGCGACTCCACGTTGATCGACGGCACGGGAGCTCCTGCGCGGCCGGGCGATGTCGGCATAACCGGCAACCGAATCACGGCTCTCGGCGACATTGCCGTGGGATCCCCGGCGGGGAGAACCATCGATGCCGGCGGCCGGGTCGTGTGCCCGGGGTTCGTCGACATCCACACGCACTCTGACCTGACGCTCGTGGCGGACGGCACCGGCGAGAGCAAGCTGCGTCAGGGCGTGACGACCGAAGTTGTCGGCAACTGTTCATTCTCGGCATTCCCGATCGAACCTCGCAGGGCGAAGCTCCACGCCGACCACCTCGCTGGGGTGACGGCCCCCCTCACGCCGTGGTGGACCGACTTCGATGGCTACGCCGAGGCCTTGGGAGACCAGGGTCTGGCGATCAATGTCGCGCCGCTTGCCGGCCACGGAACGCTGCGGGTGGCGGCAATGGGCCTGGACGAGCGATCGGCCACAGCCGCAGAAGTCGGCCGGATGCAACGCGACCTCGCACTCGCGCTGGAACAGGGCGCGTTCGGGATGAGCACCGGGCTCACGCTGGTGCCTAGTTCGTACGGCGACTTTGACGAGATCGCCGCACTGGCCCGAGTGCTGGCAGACCACGGTGCGCTGTATGCCACGCATTCACGTTCGATCCCTCCCGACGAGCGCGCTTCGGTGGCGGAGGCCATCGATATCGGCAGGCGCACGGGTGTGACGGTCGAGTTCAGCCACCTGGCGATCAATCGGCCCGACCGGTGGGGGCATGGAGCGGAGCTTCTCGCCATGTTCGAAGATGCCCGCGACGACGGCATCGACATTTTCTTCGACGTCTATCCCTATGACGCCTCGTCATCGCCGTTGACGCAATACCTCCCGCAGTGGGTGCGCTCAGGCGGCACCGAGGCGATGCGTGGCCGGCTCGCCGTCGTCGCAGAGCGTCAGCGTGCGCTCCACGACATGCGCGGGGGCTGGTTCGATGGGATTCCCTGGTTGTGGGACCGATTCGTCATCTGCGGCAGCCCCGACGGTTACGGCATTAACCGCACGCTCGAGGAGCTCGCGGCCAGCGAGGGAATCAACCCATACGAACTGACCCTGCAGCTATGCGAGCGCTACGGCAATGAACTGAATGTGGTGCTCTTCTACCGCAGCGAAGAGGACGTGGAGAGGTTCGTGGCCCATCCGCTGTCGGTCATCGGTTCCGATGGGAACGCGATCCCGCTTGAGCAATCGGATGGCTGCCCCCATCCGCGCAATTTCGGCACCTTCCCGCGGGTCTTGGGTTCCTATGTCCGCAACAGGGGGGTGCTCGAACTGAGCGATGCAGTTCGGAAGATGACCGGCGAGCCGGCTCGACGGCTCGGGCTGGGCGACCGTGGGACGCTGGAGATCGGTGCGATCGCCGATGTTGTGATCTTCGATCCCGACACCGTCATCGACAACGCCGACTTCGGCCGGATCGCCGATTCGCCGACCGGCATCGATGTCGTCATCGTCGGCGGCACCGTCGTGCTGGATCGTGGAATCATCAGCACCGATCGTCCCGGGCAAGTCCTTCGAAGAGGCTCGCATCACGCGAACGCCTAGCCGGCCAATCTGCTTGACAACTAAGGAACCCCATGCGCGTTGCGACACTCGGCTTCCACCACGAATCGAACACGTTCGCTCCGGTGCCGGCGAGCCTCGAACAGTTCTTGGCCAGCGGACCCGACGAGGGCGACGCTTTGGTCGCCAAGTACGCCCCCTCGCAGGCCACTCTGGCGGGATTCATCGAAGCAGCGTCGGCTGAAGCGGATGTCGAGTTCGTACCGCTTGTGTACTTCGACCTCAACCCCATGGGCACGATCACGGCCGAAGCGTTGGAGCACATCACCGAGCGGATGCTGACCGAACTCGACAGCAACGGTCCCTGGGACGCGATCCTGCTGGCCCTGCATGGCGCTGCAGCATCTGAGCAGTGTCGTGACGCCGATGGCGAAGTCCTCGAACGGGTACGGCAACTTGTCGGAGCTGACACTCCTATCGCGGTCACCTACGACATGCACGCCAACATCTCGCATCGCATGGTCGAGTGCGCCGACGTGGTCAACACCTACATGACGAATCCCCACCTCGATGCTCGCATTCGTGCCCGAGAATGCGCCGAGGTGCTGTTCGCTTCCATACGCGGGGAAGTGCGACCGGTCATGGCTCTCGAGAAGCCGCCGGTAGCCGTCAACATCCTGCGGCAGGGCACGAACGACTCGCCGATGCGCGAGCTCGTCGCGATGGCTGCGCAGGCTGCCACTCGCACAGGCGTCCTGTCGGTCAGCATCGCCGAGGGCTTCCCGTATGCCGATGTCTCCGAGATGGGGATGGCCGTCGTGGCGGTGACCGATGACGATGCTGATCTAGCTCGCCAAGTCGCCCGCGAACTCGCGCTCGCCGTGTGGGAGGCTCGCGGCGAACTTGAAGGCGACGGAGTCGCGATCGACGATGCGCTGCGGCGCGCCGCTCAGGCCGACGCCCATCCCGTCGTGCTCCTCGACGTCGGAGACAATGTCGGCGGGGGCAGTCCTGGCGATTCGACTCATGTGCTGGCAGCAGCGCAGCGCCTGGCGATCGGCGGGCTGTTCCATTCGCTGTGCGATCCCGATGCGGTCGCCGCCTGCGCGCACGCTGGTGTGGGCGCCGAGATCGTGGTGCGAGCGGGCGGAAAGACCGACGATCAACACGGCGATTCGGTGACCCTCGAGGGAACAGTTCTGATGCTCGATGACGGGAAATTCACCGATGACGGGCCCACCCATGGCGGCTGGCGGTTCTATGACCACGGCCCGAGGGCCCTGGTCCACACGCGAGACGATCACATGGTGCTGCTGACGTCGCATCCTCGCGGCAACACCAGTCGCCAAGAACTGGTCAGCGCTGGCCTCGATCCGGCTACCCAGCCGATCATCGTCGCCAAGGGCGTCCACTCGCCGCGGGCCGCGTATGAGCCGATCGCAGCCGAGATGATCTGGCTGAACACCCCCGGCTGCACGAGCGCCGACATCAGCGCACTCGACTATGCGCATCGGCCTCGACCGATGTTCCCCTACGAGCGCGATGCCGATTACAGCCCGCTGTAAGCCTGACGCTCAGCGGCGCTCAGAACAGCGTCTCGGCGATTTCCACCACGCAGTAGTCGTCGTCGACGATGGGGATCGCACGCCACTTGTCGAACGTGGTGCACGGATGGGAGATGCCGAACCCGACGAGGTCGCCGACTGCAAGCGGATCGTCGGCATCGAGATCCAGGTAGGCATGTTGATCGTTGATGTCGACGGCGCGGTTGTGGGCGACGGTCTCGATGCGGGCTGAGCCCCGGCGACGGACCTTCTTGAGCACCGGCAACAGGCCATCGGTGGAGGCGTCGCGTTTGCCGATGCCCACCAAGGCGCGCGTGGGCTCGGGGCGCGAAAGCACCACACCCCAGACTTCGATGGCCGGCACGAGCCGCTCGTCTTGGTCGATGCGTGGCGCTGCACCCATCGGGGAGACCTGGTGCAGCGAACCGTCGTCGTGGGTGATGTAGCAGCCGCTGCGCAGCACGATCCGCAGCGGCGATTCGATGTCGACGAGTGAGAACCGGTCGACGACCTGATCGAAGTATGCACTGCCGCCAGCGGTGACGATCACCTCTGGTGTCGGCTCGAACCACCCGTTGGCATCAATGGCGTGCGTCAGCTCGACGATCTGGTCGAGGAACTCCTGGACTCCCGCTCGGGGAGGCCGGTCGTCCATCGGCCCGAGAATCCCCTCGAATCCCGACGTTCCTGTGAGGGCGAGGTACGGGGATGCATGGGCAGCCGCCGCGACTCGCAGGCCGTCGTCAATGGTGCGTGCCCCGGTACGTCCGCCGGCTATCCCCAGCTCAACCAGCACCGGTAGCCGACGCGACGGTCGGACGTGGGCCAAGGTCTCGTTGATGATGTCGACGCCCTCGAGGGAATCGACGTAGCAGTAGACGTCAAAGCCATCGGCGCCCGACCGCGCCAGCCATTCGATCTCAGCGGGGACGACGACCTGATTTGCGATGAGGACCCGATCGACCCCTGCCTCCCTCATGGTCTTGGCTTGCCATGTCGTCGCTGCGGTAATGGCCCAGGCGCCGTCGTTGAGCTGTCGGCGCAGCAGCGCTGGCGCCATGGTCGTCTTGCCATGGGGAGCCAAGGAAACGCTGTTGCGCTCGCAGAAGGCCATCATCGCCGCGCTGTTGTGCTCGATCGCCGATGCGAACAACAATGCGGCGGGATAGGGCACGTCGGCATCGAACACACACCATCGGGAGCCCGGTGTCGAAGAGAGGGGCAGCCCCTTCGGTCTCGAAGGTGATTGCTGTCCGCTGGGGGACACCTGCCGGGCCGGCAGTGGTGGTTCGGGCTCCATGGCGCCGCCTCAGCCTTCGTTGAGGAAGTCGCTGACCAGATGCTTGCCGACGCTGCGAATTCGCTTGACGACCGACGGCACCATGTCGATGGTGAGCCGTCGCGCTGGTGCGCTCACGCTGATGCCGCAGGGAAACGGCATGCCCCGCAGGGCGACGGCGACGCATCGGCCGTCGGCCTGGTTCTCGCAGTCGTCGATCGCGAACCCCTGATCTCGAACGGTCTCCAGCGCGGACTGGTAGGCCTCTGGCGTCGTGATCGTGGCGTCGGTGAACGGCGCCATCCCGACGGTGTCGAGGATCGCCAGGACCCGATCAGGGGGCAATTCGACTGCGATCGCCTTGCCGAGGGCCGTCGAGTGGATGGGGGCGCGATCGCCGACCCGGGCCGCCAGGCGCATCATCTGGCTGCTCTCGAAGACGAGATTGTGGACGATCATCGAACCCTGGAGCGTTCCGAGGTTCGTGGTCTCGCCGGTGTCGTCGCGGAGTCGCTGCAGTGGACCGCCTGCCCGCGCGAGAAATGCCTCGAGCTGGCGCGTGTTGTGAGGCTGAAAGGCGAGCCCGATTCGGTACAGCGCTGATTGGGTGTCACGCTCGACGTAGCCGCGGGCTTCCAGCGCCGACAGGTACCGGAATGCTGAACTCTTCGGCAGCGACGTGACCGTCGCGGTCTCAGGGAGCGAGACCCCCTCATGCGAACGCTGCAGGAGGTCGAGGATGTCGCAGACGCGTTCGACAGCGCGAATCGGGTAAGCGTTCGATGAGCCAGCCGACGCCGTGTCGTCCGATGTCGAGGACTTCTTGTTGTTCATCGGTCTCTCAGTCGGGATACACCTGCGTCCGGCGGTGCTTCAGCATCCGATCCTGCACACGCCAGCCGTCCGACGTCTTCACCACCAGGTCGTGATACGACGCGGTGCCTACCTTGCCGCCGCCCAGCAGCGCCAGGATCCGGAACTTCAGCTCCACCCCATCGTCGGTCTCGTTCACGTAGATGTTCGTCATCGTGTGGGTGCGGGGGTGCTCTGCGTCGTCCGCCATGAATTTTCGGATCGCAGCCAGCCCCTCCAGCCGGGGCGCACCCAAATCGGTCAGGTCGAACACCGCGTCGTCGGTGAAGATCGTCCCCAGCCGGTCCCAGTCCCGGTCGTCGATGATGTCGCCGTAGCGGCCCGGCAGCTCATGTATTTCCAGACGGTCACCAATATCCATGGCTCGACCCTAGGGCAGCGCTTGCTCGTTGGGCCGAACGCGCCGCTAGCCGCTACGACAAGTTGGCGCGGACTCGGGGGATCACCTCGCGCGCCATGCGTTCCAGCGAGGCGTTCATGACCGACGGCGGCAGGCCGGGCGGTCCGCCCCAGGTGACCAGGTCGGTGACGTCGTGATCGCGGATCATCGTGGTCAGCTCGCCGACGCAGTGGTCGGCGTCGCCGACGGTCCACACGAGCGGGTTGAGCGGATCGGGCTGGCGTGGACCAGTGCGGGCCGAACGCTCACGGGCCGTCTGCTTGTGGTCGGTGCTGGCCTTGATGATGCCGATATAGACGCCGCGGCGGTATTTCTCAGCCGCGGCTACCGCTTCCCAGGTCGGGTCGTCGGCCGGATCCGAGCCGTCGGTCACGTATACGCCCCGGATGATCCCGACCCGCTTGTCGCCAGGGTCTCGACCGTCCGCCGCCAGCGCTTCCTTCCACGGCTCGAGCACGGCAGCTTTCGGGCCTTGGGGCAGCAAGTTGGTGTCGAATCGGGCAGCCCGCAGTGCGCCCGCGACGCTGGTGGCCGCCACCCACAACGGCGGTCCGCCGGGCTGCACGGGATCGGGCGTGACACGCAGGTCGCGGTAGGTGTACCGCTTGCCCTCGTAGCTGAACGGCTCGCCTGACCACGCCAGTCGCAGGATCTCGATGGGCTCCTCGGTCAGCGACACTCGCCGGCTGAGTGGCAGCCCGAACCCGGCGAACTCGTGCGCGGCATAGCCCATGCCGATGCCCAGTTCCATCCGGCCACCCGAGATGTTGTCGAGCACCGCCAGGTCCTCCGCCAGCCGCACCGGGTCCCGGAACGGCATCAGGCAGATGTCGGTCGAGAACCGGATGCTGCTGGTGAGCGCTGCCGCAGCGCCTGCCACAGGCACGAAGTTGGGCAGGTAGCCGTCGGCCATGAAGTGATGCTCGGTGAACCAGCACAGCTCCATGCCGAGCTGCTCGGCCAGGACCACCTGCTCGAGTGTCTCGGCATACACCTGCGGCATCGTCACGTCGCTGCCCGGTGGGCAGCGAAAGTCGTGCACGATCCCGAACCTGAGCGACTGCGCCATCGCGTACTCCTCGTCTCAAAGCGGGAAGTTAGTTCGACGCTTGTGACGCCATCCGAGCTCAGTACCAGGCGTCGGGGACGGCTGCTTTGCGATCGGTGACGAGGGCTTGCAGTTCACGGTCGACGGCCGGATCGAGGGGCGGGGGCGGCTCGTAGTCGGCCAGCGTCTGCTTCCACTGCCGGTTTGCACGCTGGGCCATGTCGAGGCTGCCCTCTTCGGACCATTGCTCGAACGAGCGGGTGTCGCACAAGGCAGCCTCGAAGTTCGCCGACTCGAAGTTGGCCATGGTGTGGGCCGTCGCCAGATAGTTGCCACCCGGTCCGGCTTCGTTGAACGCCGACGACCCGAGCTCGTTGTCGTCGATGGCAAGGCCTTCCAGCAGGCGGTGCAGCATGCCGCAGCGGTCGGCATCCATCACGAATTTCTCGTATCCGAGCGTCAGCCCGCCCTCCAGCCACCCGGCTGCCTGCAGTATGAAGTTCGCGCCGGCCAGCAGCCCCGGCGTCATCGCATCAGCCGATTCCTGCATGGCTTGGGCATCCGCGATCTTCGAAGCTGTGTAGTGGCCGCCACAGCGGAAGGGCAGGCCGAGCCGTCGGGCGAGCTGGCCGACGGCATAGGTGGCCAGCGACGACTCGGCGGTCCCGAACGTCGGCGCGCCCGAGCGGAGATCCATGGTGGTCAGAAAGTTTCCGTAGATCATCGGCGAGCCGGGCCGCACCAGCTGGGTGAGGGCGATTCCAGTCATGGCTTCGGCGTGTGCTTGCGCGATCAGCGCCGGCTGAGTCACCGGTCCCATGCCCCCGCCGATGATGAACGGTGAGATCAGGCAGCCCTGGTTCGCCCGGGCGTACGCCTTCAGGGCGCCGCTCATCGTGTTGTCCCACACCAGCGGCGAGTTCACGTTCACATTGCCCTGGATGACGCAGTGCGTCTCCATGTACTCCGCTCCGAACACGATCTGGGCCATCGCGATCGAGTCCTCGGCGCGCTCTGGTGCCGTCACCGCTCCCATGAATGGTTTGGCCGAATAGCGCAGGTGGGCGTCCACCATGTCGAGGTGTCGCTTGTTGACCGGGACATCGACGGGTTCGCACACCGTGCCGCTCCCGTGGGCCAGCCACGGCGACATCCAGGTCAGCTGCACGAAGTTCCGGAAGTCGGCGATGGTGGCATAGCGCCGACCGCCATCAAGGTCGGTCACGAACGGCGGGCCGTACGTAGGCGTGAAGAGCACGTGATCGCCGCCGATCTCGATACGCCGACCGTCGCGGCCCCACATGGAAAAGCGCCCCGGCGCCGTCGAGCACAGCTGGCGGGCCAGGCCGGGCTCGAATCGCACCCGCACGCCGTCCACCTGCGCCCCCGCGGATCGGAACAGTTCCAGCGCCTCGTCGTCGCCACGGAACTCGACCCCGATCTCGGACAGGATCCAGTCGGTGTGCGCCTCGAGCTGCGACAGCGCATCGTCATCCAGAAGCTCATAGACGGGGATATGCCGGCGCGGCGTCGTGCCGATCACCGACGGCGCAGGACCGGCGGTGCGCGCCGCGACCCGCCTCGAGCGCCCCCGTCGCCCTCCACGCACGCTGCGGTCCCCACCAGCCATCGGCACATTCTGGGCGACGGCATCGGCGCGGCGTGCACGCGACCGGTATTGCCCCGAGTCGGTCGCCAGCCATCACACTCGGCGGCGTTCTGATCAACGCCGCCGATCAGAATCGACGAACCCGAAGCCACGACCCGCGCAGACCCGACCGGATCCCATCGAGAGTGCCCAGACCGTGCTCGCTACTGTGCTGTCGCTGCCCGATCACTGTCAGCAAGGACCAGCGAGAGGACGCGCAGAAATGTCAGACGGCTACGAGAACCTCGCCATCGATTCACCAGCAGACGGCGTCACCCGTATCGCACTGAACCGGCCCGAACGGCTCAATGCGATCACTCACGGACTCGTCAGCGAACTGCACGACGCGCTGAGCGCCGTCGACGCCGACTACGACGCCCGCGCCATCGTGCTCACGGGCGCCGGCCGGGGCTTCTGTGCCGGGCTGGACCTGACCGGCTACGGCACTGTGCCGGGTACCGAGGAGCACGGTGGCCCCCAGCGCGGCATGGCCGTCCAACAGGAGATCGCCGAATTGGTCCACCACATGCGCGACGTGCGCCAGCCGATCATCGCAGCAATCAACGGCGCAGCTGCAGGCGGCGGATTTGCCATGGCCTGCGCCGCTGACATTCGTTACTGCGCCGAGAACGCCAAGTTCGGCACGGCTTTCGTACGGCTCGGCATCTCGGGCTGCGACATCGGTGTGAGTTGGATGCTGCCGCGCCTCATCGGCGCCTCGCGGGCGTGGGAGCTGCTGCTCACCGGCCGGGTTATCGACGCTGCTGAAGCCGACCGGATCGGGCTCGTCAGCGCGGTGGTCCCCGACGACGACCTTATGGACACCTGCTTGGGCGTCGCCGCCGAAATCGCCGCGAACAGTCCATTCGGCGTGTGGATGACCAAGGAAGTCATGTGGTCGAACCTCGAGATCGGCAGCCTGCGCGCCGGCATCGACCTCGAGAACCGCACCCAGATCATGTCCTCGCTCACCGAGGACAGCAAAGAGGCCATGGCGTCGTTCCTCGAACGCCGCCAGGTGAAGTGGTCCAACCGCTGACCCGCGCTGCTGCGCCGGCAGCCGCGCCGGGCTAGCCGGCGGGTTGGGCCACCCGTTCCGATTTGAACTCGAACAGATACGGGTCGAGCGATTCCTGGGCGGCGATCCGGAACTTGTGCCAGTAGCCGCCGCCGTAGTACGCCAAGCTGCCGGGCTGGGCATCGCCGTGCCCGTTGTAATACGACAGGCAGTCGCGCAGCGGAGCGGTGGTGATGTCGGCCACCCGGCAGTGCTCTGCGTAGGACACCTCTGCGTCTTCGGTGATGTCGACCACGTTGAGCGCTTTGTCCCGCATCTCGGTCAGCATCCAGATGATGTAGTCGCCGTGGGTGTCGATGGCGTCGGTGAAGTTGAAGCTGCCGCCGCCGCCTTGGGGGCCCGACACGATGAACAGGTTCGGGAACCCATGGCTGTGCAGGCCGAGGAACGTCCGGGTGCCCTGGGTCTGCCACTTCTCGCTCAGCGTCACGCCGTCGCGGCCCTCGATCATGTTGAACGTCGAGGTTGCCATCCACTGGAACCCGGTGGCGTAGATGAGCACGTCGAGGGGGTACTCGATGCCCTCGTGCACGACGCCTCGCTCGTTGATCTCCTGCACTCCCATCGGTGCGGTGTCCACGAGGTGCACGTGCGGCAGGTTGAACGTGGGCAGGTACTCGTCGTGGAACGTCGGTCGCTTGCAGCCGTACGGGTAGTACGGCTTCAGCGCCTCGGCAGTCTTTGGGTCCTCCACGATCGCGTCCACCCGGGCGCGGATCTGCTCCATGATCCGGAAGTTCGTGTTGAGCTGCTTTTGCACCAGCTCGGTGGGCGACAGCTTGCGCTCGTGCTGCTTGCGCTCCTTGAAGTCCGCCACCCGGCCGGCGAGGTAGTCGTCGTTGGCCTTGATGGCAGTGCGGCCCGAGGAAATGCGCGAGAAGCGCTTGCGCCGGGCCCGCGCCCAGCCAGGCTCCTTCGACCACTCGGCGATCTCTTCAGGGTCGGTGGCCCGCTGGTCGCGCACGTCGATCGACGAAGGCGTCCGCTGGAACACGTACAGCTCGCCGACCACCTTGGCGATCTCGGGAATGACCTGCACCGCCGTGGCACCGGTGCCGATGATGCCGACCCGCTTGCCTTCGAGATCGATGTTGTAGTCCCAGCGTGACGTGTGGAACGACTCTCCCTCAAAGCTGGCCATGCCGTCGATGCGGGCCAGCTTCGGGCTGGTCAGGATGCCGTTGGCCAGGATGACGTAGCGGGCCTTCATGGCATCGCCGCGGTCGGTGTAGACGGTCCAGCGGCCGGTCTGCTCGTCCCACACTGTCGAATCCACCGTGGTGTGGAACAGGCAGTGGTCGTAGAAGCCGAACTTGTCGGCCATCGACTGGCAGTACTCGAGGATCTCGAAGCCCGACGCGAACTTCATCGAGGGGATGTAGCCCATCTCCTCCAGCAGCGGCAGGTAGCTGTAGGACTCCACGTCGCAGGCGATGCCCGGGTAGCGGTTCCAGTACCAGGTGCCGCCGACGTCGCCGCCCTTCTCGCAGAAGCGCACGTCGGTGAAGCCGGCGTTGCTGAGCTTGTGCCACAGCAACAGCCCGGCGAACCCTGCCCCGATCACCAACACCTCGCATTCGTCGTCGAGCGCCTCACGCTCGATCGGCGGCTCCGAATACACGTCGTCGAGGTAACGCTTGAACTCGCCCTCCATCGCCATGTAGTCCGCCGCGCCCCGGCGTCGTTCTTTGAAGTCCCGGTACTTGGCCTGCTCCTCGGCATTGAACACGGCACCAGGCGGGGGAGGCGGCAGCTCCTTGAGGTGCTCATCGGCTGTCACCGAGTAGCCCTTGCCGGCGATCTTCTCCGATGCCTTCGCCGCCCGGGTGTTGAAGACCTTGCGACCCGTATCGGAGTCGATGCTGATCGCTGGACGCATGCCCACATCCTCTGCCGTCTGGCCTGCTGCCATGGTTCTGACCTCCGTGCGTGCGCTTCGCGCTGGGTCGCCGAGCCTGTCGGGTGCTTGCCACGCCGACCGACCGCTCTGCCCCGTTCGATGTTAGGGGAGGCGCGCGACACGTTGCCGGGCCGCCACCTCGCCCGGGTGTGACAGCCTTCGCAACGACATGCAGCGTGACATGCCGCGAGCACTCGCGTGGTTCTCCGTGGGAACGGGCGTGCTGGCAGCCGTGCTCTCGGGACACCTGATCACGGCGATGACAGCGGGCGGGCCGGTAGCGGTACCTGACGTCCCGGCCTATCTGGGCATCGCCCAATGGGTTGGCGGCGACGGGCTCGCGCCCGAGAGCATTCCGTTCCAGCCCGGCTACGGACTATTGCTTGCACCGCTCGTGGCGCTGTCTGGGGTCTCGCTGCTGAGTGTCCAGGGCGAGGCGGTGCACCAGCTCGCTCTGATCGTGAATTCGCTGGCGGCAGCTGCAGCGGTCTTCGTTGCGGGGCGTCTGGGAATGATCCTGTCCCGACGCTGGTGGGTGGCAGGTGCAGCAGGGCTCATCGCAGCGGTACATCCGTCGCTGTCGAGCGCTTCGCGCATCGCGTGGCCCGAGACGCTGCTCGGATTGGCGGTGCTCGGGGTCGCCACAGCGGTCGCCGTCGCAACTCAGCTCGGAACCGCCGCATGGCGGATCTGGGGCAGTGCAGGACTGCTGGCCACGCTGGCGGTGTCGCTCCACGCCAGGACGGTCGTGCTGGTGGTCGCCCTCGTCGTGACGGCAGCGGCGTGCCGCATCGGCCGCCGTGCCTGGATCGCTCTCGGCGGCGGGTTGCTGATCGGCGCAACAGCGACGACCATGGCGCTGCTGCTCACCGATACGTGGCCGGGAGCGCGGCTCAGCGAAGCAGCGCAGCTTGACCGTGGCCTCGAACCGATCGCCACGGTGTCTGGCCAGCTGCTGGCCTTGGGCGCCGGAACGGTCGGGCTCGGACTGCTGGGCTTGGTCGTGGGCTTTGGCTTCGCCATCAGGACGGCCCGGCTGATCCGCCAGCAGCGGGCAGGCACAAGCGAAGGCTCGCACAGCGGCTCGGGCGGGGGCGATCCGCTTGCGTTCGCGGGAATCTTCCTGGCCCTCGGCGCGGTCGGGACCGTGCTGGTTGGCGGTTGGACGCTGACCGGCAGCGAGCGCGCGGACGCGCTGCTCTACGGGCGCTATCTCGACCCGTGGGCGGTGCCGCTTGCCATCGTGGCGCTCGGTTGGTTGGCAACACGATCTGCGAGGCAACGCCCTGACTCGACAGTGCTGGCGGTGAGCACAGCGGTACCGCTGGTCGCCTGCGCCGTGGTCGTGGGCATCGCGGGCTCCTATGACGCAGCTCCCCGCCGCATCATGACCCTGTCATTCAGCCCGGCGTGGGTCTGGCTGGACGAGCGATTGTCCCTGGTTGCAGTGGTTGCGCTCGGCGTGACCCTTGTCGGCGTGCTGGCAGCCGCGGCCGGGGTGCGCTGCGGAGGCGTTGCTCGAGACCACGTGGCAGCCCCACCGCCGGAGTCGGCAGCGTCCGGGAAACCGCCGCGCCGATACCTGGCATCCGGCGCCGTCATTGCACTCGTCGCGGCAGCCGTCGGGCTCGGGGCGGCAGCGACCGTGCTGAATCACCGCCATCTCGCCGATGTCGGCAACGTTGCACGCAACCAGGTCACCGCAGCCCATGCAGTTGCCGACGCCGCCGATTTCGCCAATCTGGACTGCCTCGCTCACGACCGAACATCGATGCCGGACTATGCGCTGTGGCTGTACCGCTTGGAAGTCCCCGAGATAGCACACGAACGAGTCCGCCTGAATGACGGCAGCACGTCCTGTTCGGAGTTGGTCATTGCCGACGACGATCTTGCGCAGCGGTGCAGGAATGCCCGGCACCTCGTCGACGAGCCCGCCGCCTCTTGGGCTCTGTGGCATCTGCCTGGGCGCAGATGTATCGGCTTGTGAACATGGTGGCGCGGACTGCCGGAGTAGCGTCGCACGATGGCTCCACGGCAGTGGCATCGGTTCCGGCTGAAGTCCGCGCCGGCACGACGACTTGCCGCTGTTGGCATTCCGGCGCTGCTGGCGGCGGCGCTCTTGCTCGTCGCACTGGGGTGCGCCGACACCTCGTCGAACGACGAGCAGCCGGCGCCGGATACCGCTGTCTCAAGTGTGACGAGCGCAGCGAGCGCCGACACCGCACCGGCAACGACGGTCACCGCCCCCCCGACGACCACGCCATCCGAGGTGATCGTCGACGTCAAGGTCACGCAGATCCCCGGCGGCCCGCGCGAGGCCACCGTCTCGGCGCTGCGCGATGGCATGACTGCACCGCTGCTGCCCGAGCCGCTGGTCTCGCCGCTCGATGTCCTGTCCGGCGGACCCCCGCCCGACGGCATCCCTTCCATCGACGGGCCGGAATTCGAACGAGCCACCGATGTCGGAACTCTGCAGCCCCAGGAGGCCGTCGTCACGCTCACGCTCAACGGCGACGCCCGCGCCTACCCAGTGCAGGTGATGCTCTGGCACGAGATCGTCAATGACACCGTCGGCGGCGAGCCCGTCACCATCACCTACTGCCCGCTGTGCAACACCGCCATCGGGTACTACCGGCAGCTCGGCGATCGCATCTTCGACTTCGGCACCTCGGGCCGGCTTTACAACTCTGCGCTGGTCATGTACGACCGCCAGACCGAGAGCCTGTGGGCCCACTACACCGGCCAGGCCATCGCAGGTGCCCTCACCGGTTCGCAGCTGGAATTGATCCCCATGTCCACCGTGGCCTTCGAGACGTTCCTCAACGAGCACCCCAATGGCCTGGTGTTGAAGCGCCCCGGCGGCTTTGGGCGCTCATACGGCACCAATCCCTATGTCAACTACGACTCTCCCGACGGCAATCCGATCTTCTTCGGCGGGGTGCCCGATCCGAGGCTGCCGCCGCAGACTCGCGTGCTGGTCATCCGCTACGGCGGCGAGTCGGTCGCGGTGCAGCACGACACGCTGCAGTCCGAAGGCGTGCTGTCGCTGGATCTGGACGGCTCGCAGGTTGTCGCCTTCCATCTGCCGGGTACCGCCACGCCGATCCAGCACGATCAGGTCGCGTTCGGCCGCGATGTCGGCGCGACCGGAGCATTCGACCCATCGGTGGACGGCCAGGTGCTGACCTTCACGCGCGTGCCCGACGCTGCGAGCTCGGACGGCCCAGGAGGATTCACCGACGATCAGACCGGCACGACATGGTCGATACTCGGCCGGGCCCTCGAAGGCCCGTTAGCGGGAACCCAACTTCAGCCCATCGAGCACATCGACACGTTCTGGTTCGCAGCAGCCGCCTACGACCCCGACATCAGGCTGCACACACTGGACAGTTAGGCTCCGCGGCACGCCGAATCACGGATCGAACCCCCTCGACACGCATGCCAACCCGGCTCTCACAGATACTCAAACGATCCTTGGATCCCGACGATGTCGAGTCCAGCGTCGGCGCGCACGAACGCAGTTTCGAGTTCGGGCGCCGCAACGGTCGAGATCGACGAGCGACCGATCACCGGGCGTTTGTGGAGAACTACTACGACCTTGCGACCGATCTGTACGAGTACGGCTGGGGTGAGTCGTTTCACTTTGCCCCCCGGGTTCCGGGCGAGAGCCGTGCTGCTTCAATTGCGCGTCAGGAGCACTTCGTTGCACTCAAGCTCGGGCTGCGGCCCGGCATGCGCGTCGCTGACTTCGGCTGCGGCGTCGGCGGCCCGCTGAGAGAAATCGCCCGTTTCTCGGGATCGCAGATTGTGGGAGTCAACATCAGCGCCTACCAGATCAGACGCGCCGTCGCCTACACCGAGGCGGCAGGGCTGAGCCAGCTCGGGACCTATCTCGAATCGGACTTCACCGCTGTGGATGAACCGGACGAGTCGTTCGATGCCATCTACGCGTTCGAATCGACCTGCCATGCGCCTGATCGCGTCGACGTCTTCGCGGAGGCGTTCCGTCTGCTCAAGCCAGGAGGCTGCTTCTTATCGTTCGAGTGGTGCCTCACGGATCGATTCGACGTGGGCGACCCGCACCACTGCCAGCTCAAGCACGACATCGAACTCGGTGGCGGGCTACAGGACATCGTCTCGCTGCACGAGGTGGATACCGCTCTGGACAAGGTCGGTTTTGAGGTGCTCGAAGCACTCGACATGGCTGAGGCCCCCGAGCCTTCGATCCCGTGGTACCAGCCCTTGGCCGGCCCCAGGCTGTCGCTGACAGGTCTCCGAAGCTCGCGTGTCGGGCGATCGGCGACCTACCAGTTCCTGCGGGTTCTCGAAGCCCTTCGGGTCGTTCCGCGCGGCACTCCGGGAGCGGCGCGAATACTGAACACCGCCGCCGCAGCCCTCGCAGAATCCGGCCGGCTGCGGATCTTCACCCCGATGTACTTCGTCCTCGTGCGCAAGCCGGCGTAGCCCGAGGCGGTGAAGTTCGGGCGGCAGGAAGCGCTCAGACTGCAGCTTCCACGATTCCGCCGTCGGGTTAGTCGCCGTCGCCGATCTGTGATTGCAGGTAGCGCTCGACGCCGATGTCTTCGATGATGCTCTGCTGGGTCTCGATCCAGTCGAGATGCTCTTCCTCGCCGACCAGCAGATGCTCGAGAAGCTCCCGGGTGCCCGCATCACCGTGGTCGAGGCACAGGCGGACGCCGCTGCGGTAGCGATCGATGGCGTTCTCCTCGAGCTGGCGGTCGAGCGCGAGCTGTTCGGGGACGGTCTCGCCGATCATCACGGTCCCGAGGCGCTGCATATTGGGCAGCGCATCGAGCAGCAGGATGCGCTCGATGAGCTTCTCGGCGTCTCGCATCTCTTCGATGGACTCTTCGTGGTACTGCGACGCCAGGCGCCCGTAGCCCCAGTTGTCGGCGATCTTCGAGGCGGCGAAATACTGGTTGATGGCCGTCAGTTCGGCAGTCAGTGCTTCGTTCAGGAACTCGATGACTTCAGGCGCTCCTTGCATGGTTCCACCCTACGCGCAGGCTGCGCGAAGACACACCGCGGCCACGGTGAGGTACGGGCCGCCTCATTGTTACGCGCCGACGGCGACCGGGTCGAACGCGATCGAGTGCACCGAGTGGTGCGCCGGGTCCATCGCCACATCCCGGCACTGATCCAGCACCGCTCGAATCGTCATGAGACAGCTGCCGCAATCGGTGCCCGCGCCGCATGCTCTGCCGATCTCGCCCACAGAGTCGGCTCCCTGGGTGGCAAGGTGGCGGATAGTCGCCTCATTGGTGGTGAGACACTGGCAGACGATCATTGCAGCGGCAGGCTCCGGTGCGACGTGGCCGCGCAACACGCATCAGCGCACGCGCCCTTGATGCCCCATGTTAGGCGACGCTAACGCACAGCGCGCAAGCACCGATCGACACAGATGCCATAGCTGCGGAGGCGGAAGGGGACTCTGCGACGTTGCGACCTGCTGGATCGCGGGAGCAGAGGGTTCTGCCGCCTCCGCAGCGGGCGCACGCAGCGGGCGCACCCAGTAGCGCGGCGCCCTAGCTGCCGGCAGTGACGAGAATGCGCGCAGCCGTGTACGCACTGACGCCCACCGTGCCTTCGTCCATCTCCACGGTGGCGGTGCCGTCGGGCGACATCGACATAACGGTTCCCGAGCGCCCCGGCATGAGCCCCGATTGCTCCAGGAACTCCAGCTGACCGGGCTCGAATTCGAGCTCCTCGGGGATGCGCTGCACGATGAAGCTCCCCGTCGTGCCGACATCGGCCAGGGGCTTGGCATCGGTGGGAGCGATGTAGTCGGAGCCAGGGATCGGGTTGCCGTGGGGGCAGGTGTTCGGGTCTTCCAGCACATCCATCATCGCCCGCTCCACCAGGGGAGAGATCACGTGCTCCCAGCGACCCGCCTCGTGATGGGCGTCTGCCCAGTTCAGCTTCAAGATGTCGGTCAGGAACCGCTCTGCCAGTCGGTGGCGGCGGACCACGGTCGTGGCGATTTGCTGGCCCTCGTCGGTGAGGGTGATGTGGGCGTCATCGTCGACCTTGACGAGGCCCTCTCGCTGCATACGCCGGATCATTTCCGATACTGCCGGACGCGAGACTTCCAGCCGTTCGGCGATGCGTGCCTGGATGACCTCGACGCCGTCCTCGGCAAGCTCGTACACCGTCTCGGAGTACTCCTCGAAGGCCGGGTGGTGTTCCACTGGCTTGTACCCCATGATCGTCACCATAGCGGTACCCCGCAGATCGGCTGCACCGGGTTTGGCAGACTGACGGCGCCCCATGCGGGCAGGTGTCCACGAAGCGGAGTGTGCGATGGATCTGCAGCTGGCAGGAAAGAACGTCCTCGTGACAGGAGCAGGGCAGGGGCTCGGCCTGGCGATCGCCGCGGCGTTCGCGGACGAAGGCGCGAACGTGGCCTTCGCCTACAACGCATCGAGCGAGGGTGCGGAAAAGGGGGCTGCCGCTGTGCAGGAAGCCGGCCGCGCGGCGCTGGCGATCCGGTGCGACGTCACCAACGGAGGCGACGTGGAGCGCACCGTCGACGAGGTGGTCAGCCAGCTCGGCAGCATCGACGTGCTGGTCAATAACGCTGCGTACACCGACACCGGGCCCTTCCTCGACATCGACGCCGACGATTTGCAGCGCATGGTTGACGTGACCGTCATGGGCACCATGCGGATGACGCAGGCCGTCGTGCGCCACATGGTCGACGAGGGCATCGACGGCTCGATCGTGTCGCTCATGGGCGACTCCGGCCGGGTCGGCGAGAGCCGCCTGGCGGGCGTGGCCGCCACAAGGGCGTCGACGATGGGTTTGATGAAGTCGGTGGCGAAGGAATTCGGCCGCAACGGGATCCGCGCCAACACCGTGTCGCTCGGGCTGGTGCGCTCGGAGCGGTTCGCCCACCACACTGGCAATGCGGACGACGAGCGCATGGCGCGCATCGCCAAGATGTATCCGTTGCGACGGGTCGGTGCACCCGATGACGTTCCGCCGATGGTGCTGCTGCTGGCCTCGCCGCTGTCGGGCTGGACGACCGGCCAGACCATTTCGGTCAACGGCGGCTACTCGATGGTCTAGGCGGCCAAACTGTCTTTCCGGTGCGTGCCAGCGTGCCGGTGGGATGCCGGTCGGAGGGCAAGCAGCGTGGCAGACGAGCCGTTCCGGCTGGACGAGACAGCGCCCACCGAAGGCGGCCCGTTCGGCGAGCCGATCCCGCGGCGGGAAGACCCCCGGCTGCTGCGGGGACGCGGCAGCTACATCGCGAATATCCGCTACGACGGGCAGCTCGCGGTGGCGTTCGTGCGCAGCCCGGTCGCGCATGCCCGCATCGTGGGCATCGACACCTCAGCGGCGCTCGACGCCCCCGGCGTGGTCGACATCGCCACGGGAGACGACGCCGACTTTGCGCACATGACGCTGGTGGCTGAATCGGCACTGCCAACCCACATCGCGACGCCTCAGCCGGTGCTGGCGGCGCAGAAAGTCCGCTACCAGGGCGAGGCAGTCGCCGCCGTCGTCGCCACGAGTGCAGCTCTGGCGGTCGATGCTGCCGAATTGGTCGAGGTCACCTACGCCGAGCTGACCTGCCATGTCGATGCCGTCGCGGCAGCAGCCGAACCGGCCGATCCCGTGCATGAACTCGCCCCTGACAATCTCATCGTCACACGCGTGTTCGATGCCGGCGATGTCGATGGGGCCCTTGCCGATGCGCACCTGGTGATCGAGCGGGAGTACCGCACGAACCGTCACGGCGGCACGCCGATGGAGGGCCGGGGCGCGGTGGCGCGCTGGAACAGCGACCGCACCAAGCTCACCTTGCATGCCACCTCACAGGTCCCGTACCTGCACCGCAACGGCCTCGCGAAGGTGTTGGGGGTGCCCGACGGCGCGGTGCAGTTGCTGGTCGGCGACGTGGGCGGCGGCTTCGGCATCAAGGCGGTGCTGTATCCGGAGGACGTTGCGGTGAGCCAGCTCGCTCGGCGGCTCGGCCAGCCCGTCGGCTGGGTTGAGACCCGCTCGGAGCATCTGCTGACAGCGCTGCACGCCCGCGACCATCACTACACAGCGCGGGCTGGCTTCGACGCCGACGGGACGCTCATCGCGGTCGACGCCGTGCTGCACGCCAACGTGGGCGCATACAGCGCGCCGCCATGGACAGCAGGCATCGAACCGCTGATGGCGGGCGGGCTGCTGACCGGGCCCTACAAGCTCGGCCACTACCGCTGCGACGTGAAAGGCGTTGCCACCAACACCACGCCGACAGGCCCCTATCGCGGGGTGGCGCGGCCCGCCACGGTGTTCGTGATGGAACGCCTGCTCGACGACGCCGCCGCGGCGCTGGACATCGACCCGCTCGACATCCGCCGCAAGAATTTGGTGGTACCCGCGGACCTGCCGTACACCGCGCCCACCCGCTTGGTGCACGACTCGCGCACCTACCTCGACTGTCTCGAAGGAGTGGTCGAACGCGTCGGCTACGAGGATTTCCGCACGTTGCAGAAGGCATCTGGCGCGCCCGGCGGCGATGGGCGGCTGGTCGGGATCGGATTCGCTTGCTACAACGAGCTGACCGGTCTGGGACAGAAGGCCTCGGCGGGTCCGCGGCTGCCGTTCCGGACTGGGCACGAATCGGCCAGCGTGCGCATCGACCCCGCCGGCGCAGTCACCGCGGCGATGGGGGCGACCTCCCAAGGCCAAGGCCTCGAGACCACCATGGCCCAGGTGGTGGCAGCCGAATTGGGTGTCGGCGTCGACGACGTGTCTGTCGAGATGGGTGACACCGACCGGATCTCCTTCGGGCTGGGGGCGTTCGCCAGCCGCCAGGGCGTCATCGGCTCTGGTGCGGCCACGCTCGCAGCACGCACGGTGCGGGCCAAGGCGCTCGTCATAGCCGCGCATCTGCTGGAAGCCGAGCCGGAGTGGCTGAGCATCGACGACGGGTTCATTCACACCGCCGACGCGCCTGCTGTCGGCGTGTCGCTGTCAGACGTCGCTGCGGTCGCCTACTTCGAGCCGCATCGCCTCCCGCCCGGCACGGAGCCGGGACTGGAGGCAACTCGCTTTTACGACCCGATCACCGGCACGTTTGCCGCGGGTGCCCAGGCGGCCGTCGTCGAGGTGGACCCCGACACCGGCGAGGTGGACGTGCAGCGCATCGTGTGCGTGGAGGACACCGGGCGCGCGATCAACCCGATGATCGTGGACGGCCAAATGCAAGGAGCCATCGCCCAGGGCGTGGGCGGGGCGCTGTACGAGCACTTGGTGTACGACGGCAACGGGCAGCTGCAGTCGGGCACGTTCATGGACTACTTGGCGATCTCGTCCGATCGCGTGCCGCCGATCGAGCTCGGCCACATCGCCGATCCCGCCCACAACCTGAACCAGATCCGTGGCGTGGGCGAGGGCGGCACGCTCGGTCCCTATGCCGCCATAGCGAACGCAGTCTGCGATGCACTTGCCCCGTTGGGCATCACCATCGACGAGCTGCCCCTCAGCCCCGCCCGGGTCCATGCAGCAATCAGGGCTGCGGTCGCTCAGCGCTAGAGCACGAGTGATGACGCCGCCGCGGAAAATTCGCCGCCGGCGCCGTCGAGCTTGGCGGTGCTCAGGCTTCGGCGCTTGAGCCGAGGTAGGCGTTCACCACGGCCTCGTTGACGCGGATCTCGGCCGACGTGCCCTGTGCGATGACCCGGCCGAATTCGAGCACGTAGATGTAGTCGCACACCTCGAGCACCAGACCCATGTCGTGGTCGATCAGCAAGATCGACACGCCTTCGGAAGCCACATCAAGCAGCCGCACACCCAGCGCGATGCTCTCGGGCGTCGTCAGCCCGGCGGCGGGCTCGTCGGCGAGCATCACCCGCGGCACCGACACCAACGCCCGCGCCACGCCGACCAGCTTCTGGCTGCCGAGCGGCAGGCTTGCGGGCTTCACCTCGGTGTCGCGGTTCAGCCCGACCAGCTCCATCGCCCCATCCACCCGGGACTCTTCCGCGGGTCGCGTCGGCACCACGAAGTCGGCGAGCACGGAGCCGAACGAGGAACGCTCGGCGGCGACCTGCACGTTCTCTCGCACCGTCAGGTCGTCGAACAACTCGAGCGACTGCCATGTGCGCGTCAAGCCCAACCGGGCGCGAACATGGGGTGCTTCGCTGGTGAGCGGCTTCCCGCAGAAGGTGACCTGCCCCCGCGATGGGACGAAACCCGTGAGGGCATCGACGAATGTCGTCTTGCCGGCGCCGTTCGGCCCGATGAGCCCGACGATCTCGCCCTCACGGATCCGCAGCGATGCTCCGTCTACCGCCTTCAGTCCGCCGAATCGAACCGTCAGATCGGTGACATCCAGCACGACGGGTGCATCTTCGAAGCTTCGGGGGCGCACCTTGCGCCGGTAGCGCGATGCTGCTGGGACCTCGCCGGGAGACTCTGCGGCATCGGCGGCAAACACAGTGCCGAACTCGCCGCCGCGGACCGCGGCCCTGGCGCGCCTGCCTGCCCGAACCGCCTTGAACCGTGCGAGGTTCTGCCGGTACGCGCCGGCAAGGCCCTCGGGAAAGAAGATGGCGGTGACCACGAGTGCCACGCCAGCCGAGAACTGGTACCAGCGGCCGAGCTCGGCGATCCGGTCGGTGGTGATGTAGACGATGCCGAGCGGCGCGAACAGCCCGGCGATGATTGCTCCGGCGACGCTGGTGATGCCGCACAGGTACGCCAGCGCCAAGAAACTCAAGCCGATCAGCACGGCGAAGCTCTCCGCGGACAGCTGGCCCCTGCTGTAGCCGATGAATGCGCCGCCGAGGCCGGCGAGGAACGACGCGATCCCGAACGCCAGCATCTTGGTCTTGGCCACCGAGATGCCGATCGACGCCCCGGCCCGCTCATTCGAGCGCACGGCCAGGAACCGGCGCCCCGTAGCGCTGCGCGCCAGGTTTCCCACGGCGATCGCGCACACGGTCACCACCGCGACCACCAAGAGCCCGAATTCCATGCGCGCGAAATTCCTGCCTTCGCGGATGGACAGGTCGACACCGAAGAGCGACGGCCCCGAAATCGGGTTGCCATACAGGCCGGTGATGGCGGTGTTGCGGAATACGAATTCCTCGAGCGCTACGGCACCCGCCAGCGTGACCACAGCAAGCTGCGCGCCGCGGATCCGCAGGGCGGAGATACCCACCACGAGGCCGAAGCCGGTGGCCATGAGTGCCGCCAGCAGCAGGGAGATGGGAAATGGGATGCCGAGGGAGTCGCCCAGCTTGCTGAGCGCAAAGCCTGACGCCCCTGCGATCGCGGCTTGGGCCAGCGAGATCTGGCCGACGAGGCCGGTCAGCACCACCAGCGACAGCATGACGATGGTCATGATCATGCTGGTGATGATCCCGATGCGATAGCTGCCTTGGGTCACCACGGTCAGCACGATTGCGGCCACCACGACGGCTGTCACCACACCGGGGCGCATCTTCGGCCTCACCACCTCGGGCAGGGCATCGGCTTCGACAGCGCCGCGGGACGGCAGCGTGTGACCCAAGCCGAACAGGGCGATCACGATGACGCCGAACGGCAGTGCATGGGAAATCCCGGTGATGGCCCAGTCGGGCCACCACGGGTTGGTGGTCTGGTAGACGACGATCGACTGGAAGATGCCGAGGCCGAACGCCGCCGCCACGGTTACGGCGATCGACAGCAGGCGACCGATGACCGCCGCGGCCAGCGCGGGCACGATCGCGAGGATGTAGGTCAAGGGGCTCAAGGTGACGATCGGCGAGGTCAGGATGACGATGAAGCCGACGACGGTGCTCGACAGCACCCACGTGGAGCCCGCCAGCATCTGCGGCGAGTAGCGGGCCAGACTGACCGCCCGCTCGTTCTCGGTGGATGCCCGCGTGGCGAGCCCCAGTCGCGTGAAGCGGAACCATGCCCAGGCCACCACGGCAGTCGCCAGCACGACGGCGGTAAGCCACAGGCGGTCGCGCGAGAAGCTGATGCCCGCGAAGCTCACCGGTTCGTTCGGCAAGATCGGAGCGACGACGCGGGCTGTGCTGGTGAAGTGCATCACGATCATGGCTTGGATCACCAGCAGCACGCCCACCGACGCCACGACGCGAGCCAGGATCGGAGCGCGTCGAAGCGGCCGGAACACGAGAAAATGCACCATGAGGCCGATGAGGCTGCACGACAGCACCGCGAGGATGATCGCCACTGCGAACGGCACCGTGCCTGAGCTGCCTCCGAGGCCGATTCGGTTGCGCAGGACCACCACCGGCAGCACGAGGTCGCCGGTGCGGCTGAGCTCGTCGTAGACGTAGGCCCCCCACATGGCCATGGCCCCGGTGGCGAAGTTGATGACGCCTGTGCCTCGGTACGTGATGACCAAGCCCATCGACAGCGCTGCGTAGATGCCGCCGAATCCCAGGCCGACGATCGCGAAGAGGAGGTACTGATCCACCTCAGACCGGCCGATCGCTCATCTGGGAATGCTCGCAGATGGGCCGGAGGTTGTGTGGATAACGGCCGTTAGAGACCGCTGAGCTCGTACGCGTCGAAGAGTCCATCGCCGACCACGATCCTGCGCAGCGTGCCGTCTTCGGCTTCGACGACCTGCCACACCATGATGTGCGACATGCAGTGCGAGGACTCCGGGGGCCACGGCGCCTGCCCACATCGCAGATCGGGGCCGAACCAGCCCGGTGTCTCGCCGGAGTTTGCGAATGCATCGGTGATCGACTCAGTGGTGATGGGGCCCTCGATCGTCTCGAGGATGAACTCGATCTCGCGCCAAGCCCCGTAGGGAGCCACAGCGAATCCTTCGATGAGCCGCTCGTGACCTGCTGCGGTCATGTCCTGCGCGTACTCGGCGAGGCGTTCTTGGATTTCGGGCGGCGCGAATTCGGCAACCCACGGCACCCACTGATCGCCCTGGGTGAATGTGCCCAACGCGGCCGGACCGAGCACGTCGATGTACAAGGTGCACGAGCCGGCGAAGATCGGCTTGTCGAAGCCGCTGGCAGCGGCCGAGCCGACCATGCCGATGCAGCCGAACTCGTCGAGCTGGCCCATCATGCCTTCGACGCCGGCGGATTGCGCGGCCGCGATGGCGGCGGTCCAGTCGGGCGCCGCGATATCGACCACGACGCGCTCCATCTCGATGCCGTGGTGCTCCAGCACCGGGGCAATGATGTTGTCCATGAAGTCCAGGGCGGTGGACGAGTCCTGGATGACCACGGCGATGTGGTCGATGCCGAGCTCTTTGAAGGTCTTGGCCGGGCCGACGGCAAAGGCGCCGGTTGCGACATGCAGCAGAAAGGCACCGGGGCTGTTGCGCTCGGTGGGGCCCCATGAGTGCGACGAGACGTAGGGAATGCCTGCGTCGACCCACAGCCCGAGTGCCGCTTCTGAGCCCAGCTCGACGCCCATGTATGCCATGACGACGTCTTCCTCGATCAGCTTGATGGCGCAGTTGATGGCGCTCTCGGGCGTGCCGTCAGACTTGCAGACGACCGGCTCGATGACGGCCCCGTGGATCCCGCCTTCCCGATTGATGACGTCGATGGCCACCTCGCCGCCGATCCGCAGCTCCGGCAGCGAGATGTTGCCGCCCTCGTTGTTGACATAGCCGATCCGGATGACCTCGCCGGTGCGGTCGATGGCAGCCGTGGCAGTTGAGGCGTCATCTCCGCCGGTCGCGTCATCGCCGTCAGTTGCCGAGCTGTCGCCGGCATCGGGGTCGGGGCCCGCATCGCCGGTCGCCTCGGGTGCCGTGGTGGCCGCGGGCTCTTCGGCGTCGCCTCCGTCGTCGGAACCGCCGCACGCGGCTGCGATCAGGCCGAAGGCGACGAGCACTGCGAATAGTCGAGGCAGGAGAAGCTTCATGGGGCTCCGACGCTACTCGTGGTCCAGGGTGCGCTCACCGAGATAGCTGGCCTCGAGAACCTCGGGCCGCTGTGCCAGTTCTTCCGCCGTGCCCGACAGCGCGAGTTCACCGTGATTGAGGACGTAGGCCCGATCGGTGATGGCGAGCGCGGCGTGCACGTGCTGTTCGACCAGCAGGACCGCGGTGCCATTCTCGTCGGCGATGCGGCGCACCACCGGCAGCAGGCGCTCCACGATGATCGGCGCCAAGCCGAGGCTCATCTCGTCCACCATCAGGAGCTTCGGATCGGCGATGAGCTTGCAGCCCAAGGCCAGCATCTGCTGCTCGCCGCCCGAGAGCAGGCCGGTCCGGCGGTCCAGGAGTTCGGAGAGGGCGGGAAACCAACCGATGATGTCGTCCTCGGTGACCTCGCTGCGGCGGTGCCGGTGCAGACGCAGGTTCTCCGCCACGCTGAGCTGGAAGAAGATGCCGCGGTCCTCGGGCAGCAGGGCTGCGCCTCGGCGGGCCACCTGGTGCGCGCTGGCACCGCCCAGGGGCGTGCCCAGCACGTCGATCTCGCCGTCGATGGGCCGCAGGATTCCTGCGATGGTCAGCAGCGTGGTCGTCTTGCCGGCGCCGTTGGGCCCGAGCAGCGCCACTACCTCTCCGGGGTTGACATGGAGCGACAGGTCGCGCACGGCCGGCACGCCGCCCCAGCCGGCCACCAGATTCCGGACGTCCAGCGCACGGGTTGCCACAGCGGTGCCTTCGAGGGCTGTGGCTTCGGCTGTACTCATGCGATTGGGCTCATGCGATCAGGCTCATGCGATTGGGCTCATGTGTGGACCTCGGAACCAAGGTAGGCGTCGATGACGGCCTCATTCGCCCGAATGTCGGCCGGGGTGCCTTCGGCGATGATCTGGCCGAAGTCGAGCACGTAGATGTAGTCGCAGACCTCCAGCACCAGGCCCATGTCGTGGTCGACCAGCAGGATCGACACGCCGCCTTCGGCGATGTCTACGATCTCGCGGCCCAGCGTCCGGCTCTCGGCGGTGTCGAGACCGGCTGCGGGCTCGTCGGCCAGCATCACTCGCGGGGAGCTGGCCAAGGCCCGGGCAACGCCGACCAGCTTTTGGCGTCCCAGCGGCAGATCGCCCGGTCGGGCGTCGGCGTCGTTAGCGAGGCCAACCAGATCCAGTGCGGCATCCACCCGCTCGAGGTCGACCGGTCGTGCCGGATTGACAAAATCCGCGAGCACCGAGCGAATCGAGGCTCGCTCCTGGGCCACCTGGGCGTTCTCCCGCACCGACAGATCGCCGAAGAGTTCGAGCGACTGCCACGTACGCGACAGGCCCATGCGCGCCCGCTGGTAGGGCAGCTCGCTCGTGAGTTCCCGACTGTCGAAGACGATGCGCCCATCGGAAGGGACAAACCCGGTCAGGGCGTCGATCATGGTGGTTTTGCCGGCGCCGTTCGGACCGATGAGCCCGACGATCTCGCCCTCGCGGACGCGCAGCGACACTTCGTCCACGGCCTTGAGGCCGCCGTAGCGGACGGTGAGCTCATCGACTGCGAGGACGACGGGGGCATCGTCGAAGCTCGGCCGGTCCCGGGATGATGGCTCAGGCACGGACCCCGACGATTGAACGTCCAGCGGCGGCGCCGGCGCCGGCGCCGCTGCGTCTGGGTCCTTCGCGTCGGCGACCTTCGCGGCTGCTCGCGCCGCAAGCATCGCTTTCATCTTCTCGAAGTTCTTGCGATTCGCGCCCGCGATGCCCTCCGGATTGAAGATCGCGGTCAACACCAGGCCGATGCCGGCGAGGAGCCCATACGCGGTACCGAGTTCCAGGTTCCTGTCCAAGATGACAAACCCGATGCCCAAGGGAGCAAATGTGCCACCAATGACAGCGCCCGAGACGCTGGTGATGCCCCCCAAGTAGGCGAATGCCATGAAGCTCAAGCCGACGAGCACGGTAAAGCTGTCGGCGGAAAGCTGCCCGCGGCTGTAGCCGATGAACGACCCGCCCAGTCCTGCCATGAACGAGGCGATGCCGAATGCCAGCAGCTTCGTATTCGCAATCGAGATACCGATCGATGCACCTGCCCGCTCGTTTGAGCGCACTGCCAAGAAGCGTCGTCCAGTAGCGCTGCGGGCCAGGTTGCCCACCAAGACTGCACAAATCGCCATCAAGATCAGCACCAGGATCCCGAACTCGACGCGTGCGATTGTGCGTCCTTCCCGCACGCCCATGTTGAGGCCGAACAGCGTTGGATCCGAGATCGGATTCCCCGCCACCTCGGTGAAGCTGGGATTCCGGAAAATGAACTTCTCCAGAGCTACGGCGCCTGCCAATGTCACGACGGCCAGTTGCGCGCCGCGAATGCGCAGCGCCGGGATGCCCACCAAGACGCCGAACGCCGTCGCCACCAGCGCTGCCAGCAAGGGCGATATGGGAAACGGTATGCCTGCAGCATCGCCCAGCTTGCTCAGGGCGAAACCAGCCGTGCCAGCGATGCCTGCCTGAGCGAGGGAAATCTGGCCCACCAGGCCGGTCAACACCACCAGCGAGAGCGTGATGATGGTGATGATCATGCTGGTGATGATCCCGAATCGATAGCTGCCCGAGGTCAGCACTACGGCCGCGCCTGCGGCCAGCACCATGGCGATGACGACTTGGGGCCGCATCTTGGGCCGGAACACTTCTGGCAGCGGATCGGACTCGACGGCACCGCGGCTGGGGAGTGCGTCGCCGACGAAGAACAGTGCCAGCACGATTACCACGAATGGCACCGCATCGCCCAGGCCCGACACCGCCCAGTCCGGCCACCACGTCTTGCTGGCTTGGAACACAACGATGGACTGCATGACGCCCAGCGCCAGCGCCGCACTGACGGTGATACCGATCGACGAGAGCCGTCCGATGAGCGCCGCTGCCAGTGCCGGCACGATGGCGAGCACGTACGTCAACGGATTCAGGATCACCGTCGGCGAGCTCAAGATGATCACGGCGCCGACGACGGTGCTCGACAGCACCCACGTGGTGCCGGCCAGCAATTGGGGCGAGTAGCGGGCCAAGCCGACAGCTCGCTCATTCTCCGCGGAGGCTCGTATAGCAAGTCCCAGCCGGGTGAAGCGGAACCATGCCCACAGTGCCACCGCGATCAGTACCACGACCGCTGTCAGCCACAGCCTGTCTCGCGAGAAGCTGATGCCGGCCATGCTGACCGGTTCGTTCGGCAGGATCGGCGGCACGTTGCGGGGTGTGCTGGTGAATTGCAGCACAATCAGCGCCTGGATTGTCAACAGCACGCCGACTGAGGCGACCACCCTCGCCAGCACCGGCGCCCGGCGCAGTGGCCGGAAGACGGCGAAGTGCACCAGCAGGCCGATCAAGCTGCACGAAGCCAAGGCCAGCACGAAGGACAGGGCGAACGGCAATGAACCGTCCTCGCCCAGACTCACACTGTGGGGCACCACCGCCACCGGAAACACCAGGTCACCGCTGCGCACCAGTTCGTCGTAGACGTAGGCACCCCACATGGCCATGGCACCAGTGGCGAAGTTGATCACGCCGGTGCCGCGGTAGGTGATGACGACGCCCATGGACACGGCCGCGTAAATACTGCCGAAGCCCAAACCGACGACAGCGAACAGGAGATACTGCTCCATCGCCGACTACCTGATGCCGATCCGCCCGAGTGCGGACATCACGCGAACTGTGGGGTTTTGTCTCTAGAAGCCGCTGTATTCGAAGGCGTCGAAGAAGCCGTCGCCGACCAGGATCCGGCCGATGGAGCCGTCATCGCGCACGCCGATCTGCCATATGGCGATGCTCGAACCGCAGTGCGAGGTTTCCGAGGGCCACGGCGCCATGCCGCAGCGCAGATCGGCGCCGAACCAGCCGGGCGTCACGCCGGCGTTATTGAAGGCGTCGATCACCGAAGCCGACGTGATCGGACCCTCGATCTTCTCGAGGATGAACTCCAACTCTCGCCACGCCGAGTACGGCGCGACGGCGAAGCCTTCGATGTGGTCCTCGTAGCCGGCTGCAGCCATCTCGGCTTCGTATTGGGTCAGTCGATCAGCGATCTCGGGTGGCGCGAATTGCTTCACTGAAGGGAAGTAGACGTCACCCTGGGTATAGGTGCCGATTGCCAGCTCGCCCAGGATGCCGATGTAGAAACTGCATGAGCCGGCAAAGACCGGGTCTGTGTAGCCGCTGGCAGCCACGGCGCTGACCATTCCGATGCAGCCGGGCTCGGTGAGCTGGCCCCAGATGCCTTCCACTCCCGCAGCTTGAGCCGCAGCGATGGCAGCAGTCCAGTCAGGCGCTGCGGGATCCACGATGATGCGCTCGAACTCGATCTCGTTGTGTGCCAGGACTGGCGCCACGATGCTGTCGATGAAGGCGATGCCCGACGGGGTCCCCTCCAAGATCACTGCAATGTGGCTGAGCCCGAGGTCGCTGAACGTCTTGGCTGGTCCCACGGCATATGCCGCCGACGCGGTGTGCAACAGGAATGCGCCGGGGCTGTTCCGCTCGATATTCCCCCAAGAGTTCGACGAGACATACGGGATTCCTGCGTCGACCCACAAGCCGATGGCTGCGTCGGAGGCAACCTCGATGCCCATGTATGCCAGCACTACGTCAGCCTCAATCAGCTCGTTGGCGCAGTTGATGGCGCTCTCGGGAGTGCCGTCGGACAGGCACACGACGGTTTCGATCATGGCACCGTTGATGCCACCGGATTCGTTGATGGCTGCGATAGCCACCTCGCCGCCGGTGCGGAACTCGGGCAGCGCGAAAGCTGCGCCTTCGTTGTTGACGTAGCCGACCTTGATGACTTCGCCGGTGCGGTCGATGGCAGCCATGTCGTCGCTGTCGTCGGCCATGTCATCGGCAGAATCGTCGGCCATGTCATCGCCGGAGTCGTCGGCCATGTCGTCGTCGGCCATGTCATCGCCGGAGTCGTCGGCCATGTCATCGCTGTCGTCGGCTGCGGTAGCCGCCGGAGCGTCGTCGGCTGCGCCGTCGTCGTCCGAGTCATCGGCACATGCAGCGGCGATGAGGCTGAACGCAAAGAGCAGCGCTAGCAGTCGAAGCAGACGTGAATTCATGGAGTCCCCGATTCCAGACGAGTCCACCCGTCGAGGGCGCCAACAGCGGCACCGGTGCGCAAGTCGCGCCAGGCGAACGCGGCCGATCCTATGCCACCCCGCACACTGCCGCCGTTGGTCGAAGATTCGGCGGTGAAAGGGTCACGTGTAGGCGGACATGACAGCCATGATGGCTGTCTGCATGGCAATTGACCATGATCAGGATTGGTTTCGGAGCGTCTATGCCGAGACGTACCGGCCGCTGCTGGCGTACGCCCGCCGCCGGGTGGATGACGCGACCGCTGACGAGGTCGTCGCCGACACCTTTCTGACTGCGTGGCGCCGACGCGACGACGTTCCCGACGGCTCCGAACGGCTGTGGCTCTTCGGCGTGGCCCGCAACATGATCCGCAACGCGACACGTTCGAACCGTCGACGCCAAGCGGCGCAGGATCGCCTGCGGCTCGCGACCCCGCCCGAGGCGGTCCCCCCGGTCGAACCGGAGACAGACGACCGCTCGACACTGCTGCGAACGGCACTTGGCGACCTGTCCGAGGCCGATCGCGAAGTGCTCATGCTCGTGGCCTGGGAGGAGCTCAGCCACGCCGAAGTCGGCGTGGTCCTGGGCATCTCGGCGAACGCCTCGGCGATACGAGTCCACAGGGCTCGCAAGCGCCTCGCGGCGCGCCTGGACAATCTCGAACACGCGGGGACGGACGAAGGGAAAGCGCAATGACCGGCACTGATACCGAAGACGAACTGCTCGCTGAGCTGCGCCGAGCCAACCCGGTCGATGTCGACTCGCTCCCGGCGACGACCGACCCGGAAACGGCGCTGACGCTGGAGCGGATCCTGGCGGACTCCGAAGACGCGCCCCGGCCGCTTCGGGCGGTTCACGGTTCCGGCAGATCGTCCCCGTTTGGAGCGCCTGCCCGTCGGCGCTGGATCAGTGCAGCGGCTGCCGCCGCGGTGATCGCAGTTGTCGCTGCGGCGACGATCATCGTCTATGACACCGGCACCGGCCGCGACGCGACTGCTGCAGTGCATAACGCTGTTGAGGCCACGATCGCGGTGAGCGACTCAGCTACCAGCCAGACGATGGTCACGTTCGACTTCGACGACTTTGCCGAACCGTGGGAACTGGCTATCGACACGACGTTCTCGGGCGGCGATGTCGGGTACTGGGTGACTCCTGGTCCTGCGGTAGAGGACATGGGCATCCCGCAGATGGACACCTACGCCGAGGTCATCGTCGACGGCGAGGCGTACCGATCAGTGGCGGATGGACCATGGGACGGCCCTATTGCAGTCGATTCCGCGGCCGGCAGCCCGGGTGCATCCATCCAGTCGAACCTGACGTTCGGTGTCGCCATCGACGACCTCGGCGGTCTGTACGACTTCATCGACGTGGGCGACGAGGAATTCGATGGGGTCGATGTGGCCCACTACCGCACGCACACCACACCCGCCGGAGCGGGAGCAGGCTTCGGCATGTCGCTTGGCATGTTCATGATGATCACGAACCAGCAGCCGACCGAGCAGCTCGACCGTGTTCAGCTCGACGTCTGGGTGGATGGCGACAACCTGATCCGGAGGGTCAGCTACAGCGCCTTCATCGAGGGCACCGGCTCCTTCCGTGTCATCACGGATTGGGACAGCTTCGGGCAAGCCCCGCCGGTCACAGTCCCCACGAGTTGAGAAGTCTCGTCGGTAACGCTCCGACGACGCCCCCTGGTCGCAGAATCTGCGTGCGCGGCCGCGTAGCGCGACTGCCATGATGAGCGCTTGACGTGCTGACCCATTTGGCCGGCACCACAAGGGGGACACGCAATGGAAGTTCACGGGACGTGCAAGGAAGGTTTCGAGGCGGTCCGCGACGCCTTCGTGGAGAACTTCGACGACGGGCTGGAAATCGGCGCAGCAGCGGCGGTGACCGTCGACGGCGAAGCCGTTGTTGATATCTGGGCCGGAGACTCCGATCCCAACGGCACCCCGTGGGATCGCGACACGATCGTCAACGTGTACTCCACCACCAAGACGATGGCTGCCACCTGCATGCTCGCCCTGGCCGATCGGGGCGAGCTCGACTTCAACGCCCCGGTGTGCCAGTACTGGCCCGAGTTCGCTCAGAACGGCAAGGAAGGCGTACTGGTCAGCCACGTCATGTCGCACACGGCCGGGCTGCCCGGTTACGAGCCGCCAGTAACGGCCGCAGACCTGTACGACCTCGACGCCATCGCCGAGCGGCTCGCAGCCCAGGAGCTGTGGTTCGAGCCAGGCACCAAGTCGGCCTATCACGCCGTCACCCAAGGCAACCTCGAAGGCGAGATCCTCTACCGCATCACCGGCAAGCGTATGGCGGACTGGTTCCGCGACGAGATCGCCGAGCCCCTCGGCGCCGACTTTCACATGAGTCTCCCGGCCTCCGAGGACGGCCGCATGGGGGAGCTGATTCCCCCGGAGGTGAATCTCGAGGCCCTCGAGATGAACGGCGTCCCCATCGAGCTCGACTCCCTCTGTGCCAAGACGCTGATGAGCTGCATGCTGGATGCCTCCGAGCCGCAGACCCGCGAATGGCGGGCAGCGGAGATCCCGGCTGCTGGCGGCATCGGCAACGCCCGCTCCATTGCGCGCATCCACTCAATGCTGGCCTGCGGCGGCGAGGTAGATGGCGTCCGGATCATGTCCGAGTCCGGAGCCCGTCGGGCCCTCGAGGAGCAGATCGACAACGTCGACGACGTGCTGTATATGCGCATGCGCCACGGTTTGGGCTTTGCCCGCGACCTCGACGGCTGGGTCACCAGCCCCAACCCGAACCACATGTTCTGGGGAGGCTGGGGCGGCTCGGTTGCGGTCATCGACTTCGATGTCCGGGCGTCAGTGGCTTATGTGATGAACCGCATGGAGAGCACCATCACCGGCGACCCACGAGGCAACCGCATCGTGGACTCCGCCTTCGCCAGCATCGCTGCCGCTGGCTGAGTTTCCCACGACGGCACCAGCGCCGGTACGACACAAGGACACGCCATGCGATTCAGCATCTTCTACGAGCACCAACTGCCGCGCCCATGGGACGACGGGGCCGAGGCCCGCGTCGTGCACGAGGCGCTCGAGCAGGTGCAGCTCGCCGACAAGCTCGGATTCAGCACCGTGTGGGAGGTGGAGCACCACTTCTTGGAGGAGTACTCGCACTCGTCTGCGCCGGAGGTGTTCCTGTCGGCGTGCGCTGCGACCACCCAGAACATCCACATCGGCCATGGGATCGTGCCGGTGCTGCCCGGCTACAACCACCCTGCACGGGTTGCCGAGCGGGTCGGCACGCTTGACATCATCTCGAATGGCCGCGTCGAGTTCGGCACCGGTGAGACGTCAAGCGACATGGAGCTGCTGGGTTTCGAGATCGAGCGGGCCGACAAGCGCTCGATGTGGGAAGAGGCGGTCCCCGAGATCGCCAAGATGATGTCCCAGGCTCCCTATGAGGGGCACACCGGCAAGTTCTTCTCGATGCCGGCCCGCAACGTGGTGCCCAAGCCCGTGCAGCGCCCGCACCCGCCGATCTGGGTGGCGTGCAGCCAGCGCGACACGATTCTGATGGCGGGCAGCCGAGGCATCGGGGCGCTCAGCTTCGCGTTCATCAGCCCCGAAGAAGCGCAGCAGTGGGTGGCGGATTACTACGCAGCGTTCGAGGCCTGCACTGACCCGGTGGGATTGGCGCCGAATCCGAACATTGCGGTGACGACGGGCTTCATGTGCCACGAAGACGAGCAGACGGCACTGGACCGGGGCCTCGACGGCTTCCACTTCTTCGCCTACTCGCTGCTGCACTACTACCAATTCGGCACGCACACGCCGGGGCGCACCGACATCTGGACCGAGTTCGAGCAGAACCGCGCCGAGATGGGCTTCGAGAAGCTGAACGCCCAGGTCGACGAGGCGCGGGCCGACGACAACACTGGCATCGAGGAGGGCGGGCTGGACTCACTGCGGGGCTGCATCGGCACGCCCGACCAGATCCGCGACTTCGTGCGCGCCTACGAGGACGCCGGTGTCGACGAGCTGATCTTCGTCAGCCAGGCGGGTCGCAACCGTCACGAAGACATCTGCGAGTCGATGCAGCTCTTCGCCCGGGAAGTCATGCCTGAGTTCGCTGAGCGTGCTCCCCAGCGCGAGGCCGCGAAGCGTGAGCGCTACGCGGAGACGATCGAGCGGCTCCAGAACTTCCACAGCATCGACACCGAGCCGCGCTTGGAGCTGGCCGTCCCGGCCAACCCCAGCATCTAGCCCTCGGCGGCGTTGGTCCGCTGGAGGCGCTTGCGGGCTCGGCCGCGGGCGGTGGCGTCGAACACCGTCTTGCGAATGCGCACCGCGTTCGGGGTCACCTCAACGCACTCGTCATCAGCGATGAACTCCAGCGCTTGCTCGAGCGACAGGACTCGGGGCGGCGTCAGCCGGACGGTGTCGTCTGACGCGGCTGCCCGCACGTTGGTCTGCTTCTTCTTGCGGCAGATGTTGACGTCCATGTCTTCGGGCCGTGGGTTCTCGCCGATCACCATGCCCTCGTAGACCTCGTCGCCCGGAGCGACGAACAGCGATGCCCGCTCTTGGAGGGCGGCGATCGCGTACCCGGTGACGGCACCCGAGCGATCCGCGACGATCGAGCCCGAGTTGCGGGTGCGCACCTCGCCCAGCCACGGCGTGTAGCCCTCGAACACGCTGTTCATGAGTCCGTTGCCCCGCGTTTCGGTCAGGAATTCGGTGCGGAATCCGATGAGGCCGCGTGTCGCCACGACGTAGTCGAGCCGTACCCAGCCGGTGCCGTGATTCGACATGTTCAGCATGGTCGCCTTGCGCTCGCCCAGCATCTGGGTGACAGCGCCGACGAATTCTTCGGGCACGTCGATCGTGACGCGCTCGGTCGGCTCGCAGAGCTGGCCGTCGACGGTGCGGCTGATCACCTCGGGCTTGCCGATTGTCAGCTCGAATCCCTCGCGCCGCATGATCTCCACCAGCACCGCCAGCTGCAGCTCGCCCCGACCCTGGACCTGCCAGGTGTCGGGACGGTCGGCTTCGTGGACCCGGATCGAGACATTGCCGATGAGCTCGGCGTCGAGACGATTCTTGATAAGGCGAGCGGTGAGCTTGTCGCCTTCCCGACCTGACATCGGCGAGGTGTTGATGCCGATCGTGATCGACAGGCTCGGCTCGTCCACCCTGATGAGCGGCAGTGGTGCCGGACGCTCCAGGTCGGTGAGCGTCTCGCCGATCGTGATGTCCGGTATGCCCGAGATAGCGATGATCTCGCCGGCGCTGGCCTCGTTGGCGTCGACGGGCTCGAGGCTCTCGGTCACGTAGAGCTCGTTGATCTTGGCGGCCGAGACGGTTCCGTCGGTTCGGCACCACGACACGGTCTGGCCGCGCTTGATGGTGCCGTGCATCACACGACACAGCGCAATGCGTCCCACGTACGGACTCGAGTCGAGATTGGTGACCCACGCCTGCAGCGGGTGCTCGGGATCGTGACGTGGGGCCGGGACGGTGGCGAGCAGCGTGTCGAACATCGGACGCAGATCGGTGGCGGGCAACTCGGGCTGCAACGAGGCCGTGCCGCGCCGAGCATCGGTGTAGACGATGGGGAAGTCGATCTGGTCGTCGGTGGCGTCGAGGTCCATGAACAGCTCGTAGACCTCGTCGACCACTTCGCTGACGCGGGAGTCGGGCCGGTCGATCTTGTTGACCACGAGCACGACGGGCAGCTGCAGTTCCAATGCCTTGCGCAGGACGAAGCGTGTCTGGGGCAATGGACCCTCGCTGGAGTCGACCAGCAGCAGGACCCCGTCCACCATCGTGAGGGCGCGCTCGACTTCACCGCCGAAGTCCGCGTGGCCGGGCGTGTCGAGAATGTTGATCTTGGTTTCCGTGCCGGCGTCGTCGGTATACCGGACGGCGGTGTTCTTGGCCAAGATCGTGATGCCCTTCTCGCGTTCGAGATCCATGGAGTCCATGACCCGTTCCGCGACCGTCTCATTGGAGCGAAAGGCGCCCGACTGCCACAGCATGGCGTCGACCAAGGTGGTCTTGCCGTGATCGACGTGGGCGATGATCGCCACATTGCGCAGGTCTGCGCGCGCAACAAGATGCTCGGTTGCAGACATGGCAAGCCTCACGGGAGAGGGGTTCCGGCGCAGGATCGGCGTGCAGGCTCACCACCGGTGAGTGCAGCCGATGACGCCGAGCGCTGCGCAGGTTCTCAATGCACCCAGACGTCGTGATGGCTGCCGGGTGCAAGGACCCGGCAGCGTTGAACTCTACGGGTGTAACTGCGCTCAGCGGCCAGCCACCGGCCAGCGCTTCGGTGTGCAGACTGCTAAATGACGCCGTCCCAGAGGCTGATCTCGTCGTCGGCCGGGCGGTTTGCCACCCGGCACTCGGTGTCGAGCAGCATGGTCGGGCGTGATTGGGTGGTCCAACGCGGCCAGTCCGGAAGCCCGGTGTGATTCGGATCTCCGTCAGTGACGAACCGAACCCACGCCTCATGGGTGTTGGCAACCAAGTCGAGCGGGGGGTCGTCGCCGACGAAGCCACGTGCCATGTCGTTGTCGATCTGATCGAACATGAACGGCACCTCAAGGAAGTGGTGGGCGCCCCACTCCCCGTCGCCCTGCGGTGTGCGCCAGTCGAACCGGTACATCCACAGGTCCGGGTTGTGTGCAGCCTGCGCATCGGCAAGGCGGACGGCCGGGACGGTGAACATCCGGTCGGTCTCCACCGCCGCAGCGAGCTCGTGCGGTGCGGCCTCGGGCCGGTTTCCGCTGTATACCCCGAGGGCGGCATCGCCATCCTTGCCGACCATGCCGAACACGGCCCCGACGCTGGCGCGTACGAGTTCCTCGTTGAACATCTCCTTGAGGTCGACCACGAAGATCTGTGCCTCTTCCATCGTGGAGCCGATCAACACCCGCACATCCGACGCTGCGCCCGCGGCGATGGCGTCGATCGGGCGCTGAGGCAGTTCCTCGGTGAAGTACGTCGGCTGGAAGGCCATCGCCGACGCTGCCGCTTCGCGGTACTTCTCCGGGTTGCGGGTGGCGCCGAGATCGTCGACGACGTCGATCTGTGCGGCCAGCAGGGCGTCGTTGCTGACCGCGGCCAATGCGTCGGTGTCGCCGGGCTTGACTCCGACGGCGTCGAGCACGTAGCCGCTGATGAGTGACGCCGTGTCGGCGCTCAGACCGTTGTGGGCAGCGCCGCTTTGGGGAATAGCACCCTGGAACAGCCCCTTCGCCGCCGGCATTGCCATCAGCGTTCCGCAGCTCATGCCGCCCGCCGATTCGCCGGCGATCGTTACCTTCGATGGATCGCCGCCGAATGCTGCAATGTTCTCCTGGACCCACTGCAGAGCCGCGACCTGGTCGAGCATGCCGATGTTGCCCGAGGCGGGCAGGTGGCCGAAGTGGCTCGCGAGGTTCATGTACCCCTGCACCCCCAGCCGGTAGTTGATCGTCACGCACACCACGCCGTCACGGGCGAACGCCGCGCCGTTGTAGACGTCGTCGACGCCGCTGCCGGCGTAGAAAGCGCCGCCGTGGATCCACACCAGTACCGGCATGCCACCGGCGCCGGGGTCCGGCGTCCACACATTCAGCCGCAGGCAGTCATCGCCAGCGGGGTTCGGTGGGGTGCCCAGCTCGCCGAAAATGCCGGGCATGGGCTGCTGCAGCGCCACAGGGCCGTAGGACGAGGCGTTTCGGACGCCGTCCCAGCTGGCCGGGGCCACTGGTGGCCGCCACCGCAAGTCGCCCACTGGCGGCGCCGCATAGGGAATGCCCTTGTAGGCGTGAACGCCTTGGTCGTCGACGCCAGCCAGACGCCCTGAACTGATCGTCACTTCTACAGCCATGCCTGCCCCTTCTCTGCGTGCAGGGCCGTCCCCGCACAGCTATTCCGATGATCCTCCACGCCAAGGCGGCGGCGAAGATCCCCCGAACTCGTGGCTCACACTATGCGCGCGCGCTCAATCGGCCTGCGCCGTGGCGGGCACCCGAACTGCTCCACGGGCAATCAGCTCGTGCACCGCGTCAGGCGCGAAACCCAACACCTCGGTCAGAACCTCGACGGTGTGCTCACCGAGCAGCGGTGCAGGGCGTCGCAGTCCGTTGGGTCCGTCCCTCAATCGCCATGGGATGCCGGGCACCACCCGGTCCCCGGTGAGCGGGTGGTGAGGCCGTTCGAGCATGCCGATGGCCTCGAAGTGGGCGTCGCCAGTCCACACCTCATGCGACGTCACCGATGGAAAGGCGTTCACGCCGGCGGCCTGCAGCTCGTCGGTGATCTGCCAGCGATCTCGTGTCTGGGTCCACGCCGAGATCGCGGCGTCGAGCTCGGCCTCGTTCCGCTTGCGATCAGCAGCGTTGGCGAATTCCGGCCGCTGGGCAAGCCCGGCGTCCACGACTGCGCACAGCGAATGCCACATGGGCTCGTCGGTGCACGCGATCGTGACCCATTGATCGTCGCCTCGGGCCCGGTAGCAGTTGTGAGGCGACCAGATCGGATCATGGTTGCCGATGGGTGCGGGCGATCGGCCGTCCGCGAGGTACTGCATCCAGCCTTCGCCGACTGTGGCGGCGACGGCTTCCGCCATGGCGACGTCGATCGTGGCGGCGACGCCGTTGCGACGGCGAGCGGCGAGCGATGCCACCACCGCCCATGCGGCGGTGATCCCGGTGCACGGATCACCGATGGCCACGCCGGTCTCGAACGCCGGGCCGTCCTCGTATCCGTTGGAGGCATACAGGCCGGCGAACGCTCCGCCAGCAGGTCCGTACGCCACATAGTCCGCATTGGGGCCGGTGCTGCCATAGCCCGACAGCGTGGCGATGACGACGTCTGGGTTGATGGCACGCAATTGCTCTACGCCGAAGCCGAGCCGCTCCATGACACCGACGCCGAAATTGTCGACCACTACGTCGCTGACGGCGACGAGGCGTGCGACAACCTCTGCGGCATCGGCGTGGGACAAGTCGATGCCGACGCTGCGCTTGTCGGAGTTGTAGAGCTGAAACAGGCCGGAGGTGTCGTGTGTCGCCGGGCTGTCAGGCGGACTCAGCGGCAGCCGCCGGAACATGCACAAGTGGTCGGGGGACTCGAGCTTGACGACGTCAGCCCCAAGGTGGGCCAAGATCTGGGTGCAGAACGGACCGGCCCAGATCCAGGTGAAATCGCAGACCCGCACCCCCTCCAGCGGGCGGCGCCCCGGAGCTGCCGCAGCGGTGCTGTTGGTTCCCGCGGGGGATTCGGCACGTTCGGCCCCGGCGGTTCTGTGCCGCCAGCTTTCGCCTTCGTGGGCACCCGCGTCGGGTGCCTCTGCAGCGAGATTCCACCACGGCTGATCGATCTGGAACCCCGGTCCCGGCAGCTTCAGCCCATCAGGCGTTGTGGCGAAAAAACCGCGCTCGGCGAAGTGCTCGTCGGCTTCGAGCTGTGCCATCGTGTTCACCGGCGTCACGGCGATACGAGCGGCCTGAGCGTCGTGGTAGATGTCGTCGGCGCGCTGGTCAGCGAACCACTCCTCCAAGTACACGTTGATGACATCAGAGTTCTGGGTGCGATCAGGTCCGGTGGCGAACACTTCGAGTGATGCCCACTCGGGGGAGTCCATGAGCTCAACGAAAGACTCCCACTGTGACTGCTCGGGGCAGATGAGCTGAAGCAGCCCGTCAGTGCATTGGAAGATTCGCCACGGCACCACCGTGCGCGTGCCGAGCCGGGAGGCCTCCACGCCCAGGAACGAGACTGCGGCAGGAGCGACTTCGGTGATCTTGGCCGACGCCGCGACGGCCGCGAAATCGATGTGCTCGCCCTGGCCGCTCACGGCGGCTCGTTCGGTTGCCGCGAGGGCCGCGATCGCGGCGACTGTGGCCACGTTGATGTTGGCGTGATGGCCTGGCGCCTTCAGCGGCGGCAGGTCTGGATCGGTGGCACCCCCCGGGGACAGGTTCCCCCAACTGGACCCGTGGATGACGTTGATCTCAGCGGCCTCGTAGTGCGCGTAGGGCCCGCTGAGCCCGAACGGGGTGATGGCCAGCACGACGAGCCGGCTGTTCTGCTGCGTCAGATCGGCCATATCGCGGCGATCGTGTATCACCAGATCGGCGTCGCCGATCAGCTCATCGTTCAGTGACCAGACGGAGCGCTTGTTGGAGTTCAGCCAACGATGGACATCGTGGGGCCGCGATCGGACCACATCGCGCCCGTCCTCGACGCGAATGACATCGGCGCCCAGATCGGCGAAGAGCTTCGCTGCCCAGGCAACTCCCACGCTTCCGGAAAGCTCCAGGACTCGCACATGAGCCAGTCCGGCATTGGGGTGTGCGGGCGTGGACTGACCAGAGGGCACCGACGTTTCTGCCGTCATGCCTCACCCCCGCGCGCTCGGCCAGATCGTGCTGTGTCGTGCACCCGGCGGGGTCGCTCGCTCTCCCCCCGTGAGCAGGCGGGCCCCGCCGGCATGCCGTGCAGGCGATGCTAAGCGCGAGGTCCACGCGGCCGCTGCGCCAGCACGCCATCCCCGACAATCAGGCCAGAGCGGCCCATTCAGCGGCGCGGAACTAGCGTGCGGGGGCTTATGGAGGGACGGGGCACGACCGGCGAGTGGCGCCGCGTGCTGCTCTATTTCGGCGGAATGATGGGACCGCTCGGCACGTTCGTGATGCTGCCGATGATCCCCGAGCTGCGCTCGACGTTCTCGGTCACCACCGGCCAGATCGGCTGGGCTCTTTGGTGCTACCTGGTGCCGTTCGCCGGGCTCTTGCTGGTGTCGGGCACGATCGCCGACCGCTGGGGCCGCGCCCGGGTATTGCGCCCTGCCGTCGCGCTCTATGCAGTGGCGACCCTGGGATGCGCCATCGCGCCGACCTACGTGTGGTTTCTCGTCGCTCGCGTGGCGCAAGGTTCGATGAACGCGTTCATCACGCCGCTGCTGCTGGCGATCCTGACCGAAACGGCGCCCACGGGTCGCGTCGGGCGCGTCGTGGGTCGCTACGCGGCGTTCCAGGCCCTCGGTCAGCTGTCTGCGCCGATGCTGGGCGGGATCGGCGCAGACACCAACTGGCGCCTTGCGTACGTCGCGACGGCCGCCGTCGGCGCACTCATCGCACTGCTGCTGCCGAAGGCGTCGACTCCCGATGAGCCGGCCACGTCCAGCACACCCATCTCGCCGCCTCAGCTGCGCACGCTGATGCGCCGCTCGACGTTGCTTGTCGCCGCGACTGCGATGTTGGCCGCACTGGGCCCGGTCGGCGCAAGGATCCTGGTGGCGCTGAGCGGCCGGGACGTGATCGGGCTGACGGGTTCGCAGGTGGGGGTGCTGCTGTTTGCGGGGGGTGTCGCCGGCATGGCAGCGGCGCCGTTGTGGGGCATCGTGCTGGACCGCTTGGGAGGGCGGCGGGCAGCCACGATCGCCATCGTCACTTGTTCCGCACTAGTGGCCCTGCTGCCCGTGGCACAGTCGACGTGGCTGCTTGCATGTGTCTGGTTCGTCGCGGGCGCAGCCACCCAGGCCACCGTGGTCAGCTTCCAGTCGCTTGCTTCCATTGCAGCGCCCGACAACCGGGCGGGCGCGCTCTCATTCACGCTGTCGCTTCGGTTCAGCGGTCACGCCATCGGTTCGATCGTGTGGCTTCCGGTGTTTGCGGTCAGCCCGACGGCGGCGTACCTCGCCTCCGCCGCGGTCGGCGGTCTCGCTGTCGTGGCCGTTCTGGCCAGCCGGCTGGACACCACCGGCCCGGTCTGAGTCGGCCGTCTGGGCCGACTCCGGCTGCGAACTGTTATGCGTGCTGCAGGTGTTGCCACACGCGCTCGGGCGTGCAGGGGAGCTCGACATGCCGGATGCCGAGGTGCGACAGCGCATCGACCACCGCGTTGTGCACTGCCGGCGTCGCGCCGATCGTGCCTGACTCGCCGATGCCCTTGGCGCCCAGCGGGTTGCGATCGGTCGGGGTCTCCAGCGGGATCCGTTCGAAGCTCGGCAGTTCTGCCGCTGATGCGATGGCGTAGTCCATAAAGTTGCCGGTCAGCGGGTTGCCGTCGTCGTCGTAGACGAACACTTCGCCGAGTGCGTGGGTGATGCCGGAGGCCACGCCGCCATGCACCTGTCCTTCGACGATCATCGGGTTCACGATCACACCGGCGTCGTCGCACGTCACATGGCGCACCGGCGTGACCTGGCCGGTGTCGCGGTCCACCTCCACGACCGAGAGCTGCACGCCGAAGGGGAAAGTGGCCGCCGGCGGCTGAAAGTCGCACTCGGCTTGCAACTCGCGACCGTCGGACTCGTTGACGTGAGCCGCGACCCGGGCCCAGTCGAGCGACCGTGCGGGTGTACCCACCACGGCGAACGTGCCTGCGTCGACGTCCAGCACGATGTCAGCGGGATCGGCCTCGAGCATCGCTGCAGCGGCTTGCTTGGCCTGATCGACCACTGCGGTTGCTGCTTCGAACACTGCGACCCCGCCCGTCTGAAGCGAGCGAGAGCCGCCGGTGCCGCCGCCGCGGGGGACCTCGTCGGTGTCCCCGTGGCGCACCTCGATCATGTCGAACGCGATGCCGGTGAGGTCGGCAGCTATCTGGGCGTACGCGGTGTGATGGCCCTGCCCATGGTTCGATGAGCCAGTGAGCACAAGCGCCGATCCGTCGTTCCGGACCTCGATGCTCCCGAATTCCGGTGCGCCCATCGGGTTCGAGATCTCGACGTAAGCGCTCCAGCCCAATCCCAGCAGCTTCGACGAGCCATCTGAGCGGCGTCGCTCCTGCTCTGCCCGCAGGCTGGGATAATCCGCAGCTTGCATCACGGCATCGAGGGCCTTGGCGTATTCGCCGGAGTCCATGTCGGCGCCGGTCGGCGTCTTGAACGGGAACGCCTCAGGCGGGATGAAGTTGCGGCGCCTCAGCTCGCCAGGGTCCATCCCGATCTCGGCCGCGAACAGGTCCATCATGCGCTCGATCGCCAACGCGGCCTCCGGTCGGCCTGCTCCCCGGTACGCGCCCACCGGCGCAGTGTTCGTGGTGACTGAATTGGTGGACACGGCCACGTTCGGAATGTCGTACACGCCCGTTGCCATGGTGCGCACGAACATGGGCAGCAGCGACCCGATCATCGGGTAGGCGCCGGCGTCCTGCAGTGCGTCCACCTCGTAGGCCGTCACGTTGCCGTCACGGGTGCCCCCGAGCCGTGCCGAGTACGAGATCGCCCGGGCATGGGTGAATCCGGTCATGGATTCCGAGCGAGTCTCTGCCCAGCGCACGGGGCGTTCGAGGCGGCAGGTGAGGCGCGCCACCACGAAATCTTCGACGTATTGGGCGTTCTTGGCTCCGAAGCCCCCGCCGACATCGGGCGTGATGACATGGACCTGGCTGGGCTCCAGCCCGCAGAAGGCGGACAGGGTGTCCCGGGTCTGGTGCGGGAACTGGGTGCAGGCCCAATAGGTGAGCCGCTGCGTGCCTGGGTCCCAGGAGGCAAGCGCAGCGCGAGGCTCGATGGGGGCTGCGGTCATCCGGGGGTTGGCGAACGCCAGCTCGACGATGACCTCGCAGCCGGCGAAGGGGTCCTGGCCGTCTTGGAGGCCCGAAGGGATGGCGAACACCGTGTTGGTCTCGGCCTCGGGGAACATCAGCCGGTTGTCGCGTGCGGACTCTGCAGTGTCCAGCAGGGGATCGAGCGGTGCGTAGTCGGCGTACACCAGCTCGGCCGCATCGATCGCTTTGGTCTGCGATGCGGCGACAACCACGGCGTAGGGATCGCCCACATATCGCACCCGGTCTGCCGCCAGCGGCGAGCGCAGCATCTGCTGGTTGAGCATGGGCATGCGGGGCGGATCGGCGCTGAGCTCGAGATCGGCCGCTGTGAACACGCCCACAACGCCCGGCATGTCTTGCGCCTCGTCGAGGTGGATGGCCGTGATGTCTGCGTGGGCCATCGTCGATCGGACGAACACGGCAACCAGTGCCCCCTCGCATTCGATGTCATCGACGTAGGTGCCGCCGACGGTGAGGAGTTCGGGGTCTTCCTTACGTTCCACGCGGGTGCCGAGCATGCTCATGGGCAGGGAGATCCTCCGAGTACAGCGCTGCCTGGCGTTCAGACAACGAAACGGAACCGGGCCAAGGCTCCAGTTCGCGACGGCCGGAGAGTACTCAGCGCTGATCGGTGAAGCTGTGTTGATCGGCCGCTCAGGCCATGTCGACCCAGAGGTATGCGAACTCTTCGCCTCGAGGCTCCACCGAGACGTGCACGCGCTGGCCGATGCTGGCCTCGCCGGGCTGCACGCCACGCAGCGAGCCGACGACGCGGGGGCCTTCGTCGAGCTCCACCACTGCGGTGGTGTACGGCAGCTCGTCGACCCAGCCGCGATCGACCGTGAAGTGGTTGACGGCCATCGAGTAGATGCGGCCGCTGCCCGCCACGGGGGCGAAGTCGGAGTTGCGGCTGTGGCACGACGGGCAGTACCAGCGCTGGGGATGGCGGAACTCGCCGCAGTCTGAGCATCTCTGGATGCACAGCGTCCCCGCTTCCAAGCAGGCCACGTGGAACTCGAGGTTCAACCCCTCGGGCTTGGGCACGTACTTGCGGGCCGGCTTGGCTGTGGTCATTGCATTGGCCTCATCTGCGAGCTCCTCGGAGAAGTCTCAGCCTCGGCCCAGCACGGCGATGCTGCCGTCGCCGAGATCGCCGTAGCCCGTCACGACACCCAGTTCGGCATCGGCCACCTGCGCGTCGTCTGCCTCATGACGCAGCTGACGAGCCGCTTCCACAATGTGGTTGAGGCCCCAGGCATGTCCTTGGGACAGCAGACCGCCGTGGGTGTTCATCGGATAGCGGCCGCTGAGCGAGATGTTCCCGTCGGCCACGAACTCCTTCGCACCGCCCGGCGGGCACATGCCGATGGCCTCGAGCTCCATCATCACGACGTAGGTGAAGCAGTCGTAGATCTGCAGGAAGTCCATGTCGGCCGGCTGCACGCCTGCCATCGCGAACGCCCTCGGCGCGGCGAAGTCGAGGCCGAGACGCAGCATGTCGGGCCTGTTGGTGATCTCGTCGGCGGGGTACGGGTGACCTTCTGCGCCGCCCAGCCACAGCACCGGGTCATGAGGCAGATCCTTCGCCCGCTCGGGAGAGGTCAGCACCACCGCAGCGGCGCAGTCGGTCTCCAAGCAGCAGTCGAACTTGCGCATCGGCTCGGTGATGAGCGGCGACGCCAGGTAGTCGTCCATGGTCATCGGCCGCCCGCCCATAAGGGCTTTGTCGTTGAGGTGCGCATGCTCGCGACAGGTCAGGGCGACCTGGGCTGCATCGGTGGGCTCGACGTCGTACAGGTCGACATAGCGCTGGATGTACATCGAGTACCACTGCACGGCCGAGCGCACGCCGTAGGGCGCGTAGAAGTTGCGGCTCACGTCCACGAACGGGCCCGGATCGAGGCGCCGCTTCGTCGGCCGAGCGTCGGGCCGAGGCCGCATGGCCGAGTACCCGTTCCAGCCCATCGTGATCACGACGTTGGTGGCAATACCCGCAGCGATCGCCATGGTGGCCGACTGCAGCGCGGCTACCGGGCTGGCGCCCCCCATGTGCACCGTGACGGCGTAGCGGATGTCGTCAGCGCCGAGGTTGGCGGCGATCTCCTCGGACGAGATGAATCCCGGTGGCGGAATGATGCCGTCGATCTCGCTGGGGTCGAGCCCGGCGTCGGCGATGGCAGCCATGGTCGCTTCGAGCACCAGCTCGGGCACGCTCAGCGGGGTGCCACGCATGTAGTCGGTCTCGGCGACGCCGACGATGGCAGCTGCTCCAGAGATATCCACGATTCACCTCAGCGGGAGGCGGGCAGGTCGACATGCGGGCCCGCTGGCGCGCGGCCCGCGGGCTTGATCAGGCTCAGCCGACGCCGACTGCGGTGCGCTGGGTCGCGAACGACACGCCGTCGTAGTCGTGATCGGCGATCTCGTCGATGCGGCGCTTGTACTTCGGAGCGCCGCCGTTGTACACGAGATAGCGGATCGTGCCCTTCTCGTGCCCGTCGACGTTCGAGTTGTAGCCCGTGAACCAGCCCTGCGCCTTGCGCATCAGCATCATGGAGTACATCTCGATGACGTGGTTGGTCCATTCCCGCTCGGCGTCTTGGTCGGCCTCGAAGCGGGTGTAGCCGTTCTCCCAGACGTAGTCGAGCATGCCGGTCACCCAGTCGACACCGATCTCGATGCCGCGCGGGTAGTTGGTGGACGCTGAGCCGCTCTGCGGCCCGGCGATGGTCATCAGGTTCGGGAATCCGTTCACCATCAGGCCGATGTAGGTGACCGGCCCGTCTCCCCACTTGTCGCGCAGTGCCACGCCGCCCGAGCCCCGGAAGTCGATCCGGTCGAAGCTGCCGGTGATGGCGTCGAAGCCGGTGGCGTACACGATGAGATCAAATTCGTGGTGCTGCTCGGTGGTCTCGATGCCGGTCGGGGTAATGCGGGTGATCGGTGTTTCCTTGATGTCCACCAGGTTCACGTTGGGCTTGTTGTAGGTCTCGTAGTAGCGCGTCTCGAGCGGGACCCGCTGCACGCCGAAGCCATGGTCGGTGGGGATGAGCTTCTCCGCGATGACCGGGTCGTCGACCCGATCGCGGATCTTGTCGCCGATGAAGGCCGACAGCTCTGCATTGGCCTTCTCGTCGAAGAAGATCTCGCGGAAGTTGGCCATCCAGATGCCGAAGCCCGGTTCCCCGTACAGCTTCTCCCACATCGCCCGTCGCTCTTCGGGTGTCACGTTCCAGAAGCCGCGGCGGTCGGGCTCGTGCTCGAACCCGCCTGGAGTACGTGCGCACTTGTCGAAGATCTCGTCGTAGCGGGCGCGGATGCCGTCCATCTCCTGGTCGGAGATCTCGCTGTTGTGCAGCGGGGCGCACCAGTTGGGCCGCCGCTGGAACACCGTGAGGTGCTCGGCTTGCTCGCCGATGGCGGCAATGGCCTGCACGCCTGTCGCGCCGGTGCCAATGACCGCAACCCGCTTGCCCTTGATCTCGACGGGCTCGGCGGGCCAGTGGTACGTGTGGAACGACGGTCCTTCGAAGACGTCGGTGCCGTCGGCGTTGACGCCCTCGATGCGGGGATAGGTGGGCGCGGACAGCAGGCCGAGGGCGGTGAGCAGGAATCGGCAGCTCAGGTCACGCCCGTCGCCGAGGTGCAGGCGCCAGATGCCGGCGTCGTCGTCGAAGTGTGCAGTCTCGACGGTGCAGTTGAACTGCATGTACTTGCGCAGGTCGAACTTGTCGGCGACGTGGTTCAGGTAGCGCAGGTTCTCGGGTTGGCCCGAGAAGCGTTCCTTCCAGTGCCACTCGTCGAGCAGCTCGTCGGAGAACGAGTAACCGTAGGTGTAGCTCTCCGAGTCGAACCGGCAGCCGGGGTAGCGGTTCCAGAACCAGGTGCCGCCGAGGTCGCTGCCCATCTCGAGCACGGTCGCGTGGACGCCGCGCTCGGCCAGCCGGTACATCTGGTAAATGCCGGCCACGCCGGCGCCGATGATGATGACCTCGTACTCAGGCTCGCCTGCGGCGCTGCCGTTCGAGGTTCCGTTGGTCGCTGCTGCTGGCATGTTTCATTTCCCCCGCTGCAATCGTTGCACGCGTCACCGAGTTGGACGGCGTGGACTCGGCGAATGCGTTGCCGCCCCGCTCGAGCGCGTTCGATTGATCTGCATTCCAACAATAGTCGAACGCGCGTTAGGAAATTCCCGGGGGGTGTATCGCTCGTCGGTCGGCCTCGCCGGCCCGGCTCTAGTCTCCGGGAATGCCTCTACCCCTGCGATTCGGTGTCGTCCACGATCTGCGCAGCCCTCCCGGCAGCGAGGTGCCTCTGCGGGAGATGTACGCCCAGGCGCTCGATCAGCTCGAGATGGCCGACGAGCTGGGCTTCGATCTCGGATGGTTCACCGAGCACCACTTCCTCGACGACGGCCACCTGCCGAATTTCGTGCCGATAGCTGGAGCGGTGGCGGCGCGCACGTCCCGCATCCGCCTGTCGACCGACATCTTGCTGGCGCCCTTCGCCCATCCGATCCGGCTGGCCGAGGATTTGGCGATCCTCGACAACATCTCGAACGGGCGCATCGAGCTGGGCATCGGCATGGGCTACGCGGCTCACGAGTTCCGGGGCTTCGGCATCCCGCAGTCGCGCCGGGTGTCGCTGACCGAGGAGTTGGTGCAGATCCTTCGCCTGGCGTGGAAGGGAGAGCCGTTCAGCTTCCACGGCAAGCGTCACCACTTCGACGACCTGCTGGTGACGCCTGCGCCGGTGCAGCCCGGGGGTCCGCCGCTGTGGATCGCAGGCATGAGCGCGAATGCGGCGGTGCGGGCTGCTCGCTTCGACACGCATCTGCTGCCCCAAGGCGCACCCGAGGTGGTGATGGATCCGTGGAAGGACGAGCTGCGAGCGACGGGCCGCGACCCCGACGACTACCGGGTGGGCATCATCCGCTCGGTGTTCGTAACCGACGACGCCGAGCGGGAGTGGAACCCCATCAAGGCGGCAGAGCGTTACCGGCTCGGCGTGTATGCCAAGTTCTTCGCCGAGACGCCTGACGAGTTCACCGCCTTCGACCCCGACAAGGGCGCGATTCCCCAGAACTGGATCGTCGGTGACGAGGACCACTGCGTCGCCGAGCTGGTCGACTTCATCACGCGCTACGGCTTCACCGACGTGTGCACGTGGGGTGCCTCGCCGGGTATGGCGCCGTCGCTGTTCAACGCATCGCTTGAACGGCTGGCCCGCAACGTCATCCCGCGGGTGCGCGAAGCCGTCGAGGGCGGCGGCCACTGAGCAGCCAGCCGGTAGCGGCGTGGCGGACGGTGATGGCCTAGCCGGCCAGCTGTACTGCGGCCGTTCCGTCGCTCAGATCAGCGGCTGGCGCGCTCGGCGAGCCAGCTGAAGCAGGGGTCCGTCAGCGCTTCGGTCATCAGTTCGGGATGCCACTGCACGGCGAGAATCGGCAGCTCGGTGTGCTCGATGCCTTCGATGATCCCGTCGGTGGAGTGGGCTGTGGCGATGTAGCCGTCGCCGAGCTGATCTACCGCTTGGTGATGCAATGAGTTCACTGCCACCTCGGGGCCGTACATCTCGCGCAGCTGGCTGCCTTCGGTCGTGGTGACGGTGTGGGGCGTGGCATCGGGCGGCCCGTCGGTTGCCGCGTGTTCGGGCAGGTGCTGGTGCAGTGTCCCGCCGGCAGCGATGTTGATGAGCTGGGGGCCACGGCAGATGCCCAGCACCGGCAAGCCGCTGTCGACGGCGGCGTCGAGCAGTGCGATCTCGAATGCATCGCGCAGCGGCACCTTGCTGGCTGGACTGCTGTTATCGCTGTGATCGTTGTCGAACCCGGCAGCGCGCTCGGCGAACGGGTCGACGCCCTCGTACACCTGCTCGCGCAGGCGGTCGGCGTACAGGCACGCCGCCACGTCCTCGCCGCCTGTGAGCAGCACAGCATCGAGGTGCGGCACCACGTCGGCCGGGTCGGCATCGAGCGGGACATGAAGCGCGATGGCCCCCGCAGCATGAACCGCCTGGGCGTAGTGAGCGATGTACAGATCGACTTCGACGTCGACGAACACGGGCGGGAAGCCTCGGATGCGGGCGCCGGCGCGGCGTCGTCCCGACAATCCAATCAGCGGCTTGGGCACCGGGCCACCCTAGATGGGAGGTCTCAAACCGCCTCCGCGACCTCGCTCGACGCTGCGCGCCGGTACGGTCGGGCCCGTGGTGGCGCTGTGCCCGAATCGCCTCGGCGTGCTGGGCAGTGACGGAGCTCGGGAGGCGCTCGCACATGCCTGCTGAGCCTGATGACCCCGTGGTGCTGGTGCCGCTGGAGCCGACTGACGGTGGATCTGCGAGGGTCGAATCTCGGCGGGGCGCCGACAGGCCTCGAAAGCGCTGGTGGCTCGCAGCAGCTGTTGCAGTCGTTCTGCTCGTGGCCGCTGTCCTCGTCAGCTCGCAACTTGGCTCAGAAACTCCCGATGACAGCGCCGAGGTGGCTGAGGATCGGCCAGACCCGAACGCGGGCGATTCGCCACCTGAGCAAACCGAGGTAACGGAGGCGCCGCCAGCGGATTCAGCGCCGACGGAACAGACCGACCCAGACCCCGCGGGCGACGAATTGACCGATGACGAAGACGATCAGAGCGCGGAGTTGTCGCAGGCCTTCGGCGAGCCGGAGCACCCGGTCTCAGGCGTGGAGCCGTACATCCCGCGTCGGGTACGGCTCGACGAGCCCGGCCCGCCTGCGGACGTCTGCAGGGGGGTGCTCCCCGCACTGCGGATTCAACTCCCCCTTCGCTTCGCCAGCACTAAGCCCGAAGGCGTCGATCAGTTGTCGTGGTCTCCGGACTGCAGGCGCGTCGTCTTCCGGGTTGGGAGCACCCTGTGGGTCGCGGACGGCGACGGCACCAGTGACATGCCCTTCCTCACCGCTCAGCACGGGCTGAGCTCGCCTTCGTGGTCGCCCGACGGCGAGGAGATTGCGTTCTCCCAGGGAGCGATCGTCGACGGGGAACGGGCGAGCCACGTCTACGTCGTCCAGCCCGATGCTCTGGGCCTGCGTCAGATCACCGACGGTTTGGTCTTGGACCAGGAGCCTGCGTGGTCGCCCGACGGAACCCGCATCGCCTTCTCGCGCCGCGCACGGGTGACGCAAGTCACCGGCACAAGCGACACAGCCGACACAGATGACACGGGTGGCACAGGTGACGCAGTCGGGTTCGACCAGCACCTTGTGGTGATCGAGTTGGCAACCGGCACAGAGCAGGTGCTGACTGCGGGAGGCGAGCACGATTCGGGGCCGTCGTGGTCGCCCGACGGCGGAGCCATCGCCTATCGGGTCGGCGGCGAGTTGAGAGATGTGCGGCTCGACGCTCTCTCCCATTCCACGCTGCTGGTGGGAGTTGTCGGTGGCCGCGGCTCGTGGTCTCCCGATGGCTCGCGTGTCGCGGCGTGGCGTGACTGGTGGGGAGGCAGGGCGACAATCGTGGTGCTAGATCGTCCGGGCCTGTACCCCGGGGATCAGCATGTGATTGCGCTCGAGGGGCCCGAGCGAACTTCGCCGAGCATGGCGCCGACGCTGCAGTGGAGTGCTGACGGCCGGCACCTGTTCTTTCACGGATTCGATACGCCGGCAATCCACTGGGCGTACTCGATCGCGGTGCCGCGGCCAGCCCGCTCGGCGGAGTACTGGGCGATGCTGGATGTCGTCGAAACAGTCGTGCGCGAGGCCGGGTACGACACGGTCTCCAGTCAGCATTCGGTTGCTGTCGAGGCCGAGTTCTCGATCCGGGGTCGATCTGCTCAGGGAGTGATCGAGGTCTGGATCGCATTTGAGCGCAGGGAGCCGCGTCGTTTCTTCGACGCCATCGAAAACCCGCATTCGGAATTGCCAGGCATCAGCCGCAGTCCCCAACGGATCGGCGTGTGGTTCGAGTGCGAGGGGGTGTACGGCGAGGTGCTCGCTGTCTCGCAAGCCGACGCCGACGCCTTCGCCGCAAGCCTGATGCCAGCCGTCTGTCCCGCCAACTAGCGGGTGCACGCTCCAGCGAGCGTCGTGGGACAATCGCAGCGCTGCCTGTACCGGAGCGGGCACCCGGAGGAACTGTCATGAGCGAGACAGCCCAGCCTTCGTCGGAGCCGGTGGCTTCGGGGCACTGCCTATGCGGCGGTGTGAGCTACGAGGTGCACGGACCGATCCGCCAGGTGTGGAACTGCCACTGCTGGCGGTGCCGTCGCTGGACAGGGCACTTCATGGCGGCGACGGGATGCAAGAACGCTGACCTGCGGTTGGTCTCAGATGCCTCGCTGTCGTGGCACCACCCTGCCGACGACCCCAACGTGGCCTACGGCTTCTGCCGGGAGTGCGGCGGGTCGATGTTCTGGAGGGTGGCAGAGGGGGAGACTCACCAGGTCGACACCATCGCGATCTGCGCCGGCACCCTCGATCTCCCCTCGGGCCTGCACACGGAACTGGCCATCTTCGTCGACGATGCCGCCGACTACCACTCCCTCGATCCTGAGATTCCCACCGAACTGCGCGGGTAGGCCAACCCAGCTCGTCGAAGCCCCCGCCCTCAGCTCGAGTGGCGGGTGTCGGGGGTGCGGTGGGCGAGGTTCGCTACCGCTGTCGGCGTGGGGATGCCTTCGGTGAGATCGGCGGCGGACGTGGGCAGTTCGAAGCGGGTGGTGAGCGGCACGACGCCAGCCCACCAGTCGCCGGCCATGTCTTCGGCGTCGTCGACGGGGTCGCCGGCGCGGACCTTGGCAGAGGCCTCTAAGAGCGGGAGCTGCAGGACGAGCGTGGCTCGAAAATCCTCGGCGCTTGGTGGCCGGGAGGTGTCCCAGATGGCGACGATGTGATCGGTCACCAGCTTGAGTGCCCGTTCCTTGGCCGCCGCTTCCTCGACGCGATAGGCACGACCGCGCACCACGACGCAGCGGTAATTCATCGAGTTGTGGAACGGCGTCCGAGCCATCACCAGCCCGTCGAGGTGGGTGACGGTCACGCAGATCTCGGTGCCCTCGCCGGAGTTCAGCAAGTGGTTCGCCAGCGCCCCGTGCAGATACAGGTTCTCTTCGTCGCGGGCGTAGGCCATCGGCAGCACCAATGGCCCGTCGGGCGTGTCGACACCGACGTGCGCAATGAGCCCGGCATCAAGGATCTCGGCCACTTCATCGCGTCCGTAGCGACCCCGCTCGGCCATGCGACGCAACCTCGTGCGTGCTGATGGTGGTTGCGCGTTGTTCTCGCTTGTTGTGCTCACGGCAGCACGGTACGTGGCGCACCAGCGTCGGGCACAGTCAATTTCGCGACCGGTTCTTGGCCACCGGGGTGACGAATGAGCTGGCGTTGTGGCTCAGTCGAGCAGGTCGTCTTCGCGCACGCGTTGCCGCTCGGCCTCCTCATGCTCGGGCAGCACGCGGCCGAACAGTTGGCGGGTGCGCTCGACCCTCCCGATAACACCAGGCTGGTGGGTATAGGCGAAGATCGCTGCGTGTCGGGGCTGCGAGCTTGCCGCCACCCGGGTCACCCGATGCAGCGAGTGGCGCCCGCGGAAGATTTGCAGGTCGCCCGGTTGCAGATCGAGCGTGTGCACGCCGTCACGACTGCCGCTGAGCAAGGCGCCGACCGCGTCGAATCCCTCGTCGTCCGCAGACCGGACCGCCGGCGCGAACTCGAACAGGCCGCCCTCGTCGGCTGGCCGCACCAGCACCGTCACGGCAAAGTCGTTGGTGTCGAAGTGCCAAGGGAATTGCTGGCCGGGATCCAGGATGTTCGCGGTCAAGCCCGCCAGCGGATCGTCGTAGCAATGAAGCTCGTCGATTTCCAGGCAGTCAGCCAGCAGGCGGCGCACCCGCGGCGCCCGAAACAGCGCTCCCATGCCGCACACCGGCGGCCAGGCGTCGCCTGGGATGAAGCCGCTCGATCGCTCAGTGAACGTATTCACCGGATGATCGTCGCCGAAGGAGGGATTGACCTGAGTGTGGAAGTACGGGTTGATGACCTGCGTCGAGAAATGAGTTTGTGGCTTCGCTGCAACTATCTCGTCGTCGAGCAAGCGCACAGCTGCGGGCGTGACGAACTCTTTCAACAACGCGCAGCCATCGGCTCGCAAGCTGGAGCGGGCATGCTCCACTGCGGCCCAGTACGCGGTGTGGCTCGGCTCGGATGTCGGCAGGTCTCGTCCGTCGAGCGGGTAATGAGCAACGTCGACTAACTCGGAGATGTCCATGACGTCGATGTCGACTGCGCTCATGTCATGACTCCCAGTGCGGCACCCAGTCGCCCTCGAGCCGCAATGACAGATCGGCGTCATCCTCGATGCGGCGGGCCACGCTCAACTCGGGTGCGTCGGCGCCATAGCGCTGGGCGGCGCGGGTGAAGGCACTACGTGCTGCCGCGGTCATCGGCAGGTCGGCGCCCACGGCGGACTCCAGCTCCGCCAGCAATCCCAGATCCTTCAGGCACAGCTCCAGGCTGAACGACGGGTCGTAGTGGCCGGCGAAGATGCTGGGCGCATCGTGCCGGGCAACGAAGCTGTCGCCAACGCTGGCCGTGATCGCCTCCCACAGTTCGCTGAGCTCGACGCCGTTGCGCACCCCGACGGCCAAGCCTTCCGCCAATGCGGCAGCGCCGACGAACCACAACTGGTTGGTCACCAGCTTCACCACGCACCCGGTTCCCAGATCGCCGCATGCGATCACTCGCCCCAGGCGTTCAAGCAGCGGGCGGACGCGTTCGATGGTCTCGGCGTCGCCGCCTGCGAACAGCGTGAGCGTGCCGTTGCGTGCGCCGTCCACGGCCCCGGTCACCGGCGAGTCGATCACCGTCACACCCGGTGGTGCCTCGTTGGCCAGGCGCTGGATCAGCTCGGGACGGCTGGTCGTCAAGTCCACCCAGATCGAGCCCGCTGACAGCGCTGCGAGCGCGCCCGAATCGCACATCACTGCTTCGACGTGCGCCGGTGCGGGCAATGACGTCAGCAGGACTTCGACCCCGGCCGCCGCTTCGGAAGCCGAACCGACTGCCGATGCCCCGGCCGCAACGGAGGCCTCCAATGCCTCTGGATTCAGATCGAAGGCCTGAACTGCGTGACCCGCACCGACCAAGCGGGCGCACATCGGCCCGCCCATCGTGCCCAATCCGATGAATCCGACGGTCTCCATCGTCGCTACGTCCTCGCCGCCACGCTGCGCTCCAAACACTAGTGTTTGTTCGGCTCCTGGATGGCCGCTCCGCCCGTTCCTCCGACTCGCTGAAGACCTCCCGCTTAGGATGACCGGCGGCCGTCGACGAGGGGAACTGCCATGAAGTTCGGGATCTTCTACGAGCTGCAGCTGCCAAGGCCGTGGAATGACGACTCCGAGTACGTCCTGTTCCAGCAGGCACTCGACCAGATCGAGCTGGCCGACAAGCTCGGCTACGACTACGCGTGGGAGGTCGAGCACCACTTCCTCGAGGAATACAGCCACAGCTCTGCGCCCGAGGTTTTCCTTGCGGCTGCCAGCCAGCGCACGAAGAACATCCGCCTCGGGCACGGCATCGTGCAGCTGCCCACCAATCACCCTGCCCGCGTCGCCGAACGGGTCTCCACCCTCGACATCGTCAGCGGCGGCCGGGTCGAACTCGGCATCGGCGAAGGCTCGTCGGTCACCGAGCTGCACCCCTTCGATCGCCGCTTCCGCGACAAGCGCGTCGTCTGGGAAGACGCCGTGCGATGCCTCATGCCGATGTTCCAGGAGGTGAACCACAGCTACGACGGGGAGATATTCAAGTTCCCGGCCCGCAACGTGGTGCCCAAGCCGTACCAGAAGCCGCACCCGCCGCTGTGGGTGGCATGCAGCCAGCTCGACACGATCGTCATGGCAGCCCAGCGAGGCATGGGAGCGCTGGGCTTCTCGTTCGTGTCAGCCGACGCAGCCCGGGCCTGGGTGAACGCCTACTACCTCAACTACCTCAACCACCTCGACCTGCTGTGCGACTACCAGACCAACCCCGGTGTGGCGGTCGTCAGCCCGTTCATGTGCGCGGAGACCGACGAGGAAGCCCAGGCCAAGGCTGAAGGCTGGACGTTCTTCCAGTTCTCGCTGGTCTTCTACAACTCCCACGGCCCCGTCGAGCCGGGCTCGGTCAACCTGTGGGACGAGTACCAGGAGTGGAAGAAGTCGCCGAAAGGGCAGAAGGCCAGCAACAACGTCGGCCTGGTGGGATCACCCGAGACCATCCGCCGGAAGCTGGAGATGTACGAGGACGCCCATGTCGATCAGCTCATCCTGCTGAACCAGGCCGGCAAGAACACCCATGAAGACATCTGCTCGAGCCTGGAGCTGTTCGCCGCTGAGGTCATGCCGGAATTCCACGAGCGCGATGCGGAGCATCAGGACTGGAAGTCAGCGGTGCTGGCCGGCGACGTCCTCCTCGACGACATCGATACCGACCTGTTCCAGGTGATCACCAACCAGACGCCGGTGGAGAAGCGCGAAGAGATAGAGCGCAAGCAGCGCGAAGCCCGCGCCCGCCAAGCTGTCGGACTCAGCTGACCGAGGCCAGCCAAGCCCGCTGTATCAGCGGTTCTGGAGCCAGTCGGCGATGGCTTGGCCGATCTCGTCGGGGCTGTCTTCCTGGCAGAAGTGATCGCCTGTGACCGTCACCTCGGTCTGGTTCGGCCAGGTGCGGCAATAGTCGAGCAGGGGGCCGTTCAGGATCGCGCCCGGATCGGCGTTGACCAGCAGCTTCGGGACGTCTGAGCTCGACAGCCACTCGGCGTAGTCGGTCACGATCTGGGTGACGTCGGCCGGCTCGCCGTCGATCGGAATCTGGCGCGGCCACGTGAGGGTCGGACGCCGGTGCTCGGGCTCGACGAACGGGCGCCGGTATTCGTTCATCTCCTCGTCAGACAGCTTGCGGATGATCGAGCGGGGCAGTACGGCCTCGACGAACACATTCTTGGTAATCACCATCTCCTCGCCGGCGGGCGAGCGGAAGCCTTGGAAGATTCTGGTCGCGGCTTCGGGCCACTCGGCCCAATACAGCGGCCGAACGATGGCCTCCATGTAGGCGATGCCGCCTACGCGGTCGCGGTGTCGGTTGGCCCAGTCGAAGCCGAGCGCCGAGCCCCAGTCGTGGATCACGAAGGTGATGTTGTCGCCGAGGTCGAGCTGGTCGAGCAAGCCGTCGAGGTACTCGCGATGCTCCACGAACCGGTACGAGTCGGGACCGGTGTCGTCCAGCTTGTCCGAATCGCCCTGGCCGATCAGGTCCGGTACGACTACTCGGGCGTGCGGCCGGACGTGGGGCACGATGTTGCGCCACAGGTACGACGACGTCGGGTTGCCGTGCAGGAACACGACCGCAACGCCCGAGCCCGAGTCGTGGTACGCCATCTGCTTGCCGTTGACGGTTGCGTAGGACTTGGAAAGCGGTTCAGCAGAGAGGTTTGCCATGGGTGCTCCTTCGTTCGGCCGGATCGGCGCCACATCATGCCCGACTCAGCAACACGTCGCATAGGCGCTCAGGAGCGCCTGCTGTGTCTGATGGTTCAGGCACTCAAGGGCGCCTGCTGTGTCTGATGGTTCAGGCGCTCAAGGGCGCCTGAACAGCAACTGGAATTCCATGATGCCGTGGTCTTCTGCTGAGAGGACGACCGGTACCTGCGGAACAGTTACGTCGAAGTCCGCAAACGTGATCTCGACTGAGCCGACCACGGCGATGACGCTCCCGACCAGCTGAGCTTCGATGTCGACGACGACGGGTTGGGTGATGCCGTTCACTGTCAGGTCGCCCGGCGCCGCGAAGCTGACGGGCTCGCCGCTCTCTACGGCTCCCTCGATCTGCAGTTCCCCGGTGAGCACGAACGTCGCCGTCTGGTGCTGAGACGTTCCCAGGGCCCGCTGCACAGCGCTGTCTCGTCGCCGGTCGTCGGTCTGCAGTGTCGTGAGGTCGACCGCGATCTCCGCGGAGGTCACGTGCTCATCGGCAATCTCTAGCGTGCCGCTGACGTCGCCGGTGCGGCCCACCGCAGTGAAGGCGCCGACGCTCGCCAGTTCCTCGTCGACCCGGAAGCCAGCGAACGAGCCGGTGGCGTCCTCCAGCGTGAACTCCCCGGTCTCGGCATCCACGGCCCACGTGCCCGCGAGCTCAGCAGTCGACGTCACGGCAATTTCTGGTGCAACGTCCTCGTCGGTGTCGCTGACGCCAGTTTCCGCACTGGCAGTGCTGTCGCTCTCGTCCGTACCGGCACCGTCAGTGCCCCCGGTTTCGGAGGCAGCGTCACCGTCGGCAGGGGCGGTCGCACTAGATGGCGTCGCAGTTGCGGGCTCGTCTTGGGCCATCTCGGCGTCTTCGACCGCCTCGGCCAGGCTCACCTCTTCGGGTGCGTTGCCAAGGACCCGCCAGACGCCGAGCGCCGCCGCAGCGGCCACGATCACCAGCAGCACGCCGACGGTCAACACGGTCCGACGCCGAGGGCTCATGGCGGGTCACGGTAGCTTGGGGTCGCTCATGAAACTGCGCGACTTGCCAACCGGACTGACGTTCGACGACGTGCTGATCGTTCCGCAGCGGTCGTCGATCCGCAGTCGCAGCGACGTTTCGGTTCGCACGCGCCTCTCGCGCAACATTGAACTGGTCCTGCCTGTCATCGCGGCCAACATGGACACGGTCTGCGAGCACGAAATGGCGATCGCCATGGCTCGTCTCGGCGGCGCAGGAATCGTCCATCGCTTCATGCCCATCGACGCCCAGGCTGCACAGATAGCCGCCATCAAGGACGTCGACGACGGCGCACTGGTGGCCGGAGCCGCCGTCGGCACCGACCACGACATGGGCGACCGGGCCAAGGCGCTCGTAGCCGCGGGGGCCGATGTGCTGGTGCTCGACATCGCGCACGGTCATGCCGATCACGCCATCGACGGCGTGCGTCGTTTGAAGGACCACTTCGCCGACACTGATGTCATCGCCGGCAACGTCGCCACGATCGACGGCGCGATCGACATGGCTGAAGCCGGCGCCGATGCGATCAAGGTCGGCGTCGGGCCGGGCGGGGTCTGCACGACGCGACTCGTGGCGGGCGTCGGGGTGCCACAGCTGACGGCGACCGACATGGTGGTGAATGGCCTGGCCGAAGCCGGATTCGACGTCCCCGTCATTGCTGACGGCGGAATCAAGCACTCGGGCGACATCGCCAAGGCGCTCGCCGTGGGTGCGGAGACCGTGATGATCGGCAGCATGCTCGCAGGCACCAAGGAGAGTCCCGGCGAAGTCGAGCAAGGCCCGCACGGGTTGCGCAAGCGCATTCGCGGCATGGCCAGCTTCGAAGCCATCGAGGCGCGCGCTGAGCGCCACGGCGAGGAAATCGACGACGAGTACTTCGAGCAGCGGGCCCCTGAGGGAGTCGAAGGCACCGTGCCCTACCGGGGCGAGGCGGGCAAGCTGATCGGGGAGCTGATGGCCGGCCTGCGCAGCGCCATGAGCTACACCAACGCCCGCACACTGGCGGAATTCACCGAACGCGCCGAATTCGTTGCCGTCACCCCCCTCGGGTTGGCGGAGAACACCCCGCACGCCACCCTGTCGTACTGACGGGTACTGCTGCCCGCCGGTCGAGGAGTTCCGCCATGGCAAGCGAACCGTCCAAAGACCTCATCGCGCTCGACGACCCCTACCCGGACCGTGACTACGAGGTGCGCTGCACGACACCGGAGCTGACCTGCGTCTGCCCGGTAACTGGGCAGCCCGACTACGCCACCGTGGACATCGCCTACGTCCCCGACCGTCGCATCGTGGAGCTGAAATCGCTGAAGCTCTACCTGTGGAGCTACCGGGACGAGCCCGTCCACCACGAGGCCATCACCAACCGCATACTCGACGACTTGGTGGCTGCCGTCGCCCCCAAACAGGCCACGGTTGAGACGCGCTGGCTCGTCCGGGGCGGCATCACGACCACCGTCACCGCCCGGCACCCGGCTCACACATCGCTGGACTGAGCACGGCCCCGCTGAGCACGAGGGTTGCCTGCTGACAGAAGCCAGTCTGGCGGCCTCAATACACTCGATCTGATGCCATTGTTGGCGCCGGCCGACAGGCGCATACTGCGTGAGCTGCTCGTCCGTGGCGGTACGGCCGAGATCGGCGAGATCAGCGCGGCTGTGGCGCTGGACAGTCAGGCAGTGCATTTGTCGCTGGGCACCCTGCAGCGGTCCGGCATTGTGGCGCAAGCAGGCTCCGTGCCGGGCCTGCGGGGCGCTCGCTGGTCGCTCACCCAGCACGGCCACGAGGTGGGGCCGTCGTTGGTCGGAAACGACCTTGCCCACGACGGCGACGACCCAGCGACGCCTCGAGCGGCGGATCCAGCGGAGGGCTGGGGTTTTCCCTGGCGGCCTCCTAAGCCAGAGGCGCCGCTGTACGCAACCGGTCTGAGCCGGCGCGCGCGCCGGGTGGCTGACCGCGCCGTCATCGGCATTGCGGGGCCACCGCCGAGGCGCCGTCGCGGCGGCCGGGCGATTGTCGCCATCCTGCTCGTTGCCGCCACAATCGGTGTGGGAGTCGTGGCGCTGAATGCGTTGCGAGTCACCGAGATCACCGTCTCGGGCATCAACGAGGGTGCGATGCTGCAGCCGACCCAGCTGGCCGGGTCCGTCCTGGAGTTCGGCGTGGACGGCGGCGATGCCGCTTCGGCGCAGCTGCTGCTCGACGGCTTCCCTGTGAGCGGCGTGCAACGTTATGACAACCGCATTGTGTGGCCGGTGCCGGAGCTGACCGAAGGCATCCACATCGTCACGCTCGATGTCAGTCGACGCTTCTTCGGCACGGCAACCGCCGCGGTGACGTTCACGGTCGACGGGACACCCCCGACGGTGGATCTGCCGAGGGTCTTCGACCCGGTGACGCTGGGCGAGCCGGTGGTCTTGGCCGGGTCCGTCGAAGCCGGCGTGTCCCTGCAGATCGGGGATCAGCGGCTCGACACGGCATCGGGAACGTTCAGCCTCACCTTGCCGAGCCCACCCGGCGGTCCGGTCCCGGTGGTCGCGACAGACGCTGCCGGCAACAGCACCACGTTCGATGTCATCGTGCCCATCGGCTACCCGCACACAACCGGCGTACATGTCAGCGCTGCAGCCTGGGACCACGATGGGCTCCGATCAGGCATCGTGGAACTCATCGAGCAGGGACGCATCAATGCGGTCCAACTCGACCTCAAGGACGAAAGCGGCCGCATCGGCTACACGTCGAGTATTCCGCTGGCCCGGCGCTCGGGTGCCACCCAGGACCTGTTCGACCTCCGGGCTGCCATAGACGAGCTGCACGACCTCGACGTGCGGGTGATCGGTCGAATTGTGGCGTTCCGCGACCCGGTGATGACCCGATATGCGGTCGCCAACGGGAATCTCGATTGGGTGCTGCAGACTCCCGACGGCCGCCCGCTTTCCAACTACAACGGCTTCACCAACTTCAACAATCCGGTCATAAGGCAGTACAACCTGGACATCGCCGCAGAGGCCGCGGCTGCTGGCATCGACGACATTCTCTGGGACTACATGCGCCGACCCGAGGGCGACCTGAGCGGCATGCGGATCCCCGGGTGGGACGGCGGCGATCCCTCGCCCGTCATCGTGAGCTTCCTCTCCGAGGCGGGCGGGATGCTCCGTGAAGCCGAGGTATTCCATGGCGTGTCGGTGTTCGGCATATCAGCGCGGCGAGGCGAATTCATCGCACAGGACGTCAGCGCGATGTCCGATCACGTCGACTACGTGGCGCCCATGGTGTACCCGTCACACTGGGGCCGAGGCGAGTACGGCGTGGCGCATCCCGAGGCGCAGCCCTACGACATCACGTACGCCTCACTGGCCGACTTCCAGGAGGTGCTGGCCGGCACCAATACCGCGGTCGTGCCGTGGCTGCAGGACTTCACGATGCGAGTCGACTACGGCCCCGAGGAGGTACGTGCTCAGATCAACGCGGCGAATGACCTCGGCATCAGCGACTGGCTGTTGTGGGATCCCACTGTCACCTACACGACCGACGGAATTCCCGTCTCGTACCCCCAATAGCGTTGCTCGCTCCGGCCCGACCGTGTCGGAGCCGAATCAGTCGAGGCGCTCACGCAGCCGGTACTTCTGGATCTTGCCGCTCGGCGTCATCGGGAACTCGTCGACAATCACGAGCTCTTCGGGCCAGAACTGACGGGTCACGTTCTGTGACTCCAAGAAATCGGTGAGCTCGGCAAGCGAGGGGGCGTCTCCTGCCGGCTGCACGAAGGCACAGCCGATCTCGCCGAGCCGCTCGTGCGGCTTCGCAACGATCGCCACCACGCCGACCGCAGGGTGCCGCAGCAGCACGTCCTCGACCTCTTTGACGGGAACGTTTTCGCCGCCGCGGATGACCAAGTCCTTGGAACGACCCGCGATGGCGATGTAGCCGTCGGCGTTCATGATCGCCCGGTCGCCGGTGTCGAACCAGCCGTCGGGCCAATGCTGGGAGGTGAACTCCCGGCCTGCCATGTAGCCGGCGAACAGCGCGGAGCCGCGGCACTGCAGGTCGCCTTCCGCATCGATCACCGGATCGCCCGCTTCGTCGACGACGCGTACCTCGTTGTCGTCGACCGCTCGCCCGTCGGTGAGCCGACGCTCGAGCGGATCGCTGGGCCGGCCCACCGTCAGCAGGCCGCATTCGGTCATGCCCCAGCCGGGCAGCACGGTGCAAGCCGGCAGCAGCTCGAGTGCGCGTTCGAGCATCGGGCGCGGTATTGCCGCTCCGGCGCACAGGAATCGCTGCCACGACGACAGGTCATGATCGGCCAGGTTCCCGACGTTGAGCACATCGGCGAGGAACGGCGTCGCGCCCATCGACAGCTGGATCCGGTGTTTCTCGATGAGGCCCACGAACTCGACCGGATCCCACACATCCTGAAAGACGACATGACCGCCGATATACAGCGGCAATCGCATGCCGTAGAGGTACCCGGTCTGGTGGCCGAGGGTGGATGCCATGTGGCAGACATACGCCTGGGGCGCACCCGAACCCGGATGGGGCTCAAGTCCCTCGCAGACGGTGTTCACGAAGGCGTCGACGGCCACCGACAGGATGTTGTGCGTGTGCATGACACCCTTGGGCATCCCGGTGGTACCCGAGGTGAACATCATCTCGCAGACGTCGTTGGGACCCGGCCGGCACAGGTCGACAGCGGAGCGGTCGTAGGACGAGAAGCGGCCCTCCTCGATCAGGTCTTCCCAGGTCATCGCATCGGCGGGCAGCCACGACTCGTCCTCCATTGAGTCGGTCGTATCCACCGAGGGGCCTGGCACGACCACCAGCTCCGACACCCATTCACAGCGCTCCCGCAGCTCGGCGTGCATCTGCGCCAGGCTGAATCCGCGATAGCTGTCGGCGGTGATGACGACCAGCGGCCGGCCGAGCTCGCTCATGACAGTGACTTCGTTGTGCCGGAAGATCGGGGCCACTGGATTGACCACGGCACCTATCCGGTCGCAAGCCATCGCAGCCACGACAAAGTGGCGCCAATTCGGCAGTTGGAGTTGCACGATCACGCCGGGGCGGACGCCGATCTCCAGCAGACCCTTGCTGGCTGCGTCCACCTCGGCACCGAATTCGCCCCAAGTCATCGTGCCGAAGCGGTCGGTGATGACCGGTTCGCTGGACCGCTCAGCGGACCACTTGGTGATCTGATCGTCGAGCAGCCGGTTCGGCCACGCGCCCGAAGCGCCGAGTTCGTCGATGCGCTCTGCTTGGAGCGTCGTCTCGAAGAATCGCTTTGCCGTCACTTGTTTCTCACCCCCGGCGTGCCGGCGAGGCCGCCTATTGGCCGCGGATTCGTGGAAGCACCTCGGCTGCCATGAATCGCTCGCTCTCCTCTATGTAGTGCATCGGCGAGGCCGCGCTGAGCACGACGGTGCGGGCCCCGGCGTCGATGTACTCGCGCAGGCGTGCAACGCACCGGTCAGGGTCACCCGCGATGGCGAACTTGTGCACGAGTTGGGAGAAGTCCTGGGCGTACTGCTTCGACAGGCGCTCCGCTGCGTACTCGACGGCGGTGTCGTTGTCTTCGTGGCAGCAGAAGAACACGAACATGCCGGACTCGACCGGTGTCGGATTGCCTGCTTCTGCCCGGTACCCCGCAATGGCCTCGATCGATTGCGCCAGGCGTTCGGGGGTGTACATGTACGGCAGCCAGCCGTCGCCATAACGAGCTGCTCGCTTCCACGCGGCGTCTTGGCGGCCCGACACCCAGATCGGCGGCGGCGAGGTGGGCTTGGGAGCGAGCGTGACGCCCGACAGCGTGTTGAAGCGGCCCTCGAAGGTGACGTCGTCCTCGGTCCACAGGCGCTGCATGATCTCGAGCGCCTCGTTCGTGCGGGCGCCGCGTTCACGCACCGGCACGTCGCAGGCCTCGAACTCCGACGGATACTCGCCGCCGACGCCGACGCCGAGGTGGAACCGCCCGCCCGATGCCACGTCGAGCGCGGCTGCGAGCTTTGCGCACAGCGCCGCCGGGTAGAGCGGGATCAGCGTGATGGACGTCATCAGCTTCAGCGTGGTGGTGGCGCCCGCCGCGACTGCCAGCGAGATGAAGCCGTTCGAGGTCGGCACATGGAAGAAAACATGCTCGCCGGTGGTGGCGTAGTCGTAGCCGAGTGCCTCGATCTCGCGGGCCTGTCCGGCGATGTCATCGCTGCGGCGTATCGCCAGCCCGAATTCGATGTTGCCGTCGGCCGGTGTGCTGTCGCTCATTGCGCCCCCCTGCTGCTTCCCGCTCATGTTCCCTGTCTCATGCGATTGCGCTCACGGGCCGCTCGGGCCACGGCTTCGCCATTCGGCTCAGCCTCATGTGCATCTGCGGGCCGGATGTGAAGCGAGACGGTAGCCGCGGGTGCTAGGCCAAGGCCGTGAGCACTACAACTGACGCCCCATCCACTGTCCAACCATCCCGCCTCGACGCGCTGCTCGACCGCTGCAAGCGCGAGGTCGAATCGGGGCTGCTGCCGAGCTGCCAGGTGGCCGTCGGCTTCGAGGGCGAGATCGTTGCGCAGGCCACCTACGGCGACGCCACCGACGAGACCCGCTACTGCATCTTCTCGGCCACCAAGCCATTCGTGGCATCGACGATGTGGCAGCTCATCAGCGAAGGCCTGGTGGATCTCGACGCGACGGCTGCCAGCTACGTGCCGGCCTTCGGCGAGAACGGCAAGGACCAGATCACCGTCGAACAGGTGATGCTGCACACGTCAGGCTTCCCGCACGCTCCGCTGAAGCCGCCGGAATGGGACACCTCAGACTCGCGGCTGGTCGCCATGGCGAACTGGCGGCTGAATTGGGAACCCGGCACCCGGTACGAATACCACCCGACCTCTGCGCACTGGGTGCTCGCCGAGATCATCAATGTGGTCACCGGCAACGACTTCCGCGACGAGGTGCACGACAGGGTCACCGAGCCGCTGGGACTGCCCCGCATGCTGGGCTTGGCACCAGAGGATCAGGACGGCATCGCGGAGCTGATCCTCGTGGGCGAACCGGCAACGCCTGACGAGCTCGAGGCGACGTTCGGCGTGCGCGAGCTGCCCATGACCGAGGTCACCAACGAGGCGATCCTGCGCTTCAACGAGCCATCGGTGCGCGAGGTGGGCGTGCCCGGTGGCGGAGGGTTCGGCACTGCGGTCGACCTGGCGCTCTTCTACCAAGGCCTGCTCGGCAACCCCGACGAACTGTGGGACCCCGAGATGTTGGCCGTCGGCACCGGCGAGGTGCGCAACACGATGCCCGACCCGATGGGCATGCCGGCCAACCGCTCGATCGGGCTCTTCCTGGCAGGCGACGACGGCATGTCGAACATGCGAGGGCTGGGCCGCACGGTGTCGCCGATGGCCTTCGGTCACAACGGTGCCGGCGGCCAGCTGGCCTGGGGTGATCCAGCCACCGGTCTGTCGTTGGGCTACACCACCAACGGCTACGACGAGCACGAGGTTCGCCAGCCTCGCCGCGACACCGCGATTGGCAGCTTGGCAGGGCTCTGCACCACGCCTGGCTGACCGCCTCCGCAGACGTGGTAGCAACAGGGGCGATGCGGCTCCTGGTTCTTCAGCACATCGACTGCGAGCATCCCGGCCGCCTGCGCGACTTCCTGCGGGACGACGGCGTCGAGTGGACGGCGGTGGAACTCGACGAGGGCGAACCCATCCCGCCGCTGGACGACTTCCACGCGATGTGGGTCATGGGCGGCCCGATGGACGTGTGGGATGTGGAGGAGTGTCCCTGGCTGGTGCCGGAGAAACAGGCCATACGTCACTGGGTGCGTGAATTGCAACGACCCTTCCTTGGGCTGTGCCTGGGGCACCAACTGCTGGCCGACGCGCTCGGCGGCACATGCGGCCCCCAGCGCCCGCCCGAGATCGGCGTTTTAGCGGTTGATCTGACACCGCAAGGCCGGGACGACTCGATCTTCGACCAGATGGGCGACCGCCAGCACGCGTTGCAATGGCATTCGGTGCAGGTCGCGCAGCCGCCCGACGACGCCGTCGTGCTCGCAAGTTCCCCCGAGTGCCGCGTCCAGGCGATGCGCGTGGGCCAGCGGGCGTGGTCGATGCAGTACCACGTCGAAGTTGAGGACGACACCGTGCGGAACTGGGGTGCCATCGACGCGTACCGCGACGCCTTGGAGTCCACCCTCGGCCCCGGCTCGCTGGACGCGCTGGCGGCTGACGCCGACCGCTGCATGGACGGCTTCGCCGCCGATGCCGAGCAGCTGTACCGCAACTTCATGGCGGCCGCGTTCGATTAGCTGCAGCCAGCCTCCCGGCGTCAAGGCTCGCCGCGGCCTTGCGACTCCCTGAGCGGTAGCGCTTCGAGGCTGAGCCGATAGGCGAAGCCGTGGCCCGAGCGGCCCGTGAGCGACAGCGAACAAGAGCGGGAAACAACTGGTGCCACAGCGGGAAGGTTCACCTATCCGCGCATCTTCTTGGCGGGGCTAGCTTCGAGCCGTCATGAGCCAGAACCTGGACCCCTCGGTGGTGCACGGGGCGCTGTCGGGCCTGCGCGTGGTCGACCTGACCGGTGATTCGGGTCGATTCGCGACGAAGCTGCTGAGCGAGTTGGGCGCCGATGTGGTGAGGGTGGGCGCCGGCTCGCCGGGCTTGCCGCTGGCTGACCCGGCCTCCGCTGCGCTGGGCGGCGTTGCGGACTGGTGGTATGACGGCGGGAAGCGCCGTTGCCGCCTGGATGTGAGCTCCGCCGAAGGTCGGGATGCCTACCGCCGGCTGGCCGCGGCAGCCGACGTGATCGTGGAGACCGAACGTCCAGGCCGGCTGGCCGAATTGGGCATCGATTACGCCGATGTGAGCGCTGGCAATCCGGCTCTCGTGCAGGTATCGATCACGCCCTTCGGACGGACGGGCCCGCGGGCGCACTGGCTCGGCTCGGATCTCGTGGCTGCCGCCATGGGCGGGATGATGGCTTTGACAGGCCTGGCCGATCGCCCGCTCAACGTGTGGGGCCGCCAAGCCTACAACTACACCGGATTCGTGGCCGCGACGTCAGGGGTTGGGGCGGCACTGTCGGCGCGCTCGACCGGTCGGGGGGCGCACGTCGACCTGTCCATCCACGAGACCGTCACCGGTTCGATCGAGAACCTGTTCATGCAGTACTTCTTCGACGACGCGCTGCCGCTGCCCAAGGTGGCACCGCGCCAGGGTGCGCTGCACTGGCTCGGTGCCTACGACCTGGCCGAGTGCCACGGCGGCGAAGGCGGCTACGTCATGATCACGCCGACGCCGACGCCCGACTTGCTGTTCGAGTGGATGGTCGAAACCGGTTTCGACGAAGTGAAGCGGTGGCTCGGTGCAGATCCGGCCGATGTGCTGCTGGATGTGACCGAGGTGATGGACGCGGTCCGGCGCTGGATCGCGCCCCAAGATGCGCGCGAGGTGTGGTGGGAGGCGCAGGAACGGCATGTGGCCTTCGGCGGGGTGCTGGAGATCGCCGAAGTCAGCGCGAACCCGCAGTTCGGGCATCGTGGGTTCTTTGCCGACGTCCTGCCACCGGGCGGGGCGGCCGCGAACGGCTCACGAATAGTGGACCGCGCGGCGACCGGCCCTCGCGGCCCGGTGCGGGTGCCGAGCCGGCTGGTTCGTTGGAGCGACGCGGGCCGGTCGGGCGCGGTGCCGCCGAGTCCGCCCGCCAGCGTCGACACGCCCCTCGACGAGGTGCTCGCGTCATGGGCGGCGCCGCCCACCGAGGCCCGCAATGGCGACACTGGCCGCGACGCCGCAGGTGAGATGGTGAGCGACACCGCCGACCCGATCGGCGAAGCCTCAGATGTGCCCGAGGGTGACCGGCGGCCGCTCGACGGCATCCGCGTCGCCGACTTCACCTGGGTGCTTGCCGGGCCGTCTGCCACAAGGCTGCTCGGTGATCTGGGTGCCGACGTCATCCGCATCCAGAGCGAGGAACGTTCCACTCTCGTCAACTCCCCCGACTTCCCCTACTACTTCGTGTGGAACCGTTCCAAGCGCAGTGCCACGCTCGACATGAAGCATCCCGACGCGCTGGCTGCGGCCCGACGGCTGATCGAGACGTGCGACGTGCTCATCGAGAATTTCAGCGCCGGGGTGCTGGACTCGTGGGGCCTCGACTGGGAAACCGTGCACGAGTGGAACCCGCGGCTCGTCTACGTGACGATGTCGGGCTGCGGTCACGACGGACCCTGGCGCCACGTCATCTCGTATGCGCCGACGGTGCACGCAGTGTGCGGCATCACCCACCTGACCAACTTCGCCGACCGCGGCGACGTGGGTCCGGGCTTCTCGCTCAATGACCACTTGGCGGGGTTCGCCGCAGCGGTCTCAACAGTCGGCGCCCTGTATGCCCGAGAGCGCACCGGTGAAGGGCAACGCATCGACATGGCGCAGCTCGAGGTCGGCACCTACGCGATAGGCGCTGCGGTGATCCGCCAGTCCGCCGGCGTGTCGCCTCCGCGCCCCGAGGGCAACCGCGACGGCATCGCCGACCATGTGCCCAATGAGGTCTATGCCTGCACCGACGGCTTCGTGGCCGTGACGGTGACCGAGCCGGCGCAGTGGCTGGGGCTCATAGGGCTGCTCGGCGACCCTCGGTTAGATGATCCGACGCTCGCCACTGAAGCTGGCCGCCGCGACCGCCGATCCATCATCGACGCTGTGCTGGGGGAGTGGGCTGCCGGCCGAACAGCCACGGCGGCAGCCGAGGCGCTGCAGGCTGCAGGCGTCCCCGCGGGACCGGTGCAGAACTCACACCAGCTGTTCGCCGACGATCCCCAGCACGCGGCTCGCGGCTTCTGGCAGCCGGTGGACCATGCGGTATTCGGCGAGCGGACGGTCGACGCGTTTGCCGGCCTCTGGAACGGTCAGCGCTGGTACCCGCGCCATCTCAGCCCGGCCTACCTGGGAGAGCACAACTTCGACGTCTGGGCCGACGCCGGCTACGCGCCCGACGAGATCGCCGAAGGCATCGGCGAGGGCCTGTTCCGGTAAGCCGCCTGTCGGCCGTCATCCCAGCGCTGTACGCGCCGTGGACATCACCTCGACGCGTCTCGCCGGTGAGTCCTATGCCGCACCGCACTCGTGCTTCAACCGCCAGCGACCTCCGCAATGAGTGAGAGCACCGCGTCAGACGTCTGGCGATCCTGGGCGATGCGGTCGTCGGTGGTGTAGGTGATCTTGCGGGCGATGCGCGTGCCCGCATCGGAGACAGCCGCGATGTGCGCCCGGTCTTCACCGCGGCGCGGCGGATCGGTCACCAGCGCAGCCGTGCACGAGATGCCCGCAAGCGGCCACGGCTCGGCGCCCGGCTTGGGCGTCGAGACCAGGTGCTGCGCCCGGGCCAGGCAGCCGTCGGCCATCGCCAGCGCGGCCTCATCTGACACGTGCGGCTCCAGATCGGAACCCATCAGCTCGTACAACGACTTCACCGAATAGGGAACGGTGGCCTCCAGAATCGTGCGGGAGCCACCCGGCACGGTCAGCAGGTCGCTCACTGCGAGCATCCCGCCGCCAGTCACCGACAACACGATTCGCAACGGCGAGTCATGGATCGCCCGGATCGTCGCCAGGCGCTCGTCAGCGTTCATGTGTTGACTCCTTTCGCGGGCCAATTCGGCATTCAGCCGATAGCGCCGGCCACTGCGAGCTCGACGATGCGGTCGTCGTCGTAGCCGAGGATGTCTCGCAGGATCAGGTCGTTGTGCTCGCCCAGGCTTGGCCCCGATCTGGTGACCTCGTGAGGTGACGCGCTGAGCTGCAGGCGGGGCGCCTCGACGATCATGCGGTCGTGCACTGGATGGGTGACGTCGATCCAATGGCCGCGATGGCTCAGCTGCGGATCGGCGAAGCAGCCGAGACTGTTCTGGCTGGCGTGTGCGGGGACGCCTGCGGCCTGCAGCGCGGCTTGGGCCTGAGTCGATGTGCGCACGGCGGCCCACGCCGCGACGGCGGCGTCGACTTCTGTACTGCGCGCGAGGCGTCCTGCTGTGTCGAGGCCGGCGAGATCCGACGGCACGGGTTGGCCGTCGTGCTCCAGCAGGCGGCACAGCGCTTCCCACTGGTGCTCGGTCTCGCAAACCACGGCGATCCACCGCTCCGGCGTCTCGATGGGGTTGTCCGGATCGGTGTCGCCGGGATCGCACGGGTACATCGCATGGGGGCACAGGAAGGCATCAGCATTGCCCATCCGAGTGGAAGCGGTTCCATTGACCGTGTGTTCGAGTACCTCGGTCGCAAGGAAGTGCACTGCTGCCTCGGCCTGCGCGAAATCGAGATGCTGGCCCCTGCCCTCCGGATCGGCGTCGCGGGCGTCGAGCGCGGCTAGCAGCAGCGGCACCATGTACTGCGGGGTGACGTAGTCGGTGTAGGCGAGGAACGGTCCCGCCGGCGCCCGGTCCGGCCAGCCGGTCATCTCGTAGTAGCCGGTGATCGCACCGGCCAGATTGCCGAAGCCGGCAAAGGTGGCGAGCGGTCCGGTCTGACCCATCAGGCTGGTGCTCAACAGAATGAGGCCTGGGTTGCGAGCCGACAGCGTCTCATAGCCGATGCCCCAGTCTTCGAGGGTGCCAGGGGTGTACGACTCGACGTAGACGTCGGCCCACTCCGCCAGGTCGCACAGCACCTCGCGGCCCTCGGCGGTGTTGAGATCGATGGTCACGCCGAGCTTGCCCGCGTTGAGCGTGCCGTACTGGATCGATGCGTCAGGCCCCATGTCGCCCTTCAAGCCGCCTCCGCTGCCGCGCGCGGCGTCGAATCGTGCCGGTCCCTCCACCTTGATGACGGTGGCGCCGAAGTCGGCGAGCACCCGAGTCGCGAACGGCCCGGCGTACACCCAGGACGTGTCGAGCACTTTGATTCCCTCGAGCGGCCTTGGGCTCGAAGGATCGCCGCCGCCGTCTCGCAGCTGTTCCGCGGCGTCCAGCAGCGCCGAACGCGGCTTCGCCTTTACGGCTGCTGTGTCCGCACCGAGCACTGGCGGGGCGCCGAGGGAACGAAGCGGAGTGCTGCTGGGCTTGCACCAAGCGCCGGGGGTGATCACGCTGCCCCAGGCAGGATCGGCAACCGCATCCCAGTAGCCGCGCTCGGCGAAATGCTCCACCTCGGTCAGCTCAGCTGGGGTGTAGACGGGTGCGAGCAGCAGTTCACGAAGCTGCGCTTCTGCGAACAATTCGGCGCGGGTCCGCGTGCTCGTCAAGCGGGTGATGGCAGCCTTGGTTTGCTCAAGTTGGCCCGGTGCAACTTCAGGATCGGTGAACATGCGCATTCCGAAGTCGACCCAATCGAGTGCCGCGAGCTCGTCGTCACAGCAGCCGCTCTCATGCACCCAGTCCATGAGCCGCTTGGTGAATCGACCGATGGTGTCGCCGAACAGCAGTGTGATGGAGACATAGCCATCCGACGCCGGATACACGAACTGCAGGTGGAAGTTGAGAAAGAGGATCCCGCCGGAGGTTCTCCGGGCCGACGGGTACTCGTTGGGAGCGTGGATGATTCCGGGGAATGCCGTCTGCATCATCGCCTGCTGCGCCGAGATGTCGACGTGCTGGCCATAGCCGCTGCGGTCGCGCTGGCGCAGCGCGAGCGCCGTGCCGACCGCAGCGTGCGAACCGGCGTGCAGCCAGCTCTGCGGTGCGGTGATGCGCAGCGGCGCGCGATCGGCGTCGCCGGTGATGGCGGCGCTGCACGCAGCCGCCGCGATGGTGAGATCCGATGCAGCCCAGTCGGCCTTGGGCCCCGTGCTGCCGAATGGTGTGACGGTGGTATGCACCAGCCCCGGATTGACGGCATGCAGTTCGTCGTAATCGAGGCCGAGTCCGGGGCCGGGCGACTCGATCAGCGCGTCGGCGCCGGCGACGAGCTCCAAGAGCTCGTTCCGGTCGCCGATGACGCAACTCTGCGCACCGCGCCGCAGGTTCCACCAGCTCAGCGACGTCCCGTCGGGCCCTCGCTCGCGGTGGTCTCGCCCCCGACCATCAGGGCCCTCGACGAGGATCACCTCGGCACCCAGCGAGCCGAGGATCGAGGTGCACATCGCGCCCCGGTGGTCAGTGAGGTCCAGCACTCGATATGGCTTCAGCATCGCCGCGAAGCTAACGCTCGCTCCCACCACAAACCGACGATCCAATGCGCATCATGATTGGGCAGCGCAACGGAGGCGGCGACTAGCGTGCCGCCGGTGACGATTCGAGGCAAGGCACTCATCGCCGGGGCGTACGAGCATCCGGGCCGCGAGCTGCCCGACCGCACGCTGCCGCAGATTCACGCCGAGGTGGCCGCGGGGGCACTTGCCGATGCGGGCTTGTCCCTCAGCGACGTCGACGCCTACTACTCGGCGGGCGACGCTCCGGGATTCGGTGCGCTGTCGATGGTGGAGTACCTCGGTCTCGACTGCAGCTACATCGACGACACCGAGACCGGCGGCTCGGCGTACTTGGTGCACGCTCAGCACGCCGCTGCGGCCATTGCCGCCGGACACGTCAACGTGGCGCTGATCACGCTGGCCGGCAAGCCCCGAACCGGGGGTGCCGGCCCGGGCGGGAGCGCCCGTTTCAGCTCGGCACCGGAGGCCTCGTTCGAGAACCAGTTCGGCATGTCGGTGCCAGGCGGCTACGCGCTGGCCGCGGCACGGCACATGCACGAGTTCGGCACGACGTCGGAGCAGCTCGCAGAAGTGAAAGTGGCCGCGTCGACGCACGCACAGCACAACCCGAATGCGTTTCTCCAAGATGTCGTCACGGTGGACGAAGTGGTGTCCTCGCCGATGATCTCGGATCCGTTGCATCGGTTGGACTGCTGCGTCATCACCGACGGCGGGGGAGCGCTGGTGCTGGTCAGCGAGGCCGTCGCAGCGTCGCTTGACCGTCACTGCGTGCCGGTGCTGGGCACCGGCACGTCAATCAAGCACACCTCGGGCGGTCGTATCGATCTCAGCCACACCGGTGCGTCGCGCTCGGGTCCGCTGGCGTTTGCGGAAGCGGGCCTCACGCCGGCCGACATCGATTACGTGTCGATCTACGACAGCTTCACGATCACGGTCCTGATGACGCTGGAGGATCTGGGCTTTTGTGCCAAGGGCGACGGCGGGCGCTTCGTGTCCGACGGCGCTCTGCAGGCGCCCGGCGGCGTGCTGCCGTTCAACACCGACGGCGGCGGCCTGTGCAACAACCACCCGGCCAACCGCGGCGGCATGACCAAGGTGATCGAAGCCGTGCGCCAGCTGCGCGGCGAAGCCCACGCTGCAGTGCAGGTGCCCGACTGCGAGCTGGCCCTTGCGCACGGCACCGGCGGCAGCCTCGCCACCCGCATGGGCAGCGCCACCCTCGTCATGGGGAGGTCGTCATGAGCGAGTTGGGCCCGTCGGGGCTGCCTGTCCCGACGCCGAACCCGAATCTTGAGACGCAGCGGTTCTGGGATGCGACAGCGGAGGACCGGCTGGAGCTGCCCCGCTGCGACGATTGCGATCACGTCGTGTGGTACCCGCGCGAACGCTGCGACCAGTGCGGCAGCACCTCGTTGACCTGGTTCGAGGCGTCAGGGCGCGGCACCGTCTACAGCTGCACGGTCACCCGGCGCATACCGGGGTCTTGGCGCGCAGCAGCACCATTTGTCCTGGCATACGTCGAACTCGACGAAGGCCCCCGGGTGGTCACCAACATCGTCGGCTGCGATCCCGAGACGGTCCATATCGGCCAACCGGTGCAAGCGGTCTTCGACCCCACCCCCGACGGCCCTGCGCTGCTCCGCTTCACTCCAGCCTGAGCTGAGGGCTGCTCCGCGGGGTCGCTACCTAGCTCAAACTTCGAGCATCAAAGTCACGGGTCCGTCGTTGGTGAGTTCCACTTCCATGTGGGCTCCGAACGAGCCGGTGGCCACAGTGGCACCGAGGCGCCGCAACTCGCTGCCGAGTTCATCGATCAGCTCGGCGGCGATGTCAGGTGCTGCGGCGGCAACGAATGAGGGTCGCCGGCCCTTGCGGGTGTCGCCGTAGAGCGTGAACTGGCTGATCACCAGCACTTCGCCGCTGCTGTCGGCCACCGAGCGATTCATCTGGCCGTTCTCGTCAGCGAAGATGCGCAGGTTCCAGATCTTGCCCGCCAGCTTGCGTGCCGCTTCCGGGCTGTCGTCGTGCGTCGCGCCGACTAGGCAACACAGCCCTGGACCGATCTCGCCGATGACCTCGCCGCCGACCCGCACCCGGGCGTCGGAAGCCCGCTGAACCAATGCGCGCACTCGCTCAGCGTAAGCAGCAGTGCAGAAATCAGCTCAGGGGATGATTGCGTCGACTTCGATCTCGATGACGAGGTCGGGATGGATCAGCCCGGAGACCTCGACAAGCGTCGACGCGGGCCGGATGTCGCCGAACACCTCGCCGTGCGCACGAATGAAGTCGTCGAGCATCCCGATGTCGGTGACGAACGAGCGGGTCCGCACGACGTCGCCCATCTGCGCGCCGGCCTCCGCCAGCGCTTGCTCGATGACCCCCAGCGTGTAGATGGCCTGCCCGTAGCAATCGTTCGGGTGTGCCACCCCGTCAGGACCCAGCGAGGTACTGCCCGAAACCGCTACCCAATCGCCCACGCGCACCGCCCGCGAGTATCCGGCGACAGGTTCCAGAGGCCCGCCGCTCGAAATGTTCTGCCTGTCGACGCCTGCGGCGCCGCTGTCTGTGCTCATGGGGACCTCACATTGGCATTGTCGGACTCGATGGATGGCTGGCGGAGAGTTTCAGGTGAGAGCGCCGGCGATGACCAACTCGGCGATCTTGTCGGTGTCGTAGCCGAGGATGCCTTCGAGCACTTCCATGTTGTGCTCGCCGAACATCGGACCGCCCCATAGCGGCCGGCCGGGAGTCCGCGACAGGTCGAAATTGCTGTTCTCGACCCAGGTGTGGCCGTGCTTGGCGTGCGGCACCGCCAAGAAGTGCTCCCGGGCGATGATCTGGGGGTCGGCCATCAGATCCGCAGCGTCGTTGACGCGATGGGCGGGTACGCCGTGGCCTTGCAGTGTCGCTTCGATGTCGGCCGCATCTTGGGCTGCAGTCCAAGTAGTGATCGCGGCGTCGATGGCGTCGCTGCGAGCTTGGCGGCCTGCGACGTCGAGCGATGCAAGCCCAGCTCCGGCATCGAGCCCAGCCAGGGCCGCAGCCAGTTCGCTGTTCTCGCCCGCAGCGCCGGCGAGCAGCCCGGCCAGCGCGCTCCACTGTGCGTCGGTCTCGCACGCGATCGCGACCCAGCGGTCGTCGCCAGCCGCGGGGTAGACGCTGTGCGGGCTCATGTGGCGGTCGGCGTTGCCGGCCCGGTCCGCGGTGCGTCCGTTGATCTCTTCGTCGGCGAATTCGGTCGCCAGGAAGTGCAGCGCGCCTTCCATCTGGGCGAAGTCGATGTGCTGTCCGCGGCCCGTGCGGTCTCGCTCGGCCAGCGCAGACAGGATGAGCATGACGCCTAGCTTCGGCGAGATGTAGTCGGTGTAGGCGGTGAACGGTCCCGCCGGGATGCGATCGGGCCAGCCGGTCACCGGGTAGAAGCCGGCGATGGCGGCCGCCATCGTGCCGAAGCCGGCGTACATGCGCATCGGTCCGGTCTGTCCCATCAGGCAGCTCGAGAACATGACGAGCTCGGGGTTTACCTCGCGCAGCACGTCGTAGGTGAGCCCCCAGTTCGCCATGGCCTTGGGCGAAAACGACTCGGTGAGCACGTCGCACCACCCGACCAGGTCCAAGATCACGTCACGGGCTTCGGGCAGTGACAGGTCGAGCGTCAAGTCGAGCTTGCCGGCGTTGATCGAGTGGAACTGCAGGGCGTTCTCCTGCCCGCCTTCTTCGCCGATGAACGGGTGGACGCCGCGCAGCACGTCGGGCTTCAGCTCGCTTTCGACCTTGACGACGGTGGCGCCGTAGTCGGCCAGCGTGCGGGTGGCTCCTGGACCCGCCAGCGCCCACATGAAGTCGAGAATCTTGACGTCGTCGAGCGGGCGCTCCAGGGTCCGGCCCGTGGGCGGCACGTCGGGTCGGGGACGAGTAGTGATCGCCGGCCCGGCTGTGCCGCTGCTGTCGAGGTACAGGGCCGCGTGCTCGCCCAGCCGCGGTGCGACCGCCAGATCGACCAGCGGCTCGCCGGTGGACTTGGCCAGTGCGCCGCACAGCCGAACCGGCGCGGGACCGTCGGCGCGGGGCATCTCGACGTGCTGCCAGTAGTCGCGCACCTCCAAGTGGTCGAGGGCGAGCACGTCGGCGGTCGTGGTGATGGGCGCGATCAGCAGGTTGTCCGACAGCGCACGCTCCAGCAGCTCCGCCTTCGTCTTGGTGGCCACGAACGAGGTCAAGACCTTGATGGCTTGATCGAACGTGTCCATCGATTCGCGGCCTTCCACGATGGCCATGCCGAAGTCGACCCAGTCCTTGTCTCTCAGTTCGGGCTCGCAGAAACCCTCATCGCACGCCCACGCCAAGATCCGGCTCGTAAACGGGGCGATCATCGGCCCGAACAGGAAAGTGACGGTTACGTAGCCGTCTGCGCACTCGTACACCCACGGGATCAGGAAGCCGCCTAGGTTCACCGCGCCCGGGAGCCGCACGGGGACTTCGCCGCCGGTCAGCACGGCCATCATCTGGAATTGCGTGCAATCCACGAACGACTGCTGGGCTGAGGTGTCCACGTGCTGGCCCAAGCCGGACGCATGTCGCTCGTGCAGTGCCATGAGGATTGCGCCGGCGGTGTCCACTGCACCGTTGTGCCACGTCTGGGGCGACCCGATGCGTACGGGTGCCCGGTCGCGGTCGCCGGTCAGCGACATGGTGCCGCTCGAGGCGGCGATCGTGAGGTCGGTCGCGGCCCAGTCGGTCTTCGGACCCGTCTCGCCGAACGGCGTGATCGAGGCCGTCACCAGCTGCGGGTTGGCGCCACGCAGCGCGGCGAGATCGACATCGAACGCACCGCATGAAATGACTGCGTCGCAATGAACAGCGAGCTGGGCGATCTGCGCCGAGTCCTCGATGACCACCGAGTGCTTGCCCCGGTTGTAGACGAGAAACTCGATCGACCGCTCGGGATCCGTCACGTCGTCGACGTACGGGCCACGGTGACGCGTCCGGTGCCCGCCGGGCGGCTCACCGAGAATGACCTCAGCGCCGAGCTGCGCGAGCAGCATCCCGGCCAGATGCCCCCGGTCGTCGGTCAAGTCCAGAATCCGGTAACCGTCCAGCACCTCGATGCGCTCCCGTGTTGCCCTCGGGCCGGCATGTCCGGCCGAATCCCGCAAACTCTGCCAGACGCGTCCACCGAGTGCCCGGAACATGGCACCCGTCGGCGGCCGTGAATCTCGACGACATCTGGCCCGGAAGCTGAAGAACGACTGTCGCTCGTGATTGCACGGTTATTTTGCCGCTATGGCAGCAACTCATAGCGATGATCGATCGAAGGGCAATGCGGGGGACTTCGAGTCCAAGATGAATCAGCCCCCAACGCGCCGCCGCTGGGCGGTCGTCGTCATCGCTTCGGCGATGCTGTTCGCGGCCTGCAGCGGCGACAGCTCTACCTCGGACGCGGCGCCCGAGGCCCCTGCCAGCACGCCAGCCGAGACAGAAGTTCCCGCCGCAGCGGACAGTGCCAGCGGAGGCACGCTGGTGCTCGCGGTCGAGCAGTGGCCCGAGTGCATCAACCCCGTCACATCGTGTGCGAATGCCACATGGACGATCTGGTCGGTGCTGATCCACTACTTGCCGCGGCTCATGGAGCTCGATCAGACCAATACGTACGTCGCGTCGTCGTTGCTCGTCGAGGAGCCGACCGTTGCGAACGGCGGCCTCGTCACTGCAGACGACGGGACTTTCACGCTCACCTACCGGCTGAACCCCGAAGCGTCGTGGAGCGACGGCACACCCATCACCAGCACCGACGTCTGGTTCACGTGGCGTGCCGGGCTCGACACCACCGGCACGCTGAGCACCATCGGTCTGGATCTCATCACCGATGTCGACCATTCCGATCCCCACACGGCTGTCCTCACGTTCAGCGAGCCGTATGCGCCGTGGCCGACGCTGTTCAGCGGCTTGCTGCCGGCCCATGAGCTGGGTCCCGACACCGACATCGCCGACCAGTGGAACGACGAGATCACCGTCTCGGGCGGACCGTGGATCCAGGAGGAATGGAACCAGGAACAGCACATCATGGTGCCCAACCGCAGCTATTGGGACACCGAACGGATCCCGCTGGTGGACCGGGTGGTGATGGTGCCCCGCGAGGACACCGACTCCGAGCTGCTGGCCCTGCAGACCGGCGAAGCCATGGCGGCGTTTCCGCAGCCATTCCCCGGCGCCCGGGAGCGCATCACCGGCGATCTGACCTATGAGGTTGCCGAGGGCACGTACATGGAAGGCCTCTGGATCAACCAGGACGCGCCCGACCGTCGCTTCGACATGACGCGCAACGTCCGCCAAGCGGTTGCCTACGCGCTCGATCGCGAACGCGTCGCTGACATCGCGTTGGGAACGATCGTCGCTGACCCGCCCGTGCTGCAATGCACCGGATGGAACCCGGGGTTCGGCCCCTGGTGCCAGGATGACTTTGCTCGCTACACCCAGGATGCGGCCAAAGTCGCTGAGCTGCTGGAGGCCGAGGGCTGGACCCGTCCCGACCCCGACGGCCTGTGGGTGAACGCCGAAGGCGAAGAGCTGGTGCTGGCGTGGAACACCGTCGCCGGAAACAAGCGGCGAGAGGACGTTCAGGCCCTCGTGGTGGAGATGACTGCTGCGCTGGGCATCGGCTGGGAAATCATCAACTACGACCCCGGCGAGCTGTTCCAGAATCGCCTGCCGGCGCTGAACTTCGGACCCGTCGCCCTGTATGCGAACAGCACCAACCCTGACCCGTCGGTGGCGAATCTGTACGACATAGACGGCGTGCCCACCGAGGAGAATGAGCGCACGGGCCAGAACTTCACGGCATACCGCAGCCAGCAGGCCAGCGATCTGGCCTTCGCGATCGACGCCGAGGTGGATCCGGCCGCTCGCCTCGAGCTGGTCCATGAGTTAAGCCAGATCCTCGCCGACGACGTGCCGTGGATCCCGCTGTACATCCTGCCCAACATGATCATCTGGGACGCAACAGCAGTGTCGGGACCTGGCGCTTACGTGTCAAGTCCCTACGGCGGATTCTTCGACATGTTCGACTGGACCGTGCACGAGGAGTAGGCACGACGTCCGCACGCAAGCTGGCAAGCTCTCGACCGTGGCGCGCTACGTCCTCGGACGGCTAGCGACGACGATTCCGATCCTGCTGGCGATCTCGGTCGCCGTTTTCTGGGGTGCGAATCGCGTTTCCGATCCCACGGCCAGCCTCACGGTCAATCCTCGGATTGCTCCGGAAGACTTGGCGGCCTATAGGGAACACCTCGGGCTCGGCGAACCGCTCATCGGTCGGTACTGGCAATGGCTGGGCAACTTTGTCCAAGGCGACCTTGGCACGTCTCTGGTCCAGAACGGCGCGGAGGTCTGGCCGATCGTGAGGACCGCGATGGCCAACACGCTCGTCCTGATCGCCATCGCTGTGATCGGTTCGCTGGCATTGGGTATCGCCATCGGGACCGTGTCGGCGGTGCGACGCGGATCGTTCGTCGATAACGCCGCGACCACGGTGTCGTTCCTCGGGATCTCCATTCCTGTGTTCTGGCTCGGCCTCATGCTGCAGCTGTTCTTCGGGCTGTACTTGGCGAACTGGTTGGGAGTGACCCCGCCCCTCTTGCCGACTGCTGGGCTGTACTCGCCGGGGCAGCAGAGCTTCGATCTCGTCGACCGGCTGCGTCACCTGGCGCTGCCGGTCTTGGCGTTGTCGCTGCAGCTCGTCGCCGTCTACAGCCGCTACATGCGGTCGAGCCTGCTCGACGTCATGAGCTTGGACCACGTGCGCGCGGCTCGCGGCCGGGGGTTGCGCGAGCGCACCGTCGTAGTGCGCCATGGTGTGCGCAACGCGCTCATCCCCGTGTCGACGCAAGCGGCCACCGACGCGGGTCAGCTCGTCGGCGGTCTCATCGTTACCGAGAAGGTGTTCCAGTACCCCGGTATGGGCCGGCTGTTCCTCGACGCCTTGTTCGGCGGTGACTATCCCGTCCTGCTGGCCTCGGTGATGATCACCGCCGCGGCGGTCTTTGTCGTAAACCTTGCCGCCGACGTGTTCTACGGCGTGCTTGATCCCAGGATCCGGCGTGACGCCCGCTGAAGGCAAGCTCGCGGAGCGGCCGCTCCTGACGGCTTGGCGCCGGTTTGCCAGCCGTCGTCTCTCGGTCGTCTCCCTCGTCGTGCTCGTCGTCATTGCGGTGGTGGTGGCCGGCGCAGACATGATCGCTCCCTACGCATCGGGGCAGCAGAACCTCGATCACGTCCTCGCGCCGCCCGGAGGCGAATTCCTGCTCGGGACGGACACCCTGGGCCGCGACACCCTGAGCCAAGTGCTGTTTGCCGGTCGGATCTCGCTCGCGATCGGCGTGTCGGTGGCCCTGATCGCCGCGGTGCTCGGCACGACCGTCGGTCTCGTCGCCGGCTATCTGGGTGGACGCATCGATGCCGTGCTGATGCGGTTCACCGACACGCTGCTCGCGCTGCCGCTCCTCATGATGATCATCCTGCTGGCGCGCATCCTCGGTGACAGCCCGACCGATGTCATCTTGGTGCTCTCGCTGCTCGGCTGGATGCCGCTGTCGCGGATCATCAGGGCGAAAACGCTGGCGCTGCGCGAGCAGGAGTTCATCACTGCCGCACGCTCCATGGGCGCCGGTGCCGGGCGCGTCATGTTTCGCCACCTGCTGCCGAACCTCGTGGGCGAGATCACCGTGGCGGTGTCGCTCGCGGTTGCAGGAGCGATTCTGTCTGAGTCGGTGCTGAGCTACCTTGGCCTTGGTGTCAGCGCGGCCCACACGCCTACGTGGGGCAACATGATCGGGGGCAACGAGGGCTTCATGACGCTCGAGCCGTGGCTGGTGTGGGCGCCTGGCTTGGCGATCGTCGTCACTGTCTTGTGCGTCAATTTCATCGGCGATGGGCTGCGTGACGCGTTCGATGTGAGAAGCGACGGGCGTGATGACCAGACGCATCGGCGGTCGCCGCGGGGTGCAAGAGCTGCGTCGCGCCGATAGACAGCGGGCCGCAATTCCACCACTTCGGCGTATTTCTGTGCTGAGGTGATGCTCCGAATCGTTTCAGAGAGGAACTGGACTGTGGCGAACAAGGCAGAAACCATCAAGGCGGTAGCCGCTCAAGCCGACGTGACTGCGGGCGACGCAGAGAAGACGCTTTCGGCGTTCTTCGATCTCGTTGCGGCGGAGGTGAAGGCTGGCGGCAAGGTGACCTGGCCGGGATTCGGCTCCTTCTCCATGTCTGAGCGTGGCGCTCGCATGGGACGCAACCCTCAGACTGGCGAATCCATCGAGATCGGCCCGAGCCGCTCGCTCAAGCTGGCAACCGCTGCTGCCATGAAGAAGCAGCTGATGAGCTGAGCTGACGCTCAGCTCAGCGGCGCCTCCTGCGGCGCCACAACATTCCTTCGACGCATCGTTGACACGCAGATGCATGACGTCGCGGCTATCGCCGCGATGGTCAAATAGGTCGCGCTGAAGCTCCCGGTCCGGTCGGCGAGCCAGCCGCTCGTTGCCGGGCCGATCACCGACGCGGGGCCGTAGAACATCGTCATCGAGCCGAGGACCGCGGCAAAGGTGCGGTCAGAGACGTGATCGCTCACGAAGGTCGCAGTGAGCGACGGGAACGAGAACGACGCTGCGCCGAAGACCACTACGGCGACGATGATCAAGGCGCCAGGCGCACGTGTAGCCAAGACTGCGCTGGCACCGGCGATCAGGGCCATGACCGTGGCCATGGTTGCGGGCCGTCCGATCCGGTCGCTGAGACGGCCGAAGGCCAGCGCGCCCACGATCGAGCCCGCGCCCATCCATGAGAACACGAGTGTCGCGGCCGTCCGGCTGAAGTCGTGATCGCCCTCCAGCGCCCGTCCCAAGAAATTGGCGAACGACGACGCCATGTACGCGAACCCCACATAGGCCGCCACAGCCCGCTTCCATCCGTGAATTCGGAACAGGGCCCCGAACCCGCCCACAGCGGCAACGCGTTCGGTGCGTCGAGCCCGCACAAAGACGGACAGCGCCGCTAACAGCACAACCGAGAGCACAGCCTGGATCAGCCAGATCGGGCGCCACAGCGCATCGTCGGCCGCCAAGCTGCGAAGGGCAGTGGTCGCGATGGGCACGCCGATCAGCGCAGCACCCATAGTGGCGGTGAGCGTGCCGAGCGCAGCACCGCGACGAGACGCAGGCACACCCTCGCTGGCAATGACCGGCGCCGTGAGCCAGATGCCGCCGCCGCCGAGTCCGGCCAGCGCCGTCCCGATCACCACGGCTGCGGCACTTGATGCTGTGCCGATCACTGCCAGACCCACGGTGGAGGTGACGATGCCGGCGCGCAGCAAGATGAACGGCTCGATGCGCCCGGCGGTGAAGGTGACGATGACCACTCCGGCGAAGTAGGCGCCCATGTTGGCCGAGCCGAGTGCGCCGATCAGCGTGTCGCTCAGCTCTAGATCGTCGGCCATCGCGGGCACCAGCACCCCGACCGTGGCCCGTCCGAAGACGTGCGACACCACCCCGGACAGGGCCACCAGCACCACCCGCCCCCACCGCACGCGTTCGGTCGGAGGCTTGCCGCTTGGCGCGGCGTCTGTTGCCGGGGCTCCCGGCGTGGACACCGCGTTGGCGAGCCCGCCTGGGTTTGATACGAGCGGGGCCGCAATGACCGTGAAGACCTCGGGCAGACGGCCCATCTGTGCGGTGGCGGGGGTCAGTGCCCCGGCGTGAACCTGATCGGCAGCGTTGATGGCCCCCAGATGCCGTTGGACACCGGCTTCCATTCCACCTCGCCGTCGAGGCGCAAATCCGGCATGCGCTGTGCGACGACCTTGAGTGCTTCTTGCAGTTCGGCTCGAGCCAAGAACGCGCCCAAGCAGTAGTGGATGCCGCTGCCGAAGGTCATATGCGGCGCCCTCGACCGGCGAGTGATATCGAAGCGCAGTGGCTGATCGAACTGCGATTCGTCATGGTTGGCGGCGGTGAAGCTGGGGAAGATCAGGGTGCTGGACGGGAACTCGACGCCGCGGTAGGCGATGTTCTCGCTGGCGTAACGGGCGGTGCCTCGGATCGCGCCGAAGTGCCGCATGACTTCCTCGGCCGCCTGGGGTGCGAGCGACGGCTGGTCGCGCAGCAGGCGGAGCTGGTCCGGGCTGCGAGCGAACAGCTCCACAGCGCAGGCGAGCTGATTTCGCGTGGTGTCGGTGCCGGCGAGCAGCACGGCATTGGCCAGCGACTGCATCTCCTCGGTGGTCAGCCGGTCACCTGCTTCCTCCGCAGCGATCAGATCCGAGAGCAGGTCATCGCGGGGCTCGGCGCGCCGTTCGGCGATGAGCTGGGACATGTAGGCGCCCATCTCGTCCTGAGCGGCCATGATCGTTTGCAGGTCGCGCGCCAGGTTGCCGTTGAACACTCGGAAAATGTCGGTGGCGAGGCGGCTGAACAGCTCCCAGTCGTCTCGGGGGGCACCCAGCAGTTCGCAGACAATCGGTATCGGGTACGGCTCGCAGACTTCGACGACAAAATCGCCGTGGCCGCGGGCGCACAGCGGGTCTGCCAGCTCATTGATGACTTCGGCCATGAACGGGCGCAGCCGTTCGGCCGCCTTGGGAGTAAATGCCGGTCCCACGAGCCGACGCAGCCGCTGATGCTCGTCACCTTCCATGCCCAGGATGTTCTGCCCGCTGCGACGGTTCCATTCGGGGTCGTCGACGCCTTGCATCTGGGCGATGAGGCCGATGGCGCTGAACCAGCGCCGATCCCGCAGCATGGCGGTCACGTCCGCGTGCCGGGTGATGACATATCCCAGCGGGGTGCGGGCGATCCAGGTACGCGCAGCCAGATCGGTCAGCGCAGCCCGGCGCTGCGCTTCGCTGGCGTCGGCGTCGAGGCCGATTTCGGGCATCTCCACCTCGGCAACCGGCACAGCCATGGGCGCACCCTAATAACCGCTGCGCTGCCCCGGCACCGGCATGTCCTCAGCGAATACGCGGTTGGGTGCACCCCTTCGTTGTCGCACCAATTGTTCCCCGCTCGTGTTCGCTGTCGCTCACGGGCCGCTCGGGCCACGGCTTCGCCTATCGCCTCAGCCTCTCAGGCGCAGCCGTAGCATTCGGGCGATGAGCGACACCCCAGCATCAGGTAACGAACCCCCCAACGGCACGGTCTCGGCCGAGCGGCACGGCAGCGTGCTGCTGGTCCGGGTGGACGACGGCAAAGCCAACGCATTCTCGGCGCCGATGCTTGCGGCGCTCGATGCCCAGATCGACGAGGCGGAGGCCGACGACGGCGTCGGGGCTGTGGTGATCGCAGGCAACGACCGAGCGTTCTTCGCGGGATTCGACCTCAACGTGATCCGCAGCGGCGACCGTGCCGCAACCATGGAGCTGGTGTCCGCGGGCGGCGCGATGGTTCGACGGGCCTACGGCGCGTCGGTGCCGGTGGTGGCGGCCTGCACCGGCCATGCGGTCGCGGCCGGGGCTCTGCTGTTGCTGGGTTGCGACCACCGGATTGGGCCCGATGCCCCAGTCAAGATCGGCTTGAACGAGGTCGCGATTGCGCTGACCCTGCCGGACTGGGCCTTGACAATCTCCAAGGAGCGCCTGTCGCGGTGCCACCTGCAGCGATGCGTCGCCAACGCTCGTCTCTTGGACGGCGAACGTGCGACCGAAGCAGGGTTCCTGGACGAGGCAGTAGCGCCGGACGCTGTCATCGACCGGGCGCTCGAAACAGCGGCGGAGCTGGCCGAGACACTGGACCCCCGCGCCTACGCGGGCACAGTGGCGGCACTGCGCGGCGACGTGCTGGCCGACATGGACGCATCGATCGAGCGAGATCGAGCGTCACTGTCGTAGCGCACCGGGGAAAGCAGCGAAGAGGGACTTCACGATGAAAGCAATCGTCTTCGACGAGCACGGCGATATCGACGTTCTGGCGTATCGCGACATCGAAGCGCCCGAGTTGGAACCTGACGAAGTTCGGATTGCGGTGCGAGCCTGCTCGCTCAACTATCACGATGTGTTCACCCGCAGGGGCATGCCTGGCATCAAGGTGCCGCTGCCCGGCATTCCCGGCTGTGACGCCGCCGGGCAGGTTGCCGAACTCGGGTCCGATGTCGAGGGATGGTCGGTGGGCGACCGGGTGCTGGTGGACCCGGTCCGGTGGAATCGCGGGACCGGCACGTTCTCGATGATCGGCGACACGCTGTGGGGTGCCTACGCCGAACACGTCGTGGTGGCTGCGAGCCAGCTGATTGCGCTGGCCGATGACGTCTCCTACGAGGACGCTTCGTGCCTGCCGGTGGCCTACGGCACGGCACACCGGATGATGATCACCCGTGGCGAAGTCGGTCCCGACGACACCGTGCTGATTCTGGGCGCCAGCGGGGGCGTGGGCACCAGCGCGCTGCTGATTTCGAAGATGCGAGGTGCGCGGGTGATTGCCGCAGCCGGCACCGACGAGAAATGCCAGCGCCTCGCCGACCTCGGCGCCGACGAAACGATCAACTACTCCGAGGTCGACATCGCCCGCTACTGCCGCGAGCAGACCGGCGGTCTGTTCGGCGGAGGCGGCTACGACGTGGTGGTGAACTTCACGGGCGGCGACACGTGGGCCCGCTCGCTGCGCTGCGTCCGCCAGGGTGGGCGCGTCCTGACGTGCGGCGCGACAGCCGGCTACGACCCGCCGACCGACCTGCGGTTCATCTGGACCGCCGAGATGGACATCCGCGGATCCAACGGCTGGAAGCGAGACGACCTCGACGAGCTGCTTCGGATGGTACAGACCCGCGAGCTGGTGCCGGTCATCGACTCCCTGGTGCCGTTGCCCGACGGTGTGGAGGCACACCGGGCCATGGAGGAGCGCCGCTTCTTCGGCAAGATCGTCATCACCGCTGACGCGCCGGTCTGAGCCTCGTTGCAGTGGCCCACGACCCGAACGCCTCGGCGGACGGCAGCGACGGCGACGACATAGCTGTCATCGACTTCCGGTTCCGGCCCATCGGAGCGCGCAGCTGGACACCCGAGACCACCTACCACTACCTCGAGCGGATGGGCCTCGAGCCGTGCCCCAGCTTCGTGTCCCAGTCACGAGAGCTGATGTTCGCCGAGATGAACGAGGCCGGGACCTCGCTGGGCGTCATCGGCGTGCCGGGCCCCACAGGCATCCGCGGACTCGACCCCACCGGCTCGGCCGAGATCAGGGCCATCGTCGATGCGCATCCGGAACGCTTCGTGGGGTTCGGCTCTGTCGAACCCAGTGACGTCAGCGCTGCTGTCGCGGCCATCGGCGAGCTCGCATCCCACGGAATGCGTGGCGTCACGATCGACCCGTCCACCGCCCAGATCAGCCGCCGTTTCAACGATCCGGCGCTCTATCCGATCTACGAGGAAGCGCAGCGTCTCGGCCTCATCGTGTCCACCACCATGAGCTGTTTGCTCGGCCCGTACCAGGACGACTGCCGCCCTGAGTACGTCGACCACGTCGCCACCGACTTTCCCGGCCTCACGGTGTCCATTCAGCACGGCGGCTGGCCGTACGTGCGTGAAGCGCTGGGCGTCGCCTACAGGCAGCCCAACGTGGTCATCGTGCCCGGCCAGTACGTCCACTACGGGTTCCCCGGCTCAGAGGATTACGTGACCGCGCTGGCGCGCCAGCTGCCGGACCAGATCCTGTTCGGGAGCGTCTACCCCAACTGCGGCCCGCTCACCGACCTGCGCCGCATCGTGGCCGGCTGGGAGCTGCCCCCGCACATCGAGCGCAAATACTTGCGCGACAACGCCGCACGAATCCTCGGCCTATGAACGTCTCGCCCTTCTGGAGCGATATGGAGTTATGACCTGCTCCCGATGTGTTGGGGACAGAGTTCGTCGACCCGGATGCCTTCTCTCCGAAGAGCATCGCCGTGCTCGGAATAGTCACGGTCTAGTGCGTTGACCAAGACTGTCGGGCCTGTTCGTTGCGCCACGGTTGCTGCTGCGACGAACTTGCGATCGTCCTCGTCGAATGTCCCGAGTAGCGGATTCGATGGGAATTGAGCAAATGTCCTTGTGTCATGGGGAGTGAGGTTGATCAATAGCCTCGGCGTAGTCCGCGATGCCCATGTAAAGAAAAGGTAGGCCGGAGAATTCGACGCTCCAGATGGCATGTTGCGCTGGTATTCGCCGAGAATATACCGATCTGAGTCCAAGACGAGGACATCGTTGTTCTTTGTCTCGCTTAGCCGGCGAGCGCAGGCCAGTTGGCACGACCGGCCTGCATGTGTATCAGCACCGTTCGCCGCAACAAGGACGTTGGTATCAATGACTTGGAGTTCCATGCTGGGCGGCGTCGAGTTGCGATCTACGAGTCACTTGTGCCGATGCGCACGGGCTTCGACCATCGCCACTGCTTCGCCCATGGCGTCTCCAAAGAAGTTCTTCGGCCAGTTGCCGATCTCGCCATCCTCATTCAGCTTCAACGGCGTTATCTCAGACTTGTGCCCATCGTGCTCACAGAAGTACAGTGCCACATCGTCATCGTCCACGACTCCTTCCGCGACGCGTCGTTGGAGTCGTGTCAATAGGTGTTCGCTATGGCTCTCGACGATCACCTGCAATTTACGTTCTGTGGCAACTTCCAGCAGGATATCGGCGAGTGCGGATTGAGAAGCTGGGTGAAGATGCATTTCGGGTTGCTCAAGCAGGACTGTCACGCCTTCAGGCACGTACGCCAGCAGCACAAGGACCGGCAGCACTTGAGACACCCCAAATCCTACGTCGACGAGCGAAATCGGCTTTGACTTCGATTCCGTTCGTAGCAGTACTTCATAGAAGTCGTCCGCACCTTGCAGCTTGCGCGTTTCGAATACCGATGCCAATCCCAGTTCTTTGAGCCATTGCGCAACGTGCTCCTCGACGCTGATTGGTTCTCCAGATGATCCTTCCATTCTTGACGGGCGCGCATTTGGTTTACCGTGGTCTCTCGCAGCCAAGAGTGCTTGTACTGTGTTGGATCCATCCACATCGACATCGAATGGCGCAGATTGTCTCCAATTATACACTCGCTCCCCGCGCGTTCTCAGCGGACCCAAATAATGGAGTTTCTGGACGAACTGCTGCTCGAACTCGCGTTCCAGCGTAGCTAGAATCGATGAGCCGTGAGTCGCGTGGTGAGCGCTGTTGGAGAACTTGTAGCATTTGGTCGGTGGATCTAGATCCGGGATGCTGTCATCGGGAAGCGCGTTAAGCGGTTGCTCGCTAACGGTAGCAAATCTCAGCTCAAAGCTTCCATTTTCGGCGACCAGAGAGTCGCTGGTTTTCTTATACTCAAGGATATTGGCACCGGTCTTATAACTCAAGCTCTCAATGTCGCTACCCAGTCCGACCATTTGGAACTGAAACTCTAGGTCCTTGTCAAACGCGATCCTATGGTAACGATCTATTGCGTCGCTAGATGTCTCCGTTTTCTTGGCGGCTCTTCGCGTGAGCGCAGCAAGCCAAGGCTCAGTTTCCCACCGGAACTCCATGCCAAGTTGTTCGAAGATATTCCCGTGAGTGACTTGCGAGAGGTTGCCGAAATCAACGATGCGATTTTTGTCACCAAGGTTGAGGGCGCTAGCGGCATCGCTAGATTGAGCGGTTTGCTTCATGAGCACGAAGGCGTGCAGAAGGCTTGACTTGCCCGAACTGTTGGCACCGAAGAATCCGGTTACTGGGGCGAGACGCAATTCGCCGGTGTCCGCCCATGACTTGAAGTTCTTCAGTCTCATCGATGTGAACATGAAAGCTCTCCGCGGCTAATGCGCCGATCCGCAGTGGCTGACCCAAGGTGACCAGAGTGTACGGGCGGGCGGTGGTGCGGTCCGGCTTCCGCTTTGATGACGACTGGATCACTGCCGAGATCGTCTGACTCGTTCGAGAGCGGCGCGCACCTCATCGGCGAGCAATGGAAGGTCGTCCTCGGCAGTTCGCCACGCCGTTGATGCATCGATGGTCCAATAGGCGTGCACGATGCGATTTCGCAACCCACGGGCCATCGCCACCGGCAGCGTCGGGATCATTGCCGCCGCTTCGTCGGTCAACCGCGAAGCACATTCGCCGATGACCGTCAAGCACCGCAGCAGAGCGTCCGCAGCCATCGTGTCATCGGGAATCTCCGCGCGCAGACCCGAGTATCGGATCGCACGCTCGGCTGCGTCGAGCACGTGTCTGAGACGGAAGGCGTCTTCGTCATTCACAGCGCGATGGCGTAACGGTCGACTGCTCGACGCTCGGCCTCAGTCATGCCGTTGTCGCTGACGACATCGACTGGCGCATCCAAGAGCGCTTCAAGCACACTGCTGAGCCGCGCCAAGTCGAACAGCGTTGCAGTGTCCGACACCGTGACCAACAGGTCGATATCGCTGTCGGTGCCGGCGGTGCCGCGTGCGGTGGAGCCGAACAGTCGCACGTCGGCGACGTGGTGCTCGGTCGCGAGCTGCTTGATGTCGTCTCGATGCCGCAGGACGCGTTCCAGCGTCGTCTGTGCCGGTTGCGAATGGCGGCTGAGGAATTCTCCGAGTGCATGCTGAACCAGCGAAGCGGTGGGCGGCGGCACCGGTTGCTGTTCGCGGTACCGCTCGATCTCGGCATCGAGTTCGTCAGAAATGGTCACGCTCAGCCGGCGCATGTGGTGCAACATACACCACTTACACCACTTGCACCGCTATGCGGCACCGCTGTTCGACCTCGGCCTGTAGTTCGGTCGCCTCGTCGGCAGACGCGGCCAGTGCCCTCTCGACCGCTCAGCAGTCGACGGCGACAGCGAGAGCCGCACAGACCTGCGCGAGACGGGCGGGCCCGAGCGTGCAGATTCGCTCGGTCAGATCGCCTGTGGGCACCACACCGATGTTGTCGAGGCTTGCGGCGCATTCCTGGGGTACGCCGTCTTGGCGGTCTAGGTGGACCTCGGTCGGGATATCGCGGATCGTGCGTGTCAGCGGCACGGCGATGACGCGGTCGACCACACCGATGGCTGCATCTCGCGTCATCACCAGATACGGCCGACGGCCGGCGTCTTCGTGCTCGCCCCACCAGACTTCCCCGTGACGAGGAATCATCACCACGGCTCCTCGAGTATGGAACTGCGCAGGAATGCCCGTGCGGCAAGCAACTCGTCATTGGTCGGCGGTATGCGCCGATACCCGTCGACAATGGCTCGGTCGATCTCCTGACGCGCGCTCTCAGCCGTGACCGACTCCACACCCGCCCTCACGGCAGCGGCGCGCGATTCGAAGACGCCAGTGGTGACCAGATGGTCCAACTGCGTCAAGAGCGCGTCTGGCAGTCGAACCGCAATCTGCGTGGTTGACATGCACTGAACATACCAATCTGGCTACCAGTAGAGAATGCACTTGGGGCGTGGCTTGCGGAGCCGTGGATGCTTGGCGCAAGCCGACGGCGAGGCAGCGTGCTTGGCGGCGAGCGGTGGCGGCTGCCTACACCGAGTAGGCGAAGTCGCGCAGCGCGGCGGCGGTTGCCGCGTACACCTCTGGCATGGCGCCGCGGAAGATCACGTCGCCTGCGTGGCAGGTGCCGTTGACCGTGCGGGCCTGAACGCTGTTGCCAGCGGCAGCCAGCTTGCGGTAGTAGGCGAGCCCTTCATCGCGCAGCGGGTCGAGCTCGTTCACCGAGATGACGTGCGGCGGCAGCCCGGCCAGATCGTCCGCGGTGGCGTGCAGTGGCCACGCCAGCGGGTTCGTTCGGTCCGGCCCTCCGAGGTCGTACACCTTGGCGATGCCGCCCATGTTCTCGCAGTCCAGGAAGTACTGGTTGTTCTCGTGCAGCGACGGCAGGTCGGCGGGCGGATCGGCGTACATGCCCGAGATGTACGGGCATTGCGCGAACACGCCGTCGATGAGATCGAGGTACCCGTCGCTCTTGGCCTTGAGCGCGGTTGCCAGCGTCAGGTTCCCGCCGCCGGACTCGCCCGACACGGTGATCGTGGACACGCCGAGCGCTTCGGAGTTGGCGGCGACCCATTGCAGTCCCGACGCGCAGTCGTTGAGACCGGCCGGGAACGGGTGATTGCCCAGTTCGCCGCCGCCGTTTCGGAACTCCACGCCGATCGCGACCAGTCCGAGCGCTGCCAGCTCGTCCCGCCAGCGCACATAGGACAGGCCCGATGCCTTCAGCAGCACCATGCCGCCGCCATGGATGTGGTACACGCACGGCTGCGGGCCCTCGGCGTCTGTCTGGCGATGGATATAGAGATTGATGTCGTTGCCGTCGACCCCGCTGATGACCTCGGTGCGTGACTCCACGCCCTCGACCGGCGGCAGATCCCCGAAGAGCGCGCCGAAGAGCATTTCGAAGCCGGGCTCGGCCTCGTTCACCCATGCGTACAGGTCTTCCATCGACGTGTCTGCGGTGGCGGGCGACGGTTCGCCGTGGCCGCCCATGCCGACCAGCTCCAGCACTGCGGCCATGCGCGGGTCGGCCCGAGGATCCTCCGCAATGGTCATGTCCGGATCGCCGAGCCGTCCCGGCCGATGTACTTCTGTCGTGCTCATGATGGCCCCCTGTGCGCCTGGCGGCCCCTTGCCTCCGCGGCGTCGCGCCGAGAGTAGCCCCGCAGCTTCAACCGCGAGAATCCACGGTGTCGAAGGCTCTCTTCATTGCCTGGAATCCTTCACCAGCGCGCGGAATGCCCCCGTAGATGGTCATCTGCACCATGATCTCCTCGATCTCTGTGCGTGACAGACCGTGGTTGAGGGCTGCGGGTACGTGGAAAGCAAGCTCGTCGGTGCAGCCGAGCACTGTCAGGATTGAGATCACGACGATGCTGCGATCCCGACGCGACAGCTCGTCTCTGGACCAGAGGTCACCGAACACCCAGCGGTACGCGATGCGGCCGACACCGCCGAGCAACCCGACCAGCCCTGCCATGTCTGCGGCCGGGTCGCCCGAAGAACGGCCTCCGGTCAGCGACTGGCGCACTTCAACACCTCGCCGCTCGCGTTCGCTGTCGTCCAGCTCGGCTGCCGACGAGCGTTCCGGCAGCCTGTCGACGCCATCGAGGGTGCGAAAACGGTCGTCCACGACCTGCTGGGCTGCCCTGGCCGTCGGGAATCCGGCATAGGCGGCCACGTGCAGCATGATCTCCTCGATCTCAGTGCGAGTCAGGCCGTGGTTCAGCCCGATCTCGGTATGCAGTGACAACTCCTCGACTGATCCGGTGGCCGCGAGAGAAGCGATGACGATGAGGCTGCGGTCGCGGCGAGAGAGTTCTGGTCGCGACCAAACGTCGCCCATGACGACATCGAAGGCGAATGTGCCGAGTGCGCCCAAGCGCTGGGTCATCGAGCGCTGCGCCCGTTCAGCATCGAGCTCGCCATTGGTGAACCCTTCGAACACTTCGAGCGCTGCGGCACGCCGTTGGGCGTGCGTGCGCGTTCCAAGATCGTTCGTCGACATCGTGATCTCCCCATCTGTCTTGCAAAGCTCGAGAACGCCAAGCTTCGGTCAGCGCCTGCGCGTCTCGAATGACTCGGCCAACTCTAGACGGTCGTCTCCGAGGCCATCGAGGACACCCTTGTCGCGGCCGGGGCGTCCACACCGCTCGAGCCTCTGCTCGACACCAAGACCGCTGACGGTGCGCGAGTCACGCTGTGGCCGGCCGTCGCCGCCGGGCCCGCTTCTGTGTCCATGAATCCCATGCTTGCTCCAATCCTTGGAGCCTGCGCGAATCAGTCGAGGTCGTCGAGTGCGGTTTGGGTGATGGCTTTGGTGCCGCCGAAGATGATGATGGTGTTGGTGTTGCGCAGGAATGTTCTGGTGTGTTGGGGTATTCGGTCGGGTTGGGTGAGCAGCAGGGGTGCGCATCTGCGGGCGAGCACTGGTGCTGATGCGGCGGCGTCGGCGGCGTTGAGGCCGCTGGCGAGTCCGGCGGTGGCTGCGGTGAAGCAGGTGCGTCCCTGCGTGTCGGGGCTGGCGGTGAGCCATTGGGCGAGCAGGGCGGCGGTGTGGTAGCGGTCGTCGCCGGCGATGCGGGTGACTGCCATGGCTTGGAGCGGCCGGTTGGCTTGTTTGAGGGCGCGTATCTGGTCCTCGGTGTTCTGGGTGACGGCTTTGGTGCCGCCCATGACGATGACGTGGTCGGCGTTGGCGGCGAGGTAGGCGGCGACTTCGGTGTCGAGGGTGCCGGTGTCGGCGTAGAGCACCGGGTGGGGTCCTTCGGCGGCGAGGGGTCCTGCGGCGAGCGCGTCGGGGAATTTCTGGGCTGACGCGACGATCACGGTGCGTCCGAGCTGGGGCCCGAGGGTGTCGGGCTGTCCGATGCGTCGCGCGACGGCTGCGGACACGGCATAAGGGGTGGCTGCGGTGATGCGCTCGGGGTCGGCGTCGAGGCTGTTGAGCGCTTCGAGCGCGGCGTCGGTGATGTGGTCGGTGCTGCCCACGGCGATGACTTCGGTGACGCCGAGCTGGGCGAGACGCGCGACGACGGCTTCGGGCAGCCCGCCCGCAGCGGTGAGCAGCAGCGCCGCGTTGTCGAGACTGGCCGCGAGCGGCCCCGCCACGAGCGCGTCGGCGAAGCTGTGGCCGCCTGCGAGCACCACGGTGTCGAGCGTGCCGTCGCCGGCGTCGGCGATTTCTTCGACGACCCGCAGCGACGTCGCGTAACGGTCCGCGCCCCACAGCCGCTCAAAGACGCGTTCGGCATCGGCGCCGCCGCCAGTACCGCCGCCGCCGGTGCCGCCGCCGGTGCCGCCCCCTGTGCCGCCGCCGGTGCCGCCCCCTGTGCCGGTGCCTGTGCCGCCCCCGGTATCGCCGCCGGTGCCGGTGCCGGTGCCGGTGCCGGTGCCTGTGCCTCCGGTGTCGGTGGGGGCTTTTGGTGTGCATTCGGCGGATTGGGGGTGTGTGCCGGCGATGGTCACTTCGACGCTGGAGGGGTCGCCGAGTTCGTATCTGGGGTTCTTGTACACGCTGACGGTGAATGTCTCGTCGCAGGCGTCGCCGTCTTTGCCGTTGGTGCGTACCTGGGTGGTGCCGGTCGTGGTCCCAGCAGCGACGCCGAATGCCAGGAACCCTTCACGGTTGTGCCAGAACGCGCTGTAGTCGCTCGTGTCTGCGGTGCCCGGGGTGACTTGCACCCACACCTGGGTGTCAGCGGGCGCCGGTCTGGCCAGCGTGGCGGTGACGGTGACCGGGTGGCCGGCGAGCACGCGTTTCTCCGACACCGACAGCGACGCCTCGGGCGGCTCGATGATGGTCACGGTCACCTTCGACTGCGCAGCCGCCACATAGCCCTCGGGCAGCTTGGAGGCGTCCAACTCGACAGTGAACACCTCGTCATCGGAATCGCCGTCGACGTTGGTGTCGATGAACACCTGCGTGCTGCGGTCGCCGCCTTCCGCGTCGTAATAGGTCACCCACTGCCGCTCGGAATGATCGCCCGGCTCAGAACTGACCCGCTTGGTGGTCACCGCGAACGCCTTGGACTGCGCGTCGGGCGGCGCCGCTGAGAACCCCAACAACAGCCGCGCCCGTTCGCCCTCGGCCACATACACCTGCGCGGGCCCCAACGACACCTCGATCGCCTCGCTGATCGTCACCGTCACAGACGCCGGGCTGCCCCGCGTCACCGTCGCCGGCAACGACGAACCCAACGACACCGTGAACGTCTCATCGTCCTCATCGGCGTCCTCGACCGTCGACACCGTCGCGCTGCCCGACGTCGCGCCCGCCGCGACATTGATGCTCGTCAGCGTGCCGTGATCGCCCGACTCCGATGTGCCTCGGCTCAACACCACAGGAATCGTCAACGCACCCGCCGTGGCCTGCGACAGCCTCGCGGTGACCGTCACCGGGTCGCCCTCGCGCACCGGGTTCGGAGACGCCGACAACGACACCGACGGCTTGTCATCATCAACGATCGTGATCGTCACCGACGACGGAGACCCGATCGAATACCCCGTCGGCGCCCCGGTGATCGTGACCGTGAACGACTCATCGTCCTGATCGGCGTCATGGAAAGTCGGGAAACCAATGGACCCGCCCGTCGACGAGGATGTCCCATTTGCTGTTGAAGTCGCTGCGGGTGGTGGCTCCGGTTGTCATGCAGCGATCGAGTGTTGGGCAGTATTGCAGGTGGGTGTGACTGTCTCGGCGTGACGGGCGAGCGCGGCGACGA